>Ga0073934_10000026_pt1 | contig 458282 bp, 381 predicted proteins | sample LarsenN4metaG_FD_76834 | JGI IMG/M metagenome (GOLD analysis project Ga0073934, IMG submission 76834) | Hot spring sediment bacterial and archeal communities from British Columbia, Canada, to study Microbial Dark Matter (Phase II) - Larsen... ... | reverse complement strand
TGTTGCCAGAGGCCGTGCCCGCCGAAGGCGGGCTGGCCTCTGGTTGCCGGGCAGACCCCCTGTCATCATTTCATCTTCATCTTCTTCATCATCATCTTCTTCTTCACACCCGCCCCGAAGGGGCGGACGAATCTCACTTCAGCCCTGCTCCGCCTGCCCCTTCAGGGCGGACAGGACAGGGAGGCAGTTCAACGATGGCCCTGCTCTCCAGAAGCCTGCCCGCGCAGCGCAGGGACGGATGCCGAAGCATCTCGCATCCCTCGCCAATGTCACCACTCCCCATTCCCCAATCACCAATCCCTAATCCCACTCCCCACTCACTCCCCCCACCCCATTCCATGTTCATCTTCCCCCCTCCTCCCCATTCTCCCCGCCGCCTGCTCAGCCGGTCTTGGAACCGGCGGGGAGCGCGGGGGCGACGGGCGATGCGGTCCCGGGATGGGCTGCGTCCGTCTCATCCGCGGGCTTGGATTCAGCCGCGGAGTCCGCGGCCTCGATGGACGCCCCGCCTTCCGCTTCGGTCTCCGTAACGGCCGGCGCTGCGCCTTCGACGGGTGCGCGATCGGCCCCGCGCCGGCCGGGGCCGCGACGCTCTCCTGCGCCGTCCATCGGCGCTGCGCCGCCGGGTCCGCCCGGCTTGCGGTTGTTCGCCTGCGCCAGCGCCACCGCGCGGGCGACGGCGTCATCCGCGACGTTGTGGACTTCACCTGCATTGGGTTCGCGCAGCAGCACGCGGGCGCCTTCCGTGATTCCCGAAGCCACTTCCGCGAACGTGTCGGATCGGCGCTTGATCTCCACCGGCACGCGGATGTACCGCCCGGCGGGCGCCCCCGTGCTGGTGTACACGTACGTCACCGCCCCCTCGGAGAACACCGCCTCGATCGGCACCGCCAGCGCGTTCTCCACGCGATCAAGAATGATCTGGCCCTCGCAGCGCATGGAGGGCTTCAGCGCCGTCACCGAGTCCGCCGCGTTCAGCGAGATCTTCACGAGGTACTCGCGCAGGTTCGGATCGCGCCAGCCGCCGGACTCGGCCAGGATGCCGATCGAGTCCACCGTGCCCTCGAAGGTCTTGCCCTGCGCGGCGTCGATCTTCACATGCGCCCGCTGCCCGACCTTGATCTTGCCGATGAGGCTCTCGTGCACCTTGATGGCCGCGACCATGTCGCTGGTGTCGGGGAGCACGATGATCGTCTCGTTGGGCCAGACCTCGCGCCCGACGGCGATCGGGCCGCGCGAGTCCCACATGAACTCCTGGTCCAGGCTCGAGGCGTAGACCACCAGCCCGTCCGTGGGGGCGTAGATGGTGGCCGACTCGACCTGCTTTTTGATGCGGTCGCGTTCGTCCTCGCTCTCGCGGAGGTTGGCCTTCTTGTATTCCAGATCGGAGAGCCGGCTGGAAAGCTGGCTGGCGTTCTTGGTCTTGACGCGCTCGATCTCCGCCCGCGCCTCCTCCACCTTCGAGGTCAGCTCCTTCTCCTCCTTGTGGTAGGTGAACTCCTCGTACGTCTGGACGGCGATGCGGGCCACCTCCAGCTTCTTGATGGCTTCCTTCGCGTCGCGCTCGTCCGCCTCCATCTCGTCCGAGCTGATGAACTCCTTGGCGAAGAGCTTGCGTGAACGCTCCACCTTGCGCTGCAGCCGTCCCGCCTCGGCCTCCGCGCGCTCCAGCTCCTGCGAGAGCTGGAGCCGCTTCTCCACCACGTCGCCCTGCCTCCACTTGCGAAGCTCCAGCTCCGCAAGCTCCAGCGCCAGCGTGGCCGCGCGCATGGCCGAATCGTTGTCGCTCACCTGGATCGCGTAGTCGGCTTCCGCCGCGGCCAGCTCGTTGGTCGCGAGCCGGACCTTGTTCTCCGCCTCCGTCAACTGCTTCTCGATCTCTTCGGAGTTGAGCCTCACGAGGAAGTCGCCCTTCTTGACGAACTTGCCCTCCGGCACGATCTCCACGATGGGCGACTGAATCTCCAGCTGGCTCGTGATGTCCGTCTTGTTCCGGGACTGCAGCTCGCCGTTGGCGGTCGTCAGCACGTCGAAGCTGGTGACCTGCACGGTGAACGTGTCCGCCCTGTCCGTGTGCTTCCGGTCGGTTTGGGATACCGCCAGCACGATCGCGCCGATCGCGCCCAGCGCGACCAGGGCTATCACGGCCTTCACCAGCATCCCCCCGCGGGAATGCTTCCTCCGGCCCGGCCCGGTCCGCGGTTCCGCTGAGGGTTGATTCACGGCGTGGACTCCTGCTGCAGGGGCCGATGCGATCGGCCTCGGTAAGGGTTGCGCGGGGGGACGGAGTGAGGACGGGGGGCACCGCCGCTCCATGTTCATCTTCCTTTTATAGACGCCGATCGCCGCGATGTTCCTCCCGACCCGCCGAATTCAGGAAATCCAGCGCGTTCGATCCGCCCGGAGAAGCGCGTTCCGATCCGCTCCCGGCCGGGCGGGTCAGGCAGGGGGCGGAGGGGCGGAAGGATCATCCCCGACGGGATCGGGCGGCCCCGCGTCCTCCGGCTCCGCTTCGCCGGGCTGATCGGGGATGACCATGCCCGCGAGCGGCTCGATGCTCCCGTCCAGGCCGACGCGGAGCTGATCGGTCGTGAGCAGGTACCGCAGGATGGCGATGCGGAGGTCGCGGCGCGCGTTGTCCGCGTTGTTGCGGGCGCTGAGCAGGTCCTCGCGGGCGCTGATGACGTCCAGCGCGGTCGCCTCGGCACGGTTGATCTCCAGCGCCTCGAGGCGCGACAGGTTGATCTCGACCCGCTCGTCGCTGAGCGTGAGGGAGAACCGCGCCAGTTCGATCTGCCGCACGGCGGCGCGGGCATCGAGGATCACCGAATCCCGGAACTCCTCGTACTCCCGGATGGCGCGCTGAAGGCTGATGATCGCCGAGCGAAGATTGAGCCGTTCGATCTCGCGGTCGAGCGGCAGGCCGAGGGTGAGGCTCGCGATGTAGTCCGCGTCATCAGGATCGATGGTGAACCCCTCGTTCTCGTCGTCGATGTCGTTGCGGAAGTCGGCGGAGAGGGCGGCATCGAGGTCCGGCAGCAGTTGATTGCGGGCGTTCCTCACGTTGCGCCGCGCGTCCAGGAGCCGGTCGCGCGCGTTCTGAAGATCGAGGCGGTACCGCAGCGCCAGCTCTCCCGCCGTGTCCACGGAAACCTCGGGCTCGGGAATGTCCAGCGTGAAGGGCAGCAGCACGATCTGCCGCTCGACCGGGATGCCCAGCCGGATCTTGAAGCGATCCAGCGCCGTGCGGTAGGACTCCTCGGCGTTGCGGAGGTCGTTCTCGCTCGAGAGCACGCGGTCCTCGAAGTTCCGCACCTCGAAACGCGGGGTCCTTCCCGCCTCGACCAGCTCGAGCGTGCGTTCGGACTCGCGGAGCAGGCCCTGGTAGTTCAAGCGCGTGTTCTCGATGCTCTGGGCCTGCGCGATGAGGTTGAAGTACTCGCTGGCGATGTCCACGAAAAACTCGCGACGGAATCGCTCGAAGTCCCGGGCCGCGTAGATGAGGTCGCGCTCCGCCTGGATCAGGTCCTCCTGCGCGATCAGGCCCGCGTTCCGAAGCAGGGGGATGTTGGCCGAGAGCGAGAGGGTGCTGGCCGTGGTGTACTGATCGCCCGCGACGCTGCGAAGCTGCTGCGCCGCTTCCCACACCGCGCGAGCCTCCACCTCGCCCCCGTACGGCAGCCGCTGCGTGGCGCGCAGCGTGTTGATCAGCCGGTAGGCGCCCTCCCACGCGCCGTCGTCCCTGGTGAAGTCCACCGTGCTCGCCACGTCGTCGAAGAACCGCGGCCCCCAGAGGTGGCGCTCGATGAGCAGCCGGATCGCGGCGAGCAGGTAGTCCTCCTCCGCGCTGAGATACTCGCGCGCGCTGCGCTGGGAGATGCGCAGGATGTCGCGAAGATCGAGGTGCTCGGCCTCGGTGGCCGGTTCCGCGAACGCCTTGAGCCGGCTGAGCACGTCGCGCTCCGGGTCGGCGGCGGTGTAGGTCAGCTCGGAGGCCGACAAGTTGGTGGAGGGCGGCTGCTTCTCGTACTGGCCGCGCTCGTCGTAGGAATCGAGGACCGGCTCGCGGAACTGCGGCGTCACCGCGGCTCCGATCGTCTCGGAACGGGCGCGCACCAGCCGCTCCACGCGCCGGTCGATCGAGTCCATGGATGAGCAGCCGCCCGCCGCGCACCACAGCCCGAGGCACACCAGCAACCGCATCGAGCGCGCTCCGCGCCCCGGCTCAACCGCCCGGCACGCTCGTGTGGAGGAGAAGAACGTCATCACTCGGCCGGAGTGTACCGGTCCTGTTCGGGCGCGTTGCGGGTATGGACCGTGCGTCTTACCTTCCCGTGTCGGCGCCGACCGGGGTCGGCTCGATCAGGCCCGTACCGGGCCTCGCACACGGAGTCTTTTCGCTATGCCCACGGTGACGTGCGATGGCCAGACCCTCCTGCTCGACGGCCAGCGCATCTGGTTGGTTTCCGGCACGATCCACGCCTCCCGGATCGCGGCGCAGCACTGGCCCGCTCGGCTGGCCGCAGCCAAAGAGGCCGGACTCAACTGCATCGAGGTGCCGGCGGTCTGGAGCGTGCACGAGCCGCGACAGGGCAAGTTCGACTTTTCGGGCGATGCGGACCTGCCGGAGTTCATCCGGCTCGCGGGGCGGATGGGGCTGCGCGTCCTGCTCCGCGCCGGCCCCTACGTCGGCGACGGCTACGACCTCGGCGGCATCCCTCCCTGGGTGCTCGGCGAGTGCGACCGGCGCATCCGCGGGCCGCACCCGGGGTTCCTCCGATGCTGCGCGCAGTGGCTCTCCGAGCTGTGCGATCGCATCCGCCCTCTTCAAGCCACGGGCGGCCCGGGCGGCGGCAAGCGCAGCACCGGACCGATCGTCGCCGTGCAGCTCGAACATCACTGGCATTGCGGCCACGGCCCCAGCGGTGAAGCCTACCTGGGCGAGCTGATCCGCTACCTGCGCGAAGGCGGCATCAACGTGCCCGTGCTGGACGCCAACAACCTGTTCTACTCGGTGGAAGGAAACATCGAGGGCTGGACGGGCTTCTCGCACCTGCACGCGAACCTCCGTCAGCTCCGTCACCTTCGCCCGGCGCATCCGCGCATCGTCGTCGGGCTGGAGTCGGGCGTGCCGGCCGTGTGGGGACGCACGCTCGACGATCACACCGGCGATGCCGCGCGTTCCATTCCCAGGGTGCTGCACGCCATGGCGGAGACCCTCGGGGCCTGCGGCCAGTTCAACCTCGGCTCGTTCTGCCCCGGCGCGATGCCGGGCTTCAGCGGAGGTCGGGCCGGCAGCGGCGAGGACTCGGGGTTCGCCGCGACCGTGGCGGACCACTTCAGCATGCTCGATCAGGGAGGGGGACGCACCGCTCTGTTCCACGCTGTGAAGCCGCTGTGCACGTTCGCATCGAGCTTCGAGCGCGTCCTGTGCGGTCTGGACCCGACGTTCCTGCCCGCGGTGATCAGCGCCGACTCGACCGCTGCGCCTTCGCAGAGCAACGGGCGCAGCAGGCGATCGACCGGAGCCGGGGGACGCGAGCAGAGGCCGACGGCGACCGCCTTGCATTGCACGGGCGCGCAGGGTTCCATCGTGTTCGTCTGCGCCCCGCCGGCATCCGACGGGTCGCAAGGTCCGGCGGTTGTGCTCACGCTCCCGGACGGCTCGACGCTGCCCGTGGAGACGGGGCGCTACGGCGTCGCCTGGATTCTGCTCGACGTGCATCTCGGCGGGCGCGCGACGCTGGATTACTGCAACCTCAATCCCTTCGCGCTGACGGGGCGGACGCTGGTGCTCTTCGGACCGGCGGGCGCTCCGGGCCTCACCTCGATCAACGGCTCGGCGTTCGAGATCATGGTGCCGCAGAAGGATGAACCCGTGATCGAAGAGCACGAGGGCATCACGATCGTGGTGTGCAACGAGCGCACCATCGACGCGGCATGCGCGACCAGAGAAGGCATCCACCTGGGGGTGTCCGGTCTGAACGAGCAGGGCATCCCGCTGCCCCACCCGGCCTTTCCCCGCCGCTGGTTCGTGGACAGCCAGGGCAAGGTGTCGCAAAACCCGTCGGATCGAGCGAGCGTCAAACCGACGAAGCTCGCGTTCAGCGAGTGGAGCGCCGCCGCGGCGGATGAGTACGTGGAAGGTTCGAGCGCCCGCTTCGCGCGCATCGACGGTCCCACGTCGCTCGAATCGCTGGGAACCCCGACCGGCTACGGATGGATGCGCCTGCGGGTGAGGTCCGCCGGCTCGCGCAAGCCGAAAGTGCTCTTCGCGTCATCCGCGGACCGGCTGCATCTCTTCGCGGGCGGAGATGCGCTGTGCGTGCTCGGCGAAGGCCCCGGGAGCGAGCAGGGCGCGATCCCGCTGCCCCTGACCAGGGGGGAGAATGTCATCACCGCGCTGTGCGACAATCTGGGGCGCGGCGCGGGAGGCTGGGGTCCGATCGAACCCAAGGGCATCGCCGGGCACCTCTGGGAAGTCTCGGCGTTCCGCGCGGGGACGGCGACGGTGGCGCAGAGCGAGCCTGTCGATCCGTTCTCGATCCATGTTCCTCTTTTCGGGTTGCAGGAAGGCGACCGCACCGACCCGCGCCGCCTGACCTGGAAGTTCCAGCACCGTCGCAGGTCGCCGATCTTCGTGCATATCGACGCGTGCCCCGTGCCGGCCGTGCTGCTCGTCAACGGCGCGGGCCGTCGCGTGATCGGGCCTGGCTCGCGGCACATCGTGGAGATGATCCCCGAGGACGCGATGAGCCGGGGCACGAACACGATCCAGCTCGCGTTCATCGGAGACGGCGAGGAGGGCGCCCGCGCCCTCAAGGGCGCCGTGTCGTTTCTCGAGGGCGTGGACTGCCTGAGTTCGGGCGCGGGCGTGGAGTGGGCGTTTGCGAAGTGGGAGATGCCCGAGGCATCGGCCTTCCGGCCCGTTCGCTTCCCGCAGGATTCCGGAACGGGCGCCGTGCCCAAGCGCGGACGGCCCGCGTGGTGGAAGGGCCGGTTCTCCGTGCCGGGCGGCGTGCAGGCCCTGTTCCTCGATGCCAAGGGGTTGAGCAAAGGTCAGCTCTTTCTCAACGGACGCAACCTGTGCCGGTACTGGGTCGCGACGCGCACCGGCAAGGCCGTGCCGCCGCAGTCGCGGTATCTGCTTCCCGGCCCGTGGCTCCGCGCGGATGCGGAGAACGAGCTGGCGATCTTCGACGAGCACGGCTTCTCTCCGGAGCACTGCCGGCTGGTTTACGACGACGCCACCTGATCGCCCCGGCGCCGCGCTGTTTCCCGTTCGATGAGCGCGCGCCGCTTGCGCACAAGCCCGCTCAGGGAGCGGTCCGCGATCCACGGGAACAGCGTGCACACCGACATCCCGAACCGCACGAAGTGGCCGGAGAACCCGGTCCAGACCTCCGCCCGGGGTCTGCGCAGACACGCGACGATCTTTTTCGCGACGAACGCCGGCGACTGCATGAAGACATCGGGCGAGTGCGAAGTGAGCACTTCATCGTCGCCGCTGCGGGCTTTGGCGGTGTCGAAGAACTCCGTCTTCGTGCCGATGGGATGGACGGTCGATACATGCACGCCGAACTCAGCAAGCTCAAGGCGCATGGCGCGTCCGACATGGTTCTGCGCGGCCTTGGTCGCGGAATAGTGACCGTAGTAGGGAATCGGGAGCTTGCCGAGGCAGGACGAGCAGATGAGGATGTGGCCGGATCGATCGGCGATCATGCGGGGCAGCGCCGGATAGATCACATTCATGGTGCCCCAGAAGTTGGTCTCGAAGATCGCGCGCAGCTTGGCTTGCGAAGTCTCGTGCATGGCGCGCTCGAACCCGTATCCGGCGTTGGCGAACACCGCATAGACCGATCCGAAAGCGTCCACGCCCGCCTGAATCAGCCGCTCGCAGGCGGCGGGATCCGTCACGTCGCACGGCACCGCGACGGCCCTGCCCCCGGCGCGCGTGATCTGCTCCACGGCGTCCCTGAGCATGGTTTCCCGTCGGGCGCCGAGCACGACGGGCATGCCCGCGCCGGCACAGGCGATGGCGGTGGCGCGCCCGATGCCGCTGGAAGCACCGGTGATCACGATCGGCTTGCCGTGCAACTCCACGTTCGCCATGCGCGGAGTATACGAGGCGCGCACTCATGCGAGCAGGCTCGTCCCGTCCATCTCCTTCGGCTTGGCGAGGCCCATCATGTCGAGCATCGTCGGCACGATGTCGGCCAGGCGGCCGCGCCGATCGCGGGTTTCCCGGGAGAACCACCCCGCAAGCTCGCGGTCGCCGCGCATGGAGCGTCCCTTGAACCGCTCGCCGACCACGATGAGCGGGACGTCGAAGACCGTGTGCGCCGTGTGCGGCGCGCCGGCGGCCGGATCCCACATCTGCTCGGCGTTGCCGTGATCCGCGGTGACGATCAGCGACCCGCCGCGCTTGAGCGCCGCATCCACGATGGCCCCGACGCATGCATCGACCACTTCGCAGGCACGAGTCGCCGCCTGGAGATTGCCCGTGTGTCCCACCATGTCCGGATTGGCGAAGTTGACCACGATGAAAGGCTCGCAGTCGGCGGCGGCGACGCGGCGCAGCACGGCGTCGCGCACGGCGTGCGCGCTCATCTCCGGCTGCAGGTCGTAGGTCGCCACCTTGGGGCTTTGCGGATTCTCCCGGGTCTCGCCGGGGAAGGGTTCATCGCGGTAGTCGTTGAAGAAGAACGTGACGTGCGGGTACTTCTCCGTTTCGGCGCAGCGGAACTGCCGCAGCCCGAGCGAGGCGATGTACTGCCCCGCAATGTTCACCATCTTCGGCGGCTTGGGGAACGCGACCTTGACGTACGGCGCAAGATCCTCCCAGTACGCGGTCATCGTCACGTATTCAATGTTCATCTTCCCCCCCCGGTCGAAGCCGATGCGCCCGGAGTCCGGCGAAGGTTTCACCCGGGACCATGCCTCGTCCGGAAAGACAAAGGCCGCGGAGATTTCGCGCGGCCGGTCGCCGCGGTAGTTGTAGAAGACGACCGAGTCTCCGTCGGTGATGCGGGATGCACGGGCGCTCTCCTGAGAATCGCCGATCATCGTGGGGGGCATGAACTCGTCGCCCGCCTGCGACTCCGACCCCGGCGATTGATAGTGTCTTTGAATCGCCGCCTCCGCCGTGGGGGCGAAGGCAGGCTCCGCGCCGCCGCGACCGGTCAGGCACGCATAGGCCTTCTGCACGCGCTCCCAGCGGAAGTCGCGATCCATCGCGAAGTACCTGCCGATGACGCTGGCGATCCGGCCGACCCCCAGCTCGCGGCACTTCGCTTCCACCTGCCGCGCATAGGCAAGCCCCGTGTAAGGCCCGGTGTCGCGCCCGTCGGTGAACAGATGGATGAAGACACGGTCGCCGGGCTGCCCGATGCGCTTGCAGGCCTCCAGGCACGCGAAGAGGTGCGAGAGCAGGCCGTGGACACCGGCATCGGAGTTGATGCCCATGAAGTGCACCGCGCGGCCGCGGTCTTTGGCGCGGCGGATCGCGCCGGCGATGACCTCGTTCTTCTCCAGTCCCGCCCGGCACGCCTTGGTGATCGCGACGGACTCCTGATCCACCACGCGCCCGGCCCCGATGTTCTGGTGGCCGACCTCCGAGTTGCCCATGGTGCCCTCGGGCAGACCCACGTCCTCGCCGCTGGTCTTGATGAGCGTCCAGGGGTACTCGCGCATGAGGCGGTCCGCGACGGGCGTCCGCGCGAGCTTGACGGCGTTGAAGGCGTCATGCTCGGGGTTGGGGTTTGCGCCCCAGCCGTCGCGGATGATCAGGATGCATGGCGCTTCGCGTTGCATCAGCGGGAGAGTGTATCGCCGTCTCGCACGCGCGAACCCGTGCGTCGAGGACGGCTAGCTGATCCCGGCCAGCACGTCTTCGAGCTTGAACGCGTTCTTCAACTCCCGCGCCTGAACCCACTTCACCTTGCCCGCGCCGTCGGCGCTCCGTCCGATCACGACAGTTCCGCGCGAGGCCACGTTCAGATCCGGGAAATAGAACCCGTACGCCCGGCACACCGAGCGATGCATGTCCGAGAGAAGAGTCTGCTTCAGGCCGAGGGCGTCTGCCCATGCCTTGTGCGCATAGAACGAGTCGCAGGAGATGCCGACCACCTCGACCCCCCTGCCCGCGAACTTCGACCACTCCTGCGTCACGCACTTCATCTCGGTGGAGCACACGGGCGAGAAGTCCAGAGGGTAGAAGCTCAGCACGACATCGCCCCGTTTCACCGCGTCGGCAAGGCGCCAGTCCTGACGATTCTGGTCGGGGAGCGTGAAGTCCGGCGCAGCTTCGCCGACACGGATGGGCTGGGTACGCGGCGTGAGGTGGGAATTGCTGTCCGGCATGGCGGCTACTCCTGGTCCTTCGCTGGCGCCTTGGCGTTCGGCGCGGCGGATCGTTGCACCGGTGGTCGGCTGGCGACTATCCTTCCGACGCTGGCCAGTCTAGCCCGGAGGGATGATGCCCACACAGAGCGCCACCGAAGCCCGTTACCACCAGGTGATGGAGCGCGTCCGGCGAGCCGAAGCCCGGGCGATCGGCCGGCGCGTCTCCGCTGCGGCATCGGGCCGCGCCGGGAGCGGCGTCCTCGTCGTGGCGGTGACCAAGTACGCGGACCTGGAACAGATCCGCGAGCTGGTCATGCTCGGACACCGCGACTTCGGCGAAAGCCAGGTGCTTCAGTTGCTGCAGCGGGCGGCCTTCGTGGATGAAGTGCTGACGCGCCAGCGCACCATGAAGGGGGTGGTGTCCGCCCGGAAAGCTGGAACGCCGGCACCGGCCCGCATCGGCACGAGCGGAGGACCGGCCTCGCCGTCGGCGTGCGGCACGCATGCCGAGACGGATGAGGCAGGCGTCGAGCCGGTCCGCTGGCACATGATCGGCCACCTGCAGCGGAACAAGGTGAAGAAGTGCCTCGAGGTCGCGAGGCTCATCCACAGCGTGGATTCGCTCCGGCTCGTCGAGGAGATCCAGTCGATCGCATTCAAGCGGGACATGGTCATCGACGTGCTGGTGCAGGTGAACTGCGCCGAGGAAAAGGGGAAGTTCGGGTGCGCCGTCGCGGCGGCGCCCCATCTCTGCGAGCAGATCGACACCATGGTGCATCTGCGGGTGCGCGGCCTGATGACCATGGCGCCCTACAGCGAGGATCCCGAGGACTCCCGCCACACGTTCGAGCGATGCGCGGAGCTGTTCCATGAGATCAGATCGCGCGGCGTGGGCGGGGCGCACTTCAATATTCTTTCGATGGGCATGTCGGGAGACTTCGAGGTCGCCATCGAGTGCGGCGCGAACATGGTCCGGATCGGATCGGCCATCTTCGGGCAGCGGCGCGACCCCGAGTCGGTCGAGGCGGACGAGGAAGATTGAGTCCGAGCGCGCCCGGACCGGGCGTGTCCGGCGGGAGCGCCCAATCCGAAGTCGATATGCTGCCCGACACGGGCGCACCGGCACGCGCGCCCGCCCAAGGACTCTCCATGATCGACCTACTGCTCGCCGCCGATCCCGGGGCCGTGACCACGACAACCGCGGTTTTCTCCGCCGAGAACCTCATCGCGTTGCTCACGCTCACGGCGCTCGAGATCGTGCTGGGGATCGACAACGTCGTCTTCATCGCGATTCTGGCGGGCAAGCTGCCGCCGGAGCAGCGGGCCAAGGCCCGAACGATCGGCCTTGCGCTGGCGCTCGTGACCCGAATCTTGCTGCTGATGACGATCGCATGGATCATCGGCCTCGCCAAGACCAACCTCTTCAACGTTCCCTTCATGACGGAGCAGGTGCACGAGCACGACGCATCCGGAGCGCCGATCATCCGTGAAGTGGTGCTGGGCATCTCGGGCCGTGACCTCGTCCTGATCATCGGCGGAGCGTTCCTCATCGGGAAGGCGACGCTCGAGATTCATCACAAGATCGAGGACAGGCACGACAAACCGAAGGCGGTCAAGGCGACAAGCTTCGCGATGGTGATCGCGCAGATCCTGATGATCGACATGGTGTTTTCGCTGGACAGCGTGATCACGGCGGTGGGCATGGCGCAGGCGATCTGGGTGATGGTCGCCGCGGTGACCATCTCGATCGGCATCATGCTCGCGTTCGCGGGGAAGATCAGCGCGTTCATCGAGCGGCACCCGACGATGAAGATGCTGGCGCTGGCGTTCCTGATCCTGATCGGCGTGGTGCTGGTTGCGGACGGGATCGGCCAGCACATTCCGAAAGGGTACGTGTATTTCGCGATGGCTTTCGCGCTGGGAGTGGAGCTGCTGAACCTGAAGGTTCGAGCGAGGCATCCGGCGGAGGTCATCGCGGGCTGATGCCCGCACCATGCCCCTCGCTTCGTCGCAGGGAAGAAGCCCGCTTCAGTTCGGCGCCTGCGGCCTCGTCCAGCCCGATTCCGCTTCCTTCTCCAGTTGCGTCGCGCTCTGCTTGATGCATCGCAGGCAGATGACCGCCTCATCCCGCACCGGGCTGCGCCACTGTGCGTCTTTCCGCTCTTCAAGACACATGGTGCATTTGAGTCCCGGGCCGTGGTTGGCGCCCGCGTGGACCACGTCCGCGTAGGCCACTGCGAGGCACTTGTCGCAGATCAGGCTGCCCCGGTGCCCCTCGACCATCGCAAAGGTTCCATCCCATACCCGCGCGCAGAAATCGCACAGAAAGTCCGAGATCTGCATGTCGTGAGGGTTTGAACCCGCGCGGTGCATGGAAATGTTTCTCTGAATTCGGAAGCTCGCTGGTTGGAACGGAGTGCAACGGATGTAGCATATGCGGTCGTGCATGCCGCGGAGGCGCATGGGACCTCAGTTCGTTCAGTGCCGTCTCCGCCGTCATTTGCGAAGAGGAGCGAGAGTCATGTTTCCTTTGTCGCCGACGCGGTCGTCCGTTGCGGTCGTTTTCATTGCATGCACCGGCGCGACGGCGCGGGCCGGTCTGGAAGGTCACTGGCGACTGGACGAAGCCGCCGGCGCGACGGTCGCCTCGGATTCGACCGGGTCGTATCCGGGAACGCTGGTGAACTCCGCCGCGTTCGTACCGGGAGGGGGCGTCGCGGGCGGGGCGATCTCGATCACGCAGGCAGGCAACGGCTACGTGACGATGGGCAACGTGCTGCCGTTTGCGAGCAACCAGTCCTTCACCATTTCACTGTGGATCAAGATGCAGACCAATCCCGCGGTGAATCAGTTTCCGCTGAGCAAGCACACCAGCGGCATCGTCAACGGGTATGTCTTCGGGGTGCATGCCAGTGGAAGCTACGGCGCCGCCAACCGAGCGTGGTTCTATGACGGCACCTTCCCGGGTGGCGAGGCGAACTCGACGACCAGCGTGAATGACAATGTGTGGCATCACGTGGTAGGTGTGCACGTCGCGGACGGCCAGAAGCGCATCTACGTGGACGGCGTACAGGAAGCGACGAACATCCAGGGGAACGTGGCGCTCACCGCCGCGCCGCTCATGCTCGGCGGCCTGTTCATCGGCGGCGCGCCGACCAGCGTGTACACGGGGATGATCGATGACGTGCAGATCTACAGCGAGGCGCTCAGTTCTCAGGAAATCGCGTACCTCTTCAACAATCCCGGCGCCATCATCTGCCGCGGCGACCTCGACGCCACTCACGCTGTCGACTCCACCGACCTGAACATTCTGCTCACGGATTTCGGCTGCACAAGCTCGTGCTCGGGTGATGCCGACATGGACGGCGACGCGGACAGCACGGACCTGAACGTGATCCTCTCCAACTTCGGAGAAGTCTGCGAGCCGTCGCCGGCACCATGACGGCCCGAGGACCGGGTGCTGCGTGCATGCCTAGACAGCCGCGGGATGCGAGCCGGCGCCGCGATCGCGAACGATGGCGGTCTCGGACCAGCGTCGGCAGGTATCGAGCAGGTGCCGGCGGGCGATGGGCTTTGTGAGATAGTCGTCGCACCCTGCGGCGATGCAGCGGTCCCGGTCGGTCGCCATCGCATGGGCCGTGATCGCCACGACTGGGCGTCTGTATCCCTTGGCGCGCAGCAGACCGGCGGCCGCGTATCCGTCCATCACGGGCATCTGCATGTCCAGCAGCACGACATGGAAGGGCGACGTGCCCTGATTCGCTTGGAGCGCGGCCGCGACGGCGTCGCGCCCGTTGTCGACGACGGTGATCCGAGCGCCGGCTTTTCGGAGATAGTGCGTGATGAGTCGCTGATTGTCGATGCCGTCCTCGGCGAGCAGCACCCGTATTCCTTCGAGACAAGGTTCCGCGCGGGGCGCCCCGTCGCCGGCGTCGGGGTGCTCGAGCATCATCCGATCGAGCGGGGTCGAATCGACCCAGCTCGAACCCGGAACGAGGTCGGCCGCGATCCAGACGGTGAAGGTGCTCCCGACTCCGGGAGTGCTGGAGACGCAGATGCCGCCTCCGAGCATCTCGGAGAGCCGCTTGGAAATGGCAAGGCCGAGTCCGGATCCATGGAATCGGCGGGTGCGCGAGCTGTCCACCTGGCTGAAGGGGCGGAAGAGACAATCGAGCTTCTCCTGCGGAATACCGATGCCGGTATCGACGACTTCGAATCGCAGGGTGGGAGGCTCGGTGCGGTCGGCACGGACCCGCAGCGTGACCGAACCGCGCTCGGTGAACTTGATTGCGTTTCCGACCAGGTTCACGAGGATCTGGCGCAGCCGCACGGGGTCGGTAAGAACTCTTTCGGGCAAGGGCCAGACATGTTCGCATCGAAGTTCGATGCCTGCATCGGCCGCACGCACCTGCATCAACGAGCGGACCTCTTCGACGATCCGGAGGGGCTCGGCCGGAACCAGCTCGACGTTCAGCCGTCCGGCCTCGATCCTCGAGAGATCCAGGATGTCGTTGATGATGGAAAGGAGATGCTCGCCGTTTCGCCGGATCACTCGGATGTGCTCGACGCGCTCTTCCGGTGTAGTTGCGTCGCCCGTGAGCAGATCGGTGAACCCGAGGATGGCGGTCATGGGCGTGCGGATCTCGTGGGACATGTTGGCGAGGAACTCGCTCTTGGCCCGGTTCGCGTCCTCGGCGGCGGCCCGCGCTTCCATCAGTTCACTGGTCCGCGCCCGCACCTCGGATTCGACACTGGCCTTCGCCGCTTCAAGTCGGGAGCGCTGGATCGCCAGCTCCATCAAGCAGCGGCGGCCGCTCCCGCACAGGAACCAGAGGAAGCAGTCCTCGAAGAGCACCCAGCCCGCGTGCTCGAACCACCGCCACTGAGACACAACGTCCACGCCGTAAACCGAGCGCGGCCAGAATAGACCGCGGAGATAGTGATCGAGCGCCACCACGACCGTGGCGGAAGCCAGAACTTTCCAGTCGAGATAGAAGGCAAGGAATGCGAGCGAGCCGAAGATGTGAAAGTGCGTCTCGATCCGGCCGCCCGACAGGTGGATGAACAGCGCGGAGAACATCATCTGCGCCACGGCGATGATGTGACGCGTGAGGGCGCGGCCCGGCATGGTCAGGGCCAGAGCGACCGGCAGGCTGGTGACGACGCCTCCCAGCAGCACGGCAGCCCACACGTGCAGATGGACGTATGACTCGTCCCCCGACCACGTGCGAGGGGAGATCACGAGTGCCGCGGCGATCGCGGAGGCCCATTGAATGACCATCAACAGCGCAAATGCGCGGTCGAGATACCGATGATTACGAAAGAGCGATTCCCGGAAGACGGATCGGGCGCGGATGTCGTGCTCATCCGGATGCCGGTGGTTCATGGCCGGGTACCTCGTACGTCCCGGCAGTGTGAAATCGCGCAGCCGAAGACAGGAGCTTCGACGGGGCTGGCGCCCCGTCCCTCCATGCATGCGAGGATGGCCCTTTGACCAAGGCTGTCCCCCTCATGGCCGCGAGCGGGTGTGATTCCACCGGAGAACATGAGGCGGCCGTCGGGATGGAAGAGCGCAACATGGCCCGATGTCCGGCCTCCGACGAGTTCGGCTTCGCGGCCATCGCGATCAATACGCACGTGCACTCCGGGGATCGCGGCCGCGGCGCGCAGCAAGGGCGTGTCAGCCCAGCGCTCGTGCTCCGCGCCCGGACAGTATGCGAGGACGACCGCTTCGGTGCCGGGCAGGAGGCGCGGCACGAGTCGCGCCAACTCGGCCACGCTGGCGCGCGAACAAGGGCACTTCGGGTGCAAGACCATCACCAAGCGCCAACGACCGTCAGCCGAGGCCCCGGACGGGTCGCGTGTCCACTGCGGCATGCCGCGGGGGCCTGCCTCCAGCGCATATGCGTCCAGAACGGCCATGCCACCGAGAAGGAGCGCCCCCCACGACACCACCGCCATGACGGTGGCGACACGTGAAGTCCGCACCGGAGATACCGGGCGTGGTTCGCATCCACTCGACTCGCCGCCCTGTGGCATGGCATCCTCTGGCCGATGGACTCGGCGCGCGTGTGCGCAGTCAGCAGCGTTCATCGAGTATCGGGCGGTTCGACTTTGGCGAAAACGACTGTGCTCAGCCACGATCACGGGCACGGGTGCGTTGATGTTGCGAGCAAGGCGAACGTCCGTCACGGGCCATCGGAACCGGGGGGCTTTCTCAGTGATGTCGCGTGGAAGGGCCGACCTTCACGGGCGTACTTGCGCTCGAAGTTCGAGCCAACGATCTCGCCCTTACCCGCCGGATCGGGTGGTTCGAAGGCGATCCTCGTGAACTTCCGCCCGCCTCCCCTCTCGACGTCCTGATGGACGGATTCCTGCATGCCTGCACCATCCTCGCACCAGCGCGCGAAGTGCGCCTGCATCCAGGCCCAGTAGTCGTCGTGATCGGTCACGATGCGGAGTTCGCCGCCCGGCTCCAGGACGCGCCAGGCATCGGCGAGAAACCGGTCCTGAACAACGCGACGCTTGTGGTGCTTCTTTTTCGGCCAAGGGTCGCTGAAGTAGAGGTGGATCACTCGGACGATGCCGTCCGGCACGCGCCAATGCAGGAACTCCGTTGCGTCGGCGTGCAGCATGCGCACGTTGGTCAGGCCGCGCCGGCGCATCCGGTCGGCGGCGTATGCGTAGAACTCGCCGGCCCACTCGATCCCGAGGAAGTTCACATCCGGTCGCCGCTCGGCCTCCTGGAGCAGGAACGTGCCCTTGCCCGATCCGATCTCGATCTCGAGCGCGCGCCGCGGGTGCTCGAACCACGCGCGCGGATCCACCCGCGCGGAGTCGGGGCGCGAGGCGATCTCGTCCGGCAGCGGCGGCAGCTCGTGCGGACTCACACCGATCCGTCCGGGATCCAGCGCACGGCCTCTTCCCAGTCCGAAACTCATGCGCGGGAACTGTATCGCGCACGGCGGCGCAAGTTGGTGATCCCTAACCTCGTCTCCGCGTTGCTTTCGCCCGTATAAGCGGAAGGCAAGACCGCGACTTTGCTGACTTGCCCGCGCAGGGGGACCGATATGATCCGGTTGTCCCTTCGTGACGCCGCGTGCGGGCACGCACGCGGGACGACGCATCGCGCACACCGACCGGTGTGGGCGGGGCTTGAGGTTGCACGGATGGCGCCGCCGGCCCGGGAAGCACCGGGGCCGCACGCCGGTCGGGACGGGCAAGCGGCCCGCCGGTCCAGCGCAGACGGGAGGGACTCGACATGAATGACTACACCCAATCCGACCGCCGGAGCACGGGGAGCGCCGGGCACGGCGCGGGCGCCGGTGCGGGAGTCTCGCGCCAGCAGCTCCTATCCATCATCGAATCGGCCGTGGATCGCAAGCGCTTCCACGAGCAGCACTGGGAGGGTTCATTCGACGAGTATCTGGACGTCGTCGCGCGCAAGCCGGCGGTGGTCCGCAACGCGTATCAGCGCCTGTACGACATGGTGCTCTCCTTCGGCTCCGAGCGCTATCGCAAGTTCAAGAAAGACCTGATCCGCTACCACTTCTTCTCCGACCCGATCGACCGCGGCACGGACGCGATCTTCGGGCTGGACGAGGAGCTGATGAAGCTCGTGGACGTGTTCCGTTCGGCGGCGGAGGGATACGGCACGGACCGACGCATTCTTCTTCTGCACGGGCCGGTGGGATCGTCCAAGTCCACGATCGTGCGGCTGCTGAAGAAGGGTCTCGAGTACTACTCGCGCACGGAAGCGGGCGCGCTCTACTCGTATGTCTGGCTGCTTGATGCGGACGCCGGTCCGACCGCCAAGACGCACGAGTTCCCCTGTCCCATGCACGAAGAGCCGCTGCTGCTGGTTCCCGCCGATGCGCGTGCCCAGCTTCTGGCGCGCCTGAATGAGACATACGCGGCGGAAGGCGGCCACGGCAAGCTCCGGCTCTACGGTGATGTCAACCCCTTCTCGCGCAAGGTCATGAACGACCTGCTGGTGCACTATGACGGCGACTGGCGGCAGGCGATGAGCCATATTCGCGTGCGGCGTCTGGCGCTGAACGAGAAGGATCGCATCGGCATCGGTACCTTCCAGCCCAAGGACGAAAAGAACCAGGACTCGACGGAGCTGACCGGCGACATCAACTACCGCAAGATCGCGCAGTACGGGAGCGACAGCGATCCGCGCGCATTCAACTTCGACGGCGAGCTGTGCATCGCCAACCGTGGACTGTGCGAGTTCATCGAGGTGCTCAAGCTCGACGTGGCGTTCCTGTATGACCTGCTCGGCGCCAGCCAAGAGCGGGTCATCAAGCCGAAGAAGTTCGCGCAGACATACATCGACGAGGTCATCATCGGGCACACCAACGAGCCTGAGTACCGCAAGCTGCAGTCCAACGAGCTGATGGAGGCCTTCCGCGACCGTACGATCAAGATCGACATCCCCTACAACATCTGTCTCGAGGACGAGATCAAGATCTACAAGAAGGACTTCGGCCCCGAGCGCGTCAAGCACATCCACATCGCGCCGCACACGCTCGAAGTCGCGGCCATGTGGGCGATCCTGACGCGCCTGGAGGAGCCCAAGAAGGCCGGCATCACGCTGATGCAGAAGCTCAAGCTCTACAACGGCAAGAGCATCCCCGGTTTCACCGAGGATTCCATCAAGGAGATGCGCGAATCCGCCCCGCGCGAGGGCATGGACGGCATCAGCCCGCGCTACGTGCAGGACAAGATCTCCAACACGCTCGTTTCGCCGCAGGCGCTCGAGGAGAAGCAGATGAATCCGTTCATGATCATGAACGAGCTGGAGGACGGCCTGCAGCATCATTCGCTGATCACGGACGAGGACACGCGCAAGCGCTACAAGGAGCTGCTCGGGCTTGTGCTCGCCGAGTACGAGGACATCATCAAGGGCGAGGTGCAGCGCGCCATCAGCGCCGACGAAGAAGCCATCCGCCGCCTGTGCTCCAACTACATCGACAACGTCCGCGCCTACACCCAGAAGGAGCGGGTCAAGAACCGATACACGGGCAAAGACGATGAGCCGGATGAGCGGCTCATGCGGAGCATCGAGGAGAAGATCGACATCCCCGAGAGCCGCAAGGACGACTTCCGCCACGAGATCATGAACTACATCGGCGCCCTGGCGCTGGACGGCAAGCGGTTCGAATACAACACGAACGCCCGCCTCTACCGCGCCCTCGAGCTCAAGCTCTTCGAGGACCAGCGCGACACCATCAAGCTCAAGAACCTCGTCTCCTCCGTGGTGGACGACGCCACGCAGCAGAAGATCGACGTGATCAAGAAACGGATGATCGAGCAGTTCGGCTACAACGACCGCTCGGCCGCGGATGTGCTCAACTACGTCGCGTCCATCTTCGCACGCGGTGATACGAAGGGGGATTGAGCTTCGATCACGCGCTGAAGCACCTGAATGCTCCGCAGCCACTCCCGCACATCGATCCGCTCCTGCGGCGTGTGGTCCAGCGCGCTGTCTCCAGCGCCGTAGGCCACGATCGGAACGCTCCGACCCCAGGCCGCGGCCACCACGTTCATGTCGCTTGTGCCCGTCTTGACCTTCACGCGCGGCGAAACTCCTGCACAGCCCCCGCCAGATGCTGCGCCCGTGTCGCGGATGGCTGTCGTGACCGCGCCCACCAGCGGGCTTGAGCGCTCGACCAGCACAGCCTCCTCGTGACCGCTGCACCGCACCTGCGCATCTTCCGCGACTTCGTGCGCCGCCGCCCGAACTGCGTCATCGACTTCGCTCGGCCGCAGTCCCGGCGGCAGCCGGAACCCCACGGTCGCGCGGACGCGCTCGCGCAGCCCATCGGTCTCGGTGTTGATCGAACGCAGCCCCGCCTGTACACGGTCGAACACCTTCATGGCAGCGCCGCCGTCCGCACGGGCGGAGTTCCAGTCCTCTGCCCAGCTGCGCACCTTCTCCCACCACGCCGTCGCGGCCTCCGTCACCGTCTCTTCGGGCCGTGCCGAGTGGCCCAGGGGCCGTTCCAGCACGAACTCGGCGATGAGCCGTCCTTTGTAGCCGATGGTCACGCCGTCCCAGCCGCTCGGCTCGCCGATGATGCAAGCGACGGGCGGGGTTGACAATAACTGCCGTGCAATGTGCCGCGCGCCGCGCGAAGTGGCGATCTCCTCCTCGACGGCGCCGACAACCATCAGGCGCGTTCCGGCCGGAAGGCGCGCCCGTGCACCGGCGACAACGAACGCTGCGAGAGGTCCCTTTGCATCGACCGCGCCGCGTCCCAGGAGTTCACCGCCCTCGCGCCGTACATCGATCCAGCCGGGCACGGTGTCGATATGGCCGAGAAGCAGCAGCGCCGGGGCGGCTTCATCGCCTCGCACTCCGACCGCATTCCCAGCCTCATCCACCCATGCGCGGTAACCCAGTTCGTTCATCCGCGCGACCAGCCACTCCGCGGCGCGCGATTCATCCCCCGACACGCTGGGGATCCGAACCAGCCCTTCGAACAAGGCCAGCGCCGATGCGTCGTCTGGACTGCCCGCACCGCCGACGCTGCGGGGCACGGAGCATGAAGATGGACCCGCGGCAGCGCTGTTCAAGAGATCACCGTCCCTGCTCCGGCCAGCGCCCCGGAGATTGCGCCTGCCTTTCGTGCTCCCGCGATCACCACGCGCCGCACGCCCGACTCCAGCTCCTCGCGCGCGCCGAGGATCTTCTTCTTCATCCGCCCTTCCGCAAACCGCTCGAACTCCCCGATTTCCGCCGTCCGGATCGTGGGAACCAGGGTCGATTCATCCGGGAACTCGCGCATCAGGCCCGGCACATTGGTGAGCAGGAGGAGCGTGTCCGCACGCAGGGCCGCGGCGGTCCGGGCGGCCGCGCGATCGGCATCGACGTTGATCGCTTCACCTTCGGCGCTGACGGCAGGAGGCGAGATCACCGGGATAAACCCGCCGTCGAGGAGAAGACGGATGAGCCGGACATTCACGTGATCGACGGTGCCGGTGTAATCGTCGCGGATCACCATGATGCGGCCATCCTCCACCGCGCGGATCGCGCTCTTGCGCGTTCCCTCCCACAGCCGCCCGTCCAGCCCCGACAGACCGACCGCGCCGATGCCGCGCCGCACGAGTCCTTCGACGATCCGCTGATTCAGCACACCGCGGCATGCCATCTGGAAGATCTCCAGCGTGCGCCGATCCGTGCGGCGGCTGGTGTGACCGGAGGGAGAAGTGATGAACCGCGCCGGGTGGCCGAGCTGCTCGCTGAGCACATTGGTCTGGTGCGAACCGCCATGGACGATGACAAGCTGCTCGCCGGCGCGGATGATCGCGGCCGCGTCATCGCACAGCGCTTCATAGTCGATCCCCTCGCTCCCGCCGACTTTCACGACAATCACGGCCGCGTCTCCCGATTCTCTCGTTGCCTTTCCGACTCACGGTGACTCATGAAGCCTCCCGGCGCTTTTCTCCACTCGATGCCTGGAGCCGTGCTCACACCGGATGCAGCCCTGCGAACCCCAGCCCCGTCGTCTCTTCAAACCCGCACATCAGGTTCATGCACTGCACGGCCGATCCTGCGGCTCCCTTCATCAGGTTGTCGATCGCGCACAGCGCGACGATCCGCCCCGTCCGCTCGTCCACTTCGAACCCCACATCCGCGTAGTTCGATCCGACGAGAATCTTCGGCTCGGGGTAGCGATGAATCCCCGTGCGATCCTTCACGATCCGCACGAACGGTTCGTTCGCGTACGCATCGCGGAACAGTTTCCAGATTTCTTTCTCGTTGATTTCCCGCGTGGGAATTACATGCGCGGTGCACAGCACTCCACGCACCATCTCGACGCTGGTGATCGACATGTGCAGCTCGAAGTCCGTGCCGAGCTCCTGCATCACCTCGGCCTGATGACGGTGACCCGTAGGCGCGAACGATCGCACCGCGCCGCTCCGCTCCGGATGGTGGCTGGATGCGCTTGCCTGATTCCCGCCTTCCGAAGACCCGACCTTGAGGTCGATCACGGCGCTGCGAACCAGCCCGGCGCGGGCCAGCGGCAGCAGCGCCAGGTTGGCCGCGGTCGCGTTGCACCCCACGCCGCTCGCCAGCCGCGCGCCGCGCAAGCGCTCCCTGTGCAGCTCGGGAAGTCCGTAGACGAACCGGTCCAGCCATTGCGGCGCCGGATGGTCGGCCCCGTACCAGCGCGCATACTCCGCTTTCGACTTCAGCCGGAAGTCGGAAGAAAGGTCGATGACGCGGTGCGCCAGGCCCGCATACCTCTCGATCTCCCTGGACGCCTCTCCATGCGGCAGGCACAGGAAGAGCACATCACACGGCCCCAGTTCCTCCGGCCCGCTGAACTGAAGCGATGTTCGACCCCGCAGGTTCGGATGAGACGCATGGATAAACTGTCCGCGCATCGACCGCGAGGTAACCTGGACGACCTCCGCGAGCGGATGATCCAGCAGCAGGCGCAGGGCTTCGCCGCCCGTATAGCCCGAAGCGCCGACGATCGATACCCGCACTTTCTGTTGTGAACTCGTGCTCACGCCCTGCCTCCCAGCGAGGCAGGCACGCCGGCATGTCCGTTCAAGGCACGGTGGCGGCGAGCGTTCGACTCCGCGCTCCCGCGGTCACGGTTCCGTGCCGCCTGCACCGCGAACTCGACGATCCGCCCGGGGATGTTCACGCCCGTCGGCTCGACGCTGTTGCGGAACTCCATCGTGTGATTCACCTCGCTGACGAGCAGGCCCCGGCCCGGCGCCTCGAGCAGGTCCACAGCCAGGACGCCTCCGCCCACCGCCCGCGCCGCCCGCACCGCGAGATCACCTTCCTCGCCCGAGACGTCGAACGCCTCCGCACGTCCGCCGCGAGCCGTGTTGGTGATCCAGTGGTCCGAGTACCGCGCGATGCCCGCGACTGCCTCATCGCCCACGACGAACACGCGCAGATCGCGCCCCGGCTTTTCGATGAACTCCTGCACGTAGAACACGCCGTGCTGCACCGAGCCGAGCGTCGCCTTGTGTTCGATGACCGCCTCGGCCGCGTGACGGTCGTTGAGGCGCGCAAGCAGCCTGCCCCACGACCCCGAAGTCGGCTTGAGCACGCAGGGATAGCCCATGCGCTCCACCGCCGCCAGCGCCGACTCCGGCTCGACGCCCACCAGCACCCGGGGCGTCGGCACGCCCTCGCGCACGAGCGTCAGCGACGTTGCGAGCTTGTCGCCGCAGGTCTCGATGACGGCGGCCGAGTTCACGCACGGCACACCGGCCGCCTCGAACAGGCGCGCCGCAGTCAGCCCCTGGGTCTGCGAAATGCACCGCTCCAGCACCAGATCGACGTGCTCGAGAGGCGACCCGTCCCGCAGGCGGCAATCCCCGTGCACATCCCACACGAGATCGCGCACGTCGATCATCGTGCACTGCACCCCCCTCGCGGCCATCTCTTCCGCGATCATGCGCTCCTCGACGCGGACTCTCGACACCAGCAATCCGATTCTGATCGTCATGGGTATGTTCCCGGGTGTTCCGCCGCCGCGGGCGGTGGTTGTTCAGTCCGAACTCGGTCGGAGAGGCGCTTCGCCCGCGCCATGTTGCGCATGCCGACGCAGCTGCCTCGCGCTTGTGCTTCGGGCAGCTTCACTCTCCCCAGTCCTCTTCGACTTCCGGCGCCAGCTCCAGCTTGATGGGATTGATCGAACGCACCTCCAGCTCCGCGCTGCAGCCCGGGCACCGCGCGATTTCGCCTCGAAAAGGCTCGCGCCGGAAGGGCACCGGAGCATCGCACTCGGGGCAGTTGCCGTGGATCGCACTCCCTGCTGAGGTCGTCGTTACGGGGGTCATGTGCCGTCTCCTTCATGTCTTTCCGCCCGCCGTCGCGGGCCTTGGTGTCGCTCGAAACTCGGAACGGAAAAAAAACGGGCCTTGAAGGCCCGTCTGAATCTCAGCGTCTGTTCGGCGTGTTCTGCCGTCGTCGCGCGGGATCAGCGGGCCCTTGTCGGGGGCTTCGCCTTCTTCGCCTTGACGGACTTCTTCATGGACACGGGCGCGGCCATACCCGGCGCTTCAAGCACCTGAGCAGCCATCGACGGGTTGGGAGTGGAGTCACCCAAGCGTCCCGATCCTTCCGCCGGGCGCATGGCCCGGCCAACGCGGGCAGACCATACGAACCGGCTCGGCTCATGTCAAGGAACCGGTGAGACGCCGCCGGGCAGCGACTCGATCCCGTTGCTGCGACCATTCGCCGCGCCCTCCGGCATCATCCCTTCGGCAGCATCTTGCCGATGGTCCGCGGCCGGAAGGGGAATGCCCGCGCCACGGCGCGCAGATCATCCAGAGTCACCGCATTGATGCGATCCAGTTCTTCCTCGAGGCTCTGATACCTTCCCAGAGTGATCCAGAGCCTGCCGAGCCGCTGCATCCGACCGCCGGGCCGTTCGCCCGCGAGCGTAACGGCCGTGGCGAGCTTGTTCCGCAGGCGTTCAAGGTCGTCATTGCTCAGGGACGCGACAAGGCCATCGACCTCTCGGTCGATCGTCCGCTGAATCTCGTCCAGCCGATCCGGATCACCGGAGGCGTAGATGTACATGTCGCCGCAGCCGTCGCGCGGGTCGAAGGCCGCCGCCGCTTCCTCGGCGATGCCTGTTTCGATGAGCGCCCAGTGGAGGCGGCTGTTGTCCGCATCGCCGAGCACGCGGGAGAGCATCATGGCTGCATAGCGCCGGTCATCGGTCGCGGCGGGCGCGGGGCTGACGATGAGCAGATAGCCGCGGCTCACCTTCTCGTCATGGATCGTGAACTCATGCTCGGCGACGCGAGGCGCGGTGACATCGCGCGTCGCCCCGGTCCTCCGCCACGACGAACACAGCGCGCCGATCTGTTCAACGGCCTTCGGAAAGTTCACGCGCCCTGCGAGCGAAACGACCGTATTGTCCGCCGAGTATCGGTTCTCGAAGTATGCCTTCATCTGGTCTCGCGTCAGCGCGGTGATCGTCTCGGGTGTGCCGAGGACGCGATGCGCGAGGGGGTGGGCGGCGTAGTACTCCTCCATGGTGCGCTCGTAGAGCACCCAGAACGGATTGTCCTTGTACATCGCGATTTCTTCGAGGATGACGCCCTTCTCCGTAGTGAAATCCTCGATCCGAAGCGCGGGGCGGAGGATGTCCGCGAGAATGTCCGTCGCCCTGGGCAGGTACTCGGGCAGGACATTGGCGTAGAACGCCGTCATTTCATGCGTGGTGAAGGCGTTGTAGCTGGCGCCGATCTCGTCGAACTCGCGGTTCACGTCATCCGCCGATCGCTTCGCCGTTCCCTTGAACATCATGTGTTCGAGGAAATGCGAGACCCCCATCACGGCCGCAGGCTCATCGCGCGCCCCGGTGCGAACGAAGAAGCCGCACGAAGCGGTGTGGGCGTCCGGATCCGTCTCCGCGATGATCGTCAGGCCGTTGGGAAGCTCGGCGCGCTCGAAGGTCACTGGCATGGCGGGATGGTACGGATGAACGGGGCGCCGCGTCGATGACTACCGCTCATCCGCCCAACGGACCCAGGCGCTGCTCTCGCCCCGGACCGGCTCTCCGTACAGCCTGAGACAGTCGATCTTGACGATCTTCCAGGCCGCGTCGCGTCCGCCCGTGCGCCGCCACGACAGCTCCCACGTGCTCGGCACAATCCCCGCGTCCGCAACGGCGGCCCGCACCCAGATGCGCGTTCGCGCCGCATCCGGACCATCCTCGACCGCGCCCAGCGGTTTGACTGCGACGTCGCTGATCTGACCCCTCATGCCGGCCGCAACACCCATTGCCCACTCGCGCCCGCGCCCCCTGAGGCTTTCGCCTCCGGAACTGAAGATCACGCGCTCGTCCAGCATGCGGCCCACGCCGGCGGCATCCGCGGCGGCAAACACCTCGACGAATCGGGCGGATTCAGTTGTCACCCGCTCCCGCGTTGTTGTTACGAGCCAGCCGGCCGCGAGCACACCGCCGGACAGAAAAGTGCAGAGACCGAGCACGAGCAGGCCCTGCTTCAACATTCCCCTGATTCGCAGCAGGTGACCGATGACCGCCCCGGTCAGAACCAACCCGACCGCCAGCCCGACCGGCTGCTCCAGCACCCAGCGGTCGAACAGCGGCCCTGCCGGAAGGGGCTGGTATGCCTCGGATTCGACGAGCACAAGCGGCATGACTGCTTCGTTCTCCGCCGGGTCGCGGCCAACCCGAAACGCGTCCCACGCTTCTCTTCCACCTCTCCGTTCGTCGTGCGGGGATTGTTGCATCAGAACGGTCGAAAGTCCCGATAAGCGCTTGACGAATCAGGCTGTGGGTGCGCGCAAGCGTACGCCCCGCCGCTTGGATACACCCCCTCCGATCGCCAGGATGACCACCCTCACATCTGTCACCCCTCTCGTACCTCCCCGCGCAGGACTTCTGGAGATGAACCTGGCGGCGCTGGGCCTGCGTTCCGCACGTGCCGCGGCAGCGGTGCGCTCCGCGCGCACTCGCGCGGACGTGACCTTCGTGGAAACGGACGAACCCGGGGTGCTCAGCGCGATGCTGGACGGGCGGGCACTGTGCAGCCGGCGCCGCCCGCGCGAGGAAGCCGAGAAGATCGCGGCGTCCATCGACATGCGAGATGCGGGGGGCATCGTGGTGCTGGGATTCGGGCTTGGACATCATGTGCGGGCTATCGCGGAGAAGCTCGGGCGGGCGGGTGCTGTCTTCGTGTTTGAACCGGATGCGGGTCTGCTGCGCGCCGTGCTTGAGCGCGTCGATTGCACCACGCTTTTCGCCAAGCATGCGGTGGTTGTGCTGTGCGAAGGCGGGTCGGACCGCCTGTCCGGGGCGATCACCGAAGCCATCCGCGGCTATGAAGCTCCGCTCTCCGTGGGCATAAAGGTGGTCGAGCATGCACCGAGCCGGGCACGCCTTGCGCGATCGGGCGCCGAGTTCGCGGATGCCTTCTCCCGCGCCGTCGCCGCGATGCGCACGCACGTCGTGACCACGATGATGCAGACGGATGTCACGCTGCGCAACATCCTCATGAACCTCGATGAGTACGCGTGTGCTCCGGGCATCGCCGACCTGCGCCTGGCTGCGGCGGGCTTCCCCGCGATCGTGGTGGCCGCGGGACCGAGCCTGGCCCGCAACATCGACCTGCTCGCCGCCCCCGGTCTTCGCGATCGCTGCGTGATCATCGCCGTGCAGACGGTGCTCAGGCAACTGCTTGATCGCGGCGTGCGTCCGCACTTCGTCACGGCGCTGGACTACCACGAAATCTCCCGGCGCTTCTACGAGGGATTGTCCGCCGAGGCCGTGGAGGGCATCACGCTCGTCGCCGAAGCCAAGGCGAATCCCGCCATTGTGCAGGCCTTTCCGGGTGCGCTGCGGATGCCGCACGAAGCCTCCGCGGAACTGATGCTCGGCGCGCGGCCGGATGGTCGGCCCCGAGGCGAGATCGAAGCCGGAGCCACGGTCGCGCACCTCGCCTACTACCTCGCGCGGCATCTGGGCTGCGACCCCGTGATCCTTGTCGGTCAGGACCTGGGATTCACGGACGGGCAGTACTACGCGCGCGGCGCGGCCATTCACGACGTGTGGGCCGCGGAACTCGGTCCGTTCCGTACTCTTGAGATGCAGGAATGGGAGCGGATCGTGCGCATGCGCGGCAATCTGCGCCGCGCGCAGGACGATCGCGGACGCCCCATCTACACCGACGACCAGATGTCCACCTACCTCGCGCAGTTCGAGCGCGACTTCATGGCCGACGTCGAGCGCGGGCGTACGGTGATCGATGCCACCGAAGGCGGTGTGCGCAAGGCGCACACGACGATCGCGACGCTGAAGGAGGCCCTGACGAACCTCGGATTGCTCGGCGAAACAGCGCAAACCAGACCGGCGCTTGTGCTTCCGCAGGCTCCGCGCACACGCGACATGGACCGAATCCGCCATGCGCGTCGACGCGTGGCGGAGGTTCGCCGGGATGTCCGCCGGGTGGCACGCATCTGCCGCGAGACAGAGGACCTTCTGCGCAAGCTGGAGCGCGCCCGCGGCGACATCGCGCGGGGAAACCGAATCGTCGGCCAGATCCACGCCCTTCGCGACGAGGTCGAGAAGCTGCAACCGGCGTATGCCCTGGTGCAGAAGCTGAATCAGACCGGCGCCTTCAAGCGGTTCAAGGCGGACAGACTCATCTGGCTCGATGATTCGCTCTCGCCCGTCGAGCGGCAATCCCGGCAGGCGGAGCGCGATGCGATGAACGTGCGCTGGCTCGGCGATTGCGCCGACTGGCTTGACCGGATGCTCGAGGTGACCGAGCAGGTCTTCGATGGCGGACCTCGGCTCACGCGAGACATGGCCCCCGCCGAGCCAGACCAGGCGCACGATCCGCCGGCGAGCGCCGCCGGATCGGACCACCGTCCCGGATCACAGGGCCTGCTCCCGATCGTCGTGTACTGCTCCATGCACCGAGATGGACTGGGCAGGTCGCGCAACCCCGACGCCCGGTTCCTCGGAGAACCTCTTCTTCGCGCGACGTTGCGCCGGCTCGCTCGCTGCACACACGCACGCGGCCTGTTGGTCGTGAGCGATGATCCCGTGCTCGCGGCTCGTTCCATGGGCGACGTACGTGAAGCGGATGGGCATCATGTTGTCACCTTGGACGGCGCGAAGGTGTGCGTGTTCTCCGCTCCGCCCGGCTCGACCTCCGATGGCCGTTTTTCGTGCATCGCTTCGCGCCGCTGGGCCGAGGCGAGCTGGCGCGGCGGACCGGGCGGCGCGGCCGCGACGGTCTTCGACGAAGTGTTCTTCCCCGGCGCCATCGAACAGGCGCTCAGCGCGGGCGCCCCGAATGCGCCGGGCGCGCTGGTCGTCGGAGGCGACTGGTGCCTCGTCGATCCCGCTCTGTGCGATGAAGTCATCGCGCGGTTCGTGGAGACGCCCGGAAGCAACCGCATCACGTTCACCCAGGCGCCGCCCGGACTGTGCGGCATCGCCGTCGAGCGAGAGCTGGTCCGCGAGGCCGCCGGACGCGAGTGCGACGCGATGTCGAACGCGGCCGCGCCGGCCCGCAACGCGGGCTGGATCGGCGCGCTGCTGGGCTACGTTCCCGGGCGCACACGCAGCGACCCGATCGCTGGTCCCGGGTGCGTCGCGGTACCGCCGGAGGTCCGCGACCTGGGAGAGCGCCTGATTCCCGACGCGCCGGGACGCCTGCGCGATCTGGAGTCGGTGACTGCCTCCGCGGCCGGAAACGGCGACTGGCTCAAGCTCGATTCCGGCGCCCTTGCCCGCGAACTGACACGCCTTCGAAGCTCGCAGTGGCCTTCGTCGCCTCGCGAGATCGTGATTGAACTCAGTGAAGGCAGCCAGCAGGGCACGCCCGCTTTCATGGATGCATCGCGCTGTCTTCAACTCCTGGAGAGTCTGGGTGCATCCGAGGCAGGCACCCTCGTGACATTCGGCCCTGCCTGGTGGTCCCCGGGAACCTCGGGCGCTCGCTCGTTCGGCGAGCCGCTGGATCATCCCGATGCGGCTCGCATTCTTCGGGTCGCCGGCGAGGCCGGGCTTGCGCTGCATGTACGAACGAGCCTCACGTGCGATGAGCGCACCATCGAGAACCTGATCGCGGCCGCTCCGGACGTCATCAGCGTCGATATGGCGGCGGGATCGCGCGAGACGTATCGCAGGGTCACCGGTCGCGATGATTATCCGAAAGTTCTGGCGAATCTCGAGCGCCTGATCCGTGCACGTGCCGATCACGCATGGCACGGCCTGCTGGTTCCGCGCATCACGCGTTGCGACGCCGTGCTGGAGGAGATCGAAACGTTCTACGACAAGTGGATTGTGCTGGCGGGCAGCGCCGTGATCGACCAGCTTCCGGAGCCGAGAGCCGGCGATCGCATCGCCCCGCTCGGAAAGCCGCGAACCGCCGGCGCGCGTGATGCGCGCAGACGCATGGTGATCCTCCGTGACGGGCGCGTGATGATCGACGAGAACGATTTCTCCCGCGATGCCGGGAACGTATTCTTGGATGGAATCCACGCCGTCTGGCATCGTTTGGCCGCATGCCCGCAGCGCTGGACCGGCTGGTAGCCGCCGGCTGGAGCACACGCTCGATGAACACCCTTGCGATCATTCTGGCTCGGGCGGGCAGCAAGGGCGTACCCGGGAAGAACGCCCGAATGGTCGGCGGCCGACCCTGCATCGCGTGGACCATCGACGCGGCGCGGGATGCCGCGCTTGTTTCGCGCATCGTGTTGAGCACAGACGGCGCGGAGCTGCAGCGCATCGGCATGGAGCGAGGGATCGACGTTGTGGCGCGTCCGCCGGATCTCGCCACCGACACGGCGCCCGTGGATGCGGCCGCGCGCCATGCCGTGGCTTCTCTGGAATCGGCATGCGGATCCGGGACTTCGCCCAAGTTCGACCCGATTGTGATTCTGTACGGCAACGTCCCGGTCAGGCCGCCCGGGCTGATCGACCGTGCCCTGGACCTGCTGCTCCGCTCCGGTGCCGACTCCGTGCAGAGCTATGCGCCGGTCGGCAAGTTTCACCCATGGTGGACGGCTCGATTGGATGAGGCGGGCGGCGTGCATCCCTGGGAAGGCGAAATTCTCAACCACGGTATTCACCGGAGGCAGGACCTTCCGCCTGCATTCATCCCCGACGGGGGCGTGATCGCCGTCCGGAGGTCCGCGCTGTTCCTTGAGATTCATGGGGTGCCGCCGTCGCCGCACGCATTCTTCGGAATCGCAAGACGAGGAATCACCAACGCGGAAGGCGATGTGATCGACATCGACACCGAGCTGGATGTCATCGTTGCGGACACCGTCCTGCGCGCCCGCGCATCGGCGGAGATACCGGCACCGAACATGTCTGCTCCGGGAGGACTTCGTTGAGAATCGGCGACCGGGAGATCGGCATGCCCAACCGCGATTGCGCCGGGGTCTACGTGATCGCCGAACTGGGTGTGAATCACGACGGACGGCTCGACCGCGCCCTCGAACTGACCCAAGCCGCCGCCGATGCCGGTGCCGATGCCGTGAAGCTGCAATACTTCGAGACGGATCGGCTGCTCAGCAGCGCCGCGAAGCTCGCGGCCTACCAGCAGGCGGCGGGCGAAGCCGATCCCGTCGAGATGCTCCGCCGGCTGGAGCTTCCGCTCGAATCCATGGCGCGCGTGATCGAAAAGGCCCACGCGCTGGGCCTGCACGCGCTGGTCACGGTCTTCAGCGTGGAACTCGTGGGCCGGGCGGCCGAACTTCCGTGGGACGCATTCAAGTCGGCCAGCCCGGACATCGTGCACCGCCCGCTGCTGGAGGCGCTGGCCGCGACGGGCCGGCCGCTGCTCGTCAGCACCGGCGCCAGCGAGATGGATGAAATCGAGCGCGCCGCAAGCTGGCTGCGCAACTGCGGCGCGCGCGAACGGACCGCATTGCTGCACTGCGTGAGTTCCTATCCCGCGGCGCCGGCAGACGCTGCGCTGCTCGGCATTGTCGCGCTGCGTCGGGCGTTCGACGTGCCGATCGGATACAGCGACCACACGTGCCTGGATGCGATCGGCGCCGCGGCCGTCGCATGCGGCGCCGCCGTTCTCGAGAAACATCTGACATACGACCCACGCGCGGCAGGCCCGGATCACGCCGCGTCGCTCGGTCCGCGTGCGTTCGCTCGGTACGCCGGCCTCGCGAAGCAGGTGCCGCGCGACCGAGTCCTGCCGGCGCACGCGGACCCGGTCCTCGATGACCGATATCAGATGACCGACGATTCCGATGTGCTGGGCGCACTCACCAAGCGAGTGCTTCCCTGCGAACGCGAGGTGCGCATGCTCTCGCGCCAGAGCATCGTGAGCCGGCGCGGCCTCCAGCAAGGCGAGGTGATCCGTGCGGACGACCTCACGTTCAAGCGCCCCGGGACCGGGCTGCCGCCCTGCGAAATTGAACACGTGATCGGGCGCAGGCTGCGCCGCGCCGTCAAGGCCGACACACCGCTCGTCGCGGAGGACCTCGCGTGAAACGGCGCATCTGCATCGTCACCGGAACGCGCGCCGAGTACGGTTTGCTGCGTCCGGTCATGCGCGCCGTGCGGGACCACTCAGGTCTTGATCTCTCCATCATCGTCGCCGGCGCGCATCTGCTCCCCCCCGCCGAGACCTGGCGCGAAGTGGAGCAGGATTTCGGCTCGGCGGCCATCGGCGCGCGTGTGCCCATGCAGGAGCCGGAGATGACCGGGCGCATCGCCGACGCGCGGGCTGCGGGTCGCGGCATCATCGGATTCAGCGACGCTTTCTCCCGACTCTCACCGGATTGGGTGGTCGTTCTCGGCGATCGCATCGAGGCGTTTGCAGCAGCGAGTGCCGCGAGCATCGGAGGATTCGCCGTCGCTCACATCCACGGCGGCGATCGCGCGGAAGGCATCGCGGATGAAGCGATGCGTCACGCGATCACCAAGCTCGCGCATCTGCATCTGTGCGCCACCGAGCAATCCGCCACGCGCGTGATCCGCATGGGAGAGCGCGAGGAGCACGTGATGAACGTCGGCTCCCCGGCCGCCGACGGCATCGCGGATGTACCGCTTCCGGACGACGTCCGCTGGGAGGAGCTGGGGAGGCCGCGGTTCATGATCGTTCTTCATCCCACCGGCAATGAATCGCTGGACGGTGCGTGCGCGGCGTGCATCCTCGAGGCGGTCCGCGCCGAGCGTTCCGGGCGGGGTGTCCTCTGGCTCCATCCCAATCATGATCCCGGGCGTGAAGCCATTCTCGACATCATTGCGCGGGCCGGACGCGAGACGCAGATGGTCGTGCGCGATCATCTGCCTCATGACGCTTTTCGATCCATGCTCAAAAGGCTCGGCGAAGAGGGCGGCGTGCTGGTGGGCAACTCGTCGGCGGGACTGATCGAAGCCGCGATGCTCCGGTGCCCGACCGTCGATGTGGGTCCGCGTCAGGCCGGGCGCGAGCGTCCGAATAACGTGATTCACACCGAAGGAGACTCGGTCGATCAGCTCCGCGGCGCGATTCTCCGGGCACGCCGGATCGACCGATCCCGCATCACCCATCCCTACGGCGACGGGCGGACCGGGCCGAGGATTGCCGGAATTCTGGCCCGATTCGAGGCTCGCGGCACGGGGCTGCTCCGCAAACTCAACGCGTACTGATCCGAGACGATCGCCGCCGTTCCGCCCCGCAGGCACGCCCATGATGGGTGATCCGCCGGCCCGCCCAAAGTCCGGGCGGGGGATTGTCGATGAGCACACGGTCCGAGAGCTTCCCCGCTGGCCGAGAGAACCGGAAGGACGCGCATCATGACCGCGACCAAAGTCCTGGATCGGGAGCAGATCGTCGGTGAGGCGATCAAGCAGATCAGCCACATCGCGACGCTCCCCGAGATCACGATGAAGATCATCGAGCTGGTGGAGGATCCCACGTCCACCGCGCAGGACCTCAACAACGTCATCTCGAATGATCCGGCGCTGTGCTCACGCATTCTCAAGGTCGTGAACTCGAGCTTCTACGGTCTCCCGGGGCAGATCGGCTCCATCAACCGAGCGATCGTGCTCCTCGGACTGAACGCGGTCAAGAACATCGCCATCTCCGCCAGCATGGCCAAACTGTTCCGCGGCGGCGATCTCGGCCCCAACTTCTCCGCGAAGGATCTGTGGAAGCATGCCGTCGCGACGGCCGCGGCTTCGAAAATGCTCGCCGATTCGCTCAAGCTGGGCGTCGCCGACGAGGCGTTTCTCTCCGGCCTGATCCATGACATCGGCGTGATCGTGGAGATGCAGTTCGACCGCGCCAAGCTCATCGAAGTCATCAACAAACTGCAGGTCGGTTCCGACGGCGCGCCCGCGCGCGACATGCGCGATGTGGAGAACGAAATCTTCGGCGCGACGCACCAGGAGTTCGGCAAGGCGCTGTGCGAGAAGTGGAAGTTCCCGCAGGTCTTCGCGCAGGTCACCGGGTTCCATCACAACCCGCTCGACCTGGCCGAGGGCACGCGCAACATGGCATGCCTGATCCACGTCGCCGACTGCCTCTCGGCCGAAGCCGTTCCGGCCTTCCGCCTCGACCTTCGGTCGCTTCAGATCAATCCATCCGTCCTCGACGAGCTGAAGCTCACTTCGGAGAAGGTCGAGGAACTCAAGGGTCGACTCGCTCAGGAGCTTGCCGACGCGGAAGCCCTGCTCGGTTGACCCCGCATGCCGGCTTTCGCCCGCGACCCTCACGGAGGAGCAAGGAACGCGGGCACGTTGAGAGGTGCTCGGCCGCATGACGCAGGGATGCGACACGGCCGCGCAGTGGAAAGTTCTCTCTTTCTCCCTCCGGGCGGCCGGGCGAAAAGCCCAGCCGCCTGTTTTCTCCTGCCACGGATCCGATCGCGGTGAATCACGCGCGACTTCGCCCGAATCGTCACCCTTCAAGCCGATGCTTCCAGTGTTCCAGCGCCGAGTGCTTGGTCAGGTCGTAGTACAGAGGCGTCACGGAAATGCATCCCTTGAACAGGGCGTCCACGTCCGTGCCTTCATCGGCGCCGTGAAAATCCAGGCCGTGTCCGGTGGCCCAGTAGTAATCCCGACCGTCCGGTGACACGCGGCGTTCGTAGGAATCGATCAGGCCGTGCGTGTTCATGGGGCACACGCGCATCGGCGGATCGGCCGGCTCCGGCCCGACGCGCCCCGCGCCTTCCTCGCAGATGGGAATGTTGACCGAGAGGCACGTGTGCGGAGGCAGCGGATCCGTCGCGCGATCTGGTCTCCATCGCAGGATGCGCTCCACGGCCCGTCGGGCGATCCTCGCCGCGCGGAGGTAGTCCGGCACGCCGCGCCCGATATGCAAGGACAACGCAATCGCCGGCACACCGAGGAACGCCGCTTCCAGCGCTGCCGCCACCGTCCCGGAGTAGATGACGTTGATCCCCACGTTGGCCCCCGAGTTCAGGCCCGAGAGGACCAGATCGGGGCGCGTGCCAGGCCCGAAGCGCTGAGGCCAGAGCGACGTGATCGCCAGTTTCACGCAATCCGCCGGACGCCCGTCCACCGCAAGCCCCGCCATGCGCGGCGACACGCGCTCCTGCGAGACCATGAGCGGCGTGTGAAACGTCACTCCGTGCGACGTCGCGGACTGCACCTCCAGCGGTGCGACCGTGAACACCTCGTCGGCGAGCGGTGCTTCAGGCTCGGTGAGGGCGGTGTGGAGCGCCTCGATGCCCGGCGCGTGGAAGCCGTCGTCGTTGGTCAGCAGGATACGCATGCACACAGCGTATCCGGGTCAGGGCGCGCAGTGGAAGCACAGAAGGGCCGCCGCAACCGCCGCGTTCAGCGACTCGACGCCGTTCCTCATCGGAATCGACAGCGTTTCGTCGAGCGTTTCCGCCACGCTCGGAGAGATTCCGACCGTCTCCGACCCCACCACGTAGCAGGCCCGATGCGGCGGAGTGTGCTCGAAGAGCGATCGATCAGCGTTTCCCGCCAGTCCCACCAAGCTGAACCCCGCGCCCTTCAGCTCGTACAGTGCCTCCTGCAGCGCTCCGCAGCGCACGATCGGAGCGCGGAACACCGTGGATGCCGACGCCTTCACGACCAGTCCGCTGATCCAGGGACTTCCCACGGTCGGCCAGAGCAGCGCGCTCATGCCCGCCGCGGCCGCGGATCGCACGATCATGCCGACATTCTGCGGATTGGTGATTCCGTCCAGCGCCAGCGCCCGCGCCGCCTTTCTTGCGCCCGCTCCCTTGGACGAGGCGATGAAGGAGTCAAGCTCCGTGATATTCAGAAGGCGCACTCGGGCCGCGACGCCCTGATCGTTGCGCGCATCGGCTGAAAGCTCGTGGACGCCTGCAACGGATGTCACTTCAAGCGAAAGCCCGCGGGCACGGGCCGCGGACGCCAGCTCTTTCCTGAACTCGCCGGGAGCGTCGCGCGACACTCGCACATGCTCGACCTCGACCGCCCGCGCATTGATTTCGGCCAGCGCTTCGAGCACCGCTCGCCGTCCATACACGACGACGGTGGTCGCGCCGCGCTCCGGCGCTGGCTGTGCTCGGCTTTCCGCGGGGCGTCTGGACTTCATCGCTTCACGCTCAGGTTGTATTCCCGACCGGCCCAGCGGGTGGGCGTTCCCCTTTGCAGATCCGCGGCTGCTTCCGCGAGAATATCCGAGACGATCCACGCCCCGATGGGATACAGCGCCGCCAGATACACCGGAGCGCCCTGCATCGCGTAGACCCATATGATCGCAGGCACGGCCAGGAGCGCCGCCATTCCGCCCGATGCGAGGAGCGCCACACCCAGAGGGTCTCCGGGATGCGCCGACAGCACCGCGGCGCCTGCCGCCATCCCCACCCAGGGAACCAGCAACAGCACCACGCCGGTCAAGCGCAGCCTCCACGCCGCCTTGGTCAGCCTTCGCGGCATCCGGCGGGTTGATTCCGTGTAGATGCGCTTCCAGCCGCGCCGGAACGCTTTTGCGTCCGCGTACATCCTGCAGCGGAGCATATCGCCCGCGAGGAAAACGCCGATGCGCCGTCCGCGACTCTTGCGCACGAGCCGCCGCGCCAGCGCGATGTCCTCCAGAAGGAACTGCCGCAGCGCCGCATGCCCGCCCACTTCCTCGTACGGCCCGCGCCGAACGAGGATGAACTGACCGTTGGCGAAGGGCCTCGGACGACGTGCGCGATTCACCCGGTCCAGCGGATACTGCCGGATCAGCTCCATCGCCGCCGCGGGCTGCACCACCTTTTCAAACCACTGCCGGATGGTCAGTGTGCTCAGCAGGCTGAGCAAGTCCAGCTTGCGCTCGTGGAGAAGCCCCACGGCGGCGCGGATGCAATCCGGATGGAATTCCGTGTCGGCATCGGCGAAGAGCAGCAGGTCGGCCTCGCGCGCGCTTCCGGAATCAACCACGGCCCGATGGATCGCGTGCACCTTCCCCGCCCAGTCGGCTGGGCAGTCCGCGATGGAGAGGATCTCGCACGGAACTTCGGCGTCGCCGGCAGCGCGACGTGCGGCCGCGCCCGCATCCAGTTCGCGCCGCAGAACCTGCTCGGTCTCGTCCGTACATCGGTCGAGCGAGAACACGAGGCTCGTGCGCGGGTAGGTCTGCCGCATGAGCGAGCGCGCCAATGTGCCGATAACGCCCTGCTCATTGTGCGCCGGAACAATCACGCACACCGATGGCGCCGGCTCCGGTATCGCCGATGCAAGCCCGGCCTTTACGCGCGGGCTGGCCCGACTCGAAGAGGCGATGCGCACCAGCAGCAGGGCGTGAAACGCGACGGACGCGAGGCACAGAACGAGCAACAGAACGACCGGAATCACAAGTGCCAGCGGCATGCGAGTCAGGATCCCGCGCTCGGCCCCGAATCGAGCAATCCCGCGGCCGGTCCCTCGCGGCCCGGGGGGGCACTACCCTACCTATTCCTCTGAAGGCTGGACCCGCATGTCCGATCACCCCCAGCGCCGCAGGCCCTTCGTCTTCACGCGCGAAAGCATTCGCCGGCTCGACCGTGCCGCCATCGAGGAATACGGCATCCCCGGCATCGTGCTGATGGAGAATGCGGCCGCGGCCGTCGAACGCCAGGCCATGCGCCTTATGGACGAAATGCTCCGCAGCGCGGCCCCCTCATCAGGCTCGGCGCTCGTCCTCATCCTCTGCGGGCCTGGAAACAACGGCGGCGATGGTCTTGCGGTCGCGCGGCGATTGCACAACCAAGCAGCTATGGGAGCGCCGGCGGAGATCAAGATCGCACTCTGCGCTCCGCGCGACCGCTTCAGGGGCGACGCGATGACCAACCTTGTCATCTGCGAACGCATGCGCATACCGCTTGAAGCACCGAAACCGGGCGGTTTCCTCGCGCCGGATCGGCTCGATCACATGGTTTCAGGACGCCGAAACGCCGCGATCCTGATCGTGGATGCCATCTTCGGTACCGGCCTGGACCGGGCGGCGGAGCCGCCGATATCCGATGTGATGGACTGGGCCAATGCCCTGCGCGACGGCGCGAACCACGCGCGCGTGATCGCGGTGGATATTCCCAGCGGCCTCAACTGCGACACCGGCATGCCACCGCGCAGGCACGACGGCGCACCGGCATCCTGTATCCGCGCCGATCTCACCGTGACGCTGGCCGGACTCAAGCGCGGTTTTTTGAATCCGGAGGCGCGCACCTGGACCGGCGATGTGTTCGTCGGCGACATCGGCGCACCCGTGGAACTGATGCGTCGCCTTGCCTCGGAACCGGGGACTGTTCGCTGACCACGATCCCCGCACCGGTCAGAAATCACGGTTGCAGGCGCTGCGCCGTCCAGGCGCTCGCTTCGAATCCCGACCGTCGCGGGTCCGAAACGGCTTGCCGGGTCAGCTTTCTTGTCCACCGCGCCCGATCGTGGACACGCACCGGCGAGCCCAGCCACAGCTCGACCGTATCCGCCCAGATTCGGTACCCGCCCCAGTACGGCGGGCGCGGCACATGCGCCGCCTCATCATCAATCGCCACGCCCAGCTTTCGTATTGCTTCCGCGATCTTGCGGATGAACGCATCTCGCGATTCAATCGGCTGCGACTGATCGCTCGCCCACGCACCGATCCGTGCCGCGACGGGGCGCGAATGGAAGTAGGCATCGCTCTCTTCATCCGGCGATTCCACCACCGGCCCCTCGATACGCACCTGCCGGTCGAGCGCGTCCCAGTGAAACACCGCCGCGGCGCGCGGATTGGCCGCGAGGGCTGCACCCTTGCGACTGCGGCGATTCGTGTAGAACACGATGTATCCCTCGCGCACCGCCAGCGATTTGCACAGCACGATGCGCGCGGAAGGCTTCCCATCGGGATCGATCGTGGCCAGCGTGAAGGCATTCGGGTTGGGCTGGACCCGCTTGGCCGCCGCTTCATCGAACCATGCCTTGAACAGGGGAAAGGGATCCGGCGGCAGTTGCTCGGGAAGACTCTCCTCAAGGCGCGCAACGGCGGCGGCATCACCCGAAAGGGAGACCGGCGGTGTTGAATCCATGGGGAAAGCGTACCCTGCTCCACGCGCTTTATTCCCCCGGTCACGCCCGATGACCACATCCCCCGCATCATTCGTTCGGATTTCGGCTCTTCGGCCCGGAGGGCATGGCAGCGGCCGCGCCGCACTCGCCGGACTGCTGACGCTCGCACTCCTCGTCGGACTGAGTTCTTCCGCCGATCCCCGCCCCCTCGAGACGCACGAGATCTTCGTCGCCCAGACGGCGCGGGAAATGCTCGAGCGCCACGACTGGGTCCTGCCCACATTCAACGGCGAGCCACGCCTGACGAAGCCCCCCCTGATGTATTGGCTTGTGATGGCGGGAATGGAACTGCTGGGTCGTGAAGGGCGCGTGCCGGAGTGGCTTGCGCGGTTCCCATCCGCGGTTTCCGGCGCCGTGCTCGTTCTGGCGACGTGCCTCCTGGGATCGATCGTCTACGACCGGCGCATCGGCATGCTTGCGGGATTGTTCCTGTGCGGGATGGCCGGCTTCTGGGAGTACGCCAACACGGCCCGCCCCGAGATGCTGTACGCCGCCTGCTGCTCCTTGGCGACGCTCGGATGGGTCCGCGCGATGTTCGTTCCCGCCGGTCCCTCGACTCGAAGCTGGTGGCTCTGGTGGATCTTCGGCTGGATCGGAGCCAGTTTGGCGGTACTCGCCAAGGGGCCGCAGATGCCCGCCCTCATCGGCGCAGGCTTGCTCCTCCACATGGGTTTGGGGCGAGTGTCGCTTCGGCGCACGCACGACGATGCCGAGGGGCACGCCCCCTCCGCCGCGGCAGGCCGCACGGGCCGCCTCGTGGCGGCATGGCTGGCTGGCATCGTCACCTTCGCACTCATCAGCACTCCCTGGTTCCTCGCAGTGCTGGCCAGATCCGACGCGGCGTCGCAGGTGTGGTCCGAGCAGTTGTTGGACAAGGAAGGAGGCCTGCGGAACCCGGAGCAGACATTGCTCTATTGGCTCACGCCCCACTACCTATGGGGAGTCCCGGCAATCATGCTCCCTTGGGCGGTGCTTCTGCCATTCGGCTTGGCCGTGTCGTGGCAGCGGCGCGCCGCGGCGTGGCAGAGTCCTGCAACCCCCTTGCGGCAACCACAGCCGATTCCGCTCTCTCGGGGCAGAGCGCTCTTCTGGAGCGGTCTGATCCCCGTACTCCTCATGCAGCTCACGTTCCACCGCCGCGATTACTACATGCTCCCCATCCTGCCCATGTGGTCGGTCCTGTGCGCGGCTGGCGTGATGGACTTCACGGCCCGGCTCCGCGTACCTGGTACGGGCGCGGCCGGTGCCCTGCTGCGGCTGCCTGCGTCGCTCGGGCTTCTGGTCGCCGGAGCATGGATCGTGCTCGGGGGCGCTCGATGGTTGTGGAGCGGAGAACGGTGGGCCAGACAGGAGTTCGTCGAACGGGTCGCTCAAGCCGTTGCCGAGCGTGGCCGGCTGTACACCTGCGGCGTGGAGCCTTCGCATTACCTCTACGAGATCGGTGAACCCGTCGAAGCGGTTTCCCTCGATCGGGACGGGGCGGCGGAATTCCCGTTCGACGCCTCCGCAAGCCCTGTCTGGGTCGTCATGACGAAGAAGCACTGGGATCGAGTGCAAGAGCTGGCTCGCGGGCGATGGCGGGGCGAAGTGCTGGATGAATGGGCCGGCGACGACGGACGAGGCGAGGTCTTCGGACGATTCATCGCCATGGATCCGGACGGCAGTTCTCCACAGTCTTGACGTGGACAAGCTGACCAATAGACGGACCGGCTACCCACGGGGTTCGCCGCGCGGGATACTGTGCCCCATGACAACCCTACAGCACGGAGGCGTCGAGGTCGCAGGTACGCGCGAAGGGAAGATCGGAGCCGGTCGATCCAAGCGCGGGGGTTCTCGCGGCCCTGTGATCAGCATGGAGAAGCTCTTCGAGCGTCTGCCGCCGCAGTCGCTGGAAGCCGAGATGGCGCTGCTCGGCTCGATGATCCTTGACTATCGGGTGATCGGCGACGTTCTGGGGATCGTCCCCAGCAGCGATTACTTCTCGCGCGAGGCGCACGCTGCGATTTTCGACGCGCTGGTCAAGGTCTACGACCAGCGCCACTCGGGTGATCTGGTTCAGATCGTGGAAGCGATCAGTGACAAGAATGTTCTGCAGGCCGCGGGCGGCCCGGAGTACCTCGTCCAGCTCGCCAACTCGGTCCCCAGTTCGGTGAACGCGCCGCACTACGCGCGCATCGTCCGCGAGAAGGCGGAGCTTCGCCGGCTCATCGACGCAGCAAGCCAGATTCTCTATGACGCCTACCACGCCGGCGATGCCGGTGTTCAAGGTTCCATCGAGGGCGCGCGCGAAGTTCTCGATCGCGCGGAGCAGCGCATCTTCGATATCGCCGAGCGCTCGACCGTGCTGGACACCCAGGCCCTCGCGGAACTGCTTCAGCAGGCGATGGACATGCTTGCGGCCAATGAAGGCCGCGCCATCACCGGCCTCGCGACCGGCTTCTACGAGCTTGACGAGCTGATGAGCGGTCTTCAGAAGGGGGAAATGATCATCGTCGCCGGCCGTCCCTCGATGGGCAAGACCGCATTTGCGCTCAACATCGCACAGCAGGTCGCCTGCGGCGGTTCGCTCTTCTCCGGCGCGGGCGCCGAGGCGGTGCCGGTGGCGATTTTCTCGATGGAGATGAGCCGCCAAGCCGTCGCCCAGCGGCTCATGTGCACCTACTCGGGAGTGGACTCCCACCGCATGCGCACCAATCGGCTCACCCGGGAGGAAGTCCGGCAGTTGATGGAGGCCTGCAATGTGCTGAGCCAGACGCCCATCTACATCGACGACACGCCGGGCCTCAGCGTCCTCATGCTCCGCGCCAAGGCTCGCAGAATGGTCAAGCAGTACGGCGTCCGCTGCATCATCGTCGACTACCTTCAGTTGATGTCCGCTCCCTCCGCCGCCGAGAATCGCCAGCAGGAAGTTTCAGCCATCAGCCGCGGCATCAAGGCGCTGGCCCGAGAGCTCAACATCCCGGTCGTGTGTCTCGCGCAACTGAATCGCGGGGCCGAGCAGCGCGAAGGCCATCGCCCGCGCATGGCGGACCTGCGCGAATCCGGGTCGCTTGAACAGGATGCCGACGTCATCCTGCTCCTCCACCGCGAGGAGTACTACCACCAGGGAGACGAACGCTGGCTGAACGATCCGGACAACGCCGACAAGATCGGCACCGCCGAGGTCATCATCGCCAAGCAGCGCAACGGCCCCACCGACACCGTCACGTTGACGTGGGATCAGAAGACCACCCGTTTCTTCAACTTGGCAAGCTCGCGACGAACCGGCTCCGATCTCCCGGTACAGTCACGCGGCGGTTTCGCAGGGGAAGCCCGCAGCGGCCCGGTGCGGTCGACGCCGACACGTCAACGCCCGGTCGGCGATATCCCCGAAGCTCGCTCAGGTACCGCCGCCACGCCCCCCGGCGGCGGGGATTGGGACGGCGGACGTGAAGACGGGGACCCGCCCTTCTGAGCGAATCTTGGATTGGGCAGGCGGATGATGCCTCCAAGACGAAGGGTTGATGAGGCGCACGGGTGCCTCGGGATGCTTTTGACTTGGGAAAGGGATTCCATACTTCCCAGATTGACATCAATACCCGAACTGAACCCTGCTGCAAAGCAGGGTGCTTGGACACTCCGCATCGTCCGGCCCTCGACCGGTCCGAACGATGAAGAACTTGCCAAAAAACCGTTGCACCCGATTGAGCCGCCGTTACACTGAACAGGTCCGCACGGAGGGTGCGGGCTGTCTTTGCGGCCTTTTGGGGCGTGCAAAAGCAGCTAGGTTCTTGGGAGGTCGAGGGGACACGTCACCCCCTCATGTTGGGACTGCATGGCACGGAGTTGCCCGTGCTTGGTGCGTTGCATCCGTCGCTCGACGTGTGCTGCGCTGAACGAAGTGCATGATTCGCACAGGCGGCGTTGCGTGTGCGGCAGGAGAGAAGAGTCGTTTGTTCGGATTGATTCGCGTTCGAGGAGGATTGGAAACATGAAAGCAAAGACGTTGATGGCTCTCGCCGGTCTGGCGATCACGGCTCCCGCCATGGCGGTCGTGTTCCCCGAGATCGAGCCGAACGAGAGCAAGGCCCAGGCTACAGCCAACGGCACGTTCACGATGAGCGCGGGTGATGCGCTCACCGGCACGAGCACCGGCTCGAGCACGGTCACCCCTGGAACCGCCAGCGCGGATACTTGGCGTATCAAGACCGCCGTGGCTCCGCTGGGCATCTATCGCCATCGCCTCGTCATCACGACGGGCGGCACCGCCGGCCACACCGGTACGATCCGCGGCCTGACCCAGTCGGCCGGCGTCATCAGCACCACGGACACTGCAGCCCAGACATCGAGCTCGGTCACGAATCCCCCTCGCTTCAACCAGTGGTACGGCTTCGGCAAGGGCGAAGAACTGTACTACCGCGTGACGGGAACCACGAGCACGACGGCGCCGTACAACGCGACGCTCGAAACGATGCTGATCACACCGACAAACATCGGGTCGTTCCTGGAAGGCCAGGTTACGATCACGACGGTCGGCCAGGGGCACACCACCGACACCGACATGTGGGTGTACGACTCCAACTTCAACGCCATCGATGACTTTGGCAACGACGACGAAGGCCCCAACGGCTCGACCCTCCAGTCGCGCCTGGTCCGTAACTACACCCCCGGCACGTACTACCTCGCGCTCACCAACTTCAACCTCGCCAATCATGAAGAGAGCGACATGGCGGATGAGGACTTCAAGTCCGGCACTGTTCTCGACTTCGCCGGCGCCGTGCTCAACAGCAGCACGACGACCAACCTGAACATGACCTTCTCGATCCAGGATTCGGACGATCCGGCCCCGACCCAGGTTCCCAACACCAAGGTGGGACCGTTCGACATCAACTGGTTCTGCTTCACCGTGGTTCCCATCCCGACCCCGGGAGCGGTCACTCTGCTCGGCCTCGCCGGCTTCGTCGGCCTGCGTCGCCGCCGCTGAGCAACGCCACGTTTCGATCTGAGTCTGTTCAAAGCCGCCCGGTCGAAGGATCGGGCGGCTTCTTTTTTTCCTTCTTCTGTCACGGACGGGTAGCAGCCCGGCAAAACTGCCGCCACGCTTCGCGCAGGGCCGCGCCGAACCGCCTGCCGAACACCGGTCCATCGCAGAGGCTCGACGCAAGCATGCGGGCGCGCAGCGTCTTTCGAATCTCCGCCAGCTTCTCGATATCCGCTGCCAACTGCGCCGCACGCCGCACGTAGCTCGCTTCGTCTCGCACGGCCCATTCCTCGACGCCCGCCGCCGCGAGCAGCGATAGCCCCACGCGCGCAGCATGGATCCGCCCAACGAGGGAAACCACGGGCACCCCCATCAGCAGGGCTTCGCAGGTGGTTGTCGTGCCGCAATAGGGAAACGTATCCAGCGCGATATCCACACGGTCGTACATGCGCAGGTGGTCCCGCATGTCCGCGGTGGGCGGAACCACCTCGATGCGGTCGCGCGTGATGCCCGCCTGCTCGAATCGGCGCGTCAAAGCCTCGCGGACCTCCGATTCGCGATACGCCAGGCTCTTGAGCATCAATCGCGAACCCGGGACGGCATCCAGGACTCGCGCCCACAGCGCGATCAGCGGCGGATTGATCTTGTGGAATGCGTTGAACGTGGCAAAGGTGATTCTCCGGCCGGTACGTGCCGGAAGCTCCGCCACGGGCGGCGGCTCGCGCAGAGGGGCGTAGCACACGAAGCATCCTTCGATGCGCACCAGGCGTTCGGTGCTGAGCGCGTCGGCATCGTATTCGCCCGAGCCGCGCGGAGGATCCGTCCGCGCATCCACGAAGCGCACATCGATGCCGGAGCAGCCGGAGGTCGCGGGGTAGCCGAGGTAGGTCGCCGTGAGCGGCGCGGGGCGGGCGGCGCAGACGCGCGTCAGGGATTCTTCGGTGTAGCCGGTGAGGTCGATGATCACGTCGATTCGATCGGCGACGATGCGTTCGTGCAGCGACTTGGGAGTCGCCGCGGTTTCATGCCGCCATGCATCGGCGAGCGACCTCAGGTGCGCGGTCACTTCGTCCACGTGCATGGAAACGTGGTAGCAGGTGACGTGGAACTCCGTGCGGTCGAGGTGCGCAAGCAGCGGCGCCATGAAGTGCGCAATCGCGTGCGCACGGAACTCGGGCGAGAGAAACCCCACGCGCAGTCTGCGGTCGGGATCATCGTGCGTCCGAACGGGGGGGAGACCGCGCGGGACCGTTCTGGCAACCTGCTCGCCCGCGAGGCGATGCGCTTCGAGCACTTCCTCGGGAGTGCAGCACGGATCGCAGTTCGCGGCGAAGGCCAGCAGCGCCTCGGCGTTGGGAGCGCCCAGGCGGACGGCATGCCGCAGACTCGACACGGCTCCCGTCGCATCCCCGAGGCGGAGCTGGGCAGTCGCGTGCAGACCCGCGAGGAATGGATCGGCGGGATGGCGTTCGCGCCCGAGCCGGCACGTTTCCAGCGCACCGCCGAGGTGACCGGCACGCAACTGCGCCTCGGCGAGCTGGCGCAGCCCCAGCGGATGATCGGGCGCTAGCGCCAGCCCGGCGTGCGCGGCGGCGATCGCCTCCTCGGGACGTCCGGCCGCGGTCAGCATCTGCGCGACATTGAATCGCAGCTCCGGCACGGCCGGATGCGCTTCGGCGGCACGAGCGGCGTAGTGCACCGCCTGCACCGGCCGGCCGAGCCGCAGCAGCGCGGTGGCCATGAGGCTGAGCACCTGCATATCGCTCGGCTCGCGCCGGAGCAGCAACTCCGCGGCAGCGCGCGCCTGCTCGAAGCGGCCCTGACTGAGCAGAAACTCGATGCGAGCGATTTTCTCCTGCGGCGCGGCCATGGGATCGTCTCGATGCTATCGACTACGCGGCCCGGCGCCCGCAGCTCGGCGGGTGCGGCGCATGGAAAAACCCGCGACCGCGAGGGCAGCGGGTTGAACGACATGCGTGGCGCGTGATCGCCGTCAGGTGGACTGAGCGCCGGCCTGCGCCTCGACGCTCGGCCCAGGCTCCGACGACTTCGGCTCGCGCAGGGACGGATCATCTTCGGCGATGAACGCCAGGCGCTCCTCGCCTTCGACGCGCCGGACGGTGATGCGGTTCTTGCCCTGGAACTCCCCGGAGAGCATGGACTCCGAGAGCGGGTCTTCCACATACTGGCTGATCGCCCGGCGCAGAGGTCGAGCACCGAAGTCCGGGTTGTAGCCCTTCTCGATGAGGAAATCACGAGCCGACTGATCGAACTCGAGCGTCCAGCCCTGCTCGCGGAGCCGGTTGCGCAGCTTGGAAGTCTCGTATTCCACGATCGTCACGAGGTCCTCGCGCGAGAGCGGACGGAAGACGATCACGTCATCGAGCCGGTTGATGAACTCCGGCCGGAAGTATCGCTCGATCTCCTTGAGCAGCACGCTCTTGATGTTCTCGAAGCTCTGCTCCGTGTCGCGTTTGCCGAACCCGAACCCGGCGCCGCCCTTGATCAGGTCCGCGCCGATGTTGCTCGTCATGATCAGGATGGTGTTGCGGAAGTCCACGGACCGGCCGAAGGAATCGATCAGCCGCCCCTCTTCCATGATCTGGAGAAGCATGTTGAACACGTCGGGATGGGCCTTCTCGATCTCGTCGAGGAGGATGACGGCATAGGGCCGGCGGCGGACGCGCTCGGTGAGCTGACCGCCCTCTTCGTACCCGACATAGCCGGGCGGAGCGCCGACCAGGCGCGACACGTTGTGCTTCTCCATGTAGTCGCTCATGTCGAGCATGACCAGGGCGTCTTCATCCCCGAACATGAACTCGGCGAGCGCCTTGGAGAGCAGTGTCTTGCCCACGCCGGAAGGCCCGACGAAGATGAAGGAACCCATCGGGCGCTTGGGATCCTTCAGACCCGCGCGGGCGCGCCGGATGGCCTTGCTGATCGCCTTGATGGCTTCGTCCTGCGAGACGACCTTCTTGTGCAGCTCGGCTTCGAGATGCAGCAGCCGCTGCGCCTCTTCCTTCTCCAGGCGCGTCAGCGGAACGCCGGTCATCTTCGAGACCACTTCGGCGATGACCTCCTCGTCCACGACCCCGCCGGCTTCCTTGGCCTTTTCGCGCCATTCCTGCTGGATCATTTCCTTCTGCTTGCGCAGCTTCTCCGCCTGATCGCGCAGCTCGGCGGCCTTCTCGTAGTCGGCGGCCTTGACCGCCTCGTCCTTCTCGACCGAGAGGCGCTCGATCTTCGCCTCGATCTCGGCCAGGTCCGGCGGCTTGGTCATCGTCTTGAGGCGCACCCGCGCGCCGGCTTCATCGATCACGTCGATCGCCTTGTCCGGCTGCACGCGCCCCGTGATGTACCGGCTCGAAAGCTCGACCGCCGCCATGATCGCGTCGTCGGTGATCCGGACCCGGTGATGGTTTTCGTAGCGGTCGCGCAGACCCTTGAGAATCTCGATGGTCTGCTCGTTCGTCGGAGGATCGACCGTGATGGGCTGGAAGCGCCGGGCGAGCGCCGCGTCCTTCTCGATGTACTTGCGGTACTCATCGAACGTGGTCGCGCCGATGCACTGGATTTCACCGCGTGCAAGGGCCGGCTTGAGCACGTTCGAGGCGTCGATGGCGCCCTCGGCGCCGCCGGCTCCGACCAGCGTGTGCAGCTCATCGATGAACAGGATCAGGTTCTGCGCGCGCCGTACCTCGTTCATCACGGCCTTGATGCGCTCCTCGAACTGGCCGCGGTACTTCGTCCCCGCAACCATCATCGCCAGGTCCAGCACGACCAGCCTGCGATCGTGCAGGAGGTCGGGCACTTCCTGGTTCACGATCGCCTGAGCCAGACCCTCGACAATCGCGGTCTTGCCCACGCCCGCTTCACCGAGCAGCACGGGATTGTTCTTGGTCCGGCGGCACAGCACCTGGATCACGCGCTCGATCTCTCGCTCGCGCCCGATCACGGGGTCGAGCTGGCCCTCGCGCGCGAGCTGCGTGAGATCGCGACCGAACGAATCCAGCGCCGGCGTCTTGGACTGCTTGTTCCCCGGCCTCTGCCCGACCGCCTGGCCGGAACCGCTCTGCGCGGCTCCGGGCTGCCCGCCGGCCGCGGGACCGCTGGGGGACTCCGCGTCGTCCTTGTCCATCCCGGCACCGAGCAGGTTCAGGACTTCCTCACGGACCTCCTCGAGCTTGAGGCCGAGATTCATGAGCACCTGCGCGGCCACCCCGTCATGCTCGCGGAGCAGGCCCAGCAGCAGGTGTTCCGTTCCCACGTAGTTGTGATTGAGCGACCGGGCTTCCTCGATGGCGTACTCGATCACCTTCTTGGCGCGGGGCGTCTGGGGCAGCTTGCCCATGGTGACCATCTCTGGCCCCGAATGAACCAGCTTTTCCACCTCCAGCCGGACCTTCCTCAGGTCCACGCCGAGGTTCTTCAGGACGTTCGCGCCCACCCCCGAGCCTTCTTTGACGAGGCCCAAGAGTATGTGCTCCGTTCCGATGTACTCATGATTGAACCGCTGGGCTTCCTGGTTGGCCAGAGCCATGACCTTGCGAGCCCGGTCGGTGAAGCGTTCGAACATGTGGTGCTCCGTTCGAGGGCTGTTCAGCCGCCGTTATTATAGGCCTTCAGCGCAACTCCCCATTCCGGATACGCGAAGCCTGTGCCGCGCGTTATCCCTCAAGATCGGCGCGCTTGGACCGGAAATGCAGGCCCGAGGGAGTGCAAGCTGATCCGATCCGTCCGCGCCGAGCCGGCGACTGCCGATTCGGCAGTTCTCGGACCGTCGGAGAGGAACCGCGGGCGGGTCGGCCGTCGTATGCTCCTCGCGATGAGGTGGAATCCTTGCCGCGTGCAGGTGATGGCCGCGGTCGCGCTGTTGATTGCGTGCGCGGCCGCCACGGCCGCCGCGCGGCCTGGCCTCACCGAGTCTCGCATCGAGCTGGCGCGTCCGATCGATCTCGTCGTCCGAACCCGCGATGGCGGTTCCTTGCAAGGGACGCTCGTTGCATGGAGCGATGAGTCGATCTGGCTGTCTCCGACCGCTGCCGTCGGTGGATCGGCTCCGGTTGAAGCGGAGCGGATTCTGCACTGGTCGGAGCTGGATGGGTCTCAGGCTTTCGAGATCCGTCGCCGTCTGATCAACCCCCGGGACGGGCTGGCATGGGCTGAGCTTGGAGTGTGCATGCTCCGCAGCGGCGAAGTGAACCTGGCGGAAAGGGCCTTCGGCGTCGCGGCGGTACAGACCGATGAGCGACTCGCCGCCGCGTGCGAGGAAGCTCTCAGACTGGTCCGTTCCGGCGGTGACCCCGGCACGTCGCTGGAAGCCCTCCGCGAGGCTCGGCGGGAACAGGCGCTGGATGGGCGCGCGCCCGTGGATGGTGCCGCGGCCTCTGCGCCCGTGCCTTGGCCGGTGCTGACCCAGGCTCAGCTCGCCATGGAGACGGAGCGCCTCAAGCGCGATGCGCAGGAAAAGCTCGCGCGCGTCCTGCTCACCATCGATCCGCTGGAGACCGACCACTTCCTGCTCTACACCGACCTGCCCGCGGATGAAGCCCGGAGATGGTCGCGCCGTCTGGATCGCATGTACGCCAAACTGCTGGAGATCCTGGCCATGCCGCGCGACGCCCGGCTCTTCAACGGCAAGTGCGTCATCTTCGTTTTCGCGGATCGCGGCAGGTTCGTCGAGTTCGAGTCGGCGGCGTTCGGTTTCGCAGCCCGGCGCGTTGCGGGAGTCTGCCACCAGCGCGGGCCGGATGTTTTCGTCTCGTTCTATCGCATGGAAGATGAGACCCGCTTCATTTCCGTGCTGGTGCACGAGACTGTGCACGCGTTCATGTACCGCTACAGAACCCCCGTGAACCTGCCGACGTGGGCCAATGAGGGGCTGGCCGACTACGTCGCGGCCCACGTGAACCCCAAGTCACGCGAGCAGGAAGACCACTGGCTTCAGGCACGCCGATTCGTCGAGTCGGGCGGCGATGTGTGCGAGATCATGCGCCAGGACTATTCCGACGGCACGTGGTTCACGAAGGACAGCTATCCCGTCAGCCATATGCTCGTCCACTACATGCTCAGAGACCGGCCAGAGGCGTTCAGAAAGTGGATCGACGATGTCAAGTCCGGCGCACACGGCGGCGACTGGCGCGCCAGCCTCGAAGATTGCTTCGGCGTTGACCCGCAGCGGCTCGCCGACGGCTTCCGCCGCGCGATGCTCACCGAACAGTCCTGGCGACGCTAGGCTGCCAGAGGCGTGAGGACGCGTTCTGGTCATGTGTCGATCACAGGCATGGGCGCGGTGACGCCGATCGGCATCGGCGTTCCTGCCTTCACGCGCGCGCTGCGCGAAGGGCGATCCGGCATTCGCCTGCTCCCCGCGGACATGCCGGGATGGGATCGCATTCGTTCCAGCGTCGCGGCGATGTGCGTGGATTTCGACCCGGCGTCGGTGATGAGTCAGGCGGATCAGCGGCGACTGCCGCGCCTGGTCCCGATGGCCCTCGCGGCCGCACGCCAAGCCGCGGCGCACGCGGGCCTGCTGGACCGAACTTCCCCCGAATCGCTTGTTGATGCCGACATCGCGCGACGGGTGGGACTCGTCCTCGGAACCGGTGCCGGAGGCATCGATTTCACGCTGGATCAGGCGTCGATCGTGTACCGAAGCCCTGAAGACAACGAATCTGCGCGGCGGCAGCCTTCCCTCTGGACCATCACCAACGCGACGCACGGCAACCTCGCGGGAGAGCTTTCCATCCGTCTCGGCCTGCGCGGTCCATCGCTGTGCATATCCACCGGTTGCGCCTCCTCCAGCGACGCAATCGGCATGGCGATGGACCTGCTCCGATCCGACCGCCCCGGTACGCCCGATGCGATGGTCGTCGTCGGCGCCGACGCGCACGTTCGATGGGAAACTCTGCTGGGCATGGAACTGTTGCGCGTCATTTCGACGCGCGACTTTCGCGCGGCTCCCGACGAGGCCCCTACCGCCTCGCGCCCCTTCGACCGAACGAGAGACGGTTTTGTCCTGGGCGAAGGAGCATGGGCGCTGGTGCTGGAGCGCGAAGCGTTTGCATCACGACGAGGAGCGCCATCGCCGCTGGGCCGATTGCTGGGATACGGCTGCACGTGCGACGCATTTCACCGGGTTCGTCCCGCGCCCGATATGGAGGAATCCGCGCGGGCGATGCGCTTGGCGCTCCAGGACGCAGGGCTGGAACCTGAAGACATCGATCTGCTGCACTACCACGGCACGGCGACGGCCCTGAACGATGCACTGGAGACTCAGGCGGTGAAAATGGCGTTCGGCGAGCACGCACCGAAGCTTCGGGGGCATTCGGTGAAGGGAGCGATCGGCCATCCCCAGGGCGCGTGCGGGGCCGCAGCCCTCGTCGCCACGCTCGGCGCGATGACCAACCAAGACGGCGACCCGCGCGGCCCGTTCGCACTCTCGACTGTCAATCTCCGCGAGCAGGATATCGAAGGGGGATGCGATCTTGATTACACGCCGCACGGGGAAACGGATCGGAGCCGCGGGCTTCATCCCGCGGGGCGTGGGCATAGGGCGCGCCTCACCGCCATGATCAACTGCCTGGCGTTCGGGGCGAAGAACAGCACGCTGGTGGTCGGCACGTTCCCCCGTGAACACTGACGGCGCGTCCGGACGAACTCAACGGCGCGCGAGCCATTCGCGTTTGAGCATCGCGAAGATGCACGTATCGCACCGTTCACCCTTGATGACCACGTTCTCGCGCATGTGAGCTTCAAACCTCATCCCGAGACGCTCCGCAAGCTTCTTCGACCGCTCGTTCCGAGGATCGATGTCCGCATATACGCGATGCATGCCAAGCCCGCCGAACGCAAAATCCATCAGAGCGATCGCGGCCTCGCTCATGTACCCGCGCCCCTGATGCGACGGACTCAGCACGTACCAGATCATGGCCTGCTCCGCCGCGGCATCCGTGATCCGCAGCCCGCACCGCCCGATGAGGGTCGATTCGCCCGCCGGGATCACGGCGAACTCGTACAGCTCCCGCGGCGAAGCGGCGTGCATCGCCGTCACGCGGGCTATGTACTCCTCCGCATCCGCGAGACTCTGCGGTTCGTGAGTCATGTAGCGCACGACATCCGCAAGACACTCGATGGCGTGCAGCGCCGGCGCATCGCCGGGAGCCAGCTCGCGGAGCAGGAGCCTCGCCGTACGAAGCTCAACCATGGCCGCGCGCCTCGCCCTCGACCACGCCGTCCTTGAGGCGCACGATCCGGTCGGCGCGCGCGGCCGTATTGGGGTCGTGCGTCACCATGATGATGGTCTGGTTCAGCTCCGCGCGCAGATCCATGATGGCATCGAGGATCGTAGCGCCGGTGGCCTGGTCCAGGTTGCCCGTCGGCTCATCGGCGAGAAGCAGCTTCGGCTTGTTGATGAGCGCGCGAGCAATGGCGACACGCTGGCGCTCCCCGCCGGATAGTTCGACGGGCCGATGGCGCAGCCGGTGGGCAAGGCCGAACCGGCTCAGCAGCGCTTCTGCACGGGCGCGGATCTCGCCTGCCTTGGCCGCGTATGTCAGGCGATTGAGGCCCACCAGTGCCGGGAGCGCCGCGTTGTGCAAAACCGTGAGTTCCGGCAGCAGGTGATAGAACTGGAAGACGAAGCCGACGGAGCGATTGCGGTAGCGGTCAAGCTGGGAAGGCGACAGTGAGCGCAGCGATCGACCCTCGAAGACCACGTCGGATTCATGCTCCGTGCCGCGCGGCCCGGCGCGATCCGGCCGGTCCAGCCCGCCGAGAATGTGCAGCAGCGTGGACTTGCCGGACCCGGACGCGCCCAGCACGGCGACGCATTCGCCCTCCTCGACCTCGAGATGGACGCCGCGAAGCACGGGCACATCCACGCGCCCGAGGCGGTAGGTCTTGTACACGCGATGTGCGGAGAGCAGCGGCATGGTCTTGGGTGCGGAGCGCCTCGTTCAAAGTGCCTTGTGGCTGCAGTACCTTGCTCCATTCTCACTCGAACCGCAGCGCGCGCACAGGGTCCATCCACGCAGCCCGGATCGCCGGCGCCACCGCGCCGAGCACCGCGCACGTCACCCCGCCGATCAGCACGAAGATCGCCTGCACGGGGTCCACCTCGTTGGGTATGTCCGTGAAGTAGTACACCTTGGGGTCCCAGATCACCAGCCCCAGCGCGCGCCCCATCCATTCGTGAATGGGATTGATGTTCAGCACGATCAGGTACGCCAGCGCGCCGCCCGCGAGCGACCCGACGGCGCCAAGAATCAGCCCATAGCGCAGGAACAGCCAGGCGATGCCCGCGCGCCCCGCCCCGATCGCGCGCAGCACGCCGATGTCCCTCGTCTTTTCGCTGATCATTGACCAGAAGATCGAGAACACGAGGAACACCGCCGTCAGCGAGATGAACGAAAAGAGCACCAGCACGAGCGCCGTTTCTTTCTTCACCGCCTGGATGAACGTCTGCAGGCCGGGCTTGCGATCCCACGTGAAGATCAGCCCAGACCCGATCATGCGGTTGGCATCCGGCGGGGACGGGTCGCTCTGCACGTGCCGCGCGGCGAACTGCGTGTAGATCGCTTCGCACCGCGCCTGAAGCTGCTCCGCCGTCACTCCCTCGGCGGCCCGAACAAGAATGTTCGTCACCCGTGCCGGCTCGATACCCGCCGCGGGCGGCAGCGCCGGCACCGCTTCACCCTTCTCGTTGATGGTGACCGCGCCGGGCCTGAACCCCGCCGGGGCACGCACCGCTTCATTCAGCGCGAGCATCTCCTGCAGAACGTCCAGCGGAACGATGACCCACTTGGCGTCGATCTCGTACAGACCCGTCCGGAACTCGTTGGCCACGGGGAGCACGCGGTCCGACTGGCCCATCAGCACGCCCGAGCGGCTGAAGGGCATCACGGTCAGCGTCACATCCTCCGCGGGGCCGAATCCCCACCTCGGCTGCACGAATCCCTGCTCGGTCCGCACGTTGTAGCCCGAGACCTCCAGCCCGAGCACAATCGCAGGGCGTGCCGGCGCGCCGGGGGCATCTCCGGCCCGAACTTCCGCGAGGCGTTTTCCATCCTCCAGAAGCCGTTGGAACACCTCGGGATTGCCCAAGCGAGGATCCTCGCCCGCTTTGTCCTTCTTGAGCGGCTCCGCGATCGGTCGCCACCAGAGACGGGAATGGAAGTCGGTCACGCGGTCATAGCCCTCAGGCTCAATCCCCACCACTTGCACCAGCCGAACCTCCCCGCTGGGCAGCGCCAGCAAGCCGACGGTCTCGAGCGTGGGTGTCGCCGCGCCCACGAGCGGATCGCGCTCCAAGTCTTCCACCAGTTCCGCGTAATACGGGATTCCTTCCACGGGCCACGAGATCGACACATCACCGATGAGCTGCTTGCCCGAGCTCAGGAGCATGTTCAGGAACCCACCCATCACCGACCACACCGTGAGCACCAGCCCCGTGCACAGCGCAACGGCCACCGCCGCGAGCAGGGGCATGATCCGGCTGAAGAGGTAGCGGCGCGTGATGATGGCCTGGTACACGGGCGAGATGATACGGGCATGCGAGGGGCGGCAGGCCATGTACCACGTCCCGAAGTTCGGAAGCAACCGTGAACGGCTCGCCGAGGGCGTAGGATGAGACGGGCATGATTGCTGTCGGGATCGAGCATGGGGTCATGGCGTCCCCGGAGCCGCGGGCGCGGAATCCGCGCATCGGCATTCCGTTGACAATCGGTCCCGTGCGTCTGGCGACCAATCTCCTCCTGGCCCCCATCGCCGGCTACTGCGATCTCGCCTTTCGCGTCGTGTGCCGCGAGCAGGGCGGGCTGGGACTGGCGTGCACGGACCTGCTCTCTCCCCACGGCCTGCTGCGGGGCGGTGCCCGTTCGCTGGACCTTGCGCGGACGAACGATCTGGACAAGCCCATCTGCATGCAGCTCTACGGCTGCGAGCCGGACATCCTCGCGGATGGCGCCCGCTGGGCGGTAGATCACGGGGCCACCGTCATCGACATCAACATGGGCTGTCCCGTGGACAAGGTGACGAAGAAGAACGGCGGGTCCATGCTCCTGTGCAATCCTGCCGGCACCGTGAAGCTCGCCGAGCGGGTGGTGCAGGCAGTGCATGGGGCGAGCGCCGGGACCGTGCCTGTGACGGCCAAGATGCGCCTGGGGTGGTCCGCCGATCGGATCGTCGCACCCAGCCTCGCCCGCATCCTCGAAGCGGCGGGCATCGCGGCCGTCACCGTCCACGGACGCACCACGGAACAGAAGTTCTCGGGAAGCGCGAACTGGAACGCCATCGGCGATGTCGTCGCGGCAGTCCGGCGCATCCCTGTGATCGGAAACGGGGACGTCACCAGCCCGCAGCACGTGATCCGTCTGATGGAACAGTCGGGATGCGCGGGCGTGATGATCGGGCGCGGCGCGCTCAGCGCACCGTGGATCTTCAGACAGGCCTGGCAACTGCAGCAGGACGGGCGCACCGGACCGGACTTCGTGGAACCGACGGAGCTTGAGAAGGTCGCCGTGATCCGACGGTACTTCTCGCTCATGCTCGAATACCGCGACCGGCACTACGCCATGATGCACATGCGCCGTCGGATCAGTTGGTTCGCCAAGTCGCTCGGGCCGTGCAAGCCGCTCAAAGAATGCATCCGGACGGCGCCCGACCCCGATACGGTGTTCTCAGCCCTCGACGCGTTCGAGGCCGGAGGACTGAAAACGTTCGCCGGCACGGAGGCGGAAGCACCGACGGCTGATCCGGCCGCGGTCTAGATTCGTCGCTCTGCCGCTCGGCGCCGCGGCTCGCGATTGGGAGGAACGAGCCACTCGGGCAGGGCGCGGGGCCTGCCGTGCTGATCGACGCAGGCCAGCGTCGATGCGGCCGTCGCAAGCAGATCGGACTTTCCGCGACCGTCATCGAGGTCGCGCCAGACTTCATACTCGTGATCGATGCGAGCCCTGCTGCCGCCTGAGACGGTCGTGCAGATCACGATGACATCGTCGTAGCGTGCCGGCGCCTTGTATGAAATCTCGAGACGGGTAACGACAAGGAATACTCCCGTGGACTCGAGCTGCGCGTAGGTGACGCCGGTGGTGCGCAGCAGTTCGGTGCGCCCGAGTTCCAGCCACGGAATGTACGCCGCGTGATGCGCAACCCCCATCGGGTCACACTCGCTGTACCGGACGCGCAGGCGGTACTCACCCGCGATGGGCGTGGGCGCCGAAGGCTGAAGTTCTCGATGGATGACGTCGCGGCGCACGATCCGAGTGTAGCCGGACAACCCACATCCGCCAGGAGCGCGCCCTGCAAAAGCGCGTCCGCCTCGTACGGCCGTTCGATTCCGTGCCGGCTTCGACCCGCTACTCGGGACCGGCTCTCGGCGGTTCCTGCACGAGGGCCTGCTTCATCGAGCGCGCGGTCTTGACGCGCCCCTGCATGAGCTTGGGGGGCATCTTCGTGGGCACCAGTCCGCCGGGGAACTTGCTCGGATCCGGCGCCGGGGCGATCGCTGCGGGTGCCGACGGGACGCGTCCGACACCCTGCGAGGCTCCGGGAGTCGCTTGCGGCGCCGCCTCCGGCACCGGGCCTTTGTCTCCTCCGACTACCGCGCCGGGAACCGGCGTCTTGTAGCGCGACACCGCCCGCTTCTGTTCGATCAGCTTCTCCTCGCGCTGCCGCTCCTCGCGCACGCGCTGCGGCACCGGTCCAGGTTCGAAGCCGGGATACTTCTTTTCCGGGATGTGGATGTTCGCCAGTTTCTCGACGGCGGTCAGCAGATCTCCCTGCTCGGGAGTCACAAAGCTCCACGCTACCCCGCCCCGCCCGGCTCGGGCGGTGCGTCCGATCCTGTGGATGTAGATTTCCGGGTCCTCGGGCATGTCGTAGTTCACGACGTGCGAGATGCCTTCCACATCCAGCCCGCGCGAAGCGAGGTCTGAAGCGCACAGAACGCCGAGCTGCCCGGCGCGCAGCCGCCTCATCACGCTGTTGCGCTTGCCCTGGTACATGTCGCCGTGGATCGCGTGCGCGTCGATGCCCTTTTCCTTGAGGAACTTGGCCACTTCGTCCACCGTGCGCTTCATGCGGCAGAACACCAGGGTCAGCTCCGGCTCCTCGTGCGTCAGCACGTAATGAAGGAGTTTCTTCTTGTCCCATGAGTTGACGGAGATGTAATGCTGCTCGACGAGGCTGACCGTCAGCGAGCCGCCCGTGGTCTCCAGCCGAACCGGGTCCTTCATGTACGTGCGAGCGAGCTTTTCGATCTCTTCGCTGATCGTCGCCGAGACGAACACGGTCTGGTGCGCGGTCTTGATCTGGCTCAGGATGCGTCGGATGTCGTCGCGGAACCCGATGTCCAGCATCCGGTCCACTTCATCCAGCACTACGAACTTCACGTTGTCGAAGTGAAGATACCCCCGCTCCTTCATGTCCATCAGCCGACCGGGGGTCGCCACGATGATCTCCGGCCCCTGCTCCAGACGCTGCGCCTGCGTGCGCACCTCCTGCCCCCCGAAGACCGCGCTGATGCGGATGGGGGTGAACTGACCCAGCGATGCCAGCTCCTCGGCGATCTGAATCGCCAGCTCGCGCGTCGGCGCCAGGATCAGGCTTTGAAACGCCAGCCCCCGAGTGGCCATGTGGTACAGCGGGAGGCCGAATGCCGCGGTCTTCCCGGTGCCTGTCTTGGACTGACCAAGCACGTCCTTCCCCGCGAGCACCGCCGGGATCATCTGGGCCTGGATCTTCGTCGGGTGCCTGAACCCGGCCGCCTCAAGCCCCTTGCAAACACTGTTGCGCAGACCCAAGTCGGCGAAGACCTTGCCCTCGAAGATCTCGTCCCAGTTCTCGATGTTCTCCACCGGCCTGGCTCGCCGGCGCACCGCATCCCCCCCCCCGCTGTTCACGCCTTCGGCGTGGCTTCCATCCTGCGCGACGTGCTCGCTTCGACCGCCATCGCCGTGCCCCGCTCCGCCCCCGCCGCCGCGACCGCGCCTCCGGCCGCGTCGGCGTCCGCGGCGACCGCCGGAGTCATGCCCGTCCTGGTCGCCGTTCCTGAGGTCTCCGTGATGGCCGCCGCCACGCCCGCCACGGTCGCCACGGTCGCGCCGATCGGGCTGACGTACGCGTGAGGGCTGCGACTCGGACGGGGGGGGGCTTGCGGGATTCTGTCCGAACGACGGCCGGGACGATTCATCGCCTGAGAAAGTGGTCATGGTTGGGGGGGTGCCGCAAAGGGGGATTCGGGAAGGGGAGGCGTCCCGCCGATGCCGGTCGCCGGTCGCTTCACCATGTCCCTTGAAGGAAGCGAAGCGAGGGGCGTCTGACATCCGGCGCGGACGCCCGCCCGGGGAAGGGAAGGCTCGGTCCATCGTGCGGAGCGGCCGCGGCGAAAACCGCACGAATTGACGCGGAGAATGCCCAAAAACACGCGAAAGCCGCGGCCATACCCCGCATAATCGGGGTACCTGCCGTTCATCCTAGCGCATGACGGCTGTCGATACAAGCGGGGCGGCATCCGGGCCGGACGCCCGGCAACGCCGGGATGGGCTTCGTCGCGGAGGCGAAACGCGTGCTGAGCACGAGCCAACTTGAGATCGATCTCTCGGCCGTCGAGCGCAACGTGCGCGTCATCCGGCGCGTTCTGGCTGCCGGCCACCCCCCGAGGGGCACTAGCGGGCAGAACGACGCAGCGCCAGCGATCTGCGCCGTGCTGAAGGCGGATGCCTACGGCCTCGGCGCGGCCCGCATCGCCAAGCGGCTGACGTCTTGCGGCGTGGAGATGATCGCGGTGTATACGCCCGAACAGGCGCGCGGCCTCATCGAAGCGGCCATCGCGGCGCCCATCCTCATCCTCATGCCGATGCGCGAGCTGGATCGTCGCGATGAGTTGTACCACGCCGCCTCGCGGTCCCGGCTTCACCTTGCGGTGCACGATCGCGAGAACCTGAGCAGCCTCATCGAAATCGCGGACAACCTCGGCCTGACGCTCCCCGTGCATCTCGAGGTCGATACTGGGCTGAGCAGGGGCGGAGCGGAACCGCGCGAGGCCATGTCGCTTCTGGCACGGATCGACGAACACCCGCGCCTCAGGCTCGCCGGGCTGTATACGCACTTTGCGAGCGGCGACAGCGACGGCGCCTTCACGCTCGAACAGGCCGAGCGCTTCGCAAGGCTCATCCGCGACGCCGGCGATCTTGTCCCCGCGGACTGCCTCGTGCATCAGGCCAGCACCTATTCGCTCTTCCGCGACGTTCGACTGCACCGCCGCATGGTTCGCGTCGGACTGGCGCTCTACGGCTACGCCAGCGAAGAGTTCGAGAACCCGGACGAGTTCGGCATGCTCGAAGAGGCGGAAAGCCTCGAGCCGAGCGTACGCTGGATCAGCCGCGTGGTGCATCTCAAGACGATCGATCCGGGAACACCCGTCGGATACGGTTCGACGTGGCGTGCGAAGCGACGCACAAGGATCGCACTGATCCCGGTGGGCTACGCGGATGGTTACCCGCGTGCCCTCTCCAACAAGGGGCGCGTAGCGATCGAGATTGAAGCAGAAGCCGGCGGAAACCGAGTGAAAGCCTTCGCTCCGATCATCGGGCGTGTGAGCATGGACCAGATCACCGTCGATGTGACCGATCTGCCCGATGGGAGCGTGAAGCTCGGGTCCGTCGTTGAAGTGATCGGCAAGGACCGCACGGCGCCGAATCATCTCGCGACGCTCGCGCGGGAGGCCGGCACGATCTGCCATGAGCTTCTCTGCCGCCTCAGCCCGCGATTGCCGCGAACCTATCTGACGATGACAGCCCTCATGGATGAGCACCACACGCCCAAGACCTGCGGTGTTGCTTGAATGCAGACTAGCACCGTTACCTCATCCAGATTCATCTCGCTGCGCCACTTGAGACGGCCAAAATCACTTCAGAACTCCATAATTACGTGCCAAGACCTCGATCGCCTCGGGCGTAATCAAGTCCGCGCCTCCGTCGGGGTGTGCCTCCGCCGAAACCAGCCTCCATTGGCCACCATTCGCCGAATCCGGCAACGAGAACCCTTCCGGAGATCGATCGGAATACTGGTACGTGGTGGGTGCTCGCTGGTCCAACCGTTGCTTCCACGAGAGCCGGCCCTTGGAGTCGACGCCGAAGAGAACGGTCTTGTTGCAAGTCGCGTCTTTGCAAAGTCGCTCACCAAAGCGCCGACCCAGAGGCAACGACACGTCGCACACGAGTCCGCCCTCGTTGTCTGCATAGGTTCTCATGAAAGACTCGGGCCTGTCGTGCATGCCATTCAGGAATGCGAACGGCAGAAACTCCTCAACCGGCGTATCGTCAATCGGAAGCTCGGGCGCCTCCTCGCCGAATCCAATGGCACCCATCGATGCGTGGCCTTCAATCAGTCGCCCGGTCTTATCTCGGCCGAATACACCCCCGTTCCATGCATGAATCTTGAACCAAGCGCGCGACTCGACATCATAGCCGATCAAGACTCGAAGCGCTTCCGTTCTCCGCTCCGACTTCGGCAACTCATACAGAGCGATGATGAATCCCGATTGAGGCGATAAAGATTCGATGTGCGACACAAACTTTTGTGCTGCGGCCTCGCTTGCTGGGACCGGATCGGGTCCGATACAGAGCGCGGACGTGCCAGCGAAGAGCGACATCAACCCAATCCCAAGCGATCTCTTGTGCTTCATGTTAGAATGCTCCGGATCGGTACCTACCATTGACCTTTGCAGGTTCCGGCCCCCTTCCGCGAGGGCATCCGCCCTAATCCGCCGTCATCGCAGTCCTTCGGCGTATCGGCGGTATTGACGTAGCAACAATAGCCTTCGCTGGCATTGCACTCCAAAAGCGCCCACGTGGAACCAGGCGGATCATCCAAGCACCAGACCAGCGCGTACGACTCAGGCTCATAGTCGCAGCACTGCCTCTGACGCCACTCGTAGCTGTAAATATCCTTGCCCGTCTCGCCGGGACCAACCGGGATCCATCCGGCTTCACAGATGACCAGCCCGCTCGTGGATGTACAGTTCTGCGTACCGGTCCCTGTGCACGTATACGTGGGCTTTCGACAATCGACGCCGGCAATTGCCAAACTTCCCGCTATGAGAGTCGCCGAGAGTACGCCCGCCCGCATCGTGTATCTGCGCATACTTGGACGCTCCTTTCAGCAAACCAGTCTGCCTGCACAAACTGCTCTCATTATCCCCCCCCTTCCGTCAAGCACCAAAGACGTGCAAATGACATTAATTTGAATCAGGGGGGGGCGACCAATAATTAGGATGCGGATTGCGATCATGCTCTCTGCCCTGATCGCACTGGCGGGATGAGCATTCGCTCGTGCGCCGGTGAATCCGGCAAAATGAGTTCTCGCAGAATCTCTTCCACGGCCAGACGCTGCCCCGGCCACATGAACGCAAGATCGCGTGTTGCTGAATCAATCCAACGGTGCGCGGAGTGCTCGTGATTCAGTACCGGCTCCCACCCCGGCGCCGCCTCGGCCGCAAACCGAGGCGAGAGCACGATGCAATCAATCCGCGCGACAAAGTACGGATGCACCTGCTCCAGCGCCCACAGCCCCCTCAGCGCCGGCGCGCCGGGCGCCAGTCCCACCTCTTCCCTCATCTCGCGCATCGCCGTCTGCACCGCCGTCTCACCCGCTTCGATGTGACCCATCAGCGGCTGCCACGTGTCCTTCAGCGGCTCGGCCGCGCGGAGCAGTTGAAGAAACTCGATCGGCGCACTCAATCCGCGCCTGAAGATGTACACATCGACGATATCCGATCGGATGACCGGGCCGCCGACGGGCGAGCGGCGATAGCCGTCGGGCGATCGAGCGGAGTGGGCGGAGTCAGTCACGCGGCGTGTTCCGATGAACGAAGTCGGCGATGCCCGAATGCATGCGGCACGTTCGCCTCGCACGATGGCCGAACGGCACGCAGGAACGACGATGCCTTGTGCAGAGTCTCGCGCCACTCGGCTGCCGGATCGGAGTCGGCGACGATCCCGGCCCCCACCGGGAAACGAAGCCGGCCCCGGAATTCGTCGAAGTTCCCGGGAGAGCCGTACCGGCCGTGCAGAAGGGCGGTGCGAATGGCGACGCTGAACGCCGCGTTGCCGCACGTCGAGATGTAGCCGATGGCGCCGCAGTACGGCCCGCGGGCGCGCGGCTCAAGCTCATCGATGATCTGCATGGCGCGGATCTTCGGCGCCCCCGTGACGGAACCGGGCGGGAACGCCCCGGCGAGCAGGTCGAACAGCGTGCGATCCGCACGAACTGTTCCCGAAACGGTCCCCACCGTATGCAGCAGGCCGGAGCACACGGCGCCGAACAGTGAACGCGCCGCGTGAGCCTCCACCGCGCGGGCTTCATCCACGCGTATCGATCCGAACTCGCACACCCGCCCCAGGTCGTTCCGCATGAGATCGACGATCATCGCAAGCTCGGCCGCGTCCTTTTCGCTGCTCAGCAGCTCCGCGCCGGCGCCTGTCCCGGCCCGGCGAGTCCCCTTGATCGGGCGCGTTGTGATGCGCCGGGTCCGCGCCTCGAACTCGAGGAACAGCTCGGGGCTGACGGAGGCGATGATTCGGGATGCCGCCGCTTCGTTCTGTGCGGGCGATTCAAGGTACGCGCCGTACCAGGGCGAGGTCGAGCACACGAGATTCCCGAACAGCGCCCGGGGCGACCCTTGAAACCCGCATGAAAGGTGGTGCGCGATGTTCGCCTGAAACACGTCCCCGGCACGGATGTATTCGACCGCGCGCTCGACGGAATCCTCGAACCTCCGGCGACCGGTGAGAGAGCGCACACGCGAACATGCGAAGCGCCGAACCGAGTCCGGCCGGCTTTGCCCGCTGAATGTCAGCTCCGGCAGCAGGCTCGAATCCCCGACGGCGTACCAGCGCTGCGTGGCCTGATCGTGGACGTACGCCGCAGGACAATCAAACAGCTGCACCAAGGGCCAGCCCGTCGGCTGTCCGGCGCGCCGTCGCGCGGTCGGTTCGAACACCGCTCCCAGCTCGTAGGAGAGCACGACCAGCCATCCTCCGATGAACGGCGGGGCATCCGCGTCGGCCGCGCGCCGGTTGTCCGACGACGCGCACACCGCTCGGAGCAGATCCAGCGCGCGATCGGGAGCAGCCGCGGGGCACTCGATGACCTGTCGTGGACAGGCGAGAACGGACCAGCGCGACCTCGGGCTGCCGGTTCCGGAACTTAACAGCGCTGCGATCGCGCGATCGGGCGGCCAAGCCGCCAAGGCGCAGACAGGGCTGCCGCCTTCACCACCGGGCAGGGGCACTTTCTCGGCCACGCCCGGATGATACGTCGCGAAGGGTGTACCATTCGGCCCCTTTCACTGTGCAATGCCCCTCGATACAAACGGCAAGGAGCCGAGAGCCATGTCCACCGCTACCGTCGAGCGCAAACCCACCAGCAAGAGGAAGAAGGCCGCGGCCGTCAAGAAGAGCAACGCCCGGCGTACGACGAAGAAGCGTGCCGGCGCGTCCGCCGCTCGCGGCTCGGGCAAGTCCGCGCGCATGGTCTACTACTTCGGCAGGACCAAGACCGAGGGCGACGGCTCGATGAAACAGCTCCTCGGCGGCAAGGGGGCCAACCTCGCCGAGATGACCAGCATCGGACTGCCCGTTCCTCCGGGCTTCACCATCACCACCGACACCTGTGCCGCCTATTACGCCTCCGGGCGGCGATTTCCGCGCGGCCTGATGGATCAGGTGAAGAAGAACGTGCGCCTGCTGGAGCGCGAGCTGGGCAAGAAGTTCGGCGATGCCAAGAACCCCCTGCTCGTCAGCGTGCGCTCCGGCGCCGCGGTGAGCATGCCCGGCATGATGGACACGATTCTCAACCTCGGCCTCACCGATGCGGTCGTCGAGGGTCTGGCGAAGGCGACGAGCAACCTCCGCTTCGCTTTCGACGCTTATCGCCGCCTGATCAACATGTTCGGCGACGTGGTCATGGGCGTGGACCACGAGCACTTCGAGAGTGCCTTTACGCACCTCAAGAACAAGTTCGGTGCTGCTTCCGACACCGATGTGCCCGCGGAAGGCCTCGTGGAGCTGTGCGAGCTTTACAAGGATGTGTACCGGGCGCATGTCGGCGCGCCGTTCCCGCAGGACCCCATGAAGCAGCTCGAGCTGGCGATCGAGGCCGTGTTCAAGAGCTGGAACGCCGACCGGGCAATTTCCTACCGGCGCATCGCCGGCATCACGGGCCTCTCCGGCACAGCTGTGAACGTGCAGGCCATGGTGTACGGGAACATGGGCGACGATTCGGGCACCGGTGTCGCGTTCACGCGCAACCCCAGCACCGGCGAGAACGTCTTCTACGGCGAGTTTCTTGTCAACGCGCAGGGCGAGGACGTCGTCGCCGGCATTCGCACGCCGAAGAGCGTCGATGAGATGCCTTCCTGGAACAGGAAGGCCTACGACCAGCTTCTCAAGATCAAGAAGAAGCTTGAAAAGCACTACCGCGAGATGCAGGACATCGAGTTCACCATCGAACGCGGCAAGCTCTACGTGCTTCAGACGCGCACGGGCAAGCGGACCGGCCCCGCCGCGGTGCGCATCGCCACGGACATGGTCCGCGAGAAGCTCATCAACGAGAAGCAGGCGATTCTGCGCGTGCCCGCCGCGGATCTGACGCAGCTTCTGCTGCCGAGCTTCGATCCCTCCCGCAAGAAGCTCGCCGATGTGCTCACCGAAGGTCTGCCCGCGTCGCCCGGCGCCGCCGTCGGCAAGCCCGCATTCACCGCGGAGGAAGCCGTCGCGCGCCACCGCGCCGGCGAGAAGGTCATCCTCGTGCGCAAGGAAACCAGCCCCGAGGACGTCGAAGGGATGCACTCCGCCGTCGGCATCCTCACGAGCACCGGCGGCATGACGAGCCACGCCGCCGTCGTCGCCCGCGGATGGGGCAAGTGCTGCGTCGCCGGCGCCGGCGAGATCGCCATCGACGCCCGCGCGGGAACCTTCCAGGTCAAGGGCCGGACCTTCGGGCGCGACGATGTCATCTCCATCGATGGATCAACGGGTGAAGTAATCGCCGGCAGCGTGCCGACCGTCGAACCCAAGCTCTCCGGCGACTTTGCGCAGCTCATGAAGTGGGCGAACAAATACCGCAGGCTCGGTGTGCGCACGAACGCCGATACGCCCGCGGATGCCGCCCGCGGCCGCGAGTTCGGCGCCGCCGGCATCGGCCTTTGCCGCACCGAGCACATGTTCTTCGAGGGCGAGCGCATCGTCGCCATGCGCGAAATGATTCTTGCGGAGACTCGAGAAGCCCGCGAGAAGGCGCTCGGCAAGCTCCTTCCCTTCCAGCGCGATGACTTCATCGGCATCTTTTCCGCGATGGACGGATATCCCGTCACCATCCGGCTCATCGACCCTCCGCTGCACGAGTTCCTGCCGCATGATGAAAAGAGCCAGCGCGAAATGGCGGACCGCATGGGCGTTCCGGTCGAGACCGTGCGCCGGCGCGTCAGCCAGTTGCACGAAGCCAACCCCATGCTCGGCCATCGCGGCTGCCGGCTCTGTCTCACCTACCCGGAAATCCTGGACATGCAGGTTCGCGCCATCGTCGAGGCGGCGATCGAGTGCCTCCGTCGCGGCGTGAACGCGATTCCCGAAATCATGCATCCCCTCGTCGGGGTCGAGCGGGAAATCGAGCGGCTCCGTGCCGACACGATCCGCGTCATCGAGCAGGTTCGGCGCGAGCAGAACTGGACCGGCAAACTCGACATCCGCATCGGCACCATGATCGAAGTTCCAAGGGCGGCGCTCGTCGCCGATCAGATCGCGCGCCATGCCGACTTCTTCAGCTTCGGCACAAACGACCTCACGCAGATGACCTTCGGCTACTCGCGCGATGACGTGAACTCCTTCCTCCCCCACTACCTCGAACAGGACATCCTGCCCCGCGATCCGTTCCAGTCGCTCGATCAGGACGGCGTCGGGCGGCTCGTGGAGATGGCGATTGAACGCGGCCGCGCAACGCGCAGGAACATCAAGATCGGTATCTGCGGCGAGCACGGCGGCGACCCGGCGAGCGTCGAGTTCTGCCACAGGGTGAACATGGAGTATGTCAGTTGTTCGCCCTTCCGCGTTCCAATCGCGATTCTGGCCGCGGCGCAGGCCGCCCTCCGCGGCTCTTGAGCGCGCTCGGCGCGTCCTGTTCCGATGCACATGCCGGTCCCCTTGCGGAGTCGCGTTGCGCGAAAGCTTGATCGTGCGCGTCGACATGATGACGCGACTATCTTCGCCCGTTCATGACCGGGCCTCGAGCGCCCGAAGACCCATCCGAAGGTTCAAGAAGCGGGACGGCTTATCGAGACGCGGCACAACACCGCGAAACAGGCCAGCGGCGAAACCCGGCGCAGCCGCATGCGAAACAGTACGTCCTGCCACCACGGCCCGAACCCGCGCGATTCGTCCTGAGCCGTCAATCGCGTTTTCACCACCCGAAAGCCCCGCGAGCGCAGATACCTCAGAAACTCGCTCGCCGCCCACTCGCGAACGTGCTCGGGTTTTGTGCTCGCCCGGCAGTCCCGGCCGCGGCGGCGGTCGCGGTCGGGCGTGGAAAGCAGCACGAGCGTCTCGCGGTGCGCACATCCGCGAAGATACTCCAGAAGCGGATCAGGATTGAGCAGGTGCTCGATCACATCCGCACAGATGATGAGGTCGAACGATCGATGCGCCGCCGGGGGCCGCTCGAGATCGGCTACCGTGTACCGCGCTCCGGAAGGACCGAGCGACCGCGCCAGGGCAATCGCTGATTCCTGGTCCACGCACTCGATGTCCGAACACACCGGTGCGATCAGGTTTCGCAGCTTGATCGCCGTGCCGCACCCGACATCCAGCACCGAGGCCAGACGGTGCGCGCGAATCAGCCGCGCGGCCCAAGCGTACACGTGATACTGATAGCGTGCCGAGTCGGCGATGCGCTGCGGACTCCAGTACGCCCCCGAACCCTCGTGATCCCTCGTAACGGCGGCCGAGCGGCTCTGATAGCCGGCGGGGAGGAAGTAGCCGTCCGTCGCCGGCAAGGCCGCGACGGGTGACGGATGTTTCCTCGAAAGCTCGGCGGTCGGCGACATGGAGACTTCCTTCAGCGGGGCGCCGGGCGGAGGCAGGGCTTGGCCACATGCGTCCCGCGGGGGGTTATCGGCACCCCGGGCATGGCTGCTGCACAGCGTGGGCTTGGATGCGGGCTGTGGTGCGGGACGGGAATCGACCGATGCTCAATGCGCTTCTCGGTTCGGATTCTCTGGAGTGCGCGGATGAAGGTGTTCTTCTCGAAGGCCGACGGATACGCGGACGCCTCTTACGTGTTCCCGTTCGCGCGGTCGATCCTCACATACCTCGCCGACGTCGGAATCGAGGTGACAGACACGCCCGACACCGGCGAAACCATCGCGCTGGGCGTGCAATGGGATCCGCCGCTGGAGGTCGTCCAGAACCTTCATGCGCGGGGCATACCCTTTGTGCACCGCTTGGACGGTCGCGCCCGTTCCGTCATCAAGCTCTACGACAAGGACGAGGAGAATCGCAGAATCAATCTCCTCGCGGACTGGACGGTCTTCCAGTCCGAGTACGTGCGCCGGCACACATGCCGCACCGTCGAAACGATCTTCGGCCCCGAACCGCCGGTCTGCCTCCATCCGGAAAAGGGCAGCGTGATCTACAACGGAGTCGATCGGAGCATCTTCCGCGAAGATGGCCCTCGCGAACCGCTCAAGGGGGATTTCAACATCCTCCACGTGGCATTCACGCACGGCATCAGGAAGGGAGTCGGCGATCTGGTCGCCATGGCGCGCCTGCTCGAAGGCAATCCCCAGATTCACTTCTACACGATCGGGCGGCAGGAACAGGACATCGCGCACGGCCATCTGCTGACCGGTCTCAGGAATGTCACGCACCTCGGGGTCATCGTAGATCGCCAGCGCCTCGCGCAGATCATGCGCTCGGCCCAGGCGCTCTTCTTCCCGTCCCGCGATGATTACTGCCCGAACACGGTCCTCGAAGCCATGTCCTGCGGCCTTCCGGTCTGGTACCACGCATCGGGCGGAACTCCGGAGCTGGTCCGGACAAAGGAGATTGTCGCAGGCGTCGCGATGATGCCCGAGAACCCCGTGTATCCACTCCATGTGCTCCGCGAGCACCACGCCGAGTTCCGTGAGCGCGCCATCGAAATGGTCGAGCGCCGATTCACGCTGCGGCACATGGGCGACGCATACATCGCCCTGTTCGAGCGGCTGGAGCGGCAGGCCGTTGAATCGGGACGCGTCGGAGCTCGAGAACGCTCCTGACCAGCGAGCATCTCAACCTTTGCGCACTCTGAGGACGAGCCGGATCACTTCCTGGTGAGCGGCATCGAGCTGCGGTCCTCGCTCGGACCAGAGCAGTTCCGCAGGCTGGAAGTACTCCAGAACCGTTTCCGCCTCGCGGTAATCCCACAGATCGACGCCCGTGGGCACGAACCCTGTCGGAACCTCGATCACCGCCAGTCCGCCGGACACCAGGACGCGCCGCATCTCGGCCGCGACCCGCCCGGGGTCCAGCGCATGCTCGAACGAATGCGATGCGAACACCGCATCGAATGCACCCTCGGGAAACTCCAGCCGGTGCATGTCCATCACCGCGATGCGCGGATCCGTCGAATGCAGGTCGATTCCCTTGATCGCCCGGAAGCCGACCTGTTCGAGGCATTCAAGCTCGCTCGCGTTGCGGGCACCCACGCAGAGCATTCGGCAGGAAGCAGGGTCGGGAACGTAGCGAAGCAGGTGCCCCACCAGATAAGCCGAGCGCTTCCGCGAGTCGTAGTGCTGCTTCGCGGTGCTCCGCGCACGCTGCAGATCCAGATTCTCCGCTTCGGTGAGATGAGCGGGCGCGAAGAACACGGCGCGCCGGTCGCGCCGGCCCGGTCGCGTGGCGATTGCCCACAGGTGAATCGGGTGCGCCGGGTCGTTGTCCGCCGGAAGCTCGATCAAGGGGGAGCCTGCATCGCGCGAATCGGCGCAGATGAGGCGGCGATCACGCGCGGCGAGCACGCGAAGCCATTTGTTCCAGCGAATGTATGCGCAGCACGCTTCGACGTTGCCCCACGAGCCGTCGGCACAAAGCTTCAGTCCGGCACGCGACAGCGCTTCCCGGAACGCCAGCATCGACCAGCGACAGCGGTCGTCGCTCTGGCACATCGCGATGAACGGCAGCATGAACACCGCGTGGCCATCCGGGCGAATCACCCGCGCGATTTCCCTCAGCCCCGCCGCCGGATCAGCCACGTGTTCCAGCGTGTTGTCGCAGATGAAGACGTCCGCCGAATCCGAAGCAACCTGGTGCAGGTCCTGAAGATCGTGCGGCGGATGCCGGGCCACCAGCACCGGACGCGGCGTCCATCCCAGCATGTCCATGATGACCCCGTTGGAGTCCCCGATCTCGACCACGCGCCCAGGCCCGTCCGGAATGATGGCGCAGATGTTCTCCTGCATCTGCTGATACGCCATGTACCTCGACATCTTGTAGTAGCTCTTGCGGACATCGCGCCGCACATGCCGCTCGAAGTCCCTCCCCTCTACCGGCCGTTCGCCGATCACGACGGCGCATCCGTCCTCCGACCGCGGTGCACCGATCACCGAACACGACCACGGCTCGCGCTCCAGTCGTGCCGCGGCCTCTTCTGCCGAAGGACAGGCCACGATCACCCGCCCCAGCGGCAGAAGCCGCTCTCGCGCCGCCTCTGCCGCGCGATCGTCGAGCATGTCGGCAGGCAGCACCAGCGCGTCGAGAGGGCCGTCGCCATCGGCCACGCACGACGGACCAAGCGAACCGATCCGCCAGTCTGGACGCGTGTAGCAGCGAATCACGCGTTCCAGAAACTGCTCCGCCGAGTCGGCAATACGTGGAACTTCCCGTTCCGTCGCAGCCAGAGTCGTCATGATTCGCTCCCGTCCCGTGCGCCCACGAGGGCTGAAAACGCTCCGCCCCCCGCTCCGGCCGCGTGCAGGATTCGCTGCGCGCGCCGCCTGTACGAGTATTGATCGGCAAGCCGCGATGCCGCGGCGCGGCGAGCGGCGGAGTCGCGCGCGGACTCCTTCGCCACCTCGGCAATCGCGCCGGCCAGCGCCGCGGGATCATCCGGAGTCACCCACCGAACGACCGACCCATCGACCCAGTCGCGCAAACCCGGAATGTCGCTTGCCACAATCGGCGGCCCCGACGCGAGGTACTCGCCCAGCTTGACCGGACTGGTCCAGGCTGCGCTCGGGTCTCTCCCGCTCGGCGGAAGCAGCAGCGCACCGGCGCGCCAGAGCCACCGCGGCACTTCCGCGTGCGGCACATGACCCCTCAGGCGCACGTTCTTCTGCGTGCGCCTGCCGATCGCTTCGCTCCACCGCGCGATGTCCTCCGGCGCACCGCCCACCAGCTCGAATACCCAGTCGGGCAGCACCGCCGCCGCATCCAGCACCGTCGGAATACCCTTGTAGTCGTACAGATGTCCGGCGTACACGGCGCGCGGGCGATCGTCGGCATCGCCGAGCCAGGGCGCGGGCGGAAACACGGCCGGCGGCGAGAACAACTCGACATCCACTCCATCCGGGATCACGTGCACCCGCTCGGGATCCGCGCCGCGACGGATGAAGTGCTCGCGCAGCCTGCGATTGATGGTGATCACCGCGGCCAGCGGATGCCCCGGCCGTCGCGTGGCCTGCATGCACAGATCGATGGCGGGATTCGGGTCGCCGATGTGCGCGTGCGTCTCGAGCACGGTGGGGATCCCCGCAAGGCTGGTCCGCAGGGGCGCTTCGAAGTTGCGCGCGTAGACCATGTCCGCGGACAGATGGTCCGCTGCGTCCGCGGCCCAGCGCCCGAAGTCCGCGCGCTCGGGCGCGAACGACCATTCCACCCCCGGCTCGCCGAACATCGCGGAGAGGTCCGGTTCCGGATCCTGCGGCGCGCGGCACAGAATCGTCACGCGGTGGCCGAGCCGATGGAACCCCCCGGCGGTCTTGACGACATTGATGGCGTGCGCCCTGTGACTCCCGGCCTGCATTTCGCTGATGACTGCAACTCTCATAGGGCGCGGGCCTCGTACCAGCGGGCGAGAAACACGAGCGCGAACGCACGCGCATCCCGATACGGCGCGCCCGGCCCCACGAACGATTCCCAGCGCGGGTCCAGCACTCCGTGAGCGGCAAGGCGCGAATCTCGAACCGTCTGCAACATCGGCACAAATGACTCCCCGGATCCGAGCCTGAGACTGAATCCCTGCTTCGGCCTCCTCAACACCCCCTCCGGCACGCGCGGGCTGAGGTACTCGCGCAGAATCTGCTTGGAAGGTGCCGAACCCCCGCCGACGGGCGCTCCAACGCGGGAAAAGGCCCACTCGATCACCCTTCGATCAAGGAACGGTGCACGCACCTCCAGCCCGACTGCCATGCTCCCGCGATCCACCTTCGGGAGGATCGAGCCTGCACAGAAGCATCCAAGGTCGATGTGCTGCGCCCTGCGCGGCCAAGCAAGCTCCGGTTGATCACTCCGGGCGATTGGTTCCACATACGACGCTTCGTCGTAGTCACCCGCTGACACCAGTGTCGCCGCTTCCGAAGGATGGAACCGGGGAAAGACACTCTGCGCGTACGCGTGATGGAAGCTCAGCGTCGCCAGCGCGGCGAGCGCCTGCCAGCGGACCGCCGGATCCGCGCGCGGTTCGGCTACGGCACGGCTCAACCGCGCATGCTCCTGCACCGCCCCTCGATTGGCTTCTTCGCGCAGGGCGCTCGGTGACGACCCATGCCATGTATAACCCGCAAAGACCTCGTCTCCGCCGTCGCCCGCGAGGACTACTTTGGCATGCGCTCGCGCCGCGCGTGCAACCGCGGTCATGGTGAGCAGCGCTCCGTGCGCCTGCGGCTCGTCGTAAGCCGCCACCGCTTGATCGAGCAGCATCTCCAGGTTTGAAGTGTTCAGCGCCGCGGTTTCGTGCGCCATCCCAAGATGCCGCGCGGTCGCCGCTGCCGCGGGAGATTCATCGGCTTCGCCCGGCAGCGCGAGCGTCAGGCTGAGAATGTCCGCTCGCTGCGCCGCAACCGCCGCCGCCACGCACGAGGAATCGATGCCGCCGCTGAGCAGCAGCCCGACGGGCACATCGCTCAGGAGATGCTCGCCGACAACACCCTCCCACAATGCTTCAAACTCGCGGACCGTCGCATGCCGTTCGCCCGGCTGCGGCGGTGACCAGTACCGTTCGACGCGGCATGCGCTTCCCGGCGCCCACTCCAGGCATTGACCCGGCCCGAGCTTGCAAACTCCTTGCCAGATCGTGCGCGGATGAGGGACGTACCCGTGGCACAGCACGTCCGCGAGCGCGTGCCGATCGATCGCCGGCGGGTGATCCATCAGCGAGCGTGCCGTGTCGGCGGTGGAAGCCAGCACAAGGCCTCGCGTGTGTTCGGACCAGAACAGCGGCTTCATGGCCGCGTGATCCACCGCTGCGAAGAGACGGCGTCGAGCGGTATCCCAGATCACAAGCGCATACATGCCCCTGATGCGGTCGAGCAGCCCGCGGAAACCCCAGGCTTCGTACCCGTGGAGCAGCACTTCCGTGTCGGACGTCGAGCGAAACGCGCGGCCGGATGCGGCCAGCTCGCGCCGCAGCGCGGGCGCGTTGTAGACCTCGCCGTTGAAGACGACGGCAAGACGGCCATCGGCGGCGGTCATCGGCTGCGCCCCTGCGGGCGAGAGGTCCTGTATCGCGAGTCGCCTATGGCCCATCTCGACCATGCCCGTTGCGGGGCATCGCCACACTCCCTCGCCATCCGGCCCGCGGCTCGCAAGCAGCCCGAGCACGCGCTTCCACGGACCGGCGTCCGTTGCGCCGGGCGTTGCTTCGGAGCGCGCGATCACGGCCAGGCCGCACATTCACGCGCTCCCCGCCGCCTCGGCCACGGCCTTGATGTCGATGCCCGCGTGCATCTCCGTGATCCGCCATCCCGCGGACTCGACGTGCGACCGCAGAAGCGCCGGCGTGTATTCGCGCCGGTGGTCCTCGTCATCCTTCCAGGGCAGCCCGAGGTCCCGGAACATCACCTTCTGCCAGCGGTTGTCGTCCGGCGGAACGGCGACAATCAGTCGCCCGGCACACCGCCGCAGCGCGGCCAGCACCGCGACCGGATCATCCAAATGCTCGATCACGTGGGAGCAGATCACCGTATCAAACGGTTCCCGCGGCGGATGCGTCGTCACATCACGCACTTCAAAGGACAGGTTCTCGTGCTGCATGATCGACCGGGCGAGTTCGATGGCCGCGGGATTTCGATCCCAGGCGGTCACCCGGCAACCCTTCTGCGCCATCCAGAGCAGATATGCGCTGCCTCCGCATCCCACGTCCAGAATGCGCTCACCGGCCCGCACTCGATCCAGGATGAACTGCTTGTGCGATACCCACAGCCAGTGCTTGGGATGGCGCCCGCCGTATGCCTGCGCTGCGATCACGTTCATGTGCCGATCCAGCAGTTGCTCCATCTGCCGGTACCAGGCAAGTTCGTCGATGAGCTGACGGCGCGGGGCGGATCGGAGCCGCGCGCGCCGGGATTCGAGCATGGCCCGGAACTCCGACACCAGCGCGGCATCGCTCTCCGCCTCGCCGCCCTGCTCCTTCCCTGAACGATCCTTCTTCGTCGATGCACGATCCAGCGCGCCGAGCAGCGCATCGCACACATCGCGCACCGCTCCGCGTCCACCCGGTCGCGCGGTAACGAGCCGTGCCGCCGCCAGGCAAGCGGGTTCCGCATCCGCGACCGCCACGGGGAGACCCGCGAAGCGCATGCATTCGATATCGTTCACATCGTTGCCGACGTAGGCGACCTGGCTCGCCTCGACTCCGAGCCGCTTCGCTACCGCGCGCAGCTCCGTCAGCTTGTCCTCCAGCCCCTGCACGCACTCGATCCTGAGCTTGCGGCAGCGCGCGGCAACCACCGGATTCTGTTCCTTGGAGAGAACGATCACCGGGAACCCCCGCTTGCGGAGCAGCTCAAGCCCCATGCCGTCACCCCGCGAGCAGGAAACGGATTCGTGCCCGTCTTCCGCGACATGCACCCGGTTGTCCGTCATAACCCCGTCGAAGTCGAGCACGAGCAGACGGATGGAGTCCCACAGGGGCGCGGAAGCGGGGTCGGATATCAGCATTTGAGAGGTCATGCGCTAGGACATCGAACAATGTGCGGCGGGAACCGTCGAGGCTGCACGCTTTGCCCCTGAAGACTGTGCGAGAGCGCGCCTGCAGGCAGCAAGCTCAAGCGAGCATATCCGGTCCAGCGAAAAACACGTGCGCGCGTGAGCGGCAGCCGCTTCCCCGAGACGGGCGCGCAGCTTCGCATCGTTCAGCAGGGATGCCAGCGCTTCCGCGATCCTCTGCGGCCCGCCCTCCGCGCCGATTGTGATGCCCGTCACGCCGTGCTCGATCACGTCGCCCAGCCCCGGAGCATCGGCGACCAGTACGCAGCAGCCGGTCGCCATCGCCTCCAGCACCGTCTTGGGATGCCCCTCGAACGCGGAGAGCTGCGCGTAGACGGCGCATCGTCGCATCCGCGCGAGCAGTTCGCGATGCGGCATCCGGCTCGCGAAGTCGGCCCGAACGTCCAAGTCTCGCGTCAACCCTTCCAGCATCGACCGCTGGTCTCCTTCACCGATGATGCTCAGCGTCACAGTCGATCTGCCCGGCTCGGGAAGCGCGGCCACGGCGCGAACAAGCAGGTCCACGCGCTTTTCGAGTTCGAGCCGCCCGGCAAAGAGGATTTCCGAGTTCGATCGCTCGGCAAACATACCGGCAGGCCCGTCCGTGAGAACGTAGTTGGGAATCACCGCTGCGCGCTGCTCAATCCGCGGGTCGTGGCGGCGCAGGTCGTCGATCATCCGCTGCGTCGTGCCGACGATGAAGTCCGCCCGATGACAGAGCGCCGCCTCTTCGCGGCGGGCCAGCTTCGCTTCGGGAGCGTCGGGGCCGAGCGTGCGCTCCCGGTTGTCCCCCCACGGATAGCCGCCCCGCGCCACCAGCGCGACCGTTCGGCCATCGTTGCGCAGCGCGTCGGCGATGCCGATCGCCGCCCGCCCGGCGCTGAACTGGTTCGTCTTGACGATGACGGCCGCGCTTCTCCCGAGGGTCGAAGCGAGCTGATCGCGCACCAGCTCGCCCGCGCGGCGCTCGAACTCCTCGCGCGTCAGCCCCGTCTCGTTGCATACGACCGTCGGCGGCGGGCGCAGCTCGCGCGCGATGGCAAGATCTTCCATTCCGCCATGCGTGAAGAGAACCACGCGCCCGAAGGAGGGCGCAAGGCGCTCATAGAGCGCCCACTCGCGCTCCAGCAGGCCCGAATCTCGCCACTCGCGCAACGAAACGCCCCGTGAGAAAACAAGGACCAGAAGATCGGCAACGAGCGGATGAGGCGCTTGGCGCTCGACACCGGTCTCGGCCCAAGAGTTGATCATGTGCTGCTCTTCCGGCGCAGAACGCACCATGTGATGCCGTTGCGGACGTTCGGATGCTGAAGGGCGGCGTTCAGCAGGGGGTCGGATGAATGGAAGTCCGCAGCGTCCTCGACATCGAGCTGCTCGATCTCGAAGCCGTTGCGACGGGCGCGATCTCGCAGGAACGCTTCGGCGTCCTGCTGACCGAAGAACCAGCGGTGCCTGTCCGGGGGCGGCTCGGCGGGAAGCCCGTAGAACTTGAGCTTCACCGGGCCGCCCTCCAGAAGCGCGCGCACGAGCACAGCGAGCGGATTCGGCAGCGAAATGATGACGTGGCGGCGCGCCACGCGGCACAACTCGTCGAAAACCGCGTGGCATCGCTCAAGATGTTCGAGCACATCGGTGCACAGCACGGTGTCGAACGACTGCGGAGCGAAGGGAAGGTCTTCGCGATCCAGATCGAGCACGACGTCCGCCGTGTCGCGCATATCGACGCCGGTGTACAGCTCGGGTCGACCGACCAGCGCACGCAGCGGCGCCTGGTCGCAACCGACATCGAGCACGGTGGACGTCAGAAGCGGTGCATACTTTGCTGCAATGTACGCGGCCTTGGTGGCTCGGTCGGTATAGCCGATGGAAGCGCTGTACACGGGACGTGACTCTGGAAGCAGGCAGATCATGCGAGTGTCCTTTGCGCGCGTGCGCACGGATGCGGCTCAGCCGCGCGGCTCAGCCCGGAACGCACCAGATCGACGATGCGCGAGGCGGCGAGGTCGTATGTCCAGTGAGCTGCGGCCACGTCATGCTGCGCGCCCGCGGCCATCGCACGCCAGTCATCGTCCGTCACCGCCCGCTCGATCATGCGTTCAAGCTCGACCGGGTCGTGGAACAGGGTCTCCGCCGCGCAGGGAAAAGCGAGGTCCGGGAACGTCATCGGATCGCAGGGCGGCCTGGCGAGCAGCGCGGCGCGGGCCTCGTCGTTCAGTGCCAGTTCGATGCGCTCGATGGCAGCAAGTCCCGCGCGCCCTCGCATGAAGTTCAGGTAGGCAAGGTAGCGCTGCGCCAGTTCGCGGGACGGACAGTCCGCTGCCGCGGGTTCCAGGATCCAGCGCCGGATCCCATCCGGCTCGCGCGATGCCGGTTCGACGGTCTCCACAAGATGGCGGCGAAAGGCATACTTGACCAGGTGATGATCGGGCGTCGGCCCGCGTCGCAGCACAAGCCCGCCGGACAGCGCGCACTCCGCCACGCGCTGGTGTGCATTCGTCGATAGCGCGATATGCAGGTGGCACCGCGCCGATTGGTACGCCGCGCGCAACTGCTCGTCGTGTTCCAACGGCGGACGGGCGAACTCGCGCAGCGCCGGGTGCACTTCCCAGCCGCGACCGTGGATGTGAAATCGCCAGCCGCGCCGGCGCGCGATTTCCGCCGCCCACGCCAGCGCCGTATGGCGATGCAGCCGCTCGGCGATGGGCTGAACGAAGTTCCCGAGGATCGTGTTCACGAGCCGCGGATCCGGATCCCGGATTCCCTGTTCGCTCAGAGCATTTTCGACCAGCTCCGCCCAGCGCGTCTTTTCCGGGTCGAACCGCTCTTCACCACGGGCGATGCGCGCAAGGCGCGCAAAGAGCGCATCGGCGGCGGGAAGGAGCGCGGGCTGAGTACGGAACATCTCCCGCAGCCGCGCGTGCGCCGCTTCGGGCGTTTCGCTCTGATGGCTCACGTACGCGATCTCGCATTCGAATTGGCGGCGGAGGGCGGGATCGACCGGCCCGTCGTGAAACGTCCGCGCCGATGCGGGCACGAACGCCAGCCGCGACCGGCAGGCCGGGTAGCCCCACAACGAAAACAGCTCCGGATGAAGGTGACCGAAAAGAAAATCAAGCTCGCCCTGCGCGCGACCCGGCGATTCATGAAACAGATGCGCCATTCGGTCCTGAATCCAGCACACGAACGGCACGCCCTGGGGAATCGCAGCGCCCATGTGCGCCCGCGTGTAGTTGATCAGAACGACCAGGTCCGGTTCAAACTCGGCGAACGCACGAAGGTATGCGGGTGACGCAAGCTTGGAGAAGTCATCCGGCTCCGTGAGGATGCGCGCCTCGTGACCCAGCGCTCTCAGCGACTCGGCGAGGTCCGCCGCCGAGTGGCGCACGAACGTCGAATAGCGGCTGATGGGGAGCAGGACGCGAAGCCCTGTGCCGCTCGATTCGAACCGGCACCTCCAAAAGACCGCGTCGCGCTCCGCATACTTTCGTTGAACTTTGGTCAACAGCGACGCGTGCTCGCGCTGCTGCGCATCGCGCGCGCTCCTGATGATCTCGGGGACCGCCGGCTCGCGGACCGCGCGGCGCAACCCCGGAGTCTGCACATAGCAGTCCGGGAGCGAGACGTCGAGCATGTCATTCAGCAGCCCGGCCAGACGCGCACCGGCATTCTCCCCGACAACGAAGCTGATCCGCTCTTCGCCGAGCAGCTCCGCCATCGGCTGCCGGCTCAAGCCTTCGAGAAACTCATCGAGGTCCTGCTGTACCACGATGATCCGCGGCTGGTAGCCGTCCGGCATGCGCGGCGTTGCTCGGCAGATACGCTCGAATAGCCAGGGTGGATTGATACCCTCCAGAACGATCGGGCGAGGCGGTTTCACGGGATCGATCCCCCCGGCGCTGGTCAGAAAGGGCAACGGCGCACGATCGGCCGCCGCCCGCAGCTCGATCGCGTCCTGTCCCGCCCGGCCGATGCCGAGCCTGCCCTGCCCGGACGCATGCTCCCCTCCCCTCGCCAAGTGGGCGCGCAGCCGTTCCTCGCAATCGCGCGGAACGATTCCGAATCCAACCTCGCACGCGTGGAGAGCTTCCAGATTCAGCCTCAACGTGCTCAGCCGCTCCTCGGGCACGGCGGCATGCGATGGCCCCGAATGACCGTCAAGCCCGGGGCGCGGCGATGGCGCGGCAGTCTGCGTCACGCAAGGAACTATCGGCCCGGCACCGTTTCGGGTTGGGACATTTGCCCCGACTCCCGCGACACGTCCGATGGAGAAATCATGGAGGAACCCCGTCCCGCTGCCACACCCCCTGAGTCGGCGCCGCATGTCGTCATCACCCTGCCCAAGGGCATGATCGTCAGCGGGATTACCACGTGGGCCGTGCGCCTCGCCCGAGGACTGGCCACCCGCGGCCGCAGGGTGCTCCTTGCCGCGCACACCGAACCGCGCGGATTCACACCCATACCCGCCGAGGGCGTGGAGGTCGTCCGGATCAGGGGGGAGGGCGCAGACACGGCGCGAGACCTGCCCGCCTACCGGGAACTGGTGCAGCAGCTGTTGACCGACTCCGCCGGCGCCGGTGGGCGTCGCATCGTGTTCCTCCCCAGTTTGGCCGCCGGGAGCTACGCCACTGTCGCTCGACTGCGGCAGGAGTTCCCCGGCGTTATCCGCGTGGTCGGCTGGCAGCACAACCACATCCCCTACGACCTGCGGATGCTGGAGTACTTCGCACCCACGATTGACCGATTTGTTGCCGTGAGCACGGCCATCGCGCGCAGGCAGCGGATAAGGCTTGCCTCGCGGTCAGATGACATCTCGCTCGTCCCGTATGGCGTGGAGGTGCCCCCGTCGCCCGCCGTACGCCCGCCCTTGGCGGGAAGGCCTATTCGCCTCATCTACACCGGCAGGATGGACCACACCCAGAAGCGCATCGGCGCCGTGCTTGCCATGTCCGAGGAGCTTCAGCGCCGTAGACTTGCGCACGAGCTGACCCTCGTCGGGGACGGCCCTGCCTCGGACGAAGTGGACCAATGGTGCTCCGCTCGCCCGCATGCCCGGCGCTGCAGCCCGTCTGGCCCACGTCAGGTCGCGGACATGCTCCGCGAACACGACTGCTTTGTCCTGGCGTCACGTTACGAGGGACTGAGCGTCGCCATGCTTGAGGCGATGGCGCAGGGATGTACGCCCGTGGTGACGCGCGTGGCATCTGGGGCGGAAGATGCCGTGGAGGCGGGCGTGTGCGGGGAACTGGTGGCCGCGGACGAGTTCGAGGCGGATGATTCGGTGGGCCGGAATATGGCGGAGGGGGTCGCGTCCGTGCTGGCACGCGGAGCGGACGCGATGGGGGCTGCAGCGTGGCGGAGAGCGAAAGAACGGTTCTCGATCGAGTCGCATTTTCGCGCGGCGGAGCGGGTCATCGATGCCGCGGCGCGCGCGGGCGAACGGTACGGGTCACATAGGGAAGCGGATGGCATGACCGTTCCGCCGGATGCGGGCGAGCGAGCGGAAGAGGTGTTGCGCGAGCTGCGCGGGCGGCGCATCGCCCTGTGGGGCGCAGGACGACATACGAATGAGATCGTCGAAACCGTGCGGCAAAGCGGGGCGATGATCGCTGCTGTGCTGGATGACGATCCGGCCCGGTGGGGCGAGCGGGTGCAGGACGGGGAGGGGTGCGGGTGGCCGATTGTCGATCCGCACCGGGCGATCGAGCTTGGGATTACGGATGTCGTGATCAGCAGTTGGCTGCACGAGGAGGCGATGTGGGCGCGGCGGGAGATCTTTGAGCGAGTGGGGATCGCGGTGCATCGGCTGTACGGCGGACGAACCGCGTGCCTGCTGCCCTGAGCGATCACACTGCCCGGAAATGAAAAGAGGCAGGCTGCAAAGCCCGCCTCATCGGTATCCGGTGCCGCGGCGAAGTCGCTTCTTACTTCACCATCGCCTTGAGGCCCTTGAGGGGGCGAACCTTCACGACCGTGCGGGCGGGCTTGGCCTTGAAGACCGTCGGCTCCTTGGTAAAGGGGTTGATGCCCTTGCGCTCCTTGGTCGCGGGCAGGCGCTTGGCGATCACCTTCATCATGCCGGGCACGGCGAAGACGCCGGGGCCGGACCGGGAGAGATCGGCGGCGATCATCTTGCCCATCGTGTCGAACACGCCGGCGACTTCCTTGCGGGAGATACCGACGGCCTCGGCGATGGTGCCCAGCACTTCGCCCTTGCTCCGCTGCTTGCTCGCGGCGGAAATCTTGATGGCCTTGGGGGCGGGCTTGGCGGCGGCTTTCCTCTTGGCGGATGCGTTCTTTCGAGCCATGTTCAACTCCGTTTCATATGGCTGTTTCGTGGCACACCGGGGCCCGAACACCTCCGTGAACCCCGGCAACTGCGGGCTATGTAACCCGTTTCGAGCGGGAAAACAAGGGGTTTTCGTCGCGCGCCGCCAAAAACCCGCAGAATTTCCGCACTTTTTGCCGCCCGCGCTCAGGCCGCCGTTTGTCGTGCCAGCCCCGGTTCGCTCTCCAGCGCGTCGCGCGGATGAAAAAGACCCTCAATTCGCCGCATTTCCGCCGCCGCCACCAATCCACGCCGAAACGCCAGCCGCTTGAGCGGAAGGTGCTGCGCCCAGAGCATCCGGCCCAGCCGCTCCGCCTCCGCTCCGCCGCCCAGCATGGAAGCCGGCATTTCCCCCAGCGCGTCGAACGCCGGGCGCACGGCCTCTTCATCCCGCGACTCGTGTTCGACGAAGCTCCTGGCATACTCCAGTTCCCGCGGATCCAGCAGGTCGCGCCCGAACACCTCCACCGCGCACGCCGGGGCCGCCACGGCAAATCCGTACGCCGAATAGCCCAGGCGAAACTCCCGCTCCAGATACGACGCTGGTGTGTACACATGGTGATGCGGCGCCCGCGCCTCGGGCCGGAACAGCACCGGCGAGCCGAATCGCTCACGCAGTCGCCAGGCCAGTTCGATGTCCTCGTAGCAGCAGTTCGCCAAGGCCGGCCTGAACCCGCCGACATTCCGCACAGCCGCCGCCGGCACCGACAGGTTCAGCGTCCAAGCGTGTCGGAAACCCCAGTCGTGTTCCGGGGGCTTCCTCGGGTTTCCATACCTGTCCAGCATCCGGTCATAGAAGAACACCATCGAGGTTTCCCGCACGAGACGGGCAAAAAGCGTCTCCTCCGCTTCTTCGACAAAAGGCGAGTACCCCAGCACCAGCGGCGGGACCGTGCTGATCTCCCCCAATGCCGCATGAGCCTGTTCGTGCGCGGCCACGAAGCCAGGCTCGGGTATCACATCATCATTCACGAACAGCAGGAGTTCACCTCGCGCGGCCTGTATCGCTCTGTTCTTCGATGCTGCGTTTCCCTGCCTCGGGCCGCGAATGACCTGAAGGTCCAGCCTCGAGGTGAACGCTCCCGCCACGCGCTCGGAGTCGGGATCCGCCCCGTCCAGCGCGACAACCACCTCGAACGGGGCGGTGCCCGCGTGCTGGCACGCCAAGCGCGCAAGACATGTTCGAAGGGTCTCGGGGCGTTTCCGGGTGGGCAACACCACCGAAAGACGAGGGTCCGGCTTCATTATCTGCATATCGGCCTCATCCTCATCGGCACTTTTCGCAAGGTTCACCGATTCGATCCCGCGCAGTGTCCGATACGAGCGGAACCGCGCGCCCACCATCGGCGCGCGGCTGCGCCCGCGGGAGGCGCGTCAGGAGGCCTGTATGCCGGAAGGAACGCCCCAGAAGTCGAGCGAGCGACGGCGGTTCCCCCGCCACTCCATCGTCCGGCCCTGCAAAATCCGGGATCGCAGAAACCTGCTCTTCTCCGGTGGTCGTACAACGGATCTCTCCGTCGGCGGCGCGCTGATCCGCGTCGATCGAGCCCGCCCCTTCCGCGCCGGCGACGAGGTCGACATGGTGGTCGCCTGGAGCGATTCCGCCGTGGTCGCCAGCGAACACATGCTGCGTGCCACCATCAAGCGGGTTCTGCCGATCGACTATCACCATCAGGCCCTTGCCGTCGAGTTCGCGATTCCCGAGCAGGAACTCGCCGCCGCCGCCTGAGGATCCAACCGATCAGCCTCCTACAATCTCGTGATGCACCTCTGGCAACCATCCCTGCCGGAGCGTTACCTCTCGCTCACTTCCGATGAGCTGGGAGCGGCCATCGACGCGCGCCGGCGCGAACTGGGGAATTCCCTCATCATCCTCGGTCACCATTACCAGACCGACGAGGTCATCCGGCACGCCGATTGCACCGGCGATTCCCTCAAGCTCTCGCAGCTCGCCGCCGAACGCGTCCACGCGCAGGGCGCCAAATACATCGTGTTCTGCGGCGTCCACTTCATGGCCGAATCGGCAGACCTGCTGGCCCCCCCGGGGACGTCCGTGATCCTGCCCGATCTGTCCGCCGGATGCTCCATGGCGGACATGGCGTCCTATGACGACGCCGCGGATGCATGGAAGGCTCTGCACGAGGTCCTCAACGAGGAAGGATGGCATGGACGGATCATCCCGATCACGTACGTGAACTCTTCCGCGGCCGTGAAGGCCTTTGTCGGCCAGAACGGCGGCGCCTGCTGCACCTCGTCCAACGCGAAGCATGTCTTCGAGTGGGCCATGGCCGGCGGATGCGACGCAGGAACGAAGCAACGAAGCGATGAAGCTCGGGACGTGAAACTGCTTTTTCTGCCTGATCAGCATCTCGGCCGAAACACGGCGGCCGCGTTCGGGCTGGATGTCCGGTCGGAGACGTGCCTGTACGACCCGAAGGCGGCGCGCCGGGGCGACCCGCTCGGCGGATCGACCATCGAACAGCTCCTGGCTGCCAAGGTGATCCTCTGGGCCGGTCACTGCTCGGTGCACAAGCTGTTCCGCCCGGAGCACTGCGACGAGATTCGTGCCACTGATCCCGGCATGAAGATTCTCGTTCATCCGGAGTGCTGCAAGGAAGTCGTGGACAAGGCCGACCTGAACGGTTCCACGGAGTTCATCATCGCGACCATTCGCCGGGCCGAGCGCGGATCGCGCTGGGCGGTGGGAACGGAAGTGCACCTCGTGAATCGGCTCGCGCGGGAGGCGCAGCAGCGCGGTGTCACGGTCCGGATTCTCAGCGACTGCCAGTGCCTCTGCACCACCATGTACCGCATCGATGAGCCGCACCTGCTCTGGGTGCTGGACAATCTGGCCGCGGGCAAGGTGGTGAACCGCGTGCGCGTTACGGACGCGGCGCGCGGCCCGGCGCTCGAGGCACTGAACAGAATGCTGGCGCTGACCGGAAAAAAGACGATGGCGCACGTGGATTGAAGCGGCGCCCCGGGAGCTCGGGCACGACGGTCAAACCTTCCCGATCCCCATCAGCTTCCCGATCGCGCTCAGCTTCTCACCCAGCGTGTACCGCGGTGGATCGGCCCCGTTGTGATGAAGCAGGACGACGGTCGCGTCGTCATCCGGCATCCGCCCGCCCGCGAACCTGCGCACCTCTTCCAGCAGAGCGTGGATCAGTCGCGAAGGGTCCGAAGGGTTGAGCGTGGAGAGCATGCCCATCAGCCCCTCTTCACCGAGAAGCTCGCCTCCCGGCTCGCCCCCGCGCCTGGCCTCGGGCAGCGAGTCCGTGTAGATGAGCACCAGATCGCCGACGCCGAGCCTCACCGCGAACTGCGCATACTCCGTCGGCTCGATGATCCCCAGCGGCAGTCCGCCGAGCGAGCTTGCCGTTCCGTCGCCGCCGGAATCCAGCACGGTCCAGCGCCCTTCGCCCGCGTGATACCAGAACGGGCGCGGATGACCAGCGTTCACGACGATGAGAGCCTTCTCGGGCGAGAAATATGTCGCGAGAATCGCCGTGGCGAACTTGCCCCCGCCCCCGCCGCGCTCGGTCTCGACCGTAAAGTGCCGGTTGAGCGATCGCGCGAACTTTGTCTGGTCCACGGTATTGATGTGCATCCGCATCAGATCGCGCAGCTTCGCGCCCAGGTCCGCCACGCTCGCGCCGTGCCCGGAAACGTCGGCCACCGCAAGCCGCGCGATCTTCCCAGCCGAGCACATCGAAACATAGTGCACGTCCCCACCGCCCGTCTGGCCTTCGTGCGGACGACTGTAGACCCAGATATCGAGGCCGGGCGTGCTCGCGGCCGTGTCGATGGCGCGATTGCCGCCCCAGATCTCCATGCACTGCAGCGCATGGACCGAGGAATGCCCGTCGAACGCCGCGTCGGGTGATGACATCGGAGAATCATCCCCCGAGTCCTTGCTCGCGGCAAGGTGCGCAGGCCTTTCGGGCCGCTACGATGGCTTCGTGGCACCTGGCGATATCACACCTCAACTGCTCGCCGCGGCCCGGGGTGATGCCCCCGCCGACCTTGTGCTCGCCAACGCACGGGTCATCAACGTCTTCACGCGCGAAATCGCGGCCGGCGACGTCGCCATCCTGGGCGACCGCATCGCCGCCGTGATTCCAGTTGGCTCCGGCGGCCCCGCCGGCCGGACCATTGATCTGAAGGGTTCGTACCTCGCTCCCGGATTCATCGATGCGCACATGCACATCGAGTCTTCCATGCTTCCACCGAGCGAGTTTGCATCGCTCGCCGTGCCCCACGGCACCACGGGCGTCATCGCAGATCCGCACGAGATCGCCAACGTGCTGGGGCTGCCGGGCATCCGCTGGATGATGGACAATGCTTCGGGCCTCCCGATCGACATCCGCTGGACGGCCTCCTCGTGCGTTCCCTCATGCCACCTGGAAACGAGCGGCGCCCGCCTTGATGCCGACGACCTGGCGCCCCTCTTCGAAGATCCGCGCGTCATCGCTCTCGCCGAGATGATGAACTTCCCGGGCGCCGTCCACGCTGATCCCGGCGTGCTCCGCAAGATCAACCTCGGCCTTGCGAAGCGTCTCGTGGACGGGCACGCGCCGGGACTCTCGGGGCGATCGCTGCAGGCCTACGCGGCCGCGGGCGTCTCGTCGGACCACGAGTGCACCACGCGCGCCGAGGCGGAAGAGAAACTGCGCGCCGGGATGATGGTCTACATCCGCGAAGGTTCCGCCGCCAGGAATCTCGAAGCTCTCCTCCCGATCGTGAACGAGCGCACCCTGCATCGCGTGTGCTTCTGCACCGATGATCGCCACCCCGGCGACCTGCATGAAGAAGGGCATATCGATCACGTGGTCCGCCGTGCCATCGCGCTCGGACTCGATCCCGTCATGGCCATCGTGATGGGCACGTTCAACGTCGCGCGCCATTATGGGATCCGCGATGCCGGCGCCGTTGCACCCGGACGCATCGCAAATCTGATCGTCTTCGACGACCTCCGTGCTCCTCGCCCGCGCATGGTCTTCCACCGCGGCGTACAGGCTGCGTGCGACGGCGCCTATCTCGGGAAGCGGCCGCCGCTGGACGGTTTCTCCGCCGCCACCGTCCGGCTGCCCGCAACGCTCGCCGAACCGTCGTTCCGCATCGCGGCGCGAGCGTCCCGGGTGCGGATCCGCGCCATCGGCATGGATCCGCACCAGCTCGTCACCGAACACCTGATCGTGGATGGACACGTGCAGGATGGCGCCCTGGTCGCCGATCCCGCCCGCGATCTGCTCAAGCTGGTCGTCATCGAACGCCATCGCGGCTCGGGCAACATCGGGCGCGGGTTTGTTCATGGTTTCAGGCTCTCGCGCGGCGCGCTCGCCAGCACCGTCGGACACGATGCCCACAATCTCGCCGTCGTGGGCACCAATGACCGCGACATGCTCGCTGCTGCACGCGCGCTTGAACAAAGCGGCGGCGGGCAGTGCGTCGCCGAGGGCGGCCGCATGCTCGCCCTGCTTCCTCTTCCCATCGCCGGCCTCATGAGCGACCAGCCGGCCGCGAAGGTGATCGAGCAGCAGCGCGCTGTGCTTGCCGCCGCGCGATCGCTGGGCTGCCCGCACCCCGACCCCTTCATGCCGTTGAGCTTCATGCCCCTGCCCGTCATCCCGAAGCTCAAGCTCAGCGACCTCGGACTCGTCGACGTGGAGAAGTTCGAGATCGTCCCCCTCGAGGCGGAGTGAGAAAGTCCCCCGCGCGACGAGGCGGTTCAGCCGTCACTGCCGCCGCCACCGCCGTCACCGCTGCCGGCGTCGAAGGCGCCGACATCCTGACTCGAGTCGCTCGATGCATCCGAGCCATCGGACGAGTTGCCTTCGACCCCTTCGCGTGAGCGCCGACCGCTCGATGAATCGCTCGCCTGCAGAGTGTTCGACGAGGCGTCTCCCTCGACGGGCGCTGCCGTCGGACGTCCGGACCCCATCCACTTGGTCACACGCTGCTTGTCCTCGGGTGTCGAGATGCCCATCGACAGGCAGAAAAAGTGCCAGAGACGCCTGAACACTGCGAAGCTCCCCACCTGCCGCGGCCATGTGCACCGACGCACGTCCCTGCCGCAAAACCGGCCGGCGACTTGTCCATCCGGCCGTTTCCCGAATGGGCCTGGGGCGATTCGAACGTCCGACCTCACCCTTATCAGGGGTGCGCTCTAACCAACTGAGCTACAGGCCCGAAACCATGCCGCCGGTCCGCGAGCGGGCCGACGGGGGCGGAAAGTATAGCAGGCGAGATGCCATTCCGAACCCTTCAGGCCAGGTCAACCCGCCGCCTGAAAAACCCCAGCTTCATGGCCTCCTTCGCCCGCCACAGAGTCTCTTCCGCCAGCACGTTGGCCCGCTGTGTGCCGGTCCTGATGATGTCGATGACGAGGTCGTCGCCACCCGGCTTCTCGTACTCAGCCCGCCGGGCACGAATCGGCTCCGTAAGCGCCACGATGGCCTCGGTCAGCTCGGCTTTGACGTGACCGTCGCCGATGTTGTCGCCGCGGGAGTAACGGTCCTCCAGCTCACGCACCCGGGCTTCATCTTTGATGAAGCAGCGCACGTACTGGAAGAGCGCGTTGTTGATGTCCCCGGGCTCGGTCATGCTCTGCCGCCCGGTGTAGATCTGGCCGACCTTCTTCTTGATCTCCTTGGGCGAATCGCTGAGGAAGATCGCGTTGCCAAGGCTCTTGCTCATCTTCTGCTTGCCGTCGATGCCGACGAGCCTGCCGACTTTCCCGACCAGCGCCTCGGGAATCGGGAACACCCCTCCGAGCTTCTCGAAGTCCGCATCCTCTGCGTGCGAATCCACGCCGCAGTAGAGAATGTCGAACCGGCGCGCCACCTCGCGGCACATTTCGATGTGAGCAACCTGGTCCTCGCCCACGGGGATGTACTTGGGCCGGAATGCAAGAATGTCCGCGCACTGTCCCACCGCGTACAGCGGAAACCCGAAGGGGTAGGTATCACCCAAGCCCTTGCTCTCGATCTCGGTCTTGAGCGTCGGGTTGCGCATCACGCGGTTGAACGGGATGAGCATGGCGAAGAACCAGCTCAGCTCCGCGATTGCGGGCACCTCGGTCTGGAGCACGACGGTTGAGACATTCGGATCGATCCCGCAGGCGATCCAGTCCTTGACGATCTCGATGGTGTCCCGGCGGATCTCGGCGGGCTTCTCTGCACGGGTCGTGAACGCGTGCATGTTGGCGAGGAGGAAGTAGCAGTCGTACCTGCCCTGCAGCGCGAGCCGGTTCTCGATGGAACCGACGTAGTGGCCGAGGTGCAGGCGGCCGGTGGGCGTGTCGCCGGTGAGGACGCGCTGGCGTGGAAGCATGGCTTGCGTAGATGCAGTCATTGCGACAGAGGATACAGAAGCGGTACCCGCACATGTCCCGCCCGGCTGACGGTGGCGTGCTCCATGTCGAGTTCGATCTCGTCCCCCGCCGATCCGCCCGCGCACTGCGGCCGCGTGCTCGAATGTCGGTTTGACGATTAGGGCAAGATGGTGGAACACCGGGATATCGATGATGACGCCCGCCTCGCCGCAGCGGATGTGACATTCCGGGTCTCGGAGAAGTCGGCAGGAGACCCGATCACCCTTTCGCCGTTCCGCGAGAACGAACGAGGGCAGCTTGTCACATGCTCATTTGCGTTCACACCACCCATCGATGAAGCCCTTGCCGGTGACTGTCTGATTGCGGAGGTGTTCATGCCGGTTGAGCGGCGTCGGGGGACCGGATCGACGTGGTATTTCGGTTCGTCTGGTCTGAAGCGCACCAGAACTGGCTTCCCGTCGCCATGGACCATCGATCCACAGACAGGGCCGCGCCGATGTGCACCTGCATGAACACCAAGCTTATTGCCAGCGGTCCGAGTCTCGGCGACCCGAGGTCTGCGCCATAGGGAGGAAACTGTGCGCGAGGCTGCGCGTCGAATGAATGACTTTCTTGTTCGCGCTGTGTACGCCACCTATTCAGAATGGAAGATTGCCGGGCGCTTGTGCACACGCTCGATGCGCGAAGAATCCTCGGCACCCTTGACAGCGGGGGGGGGGAGGGGGGTACTCTGCCCGCGGCTCAGGAGAATCACCATGCAAAACCGTGTTGCATGTATGATGACGATCGCAGTTGCGGCTTGTGGTGCTTGCGCGGTTTTCGCGGCCGCGGCGGACTGCGATGAGTGGCAAGGGCTGCCATGCACCAGCTTTTCAACCTGTGAAACACCTCCGCAATGCAATGGACAGGGGAGCTTCTCTCTCTTTTGTACGGGCACAACAACGTGCTGCTGGAGCGCGATCTTCGTGAATCACCCCGGCAGCGGGCAGTGCGTCCAGCGCATCTCGTGGGATTGTTGCCCGAGAGGGTGGAGCTGCAAGTGCGAAACGCAGTGCTTCGAGTGGGAGAACCAGGTCATCATCTGGAATCAAGTCACGTGTGAAGAAGATTGACGAGTTCGTTCCTTTCCACGATGGCGTGTACCGCGCCTGGTCAGTGAAACGGAGGCAGCCGTGAAGAAGTGGTCGCGCAGCGTTGCTGTTGCAGTTGCAGGAATCTCGTTCGCCGCCGCCGCAACCGTGATGGCGACAGCGGAAGATCCTGTCGCGTGGATCGGCATCGAGTCTTTCCGCGACGAGGCTTTCTCTCGCGCTGTGATGGAGGAACGAGCGAACGAGGGGAACTCGCTGGCATCGCTCACCCCGGCGCAGACAGATGCCTTGGTTGAGCGTGCAGGAAGCCTGCTCGCCGCGCGCGCAGCCGATTCGTTTCAAGCCTACGAGAACCTCCTCGCAAGCTGGGGTGGAATATCCCGCCACAAGGAGAACCCGGAAACACAACAGCAAGAACGCGCGCTGTGGCTTGCTCCGACCCATCCATTGGCGTACGCCCGCCTCGCCGCAGCGGATGTGACATTCCGGGTCTCGGAGAAGTCGGCAGGAGACCCGATCACCCTTTCGCCGTTCCGCGAGAACGAACGAGGGCAGCTTGTCACATGCTCATTCGCGTTCACCCCCCCCATCGATGAAGCCCTTGCCGGTGACTGTCTGATTGCGGAGGTGTTCATGCCGGTTGAGCGGCGTCGGGGGGACCGGATCGACGTGGTATTTCGGTTCGTCTGGTCTGAAGCGCACCAGAACTGGCTTCCCGTCGCCATGGACCATCGATCCAAAGACAGGGCCGCGCCACTCCCGCCGTTCTATTTCTGATGCGGCACAAAGAGATGCAAGGGATTCGCGGAGTTATACCATCAGCAGCGCCACGTTCGCCGCGTTGAACACCGCGTGCATGGTTATCGGCACCGCCAGCCGCCCTGTCCGCTCGAACGCCAAGCCGAACGTGAATCCCAGCAGCAGCAGCGTCGGCAGCGCGTGCCACTCGGCAGCGCCGATGTGCACCAGCATGAACAGGAAGCCGGCGATCAGCAGCCCCGCCTTCGGTGAACCCGTCAATCGCACGATCCCGCTCTGCAGCAGCCCGCGGTAGATCAACTCCTCCACCGCAGGCGTCAGCACGACCACGCTTCCTACCGTCACCCACCACCAGGCATCCCGAGGCGATTGCAGCAGCTCTTCCAAGGTGCTGTGCGAGACCGGGTCCGGCATTGTACCCCCCAGGCGCATCGAGATCAGCGTGGCGACGCCGATCATCACCACGCCGAGCAGCCATGCGATGGGAAATGTCAGCGCCATCCCCGCGATGCCCAGCACGATGTCCGCCCCCCGCTTTCCCAGCCTGAGTCCTGCTTCGCCGCGGAGCATGGGCACGCAGGCAAAGAGCACCGCCGCGCTCAACAGCGCCCCCACGTAGCCGCCGAGCTGCATCAGCGCCTGATCGCGCAAGCCCGCGCCGACGACCGCTCCCCCTCTCCCGGAAACGTTCAAACCGAGCAGCGCATGGGCAGAGTTCGCCCCCACCGGCTGCGCGCTCCACACCAGCACCGCTCCCACGATCAGCAGCACGCCCAGTCCCACGGGATCACTCACCCCCCCATCCGTCTCCCACGCAGCACGCGCCCCGCCCGCTCCGCCCGCCGGCCCCGCACCGGCACCGTTGCTCCGGCGGAACGACACCACATGGTGCAGCCGCAAGCGAGCGATCACCACGCCGCTGCCCAGCGCTGCAGCGACCATGCCCCAAAAAAGCAGGTCCGACCCCGGCGCCCCACCGTCCCCTCTCGCCCGGTCCGGCTTGGTCAGCCCCCCCGGCGGCATGGTTTGCGCGGGCGTTGCAACGTCCGCTTCCGCCGCTGCCTCCGCGGCAAACTCCTGCCCCGTGTCGCCCGACCCGATAGGGTTCATGCCCTGTCCTGCGGCCGGCCCCGCGCAGATGACCACGATCAGGATTGATGCCAGCAGTGCGTACCCACCAGTGACCAAGCTCCCCGACGACAGCGCCGCCCCCCGCCCATCAGGCAACCCGCAGCAGCCCGCCGTGCTCGCCGACATCGTTGCGCACAAGCGTGCCGAGGTCGCGCTCCGCAAACAGCTCACCAGCGTCCACGAGTTCCGCCGGCGCATCGCCGACCTGCCCCGGCCGCGCAACTTTTTCACCGCCGTGACGCGCCACGATTCCATCCGCCACATGTCGGTCATCGCCGAGATCAAGCGGCGCAGCCCGTCCGTCGCGGCCGCGGATGGCGAGCGCGGCGCAGTGGGGAGCGAAGGCTGGATCAGGCCGGAGTATGCGCGCGAGGATTTCGACCCGGCCGTCATCGCCAGAGCCTATCACGCTGCGGGCGCCGCGGCGATTTCATGCCTCACCGATGAGCGATTCTTCGCCGGGAAACTGGAGTACATCGCGCGCGTTCGCGACGCCGTGCCGCTTCCCGTGCTGCGCAAAGACTTCATTCTTGATCCGTGGCAGCTCTATGAATCGCGTGCGGCCGGCGCGGATGCCGTGCTCCTCATCGCCGAATGCCTGAATGAATCCGAACTGCTCGACCTGATGATCCTGGCCCAGGAGCTGCAACTGACGACGCTCGTCGAAGTGCACTCGATGGAGAACCTGCTGCGCGTGCGCCGTCACATAGGCTTTCCCAATCCCAGCTACAGCCTGCTGGGGATCAACAACCGAGACCTTTCGACCATGAAGACCGACCTGGCGCACACGCTGCGCATGGCCGAACTGGTCGATGACCCCACGGTGCTCGTCACCGAGTCCGGGATCGGCTCCATGGAGGACCTGCGCCGTCTTCGCAAGGTCGGCGTGCGGATCGCGCTCATCGGTGAATCGCTGATGCGCGAAGAGGACCCGGGCAAGGCGCTGCGGACGCTCATCGCGGTGCCGGGGACTTCGACGTAGAAGGTCGAATGGGAAGCTGTACCTCCCACCACCGATCGTCCGCTCGGAAGTTCGGGCCGTTGTATCCCAGAACGCGAACCGGACCGGCCGGTTCCCAGTCGGGACGCGCATCGAGCCACCGCAGGAGCTTTTCGAGTTCGTGTTCCGCAGGATACAGACCGCGCCGGCCGCGGACACCGATGGTCAGCACGGTCACGGGCGGCATGTCGCGCACCTCGACACGAGCGTCCGACGGGTCCGTCCCCGTCGGCCCGAGGTCCGCTCTCTCGTAGAGAAACGCCATTCTCCACTCTCGAGCTTCGTTCGCATCGCCGGCGGCGCCTGCGAACTCCATCTCCACTGGAGCGGTCATCGCAATGTCGCGGCGGGAGATGTGCCGGAAGAGAGGCCAGAATCCGCGGGAACCGCTCCATCCGAGTCCCTCCGAACCGGAAACCTCGGCCCGTCGGACTTCGGGGTATCGCTTGATCTCCATGGCTCCGGGGGGAGTCGGACGCGGGTAGCCTTCCGGGAGCTTGGTATCCGTGCGGCATCGGCCCGCTCGATAGCAGAGCTGTCCCTTCCACAGGAAAGCAGAAATCTCACCCTCGGGTTTTCCGCCCACCCGTATGACGAAGCTGCCGGTTCCGCCAGGTTGACCCGGCGGCGTCTGGGCTTCAATGGAACCGTCCGGGTTGACCGGCGGCGGCGCCGGCATGAACAGACTTGAGCAGCCCGCCCCTGCACACAGCAGCACCCAACCGAGTCCCGCAAGATGGATTCTTCTCATGCCGGTGTCTTCGATAAGGATTCAGGGCCGGATTCACCGGCTGACCAGCCGCTCAACCGGCCAGCGGCGCGATGACGACACGACGCGTCATGTCCGAGACCCATACGCCGCCCGGCTTCTCGATCGTCACGGCAAATGCCTTGGCGCCCCGAATGGCAATTGCAGGCTCGATTTCGACCACCAGCTCGGATTGATCGCCTTGGCCGTCAAAGACGCCCCCGCTGATTCGGGTTTCGATGCCGCGTTCGTCGATGATCCAGAGCTGGTATTGCTGAGCACGAGGGTCGTTGACGGGGAGATTCGTGAAGGTCATGTAACCAGTCTGAAGGCTCTCGCTCCAGTACACCTTGCCGCGAACGCCCTGAACTTCGGGTGAATCCCAAGGCTGCCACTCGGCCGACTTTACGTCGCTCGCGTGGGCCAGCATGCTCTGCAGCCCACGCTCGGGATCCACACGCTCTGCTCCGCGCGGCCCGCGCGTCAAACCGAAGTACGCCGCCAGGACAAGACAGGCAGCAGCGGCGTACCAGCCGAAGCGGTTCCAACCGGCGTGCCTCTGCACAGCGGGCCTTTCGCTGCGCCTGCCGCCTCCCTCCAAAGCTCGATCCACCGCCGAAGAGGCCGCGGCCAGACGCCGGGCCACCGCTTCACGCACATCGCGGGGCGCCGCTTCCATCCGAACGGGATTCAGCGCCAAGTCCATGGCAGCGGCCGCCAGCTCGATGCCGTCGTCGTTCAGATCGGGGAAACGAAGCAGCAACTCGTTCAGTTCAGCCCGCTCTTCATTCGAAAGCACTCCTCCGGCTCGGATCACGAGCAGATCGAGCGCTCGCTCCCTCATCTCATCCGAATGGCGGCTGCCAGACCCTCGTTCGATCATGACGCCACCTCCTGCCGCTCCCGCCCATGACGAAGCTGCATGGCCTCGCGCACCTTGAGCAGCCCCCGCCGGATGCAGGTCTTGACGGAACCGATCGGCATTCCCGTCGCCCGTGCGATCTCATCGTGGGACATTCCGTTGACGATCGACATGCGAATGACCTGTTGATTGTCTGCGCCGAGGGTGCTCAGCGCGGACATGGCGATCGCCGCGTCCTCCAGCTCCTCGAAGCCGGAGACAGTCTGCGGCACGGGCACGTCGCTCTCGGACTGTGCAATCGCGAGACGAGCGCGACGTCCGCGATCAATGAGCCGGCGACGCGCGATCATCGCGACGAAAGTCGTTTCGCTCGCGACCTCGGGGCGATACCTCTCCGCGGACTTCCACAGATCGAGCATGATTTCCTGCACTGCGTCTTCTGCTTCGTCTCGCGTCGCGCAGCGCCGCCGCGCGAGGGACCACACGAGATCGCCGAAACGATCCAGCATGGCCTCCGCAGCGCCAGGCTCACGCCGGGCGACCTTTGCGAGCAGGCATTCCTCCACCCTCAGAATCCTCTTTCGCCTTGACGATGGAGCCGCCGGATGCGCATCCGGCACGACACCCATCGTAATGCGTTTTCGAAGAACGAGTCGCGACGGATTCAGCCGCCGACACCGACATTTTTGTTTCCGCGGAGCTGAATCCGGCTCGCGGGGAGTCCCGAAATCCCCCGAGCCTTCCACCGCGGGACCGTGTCGGCCCGCAGAGGCACGCACTTGCCCTTCTTCGGAGAACTGCCATGATTGCACAGCATCTGATCTTGATCACCGCAGTCTGCCTGCACGGCGTCGGCAACGGCTGCGGCCAGGCGTCCGAATCCGGCGCACGAATCGTCGAGGCTTCCTTTGTCCAGGCGCCGAAAACGATCGTCGATACGGCGCAGAGCGCCGGCTCCTTTTCCACGCTCCTCGCGGCAGCGAAGGCCGCCGGCCTCGTCGAAGCCCTGAACGGCCCCGGCCCGATCACCGTGTTCGCGCCGACCGATGAGGCCTTCAGCAAGCTGCCCAAGGGCACCGTGGAGAACCTGCTGAAGCCCGAGAACCGCGATGCGCTCGCGTCGATTCTCAAGTACCACGTCGTGCCGGGAAGCCTGACATCCCGGGACGTGATCCGCATGAGCGGGGCGGTCACCCTGAACGGCCAGAGGATCGACTTTTCTCGCAGTGGCTCGTCGGTGATGGTGGATGGCGCGGCCGTTTCATCTGCCGACATCGCATGCTCCAACGGCGTCATTCACGTGGTCGATGCCGTTCTTCTCCCGACGGACGCCACCATCGCCGATGTTGCCTCTTCCAGCGGCACGTTCGCGACGCTTCTTTCCGCAGCGGCGGCCGCGGGCCTTGAAAAGGAGCTTCGAGGCGCCGGTCCGATCACGGTCTTCGCACCCACGGACGAAGCCTTCGCGAAGCTTCCCGCGGGAACGGTGGAAAGCCTGCTCAAGCCGGAAAACAAGGCAAATCTCGCGGAAGTTCTCAAGTACCACATCGTTCCCGGGCGCGTGTACGCCGCCGATGCCGCGAAGGCGGGAGTCGCGCGCACGCTCGAAGGTCAGTCTCTTGTCTTTTCGATCCGGAACGGAACCCTTGAAGTGGACGGCGTGCGAATCACCTCATCCGACATCGACGCATCCAACGGGGTCGTGCATGTGATTGACCGCGTGCTGCTGCCCGGCTGACGCAACTCACAGGGTATTCAGATTCAAACACGAAACTTACAATGGAGACGATACCGTGAAGAAGTTGGATTTGCTCGCAACCATTCTGATTGTCGTCGGAGGTCTCAACTGGGGCCTCTGGGGGATTCTCGAGTTCGATCTGGTCGCCGCAATCTTCGGCGGCAACACCACGATGCTCGCCAAGGCGGTGTACGCACTTGTCGGCATCGCCGCGGTTCTCAAGGTCGGCATTCTGCTCGCATCGAACCTCGGGGCTGCAGGCAGTCCCCGCATGGCGCGAACCTGATCCGCGAAGAAGCAACCGTTCGACAACTCCACCCAGCGAAGCGGTCGTTCCAACCACGCGTTGGACGGCCGCTTTGCGCCTTGTGACGCTGTCATATCTCTCGCGCAGGCGTCGGGGCGGGCGCCTTCAGCTCACCGCCTGCTTCAGTGCGGCAACCTTGTCCGTCATTTCCCATGTGAACAGGCCCTTTGCCGCGTCCGGCTTGCGCCCGAAATGGCCAAACGCCGCGGTGGGCGAGTAGATGGGCCGGCGCAGTCTGAGCGATTCGATGATCCCTTTGGGCGTCATCTGAAAGATGCTACGAATCGCCTTCTCGATCTTCACCGGATCCGCCTTGTGCGTTCCGAAGCAGTTCACGTGCACGCTGGTCGGTTCGGCCACGCCGATCGCGTATGAGAGCTGAATCTCGCATTTCTCGGCGAGATCGGCCGCGACAACGTTCTTGGCGATGTACCGCGCCATGTACGCGGCCGAGCGATCCACCTTGGTCGGGTCCTTGCCGCTGAAGGCCCCGCCGCCGTGACGGCCCATGCCGCCGTAGGTATCCACGATGATCTTGCGCCCGGTCAGACCCGAATCGCCGTGCGGCCCGCCGATCTCGAACTGGCCGGTCGGGTTGATGTGCACTTTGATGTCGTCGTTCCACCACTTGGCGCCGAGCGTGGGCTTGATGATGTGCTCCTTGACGAGGGCGCGCAACTCCTCCTGCTTGCCGCTGCTGTATCGCTTGTCATGCTGCGTGGAGAGCACCACGGTGTTCACCCGCACCGGCCGATCCTTCTCGTCATACTCGACCGTCACCTGGCTTTTGGCATCCGGACGGAGGCCGGGGACCTTGCCCGACACGCGGGCCTCCGTCTGACGCTCGACAAGACGATGGGCGAGGAAAATGGGCAGGGGCATGAATGTTCCAGGCTCGAGAGCCTCGGTCTCGCGGCAGGCATAGCCGAACATCATGCCTTGGTCGCCGGCGCCGTCGCGATCAACGCCCATCGCGATCTCGGGCGACTGGCGCTTGAGCGAAACCAGCACCGCGCACGAGAGGTGATCGAAGCACATGTCGGCGTCGGTGTAGCCGATGCGCTCGATGGTTCTGCGCACGACATCCGGAATCTCCACGTACCCTTTCGTCGTCACCTCGCCCGCGATCACCGCCATACCCGTCGAAACCAGCGTCTCGCAGGCGACGCGCGACATCGGATCCTGTGCGAGCATGGCGTCGAGGATCGCGTCGGAGATCTGGTCGGCCACCTTGTCCGGGTGACCGGCGGAAACGGACTCGGAGGTGAAGAGATAGTTGGGCATGGTGTCGTGGCGCGCTGCTGATCGGGGATCGCTCGGCCTGGAGCCACCGGCTCGCGGGCGGCGAAGACATCGGCAAGGGTCCTCGGTCCTTCCTCCTCGGACGGTTGCCCGGTCGAGTCTAGAGGAAGGCGCGCGTGCGGGGCAATGGGCCTGCGTCGGATCGCCAACCGATGCCGCCCCAAAAGACAAGTCCCCTCTCGACGGGCATAGTCGCCGAGAGGGGGAGGAGCCGTGAACGGCTCCCGGTAGGAGGAAGAGGCCGCGAAAAAAAGGACTGCGACCCTGTGCGGACGCAGTCCCTGATGAGGGTCCATCCCGAAGGGACGGTGTGGCAGTCTTCTCCCGGGTTGCCGCGGTCGGAGCCTCGCGGCAGACGGAATCCCCGGTCCCCCGGGCATCCTCGGCGCCCCGGAGACGAGGGATGTGGCCTGCCCACCTGGCCACACTGCCCCTCGCCTCCGGGACGCCGTGGCGTCCTCGGGAGTCTCGAATGAGTGGGCGACGATGACCGCCGCCTTACTCGTACCCGGCACGGGCCACCTGCTGAAGCCCGTCGTCGGGTTTCTCTCTCCCCAAGGGCCGTAACGACCATGCCTGCCCGTTACGCCCGATCTTTCTCGCCGCCAGACGGTGTTCGCCCGAGGCAGTGGACTAGTGCAACCGCCGTGCCAATGCGCCAGACAGCCCCTCATCGGCTAGAAAGCACGATGGACGAGCTTTGCGATCCAGGTACAACGATATTTCACTATCAAAAAGACGACATTCAACAGTTGACTCGCCGATGACGAAATGACACAATCATAGAGACCACCCGATCTGTGAACGGCTCGACCCTTCAATTCTCGCCCGTGGACCTTGACGCGCTGGCCGTCGGCGTCGTCCTGTTGAATCGGGAGTGGCGGGCGGTGCTGGTGAACCGGGCCGCGCGCGAGCGGCTGGGGATGGATGGAGCGGGCGCCGCAGGTCCGACGCTGCGCCACTTCTTCGAGGCGGGCGACGCGCTCGAGGAGCGATTGCGCGCGCGCCTGGAGGCCAACGGCAGGGCAACGGAAAGCTCGGTGCGCGTCAGCAGGCCGACACGGATCACAACCGTGGACGTCCACGCTGAAAGGCTGCGCAGCGGCGATGTGCTGCTCACGCTGGTGGAAGCCGATGCGCGGCTGGCGCAGCAGGCCGAGATCGAGCGCATGCAGCGCGCTCTGGCGGAAGCGGAGAAGCATCGAACCAGGATGGACGCGGTGCAGAAGGAGCTGAACGAAGCCGCGTTCGAACCGCCGCGGATCATCGGAAGGTCCGCGGCCATTCTGCAGATGCTGGATCGCGTGGAGCGCGTGGCGCCTTCGAGCGCGACGGTGCTCATTCACGGCGAGAGCGGATCGGGCAAGGAGCTGGTGGCGCGGGCAATCCATGCGGGATCGGCGCGATCGCGCCGGGGAGCGGGCGGTCCGCTGGTGGCGGTGAACTGCGCGGCCCTTCCGGAAAACCTGATCGAGTCGGAACTGTTCGGCCACGAGCGCGGGGCATTCACGGGCGCCGACCGGCAGCGACTGGGAAAATTCGAGGTCGCGGACGGGGGAACGCTGTTTCTCGATGAAATCGCCGAGCTTTCGCTGCAGGCGCAGGCCAAGCTGCTGCGCGTGCTGCAGGATGGAACGTTCGAGCGCGTGGGCGGATCGGAACCGATCCGCGTGGATGTGCGGGTGATCGCGGCGACGCACCGGGACCTGGCCCAGCAGGTGGAGCGAGGGCGGTTCCGCGAGGATCTGTTCTACAGACTGAATGTGTTCCGCATTGAAGTGCCGCCGCTGAGGTCGCGACAGGAGGACATTCGCGAACTGGCGGAGTTCTTTCACGCACGTCACGCGGCCAGGCTCGCGCGCCCTCGCCTCCCGATCAGCGAGCGTAGCATGCGCCGGCTGCTGGCGTACCGGTGGCCCGGGAACGTGCGCGAGCTGGAGAACGCGGTCGAGCGGGCGACGCTGCTGTGCACGGAAGACGCAACGGAGCTGGAGATCGAGCTGCCGGAAAGCCCGGCGCCCGGCCGCGGCGGAGCGACCGGAGCCTCAACCGGCGCGCGCGACACTTCGAACGTGCCGCGGGACGTTCTTCTGGACTTGAGTCTGGATCAGCTTCAGCGGTTGCAGATCATGCACGCGCTGGAAACCAGGAACTACCGCGTGTTCGGCAAGGACGGCGCGGCGGAGAAACTGGGCATGAACCCGCAGACGCTGCTTTCGAGGATGGACAAGCTGGGTATTCCCCGCCCGCGTGCCATGCGGAAGTTCATGAAGAACGGCGGCGCCGAACCCCGGATTTGACGGGGCTAGAGGCTTGAACTTCCGTACAATCCCGCAGGAGTCATCCGAATGCCGGAGTCGAACGGGCCGCGTAGCGGCCCGGCCCCGGACCGGATGCCCGACGTCGGATCGACGATCTTGAAAGGCAGCGAACCATGGTCAAGCGAAGCGGGATGATGGCCTTCGCGGCGTGCGCACTGGCCGCAGTGGCCGGGTATGCGTCCGCGGAACCCATCACGGACGAACAACTGAAGGAAAAGCTGGACGCGTATCAGGCGAAGTATGCGGAGATGCGCCAGGCGGGCGGCATGACGCGGGAAATGCTCGAGAATCTGAGCAAGGAAACCATGCAGGGAGTGGACGTTTCCTCGCTCACGTTCGACCAGCTCAAGCAGGTGCAGCAGCGCAATCTGCTTCGCTTCGCCGGCCTGGAGTCGGAAGGCGCGCAGCGCGCGGCCGAGTTCGCGAAGGAGCCGACGGCGGAAGGAGCGAGCGCTTCCGTCCTGCGCATCATGATGCTGATGAACAAGGCGTACGAGCAGGACGATTTCACGGAGGTATCGGCGGCGGTCGGACAGACACTCAAGCACCCCGGTCTGGGCGAGCTGCTGACGACGAGCGACGCCGGCTTGGTGATGCGCGGGCTTGGTTCGCTGCCGCAGGAGGCACGCGATGAACACCTCACGGCCCTGTGCGCACTGGCGGCCAGTCTGCCGGCAAACATGGACAAGAGCGGTGTGCTGGGGATTCGGTCGCTGGCGTCCTCGCTCGCAGGCGCCGCGGACAAGCTTGACCGCGATGCGTATGAGCAGGCGCGGACGCACATGGCGGCCATCGTCGCGGCCGCGGCATCGGCCGCGCAGGACGAGCGGGAGAAGAAGTATCTCGACGATGCCGTGGCGTTCCTGAACAGCGCATATGCCAAGGGTGAACTGCTGAACCACGAAGCGCCGGACTTCGAGATTCTCTGGTCGAGCGACGAGAGCATCACCTCGCTGAAGGACCTGCGCGGCAAGGTGGTCGTCGTGGACTTCTGGGCGACGTGGTGCGGGCCGTGCCGGGCGAGTTTCCCCAATGTGCGCGAGTTGGTGAAGCGCTACGAGGGATATCCCGTCGCGGTCATCGGCATGACTTCGCCGCAGGGCAGACACTACCCGGGCGACAAGGGCGGCGAACCGGTCGACTGCACGAACGATGAAGCCAAGGAGTTCGGGCTGATGCCCGGCTTCATGAAGGACCACGAGATGACATGGCCCGTGATGTTCTCGCGGCAGAATGTCTTCAACCCCGATTTCGGCGTCAGCGGGATCCCGCACGTGGCGATCATCGATCCCGCCGGGAAGGTGCGATACAACGGTCTTCACCCGGGCGGCTCGCTGAAGGAGAAAGCCGAGAAGATCGATGCGCTGCTCGCTGAAGCTGGACTTCAGACACCGGGTCCGGTGGACACGCCCGCGGCGGGCGAGGAGAAGACCGGGGGCTGAGCACCAAATTCCTCGAACGGGTGGATGGGGCGGCCCGTCCGGTGGATCGCGCACGAGAGCGTCCGCCGGACGGGCCTGTTTTTCCGCAGATCCTGACCCCCTCTCCACAACGCGGAGCCGGGACGCGTGACCCAGATGCATTTGAACCGGGACCGTGTGTTCACCTGGTGGGCTCGCACGGTGACTTCGCGCCCGCGAGCGGTGCTGATGATCTCGCTGCTGCTGGCCGCGGCGAGCATCTGGCTGACCGCAACGCGGCTCGAGTTTCATTCCGACCGAAGCGACCTGATCGACTCGAGCCTGAAGTGGCAGCAGCGCTACGTCGCATACAAGGAGCTCTTTCCGCGCTGGAACGACGCGGTGGTGGTGATCGATCGCGGGATCCCCGGGGGCTCCGCACCGCCTTCAACTGAAACCGTGGCGGATGCCTTCACCGATGCGCTGGTCGAGCGGCTGCGCGGTGATGAACGCTTCGCGGCGGTGAACGCCGGGTTCGATCGCGGAGAGGCGCCGCCCGGGATGATCCTCTTCGCCGGCGATGAGACGATTGAGGCTTTGACCGGGCAGTTGGGGCGTCTGGGGCCGGTGCTGGCCAGCCCGTCGCTCGCCGACCTTCTGAGGCGGTCGCTGCTCGCAGGGAATGACCTGCCCGCGGCGCAGCGTGATGAACTGCGCTCGCTGCTGGAGCGCGCGGAAGCCAGCGCGAACGGAGCCGACGCGAGCGTGCTCGGAATTCCCGGGGATGAGGGGTTCGAACGGCTGCGCACGCGCAGCGGCAGACTGAACATCGTGATGGTCTCGCTGGGGCTGGATGAGGAAGCAGAATCGGGCGCGCTGAGCGAGCGGATCGACGCATTGCGCGGACATATCGCGGCGCTGCGACGGGCACCGGAGTTCTCGCTTGTGAGCGCGGGAGTGACCGGCGTACCGGTGCTGGAAGCGGACGAAACGGCGCAGAGCATGCGCGATTCGACGTTGGCCGGGATGCTCTCATTCGCGATCGTCACCGCACTGCTCGTGATCGTCTATCGCGGGCTGAGCACGCCCCTGCTCGCCCTGGGCTCGCTTCTGATCGGCGAGGCGTGGTCCTTTGCATGGGTAGTGCTGGCGGTCGGTCATCTGCAGGTGCTCAGCGCGGTGTTCGGGGGTGTCATTCTCGGTTTGGGATCCGCGACCGCCATTCACCTCATCGCGCGCCTGGAGCTGGTGCACCCCGACCATGAGCACATGGCCGAGGCGATCGCGCAGACGTTCCGGGGCGTCGGACCGGGGATCGTGACGGCTGCCGTGACCACCGCGGCGGCGTTCGGCGCGATGGCCTGCACGAGTTTCACGGGCGTGGCCGAGATGGGGATCATCGCGGCGGGAGGCGTGCTGCTGTGCACCCTGAGCGTGATGTGCTGCTTCCCGGCGATGCTCATGCTCCTGCCGCATCCGGAGCGGCGGATCCGCTCGCGGCACGGAGGCGAGTCGCGCCCGTTCGCGGGACGACTCGGCCCGCTGCTGGACGCCCGGCCCGGCCTGAGTCTGACCATCGCGATCGTGATCCTCGCGGGAGCCTGCGCTTCCGCGACGCGTGTGCGGTACGACACGGATCTGCTGAAGCTGATGCCCGGCGGAGCGGAGAGCGTGGTGTGGGAACACAGGCTCGTGCAGGACGACGCGCAATCGGTGTGGCACGCGGTGGTGCTGGCGCGCGACGCGGCGGAAGCGCGCCGGCTTGCGGAGCGGCTCAGCGCCGTGCCCCATGTGTCGGGCATCGGCGGAGCGGCGGACTTCCTGCCCGGCGACGAAGACGTTCTGCGGAAGCGGGAACTGCTCATGAGTCTGCCGGACCCCGCTCCGCTGCGGGGGCTTCAGCGCCTTGCACCCGCTGACGAAGTACCGGCGCTGCGCCAAGTGCTGCTGACGATGGTTCGCGCCTGGAAAGACTCGGATCCGGCGCTGGCACAAAGCGCGGGGCGGCTGGCGGAGCTTCGAGTCGGCGAGAACATCTCCCGCCCGCTGGACCAGTACGCGATGGAACGCATGCTGTTGATGGATCGTCTGGATGCGCTGCGATCGGCGCAGCTTCCTCAACCCAATGAGCTGCCGGCGTCGCTGCGCGAGCTGTTCGTGGGGCGGGATGGTTCACTGCTGCTGCGCATCTACCCGCATGATCCGTCCCTCAACGGCGCTGAAGCCGGCGCCAGCGTGCTTTCCCCCCGGCACCTCGGCCCGTTCGCGCGGGCGGTGCGGGCCATCGCCCCGGACGCCACAGGCCCGGCGATGCAGATCTATTACTCGACACAGTTGATTCAAAGGGCGTACCTGCGGGCGGCGCTGCTGGCCTTCGCGGCGATCGTGATTCTCGTGCTCATCGACTTCAGGAACATCGCGGACACGCTCTGCGCGCTGATTCCCGTCGTGTGCGGCACGAGTCTTCTGCTGGGCGTGATGGGGCTGGCGGGAACGGACCTGAACTTCGCGAACACGATCGTTGCATCGCTCATCGTCGGCATCGGCGTGGATGCCGGCGTACACGCGATCCACCGATGGCGCCGGCAGCCCACGGATCGCCCGGCGGGATTGGCGGGAGGATCGGGTCGCGCGATCACGCTGACGACGATGACATCCGCGGCGGGCTTCGCCGCGATGCTGATCGCTGAACATCGAGGAATTCGCTCGCTTGGCTTTGTCATGACGGTGGGACTGGTGATGGTCTGGGCGGCGACGCTGCTGGTGCTGCCGCCGGTGCTCAGGCTTCGATCGCGAAGAATGAGCCGATAACCGCGCGAAGTCATGTCAACGCAATCGGAAGCTGCCATCGCTACCGACCGGTGAATCCCGATGGGAAACGCACGGTTTCCGGACCGTGTGCGGCTGCGCCGGGAACCGGCGCGTGAGAATCTGCGAATGACCTTGCACGACCGCGGACTTGGTGTAGGTTCAGGTCGGAGCTTCGGGCGCGATGCACAGGGGCGCCCGGTCCGCCGGCTCCGGAGTCCGACGATCAGCCCGCGCACGACCGCGGCCCATTCCATGGGCAGGGCTGATCCGTTCGTCGGCCCGGTGAAAGCGGCGGAATGGGAGATGGGAGAACGATCGCATGCACAGGATGCACAACGGCGTGCGCGCACTTTGCGCGCTGACTTTCCTCGGCGGCACTTCCGCGGCACTGGCGGGACCGATCTACACAGGCATCAATCCTCCGCCGGGAGGTGAGCTTGGACACCAGGCGATTCTGCAGAACATCTACGGGGGCGCCTGGAGCGTTTCCGGCGTGCGCGACTTCAGCAACGGCTCGATCAGCGCGATCCGCGTGGCGGATGCCGGCGTGGGCGGGATTCTTCCCGTGCTCACCGGCTCCGCGGGCGCCAATGAAGACCAGCGCTGGAGCGGAGGAACGGTCACCGTGACCGCGAAGGCCAAGTACGCGGGCGATTCGCACGTGTTCGGCTGGATCGACGACGCCAGCGAAAACCCGGTCTTCCAGCCGCTCATCTCGACCAACGATTTCAACAACCCGGTGGTGGTGTCGCTCAGCCCCAGCTTCCGCTGGGCGCTGGATGACATCAGCATCGATCGGCTGTGGACCTCGTTCCCCGGCGACAATCTCAACGACAGCGACCAGTCCATCGACATGCTCACGACCTACGAGATCACCGGTTCCGCCAACCCCGGAAAGACATGGCTGATCTTCTGGGAGGATCGCATCAACGGCGACTTCGACTACAACGACGCGGTGATCGAGATCAACGCCGTTCCCGCGCCGGGAGCGGCCGCGCTGATGGGCCTCGCCGGCATCGCGGCCGGTCGTCGCCGCAAGCGCGATTGAGCGTCGCAGCCGGTCGGAACACTCTTTTCTTGCCTACCTCAAGGCGTGCGGGTTGCTCTCAGCCCGCGCGCTTTCTTTGTTTACGGGACCATGCGCCGGAAGGTTCGGCGCGCGAACCATAGCCGATCCCGGACGTAACCCATGCCATGCCGGGCCGGAGCCGATGGCGATGGGTGATGACCTGGGCAGGACTCACAGCCGGCGCGATCACTCTGCACGCGACGGTGCCAACGTCGTGGCCGCTCCCGCCGCTCACCGAACTGCTCAAGCCGGCGGCCAATCTTCTGGCGTGGACGGCCATGCTGCCGGGGCGAGCGAGTGTGCGGCTGGTCATGCCGCGCGCGTGGCACGGCACGCTCGCGGAGGTATCCGCGGCGTACGGGCTTGGCATGTGCGCGATCCTGATGGTGTTGTGGATGATGCTGATCGCGCGACGGAAGATCATCGGGCCGGATCCATGCCTTGCGGGTGTGAAAGGACCCCCTGCAGCGCTCAAGCCCGATCGTAAGACCGCGCGGCCGGTGTGCTCGCCGCGGAGGCGGTTCATCGTGAACTCGGTTTCGTATGCGGCGGGCGCCATAGGCATCGGGTTGCCCGCGAAAGCGGCGGTGCTTGATCCCCCCGCCCTGAAGGTGCGACGATACCGCGTGCCGATCAACGGCCTGCCGCGAAGTCTGGAGGGGATGCGGATCGTCCACGTGTCGGATACGCACCTGGGGGCGTATGTGCCCGCGTGGTTCATCGAGAAGGCGGTGAAGCAGGCCCGGGCATTGCAGGCCGATCTGTACGTGCTCACGGGCGATTACGTGCTCGACGATCCGCACTGCGTGGAACTCGCGGCGGAGCTGCTGGCGCCGCTGGCCGAGCGCGGGTGGTCGAGATTCGGCGCAATCGGCGTGCTGGGCAACCATGACTGGTGGACGGGAGCGAGCGCCATGACCCGCGCCATGGAGCAGCGCGGCATCCGCATGATCGACAATGACCGGGTTTTCATCGATGCGCGGCTGGGCGCGGTGCTGGACCGGCCCCCCGGGCACGAAGAGGCGCTGTGCATCGCGGGGCTGGGCGATCTGACGGAGGATGTGACCGACCCGTTCCGTGCATTCAGGGATGTGCCGCGGGAAACGCCGACGATCCTGCTGACGCATCAGCCGGATACGGCGGAGCTGAGCGTGCTGCAGGCTGAGGGACCGTCGCGCCCGCGCATCGACCTGATGCTCTGCGGTCACACGCACGGCGGGCAGGTGCGCCTGCCGATGGTGGGCGCGCCGCTGATTCCAAGCCGCTACGGCTCGAAGTACGAGGGCGGGCTGGTGCGGGGACCGCGGTTCCCGGTGGTGGTATCACGGGGAGTGGGAATGAGCATGCTGCCGATCCGTTGGGGCGTGGCGCCGGAGATCGGGGAGATCACGCTGGTTTCGGCGTGAGCGCGGCGGGCGCCGGATTGATCACACATCCACGCTCTTGACCTCGAGCGCGTGCTCCTCGATGTAGGTGCGGCGCTCTTCGACGTTCTCGCCCATGAGGATGGTGAAAAGCTCATCGGCGGCCGAAGCATCATCCCAGTTCACGCGCAGGAGCGTACGCCGCGCGGGATCCATGGTGGTCTCCCAGAGCTGGCCGGGGTCCATTTCACCCAGGCCTTTGAAGCGCTTGACCTCCATGCCGCGGCGGCCGACATCCAGGAGCGTCGTGAGAATGGAAGGAATGTTCGGCGCTTCAATGATGGCAACGCCGGAGGCCTGCTCCGGTGCGATCTGCTCGCCCGATGCGTGCTCCGCGGCCTCCGTCGAATCCTTGCCGTCATCTTCCTGCGTGCCGGCGGCGGCAGAGCCTTCATGCTTTCTCTGATGAGCCGAGGCGCGGGCGGTGGTCTGCCACGCATACTTGGTGGGCAGCTTTTCACCGGTGACCGCCTCTTCCTGCGTGAGGGCGTAATCCTCGATGTCGAGTCCGAGGGCTGCAAGCTCGGCGAAGAGCGAAGCAAGCTCGCGGTTCTCGTGAAGCTCACGAACCACGGCGGGAAGACGGTTCTCGTGCGTATCGCCGTGGGATGGAGCGGATCCGTTTCCATTGCCGGCGGGAGCGCTGTTGCGCATTTCGGCGTCGAGGTCGGCCCGGCGCAGGCCCGTGCGATCGAGAATGGCCTGCACCTGCTCTTCGGACCATGCGAAAGCGTCGCCGGGCGAGATTCCACGGCCGCCCGACCACTGCACGCGGAAACTCGGAAGACGATTGCGACCCTCGGGATCCTGGCGGCGCAGGTCGAGCAGATCGGCGAAGCGAATGCCGCGCCGCTCCACGATCTCGGAAAGCTCCGCGAGACGGCGGAGAAGACGTACGGCGCGGCGGAGTTCTTCACCTTCGAGCGTACGGACGACCTTGACCGGCTCGCCGGCACGATGGGGTTCGGCGCTGTCCGGCACCTCGCGAATGAGCAGCTTCGAGCCGTCAAGACCCAGTTCGACGAGCACGTCGCTCATCTTCTGCTCGTTCAGGACATACTGGCTCTTCTTGCCGCGCGTGATGAGGTAGAGCGGCGGCTGGGCGATGTAGATCTTGCTGCGCCGGATGAGTTCGGGCATCTGGCGGAAGAAGAACGTGAGCAGAAGCGTGCGGATGTGCGAGCCATCGACATCGGCGTCGGTCATGATCACGATGCGGTCGTAGCGGAGCTTGGAAATGTCGAACTCCTCGCCGATGCCGCAACGGAGCGCGGAGATGAGCGTGCGGATCTCTTCAAATGCGAGCACCTTGTCGAGGCGAGCCTTTTCAACGTTGAGCAGCTTGCCTCGAAGGGGCAGGATGGCCTGGGTTTCGACGTCGCGTCCCTGGGTGGCGGAGCCGCCGGCGGAATCACCCTCGACGATGAACATCTCGCTGCGCCCGACATCCTTGGTGGTGCAGTCGCGGAGCTTGTGCGGCATCGAGCCGGACTCGAGAGCGCTCTTGCGCCGGGTGAGGTCGCGGGCCTTGCGGGCTGCCTCGCGCGCCTGGGCCGCGAGAAGGCCCTTTCCGCAGATTTTCCGGGCATCCGACGGGTGCTCGTCGAGCCATACAGCGAGCTTCTCGCTGACGATCTGCGATACGTAGCCTTCGACTTCGGTATTGCGGAGCTTGCCCTTGGTCTGACCCTCGAACTGCGGCTCGCGGAGCTTGACCGATATGACGGCGGCAAGACCTTCGCGCCAGTCGTCGCCGGTCGGCATCGGGTCCTTTTCCTTGATCAAACCCGCCTGCTTCGCGTAGTTGTTCAGAGTGCGGGTGAGCGCGGTCTTGAAGCCGGAAAGGTGCGTGCCACCGTCGACCGTGCGGATGTTGTTGGCGAAGGTGAGGATCAGCTCGTTGTACGAGTCGTTGTACTGCATGGCGACTTCGCACGAGAAGACCGCCTCCTTGATCTCGCCTGCGAAGTACACGATGTCGTGCAACGTCGTCTTGGCGTGGTTCAGATGCGCGACGTACTCCGAGATGCCCTTCTCGAAGCGGAACGTCTCATCGCGGATGGAGCCGTCTGCGCCGACGCGCTCATCCGTGAAGCGGATCGTCACGCCGGGATTCAGATAGGCCAGCTCGCGGAGTCGGTGCGACAGCACATGCGCGTTGAACGTGATGTCCGGGAAGATCGTGTGATCCGGCTTGAAATGCACCTTGGTGCCCGTCCTGCGCGGCGAATCGGGCCCGATGTCGCTCACCTTGTGCAACGGGGTCTTGGTGCGCCCGCGCTCGAAGCCGATGCGATGAATCCCGCCGTCGCGGTAGACCTCGACATCCAGCCACTCGCTCAAGGCATTGACGCAGGAAATCCCCACGCCGTGAAGCCCGCCGGAAACCTGGTACGCGCTGCCTTCCTCGCCGAACTTGCCGCCGGCGTGCAGGAGCGTCATGACAAGCTCTACGGCGGGCTTGCCGTCATACAGGGGGTTCTCGTGCTTCTTCGGCTCGATCGGGATGCCCGAGCCGTCGTCGGTGACGCTGACCGAGCCGTCCGCGTGCACACGAACGGCCACCATGGTCGCCCGCCCGGCCATGCACTCATCGATGGAGTTGTCCACCGCCTCCCAGACGAGGTGGTGAAGCCCGGCAGGGCCGGTGTCGCCGATGTACATGCCCGGACGCTTGCGCACCGCATCCAGACCCTCGAGAATCTTGATCTGGTCCGCCCCGTAGGGCTGGACGCCGCGCGCACCAGCCTCCCGCTTCGGGGATGAGGGCTTGGCGGGTTTGGCCTCGCTGAGAGGCGCCTGGGTCTGCTCGTTCATGGCCACCGTGGAAGGGGGGTTGGCGGTCATCGCGTAGGGGGTGCCGGGGGTCGATCGAGGCCTGATTTCGGACCCTTTTCTGCGGGCTCGAAAAGCCTCCGAAAATCGCTTGCAGATTATAGGCGAATCGACCCCGAACCGCGCGCCGCTTCGGCTCATTCCCCAAGGTCGCCCTCAGCCGGAAAACAACCGCGGCCCGGATTCGTGAGGATCCGGGCCGCCGGAGGAGAGAGAAGTACGTGTGTTCGTCGCCGATCGATCGTCGGCTACGAGTTCTGGTACGCGGAAGGTAACGCGCAGTTCCACGAATCGGCAAGATCGCGAAAGGCTCAATTCGGGAAGCCGGGCAGGCTGCTGTCGCAGAAGCCCGATGCATCGCGTGAGCGGGACTCATGCTCCTCGAGCGGGTACACCGGCGACGCTTCCGGCGCGGTGCGCAAGCAAGCGCATGGACGCGCGTTCCTTCGACGATCCGATTCAGCATGAGGACCGTATCATGGGCTGTGATTGAACAACCTCATGTTCGAGCGCTCGATACCGACGATGTCGCGGCCTATGTCTCCCTGCGAGCGGAGATGATCCGCACCGAGCCATACGCCTACATGGCGGTGCCCGGCGAAGACCGGGGCAGTGATCCGGAGAATATCCGGCGCTACATCAGCGAGTCGGAACAGGCCATCTTCGGCGCGTTTCTGGAGAACGGCCGCTTGACTGCGGCGGCGAGCATCCATCGCGAGAAGCCCGCCAAACGCCGGCATCGCGCACACATCTGGGGTGTGTATGCGGCGCCCGATGTCCGCGGCCGCGGGTACGGACGGAGCGTCATGCGCGCATGCATCGAACAGGCCCGTTCGTGGCCCGGAGTAGAAGTGATCGGCCTGAGCGCCGCGGAGCGCTCCGCGGCCGCGATCAGGCTGTATGAATCGCTCGGGTTCGTGATCTGGGGCGTGGAGCCGGACGGCACGAGGGTAGCCGGACAGGCGATCACCGAGCTGCACATGCAGTTGAAACTGTGAAGGCCGACCAGCGGGTCGCGGCGCTGGTCATGAGCCGGGACGCGAAGGAAGAAAAAACCCCGGCACACGGCGTGCGCCGGGGCAAGGATGATTCCAGTCGAAGAGATGTCAAGGCCGCTCAGGCCCGACGGCGACGGAGCGGGAGTGCCGCGAGGCCGAGCAGTGCGACGGCGCCGGGGGCGGGAATCTTGGGGATGTACAGCAGCCCGAGGAGGTTGCCGGGGCCGGTCGATCCGATGGCCGTGGCGGCGCCGGTGGTCACGTCGATCTTGTAGAGGAAGTCGGTCGTGTTGTCGATCATGTACATGATGCCGTTGTCGCGGTCGTAGGCAAGTCCGTTCGGATTCGTTGAAGCGGGCACACCGCCGAGAACGCCGATGAGCGTGGGCATGCCGGTGCTGCGATCGATGCGATAGAAGCTGTCGGTGGTGCCGCTGTGCGTGCCGTACATTGTGTCGGTATCGCTGTCGTAGCCGAGATTCCAGAAGGAATTCAGGCCCATGCCCCCGATGGCAGTGGCAAAGCCCGTGTTGATATCGATCTTGTAGAACGTGTTGGGAGTAGAGGACGCGCCGTAGAGGGTATTCGTGGACGAATCCCACTCAAGGCCGTGCATCACGACGTTCGACCCGTAGTCGCCGACGAGCGTCGCATTGCCGGTCACCAGATCGAGCGTGAAGAGCTGATCGAGGCTTGTGGAGGTCAGCCAGACGGTGCCCGTGTCTTCGTCGTACGCCAGACCGCCGGTGGTGCCGGCATTGGCGCTGGCGGTGGCGAACTGCGTCTTGGCGCCCGTGTTCACATCGATGTCATAGAGCGCGCGCGAGCTGTCGATGGCGATCAGCCTGCCCTGAAGCGCAAGCGCAGGCACAGCGCAGAAACCCACCGCCAAAGCTCCAATTGTGCAAAGAGACCGACCCCTCATGACGTGTTCCTCCCGAACAGGCATGCACCGACGTGACCCGGCGCCTCCCTCAGGCGCCGGACGGGCGTACCCTGTTCTTGCCTAAGGTTCTCACGACTCGGTGCAAGGATCAAGTGAAAATCCCGGGGGCGAGTCGAGATTCCCAAGATTCGGCACCCGGCCATACATCCAAAAAACCGCCGTTTCGGCCCAGCGGCCCCGGTATGTGAAAATGGGCAGTTGAACGCCGATCGTCCGCCCTGCCCAAGGTCAGATCCGCAGGTCGCAAGCTAAGCTCGCCGGGGATGTCAACATGTCCGGCCGCGGCTCGGATCGCCATGTGGTCCGGGCCGCGGAACATTTCCACCGCCATGATGCGCTCTTGGGGTGCCCGGCCCGATACGGCCGTGTGCGATGAGCCGCTGTACGCGCACTACCTGCTGAAAACGGGGCGCGAACACCCGGGGCGCGAGGAAGTGATCGCGCGGCATGAGACTGACTGGCGCAAGGTCGTCGAGTTCCTGCTCGGACCGGTGCCGGGCGGAAAGACGATCTTCTATCAGAAGCACATGGCCCATCATCTCCTGTCCGGCATGACCATCGACTGGGTGGACGGCCTGACGAACTGCTTCCTGATTCGCGACCCGCGGGAAATGATTCTCTCGCTGTCCAAGGTGCTTCCCGATCCCGCTCTGGAGGAGACCGGCCTGCCGCAGCAGTGGGCGCTGTTCGAGCGCGCACGGAACCGGACCGGACGGACGCCCCCGGTAGTGGATGCGAAGGATGTGCTGATGGATCCGCGCGGAACGCTCGCGGCCCTGTGCGTTCGACTCGGAGTGCCGTTCACGGAGGCGATGCTGCGATGGGAACCAGGTCCACGCCCGACGGACGGGGTCTGGGGCCCGCACTGGTACGAAGCGGTGTATCGATCGACGGGTTTTGAGCCGTACCGGGAACGGAGCGAGCCGACGCCGGCGCACCTGGAACGATTGCTCGCGGACTGCCGAGACATCTACCAAAGACTCTACGAGCACCGCATCACATGAGCGGATTCATGCCGATGTGAGGCAATCGCCATGCTGCAAACCTTCGATCCCCGAAACCGCGACCTGATTGTGAACATCAACGGAGAGCTGGTTCACCGCGACCACGCGGGGGTTTCACCCTTCGATTCGACGGTGCAGAACGGTGATGGCGTATGGGAAGGGTTGCGGCTGTACAACGGTCGCATCTTCAAGCTGCGCGAGCACTTGGCGCGGCTGCGGTCCTCCGCCGCGGCGCTGGCCTATGAGGGCGTGCCCTCCGACGACCACATCATCGGCGAACTCAAGCGCACGCTCGCGGCCAACTCCATGCACGACGGGGTTCATATCCGCCTGACGCTCTCGCGCGGGGTAAAGTACACGTCCGGACTTGATCCGCGGCTGAACACCGCCGGCTGCACGCTGATCATCCTCGCCGAGCACAAGCCGCCCGTGTATGACAAGCGCGGCATCTCCCTCATCACCGCATCGGTGCGCAGGCCGCCTGCGGACGTGCTCGACCAGCGCATCCATTCATGCAACCAGCTCACGTCGATTCTCGCCAAGATCGAGGCCAATCGCGCCGGCGCCGACGATGCGCTGCTGCTCGACACGCGCGGTTTCATCGCGGAGACCAATGCGACGCACGTCTTCATCGTGCGTGACGGCGCGCTGCATACGCCGACCACGGCCGCATGCCCCGAGGGCATCACGCGCGCCACGGTGATCGACCTGTGCCGCCGGCACGCGATCGGGTGTACCGTGCGCGACATCCGCCCGGAAGAAGCGCCCGCTGCCGACGAGATGTTCTGCACCGGGACGATGGGCGAGCTTGTGCCCGTCATCCGGCTTGACGGACACCCGATCGGAAGCGGCTCCGCAGGGCCGGTCACACGCCGTCTGTCGGACCTGTACCGAGAGCTGACGGCAAATTCCGGAGAGCCTGTGACCTGAGTTGAGAAGCCGAACGGAGGGATGTTCGCCGCGCGGGCGGCTACGCTGATGCACCGTGCATCGCTTGGACACGATTGCCGCCATTGCCACCGCGCCGGTTTCGCTCGCGCCGGAGTCGGCCGCGCGGGCAATCATTCGCCTTTCCGGACCGGCGACCGGGGAAGTGCTCAAGACACATCTGGTCCAGGCGCCTGATCGAGCCGGTGCATTCACGGCTCGCTGGAAGCTCGCCGCGGGCGAACTGCCGTGCCTGGTCCTGCGCTTTGTCGCGCCGCGTTCGTACACGGGCGAGGACGCGGCGGAAATCCAGTTGCCCGCCAATCGAACGCTCATCGAGCGCATGCTCGCACAGATCACCTCGCATCCGCAATGCCGATTCGCCGAACCGGGAGAGTTCTCCGCACGGGCGTTCTTGAACGGCAAACTCACCATCGAGCAGGCGGAGGGCGTCCAGGCGCTGATCTCCGCGCGCGGACAGGCGGAGCGCCAGGCGGCGCAGAGGCTCCTTTCGGGCAGGACCGGTGATGAGTACCGCTCGATCGCGGACGATCTCGCCGCCGCTCTCGCGCTGCTCGAGGCGGGAATCGACTTCACGGACCAGGAGGACGTGGTCGCAATCGCGCCCGCGGACCTGGCCGCGCGTCTGTACCGCATCGGGTCACGACTGGATGCGCTGCTGGGCGGCGCGCCGATCGCTTCGGCGCCGGCCGAGGCGGAGCCGGTCGTCGTGCTGGTCGGCCGACCGAATGCGGGCAAGTCCACGCTCTTCAACGCGCTGCTGGGCAGGAAGAGGGCGATCGTGAGCGAGCAGGCCGGAACAACGCGCGATGCCCTTCGCGAGCGTCTGCCTCTCCGCGATGTGGGCGGCTGCTTCGGCGCCATCGAATCGGTGATCCTGGTCGATCTGGCGGGACTTGATGCGACGCTTGCGCGCGGTTCGGCTGCGGACGCCGCTTCCCAGCAGATGGCGCGCAGGCAGATCGCTTCGGCAGATGTGCTGATGCTCTGCGACCCGGCGGGCAGGTTCGAGCATGACCCGGAGATCGGCGCGGCAATCTTGCCTGCCGAGGGGCAGAGCGCACGACCGGTCATCCGCGTGCGCACCAAGGCGGACCTGATCGGCGACCGGTCGGCCGGCACGGCCGACATGGGAGTGTGCGCGCTCGATGGCTTTGGAATCGGAGCACTGCGCCGAGCGATTGCCGACGCTGCGGGGAGGCGCGAGGCGTCGGGATCCGGGGAGGTTCTCCTGCTCCCGCGGCACCGGCGCGCCCTGGCTCTGTCGCGCGCACATGTGGCGGAAGCGCTGCGAGTGGTTCGCGAAAGCGATCCGACCGGGCAGGTGCAGAACGCCGAGGTCGCGGCGGAGTGCATGCGCCGGGCGCTCGATGCGCTGGGAGAAATCACGGGGCGGATCACGCCGGACGACGTGCTGGGACGCATCTTTGCCGGTTTCTGCATCGGCAAGTAGCGTGTCGGGGGCGACGCGGTTCACCTTCGCCGCGGGCGTCGAGTAGGCTGAGCGAATGAACAGTCGTTTCTTGAGGGACCATGGATGGGCGGCGCGGGCGTGCGCGGCCGCGTGGGCGCTTTGCGCGGGTGCGACCCGCGGCGATGCCGAGTTGCTCGAGGGAAGGGTGGAACCTCCTGATCCGGCGTCTGCTTCCGCTCCGGCCCAGTCGCCTGATGCGCCCGCCGATCCCCGCACTTGGTCCGTGCAGTTCGAGCCGCAGATGTGGTTCCCGGCGCTGCGCGGCGACATCGAGATGCCCGGCGGCAGCCTCTTCGACGTGGAAACGCTCGATCTGGACGAGCCGGAACTCAGCCCCGCGGGCGAACTGTCGATTCGCGGCGGCGATTGGATCTTCCAGTTCAACGGGTTCGCGTTCGATGTCGAGGCCGCTTCGCGGGCGGATGACGCCTTCGCGGCGGGGGGCGGTGCAGGAGCGGTCGCTGTCGGCGATCGGGTGGAATACGAACTGGACTACGGCGCCTTCGAGTTCAACATGGGGAAGCACGTCTGGTCCGTGCCTTTGAAGGACGCCGATGACGTCGCCGTGGACTTCGATCTCTACGCGGGAGCGCGAGCCTATGCCCTCGATCTTCGCCTGGAGACAGGGTCGGGGGTGTCCAGCCACGATGCCCAGTGGGCGGATGCGTTGGTGGGGATGCGCATGAGGCTCGATCTGCCCCACGGATTCGGGCTTGAGACGGCAGTGGATGTCGGCGGCGGAGCCTTCGGCGTGGACGGCTCATTCTCGTGGGACATCACGGTCGCGTTCACATGGGTGTATGAGAACACCGCCGGCATCGAGATCGGCTTCAGGCATCTCAGCGTGGATACTGTGGAGGGAGAGGGCGCCGAGGAGTTCGAGTTCGACAATGCGCTGGCCGGGCTGTTCGGAGCAGTGGTGATCCGGTTCTAGACTCGCAGCGCCGCAACTTCGCGCCCGTGCGGCGGCGGCTCCGGTGACGACGTGAGGCAGGTGACCAGACCATGAACGGCGATGCAATCCTTCGATCCCTCGGCGTGGACAGCGATGCCCGATTCGTCCCGGCGAATCGTGCGAGCGACGATGTCGTGCAGTCGGAGAATCCCGCCACGGGGCGGGCCATCGGCGGCGTGCGTTTGCAGTCGCGCGCAGAGCTGGATCAGGCCGTCGCGCGGGCGGTGGCCGCGCAGCGAGACTGGCGCGACGTGCCGGCGCCCAAGCGCGGCGAGATCGTCCGGCTCATCGGTCAGGCGCTGCGCGAACACAAGGATGCGCTGGGATCGCTGGTTTCGCTCGAGGTCGGCAAGATCAAACCGGAGGGCGACGGCGAAGTGCAGGAATGCATCGACATCGCCGATTTCGCCCTGGGGCTGTCGCGCCAGCTCTACGGGCTGACCATCGCGAGCGAACGGCCGCGGCATCGCATGATGGAGCAGTGGCACCCGCTGGGCACGATCGGCGTCATCACCGCGTTCAACTTTCCCGTGGCCGTCTGGGCATGGAATGCCATGCTGGCGGCGGTCTGCGGCGACGCGGTGATCTGGAAGCCAAGCCTCCTGGCGCCGCTGAGCGCCGTGGCGATGACGCGAATTGTGCACCGTGTGATGAGCGAACAGCGGGTCTGGACTCCGCCGTCGGGAGTGCGTCCCGAGGACCTCTTCCCGCTCGTCATCGGGAAGGACGCGGAAGTCGGAGAAGCTCTTATCGCGGATCCGCGCCTGCCGCTGATCAGCGCGACCGGATCGTGCAGCATGGGCAAGCGCGTGGGGCAGGTGGTGGCGGCGCGCCTGGGACGGTGCCTGCTGGAACTGGGCGGGAACAACGCGATCATCGTGATGCCGGATGCGGACATGGAGCTGACCACCCGGGCGGTGGTGTTCGGCGCGGTCGGCACCGCGGGCCAGCGCTGCACATCGACGCGGCGGCTGCTGTGCGTGGGCGACTCGGCCGAGAAGCTTGTCCCGCGGCTGCTCAAGGCGTACGCGACGGTCCGAATCGGCGACCCGCTCGCGCCGGACACGCTCATGGGGCCGCTGATCTCGGCTTCCGCCATCGACACGATGCGCAGCGCGATCGAAAAGGCTCGCTCGGAGGGCTGCACGATCCTCTGCGGCGGAATCGAGGGGATCGACCGCCAGAAGGCGCGACATCCCGGCGGTCACTTCGTCGAACCGACGATCATTCGCGTCCCGAAAGGAAAGGTGCCCGCCATCACGCGCGAAGAGACATTCGCGCCGATTCTCTACGTATTCGAGTGCACGGATCTCGATGAGGCTCTGCGCCTCCACAACGACGTGCCGCAGGGGCTTTCCAGCGCGATCTTCACCGACTCCGTCCGCGCCGCCGAGCGGTTTCTCAGCGCGGAAGGGAGCGACTGCGGCATCGCAAACGTCAATCTCGGAACCAGCGGCGCGGAGATCGGCGGCGCATTCGGCGGAGAGAAGGAAACCGGCGGCGGACGCGAAAGCGGAAGCGACTCGTGGAAGGCGTACATGCGCCGCCAGACAAGCACCGTGAACTACGGCAGGGAGCTTCCGCTGGCGCAGGGAATCAAGTTCGGCGATTAGCCCCTCCAAACTGCCGAGAAGCCCTCGACTGGGCTTCAGCACGGCCCGCCGACGATCCCTCGAGAGGACTGACGGAACAGGCCGCATCCCCGATGCCGTGCACCGGTAGAGAGAACGCCACTGCACACTCACCTCTCGCAGGCGTTTGATCGGGGAGGACGGCGGCTGTCCGGTAAGCGGGCCGACCGCCGATTTCGGTGAAATCGGGCACGCGGGCCGGAATTCGGGTTGTCCGGGCAACGGTCATCGGGTTCAATATGGGACTGGAGTTCGGCGCGCTGGCGACCGAACCACAAAGTGACGAGAAAGCTCAAGCCTCGCCGGGCATCGAATCGCCCGTTCAGCGACTCAAGGAGACGATCATGAGATTGGCACGCGGCGGATCATTGATCGGGCTGGTGGCCGGGTTTGCCGGGATCAGCGCGGCGGCACTTATGGGTTACAGCATGTTCACCGGGCAGACGCTCTGCTCGATGGTCCAGTGCTGCAGCGCCGCATGCCCCGAGAAGGCGTCCGGCGGCTGCGAAGAGAAGACGGCCGCGAAGCAGGCGCAGGTCGTGGAAGTCAAGAATACGAGCGCACAGCTCGGAGTGAGCAAGCCCAGCTCGCACGCCGCGTGCTGCGCCGCCAAGAAGGCCCTCTCCGCGAAGGCCGACGGCTGCCACAGCACCAGCGCTACGGCACCGAACGCGACGGCAGCGGAAGGCCGCGTCGTTCTGTTGGGAAGCCGGTTCCCGGTTATGGTCCCTGCGGCCTTTTACGGCTCGGCCAAGCAGGCCACGCCCCGCGATCTGGTCTCCTCCAAATCGTGCGCCGGTCAGGCGAGCGTGAGCAGTTGCTCCACGCAGGTTGCCGCGAGCGACGCCAAGTCCGGTTGCTGCGCCGCGAAGGCAAAGGGTGTCGTCGCACAGGCGGGCAAGACGGGCGCGGTGGTCACGCAGGTCAGCAATACGTCCGCGGCCGCCGAGTCTCAGGCGGCGGACGATGGATGCTGCAAGGGTTCGGGCAAGCGAGCGGACGGCAAGGCGTGCTGCGGCAAGTGCCCCGCGAAGGCGGCGGAGAAGACGGCGGAGAAGCCCGCCGAGTCCACAGGCACGACGCCGGTCGGATCGGGCGCTTCCTGATCCTCGCATCAACGGGACTTCGGCTTCATGGCCAATGAGATCACGCCGCCCCGCATCCGTGCGGGGCGGTTGTGTTTTCGGCCGATGTTGAAGTCCGCAGAGCGGCGCAATGCCGCGCCCTACACTCTTCGCGGAGCAGGAGCACTTCCATGAACAGGCGAAATCGCGGACCGGGCACCGCAGTATGGATGAGCCTGGTTCTGTTCGCGACCCTCGGCTGCGCGAGTGAGCGCCAGCAGACGACGCTCCCTCGTGAACAGGCGACGTGGGTTCGGGACATGGGACCGTCGTTCACGACGATCGCACGCGATACGGCCTACAGCCTTGTCCCCTCCGAGGGACGCGACGCGCTGATCTTCGAGCAGGTGCAGACCGTCGATGGCGCGCCCCCGCGCCGGCTGACGTGGATCATCGACGTTCCCTCAGTCGCGCCCTTTGACCGCACGATTCGTATCGGCGAGGCGGAGCCGGCAGCTCGCGCCGGCGAGCTTCTCGGACGCGGCTGGATGCTCGAAACCATCGGCAGCGGACGAACGTTCGCAAGCCCGATCGAGGGCACAGTGCGTATCCAGTCGCGCACCGCCGACCGCGTCATCGCCACGGCGGACGTCCGGGCGGTGATCGGCGCCGGCGAAAAGCGGCGGGACGTGTCGCCTGAAGCACGGCTCTCGATGCGGCTGGAATGGACGCTCTTCAGACCCGCCGCTGTGCCGACTCGCGAGCTTCGCAGCGCGTCGGGAATATGAATCGCATTCGGGCCAACGCTGAACCGCGCTAGGGACGATCCGGAGTGGTCGGGACGATTCTTCCGGGCGGGTTCGGATTGTCGCGCATGAGCGTGAGGAACTCGGAGTACGCTTCGTCGGTCGCGCCGTACTTTCGGAAAAATGCTTCGATTTCATCGGTCGAAGCGGTGATGAGCAGCTTGTCCTGATCCAGATGCTCATGGCGAAGGATGCCGTCGTCCTTCCTGAGCTGCTCATCCAACCATGTGCCGCTCAGTTCGGAGAGCCGGATGATGTCCTGATCTTCCGGGTTCGGACGGTCCAGACGCATCACGTAGTGAACCGGCAGGGAGAACATGCGGGCAACATCGCCGACCTTCTCCCGCTCCGATTCGCTGAGAGAGAAATCGAGAAACTCAAGGGGGCCGAGCCGCACATGCGCGGCGTCGATGCGCGCGGTGGCAAGCTCCCGTCCATCACCGGGCCGGTAACGCACTTCGACGACATAGCGGTCCGCGCCGCCGCCGGGCGATTCGGCACGCGTCACCGTGTAGCGGTTCTCCTTCGCTCCGTCGTCCGGATCGACCTCCTTCCATGTTCCGATCATGCTCGCCTCGTACACAGTGTTCCGGTCCGTGGCGAGGGGATGAAGGAAGGGCGCCGAGCACGCCTGCACAAGACCCGCGAGCACGAGGAAAGTGCCGAGCAGCACGCGTCGCATGGGGATTCTCCGGGGCCGCGATGACTCGCGGGCACAGGAATATAGGTCGGCCGCGCGGTAACCTGACATCCGTGAATCGCGGCGAGCGGCCCACGGACGGGCCGACCACCAGCACCGACCGGGATGCCTCCTCGAACCGATGGGTCGGTCACGCGCGGACCTTCGCCGCGCTGACGTTGGCCAGTCGCGTGCTGGGATTGGCTCGCGACGCGATCATCGTTCGGATTCTGGGGGCAGGAGGCCTGGGATCGGCGTTCGCGGCCGCGTTCCAGTTTCCCAATACGTTCCGCAGACTCTTCGGAGAAGGCGCGCTGTCCGCGGCGTTCATCCCCGAGTACGCCCAGCTCGTGGAACGCGATCCGGTCGCCGCGGCGCGGTTCTCATCTCTGACGCTGGGGCTGCTCGGCGCGGGATTGGGGGGCGCGACGCTGCTGCTGGGGGGCATGGTTGCACTTGCGCGGTGGTTGGTTCCGCTGGGGCCGGATGCCCAGAACGCCTTGCTGTTCCTGCTGATGATGCTGCCGTACATGCCGCTGGTATGCGTCACGGCACTGCTCGGCGGCATGCTGCAGGTGCACGGACGATTCGCCGCGCAGGCGGGCGCCCCGCTGATTCTCAATGTGTGCATGATCGCGGGCGGCGCGGGCGGGGCGTTCGTGCTCGAGCTGGAGCCGATCCGGACGGGAGCGCTGATCTCGATCAGCGTCACGATCGCGGGTGTCGCACAGACACTCTGGTGCGCCTGGGATCTGCGCCGGCTCGTGAAGTGGACGCGCGTCGTGAAAGGCGCCTGGAGCTCGACGCGGCGCATGCTCCTGCGCATGGGACCGGTAGTGCTGAGCCTGGGAGCGGCACAAGTCGCCACGCTGATCGAGACGTGGGTCATCGTGTACTGGCCGCTGGCGTGGGGACGCGACCTGCCGGGCGGCGCAACATACCCGCTGGATGATTCGGCCGGGGCGGTGCTCTATTCCGCTCAACGTCTGTACCAGTTTCCGCTGGGGGTCTTCGGTATCGCGCTGGCGACCGCGGTGTTCCCGCTTCTCGCCCGACAGGCGAATCAGCGCGACGCCTACCTCGCCACGCTGCGGCGGGGGATTCGCCTGAGTCTCTTCATCGGATTGCCGGCCACGGCCGGCATCATGTGGGTGGCACACGACCTCTGCGCCGTGGTCTATCTGGGCGGGAGGGTATCAGCGCAGGACGTGCAGCAAATGTCCACGGTGCTGATCGCGTACGGCGCCCTGATCGCCACCTACTCGCTGATCCACGTGCTGACACGCGCCTTCTATGCGCTTGGAGATACGCGCCTCCCCACACGCATCAGCCTGTGGACCATCCCGCTGGGACTGGTGTTCGGAGCGGTGCTCATGTGGCCTCTGCGAGAAACCGGTCTGGCCCTCGGGTCATCCTTGGCGGCGCTGGTGCATGCGACAGCGCTCGCACTGCTGGCCCAGGCTCGACTTTCGGGCACCGATCGCCCCTTGGACCGGACCACGATCCGCGCCATCGGACGATGCGCCGCGGGCGTACTGGTCATGCTCGCCACGCTCGCGGCAGGCCGCTGGCTGCTCCGACACGCGATGCCCGGACCCACGACATGGAGCGGGCATGCCCTGAGGCTGGCGATCGAGTGCGGCGCGGGATGCGCCGTCTACGGAGTCTTCGCTGCGATCTGGTGCAGGGCGGAACTGAACTGGCTCACCCAGCGGTCGCCCCAGCCAGTGCCCGGATCAGGGGGGGGCTGACGCCAAGAGCCGGCAACGAGGCATTTCCGAGCAAGAAAAAAACGCGGCCGCTCGATCGTCGCGGCCGCGCCGGCGGATCAGGGGTTATGAAGCTCCCGCTGCTCAGCGGGAAGGGAAGTACGTGTAGTCCTGCGGAAGGTCGGGCAGCTCGCGAATCGCGGATGAACGCAGTCCCAGCGGGCGGCGACGGCGCGTGAGCAGCCCGGAGAGGGCGAGGATCGCGATCGGCAGCGTGTGCGCCAGCTCGATTCTCATCAGGCCGGCATGCTGAGCGGAGAATATCTGGCCAACTTCAGCCGCCAGCGCGGCTGTATTCGCGCAGAGCAATGCGGCGGTGCCTACAGCGAAGGCGAACAACCCAAGCTTGTTCATCTCTCTGACTCCTCACGAAGTTACGGGGCGTGCCAAGCCCGTCTCTCGAGAATACTCCCCAAGTGCATCCATCAAGATACCGATCGAAAGTCGGCTATCCAAGAAAAAAACCGCAAGTGTTGGCTGGAAGGGACAAGATTGCGCGATTTCCGCCGCTCGACCGCTCCACGATAGGACTCTGTTCGGTATCTATGGCTTGGCACGGCTAGCGGTCTGGAACGTCCGATACAGCCTCATGCCGGATAATGTCGGAGGCTTCTCGGACCGTCTCGGCGATCGCACAAGGAGATGGGGATGCTCGAAGCGGGAAAGGCGTTCATCCGTTCTTTTCGGGTCGTGCCCGACCTGCCGCCCACCCTGCGGCCGCTGCTGGAACTGGCCCACAATCTCTGGTGGACGTGGCACCCCGAAGCGGTGGCCCTGTTCCGGCGACTGGATCGGGATCTGTGGGAGGAGACGCGGCACAACCCGGTCAAGATGCTCGGCTCCGTGAATCAGGGGGTGCTGGACAAGGTCGCGGAGGACCGCAGCTACCTGCACGCCTTGAGCTTGGTGCACGCCCGCTTCATGGCGCACATGGAGCGGACCTCTTGGTTCCAGCGGGCGTATCCGGAGGTCACCGGCGGTGCGGAGGGAGACAACCAGCTTCGCGTGGCCTACTTCTGCGCGGAGTTCGGGCTGACAAAGTGCCTGCAGATCTATTCAGGGGGGTTGGGCTGTCTCGCAGGAGATCACCTCAAGGCGGCGAGCGAGCTGGGACTTCCCATGTGCGCCGTCGGGTTGCTGTACCGGTGCGGGTACTTCCACCAGTACCTGAACGCGGACGGCTGGCAGCAGGAGACATACCCCGATCTGGACTTCCCGAACCAGCCGATCCGGCGCCTGATTGATCCCGCCACGGGCGAGCAGTATCGCGTTCAGGTCGAGCTGCCCGGCAGAAACGTGACCATCGGCGTGTGGCAACTGGATGCCGGGCGCATTCCGGTCTACCTGCTGGACACGAACTTTCCGGAGAACAGCCGCGAGGACCGCGACATCACGCGCACGCTGTATGGCGGCGACATCGAGACTCGGATCAAGCAGGAGATCGTGCTGGGCATCGGAGGCGTTCGCGCCCTGGCGAAGATCGGTCAGAAAGCGAATGTTTTCCACATCAATGAGGGGCATGCCGCGTTCCTGGCGCTGGAGCGGATCGCGCAGATCCGCGAGAAGTACGCCGTGGGATTCGATGAAGCGCGCGAGGCGGCGGCCGCGGCGCATCTGTTCACCACCCACACACCCGTGCCGGCGGGAATTGACCGCTTCGCGCCGGAGTTGATCGAGCGCTATCTCGCTCCGCTGCCGCAGCGGCTTGGAATCGACTTCGAGACGCTGAAGGCGATGGGGCGCGTGAACGTGTTCGATCCGCAGGAGCACTTCTCGATGGCGGTGCTGGCGATCCGCACGAGCCAGTTCTGCAACGGCGTCAGCGCGCTGCACGGGCAGGTGAGCCGCAAGATGTGGGCGGCGATCTGGCCGGGCCTGCCGGAACCCGAGATTCCCATCGGTCATGTGACGAACGGGTGCCATCCGCGGTCCTGGATCAGCCCGCAGCTCATGGGTCTGTACGACCGCTTCCTCGGTCCGGACTGGCAGCTCGACCCCATGGATCACGACATCTGGAAAGCCGTGAACGACATTCCCGACGAGGAGATATGGCGGCTGAGGCAGCGCCAGCGTGAGAAGCTCATCACCTGGTGCAGGCGCAAGATCCGCAGGCAGCTCACGGCCCGCGGCGCCGGGCACGACGAGATCGAGCGGGCCGCCAACGCGCTGGACCCCAACGCGCTGACCATCGGGTTCGCGCGTCGCTTTGCGACGTACAAGCGCGGCACACTCTTCATGTCGGACCTCGACCGGCTGCGGGCGCTCCTGAGCGATGAGAAGCGGCCCGTGCAGATCCTGGTCTCGGGCAAGGCTCACCCCGCGGACGGTGCCGGCAAGGAACTGATCCGCGAGATCGTGCGGGCTTCCTCGCAGCCCGGCCCGCTGCGGCGCGTCGTGTTCCTCGAGGACTACGACATGGATATCGCGCGCCGGCTCGTGCAGGGCTGCGACATGTGGCTCAACAACCCCAAGCGCTGGATGGAGGCTTCCGGCACCAGCGGCATGAAGGCGGCCATGAACGGCGTGATCAACGTCTCCATCCTCGACGGGTGGTGGGACGAGGCCTACGACCCGTCGATCGGCTTCGCCATCGGAAAAGGCGAGTCGTACGAGGATGAGAAGCAGCAGGACGCGATCGAGAGCCGGGCGCTCTACGACCTGCTGGAGCGCCAGATCGTGCCGGAGTTCTACGACCGCGATGAAAGCGGTCTGCCGCAGGCCTGGATCGCGCGCATCAAGCGATGCCTGCGCAAGATCACGCCTCGGTTCAGCACGATCCGGATGGCGGCCGAGTACGCGGAGACCTACTACCTTCCCGCGTTCAAGCTCTCGGCGAGGCTCATGCGCGACAACCTTGCGGAAGCAAAGGACCTCGCCCAGCACATCCGTCGCCTGCGGGAGCATTGGCATCGTGTGGCCATTCGGCGCGTTTCGACGGATGTCGGATCCTCCATCGCCATCCGCCGACCGGTGCATGTCCGGGCGGAAGTCGAGCTTGGCGGATTGTCGCCGGACGAAGTGCGCGTGCAGCTCTATCACGGCGAAGTGACCAGCTTGGGCGACCTGGTCGATTGTGCCGCGATCGACATGCGGCATGATCCGCAGCGGCAGACCGGCGGGGAGGGGGTCGTGTTCACGGGCGAGTATGAGCCGGGAGCCTCCGGCCGGCGTGGTTTCACGGTCCGTGTCTTGCCACGGGACGATCGCCTGGTGGGAACCGCCATCCCCGGCCTGATCGTGTGGCAGAACACCCCCACCATCCGCGAGGGTGAGACCACGTGGGATGCGAGCACGAACGAGGCGGGGGTGCGGGCGCAGATCGGTCGCACGGCCGCGGCAAAGGCGTAGAAGGAACGCAAACCAGGATCGAAGTCCGATCCGATCCGATTCAGGCTCGCCCTTCCCACCCTCTACACTGGGTCCATGCATTCCGACCCCATCGCCGCCGCCGTGCTTGAACTGCTCCGCGCCCGCGATCCGGCCGCGGCCGAGATTCTCCAGCGCGAAGAGCGCCGCCAAGCCACTACGCTCGAACTCATCGCCAGCGAGAACCACGTCTCGCCCGCCGTGATGCACGCCATGGGCACCTGCCTCACCAACAAGTACGCCGAGGGATATCCCGGCGCACGGTACTACGGCGGGTGCGAGTTCCACGACCAGATCGAGAATCTCGCGCGCGACCGCGCCAAGCAGCTCTTCAACTGCGCGTTCGCCAACGTGCAGCCCCACTCGGGCGCTTCGGCGAACGCGGCCGTCTTCATGGCGCTGCTCGAGCCGGGCGATACGTTCGCAAGCCTCGTGCTGGCCGACGGCGGCCATCTGTCGCACGGCTTGAAAGTGAACCTCTCCGGCAAGTGGTTCAAGCCGGTCCATTACCCGCTGCACTACGACAAGGCGCACCCGAAGTTCGAGCAGATCGATTACGACGCGGCCGAGCGCATCTGCATGGAACACAAGCCCAGGCTGCTCATGTGCGGGTACTCCGCGTACCCGCGCGTGATCGATTTCGCTCGCTTCCGCGCCATCGCGGACAAGTGCGGCGCGCTCCTGATGGCCGACATCGCGCACATCGCCGGGCTGGTGGCGACCGGTCTGCACCCCTCGCCCTTCCCGCATGCGCACGTGGTCACGACAACGACGCACAAGACTCTCCGCGGGCCGCGGGGCGGGCTGATCCTGACCAATGATGAGGAGATCGCGAAGAAGATCGACCGGGCTGTGTTCCCCGGCCTGCAGGGGGGGCCGCTGATGCACATCATTCTGGCGAAGGCAGTAGCGTTCGGCGAGGCGCTGAAGCCGGAGTTCAAGACGTACAGCAAGCAGGTGGTGGCGAACGCCAAGGCGCTGGCCGCGGCCATGGTGCAGCGCAGGTACCGGATCACGTCCGGCGGCACCGACAATCACCTGATGCTGGTCGACCTGCGCGCCCGCGATGAATCGCTGACGGGCGCCGACGCCGAGAAGTGGCTGGAGCAGGCGGGGATCATCACCAACAAGAACGGCGTGCCGCAGGACACGCGCCCGCCCAGGCAGACCAGCGGGCTTCGTCTGGGCACGCCCGCCGTGACCACCCGCGGCCTGCGCGAAGGCGACATGGCGCGAATCGCGGAATGGATCGATGCCGTGCTGGGCGCACGCGGCGATGCGGGAACGTGCGAGAAGGTGCGCGCAGAAGTGGCCGCGTTCTGCGAGCAGCACCCGATGCCGCACTGAGTCGGACGGTCATCGCCTGTGCGCCAGCAACTGCAAACTGTTGGCGACGACGATCAGGGTCGAACCTTCGTGACCGATCACGCCGACGCCCATCGGAATCATGCCCGCCAGAGCAAGCACCGCGAGCGTGACGATCACGGCGAGGGCGAAAAGCAAGTTCACGAGCATGACGCGCTGCACGCGCTGCGCGAGGCCGATGACCCACGGGATGGCTGAAAGGTCGTCGTTCAGTACGACGACATCGGCGGTTTCGAGGGCGGCATCCGCGCCGATGCCGCCCATCGCAAGTCCGACATCGGCGATGGCCAGCGCCGGGGCGTCGTTCACGCCGTCGCCAACGACCGCAAGGCCGGCCCTCGCCCCGTTCCGACTGCTCGCAGCCGGCATTGACTTCGCGCCCTGCTCCTCGCGGATGCGCCGCAGACACTCGACTTTCTGCTCGGGAAGCAGGTCGGCGTGATACTCGTCGATGCCCACTTCGCGCGCGACCTTGGCCGCGATGATCGCGTGATCACCGGTCAGCATCACGATGCGCTGCACACCCACGGCGCGCAGCCGCGCTCCCAGCTCGCCGGCGCCGGGACGAAGTGCATCCTCCAGATCGAACACGATGGCACGTCCGCGATGCGTAAATACGGCCGTGACGCCCCCGCTGGCGCGGAATGACGCGACGGCGCGCTCAGCCTCCGCTCGCAGCCCTGCGGGCATGTGCGGCGCGACGTATTCGAGCGTGCCGATGGCCGCCGGCTCGCCCCCGGCCGTGGCGCGGATGCCCCGCCCCGCAAGCATCTCGAATCCGTCGATTGCAGCGGGCTGCACGCCACGAGCACGGGCGTAGCGGGTAATGGCGGCGGCAACAGGGTGTGTGGAGCGTTCCTCGATCGCCAGGGCGACGGCGAGCAGGCGGTTCAACTCGGCGTCTGCGGCTTGCGCGTCGCCCAAGGCCGGAAGCAGCACGGTGCTCACCACTTCGATGCGACCGGTGGTGAGCGTACCGGTCTTGTCGATCGCCACGGTGCGGACACGCGCGAGTCGCTCCAGGGCATCGCCGCCCTTGACGAGCAGGCCCGCGCGAGCGGCGCGATTCAGGCCGCAGAGCGTGGCCGTGGGAGTGGCGATGACCAAGGCGCAGGGACTGGCGACGATGAGCAGTGTGATGGCGCGCATCGCCGCTTCGGCCAGGCTCATCGGCTGCGCCGAGCCGTGCACATCCGTCATACGGCCCGCGACGGCGAACCAGAGGAACACTGCCGCGGCAGCCCCGAACACGCCGATCGTGTAGGGCGTGCTGAAACGGTCGATGAGCCGCTGCATCGGCTGGCGCTTCTCCTGCGCTTCGATCACCAGATCAAGGATGCGCTTCAGGCTGGATTCGGTGACCGGGCGCGTGACCCGGACCTCCAGGGCACCGTTCTGGTTCATGGTGCCGGCGAAGACATCGTCGCCTGGTTCCACCGCGCGCGGAAGCGACTCGCCGGTAAGCGTGCTCTGGTCGATGGTGCTGCGTCCTTGGATCACAATGCCGTCGGCGGGGACCGTCTCGCCCGGGCGCACGAGAATCTCGTCCCCGCGTACGAGGTGCTCGGGTTTGACCGGCTCCCAGGAGCCGGCGGCTGCGCCGACTCCGTTCCAAGCCACCGCCGCGGATGCGGGTGCCAGCGCGCCCGCGCTGGTTTCCAGGCGAGCAGATGGACGAGGATGGTTCGTTCCGGCTGAAAGCGGATCGGCGCGTGTTTCCTTCTCGGGATCGAGCGCGTGCGCGGGCTGTACGGCCGCGTTTCCGACACGGCGAAGGGCCTCGTCGGGCATGAGCTTGCTGAGGCGCGCAACGGCGTCCTTGGCCTTGGCCAGCGCGCGATGCTCCAAAGCACCGGCAAGGGTAAACATGAAGAGCAGGAGCGCGCCTTCGCCCGGGTGGCCGATGCCGGCCGCAAGCCCCGCACCGACGACCATCAGCACGTCGATATTCGGCTCAAAAGCGCGGATCGATTCCCAGGCGGCCTTGAGTCCGTGGATCGCGCCGAGGAACAGACTGATCCACACCAGCGCATGACCTGCGGTCTGAAAGATCCCTGCCCAGCGTGCCCAGCCGGCGGGTGCTCCGTGCGCGGCCGCGGCGTCCGCAAGTGCATCTCCGACGATGACCTGGAGCGAGTAGCCGATGAGCAGGGCGCAACCCGTGGCGAGCGCAATGGGCATCTGCCAGTCATCGCTGAACAACCGGGATGCGAGCGAGCGCGGAACACGTGCGGACTCGACAGGCCCGGAAGCCATTCCTTGATCCCCGCATCACCAGCGTTGTCGGACTATCCGCGGCCGAAGCGGCTGGCGCAGAGCTGCCGCAAAGCTTACAACTCCACCACCTCGACCTCCGCCTCCATCCGCGGCCCGGCGCTCGGGTGATGCACCTCGGTCTCAAAGACGCTCAGCGCACCCGCCTCGCCCGCCATCTCGCGCCGCGCACTGGCGGCATTGAACACCAGCGCCGCGCGTGGCAGGAGCACCTGCATCGCGTTGGGCACCTGGCCCGGCCCTTCATCGACGACCTGAAGCGCCGTCTCGCCCCGCGCCCCGGGCCATCCCCCGGCCCAGTCCGGACGCCGAGCCGCACCAGCGCCGCCGCCGCCGACCGGAACAACCTGAGCCTCGGCGCTCTCCCTTGATCCCGGGCCTGTCACCGGCATGCCCGCGATGAGCGAGATCAGGTCGTAGGCGATCTGGCCTTCGATCTTGGCGCCGGCCAGCACCGGAATCGCGGCCTCGAACGCCTGGAGACGACCCTTCACATTCTCGAACACGCCCGCCTTCTCGGCCCAGCTCGCGCCCGGAAGCACCACGTCCGCCTGGGCAGTGAGGCGATTGGGAAGCACGTCGATCACGACAGTGAACTTGCCTTTGCACGCGCCCGCGAACTGCGGAGTCACCCATTCGCTCGGGTAACCGCCGGTCACGATCAGGCCGCCGAACTCGCCGATGCGCTGCACGAAATCGTCGAAACTGAGGACACCGGAGGCCGAGCCGTTCATCGCCTCGAGGACTCGGCGCACGCCGCGGGAGTTGGGGCACTTCTCGGCAAAGATCGTGTAGCCGCCCGGGAAGGTCTTGTCGGCGCCTTGGCGCGGAATCGGCCCGATCACGAACTGCGCCGAAGCGTCGATCGCCCGCGCCGCTTTCGCCAGCGCATACGCCTCCTCGCAGGGGAGCATGGGAGAAACGACCACGGCGATGTGCTTGCCGGAAAGCCCTGCTGCCGCGGTGTCATACGCCCGCTCCCAGTCGCACTCGACGCGGGCGCCGAAGCGCTCGATCACCGGCGATGCCAGGCGCTGCTCGCTGTGGACCCACTTCCAGCCGAATCGAATCTCGTCGCTGATCCACCACTTGTTCACTTCAAGGTTGGTGCGGGGCTTGACGCGGTAGATCCTGCCCTCGTTGTGGTGGATGGAAATGTTGTCTCCGGAAGCGGTGATGCCGTCGATGGATGGCGTCTCCTTGAGGAACCACACGCGCTGGGCGAAGAGGAAGTCCTTGTCGAGCAGGGCGCCGACGGGGCAGAGGTCGATGACATTCGCCGACAGCTCGTTGTCGAGCGCGACGCCCGGAAAGACGTCGATCTGCTCCTGGTTGCCGCGGCCTTCGACAAGAAGCTCCGCGGTGCCCGTGACCTCCCGGCAGAAGCGGACGCAGCGCGAGCACATGATGCAGCGGTCAGCGTACAGGTAGACGTGCGGCCCAAGGTCCTTCTTGGGCTGCTTGACTTTGGTCTCCTCGAAGCGTGATACGCCCCGCCCATACTCGTAGGAATAGTCCTGCAACAGGCACTCGCCCGCCTGATCGCACACCGGGCAATCCAGCGGGTGGTTGATGAGCAGGTACTCCATCACCGCCTTCTGGTTGGCGATGGCCTTGGGGGAGTCGGTGTAGACGACCATGCCGTCCATGCAGGCTGTCTGGCAGGTAGGCACGAGCTTGGGAAGAGGCTCGAGCTTGTTGTCGTTGCGCGGGTTCGGCTGCCAGACCTCCGCGAGGCAGATGCGGCAACTGGCCACGATGGAAAGCCCCTCGTGGTAGCAGTACTGGGGGATGGCGATGCCGTGCTCGTTGGCGACCTGGAGGATCACCTGGCCGGGCTTGAACTCGTGCTTCTTGCCGTTGATGGTGATGCTTGGCATGGCGGCGGTTTCCGGGCGGGGATGGTAGCAGGCTCCCAGCGGTAGGTCCGCAAATCCAGCGGCGGACGCATGCGTGAGTACCAAGAGCGGACCAACGCGGTTTCTCCAGCCGTCACAGGTCCACCGCAGAGGCCAGCCGGTGGTTGCCTGGGGGTTGTCGAGGCTGTGCGCCTATCGCACGGTTGGTGTGCCGCCGCGGGCCGCGTGAGCCGCCCTCGCTCGGCTGGGCCGCCCCGGCTCAGGTCAGTCAGGAAAGAAGGGAGAGACAGATCATGCGCCATGCTTCGCTCGCCGCAGTCGGCATGTCCGCCGCCATGATGCTCGCCTCGTCGGCGAGCGCGGGGATCATTACCGCGTCGTTCACGAAGGATCTGGACAAGAACGTCACGATCACGCGCAACGGCGATACGGATACCGTTCGCACGGTCGCATTCCACTGGGTCCGGAGCGATGCGCCCGGTCCGGGCATCGACCCGTTCATTCCCGTGAGCTTCGACACCTATTGCGTGGACCTCGACCAGACGGTTCAGCCGAACCACGACTACACCTTTGAAGTGATCTCCATGGTCGATGCCGGGTACTCGGACGAGCAGCGCCTGCTGCTCCGCCGGTTGTGGGCGTCATTCAAGGGACTGATCGACAATGCGGTGGAATCGGCGGCGTTCCAGAGCGCCATCTGGGAAATCCTCTATGACACCGACAAGGATGGCTCCACGGGCGCATTCACCATCGACAACCCCGCGCCGGTCAAGTCGCTCGCGCAGAGCTACCTCGACACGGTGAATGATCCGCTGTACGCGGGCGACACGGTCAGCCTCGTAGTGCTGCGTTCCGAGTCGGCTCAGGACCAGATCACTGTGATCCCGACACCCGGTTCGCTCGCGCTCTTCGGCCTCGGGGCCTGCTTCGTCGCCCGCCGGCGCAAGTGAGTCGCGAAGGCTACGGACCGACATCATGCGAATGCTCCTTTGGGGGTCGCCGGCGGATGGCGACCCCTCTTTTCGTTTCCGGCGCGATCACCTTCTCTCCATGGCACGGCGCGGGGCAAGCAGCCTCCGGGCGCACGCCCCGGGACGACGTCTCCTCCGCGGCTTCCCGCAACAAGCGATACTTCCGGAATGAAACGTGCCGCAGCGGATTCCAGGCCCGGCGCTCCCCGCGATGCCGATCGCCGCGCCGATACCGTGCACGCGGTGATTCTGGGGCTGTGCCTGACCGCGTTCATCCTGCTGCTGGACGGCATCCGCGCTTTCACCGATTCGGCGAATCCGCTGGGCATCCGGAGCTTCGAATCGTTCCTGCTGGAGCAGCGATTCCGGCACGCCCAGCTCTTCACTCCGCCTCCCGCCCCGGACATCGTTCACGTGGATATCGACGACGGCGCCGAGTCGCGTATCGCCAAGTGGCCCTGGCGTCGGGACATGACGGCGCTGGCCATCGACACCCTCCATGCCCTGGGCGCTCGAACCATCGCACTGGATGTGCTCTTCGAGGAGCAGGAGCAGAACGTGGGGGTAGAGCTTGCCGACGGCTCATTCGCCGGGCTGTACGGTGATGAAGCGCTCGCCGATTCGATCGCGCGAGCGGGCAATGTCGTCCTGGCGGCCAGGATCGCCCCGCGCGAAGCGGGGGTAGCGGCCCCTTCGGAAGAACGGCTCGCACCGCTGCGCAACCGGGCGCTGGCAGAACCGCGTGGGACGGCGGACTCCGCGACACAGGAAGGAGTGCTCGTTCCGCCGCTCATGCAATGCGCCCGGGGCGCGAAATCGATCGGCCTCGTCAACTTTGACACGGAGCTGAACCGATCCGGCGCGTTCGTCGTGCGCGCGTGGGATCGGGCGGCGGGACTCGTGCTGCCGCAGTTCGGCATCGCTGCGGCGGCGGCTCACTCCGGCGTGCCCGTCGAGGAAATCGAGTGGTCGGATGCGCGGGTTCGCGTTGGTGACGTCGTCATCCCGCTTCGGTCCGGCAGGATGCTCTTCCCCTGGGCAATGCCGGCGCGTGGCAACGCGCGCCTTGAGCCGGACTGGCTGCGGGTGCACCGCCATGTCAGCATCGGTGATGTCCTCCAGCTCGGACGCGAGCAGCGCGCATGGCGGCGCACCATCGCTGCGCTGCTGCAGTCGGATGAGGCGCTGCTGGCGCCCCCAAGCCCGCGACAGGTGGCGGAAGCAAAGGAACAGTTCGACTTTCTCATGGCCGACTACCAGGGCGTTGATCTGCGCGCCCGGTATGCCGAACTGCAGAACTCGCCCGATCCGTCGGTCGCGGCGGAGGCCGCGGTGATCGCGTCGCTCATCGCGTTCGAACAGCTCAAGGACGACATGGCGCCGGGCGGTCCGCATGAAAAAGCCTTCGCGGCCATGCGCAATCTCATCGAGGGAAAGCTGGTCATCGTGGGTTGGATCGCGTCCGGCGCCGCCGCGGACTTCGTACCCACGCCGCTCGGCGCCAAGACCGCCGGGCCGGTTGCCCACGCCGCCGTGGCCAACGGCATCCTCACCGGCCATGTGCTGCGCACGGCGCCTCCGGCGCTAGACCTGCTCCTGACGGCGCTCCTGGGAGTGTGCTCGACGCTGATATCCGTTCGGCTGTCGCCGCAGCGGAGCTGGATCGTGGCGGGCGGGCTGCTCGCGGGGTTCGCGGCCTTCAACGCCGTGGCGCTCTTCGATGCGTTCAATCTCGTATCGGCGCTGGCAGGCCCTTCCGCGGCCATTGCGCTCTCCTGGGCGGGCTGCACCACCTTCCGGGCGGTGCGTTTCCGGCAGGAACGGGCCGCGATCATGCGCCAGTTCCGCTCGCGCGTTTCATCGCAGCTCGCCGACTTCCTCGCCGAGCATCCCGAGCAGCTCAACATGGAGGGCGAGGAGCGCGAGCTGACCATCATGTTCGCCGACTTCGCCGGGTTCACCTCCATCGCCGAGAAGCTCGACGGGCGACGGACGGTCTTCGTGCTGAACTCCTACCTGCGCGCGCTCGCCGGCGTGCTGCTGGAGAGCGGCGCATACGTGAACAAGTTTCTCGGGGACGGGCTGATGGCATTCTGGGGTGCGCCGGCCCCCGCCCCGGATCATGCCTCCCGCGCCGTGCGGGCGATCCCCGAGTGCTACGCGGCGATGGAGCGCGTCGCCGCCGATCCGGCGCTGGAGGGGGTGCCGCGCCTGGGACTGCGCATCGGAGTGGCGACCGGGCGCGTCATCGTGGGCGACTGCGGCGCCCCCCCGCTGCTGAACGACTACACGGTGATCGGCGATTCGGTGAATCTGGCCGCACGCCTGGAGGCCGCGAACAAACAGTTCGGGACGGACGTGCTGGTGACCAAACGCACGTGGGACCTGCTTGACCCAGCAGTGCGCGATGCGCTGCTCTGGCGTCCGCTCGGGCTGGTCCGCGTCGCGGGGCAGTCCGCGGCGTCCGAGATACTCGAACTCGTGGGGCGCAGAACGGGCGGGGAGGAGCAGCGAAAGCTCGAGGAATGGATCGCGCTGAACAACGAAGCGATCAACCTTTACCGCGCAGGGCAATACCAGGCGGCATACGACAAGTTCGTCGAGCTGGTGATCGCCGAGCGCGGCTCGGCCGGCGCGCTGCTCTACGTGCAGCAGTGCAACGAGCTGATCAAGGAAGGGCGCGTGGATGAAGCGCTGCCCCTGCGCCAGAAGTGATCGTCAGGCCGCCGGAACGCCCGCCGCGGCGCGCAGCGAAGCGCTGATGCGCTTGCGCGGCGCGGACTCGGTCACCGGCGCGGTGCCCGCGCCGGCGGTCTCCTGAGCGGCGTACTCTTCGCCGAATCGGATCAGCCGGAACGAGTTGAAGAGCACGAACAGATCGCCCGCGAAGTGATAGAACGCAGCGACCCACAGGCCGCCGAGCATCTCGAACTTGCCCGTGGCCGCGATCACCAGCCCGATCAGCGAGATCACGATCGAAACCGCGATGTTCTGCGCGATGATCGCCCTGGTTCGCCGGGCCAGCATCATCAGGAAGGGCACGCGCCCGATATCGTCGTTCATCAGCGCCACGCCCGCGGAGTTCGTCGCGATGTCCGAACCGGTCAGGCCCATGGCCACACCCACGTCGGCCGCCGCCAGCGAGGGACCGTCGTTGATCCCGTCGCCGACCATGAGCACGCGTCCGCCCTTGGCGACGATGCCGCGCACGATCTCGTGCTTCTCCTCGGGCAGACACTCGGCCTCGATCTGGTCTACGCCGACCGTAACGCCCACGCGCTTGGCCACGGCAAAGCGATCGCCCGTCAGCAGATAGATGGATCGAACGCCGAGTTCGCGCACCTTCTCGATGACTTCCTTGGCGTTGTAGCGCAGCTTGTCCTCGAGGCCGACGGCGCCCAGATAGCGGCCGCCGCGCATCACGTGCACACCGGTCATGCCCTCGATCTTCTTCTCGACATTCTCGACCGCGGAGGCGGCCGTGGGGTTCAGCTCCACGATCCAGGAAGCGCGCCCGGCGACGATCTCGCCGCGCGACGTGCGGACGCGTACTCCATGACCATGCACTTCCTCGTGTTCGCCGCCCGGGTCGGGCGTGATCCGAGCCTGCTGCGCCGTCTGCATGATGGACCTGGCCAGCGGGTGATTGGAGTGCTGCTCGGCGTCGGCGGCGGCCTGGAGCAGCTCGGCGCCGTCCACGCCCTCGACCGGCGCGAGGCGCGCGACGGCGAAGTTCCCCGTGGTGAGCGTGCCGGTCTTGTCGAATACCACCGTATCCACGTTGGCCGCGGCTTCGAGATACGACGTCTGCTTGATCATGATGCCCAGGCGCGCGGCGGCCGCGAACGCGGCCATCATCGCCGTCGGGCTGGAGATCAGCAGCGCGGCCGGGCAGCAGACGACCAGCACGGCAATCGCCGTGTCGATCTCCTTCGTCAGGTACCACACCAGCCCGGCCACCACCAGCGCGACGGGCACGAAGTACGCCGCAACCAGTTCGATCAGAAGCTGGCGCGGCGTGCGGGCGCGCTCCGCCGCCTCGATGAGCGCCGCCACCTTCCCGATGGTCGTGTCGCGCCCCACGCTCGTCGCCCGGAGGTCGATGGTGCCGGTCAGATTGGTCGTTCCCGCGTACACGTCCGATCCCGGCTGCACCTCCACGGGCAGAGCCTCGCCCGTCAGGCTGGCTTGATTGACCGACGAGCTGCCCTGCACCACCTTGCCGTCCACCGGCAGGTTCTCGCCCGCCCGCACTCGAACAATCTGCCCGACCTGAATCTGCTCAATGGCGACTTCGCGCTCGACGCCGTTCTCGACCAGCCGGGCGGTATCGGGGGTCAGCCCGACCAGTTCCTCGATGGCCCGGCGCGCGCCCCAAGCGGTGCGCCTCAGCGCCTGGTCGAACACCACCAGGATGAACCCAAGGTAGCCGGCGGTCTCGTACTGACCTGTGGCGAACGCGGCAAGGATCGCGAGAGCCGCGAGCGTGGAGCTTGTCGGCCGGCCGCGCATGATCTCCTTGCCCGCGGCGTAGAAAAGCCCGAGCGCCAGAAGCAGCGAACCGATCATCGCCGGGAACTGGGCAATCTCCTCGGGCGCAAGGCCGAGCCAGCGCGTGATTGTCGTGGTGAGGACCAGCACTCCGCCCACGAGGTAGGCGATGATCCAACGTTCCAGCTTGATCTCGTGATGCGAGCAGCATTCGACCCCTTGGCCGTGATCGTGCTTGTGATGATGGCCGCGGGGGGCATCGGTGTGCTCGGAAGCGCCGGCGTGCGAAGGAATCCCGGTCGTAATCGTGCTCATGAAGGTGCTGCTCCGCTTCGATCCTGCCCCGATCGTGTGGTCTGTCACCCGACCGGCCCCCGACCAGCTTTCATCTCGAACGGCCCTTGGCCGCCCCTATCCTAGATCGGCGCGGCGCCGGGGATGTGCGCAACCAAACCAAGTGGCTTCGGCCCCTTCCCGGCCCGCCTCTGTACGATCCGCCTCGGCCGTCGGTTCTCCAAGCCCTTCGATCATGCGATTGAACTCGATCTCCATTCTGGGTGACGGGCAGATGGGGCTGGTCTGCGCTGCGATCCTCGCGCAGCCCGACTCGGGTTCGGGAAGTCCGCCGGCTATCGCGGGAACAGCACCGACCTCGACCAAGAGGGCCGGATCGCGCCGTATCACGCTCTGGGGCCATGATGCCGCCGATGTGCTGATGCTCGCCCGCACACGAACCTCTCCTCGGCTTGCGGGGTTTGTCCTGCCGGCTTCCGTGGGCGTCACACCGGCGGACGAAGAGGCCTTGCACGGGGCCGACCTGATCGTGTCGGCGATTCCCGTGCAGTTCATCCGCTCCGCATGGGTCCGGCTGAGACCGCATGTCCCCCGCGACGCGGCTGTCATCTCGGTCGCCAAAGGAATCGAGACGGGAACGCTGCTTCGCCCGACGGAAGTCATTGCCGAAGTGCTGGGCGATGATCCCGACCGCGCGCCGCGCGCGATGGGCGTGCTGAGCGGACCGACCATCGCCTCGGAGCTGGCAAGGTGTCTGCCCGCGACCATGATCGCGGCGAGCGAACGCCCCGAGTTTGCCGTCGCCGTGCAGCAGCTCTTTTCGACGAACTGGCTGCGCATCTACACCAGCACGGATGTGCTGGGCGTGGAGCTGGCGGGCGCGATGAAGAATGTCATCGCCATCGCCGCCGGCATCCTCGACGGCCTGCACGCGGGCAACAACGCCAAGAGCGCCCTCCTGGCCCGGGGCCTTGCGGAGATCACCCGCCTCGGCACCGCCATGGGCGCGCGCACGGATACTTTCTTCGGACTTGCCGGCATGGGCGACTTGGCGACAACGTGCTTCTCACCGGAAGGGCGAAATCGGTCCTGCGGCGAAGCGCTGGGCAAGGGTGAAACACTGGAGAAGTACCTCGGGCGCACGCGATCCGTGGTCGAGGGCGTTGCGACGACCAAAGCGGTGATGGAGCTGGCGAAGAAGTATCGCGTCGAGATGCCGATCACGGCCGCGGTGCACGCGGTGCTGTACGAGGGCGTGGACCCCATCGATGCAATCTCGGAGCTGATGAGCAGAGAACTGAAAGCGGAGCGGGTGGGCTGAGCGCACCACGCCTGACCGCAGAGAGGGAGCGCGACCGTGAAAACACGCATGCAGTTGGCGGCATCCGCACTCCTGCTGACGGCTTCCTGCATCATCCTTTCGCCGCCGGCCCATGCGTGGGATGCGCACGGCCACCGCGTCGTCACGCGCGTGGCGATGGACATGTTCCTCGCCGCGGCCGCGGGAGAGGCCGCCGGTGGTGCTCCGCCCGTGCTGTCGTTCCTGTCCGACGAAGCGGGGCGCGAGCGCGTGGCGTACCAGTCCGGCGAAGCCGACCGCTGGCGCGGCCAGCCCACGCTCGCGCTGATCCACGAGAACAACATGGACCACTACCTCGACATCGAGGAGCTGGAGTCCTTCGGCCTCTCGCTCGAAACGCTGCCGCCGCTGCGCAACGAGTATCTCCGCGCCATGGTTCTGGCCAAGGAAAAGCACCCGGAACGGTTCACGGACTACGACGCGTCCAAGGACCCCGCGAAGGACCGAGAGTTCCCCGGTTTCGCTCCCCACGCGATCATGGAGCATTACGCCAAGCTCCAGGCCTCGTTCCGCACGCTGAAGCTGATCGAATCGCTCGGGGAGAACGACGCCCGCGCCATCGAGCTTGACCAGGCGCGGGCCAACGTCGTGTACCACATGGGCATGCTCAGCCACTTCGTCGCCGACTGCGCCCAGCCTCTGCACACGACGAGGCATCATCACGGCTGGGTCGGCGAGAACCCCGAATCCTTCACCACCGACTACGGCTTTCATGCGTACATCGACGGGGAAATCCTCAAGATTCACTCGATCGACGAGGAGGACGTCGCACCAGCGGCGAAGACGCGCGCCGGCGAGCTGGCGCAGCTCGACCCCGAAGCGCCGTGGGCGAACATCCTGGCGCACATCCGCCGTTCAAATGACAAGGTTGTCCCGCTGTACACGATGCACCGCGACGGTGCGCTCGTGCAGTCGCCAGGCAAGCAGCTCATCGAGGAACGGCTCGCGGACGGCGCCGTGATGCTCGCCTCCCTGTATCTGGCCGCGTGGGTGTCCAGCGAGCCAAACGAGCGCGACATGATGTACTACCTGCGCGCCTATCCATCCGCCGCCGATCAGCCTGGTCAGGAGGGCAGGTCGGCGGGGGACTCCATGCTGCCGCGCTAGTTCCGCGGTAGCGACGGGGTTTCCTCCGCTCCAAGCACTCCGGCAATCTTGCGGACGGTCGCCAGCGCATCGGCGTGCGCCGCGGCCTCGCTGGCGCGGAACTGCTTCCACAGCACCGGCAGCGAAAGCACCGTGAGCGGGATGTACCACCACCACGTCTCGACGTGGTTGGCGTACCACGTCCAGTACATGCCCAGCATCGTGTCGGTCAGCCAGAGACCGGGCCAGATCGTCAGAACCAGCGTGGCCAGCACGATGGCCGGCGCCTTGAGCTTGAGCCGCGTCCTGAACGAAATCAGCGAATCCTGACCGGCGTTCGTGATGAACCCCTCGAGCACCCTGTCATACGGCGATCCACATGCGAGCGTCGAGAATCCGGTCGCCTTCCCCTCCGGAAGTACGGCAAACTCCGGCAGCTTGCCCTGCCGCGCAAAGGTTTCGAGGCGTTCGAGAATGGCCTGCGCAGGCAATCTCGACCGAAGCCCGGGCAGAAGGCCCCGCCCTTTGAACACCGCCTGAGGACCGGCGATGGACGAGACGGCAGGTCCGGATAATGAACCCGCCGCGCTGGCGTCCGTGATCTCCGCTCGCTCCTTCGTCACCTTGGCTCCCGCTTGGCACGGCGCCCTGCTTGCGGCGCATAGGCGATGGAGTCTAGAGGATCGACCGAAATCGCAGCTCTCTGTTCGCTTTGGCACACCCCATGCGGGACAATGAAAGCATGATGCACGAGCGAGCCATCCATGCAACCTCGGGCGGTCCGCTCCGACTGGTCGGCGGAGGCCAGAGCGGCTCCATCGGGAACGGAGCGGCGGCTCGACGTGCGATTGCCGCCGAGAACACCGCGGCTGCGAATCTCCCCGCCGACGACGCCCGCCTCGTAATGGCGGCACGCGTGGCGGGTTCCCTCGACGGCGGCAGAGCAGCGATTCTGACGCCCGACAAGCGGCGAAAGCTCGTCGCCATGGGCACGAACCTTGGCCTGCGCTCCTTCGACACGAATCTGATCATTGCCATCGTGCAGGACGGCGCCAGGAGGGGCGAGATGTTCACCGGCGCGTCAACCGATGCGGACAGGCAAAGACAGGCGTCGGTGCTGGCGATGGTGGGCAGCCCACGCCGGGACGTTGGGGCGACGGCGCGGATCTGGCTGGCACCGGCGGCCGGCGCGGTCCTCGCGGCAGCGTTCACCATCGCTCTCATCCGCTGGCTGCTTTCCGGTTGACACCCGCACGACACGTGTGCCCACGCCACGACGCCCACCGATACCTGCATCCCGAACTCCGACCATGGGTGAGACCGCAGCCGATCGCAAGCGACGGATGAGACTCGAAGCCAAGCGGCGCCTGGCCTCGCTGGACGCCGCATTCCGCGCACGCGCATCGGCGACCATCTGCCGCAATGTCGCGAGCACCGACCTCTACCAGTCGGCACGCTCGATCATGCTGTACATCCCCATCCCCGAGGAAGTAGATGTCCGGGCGATCGGGGAGGAGGCCCTGCTGGACGGCAAGACGGTCTGCCTGCCGCGGGTGAACTGGGACGCGACGGAAATGACCCCGTGGGCGGTGGATTCCATGGAGGGGCCGTTCGAAGTCCGCCGTCACGGCATCTCGGAACCCGTGCATCCCAGGCCCGTGGCGGCGGACGCGCTCGATCTCATCATCGTGCCGGGACTGGCCTTCGACGAGCGCGGCCACCGACTGGGGCGCGGAGCGGGGTTCTACGACAAGTTCCTGTCGCGTCTGGCCACGACGCCGGGTGTTCTGCCGCCGCGGCCGGTGGCCGTGGGTGTGTGCTACGAAGCTCAGATGGTGGCGGAAGTCCCCGTGGAGCCTCATGATGCTCCGCTGCACGCGCTGGCGACCGAGCAGCGCCTGTTGATCACGGGAAATCCGCTGTAAGAGCGGCCTATTGTCGATGGAATAGAGCGGCCGGCCGCCCGGATCGGCACAAGCTTCACCCCCAGACCCGAGACGACACGCCATGGTGCTTCCTTCGCAGACCGCCCGCCCGAATACGTTCGCCGGATCGCGCTTCACGCTGGCCCGTCGCCGGCCGCGCCGTGGCGGGAAACTGCTGGGCGTCGCCCTGCTGGGCGTTCTGGCTGCGCTGCTGTGGTGGATGTGGCCGAAGAGCAGCGGAGGAGGCCCGGGCGACGGGGCGGAACTCCAGCCCGCCGGGACTTCACCGCTCTCCCCGCGCATGACGCTCGCGGACGGCGGGAACAAGCCTTCCCTCGACCCGATACCGGACCGCACCGGGCGGGCGTCGCTCGATTCCGCCTCGGCCACCGAAAAGACCCCTGAAGCGAAGCCCGCGATCCCCGCGTCCGATCAGGCTCCGGTGAACGACCCGGCCACAAGCGGAACAGCGAAGCCTATTCCGCCCGCCCCGGTCGAATCGACACCGAGTTCCGCACCTCAGCCGGCCATCGAGCAAACCAGCGCCGTGCAGGCGCTGATCGACAGCGCCGCCGAGACGCTTGCGCGCAACCGCCCTGTGGACGCGCGCGACATGCTCAACCGCGCCTTGCATGACCCGCGCGCGAGCGAAGGCGAGCGGCGCCAAGCCCGCGTGCAGCTCGGGAAGATCGCGGACACGATCACATTCTCGCCGCTCGTCGTGCCCGGCGACGCTGTGTGCGCAACCTACGAGATTCAATCCGGCGACAGGCTGGTTTCGATCGTGAACGAGCAGGGGCTGAAGGTTGATTGGCGGCTTCTGCAGCGCGTCAACCAAATGTCCGATCCCGGTCGGCTTCGGGTGGGCCAGAAGATCAAGATCGTCCGCGGCCCCTTCCACGCAGTGGTGGACAAGAGCGCGTTTCGGCTCGATCTCTACGCGAACGTCGCCGACAGCGACGGGAACAGGCTCTTCATCAAGTCGTTCGATGTCGGACTGGGCGAATACGGCTCGACTCCGGAAGGCTCCTGGCGCGTCCGTCCCGCGAGCAAGCTCATGGACCCGCGCTGGGTGAACCCGCGCACGGGCGAGCAGTTCGAGGCCAGCGACCCGAAGAACCCCATCGGCGAGCGATGGATCGGGCTGGAAGGCACCGACCCGCAGACCCAGACCCTCTCGGGATACGGGCTGCACGGCACCATCGAGCCGGAGTCGATCGGAAAGGAGATGTCGATGGGGTGCATCCGGCTCCTTGCGCCCGACATCGAGCTGATGTACGAAGTGCTCGTGGAGGGCGACAGCACGGTGCGCATCGTGCCTTGAGATGCCGGCCCCGACAGCCGGCGCGCGTCATCGACGCCGCCAGCGCGAAATGATCAGAAAAACGACGCCCGTCACAGCAACGGCCAGCCCCCAGAAGTAGAGATACCCCCACTTCCACGCGAACTCCGGGATGTGCTGGAAGTTCATGCCGTACACGCCCACGAGAAACGTCAGCGGCAGGAACACGAACGAAACGAGCGTGAGCCGGTTGATGACTTCGTTCGTGCGGTACCCGATCATCGACATGTAGAGCTGCAGCGATTCCGAGAGGATTTCACGGTCCACGGTCACATCCGCGAGCACCCGGTCCAGCTCGGCGACCATACCCCCGAGAAAACGCTGCGTGGTCTCGGAAACAAGCGGTGACTTGCGCGTTGCCAGCTCGTTGAGAATCGCGCGGCATGGAGCGACGTGACGGCGGAAATGAAGCAGGTCGGAAAGAAGACCGGAAACCTTCGCGAAAATGGAATCATCCACCTTGGTTGCGAACAACTGGCTTACCCGCTCGATATCCGACTCAAACGCGTGCTGCACGCCCTCGAACGACCTGACAAGGTGATCCCACAGCTCGTACACCAGGAAACTCGGCGTCTGCGCGAAGCGGACAAAGTCCTCCGCGTATTCCCGGCGCACGGAATCGAGAAACGGCACCGGCTCGCGCGAGACCGTCACCAGGTACCGTTCTCCGAGGATCACGTCCACGCGCGACCCTTCGAGCAGCCCGGCGCCTCTCCGACAGGCGACGACCGAAAAGTGCAGACAGCCCGGAAACGTGGCGTACGAAGTGTCCAAGCCGTCGGAGATCACAACGTCCACGACATGCGCCGGAACAGGCACGAGCTGCACAACAAGCGCACGCGCCTCCGCAGCGGTTCCCGTCTCGAGGTCCACCCAGACGAACTTGCCCTCCTCGATGGCGGGGCGCACGCGCGCCGGCTCGATCTCTCGGTGGGTCTTGCCCTGGAAGTCAAACTCGACGAACCGGCGCATGCGAAGACTCTCCGCTCGGCCATGCTAACCGAACGGAACCCGCCGCCGCATGCATCGCACCGGAACCCGGATGCGCCTACGGAGTGCCGCCGCCGCCGAAGGGTGGAAGACTGTTGGCGTCGGAGATGTCGTCGGCGAACTCTTCGATGGTCTCGTCGAGCGTCTGCACCACCAGCAGCGCCTCGCGCGATGTCGTGACCGCCACCGCATCAAGGAAGAGCGGGAATGCCAGCCTCGTGGCGAACTCGGCCCGCGGATTGCCCGCTTCGGCGAGCTGGGCGGTGCGCTCGATGGCGTTTTCCGCCGCGTTCGAGGAAAAGTCGTTGATCAGTCCCCGGCCCATCGCGGCTTCCGGACGGGCATTGGCGTACGTAATTTCGATGGCCCGAAGATCGTTCGTGGAGACGCCGGTGACGCGCGTTCCGTCCACGGCATCGACGAGCACGTTGAACTCCGTGCCCTTCACGGCAAGCGTGGCGGTCGGCGTCACCACCGCAAAGTCGTTCTCCTTGCGGTCGCGGTCCACGCGCACATCCATGTCGCCGCGCTCCAGCGCCAACGTCGTTTTCGCCTTCGTGTCCCCTTCCAGAAGCTGCGCGAATGTCACGCGCGCCTGCGGGTTCACCCGCACCGTGGCCGTGGTGCCGATCCGGATCACGACCGATCCCCCGATCCCCGTGCTGATCACGCTTCCGGGCTTGACCACGTCATGCACCGCAAGCGGGCGAAGCGTGTCATCACCAGCCGCCTTCCATGAGACGCGCCCAGTGACTTCCAGCACAAGCCCCGAAATCTCCTCGATTCCGTCCGCCGTCGGCTCCGCCGGAGCGTCGGGCGTGGGAGTTGTCCTGACCTCATCGGCGCCGAGCTGACCGGGCCGAACCTGCCGCGCCTGCGATTCGAGGTCCGCCTTCGAGCCGGGCTGGCGCGGAGCGGGAGGTGCGCTGGTCTGCGCCCATGCCCCGACGGCAAGCGATGCCATGGCCGTTCCCAGAACGATCAACCGAACCGCTTTTGAACCGTTCATGTCGATCCTTCTCCCTGCGCTTGGCGTCCCGCAAATGCGCGACACCCCAAGCCTTCCGCCCTCAACCATAGGCTAGCCCCGAATCGGCCCCCGGCCAAGCAAAATCCAATCTCGGCGGGACTGCCCTCATCGGTTTCGCTGACCGCGACGCGGCTTCAAGGATTCGCCGGCGGAGGCTGGGGGTTCGTGCGGCGTGCGGCAGGGTCGCCTTCCGGGGCGTCCGGCGCAGCCGGCCCCGGGGGAAGCGGCTTGGGCCTGCCTGATACGGCGAGGATCCCGGAAGAGCGATACAGCTCCGCCCGACGCAGGAGCGTCATGAACTGCACACCGGAGAGCGATTGATTCGCGGAGACTCTCGGCAGGAGACGCAGCGCGACAAGCTCCTTCGTCGCGGCGACCGGCGATCGAAGCGGACCACCCGTCATGCGCATCGTGAGGCCGCCTTCAATCCCCAGCTCGTGGCACACGATTCCGGCCACGACTCCGGTGAGCGCCGAAAGGTGCGGGTCCGGGACTTTCTCCTCCGGCACCCACCCCAGCGCCCGCGCGGCCGCGAGGCGCTCTTCCCACGTCTGCGGACTTGTGCCGGACTGGAAGAGCAGGAGCGCGTGCAGCGCGTCGTCATTGCAGACCACGTTCTGGGAGTAGAGCGCGTCGAGGAACTCGATCTCCTGCTCGGGCGAGGGATAGGTTTCGGCGGCCGAGCGCACGACGGTCGTCCGCTGCGCGGTACACCCGGCGTTCAGGCTGAGCAACGCCGCCGCGATGAGAAGCAGCGGGGCGATGCGCCTCTGGGCGATCGGCGAGAACGGTGGATACAGTCGCGGATCAGAAGGCATAAGTCACCCCCACCAGCACCAGCTGCCGCACGTCCTTCTCTTCCTCCGGGATGGCGTCACCGGCAAAGAAGAGTCCGTAGCGAAGATCGATGCTGACATCGCTGAGAATCTGCCATCGGGCGAAGACGTCCAGCGCCGTGCCGACAAACCGCTCGCCCTCCGTATCCAGGAATGACACGGCGGCATCCTCATCGAGCTTGGCGTAGAGATAACCGTCCAAGCCGATACGCAGATTGGAGACGGGCGACCCGCCGACGCGCGTCGAGCCGCCGAGCCGAAGCGTCAGCAGGTTCGCCGGATCTGGAGCCAGCACGAACCCGGTGGGCAGGTATCCGAACGAGTTGAAGGACTTGTCCTGCGTGCCGTCCTCGTTGCCGCCGAAGGTCTGAGCCGAATGAAGGCGATCGGGATCACCCGAGGCCGCGATGAGCCACGCATAGAGGTTGGAGTCGTTTTCATCATTGAAGAGATACGTAAGCGAACCGAAGGCGGCCCAGGCGGAAATGTCGTCCTTGCTCTGGGGCACGATGAAGCCGGTATCGGGATCGAAGGGACTCGAGAGCGACCGCCCGAACTGGTAGATGCCCTCGGCGCTCCACGCCCAGTTCTCGCCCCATGCGCCCTCGGCGCCGCCGCCGACATACTGGGAGTCGTACTCGAAGGCCATGTCCAGCGCCACGCCGTCGATGTTCAGCGTGGCTTCATCCTCCGTGTTCTCGTCGATCTGCGCGAGATAGAAGACATAGGGTCGAAGCTCCGAGCTGACGACCAGCTCCAGGTTCGCACCAAGGAAGATGCGCCTCGTGTCCCGGTCGTATTCGGGGCGTGAACCATCGAAGTCGATGGTCGATTCCGGGGGGGTGTAGGCGCCGAGCAGGGTGAGCGTGGCGCGCCCCGCCGTCACCTCCGCGAGCAGCGCGTAAAGGTCCTCTTCCAGGGCGAGGCCCGAACCCCAGTGAATCTGCTGTCGCCCGGCGGTGATGCTGAAATTGAAATCCGAGGGCTTCACCCCCAGCATCCGCTGATGGTTGTTCAGATCGAATCGGTACCACCAGCGGTCAAAGATGGCGTCGTCGAGTTCATACTGGTCATCGCTGCCGAACTCGTCGCCCTCTCCGTACGCCCGGTAGTCGAAGTTCAGCCGAAGATACGCCTCATGCGCGCCGGCGAGCGAGAGGTGCGTGTAGACTCGACCGCGGGTCTGCCAGAGGCGTGATGTCGTATCCCCTTCGTTGTCCACGTTGAGGTAGGCCTCGCGGAAGGAGAGGCCGAAGTCCGTGTAGAGCGACTCGGTGAGGGGCGCATTGGGGCCAGGCCCGCTCTGAAGCGGGTCGCGCACATCTCCAAGGACGCGCTCCAGCCGCTCCCGCTCGGTTCCCTGCGCCAGCGCCGCGCTGACCGGATCGAGGCACAAAGCCAGCACGAGACCCAAGGCTGCCGACATCCCCTTCCGGCCTCGGTTTCGTGCGCCATCAAACGCCATATCGCTCCCGTTCCGGCGCCTCTGCTCGCTCTCGCGGCGCCCTGCCGGGGAGTGCTGTTACCCGCCGCCTCGCGCCCTGTCAATCCGGCCCAGCCCGTCAAGGACCACCTCGCCCCGCTCCACGCATTGGCGAAGGCCCTCGTACACGACGGCACACACCGCCGTGGCGAGGTTCAGCGACCGCTCTTCGACCACCATCGGAAGGGTCAGGGCGCGCGAGGCGTATCGTGCGATCAGTTCCTGGGGAAGGCCCCGTGTTTCCTTTCCGAAAACCAGCCAGTCCCCGCGCCGAAGCTCCGCCTGCCACACGGGGCGCGTGCACCGCGTTGTGAACACCCACATCCTCGACGACTCGACCGGCCCGCCCCCGTCTCCACGTTGCAGGAATGCCTGCCAATCGTCGTGCTCCGATACGTTCAGTCTCGGCCAGTAGTCCAGCCCGGCCCGGCGCAGAGCCTTGACGTCCGTATCAAAGCCCAGCGGGCGGACAAGGTGGAGCGCGCAACCGGTTGCGATGCATGTGCGTCCGATGTTCCCCGTGTTGTTCGGGATCTCCGGCTCGTGCAGGACGACATGAAAAAGCGGGGGGGGCGCGCCGTCGGCCGCGCCCGAACTGCCGCGATCATGGCTCAATGGGCGCGAACTCCTCCGTCACGACCGCCCGCAGCACGGATTCCGCGATGGGCTTCATGAGCCGTCGTCGGTTGCGGTGTCGTTCCACGAGAAACCTCGAGCTTGTGTATCCCGTGATGAAGAAGAACGGCCGCTTCGCCGATTCCAGCACGTCGGCGATCGGCTCCGCAGTCTCCTTGCCCAGGTTGATGTCAAGGATGGCCGCATCGCATCCCTGCTGCTCGATCAGACGGATGGCCTCGCTCACGCTGGGCGCCGGGCCGACGACGCTGCAGCCGAGATTCGTGAGCATCCGGGAAAGCGCGGAGGCCGCGAGGAACGAATCTTCCACGACGAGCACGCGCAACCCGCCCAGTGCTTCATGACTTTGGGACGCCACCATGCATGCCGTCCTTCGCGCCGTTCAGGGCGCGCCCGTACGTGGCGGCACGCGGCCCGCGCGCCGATTGCTACAGGTCTACCAATGGTATCCGCGTTTCAAACCTGAGTCCCGCTGCATGGAACGCCTGCGAGGCGGTCCCCCGCAACTCGTACGGAATGCTCTTTTCGATCAGTTCCGAGCCGAAGCCGCGGCGGGCAGGCGGGACGACCGGAGGCCCGTCCTGCTCTTGCCAGCAGAGTTCGAGGATCGGAGCGTCGCCCGCGTTCGCCGGCGGCGCGACGCTCCACCGGACGAGCACGCGCCCCGAAGGTGCCGAGAGCGCACCATACTTGGCCGCGTTCGTGGCCAGCTCGTTCATGACCAGGCTGAGCACGGAGGCCACACGCGGCGGCACGCGCACATCCGGACCATCGACCGCGATGCGCAGCGGGTGGGCGCCCACGTGCGCGGCCAGCACGTGCGCCGCAAGCTCGCGCAGGTTCACCGGCCCCCACCGCGCGCCTGCCAGCATCTCGTGGAACGCGGCCATGGCGCTGAGCCGCTGGCGAAACGCCGCGACGAACTGCTCCGGCGAGGCCGTTGAGAGCAGCGTCTGGTCCGCGATCGCCGAGACCGATGCAAGGTTGTTCTTGACGCGGTGATCCAGCTCCTGCATGAGCAGTTGCTGCCTTCGTTCCGCCTCTTTGCGCTCGGATATGTTTCTCAGCACCGCCTGCACAGCCTGTCGCCCCGCGAACTGCACCGGAGTCCCGATTGCCTCGACCGGGACGCGCCGGCCGTCCAGACGCAGCACCTCGGTCACGCGCACGGGGGTCGCCCGGCGGAGGCTCTGCACCTCATGCACCCGCTGGGCAATCACGCCTCGCTCTTCTGGCGCCAGCAGGTCCAGCACGTTCAACCCGATAAGGTCCTCCGGCGCAGGAGCGCCGTAGAGTCGCGCCGCGGCCGGATTGGCGAACAGAATCACACCGGCTTCATGCACGACGATCGCATCGGGCGAATGCTCCACCAGTGCGCGGTAGCGCTGCTCGCTCTGCTCCAGCTCTTCCTGCGCACGGACGCGCTCCGTTTCATCGGATACGAGCGACAGGATCGACACCAGGTTGCCCTGATCATCGCGCAGCACCGAGTTGTGCCAGCGGCATGTGATCACGGCGCCGTCCTTGCGGTAGTTGCGATTCAGCGAAACATTCCGCTGTTCCGCGCCGCTGGACAGCCGCAGCATCACGCCGTCCACCGCCTCGGCGTCCTGCTCGAACACGAACCGCCATTCTTTGGGGTGGCGCCCGATGACTTCCGCCGCAGCCCAGCCGAAGATCTCCTCCGCCCGCCCGGACCATCGCGCCACCTTGAACGCCCTGTCCCACTCAATGACGGCGAGCGGCGAGTTGCCCACGTGGAACTCGAGCCGCTGCTGTGCCAGCCGCAAGTCCGTGTCGGCGCCCACGCCCGTCATGCTTTCATCCTAGCGGGACGGATTGGGGCGGTGCCTCAGTCATCATCGCCCGGGCGACCCTCGCGCTCTTCCAACCACTTCTGCTGAATCGTCTCGAGTATGCGTTCATTCACGGGGTGTCCGGGCTGCTCGCGGAAGCCGCTCAGCCCCTTGACCAGGTCGCGCAACTCCGGAAACCGCACCTGCAGAGGGTCGCGATCGGGGTACGCATCGGCCAGTTCCTCCGCGATGCGATCAACATCCAGCCAATGAAACGTGTCGGGCATGTTCCGCTCGCATCAGGGCGTCAACGACGACCCGGCGCGATTGTAGGCCCGGGCCGCCGCGGCTTCGTCGCGGATGCGGCGCAGCACGTCGATGTGCTCCCGGGTCACTCCGCGGCCGACGACGGATCGCCGCAGGAATCCGCTCCCCTCCCTCGACAGCGCGAGCAGCTGATCCCGCAGCGCGCGCGCATCCCGGATGCCTTCGATGGTCATCGCCGCATGATGGCAGGAACGGCCACGCTTCCGTCCATCCTTGTGCGAGCCTGACGCGATGGCACCGGTCAAGCCGCTGAAGGCGCGAAGCGGAGGAATCGCCACCGCAACGAACTCCAGCAGCACGCTCAGCAGCGGTCCTGCGGACCCGGTGCAGGCTCCCGCCGCCCCGGCGGTGGCGATGGTCAGGGTCGAAAACCCGAAGCAACGCTGGATCGGGCCTTGCGTCACGCGAACATCCTGAATGTTCCGAAGCGAGATCGTGCTCTCGCGGATCTTCCATGCCCCCGTGCGAATCCGCACGGACCTCTCCGTCAGGATGTACCACGTCACCTCGGCGCGCACCCGTGCCGCCGTCAGCACGCAGCACAACCCGACGACCAGCAGCACGCCGTAGACCGCCAGCGCGCCGATGATCCATTCCGAGGACGGCGAAGCGCTTCCCTCTCCTTCCTCATCCACGATCTCGAGCCAGGCGATCAAAAAACCGACCGTAAGCACGCCGGCATACCCGAGCGCATTGCGCACCGACACATACTTCAAATAGCCCGCCTCAGGGCGAAGGACGAGCACCACTTCCGAGTGATCGCCGGGCGGAAGCGGCGGTTCGGACGGGATGGCGAGCATGCGCGCGATGCGCGAGGCCCACCGCGAAGAACGGATCGCCCGAGGCGGCGATTCGAACGTCTTCACGTCCCGGCCCCCATCGCCGCGAGCCTGCACGCCGCAAGCTCATCTCTGAGCGCGCGCAGTTCCGCGATGTGCTGCTTCGACCAGCGCCAGCCGGCCCCCGGCCATTCGCCGCGTTCCGAGACTTCTTCGCCCAGGCCGGCGGACCGCGAGCGGCGCACCTTGTCCATGATCAAATCGCGGATCTCGGCGGCGTTGCCGACACCTTCGATCAACCCGATGTGCCCGCCGACGGAAGCGCCCTGCGCGCCCGCGGCGGCACCTCCGCCGCCGGCAGTCTCGATGATCACGTCGGCGATGCCGAAGTGCCGCTGGATCGGCCCCTGCCGGACGGTAACGTTCTGCACGTTCTCGAATGTGATGGTCGTCTCATGAATGGACCAGATGCCGCGCCGTATGCGCACCGAACGGTCCGAATGCACGTACCACATGGTGTCGTAACGCACATGAACCGCGATGTACGCGAAGATGTCGGGAACGATCGCAAGCAGCACCCAGACCGGAAACATCGCGACTCCCAGCAGCCAATGCACGAAAAACGTGGCGATCCAGAGCGCAGTGAACACCGCGTCGATGAGGATGAGCGCGATCCAGAAGTAGAACTTGCGGTAGCGCAGGTAGCCCTCCGCCGGCCTGAAGCTGGCCAGACGCTCGCCCTCGCGAGCGGGGAGCGTGGGCGGGTCGGCGGGCACGCGCAGCAGATCCACCAGCAGGCGCCATACGCCCGCGTAGACCCATGCGGCCGCGCGTTCGCCCCGCGCCGTCACGGCCGGCTCCCCGCCGACGGTCGGTGGGCGGCGAGTTCCCGGCGAAGCCCGGCGAGTTCCGCGCGAATCTCGCGAAGCAGCTCCAGCGCTTCCTGCGCATCATGGTCGAGCGTTGCACTTTCTGACTCGGATACCGCCGGCGATTCCTGCTCGCCGCGCGCGCCGCGCATCTTCGTGTAGAGAAAGTCGCGCAGCGCATCAGGATCACGGATGCCCTCGATGGTCATCTCGGGCGTCGCGCTGCCCGAAGCGGTCTGCACCGCCACGCTGGCCAGCCCCATCCAGCGCTGGAACAGATTCCGCGTCACGTGGATGTCCTGAATCCGGCGGTACGTGAGGTTGATCTCGCGCTTGAACAGCACGCCCCACGACATCCAGATCCCCTCGTCATCAAACCGATACCGCAAGGTGGAATACCGGAAGGCAAGCGGAATCAGGACGAGGAGCGTCAACGGCACGATGCACACCGTCGAAACGCAGCTCACCAGCACGTAGTACTTCATCAGCAGCGGGTCCGGCCGCGTGATGGTCCGGGGATCGAACGAAGAACTCGGCTCCGAAGGCATCCTCGGTCTCCCGCGGGCGACGGCGCGGCGGCCGCGCAGCGTGTGCAAGTCTAACTCGCGCTCACTGAACTCACCGAGAACCTCATTCGTCGGAGACGCCCTCCGCTTGCACGCCCCGGCGCACAATGCGCCCGCGAAAGGCAAAAAGCACAAGAACCCGGAGGGCGCCGTGGACCGCTCCACGCCGCGTCTCCGGGCTGCTGGGAGGATGTGAGCTGTGCTTGACGCTGGCTCGTGCCGACCTGCCGAGCTTTCTCAGCCGGCAATACGCGGACGTTGAGCGCCGATGGAGGGGCGCGTCGCCCGCACACCCTTGGCGGGGGCGGAGGGTGCGGCCTGCCCTGCCTCGGACTGCATCCGCCATCGCGGATCGTCGTATTCCCGAAGCAGCTCGTGCATGAGCCGAATTTCCTCAAGGTCCAGGCTCAGCCTCACGTCCAAGTGAACTTCCCGTCTCGGCTGCGAGGCGACGGCAGGCACGGACCGGTTCGGTCCCGGAGCATCAACGGACTTCATATCTTTCTCCCAATCGCTGGCGCGTTCGCGGATGTGGCGGAAAGGTCGATCCGCGTCGCACGTTCCCTGTCAAAGCGAAGATTCCAATCGAGCGACACCCCGGGCAAACGGAAATCCTCGCCTGAACGGAATCCCCGCGCACACCAACCGGCTGCCCAAGGTGTCTATCTCGTTGCAGAAGCTTGAGTTACGACACATCGCGCGAGCTGAAAAATTCCCTTTGACAAAGTATCATACTGTGATACTATAGGGCCGTGCTGACCATCCGGCTCAACTCGCCCGTTCCTTTGGGTGACCAGATTGTGACGGGGCTGCGGCAACTGATCGCGGCCGAGCATCTGCGGCCCGGGGATGAGCTTCCCCCGGTGCGTCAGCTCGCGGCCGACTTGGGCATCAACCTCAACACCGTGGCCCGCGCCTACCGGGAGCTGGAGCAGGACGGGCTGGTGAGCACGGGGCGAGGGCGTGGCACGCGCGTCACGGCCGACCGCATCCCCCCCCTGAGCCGCCCGGAAGGGGGGCGAGCTGAAGTCATCGATCGACTCCGTGCCGCGCTGGCGGAGGCCAAGCTCGCGGGGCTGACGGAAGAAGAAGTGACATCCATCGTTCGCCAACTGATGAGCGGTTTCTGGAGAAGTTCGCCGGGCGTTGGAAAGGAGTGACGGCCATGTTCTGGTTCGACCTGTTGTTCCCGCCTGCGATGATTCTCTTTCCCGCTGTGTTCGCGCTTTGCGTTCCCAAGCGCGGATTCTCGGAAGCGGACTTGAAGGCTTCACGGAGGCTGATTCGCTGGCTGATCGGCGGAACCGTGGGTGCGATCCTGATGTGGCTGGCAGCCAGGATGCTGTTCAAGCCGGACGTGGCGCGGCTCGGCTGGGTGCTGTGCTTCCCGCTGATGACGTTGGCGCAGCAGGCGATCGTGAAACGCAATGTCGACTGGTCGCCTCCGACCGCACGGAGCGGTGCTGCCGGATCGGATGTCCGCAGCGCCCTGCTCATGGACCGGGCAAAGCGCAATCCCGTGCGTCGGGGATTGTGGGGCGTGATGTGGATGATCTGGTCGCTGGCGGTCGCGGGGGTCGCGATGCGTCCCGCGCTCATGCCGATCGAGAGCCGGGCGGAGTGGACGCGCTGGGGAATCGCGCTGGGATGCCTGATCGTTGTCAGCCTTCCGCTGATGCTGTTCCTTCCGGCGCTGGTTCGCGCGTCGCTGCGTGAGGCCGAGCCGATGGATCCCGGAGGCTCTGCCGAGCTTGCACGCGCATACGAGCAGCTTCGCAACTTCCGAGCGTGGGTCTTCTTCTGGATGTTCGGCGTCTTTCAGCCTGTCCTCATCGGCGCAGCCATGATCGCGCTGGCCTGGCTGCCCGATTCAGTCGGCTCCGGCGCCATCGCGGGCCTCATCGGCGGCGGCCTTGGCGCCGCCTTCGGATTGGTCGGCGCGGGCTTCGGGATCTACGCGGGCATCCGTCGCGCGCGGATCAACGGGCTGCTCCGCCGGCTGGAGCAGGCGCACGCCTCCACGCTCTCGACCGCTGCCCGCTGAGGGCGGTTCGTGGTCGTTTGCGTCATCATTCGCGTTTGGAGCACACTCACATGCTTGCACTCTCCGCCATGACCGCCGCGTTGACGACCTTCGGCGCGCAGACTGCGGTGCCGCCCGCAGGCGCGGAAGCCGGCCCACCGCCCGCGCTGCACACCTTCACCTTCGACAACGGCTTGAAAGTGTTTCTCCGCCCGATCGACCACTGCGAATCCATCGCGCTGGTCGTCGTGTACTCCTTCGGAGAAGGAGCGGACCCGGAGGGCCAATCGGGCCTTGGTCACCTGATCGAGCATCTTTATTGCATGTCCGCCGCGGGCGACATCCCCGCGCGCACGGCGGAAGCCTGGTTCAGCGCCTATGCGCCGCCCCTGGGCTGCAATGCACAGACAGGAGAGGACTACACCGTCTTCGCGACCGTGTTCAGACCCGACAGGCTCGAAGCGGAGATCCGCGAGGCCGCGCTGCGCATGAGCGATCTGCGGATCGAGCAGGCCGACCTGGAGCGCGAGTGGCCCCGCATGGAACTCGAGCTGAGCAACATGCACGGCGGTTTCGCCCGGCTCGCTGCCATGAACCGCGCCCGCGAGCTGGTGCGTCCCAGCCCGACAGGAGCGCGCAAGGGCGGTGTCATCGAGCAGATCCGCACGATTCCGCTGGAACACATCAAGGCGCGCTGGGCGAAGTACTACCGGCCGAACAACGCGCGTCTCGCCATCGCCGGGGGCTTCGAACCTGCGCACGCGCGGCGGCTGATCGAGCGGTGGTTCGCGCGTCTTCCCTCGGGCGAGCCGGCACCGGCGGCACGTCCACGCCCTCCGGGTATGTCCGGTGTGACGGACATCATCACCGCGCAGCAACACTTCGGAACTCCGGAATCGGATGCGATGGTGTGCAAGGCATTCCGCGCCCCGCTGCCCGGCGAGGAGCACTACATCGCGCTGCAGTCCGTGGTGGGCGGGCTGTACCGCAAGATGATGGCGCAGCGGTCCGTGAGCGGACCGGGCGCGCCGCAGGTGTTCTACATGGCGGTCGATGACCCGTCGTTCATCGCCGTGATGGCGCCGGTTCCCTCTCAGGTGGCGCCTGAAAAAGCGTCGGCGGAACTCGATCGGTGGATCGCTTCGGCGGTGACTGTGAAGGATGAAGCCGCGGCGGTGGATACCGCCACGCCGCGCGGCGCGTTCGGCCCGCTGATGGGTCTGCCCGGCACTCCTGAGCTTGCCCTCGCGCAGAACCCCTACGGCCTGGCGTTCGGACTCGCCCGCGCCGATCAACTGGGGATCGACGCCGAGGAACTGGTTGCCGGCTTGGACAAACTCACCGGCCAAGACCTTCGCCGGTGCGCCGAAGCTGTGTTTGCGCCCGAATGCGGTGTCACGGTGATTGCGCGACTGCCCGCGGAATCCGATCCGGAGGCCCCCGCCGCCGAAACGGCGACACCCTCCGAGGACGAATGAGCGCTGCATGACCGGCCGCCGTAAGCTGACGCCGACGCCCCGCTCCGCGCCGCACGTGCCATGACCTGTCACTGGATGGTCCCCCCGCAGTTCGTCGAGACACCGCTGGCGAGAGCATGGCGGCTCTATCAGTCGAACGACTTTGCGCGCGTGATTGACGTGGGAAAGGAAGCGGTCAGGGCGGGGGTGCGCGATCCGCGGCTGCTGCACCTGATCGCTGGCGCGCAGATCCAGCTCTCGGACTATCCCGCGGCGCGGCGCACGCTGGAGCAGGCGCTCGCGCTCGCGCCGGATCAGCCGGCGATCCTGCATGATCTCCACTTGGTCCATCGGCGCGAGGGCAGACTCGCGGAGGCGAAGCACTTCCTCGATCGCGCCCTGCAGATCGACCGGAACAATCCGCATCTGCTCGCCGCAAGTTCGGAGATGCTCCTGCTGATGGGAGATGCGCGTGCGGCATACGCGCAGGCGGCCCCTCTGACCAGCACGGGACACATCGGCGTGACGCTGGCGTTCGTCCGTGCCGCCATGGCGCTCAACCAGCTGGAGGAAGCCGAATCGCACCTGCGCCTGAGCCTGGGACATTCCGACCTCAAAGCACCGCACCGCTGGCAGCTGCTCTTTTTGCTCGGCGAAGTCCTGGACCGAAAGGGCGATGTCACGTGCGCATTCGAGACCATCCGCGAGGCGAACGCGCTGAAGCGAACGACGTTCGACTCCGCGGCGCACAGCCGGTCGGTCGACGCCATGCTCGCGGCGTGGTCGCGCGAGGACACGCGGCGCGTGCCGGTGCCGGTTCAGACCGACGAGGCCGATGCCCGGCGACCCGTGTTCATCGTCGGCATGCCCCGGTCGGGCACGACGCTCGCCGAGCGCATCATTGCGGCGCATCCGCGGGCGCATGGCGCCGGCGAGCTGGCATTCGTCGAGCGCTGCGTGGCGGAGTTGACCTGCACCCTTCCGATCCGCGGCCCGATCCCGCTGGTCAACGATCTTTCCATTCTCTCGCCCGGGACGATGCAGGCATTCGCCCGGGCGTACGGCGGTCTCCTGCGTTTTTTCGCCGTGGACGGCCGCTCGATTCCCGCGCTTCGCGTCTGCGACAAGATGCCCACGAACTTCTTTCACCTCGGCCTGCTGGCGAGGCTCTTTCCACGCGCGGCGTTCGTGCACTGCGTCAGGGATCCGCTGGACACCTGTCTGTCATGCTTCTTCCACAACTTCAACGGGCTGGCGTACACCAATGATCTGCGCGCTCTCGGCGCCTTCTATCGCGACTATCGCCGGATCATGGACCACTGGAAGTCCACCCTCGATGTGCCGATCTTCGACCTTGTATACGAGGATCTGGTCGCGGATCAGGAGGGCGTCTCGCGCCGGCTCATCGAGTTCATCGGCCTGCCGTGGGACAAAGGGTGCCTGCGCTTCCACGAGCTCGATCAGCCCGTGCTCACCGCCAGCATGCAGCAGGTCCGCAGGCCCATCTTCGGAACATCCGTGGGGAGAGCGAAGAAGTATCGGGAGCACCTCGGGCCGCTCATCCAAGCCATGAACGCCCCGGCTTCGGGCACGTGAGGACCGCGCGTGCCCGCGCTCTGGCCGCGACGGACCGTTAGTGCGGCACTTCCTTCACTGCGTTGCGGTTCCATGCGGGAACGCGCACCACGATCGGCCCGTTCCCCTGGATCACGCACTGGCAACTGAGCCGGCTGTTGCGCTGCAGGCCCGGCGCCTCTTCCACGCGATCCTCCTCCGCCTCGTGCGGCGGAGAAAGCTGGTCCATCCCCTGCTCGATGTAGACGTGGCACGTCGAACACGCGCATACTCCGCCGCAGGCGTGCTCGATGTTGATGCCGTGCTCCACGGCAACCTCGAGAAGATGCTCGCCTTTGGCCGCCATGACCGTCCATTCGGATTTGTCCGTTCCCGTCAGCCCCTGCGGGTCTTCGACGAAGAACTTGACCTGAACCGTGGGTGGCCCGTGATCGTGATCGGAGTGACGCAGGTGCATGCCGGATAAGGGGGATTCGCAGGGTGGTCTGGGAACTCCGCGGACGTACGAACTTGAGCGTTCATCCTAGCCCGCCATCGCTCGGCCGGGCGAGAAAGCGCCGCTCCGGGGCTTTCCGGTCGCCGAGAAGCTACCCTGCGAGTTCATGGATGAGGTGCTCATCAGCATTGTCGCCCCGGCACACAACGAGGAGGGCAACATCCGCGCGCTGGTGGATGCAGTCGAGCATGCCGGAAGGGAGCTGGCCGCACGACTCGGCGACCCGAACAGGGAAAAGTTCGAGTTCATCCTCGTGGATGACGGTTCGACGGACGGCACCAGGGCCATGGCGCTGGAGCTGGCCCGTACCCGGCCCTGGCTCCGCATCATCGCGATGACGAACACGCCGCGCGGCCGGGGCAACGGACAGTCCGCGGCCTTTCACGCGGGCTTCCGGGCGACGCGTGCGCCGCTCATCGGCGTGCTCGACGCCGACATGCAGAACGACCCGGCGGACCTGCCGGCGATGCTCGACCTGCTGCTCCGCGAAGGCGCCGACATGGTGCAGGGAGATCGATCGCGCAACCGGCGCGACGGATTCATCCGGCGCGCCGGCTCCATCGTGGGACGGGCCTTCCGCCGCTGGCTGCTCGGGGACACCATCCGGGACACCGGCTGCTCGCTTCGGCTGATGAAGCGCGAGGTGGCGCTGCGCCTGCCGCTGGAGTTCCGGGGAATGCACCGCTTCATCCCCGCCACGGCGCGGCACCTGGGGTACAAGGTTCTCGAGATGCCGGTTTCGCACAGGCCACGCACCGCAGGCACGACCAAGTACGGCATGGGCATCCTGCAGCGCGCCCTTCCCGGCCTGGTGGATTGCTTCGCGGTGCGCTGGATGCGCCGGCGGCGCAGACCTGTCACCTCGATGGAAGTCCGGGCGGCTCGCCCGGAGATGCGCGTTCGTCCTGCGGAGCATGCGGGAGCGCCCGGGGGCGAAGGAGTCCGGGCATGAAGTGGGAGCCGGTGGCCGCGATGGCGCTCGTGATCCTGCTCGGGCTGTGGCTCGTGTGGGGCGGCAGCACGCGCCTCGGTCTGCCCGAGTGGCGCGACCACGCGCGGCTGCTGGAGCTTCGACTGGGCAATGAGCGCGGCGCTCTGGAGATCGTCCGCGACCCGGCGGCACCGGACTCGCCCACGTACCGCTTTCTGTTCAGAGACGGCAGCTCCACCGCCGTGATGTCCGCGGAAGAACTGGCCCGCGTTCTTCCCCCGGAGGTGTTCAACCGCGTGGTCGCCGAGGAAAGCAACTCCCTCTATCGACTGCTCAACATCACCAACCGCGGCAGCCTCGCATGGATCATGATCGGCCTCGCGGGACAGGTCGTCTTTTCCTGCCGGTTTCTTGTGCAGTGGCTGGTGAGCGAGAAGCAGCGAAAGAGCACCATTCCGCCCGTGTTCTGGTGGCTGAGCCTTGGCGGAGGAATCTGCCTCTTCGCCTACTTCGCCTGGCGGCAGGACATCGTCGGCGTGCTGGGCCAGTCTTCCGGTCTGGTGATCTACTCCCGAAACATCCGGCTGCTCCACAAGCAGCGCAAGCGGGAGCAGCGGCGCATGGAAGCAGCTGCCACGGCGTCGTCCGCGACCGCCCCCGCTCCCTCGGCACCGGTTACCGCTGCGCCGCCCGGTGAATCGGATCCCCCGCCGTCGGCCGGCAAATCCAAGTCCGAGAATCCCTCAGAGCCGCGCCCGATCGAGCCGACATAGAAGACCATGCTTGCATTCCTGGACGGCCGAGCACTGAACGGAACGTTTGCGACACTCGAGGACGCGATGCGGGCAGCCGCCGCGGGAGCGGGGGACCGCCTCATCACGGAGGCGCATGCGGACGGCGTGCCGGTTCCGGTGGAGGACCTCGTCCATCCGCCGGCTCGACCGGACTACGCTCGCGAGGTGCGGTTCGTGTCGGCGCATCCCGCCGAACTCGCCTGCGCCGCGCTGCAGGAGGCCGCGAGGGAACTGGAGTCGCTCCGGCCACGACAGGCGCGCATCGCCGACCGGATCCGGACGGGTGAAATCGCCGGCGGTCTGAACGAGCTGCACGAGGTGCTCACCTCTTGGGAGAAGGTGCGGGGAGTGCTTCAGCTGGCCCGGCGCGCGATGGCGACTGCCTCGGGAGAGGCGGCCCCCGATGCGGGCGTAGACCGCGCGGTCGAATCTCTGGCCGCGGAGCTGCGCGAACTGCACCGTTCGCTGGCGGTGGAGGACTGGGCAACCGCCTCGGACCAGCTCGCATACTCCATGGAGGAAATGGCGATCCGCTGGCACGATCTGTTCCTTACACTCGGGGCACGGGCCGCAAACGCCGGAGCCGCCGGAAACCGCGTACCGAGAGCCGAGTAACTCATCATGGCCGCGACACGTTCACGGGCAGCAACAGCGCAGAAGATCGATGAACTGATGGAACGCGCCAGCCGCGCCCTGGCGGAGACCCGCTACTTCGAGTGCGAGAGGCTCGCATTGGAAGCGCTCGATCTTGCCCACGCGTCGCATGACTACGACCGCATGGCCCGCCTGCTGCTTCCACTTCAGGAGGCCCGCCGTCAGAAGCGCCTGGCCGCCATCGATACCGGCAAGCTCTACCGCATCAGCGAGCTTCCCTCCGCCACGCGAAAGCTCAAACCCGGGTGCTACCTCATCGAACCGCCGCTGGTCGGGGCCGACGGGCGCGACCTGCGCGACCGGGCCAATCAGCAGGAAGTACCGGTGTTCATCGTCGTGAGGGAACCGAAGACCCGGCTGGGCGACTGGCCGATTGTGATGATCGGGCCGGTCACGGTGCGGACGAAGGTGGAGCCTCCCGAGAAGGAAGAAGCCCCAGATATCGCATGGATGATCGAAGCCGCTGAAGCCCTCGGGGAAGAAGCCCTCTCGACCGTGGATCCCCAGGCCGACATTTTTGAACAGGTTGAACAACTGCTCGACCGCCTGGGAACGGTGACCGAGCACGAGAAGCTTCACCAGGCGCTGGAAGCGGCGTGCCGCGAAGCTGCCGCGGAAGTTGCGCGCTCCGGGCTTCCGACGGACCGCCACGCCCCGAAGGATGACGACGAACTCGATCTGGAGTCGGACGACGACATGTAGATCACGCCGGCGCGTCGCCGCAGCGCACGCCGCCCCCTTTGATGTTCGACCCGCGCCGATTCCGCGAGCGCGACGAACTACCAGTCGTTGTTGCTGCGGCGGTCGTTTCGCTCGTTCTGATCGCCGATGATCGCGCCGCCCACGCCGCCCACGATCGCTCCGATCGCGGCACCCTCACCCATGTTTCCCGACATGGCCCCGATGCCCATGCCGGCAAGCGCGCCAAGCCCCGCCCCCGTCAGAGCGCCTTCACCGGCGTTGTTGCAGCCGCTTCCGAACACCGTCGCCAGCAACAACACGGATGCGCCCAGCGCGACGGTACGGGATCGCTTTCCGATCAGTGGGTTCATTGATTTCATGACGTTCTCGCTCCAGAGGCGGATGACTGTATCCTGACGGTGAATGCTACGCCGTGACGGGGTGAAGTTCCCGGGGCGGAAGTTCCGAGCCGAAAAGGCCCTGCACGGCTCGCGCGGAACGCGAATCAAGCCTGCCGGGTGAGCCATCGGCTATACTGGACCCCGTTCGCCCGGAGCACTCGCGCACCGTGATCTCGTGGCTTTCCCACCGCATCGTGAACCTCGAAACGGCCGGGGAGCGGGCGCGCCGGCTGCACGCCCGGTGGCTGACGCGGGCGTTCACAGATCCGAACTTCCGCCAGCCGCGGATTCCCGTTCGACCGGTTGCTCTGGGCGGGTTCTCGCGTCTCACTGCCACCGCGCGGGGGCGGGCGTGGGCGGATGCGTGGTGGGAGTCGGCCCTGTCATGCCCTGACCCGGCCTGACGGCGCCGACCGATGTAGGTGTTCCGAGCCGCTTCGGCGCGGGCCGTCCGCCCGTCCGCCGCGACCACTCGACAGGATTCCACGCCGATGCCCGATTCGACCCGTCAGACGACCACGCTCAACCGGCGGTGGCTTGTCAAGATGTACGTGTTTCTGACCGCGCTGGTGGTGATCGGCGCATGGGGCGCACTGGACGCATTCGTCGTCTACCCCAAGCGCGGGCTCGAGTTCGCCGAGTTCATGCTCAAGGATTACCTCGACGCCGCCCGCTCACACCACGGCGTGCTCACCGCCATCAACGCATCGGTGGAGGACCCCGCGGCCGACATGCGGGAACTGAGCGAAGGCCTCGGCCCGCAGAACACGAAGGACCGCGCCAAGCTCGCATGGCTCACGGCGCTCAGCCGCGTCTACAGCCTCGATGCGCTCACCCGCCAGAACCGGGCGGAACTGCAGCGCCGCAACCAGGCGGGATACGCTCCGCAGGACACGGTCACCCTCTTCGAGGATCCGCAGGGCCTGCTCGATCGACTGGGAACCGCGCTCAAGACGCGCCAGCGGCCCAAGCCGCTCAGCGCTCTGGATATCCCGTCGCAGTACATCATCATGGCGTGCGGGCTGGCCGGGGCGCTGTGGATGGTCGTCTTTCTCGTCCGATGCGCCGCGCGCAAGTTCCACTTCCAACCCGACACCTGCGCCCTCACGCTTCCCGACGGCACGGTCATCACGCCCGACCTCATTACCGACATCGACAAGCGCAAATGGGACAAGTTCTTCGTGACTCTCACGCTCAAAGATGGCCGGCACGTCAAGCTGGACCTCCTGCGCTATTCGCCGCTGGAAGAGTGGTTCCTCGAGATGGAGAAGCGCTCCCCGTGCTACCAGCCGCCGGAGAAGCAGGAACTCGACAAGAAGGACGAAGGAGCCGAGACATCTCCCCCTTCCGATACCCCCGCAGGCTCCGAAACTCCACCTGCCGCAAAAGACTGACGCTCCGCCCCGTTCCGACCCCGGCGGTTCCCGGCGGCCGGCAACCGGCGGGTGCAAAAACCCATTGAAGGAGGCGGATGTTCACCTTCGCCGCCATCTGCTTCGCGCTTGTCAACCTGCTGTGCGTGGCGCTGACGCTGCTCACGCTTCCGGGCATGTGGCTCATGCTGCTCGCGGCGGTGATTCTGGACTTCGTCATCTTCCCGGAAATCGATGTCTTCAGTTGGCAGACCTTGGCCGTCGCGGGCGGGATCACGCTTGCGGCGGAAGCGGTCGAGATGCTCGCCAGCGCGCTGGGAGTCAAGGCGGTGGGTGCATCGAGGCGGGCCGCGATCGGCTCCGTAATCGGCGCGCTCCTCGGCGCCGTGTTCGGCACGGTCCTGCTGCCGATCCCCGTAGTGGGAACGGTGGTCGGGGGCGCCATCGGCGCAGGCGCGGGCGCCATGGGCATGGAGCTGACGCTGCGCCGCACCGAATCGGCGACCGGCAGTGTGCTCCCCGCCGACTGGCGGCAGGCCGCTCGCGCCGGCGGCGGCGCCGCCGCGGGACGATTCGTCGCCATCATCGTCAAGCTCCTGCTCGCCGCGGCGCTGGCGGTGCTGCTCTCGGTCGCGGCATTCGTCTGACGCAAGGGCTGTGGCAAATGCCCCGCGGCTCAGCTTCGATCGCCGGCGCCCTCGGCCGGTGCCGGGTCCGTGGTCCGGGGCCTGGGTTCGATGAAGCCTTCCGGTTCGCGTCCGAGCCAGAGATCGCGCAGTTCGAGGCGGGAATGGATGCCCCAGTCGCGATAGATGGCCTTCGTGTGGTCGTGAATCGTGTGCACGCTGCGGTTGAGCATGCGCGCGATTTCACTCTCGCTCATGCCTTGAGCCAGCAGAGGCAGGATGGCGCGTCGCGTGGGGCTGAGACCCTCGAGCAACTTCCTGCGGTGGGCCTCCGGGCGCAGGAATCTCCGCCCGAATGCCTGTGCCGCCGGCTGCGCGATCGCGCGAAGGGCGCTGATGGTCCGCAGCCCGGGCTGCCACGTCGATGCCAGCGCATCCACTTGGATGAGCAGCGTCGGCGCCGGATGAAGTTCCAGGCACGGACAAGAAATGCGCAGGAACTCGAAAAGCCCGAGGTCCGCGCGAACAGCGCGGAGTCGGCTGGACGACCATCGTTTCTCCGAGACGAACTCGGCACGGTCAAGCACTCGATTGGCACGCGTACCCGGAGCGGGGCGTGCGACATCGTGACTCGGCCAGCCGGCCTCTGCGTCATCGAGAATCGCCTTCATCGCATCCGGAGAAGGAAACCCTGCGCCCGCGGCAAAGCACGCCCGTGCCTTGCGGCTCGACCGCGCCGGCGCGTGGTCGATCACGAGCGTCTGAACAGCAGCAGGCGGATCGATCAGATTGGCCAACCCTTCCGCGAGCAGTCCGAGCCACTGCTGAGGGTTGATGGGCGGCGCAGCGAATAGCTCGGCCGTCAGCTGCGCGCAATCACTTGCGAGTGGTGCGGGATCGGGGTGCGAAGCCGGCATGGAGACAAAGCGCGAAATCTGAACCCACGGCGCCGGCTTGCACACACCAAGCCCGCCGCCGCGCTACAGATACACGCTTTTCGGGCGAATTTTCGCGGAGTTACGCCCATTTTCGCACACCCGGAAGCGCGTCCCGCGGAGCGCGTGCACAGATTCGTGCAAACCCCGCCGTGAACCAGAGCGTGTTGGCACAGATTTGTGCAATCCCACCCCGGGTTTCGCACGAATGCGAGATGCAAAAAAATTCTTCGACACCTCGCGGAATCCACGCGAATCACAGACTCTCATCCGGGTCGTGACCCGGGGGCGCCTTGGATTCCTCGCCGTCTCCCGCCCGCCTCAGCTCCTCGTAGATTTCGTCCAGACGATCCGCGACGGCGTTCATGTCGATCGGTCGACGCGCGGGATCGACTTCCACGCAGAAATGCAGCAGGTCGGCGAGCCGCTTCGGCACCTTTGGATTGAGCTCCTCCACGCGCCTGGGTTTCTCGATCATGTGATCGTCCAGCGCGGTCACCAGCTTGTCGTCCTTCGGCATGGCCGTGGGAATGTGGCGCTTCGTGAGCACCCAATACATGGTGGCGCCGAGGTTGTAGATGTCCGTCTTGGGCGTGATGTCGCGCCGGTGCACCTGTTCGGGAGCGATGTAGTCGGGGGTGCCCTGGATGCGCTCCTTGATCGTACCGATCGGGCACGCCTGTCCCAGGTCGATGATCTTCACGCGCCCCCGCTCGTCCACGACAATGTTGTTCGGCTTCATGTCCGCATGCACGTATCCGCATGCGTGCATGTGCGCGAGCGCACGGGCGGTCTGGCGGAAGATGTCCACGGCGGCGAGGATCGACTCCGGAGGATGGCGCTCCACGCTCACGCCGTCCACATACTCCATCAGCAGGAATATCTCCTTCACCGTCACGAGCATCTCGCGGTTCTTGATCACGCGCTCGATGTGACGGATCTGCGGGTGCCGCACTTTCTGCGCGACTTCGAACTCCTGCAGGCTCTGCTCGATGAACCGCTGGTCCTTGCTCGACTCCCGCCTCACGTGCTTGAGCGCATAGACCTGCTTGGTCTTGGGATCCTGGACGATATAGATGGTCGATGCGGCGCCGCGGCCGATTTCCGCCAGCACGCTGAATCCGGCGAGCTTCGTGCCCGGCTTCGCCGGCTGATAGTGCTTCATACCGCGCGATCCTCCGCGCCGAACCAGGCGCAGAATGCCGGATCGCCGGCGCTCGACCGGAAACACGCCGCAGGAGGCAGAAAACACATTGGCTGCAACTTCTGAGCTGTCATGAACATACGGGCAATGCCGGGCGAGGCTTGGGACGCCCCTCCCACCCCACTGACCGGAGTATGGCGTTCTTTGCCCCGCTCTTCAACGCACCCGCCTCTTGCCGGCTCTGCGCGGTCCGATGCCCCCACGCCCGAGCAAGGGCGCAGGCCGGCGCTCAGCCCATCGGTCCTTGGGCGTACCAACACACCTGAACATCGCTGCGAAGTTGCGGCGTCAGCGCAGGGCGAGGCTTTCCCGGAAGGCGGCTTCGGGAAACAGCCTTCCCGGACTCGCGGTCGAGGACGAGACCGATCGATGCAGGATCACCTGGTCATCCGGGATGCCCAGCCGCTCCTGCAGGGCGGTCACAAGCTCCACGAGGCTCCTGAGCTGCGCTTCGGTGAACGGACGACGCTCACCATCCCCCACCAGGCAGATGCCGATGGCGTTGCGGTTGTAATAGTCGCCTTCCGGCCCGGCGGTATGCGCTCCGGGGAGCTGATCCAGCCAACGGTACCCGATGGTGATCTGGCCGTCCGGCGCGCCGCTTCCGTTGCCGATCACGAAATGGTGACCCAGCCCCTTGAGGCCGCGGGCTTCGTGCTGACGGGCGATCGTCTGCGACGACCCGATCGGCGAGCCGGAGTGATTGATGATGATGGAAGTCCACCGACCCTTCTCCGCGGGAGCTCGCGTGTCGAAGATCGATGTCGGATCGAGCGTCCGGTCGGTCGTCGAGCGGAGCGGCGCTGTCGCGGCCGCTGCAAGTCGAGAGGGGGAAGCCGCCGGGCTGGTCTCGAGGGCCAGGAGCAGCCCCCCCACCGCCGTCATCGACACGACAAGCGCGCCCCACACAGCGGGAGCGCGATGAGCTTGTAGAGCTGAACCTGTTCCGGTCATGACCGCCGCCTGATTCACTGCCGCCGCCCTTTCCCCACTAGGCTCCGCAACCGTTGCGATACGAAACGAATCGGATGAAGGCTTGAGCGGACTTCTCAAAACAGTCGCATGACTTCGCTTCACAAGCAAGTCGAACGTCTGGTGGGTTATTCGGACACGGAGGATCAGGTCTTCGGCGAGAGCCGGCCTCGGAGGTTCGGCTCTCGACGGCCATACTCATCCTCGATGTACTGAGGGGCGAGCTGATTGCGGGACCGGTCGTAGCGATCGTATTGAGAACGCGGATCCTCGGACGAAAAGAGCGGCTTCCCGCAGCCCGCAACCCCCGATGCGACGCTCAACCCCAGCGCAAGGGCAAGCCCCGACCGCATCCATGCGTTTCGTCCCATCCCGTTTGCCGCCCGGCGCTCGCCTTCCATGCCCCTAGTGTAGTCCCGGCGTGCGGCCTCTCCCGGGGGCGGCATAGGCACATCAGGTTCGACCGCCGGTTTACCCCTCGGAGGGCACCCAGGGCGAGTCCGCAGCCCCGGCGAGCACTTCGGCCGAAAGCCCGGGGAGCGGCAGGTACTTGGCCAGTGCCTCGCCGAGCATCCGCCCCTCCGCAAGCACGAAATAGCAGGGACGCATCAGGCACCGCGAAGTGAATCTCAGCGCCCGAGCCAGGTTGTCGCCCGTGGTCGCGATCATCAGTTCGGAGGCGTCGAACCGGATCGGCAGCACCTGAAACTGCCAAGCCTGTCGACGCGAGACGAGCTTCAGCGCCTCGGGATCGAAGCGCTCCTTCGCCAAGTCGACAACGGGGCTGATCCGCGAGTACTGCTCCGCCCAGGCATCCTCGACGTCCTGCGGGCTGATGCCGAACATGCTTTCCGCCAGCAGCCCGAACGGCCTCCGCGAGTTCTGCTGCTCCATCAGAATTAGCTCGACCTGCTCGCGGGTCAGCAGGCCATGCTCAACCATGATCTCCCCCAGTCGAATCGCCATGCGGATGCACCCTCCATGGCCCGCGGCCGGGCCGGTCACTTCCCTGCTGGCATCGGCGAGGTGACATCCGTGCAGAAGGCGATCCCGAGGGATCGGAGAGATTCAGTCACGTTCGAGCGGCCGGCGCAGTTGGGTGGAAGAACTCCGGTTGCACGCGTGAAATCCGCTGCTTCGTGGCCTTCCACGCCGGTTTGCACTTGCAAGAGCAGGAGTTGAATGCCATGCGCCGCACGGGCTTGCGCCGGCTCCGCCCCCGAACCCGAATCGCGTCGCGTGCGTGCGCGTTTTCCGGAACTTCCCCGCCCCGGTCCGGTATCGCCGAACGCCGGTGAGTAGCATTGACCGGCGCAGCGGATCGACCGCCGAACGTGTTCCCGGGCCGTGAGCTTCCCGGGCCGTGCCGTTCCCGGGAAGGAATGTCATGTCCGACTCCGTTCCTGAACTTCAGGCGCTGGCCGACCTGCCTGCCCGTTACGCGGCCTTGACCGAGCAGCTTCGGTCCGTGATCGTCGGTCAGCATCAGGTGATCGAAGAACTGCTGGTGGCCACGTTCTGCCAGGGACACTCGCTCATTGTCGGTGTTCCGGGACTGGCCAAGACGCTCCTCGTGCGAACCCTTGCCGCCAGCCTGCGCCTCGAGTTTCGGCGCATCCAGTTCACACCAGACATGATGCCCAGCGACATTCTGGGCGCCGAGCTGATCCAGACCGACCCTCAGACGGGTGAGCGCCGCATGCAGTTCGCGCCGGGGCCTGTGTTCGCCAATGTAATCCTTGCCGACGAGATCAATCGCACGCCGCCCAAGACCCAGGCGGCGCTGCTGGAGGCCATGGCGGAGCGGCAGGTCTCCGTGGGCGGCGCGACGCGGCGGCTCGAGGAGCCGTTCATCGTTGTAGCGACTCAGAACCCCATCGAGCAGGAGGGAACGTATCCCCTGCCGGAAGCCCAGCTCGATCGCTTCATGTTCGGCCTGTGGATCGGGTATCCCAAGCCCGAAGAGGAACGACGGATCGTCGGCATGGGCGATGAGATCGCAGCGCGGGCGGAGCGCGTCGCGAGCGTCTTCGACGGCCACGAGCTGGTTCGACTGCGCCGCGCCATCGGGCGGATTCCCGTCAGCGAGCATGTCGTCGAATACGCCGTCAGCCTCGCTCGCGCCACCCGCCCCGGCGATGAATCGTGCCCAGCGGCCATCAAACGCTTCGTCGCTTGGGGAGCAGGGCCGCGGACCGGCCAGGCGCTGGTGCTCGCAGCGAAGTGTCTCGCGGCCTTGGAGGGCGAACCGACGCCGAGCTGTGCGCATGTCGCGAGACTGGCACCGGCGGTTCTCCGCCATCGGTTGGTGCTGAACTACGCCGCAAGCGCCGAGGGCGTGACGGCGGCGACCGTCGTCGAGCAACTCCTGCGCGACATCCGCGAGCCGACATATGTCTGAGCGAGATTGATGACGAGCGGTTCGGTGGGCAGTCGGTGGTCGGTGGCTGCCTCTTCTCGATCAGAACCGCCGAGGTGAATCTCGCGTATGGGCATACGCTCCGTCCCGTGGCGGGAGCGAAATCCGAAGGTATAGTTGTAGAGTGATCCTTCCCCGACCCACCCGGCGGCATCCGGTCAGACCCGCACTTATTCATGATGCCATGCCAGCCACCGGGAGACAGTCGGCCCGGACGCGTTGGAGATGACTCCGGCCGTTCCTGAAGGATCTGAGACATGTTCGAGTTGACCATCGCCGCTCCGGACGGACATGTAGTTCGCCGCATTGAGTTGAGCGGGCAACGGCGCATCAAGATCGGGCGTTCACGCGAGTGCGACATCCAACTTCCCATCCCGGCGGTTTCGCGCAAACATGCCGAGATTGAACCCTTGGATGAGGGCACCTGGGTCATCCGCGACTTGGACTCCACCCACGGCTGCCTTGTCAAGGGCGAGCGGATCCGCGAGCTGACCATCACCCCGGGGCTTGAGGTTCACATCGGGCCGGCCGTGCTCAAGTTCGATGATCTGGCCACCCGCATCGGCGCTGAACTCGATCGCATCATCACGGAGGATGACGCGTCCTCGCCCCGCATCGTCGGCACCCTCGACGAGCCGGAACCCACCCGGACACCCAGGCTTCGGCGCAAGCGCGATACCGCTTCTGACGGAGCGGGCAACGAAGAAACGCTTCACTGATCCGGACGGTGTCAGGGTGCAAGCACGTGAGAACGAGGCATCCCGGACCCGAGCGTCACGGTTCCGACCAGGCTGGGTCTCACCCGTCATCGGAAAGCCGCGTTGCTACAGGCAGTCTGGCCCTGCGCTCATCCGAAACCGCTCGCCCGCCCAGACTGCCCGCAGACCCTCTCGGCGCCGCCGGCGCACCCTCCTCGGCACAGGGCGAAGCTAAGCACCGCCGCACCCAACGGCGAAGGAATAAAGCGATCTGGCTCGAGCCGTCGTTGTCATGCGACCGATCCTCGTCCTCGGCATCGTTTCGCATGACAGCGGGCGTCGCGCACGGCGTTCCACAGTCGATGGCTTCCTTGCGAAGTCGTGGGCGCGCCCCGCGTTGCACTCGACGAACCCTGGCTTGACATCGAAAGGTCCTGAGTCGGGAGTCTGCACCCCCGCGGCAGAAGGCCGGCGTGACGACCGTCCGTAAGCGGCATGACGCCTCTCGCAGGACGACAAAGAAACAGGCCCCGCATGAGCGGGGCCTGTTCAAGCAGCAGCGCACGCAGGTTCAGGATCAATAATCCATGTCATCCATCCCGCCACCGGCGGCCGGCGCGGGAGCCTTCTTCTCCTTGATCTCCACGACCGCGGCATCGGTCGTCAGCAGCAGCCCGGCGATGGAAGCCGCGTTCTGCAGCGCGATGCGCTCGACCTTGGTCGGAACGATCACGCCCATCTGGATCATGTCGCCGTACTCGTGCGTGAGCGCGTTGTAGCCATAGTTGGTTTCCGAGGACTGCTCGACAGTGTGCGCGATCACCGAGCCGTCCAGCCCGCAGTTGGCCGCGATCTGCTTGATCGGCGCCGACAGCGCCCGCTCGACGATCTCGATGCCCACGCGCTCGTCGCCCTTGGCCTTCTTCTTGAGGTTCTCGAGGGCCTTGCGGGCGCGGAGCACCGCCACGCCGCCGCCGGGGAGAATGCCCTCCTCCACGGCCGCGCGGCAGGCATGCAGCGCGTCCTCGACGCGGGCCTTCTTCTCCTTCATCTCGACTTCGGTGGCGGCACCGACATTGATCTGGGCAACCCCGCCGGCGAGCTTGGCGAGTCGCTCCTGCAGCTTCTCGCGGTCATAGTCGGAAGTGGTCTGCTCGATCTGGTGCTTGAGCTGCTCGATGCGACCCTTGATCTCGGAGGTCTTGCCGGCCCCTTCGACGATGGTCGTATTGTCCTTGTCCACCGTGATCTTCTTGGCGCGGCCGAGGTCGTTGAGCGTGACCTTCTCGAGATCGATGCCCAGCTCCTCCATGATCGGGCGACCGCCGGTGAGCACCGCGATGTCCTCGAGCATGGCCTTGCGCCGATCGCCGAAGCCGGGGGCCTTGACGGCGCACACCTTCAGGACGCCGCGGAGCTTGTTCACGACGAGGGTCGCGAGCGCCTCGCTCTCCACGTCCTCGGCGATGATCAGCAGGGCCTTGCCGCTCTCCGCCACCTTGCTGAGGATCGGGAGCATGTCCTTCGCCGACGAGAGCTTCTTCTCGTGGATGAGCACATAGGCGTCCTCGAGCACGCACTCCATGGTGGCGGGATTCGTGACGAAGTGGGGCGAGAGATACCCCTTGTCGAACTGCATGCCCTCGAGCAGCTCCACCTCGGTCTCGAGCGACTTGCCTTCCTCGACCGTGATCACGCCGTCCTTGCCGACCTTGTCCATGGCCTCGGCGATGATCCTGCCGATCTGCTCATCCTGATTGGCGGAGCAGGTGCCGACCTGGGCGATCTCCTTGGAAGAATCGATCTTCCGCGACATCTTCTGGAGTTCATTGACGATGGCGGTCACGGCCATGTCGATGCCGCGCTTCACCTGATTGGCATTGGCGCCGGAGGTGATGTTCTTGAGGCCCTCGGAATAGATGGCCTCGGCATAGATGGTGGCGGTGGTGGTGCCGTCACCGGCGTCCTTCGAGCACTTGGACGCCACCTCCTTGACCATCTGTGCGCCCATGTTCTCGTAGGGATCATCCAGCTCGATCTCCTTGGCGACGGTAACGCCGTCCTTGGTGACCGTCGGCGAACCGAAGGACTTCTCGAGGACGACCACGCGCCCGGACGGGCCGAGGGTGATCTTGACGGCATGGGCGAGTTTCTGGATGCCCTTGAGGATGCGCTCGCGGGCGTCCGTGTCATACGCGATCATTTTGGCGGCCATGGGGTTGAGTCTCCGTTATGCGTTTGTGGTGTGTGTGATTGCTTTGTGGTTTGCGGTTTGATTCGGGCCACAGGCCGTGGGCCGCGGGCCACGGGATTGCTGAGGGAACGCCCTCGTCATCCTGGCCGGAGGCCCGGGGCCCGTGGCCCCGGTTTCACCCGATCCTGAGCCATGCGACGCGTTCGGCGTCGAGGATGTAGATGTGCTTGCCGTCTGTCACTTTCACGAGATGATCCTCCTCATCCGGGATCAGCATCGCGCGCTTCACATGCAGCATGGATTCTCGCCCGAGATCGTGGGGAAAAACGCCGGCGAACACGACGTCAAGGTCGCGCTCGGCGTTGAGTTCTCGCAGTGCCTTGCGGAGCTGATCATTGGTCATGGTGAATGCATCGAGGCACGAGGCATCAGGTGAAAGGGGAAGCTCAATCTTCGATGACCGCCAGGATGTCGTCCTCGGACATCATCAGGAACGTGTCCTTGTCGAGCTTCACCTCCGTGCCCGCGTAGGACGAGAAGATGACCTTGTCGCCCTTCTTGACCGACAGCGGCACGCGCTCGCCGGTCTCCGTGTTCAACGCGCCGGTGCCGACGGCCTGCACGGTGCCCGTCTTGGGCTTGTCCTTCGCGGACTCGGGCAGGTAGATGCCGCTCTCCGTCTTCTCCGTGGCCTCGTCGCGCCGGACAAGAATCTTGTCTCCGATGGGTCGAACCTTCGTTGCCATATGCGAAACTCCGAAAGAAAGGTGTCGAGGTGTCAGGGTTTCGAAATCTTTTCACGGTGCCGAAGCAAGGACGAAGACGATCAAAGCGCCGAGCGGCTTATCAGGCCGTTGACGGGCCGCAAGGCCAGCGGTCGGAGTAATGACGGCGCAGCACACGCCGCATCGCTTCAAGAATCAGTTCAATCTGCACGGGTCGTTCGATCACGGCAAAGGCGCCGGCGCTCAGCGCGCTGGACATCACTCGCCCGTCCTCGCGCCGCGAACGCGGCCGCTTGACCACCAATGTCGGCGGCGGCGTCTCCAGCCGGCGCAGCAGGTCCAGCAGACGCACACCCCCCTCCTCTTCCTGCTCCGCCGGCGTGCTCGGGCAACAATCCAGCGGCAGCGAGAGGTCCACTACGGCAATGTCTATCCGGGTGGTCTGGATGAGCCTGGTCGCTTCGCGCCCGGTCCGCGCCCGGCATGCCGCAACCCCCATCGGCTCAAGCAGCCGAGGCAACAGGTCCGGCCATGTTTCCGTCGGGGAACCCGCGCACGAGAGCAGCAGGTTGAGCCGCCCTCCGGGACCTGTCCTCTGTTCACCGGCGGGGCGAGGCACCACCCCCGTGCCCGGGGCTGCCTGCGAAGGGCTTCCCGGTCCGGGCGTGCCTTGTCCGCCGAACGAGGATACGGGTGATCGGGATGGGCGCGGCATGACCATCGACGATCCGTGACTGCAAAGCCCGCGCCCCGGGGAAATAGTCGCAAGTACCTGTCAGATATGGATTTACAGATTCGCATCGAGCCATTCGCCTGCCACAGAGCGGATCACGCTGCAATCCCAGGTGCCAGAGTGGCAGGGATTGCGACGGGTTCGGGAAGCGGGAGGGAGGGGTCAAAAACCCGAGCCGACCTGCTTCTGGCGCGGACATGTGACGATGTGGTCATTGACCATCCCGACCGCCTGCATGAAGGCGTAGCAGATGGTGGACCCGACAAAGCGGAAGCCGCGGGAGCGCAGGTCCTTGCTCATCGCGTCTGAAACCGGAGTCTTGGCGGGGATGTCGGCCGGCGTCCGCGGCCGGTTGACAATGGGGCGCCCGCCCACGAAAGACCAGAGGTGGGCATCCAGAGACCCGACTTCATCGCGGAGCTTGAGCGTGGCGCGCGCATTGGAAACCGCGGACTCGACCTTGAGCCGGTTGCGGACGATGCCGGGGTTCTTGAGCAGCGATTCGATCTTCCGTGCCGAGTAGCGCGCGATGCGCTGAACATCAAAATTGTCGAAGGCCTCGCGATAGCACTCGCGCTTCCTGAGGATGGTTTCCCAGCTCAGGCCCGCCTGTGCACCTTCGAGGATCAGAAACTCGAAGAGCCGTCGATCGTCATGCACGGGGACGCCCCACTCGGCGTCGTGGTACACGATCAAAAGTTCGCTTCTGGCCCATGGGCAGCGGGACGGCATGGCCCGCAGCGTATCAAACCGTCACATGACCGAATGTCCAGAACAGAACATGAAAACAGACAAGCAGAAGATTCAGTCGGGATGGTTGCGCGGCCGCGAGCGGGATTGCTTGATTTCGGAACGGCGCGACTTCGCCTCGAGGCGGCGTTCCTTGCTGGAACGGGACGGCCTGGTCTTCTTCCGCGGTTTCGGCCTGATCAGTGCAAGGGCGACGAGTTCGCGCAAACGATCGATGCAGGCTTCGCGGTTGCGAAGCTGCGAACGGTGCTCATCGGCGGAAATGAGCAGCTCACCCAGATCGTTGATGCGCGAGGGCGCGATGCGGCGCAGGCGGTGAGCCGCGTCCGGCGGAATAGGCAGGTCCGCGAGACTCACCCGCAGCTCGGCCTTCGTGGACCGCTTGTTGACGTTCTGCCCGCCCGGTCCGGCCGATCGGACGAACCGGAAGCGCAGCGCGGCCGCGGGGACAATCACACCCGGCGCGAGCGTGACGGCGCCGGAGGGAACCGGAATCTCCTCGAGATTCGGTGCATGCCGCGCGCCTGCCATGCGCGGCAGCATATCGCCGAATGTCACCGGAGCCTCCGGGTCTGAACCGGCACATGCCGGATGGACGATGCATGACCCTGCGCGACGCGACGGAATCGCCCGACCCTACCATGCGTGCGTGCCCCGTCCCCTGCTGATCTTCACCGACGAGCGCATGATGCTGCACGATCCCGGCGCGGATCATCCGGAACAACCCGCGCGGCTTCGCGCCGCGGTCGCGGCCCTGCGAAATACCGGCCTTCCCCTGCGCTGGCACGCGCCCGCACCGGCTCCCGTCGAGGCCATCCTTGCACTGCATGATCGGGCGTACGTCGATCGCATCCTGGGTCTGCGCGGCAGATCGGCGCAGCTCGACCCGGACACCGCGCTTTCACCCGGCTCGATCGATGCCGCGCTGCTGGCCGCCGGGGCCGCCATCGACGCGGTGAAGGCGGTGTGCACACCCGGAGCGGAAACGACCGCCGCTGTGGCGCTCGTGCGTCCGCCGGGGCATCATGCCGAGCGCGGGTGCGCGATGGGCTTCTGCCTCTTCGACAACATCGCCATCGCCGCGGATCATGCGATCAGGTCGCTCGGATTGGAGCGCGTGCTGATCGTGGATTGGGATGTGCATCACGGCAACGCGACGCAGCACCTCTTCGAAGAGCGCAACGACGTGCTGTTCGTTTCGCTTCACCAGTTTCCTTTCTGGCCGGGCACCGGCGGTCCCGGCGAAATCGGCATCGGACCGGGGGAGCACTTCACGCTCAACATCCCGCTTCCCGAGGGTTGCGGCGACGCGGAGTATGTGCACTGCTTCCGCGCGCTCGTCGAGCCGGTCGCTCGGCAGTTCATGCCGCAGCTCGTGCTCATTTCGGCCGGGTTCGATGCGCATCGGCGCGATCCGCTTGCAGGCATGCGCGTCACCGAAGCCGGTTTCAGCGCCATGTGCGCTTCCATGCGAGGCATCGCGGACCGCTGCGCGGACGGCAAAATCGCGCTCGTGCTCGAAGGCGGGTACGACCTCGAAGCGCTCGGCGCATCGGTCGCCGCGTGCGCCCGCGTGCTGACCGCCGATGTTCCCGCCGTGCCCGATATCGGCACTCCGCATCCGGCGATCGACGAACTGGTCGGCCGCCTCCGTGCGCTGCACGCCCCGCGGTGGCGTTTCAACGAGTGAATGGCGGCCTCCGCGGTGCGCGGGACCCGGCTCGGGGAGGCGCCGTGCCTCAGCCGGTCTGCTCCACGGTTCCGGCCGGCGGCATGAAGCCCCCACGCGGGGCGGGAACATGCGCCCGCGTGTGCACCATCGGCGCGACGGGCGTGGCGGCGTCTTGGCGGGCGGGCTGCGCCAGCGGCTTGCGCCCCACGGCGATCAGGCTCAGCGCGGGACCGATGCGCAGCGCTTCACAGAGTTTGGCCAGCGGCAGGAGCAGCTCGAACGTCTTCATCTGCATCGGCGTGAGGTCGCCGCGGCCGAGCTTGCCGTTCACCCACCAGCCGAGCGTACCCAGGCGGTTGAAGGGGAGCATCTCCACGATTTCGAATCCGGCTTCGCGGACCTTGGCTTCAAGCTCGGCGCGCGTGTATCGGCGCACGTGCCCGAGGACGCGATCGCACTCGGAATAGAGCTTCGGATGCGCCGGCACCAGAATGATCGCGTGCCCGCCCGGGGCCAGCACGTCATGGAAATGGCGAAGCACGTCTCGATCCGCCTCGATGTGCTCGAGCACGTTCAGGCAGATCACGGTGTCGAGGTTGGCGCTGCGAAGCTCATCGGCGCCGTCGCTGCGGCTCAGGTCCGCCTGCATGGTGCGGATGTTGTCCAGGTGACCGAAGCGGCGCTGAATCATCTCGGCATAGAACGGGTCGTTGTCGACGCACACCAGCCGCTCACGATCCAGGAGAAGTTCCGTGAAGTTGCCGATCCCGCAGCCCGCCTCGTACACGCGGGTTCCGATGAATCGCTCGAACCGAGAGAGCATCCAGCGGTTGAATCCGCGCGCCCGGCGCATGCTCTGAAGGATGTAGAACCCGTCGTGCGTTGTGAACTTCGTGTCGAAGAAGCGGAACTTGAAGAGACACCAGACCGCAGCCACCGCGTCCTTCCAGCCGATCTTCTTTCCTTCGGCGACCGTGCGTCCGTGATAGCTCACGGGCACTTCGTAGATGCGCAGGTTCCATTGCGCCAGCCGCGTCGTAAGTTCCGGCTCGATCCCGAAACGCTCGCTCCGCAGCGGGATCGCGCGCAGCACATCCGCCCGCACCGCCTTGTAGCATGTTTCCACGTCCGTGAGATTGATGTCGTTGAGCACATTGGCCAGCAGCGTGACCAGCCGGTTGGCGACGCTGTGCCAGAAGAGCAGCACGCGGCGCTGGGGAGACGAAGCAAAGCGCGAACCGAACACCGCGTCTGCCTTCCCCTCCAGGATCGGACGCAAAAGGGCCGGATACTCGCGCGGGTCATATTCGAGGTCCGCGTCCTGAATGACGGCGATATCGCCGGTCATGTGCCCGATCGCCGTGCGGATGGCCGCCCCCTTGCCGCGATTGACGCCGTGCTCAAACACGCGGATGCGCGGCTCCGACTCCGCCAGCGACCTCAGAATCTCCAGCGATCCGTCCTTGCTTCCGTCGTCCACGCAGATCAACTCGATCGGAATACCCACCGGCGCATCCAGCACGGCGCGGATGATCGCCCTGAGCGTGCGCGCTTCGTTGAAGACCGGCATCAGGACGCTGAGCTTCCTGCATTCCATCGCGTGTGCCTTGCTGGCTCATCCCCATCATACCTAGGATGCGCACGGATTCATGAAGCGAATCGAGAACTTTGAACTGCATCGCAGATTTCCTCCGTCGCGGCGCGCGGTCCGAAAACTGCGCCGCTCGCCTGGGTGAGGCTCACCATGAACAGCGAATTCTTCGGGCGCCCTCGGGCGCGCTTCGTCGCGTCGCTCACCTTCGGTGCTGCGGTTCTTTGCGGCCATCCCGCCTTCAGCCAGACGGAGGCGGATCAGCCCGCGGCTTCTCCTCACACCGGCGCGCAGCCGCGCAAGGAAGCGACGCCAGCCGGATCTCCCGGCCAATCAGGCACACCGGCTCTGACCTCCGCCGAGCAGCGCTTCCTCGATCCACGCATCGATCCCGACCTGCGCACGGTCATGAACGAAGCCATCGGTCACCGCCTGCCGGCGCTCGCATCCGATCTCGCATGGCACAACGTCGACATCGCCCCGGATTCCTGGGACCAGTTCCGCGGCAAGGTGATCGTGCTGCAGTCATGGAATCACGCCACGGAAAACGGGCGCGCGGCGCCGAGGCGCGTCGCCGCGCTGCTCGAGAAGCTCGCTTCGCCGGATGTGCGACTTGTCGCGCTGCACACGCCCGACGGCGCGGAACAGGTCAAGACGTTCCTCGATCGATCCAAACTGACGCTGGCGGTGCTGGTGGACCGCACGGGCGCGTTCTGCGATGACCTGGGAATCTGGAAAACACCCGTGACCATCGTGATCGATCGCGCGGGCGCGGTGAGATATCCGGGTGTTTCCATCAGCGCACTGCCGCAGGCAGTCGAGAAGCTGCTCGGCGAGCCGTTCGACGCCGCAGCGCCCGCGCCTCCGCCCCTGCCCGCGCGCGATGCCCGCGACGCCGCCCGCGGCGCACCGCCCGCGGCTGCTCCGACCGGCGACGGATCGAACGCGAAGGACGCGTCCGCAACCCCCGAGGGCTATCCCCCGATCACCGGCCAGCTCCCGGCCAACGACCTTCGGGGCAGGAATGGGCCTGCCTTGACAGTCGGACAGTGGATGAACGGCCGGCCGCAGACCGAGGGCAAGGTCGTGATGGTCGAGTTCTGGGCCACATGGTGCGGACCCTGCGTGCAGAACATCCCCCATCTCAACGAGCTTCAGGAGAAGTTCAAGGATGACGTCGTCATCATCGGCGTGACCGACGAACCCAACGGCACCGTGCAATCCTTCATGCGGAAGCACCCGTTCAAGTACACCGTCGCCACCGACCAGAAGCGCCGCATGGCTTCCGTGGTCAACATGCGCGGCATTCCGCACGCGATCGTGATGAGTCCGAACGGCATCGTCCGGTGGCAGGGCCACCCCGCCGGACTCAAAGAGGAAACCCTGCGCCAGATCGTTCGCGCGGCCGGACGGGTCGGAAAGCCGCAATCGAGCGTGAAGCGCTGGATAGTGCCGTCCGGTCGGACGGAGTAGTCGCGCTCGGGCAGAGTTCAGCAGTTGTGGCTGAATGCAGGACCCATCACGGTCCTTCGCTTCGCACCGGCAGCAGGACGCATCTCTCGCCGCACTGTTCCCGGCTCACTCGCGCCGGAGCTTGGCCAGCAGGCGCAGCATCTCGACATACAGCCACACCAGCGTCACCAAGATCGCGAACCCGGCGTACCACTCGTAGCGCTTGTCCGCCCGGTTCTTCACCGCGTTGTTCACGAGATCGAAATCGAGCACCAGGTTGGCCGAGGCCAGCCCGACCGCCAGCAGCGAGAAGCCGATCGAGATCAGCCCACCGTTTGCAGGGTCGTAGACGCTGAGCAGACCTGGCGCTCCGCACAATGCCGCGATGAACGCGATGGGGATGTAGAGCACCAGCCCGAGCGTTCCGGCGATCACGATGTTGTAGAACGTGCGGTTCGGGCGCACGAGCTTCGTCGCGTATGCCGCCAGCACGCCGCCGGCCACGCCGAATGTCAGGAGGAATGCATTGAAGACCAGCGCCTGATTCAGCGCCGCCGGCTCGCCTGCATCGCCCGGAGTCGCGAACTGCATCGCGTACAGAGCCGAGAGCGAACCCAGGAAGAACCCTTCCGACAGCGCGTACACGGGGGCCGCGAAGGGCGAAGACCTCGGCGCAAAGCTGCAGATCATCGCCGCGATGAATCCGACCAGCCCCCCGCCCACCATCGCCACCAGGGGATTCATGCCGCCGTCCAGCACCTTCGTGTACGAGAACACCGAAGTCGCGGTACACATCGTGAGCAGAAAGAAAGTGCGTGTCACGGTTCCGTTGATGGTCATCACATGGCGCGATGCGTCCACCGGTCCCGCGGTCGAATCGGGCGCGGAAGCCCCGCCGGCGCTCCCGTAACGGGACTCGTAGTCGTCCCACGTCTGCGTCGCACTGAAGACCGGATTCCGGAGCGCCGGGTTGCTGGTTCGGAACATGGTCGTACCCTTCTGCCTTCGATCAGTTCTGGCCGGAGCGAAGAACCCCGGCACTGTAATCGGTCGATTCTATCCCTCGACTGTCGCCGGACGCGGCCGCCGCGCGAATCCTCACCCCCTCCCGCCACTGCCCCGCAGCCATTCGACCGCCTCCGGCAGTTCGTCCACCAAATCCGACGCCAGAAGCCCGGCGGAAGCCTCCCGGCGCGCGCACCACAGCCGCGCGGCCCTCGCATGAGCCGCGACCCCGAGCCGAGCACAATCCAGGAGCGACAGCCCCCCCGATGCTCTTCCGGCATTTCCGCGCCCGAAGAACTGGGCGATGAACGAGGCGATCACGCCGGTCAGCACATCCCCTGTTCCCGCGGTGGCAAGCGCCGGATTCGGACCCGCATGCACCCACGTCGTTTGCCCGTCTGAAACCACCGTCGTCGCGGACTTGAGCACCACCACGCAGCCCAGGCGCTGCGCCAGCGCTTCGGCGGCGCGCGACTGGCCGGCTTCATCCCGTACCTCGATGCCGATGTTCAGCGACCGATCGGAGGCGAGCCTTCGGAACTCCCCCAGGTGCGGGGTGAGTACGGCTGGGGCGCGAAAATCGCGCGTCAGCTCCGGCAAATGCGCCAGATTGTTCAACGCATCGGCATCCACCACCACGGGCAGTTCGTCCTGCGCGATGCAGCGGAACGCGGCCGCTCGGGCGCCGTCCGACACCCCCAACCCCGGCCCGACCGCGATGCAGCTTGCCGTGTCGAGCAGGTGATCGATCACTTCCGCTGCGGAGTGCGGCACGATGCCATGCCTGTGGTCCACCGGCAGCGGAATGCCCGTGGCGGATGGAGCAATGGTGAGCGCCGCATCGATGATCGGTTCGGGCATGACGAGGCGCGCCAATCCGCACCCGCAGCGCAGCGCGGCCAGCGCCGCCAGCGCAGGCCCGCCGATCATGCGCTGCGGAGTCGGCTCGGGCCCCTCCGGGTCGGGTTTGGCCGCACAGCCTCCCAGCACCGCAACGGTGCCGAATGTCCCCTTGTGCCCCGTGGGTTCGCGCAGGGGGAGGCGTGGCAACGATGAATGGGAATGAAGATCGGCCATCGGCGGGCGGACTGTGCGGACCTACTCGGTCTTCTCGACCGCAATCGAAAGCTGTCCGATCACCTGCGCGAGCGGCACAAGCGAGTTGAATCCGTCTTCATCGGAGAGAGAGGAAACCGAGATGGTGATGTGCGTCGCATCCATGGGCATGGCCGCGTCGAGATCGACCCAGCACGGCTTGCCATCGACCTCGATCAGGGCCTGCGCCCACATGTGGTAGCCGAAGACCCCTTTCTCGCCGAGGAACTCATCCACGTACACAAGGCCGCTGGCCGTTCGCGACGGAACCCCGCGCGCCCGCAGGAGCGCCGCCGTCAGAATGGCGTGCTCGGAGCAGTCTCCCGTCCGGGTCGCCGCTACCTCGGACGCGGAAGCGAACCCGACATCCAGCGACTTCTCATCGATGTAGCGCGACACGAAATCGACGATGGCCCTGGCCTGCGCCAGAGGTTCTTCCGGAGTGTCCTTCGTCGCCTCCTCCGCCAGTTCGATGATTTTGGGGTCGGTCGTGTCCGCCGCGTCGCACGACTCGAGGAATCGCGGATCGTTTACCTCCGATTCCGGCGCAGGCTGGAGCGCTTCGATGTCGATCACGACTCGAACCGACTTTTCGTCCAGTTTCTCGATCCGCTGGGCGGACGTGGCGGGCAACTCCGGCATGTCGCCGTTGCGGACGCTCAGCACGAACGAACCGCGCCGGACTTCGCTCGAACGCTCGATCGGCCGGTCCGGCTCCACGAGCGTCGAAGCCATGAGTTCAGGCGCGTCGAACTCCGAGAGCGCCAGCTCCTTGTCCGCGGCCAGAATCGTGAGGCTGATGCCTCCCAGCGGCACGGTCGATCGGATGTCCACGCCCTTCTCATCGACGAAGGAGTTGAGAACGACGGTCGGCATGATGTCCTGCGTGACCTTCCACTCCACCGCCGGCACGGTCTTGCCCATCGCCTCGACCGTGGTCTTCCCCACCACCGTGTGCTTGACGCCGAAGGACTCGGGCCCGACCGCGGGGTCCAGCGTGCGGTACGTGATCGACTCCGCGCCGGCAGCGAGCCTTGCCGCGATGAAGCGGTGCATTTCCGCCGGAGTCAGCCACTCTCCTTCCGGGAAGGGATGCCGCTTCTCCGTCGTGCGCCCCATCTGCTCGGTGATCTGCAGGATCCCCTCGGCGTCCCACACGTACCGGCTTGTGGTCGTTCCCATCGCGCCGAGGTCCTGACGCGTCATCATTTCGATCGGCTCTCCGTCGACCGTCTCGATGAACTTCGTTTCGATCGATATCTCCACGTCGACCGGCCCGCGCGCCAGCTTCATCTCCATGACCGATTGCGACGTGATGCGCCCGTCCTCCGCCGTGCTCTGCCACACGTGCATGTGGCCGGCCCTCTGATCCATCATCTGCAGCACGTACCACCGGTCATAGTCCTCGTCCCCGGCGCGCGCGAGCAGCGGCGCCGCCAGCACGGCCGCGCACCACGCGCCCAGCACCCGAAGTCCTCTGAAGCGCCCGGTTGCCGTCACCATGCACATCCTCCCGCCGCGCGTCGCGGCTCCGCCTTCATCGCCGATAGGGTATCTGGCCGGGGCATTCCCGGCTCATCATCGCCTACGCTTGCAGGAATGATCGATACGCACTGCCATCTGACCTTTCCCGACTTCGCCGGGCGTGTGCGGGCGGTTCTGGACCGCGCCGCCTGCGAGGGCATCCGCGGCGTCATCACCATCTCCACGACGACCCGCGACTGCCTCGAAGCCCTCGCGCTGGCGGAACAGCATCCCGACGTGTGGTGCACGGCAGGCGTCCATCCGCTCTACTCGGACCGCGGGACGCACGAGTGGGCGAATCTCGGGCGCGTCATCCGTCAGCCCCGGTGCGTGGCGTGGGGCGAACTGGGGCTGGACAACCACTACGAGAAGCCCGCGCGCGAAACGCAGCGGCGCATCCTGGAAGAGCAGCTTGCGTACATCGAATCCTGCCGGCGCGGCACGGACGGAGGCGGGCCTCCGGTCGAAAAGCCCGTCGTGCTTCACTGCCGCGAGGCATTCGCCGACCTGATCCCGGTCCTTCGGGCCACGTCGCTGCCGCCCGATCGGTTCGTGTTCCACTGTTTCACCGGCGGCCCCGACGACATGCGCTTACTGCTGGACTTCGGCGCATACGTCAGCTTCACCGGCGTGCTCACCTATCCCAACGCGCCCGAGGTTCGTGCGGCCGCCGTCCTCGCGCCCATCGATCGCATCATGGTGGAAACGGACGCCCCGTTTCTCACACCCCATCCGCACCGCGGGGTGCGCCCGAACGAACCGCGCTTCGCCGCCATCACCGCGTCGTGCCTGGCGGAACTGCGCGGAATGACTCTGCAGGAGCTTGAGCCGGTATTGAACAACACGACGCGCCGGTTCTTCGGCATCGACGCGTGATGGCCGGGCCGGCGCCGCGCGGCGTCATGCATCCAGCCTCGCGGCGCCGAGCGGCTCGTAGAGCCACCACCGCCGCTTGAGACTTGGCCCGTATGTCAGCCCGAAGCGTTTCATCGCGATATCCCGGATGTGCGCCACCGCCTCCACGGGATCGTCCGTGACGAACACGAGATCAAGGTCCTGGGGCGAAATGGTCCCTTCCGCCAGCATCGTGCCGCGCACGAACTCGAAGAGCGGGCGCCAGTAGTCCTGCCCCATGACCACCACGGGAAAATCCGCGATCTTGTCGGTCTGGATGAGGGTCAGACATTCGAACACTTCATCGAGCGTTCCGAACCCGCCCGGGAGCACGACGAACGCGTAGGAGTACTTCACGAGCATCACCTTGCGGACGAAGAAGTACCGGAACGTGATGAAGCAATCGAGAAAGGCATTGGGCTTCTGCTCCAAGGGGAGCTGGATGTTGCATCCGATCGACTTGCCGCCGGCTTCCTTCGCGCCGCGGTTCGCGGCCTCCATGATTCCCGGCCCCCCGCCGGTCATCACGGTGAACCCAGCGTTGGCCAGTTCGCTTCCCACCCGGCGCGCGATCTCGTAGTAGCGATGATTCTCCTTGAAACGCGCCGAGCCGAACACCGTGACGCAGGGGCCGACGAAGTGCAGCGTGCGGAAGCCCCGGAGAAACTCGTACATGATGCGCAGTATCCGCCACAGCTCGAATCGACGGCGCTGCGGACCAAGCAGAAAACGCTTCTCATCCGCGCTCGCCGCCGCCTTGCCCCACGGCCTGCCGGACGCCGCGGACGCCTCGGCCCCGGTCTCCCGCGGCCTGCCGTCGGGCTTCTCATCGGCCTTCCCGCTGGAGGGCTGATTGGTGCTCATGTCACATCGACCTCAGAAGAGCATCGGCACGAACCCCGCCGCGATCAGAATGATGATGATCCATTCCAGCATCTCCATGCGCCGCGTTGATTGATAGTCGGTGAGCTTCTGATACACGCTCTCCAGCGTCGCCAGCTTGCGCAGGATCGTCTCATCCCACTCGGGCAGGTGCAGCCGCTCGGCCGCCAGCCGATACACGCGCGCCAAGTGCTGATCGCCGAGCAGCTTCAGCGCATTGTTGACGCCCTCGAAGAGCATCGCCGAGTCCATCTGAAGCTCGGCGATGCGCTTGAGCTGAGAACCCTGCAGGCCGGGAAGCCACTTCTGCCGCCAGTCCTCGCGAATGAGCATTTCGTACGACTGCTCCAGCGCGGCGTCCAGCCGATCATCCACGTAGCGAAGCTCCAGCAGCTCCACGTTCGCAAACTCGAGCACCGTGCGCGTGTCCTCGGCGTCGCGGTCGAAGAGAACGGACGCGTTCCAGTCGATGAGCGTGGCATCATCCGGTCCGAAGGAAATCCGGCGCGAAAGCGACTTGCGCACCTGTTCCTCCGAAAGCTCGCATGTCTCCGCCCGCAGGATCTGCGCCAGCACCTGCCTGTTCGCCTCGATGAACGCCGCGAGCGCTTCGTCTCCTTCCGGCGCCGGGTCGATCGTCCGGATCTCATACACGCAGTAGTCCTCGACGAACTCGGTCACGTGCGGACGGGAAATCGAAGTCGCAATGGCCCCGACCACGCGGTCAAGCGCCGCCCGTGCCGCCTGGAGCAGCGCCGTGTTCTCATACAGCCCGTCGCTCAGACTGCGCAGATCCCGAAGCGGCACATCGAACGGAATCTGCAGGGCCACGGAGACGGCGCCGAAGTCGAACACCACGCACTCGGTGCTCGGCTGCGTCACCCAGGTATCCGTCACCCTGATCGGCTCGATCGTCGCCGAAACCCGCAGCGGAGCCGGACGATACGTGAAGTAGGCCGGTGCGCGGCGCTTGTGCCGGAACGTCTCCCGCGCGACCTCCAGCGTGAGCCTGCGCTCCGCCGCGTCCAGGTTGACCGAGAACCCGATATCGAATGCGAACAGCACGGTGCATGTCCCGGTGACGCGGGGCGAATCGGGCCTGCTGGCTCCGGGGGAAGTTTCGCGCTTCTCAAACTCGCTCACCGATCAACTCCACGGGAATCGGCCTCTTGATCCGTACGGTGCGGCGGGCGATGGTATCGTGCTTCAGCCATCCCGGCCGAGGCCGGCCTCACAGGGAGATCCGCGTGATCGGTTGGCTCTATCTCTCCCTCGAGTGGCTCATCAGGCTGGCCATGCTCCCCGTGGTCACACGCCGCAGGCGGACATCCTCGGCGGTCGCGTGGCTCGCGGTCATCTTCTTTCTTCCCGTCGTCGGCCTGGTGCTCTACCTGATCTTCGGCGGGCGCCGTCTCGGACGCGGCAGCGCACGAAGCCACGCGCAGGCCACGGAACGCATCGCCGCGCTCCGCCCCCGCTTCGAAGCGCGCCCCGACGTGCGCGACCCTGTCATTCGATCGCACCGCGCCGACCTGGCTCACCTCGCCTTCGAGGCCGGCCGCATGCGCCCCTTGGGCGGCAACGAGGCCTCCTTCATCGGGGACACCCAGATCCTCCTCGACCGCCTCGTGGAGGACATCGACGCCGCCCGGCATCACGTCCACCTTCTCTATTACATCTTCCGCGATGATGACAGCGGCCGACGCGTGTCCGAGGCGCTGACCCGGGCCGTCGCCCGCGGCGTTCAGGCTCGTCTCCTCGTCGACGCCGTGGGGTCGCGCCCCATGCTGGGATCGCTCGCCCCGCACCTCCGCAAGGCGGGGGTTCTGGTCCGCCCAACGCTGCCGGCCAGCATTCTTCGCGCCGCCCTCCAGCGCATCGACCTGCGCAACCATCGCAAGATCGCCGTCATCGATGCGCGCACCGCCTACAGCGGCTCCCAGAACATCGCCGACGCGGACTACGGCCACAAGCGCCTCGGCGCCTGGGAAGACCTCTCCGTCCGCCTGACAGGCCCCGCCGTCCTGCAGCTCCAGGAAGTGTTTCTCCACGACTGGTACTTCACGACCGGCGAAGTCCTCGACGACCCGGCGTACCTCCGCGAGCACGACGACAGCGAGCTTGCCGGCGACCTCGTCGTGCAGACCGTTCCCAGCGGGCCGGACTACCCCGACGACGCCTTCCTCATGTTCACGCTCGCCGCCATACAGGAGGCGCACGAGCGCATTTCCATCACCTCTCCCTACTTCATCCCCGACGAAAGCGTGGTGCTCGCCCTCCGCGTCGCCGCCATGCGCGACCTGAAAGTGGATGTCATCGTCCCCGCACGCACGGACAACGCGCTCGTCAATGCAGCGGCTCGCTCCTACTACGCCGACCTCCTCGAGGCCGGCGTCCGCATTCACCTGCACCAGCGCGGCCTCCTGCACGCCAAGTCCATGACCGTCGATGACGACTTGGCCGTCATCGGTTCGGCGAACCTCGATATGCGGTCGTTCCATCTGAACTTCGAGGTCACGCAGGTGTTCTACGGAGTCAGCGCCGCGGAGAAGCTCCAGATCGAGCACGCACGATATGTCTCCGAGAGCGTGCCGCTCCTGGCGGATCAATGGAGAAACCGGCCGCGCACCGTCCAGATCGCCGACAATATCGCGCGCCTTTTCAGCCCCCTGCTGTAGCGCCCCCGGCGCGGGGCGGCACGGAGGAGCGCACGAGTCGCGCGCTCAATCCTCGGCCTTTTCTCCCTCCGGCGCCATCTTCACGATCCGCGGCGTAAACTTCCCTGTTTTCCGCACCAGCTCCTTCTGAGCCTCCAGCACCTTTTCCAGGTCCTTGTACGCGTGCGGCGCTTCATCCAGCCCCGCCGAGATCAGGTGCACGCCGCGCTCCCCGAGGAGCGCGCGCAGGTGGCTCCATCGCGCCGTCTCCCGCGCCTTGGTCCGCGAAAGCCGGCGCCCCGCGCCGTGCGACGCCGAATCCATGCTCAGCGGCTCGCCCAAACCCTCGACGAGATACCCCGCCTGCGCCATCGAACCGGGGATCAACCCCAGCACGCCCTTGCCCGCCGGCGTCGCACCCTTGCGGTGCACGATCACGTCACGCCCGAAGTGCCGCTCCTTCCACGCGAAGTTGTGGTGATTCTCCACCCTCAGCACCGGCGTCGCATCCGCGCTTTTCATCGCCCGTTCAATCTTGCGGTGAATCACGTGATGATTGGCCGATGCAAACTTTCCCATCAGTTCCATCGCCGCCCAGTATTCCTGCCCGAGGTAACCCTTCTCCCCGCTCAAAGGCAGCCAGGCGAGGTACGAAAGCTCCCTGCTCAGTTCGGGATGCAGCTCGCGCGCCGCCTTCGAGTAATGCGCGCAGATCTGTGCGCCAGGCCCGCGAGAACCCGAGTGCGACAGCACCGCGATGTATTTCTTCCCCGGCTCCAGCGCCGGCATGTCATCGCGCGCTTCAAGAAGCTCGAACTCTCCGAACTCGACAAAGTGATTCCCCGACCCGCTCGTGCCGAGCTGGTCCCAGGCGGTGTCCTTCAGATGCGACGTCAGCGGCGTGACCGACCAGTCCTCATCCATCACCGGATGCTCGGGACGCTTCTCGCGCCGCTTGCTCCAGCTTCCGCCGACGCCGAACAGCGTTTCCCGGTTGAGAATCTGCTCGAATCGGTCCCGGTCGCGCCCGAGTCGGACTGCGTCAGCGTCGTACACCGTCATCATCATGCGGCATGCGATGTCCACGCCGACCGCGTACGGAATGACGGCTTCCTCCGTCGCCAGCACACCCCCGATCGGCAGGCCGTATCCGACGTGCGCGTCGGGCATCAGCGCCGCGCCGACCGCCACCGGCAGCTTGCAGGCGTTGCGCATCTGCTCATGAGCCGCTTCGTCGATCTCGTCTCCCCAGCAGGCATAATCCAGCGCGCCGTTGCGCCGCGCGGCCGCGCCGGATGATCCGGCGCCCGCCCGCCTCACGCGCACTTCCTCCAGCTTTCGGGCCAACTCTCCATAGAGCGGATCGTCCGCGAACAGCCTCGGATCCTCGCTCACGCTCCGCAGCGCCGCCCGGATCGCCTCGTTCTTCTTTCCCGCCGCGCTCGCCGCGGCACAGGCGGCCATCGCCGCCTTCACCACGGCTCCATCCGGAAAGCCCATCTTGATCAGCTCGCGCCGCTTCACGGAGCGATTCTACGTCGCAGCCGCCAACCTCCATATCGGATCACCGCCCCCGGCTCGCTTCGATGCCGCGCTTCAGCGCGTCGGCTCTTCAGTCTGCTTCTTGGGCGCTGCGCAGCGCCCTGCTCGAGCTTCCGCACGCGCACCTGCCATCACGATCATGTCCCGTTCCCGGAAACCCATCGTCACCACCACGACGATCGACCGGTCGAACACAACCTTCGTTTCCACACGCACCGCGTGGCCCCCGTTCTGCTCAGACTCGACATCTGCTCAAGAGCGAATCGGGCGCACTCGTGTTTATCCGCCCACGCGCCGCATGCCGCCAAGGGGCCTTTGCTCGCGGAGTGTCCGGCACCCGTCGCGCCCGGGACTACCCATTGATTACTGGACCGACAGCCATGCCCGCTCCGGGTCACGAATGCCCCGAACATCCGCCGTTTGTGGATCGCGCGATCAAAACCGAACCGCTTGTTCTCTTCACGCGGCGCACAAGATCAACGCACCCCAAAAAAAAGCCTGAAATCGCCCAACACCACCCCTTGTTCGCCGATTCAGACTGTCCAAACTAACAGCATGAGGCGCTGCCGCGTTCTTCCGCCGGTTCTCGGCGTGCGCGCGGCCGTCCAGCGCCGGCTTCGACCAGACCTCTCGAAGAAAGGGAGATTCGCCACATGTTGCACCGTCTCGAACCTCTCCGCAGGATACTGCACGCGGCCGCGACCGCCCTCCCGGCCATCGCCGCAAGCGCGTTCCTGCATTCATCAGCCGCTGCGCAGGTGAACTGGCGCATCGCTCCCGAGGCCCAGCTCGTACGCCTCGAGCCGGGGCAGCTCGGGCAGGCGCTGACCGATCTGGCCGCTCGCCCGGACGCCAAGCGTGCCGTGCTTCAGTTTGCCCGACCGGTCACGCCCCAGGACCGCGCCGCCCTTGCGGACTCGGGCATCACCCTGCTCGCGCCCCTCGGCAACAACGCCTTCTTCGCCTCGTTGAACGCCGCGGAACTGGACCCCGTCGGCGCTGCACAGACCATCGAAATCACTTCCGCCCGCGCCATTGATCCGGCGTGGAAGGTTCACCCCTACATCCTCGGCGGGCAGGTTCCCACCTGGGCTGTGGTGAGCACGAACGAGGATCCCGTGACCAAGGCTCCGGATCCCGTCATCGGCGCGTATGTGCTCTTCCACCGGGATTTTCCGCTCGGCGATGCGCAACTGCTGCTCGCGCGCCACAACGCGATCATCCGCGACACCCTCGAAACCATCAACGGCGCCGTGATCGAGCTGCCCTTCAGCCGGATCATGAGCCTCGCCGGCGAAGACGCCGTGCAGTGGCTCGAGCAGGCCCTGCCGCAGTTTGACACTACGAACACCGAGAACCGCGCGATCACGCAGGCCAATCTCGTCCACACCGCTCCGTACAACCTCACCGGCGCGGGCGTCAAGGTGCTGGTCTACGACGCGGGCACCGCGCGGGCCACGCATCAGGACTTCGGCGGACGACTCACCGTGCATGATGCTTCCGGCCAGATCACCCATGCCACGCACGTCGCCGGCACCATCGGCGGTTCGGGCGTTGCCTCAGCCGGCGACGAGAAGGGCATGGCCCCCGGCGTCACCATGGTCTCCTACGGCTTCCAGTGGTCCGGCGGCGGCACCTTCCTCTACAGCAACCCCGGCGACATCGAAACCGATTACACCGCCGCGGTGCAGAACCAGGGCGCGCATATCGCCAACAACTCAATCGGTTCCAACACCGAGTCCAACGGCTTCGACTGCACGATCCAGGGTGATTACGGCGTCACCGACGTGCTCATCGACTCCATCGTCCGCGGCTCGCTCGGCACGCCCTTCCGGGTCGTCTGGGCCAACGGAAATGAACGTCAGGGCAGCCGCTGCGACATCGAAGGCTTCGGCGACTACTACTCCACCGCGCCACCCGCGACCGCGAAGAACCACATGACCGTCGGCGCCCTCAACGCGAACGACGACTCCATGACCTCGTTCTCCTCCTGGGGTCCGACCGATGACGGCCGCCTCAAGCCCGACATCTCCGCCCCGGGATGCGAGTCCGGCGGCGACGGCGGCGTCCGCTCCTGCAGCGCCAGCAGCGATACGGCCTACAGCGTTCTCTGCGGCACCTCCATGGCGTCGCCGACCGTCTGCGGCCTCGCAGCCCTGCTCCTCGAGGATTTCCGCGCTCAGTTCCCCGGCAACCCCGATCCTCGCAACTCTACCCTCCGCGCGCTCTTCGCCCACACGGCGCAGGACCGCGGCAACCCCGGGCCCGACTACCAGTTCGGCTTCGGTTCCGTGCGAATCAAGGCCGCGATTGACTTCATGCGCACCGGCGCGTTCATCGAATCCTCCGTCGATCAGGGCGGGTCGGTGGTCGGCTTCGTCAACGCCGGATTCGGCCAGCAGCTTCGCTTCACCCTCGCGTGGGACGACGCGCCCGGTACTCCGAACGTCAATCCCGCGCTGGTGAACGACCTTGATCTCGTCGTCATCGGCCCGGGCAACGTCCGCCACTACCCCTACACGCTCAACCCGACCAACCCCTCCGCGAACGCCGTGCAGACCGCGGAGAATCACCGCGACAACATCGAGCAGGTTTTCGTCCAGGCTTCCCTGCCCGGCCAGTACACGATTGAAGTCCGCGGCACCAATGTTCCGGACGGGCCTCAGCCCTTCTCGCTCATCGCCACCAACCTCGCCGCGATGTCCATCTCCATGGCCACGGCTCTTCCGGACCTTGTTCCTCCGGGCCAGCCCATCGACATTGATTTCGCCATCACGGCCATCAACCAGTCGCTCGTGCCCGGTTCTCCCACCTTCTACTACCGCCTCGATCCCTCCGACCCCTTCACTTCGACCCCGCTGACTCCGCTCGGCGGCAACCTGTATCGCGGCACGATCCCCGGCCCGCTCTGCGAGGATACGCCTCAGTTCTACGCATCCGCGCAAGGCTCCGTCTCCGGCACCGTCTTCAATCCGCCCGGCGCTCCCGCTTCGTTCTTCTCCACCGATGTCGGTGAAGTCACCGTCGCGGTCGATCAGCAGATGGAGGTCGATCCGGGCTGGACAGTCGGCGCCCCGGGTGATGCGGCCACTACCGGCATCTGGACCCGCGTCGATCCCAACGGCACCGCGGCTCAGCCCGAGGATGACCACTCCGACCCCGGCACGATGTGCTGGGTCACCGGCCAGGGCACTCCGGGCGGCGCGCTGGGCGAGAACGACGTGGACGGCGGCGCTACCACGCTCACTTCGTCGATCTACGATCTCGCCGCGCACCCCGAGGCGCGCCTCTCCTACTGGCGCTGGTACTCCAACAACACCGGCGGCGCGCCCAACGCCGACACCTTCGTGATCGACATCTCCAACAACAACGGCGCCTCCTGGACCAACGCGGAAACCATCGGCCCCTCCGGCCCCGGCACGTCCGGCGGATGGATCTTCCACGAGTTCCGCGTCGCCGACATCCTTCCCGTCACCTCGCAGATGAAGCTGCGCTTCATCGCATCCGACTTCGCTACCGGCTCGATTGTCGAAGCGGCGATCGATGATGTGCTCGTTTCTTCGGAAGGATGCACCAATCCCCCCGGCGGATGCGAGGCCGACTTCGACGGCGACAACGACCGCGATTCGACCGATCTCAACATCCTCCTCACCAACTTCGGCTGCACATCCTCCTGCGTCGGCGACATCGACGGCGACGACGACACCGATTCCACCGACCTCAACATCCTCCTGGCGCTCATCGGCGTGCCCTGCCCGTAACCGAGTGTGCGCCTTCTTCTCCTGATCCCTCGCGGGCGAGCGGCTTTCCGCTCGCCCGCTTTTTTTCTTTTGCCGCGACACTCGCTTGTGATCCTTCCTCACCGCACCAAAACGTTCCCGCCGCGCCTTCGCAGCCCGACACACGAATTCAGTACGTCGCCCCCGCCCTCACCGCCTGATCTCCGGCAGTGAGCTTGGACCAGTCGCACCGGACGGTGGCATCGCCCAAGGCGAACAGACACGGAATCATGCCGCGACACTTGGCCAGTCTCCTTGTGCAGGCGTTGACGGGAAATACGCCCGCCGGAGCGCGAAATCGGCGCCGAAACTCGGCGCGACGCGCCGGCTTGACCGTTGTGTCTCAAGCGGAGGAATGTGAGAATGTGGCGAGCCGGGTTGATGCCCGGCGAAGCCCTGGGCGCGGCCCGGCGCTCACGGCTCCGCCTGTTCATGCGCCGGAACGGCCCGTCGCAGCCGGCTGAAGGGGCACAGGTGGAGAAACACGGACATGAGCGGCCAGGGCCATGCCGAGATCACGCAGCTCCTCAACGCAGCCAGCGGCGGCAATCAGCAGGCGGCGGCCGACCTTCTCCCTCTCGTGTATGAGGAACTGCGCGCCCTTGCCCGGTCCAACATGGCCCGCGAGGGCGGAGGAGGCGCTGGGCACACGCTCCAGCCCACCGCGCTCGTCCATGAGGCATACCTGCGCCTGGTCGGCGGCGCGGATGTGAAGTGGGACGGACGCGGCCACTTCTTCGGCGCCGCCGCGCGCGCCATGCGCCGCATCCTCGTCGAGCGCGCCCGCCATCGCGGGCGCATCAAGCGCGGCGGCGGCAGACAACGCGTCGAACTCAACGAAGAAGGCTTGGCGAGCGAACCCCCATCGACCGACCTTCTGGCGCTGGACGAAGTGCTGGACCGGCTCGAGCGCTACGACAAACGCAAGGCCGAAGTGGTCATGCTCAGGTTCTTCGCGGGCCTGAGCATCGAGGAGACCGCTTCTGCGCTGGGCGTCTCTCCGGCGACCATCAAAAACGAATGGATGTTCGCGCGCGCGTGGCTGCACCGGGAGCTGAGCAAGGGCGACACGCGGGCCGAGCGCGATCTCGACGGCGCTCGTTCCGACGGCGAGGAAGAGTCATGAACTCCGAGAAGCAGCGCCTGGCCGAGGAGATCTTCCTCGATCTGGTCGAACGTCCGCCCGAGCAGCGCCGGGCCTTGCTCAACGCCCGCTGCGCCGACGACACGACCATCCGCGAAGAGGTGGCTTCCCTGCTCAAGCACCATGACGGCGCCGAGAACTTCCTGGACGGCGTCGAGCTGCTCAAGGTCGGCGCCGACCTCGGCATCGGCGTCGGGTTCCGGCGCGAGGAGGACGCCGAGCTTCCTCCCAATGTCTCGGCGGGGGGGTACACCATCCGCGGCGTGCTCGGTTCGGGGGGAATGGGCGTCGTCTACGTTGCCGAGCAGCAGAAGCCCCGCCGCACCGTGGCCTTGAAAGTCATCCGCAGAGGCATCGCCTCCGCAGGCATGATGCGCCGCTTCGAGCACGAGGCCGAGGTGCTCGGCCGGCTCCAGCATTCCGGCATCGCGCAGATCTTCGAGGCCGGCGCCGCCGACTTCGGCCATGGCGAGCAGATGTTCATCGCCATGGAGCTTGTCAACGGCCAGCCGCTCACCCACTACGCCGAAAGCCGCGGACTGGGAACCCGTGAGCGGCTCGAACTCATCGCCAAGGTATGCGACGCCGTTCAGCACGCCCATCAGCGCGGCATCATTCACCGCGACCTCAAGCCGGGCAACATCCTCGTCAGCGAGGAAGGCGAACCGAAGATCCTCGATTTCGGCGTCGCCCGCGCCTCGGACTCCGATCTGGCCGTGACCACGCTGCAGACGAGCGTCGGCCAGTTGATCGGCACGCTCCCCTACATGAGCCCCGAGCAGGTCGTCGCCGACCCTTCGGAAGTCGATACGCGCAGCGACGTCTACGCCTTGGGCGTGATCCTGTTCCAGTTGCTCGCGGGCAAGCTGCCGCACGATGTCAGCAGCCGCTCCATCCCCGAGGCGGCACGCGTCATCCGCGATGAATCACCCGCCCGGCTCAGCTCCATCAGCAAAGTGTTCCGCGGCGAGATCGAAACCATCGTCGCCAAGGCGATGGAGAAGAACAAGGCACGTCGCTACCAGTCCGCCGCGGACCTCGCGGAAGACATCCGCCGGCACCTCCGCGGCGAACCGATCACCGCCAAGAACGACTCGGCGCTCTACGTGCTCCGCAAGCAGCTCAAGCGCTACCGCGGCGCCGTCGCCGTCGCCGCGGTTTTCATCATCGGCCTCGTGTGCTTCTCCATCTACGCCGCACGGCAGTCGCACGTGAACGCCGAGCTTGCCGCCGGCGCAGAGCGGGCGAAGCGGGATGCTCTGGCCTCCCTCGAGGCGGCTCAACGCGCCCGCGACGCACTTCGAAGCGAGCTTCGCGCCAGCACCATCGAGCAGGGCAAGCTCTCGACACGCCTCGGCGATTACACCGGCGCCGAACTCATGCTCTGGCGCGAGTTCCTCCAGGATCCCTCGTCAGCGCATGCACGCTGGGCACTCTGGGATCTCTACCGGCGGAACCCCTTCCTCAGCGTGCTCACCGCCGATTCCACGCAGGTCCGCGACGTCGCCTACAGCCCCGACGGCGCATATCTCGCCACCGCCGGCGCCGACCGCATCATCCGCTTCTGGGACACGTCCACGTGGCGCCTCGCCTTCGAACTCCGCGGCCACTGCGGCACCATCTACAGCATCGCCTTCAGCCCCGATGGCGCGCTGCTGCTCGCCTGCGACGACACCGAGACGGCGATCGTCTGGGACCTTCACACCCGAACACCTCTCCACCAGTTGTGCGGCCACACGCGGCGCGTGTTCGCCGCGGCCTTCAGCCCCGACGGCTCCACCGTCGCCACCGCCGGCGACGACACCTTCATATGCCTGTGGAATGCCGCGACGGGCAGGCTCATCACCAGGTACCGCGCGCACGGCTCGTCCGTGAATGCGCTGACGTTCAGTCCGGACGGCCTGTCCCTCGCTTCCATCTCCGGCGATGCCACGGTCCGGCTCTGGAATACGGGCGAGATGCTTCCGCGTGTCGTGCTGCGCGGCCACCTCGGCCCGGTCACGGCCGTGGCATTCTCTTCGGATGGGTCCATGCTCGCGACCGGCGGAGACGACAAACACATCCGCATCTGGAACCCGCGCACCGGCGAGCAGCTCACCTCCTTCGAAGCCAAGAACGGGACCGTTTACTCCGTGCTCTTCGCGCGCGAGCCGGGCGTGCTGTACGCGGCGGGCTGGTGGTCGCTCGACCGGTGGAACACGACCACGTGGAAGCGCGAATCATCTTTCGCACTGTCCGCGCAGGCATCAGCCATCGACGAAAGCCCGTCCGCCGACCGCATCGTCTGCGCCAGCGCTCAGATCGTCCGCGCCTGGACGCTTCATGGTGGAACCGATTCGCTGCGCATCTCCGACTTCACGGGCCGCGTCGCCGGCGCTCTGCACCCTTCGGGCGAGATCGTGGCGGGCGGTGACGCGAGCGGGGTGGTCCGGCTCTTCAGCACCTCGGATGGATCGTGCCTTGCAAGCCTGCTCGGTCATCGTGCGCGCATCCGCTCCATCCAGTTCTCGCAGGATGGCCGCTGGCTCGCCACCGGCGCCGAGGACGGCTTCGGAATGTTGTGGGACGTGGAAAAACGTGCCCTTGTTCGCGTTCCCGGATCACACCGACGCCACCCGTGCCTCTGTGTCCGTTTCATCGGATGGCTCGCTCTTCGCATCCGCGACCGGCAATCGGCGCTACCGCGTCTACGACGTCGCCACCGGTGAGGTGATCCAGGAAGCGGAACTCGCCGCCGCCACGCTCCCCGGAAACATGCAGCAGACGCTCGCGGCTCTGTTCAGCCCGGAGGGTGACCGCGTCGCCGTCAGCTCGCGCGACAAGCAGGTCCGCGTTTTCGACCTCGAGGGGAACATGATCTGGCGACATCACTTCGGTGACTATTCCGTGTGGTGCCCCGCCTTCAGCGCCGATGGCGACCTGCTCGCCCTGACCAGTTGGGCCAAGTCCATCACGGTCTGGAATGTCCGCTCGCAATCCGAATCCCCGATCGTCGAGCTTCTCGGGCACGGCTCGGCGATCTGGCACGCCACATTCTGCCCCGCCGACCGCAATCTGCTCGCCTCGGCCAGCGCCGACGGCAGCGCTCGCCTCTGGGACCTCACGTCGGGCCGCTGTGTCGCCAGTTTCGAGGAGTTCGACGACTGGGAAGCGCTCTCCGTGGACTTCTCCCGCGACGGATCCCTCTTCATGGTCTCCACCGCGGACCATTCCATCCACATTTGGCGCGTTCGCCAGATCGAGCGGCGCGTCGCCGATCACCTCGACTGGATGATCAGCCGCCTCCGACCCGAACTCGGCGAACTGATCCGCGAGAAGGAACTGCGGCAATGGAGGGACCGCCTGTTCTCCAGCGACCGACCGACCGCTTCCGCCCTTCTTGATGCTCAGACCGAAACCCGCTCGCCCGCGGGCGCCTCCTGAAGGCTTCGCACCATGACAAGCGGAGCCTCCGACGTTTCCGCCCAGTCCGCGGCCCCTCCGGGCGCCTCCCCGAGCGCTTCGCCAATCGCCCGCTTCAGGCGTTCCGCCCCCGATTCCGCCCATTCCCGCAGAAACTCCTCGAGCCGCTCTCGATGTTCCGCATCAAGCTTCGAAGCCAGCACGTCCAGCCCTTCGGGAATCTCTTCCGGCATGGCGCCCGGGCGCGAAGCCCGCGAGGAGGCCGCGCGGTCCCGCAGCGCCGCGACGCGGTGCGCGGCTTCGTTGAGGTCGTTCAGCCTTCCCAGGTCCTCCTGAAGCCCCATCACCTGCAGCATCAGATTCTCGAAGCGGGTTGAACTCTCGCCTTTCATCGCTTCGAGGCAATACCGCAACCGCTTGATCGCCAGTCGAAATGCGTGGAGACGGTCGGGATCGGCCAGGTTCTCGTTCGCTTCCGCCTGCACGTCGCTCGCGAGCTGCGCCGCGAGAGCCGTGCTTGCCTGATCCGGCCCCACCGCGGCGCCCGCGCCGCGCAGGCCTCGCACCAGCGATCGACGCATCCGGCGGAACTTTCCCGCACCGTAACGTTCCGCGACGCGCACCACCTTCGCGTTGGCTGCTTTTTCCTCCTGCGACAGCACGCCGAGCATGAACGCGATCGCCGTTCGCTCCGAGCCAGTCAGGAGTTCTTCCAGCCGCTGCGTGAGCGCGCGCTCGAGCACCTCGATCACACGGGCTTCGCTCGCCTCGCGCCGAATGCGCCGCAATCGATGCAACGCCTTTCGTTCCGCGGCGCTCTCCGGCGCACCCGCCGCCTCCGCGACTTCCAGCGAAGTCCGCGCGCGCCGCGTCGCCACCCGCAGGCGATGCACCACTCCCGGCTCCACCACCTTGCCTCGTCGGATACCCGACAGCAGCTTCTCTACCGTCCGCAGCCGCTGCTCCACGAGATCCGACACCCAGTCGGCCGACCAATCGACGCAAGCGCCGCGTCGCGCGGTTGCGAGCTTCAGCGAGGCCATGCTTTGCATCCCCACCGGAGGGCTTGCCTTGCCCCATCCGGACACCGGACCTGATGCTGCGACAAAGGCCGCGGTCGGATTCGAACCGACGAATAACGGATTTGCAATCCGTCCCCTTGGACCACTTGGGTACGCGGCCGTGTTCCGCCAGATCATTACAAGCCCGGCGGAGAGTGTCCATCGACTCGAACAGGGGGTGCCCCGAACCCCGAAGCTTCATCAACGACGTTCAGGCCCGCGGCACGGTTTGGACGATGTTGGTGCCGCCGGCGCGACCTTCCCCGCGTCCCTCCGCCGAGCGGCTATGGTGATAAGCATGCACCTCGAGCGAAAGCGTCCGGAGTCCGCCCTTCTTCCGGGCCGCCACTCCATGCCGAGGTCTCTGCTGATCGGCTGCGTGCTGTATGCCGCGGGTCTCTGTGCGTTCCCCTCGAACGCTCAGGAGGCTCCATCCACCGATCGCCCACAGGAAACCCCCAAATCCGAGGAAGTGCGTCCTTCGCCGCCCTCGGATTCCATCGCGCAGCCTTCTTCGCCGGGGATCGTCGTTCAACCCACCGACGCGGAGGGACTTTCAACACCTCGCGAGGGCGTGACCGGCGTGCTCAACCAGGATGTGAGGCCGAGTCAGGGCAGGCTCCTGATCGAAGGAACGCTGCTGATCGGAAGGCGCGGCCGCGTGTTCGGCCTCGACAACGATCAGTGGGTCTTCGTCTTTGATGCCGATCAGCAGGGCCGGCGCGAGAAGCCCATGATCCTGCAACCCTGTCTGCAGACCATGGAGATGAAGCGCATTGTCGAAGCGCGACCCGAGCAAATCACGTTTCGCATCAACGGGAGCGTATCGGTGTACAGGGGGCGCAACTATCTCCGCCCGCTCCTGTTTACCACCGTTGCGCCGGACTCCACGACACCCCCGCAGAGCGACCCGCGACCCGAAGACTACGGCGACGCACAGAACGATCCATCCGTGCGCGATCTGCTTCGCAGAATCGAATCCAGCTCCACCGCTGAACAGCGAGCCGACTCCCCCGTCGATCCCGCAAGTCCGGCAATCGCCGAAAGCTCCGCGCCGCGCGAGCTGCTGCGCGAAGGCATGATGATCGTCTCGCGCCGCGGCCGGCTCGTCAGGGGCTGGAACGGCGGCTGGGACTTCGCATTCGACAACGGCCCCGATGCCCGTGATCGCGCCGACGCCCCCCTCGCCGTCATGCCGTGCATGATCCTGCAGGCGATGGAAAGCCTGATCCAGGCCCACGGCGACGACGTGGTCTTCACGATCAGCGGCGAGGTCACGGTCTACGAGAATCGAAACTACCTGCTTCCCACGGTCTTTGTGGTTGAAATCGACCGCGAAGGCAACCTCAATCCTGCCCCCTAGCCCCGCCCTCCTCCGCGGCAGGAATGGGATTCTGGACCGGGGCAGGACTTGGTTTACACTTCAAATGCCCATCACGGCCCGGCTCTGCGCGTGCCGTGCTTCACCCAAACCCGCGGTTTTCCCGGACCCCAAGGCGCGGCCGCGCATCGCTCGCGGCGCGGCTCTTCAGTCGGCGGTGTGTGTCGCCGATTCAGGCTGGGGAATCTGGGAGATCCGGGTTGCCGAAGCGGGATTCTCCGACGCACGCTCGGGCACGCGTCGAACCTCGCGCGAGGTGACGAATGGGCAGCAGTTCATCCGAAACCTCCAGCGCCGACCGTTGGGCCGGCAAGAAGGTCTTCACGACCGGCGAGGCCGCGGAGGTGTGCAAGGTTTCGCAGCAGACCATCATCCGCTGCTTCGACTCCGGCCGCCTTCAGGGCTTCCGCGTTCCCGGCTCGAGGTTCCGGCGCATCCCCCGCGATGAACTGATCCGCTTCATGCGCGAGAACGACATCCCTCTTGATCCCCTCAGCGGCGGCCTCTCGCGCATCCTTGTCGTAGATGATGATCCCCAGATCCTCGAGGTCTTCGTCGAAATGCTCGGGCGCGACGGCCGCTTCGAGGTGCGCACGGCCTCCACGGCGTACGAAGCCGGCATGCTCACGGAGTCCTTCCGCCCCCATCTCATCCTGCTCGATTACAAGCTGCCGGACGTCAACGGCAACGTCGTATGCCGGCGGCTCAAGTCCAACCCGGAAACCAAGGACACGAAGATCGTCTTCGTCTCGGGTGTCGTGAACAAGGACGAGATAGACGAGCTGCTCCGTGCCGGCGCGGACGACTTCATCGCCAAGCCGTTCAACGTCGAGAAGCTCATCGCCCGCGTGGCGGAACTTCTCGGCGTGGCCTGATCTCGTCGGCCCCGCTCGGTCCGACCGGACCTTGCGCCTGTCCACCGCGAGTCATGAATCGAACAATCGGGCCTGTGCGGACCCATAACCGCGCCGGCTCCCCCCGGTTGCTCCAGTCGCGGCCCCCCCTGCCCGAACCAAATCGGGCATCGCCCCTGCGCGGAGCAGCGATTTCACATGCGCCAAACCAGCGAATCCGAACGCACACAGCGCGTGGAGATGATCCTTCAGCAGGTTGAATCCCTGCCCACGTTGTCTCCCATCGCGATGCGCGTGCTGCAACTGGCCTCCTCCCCGGACGCGGGCGCGAGCCAGATCGCGGGCCTCATCGAGTCCGATCCCGCCCTGACGGCGCGCGTCCTGGCTCTCTGCCGGCGCGCGGACCTCGGCGCCAACCGCTCCGCGGCGGGAGTGACCACCGTCGAACGCGCCGTCGTCATGCTCGGCCTTGAAGCCGTGCGCGCCGCCATGCTCAGCGTCGAGGTCTACGGACTCTTCCGCGAGTCCAACCAGCCCGAACCCGGTTCCGATGATCTGCATCCCGCCGACCGCGGCAACCCATCCGCCCCGCCGCCCCTGAACCGGCGCGAACTGTGGCGGCACCTGATCGGAGTCGCGTGCGCAGCCGAGATGCTCGCGGCCCGAATCCCCGCCGGTACGCACTCCGCCGCCGTGCGATGCACACCCCAGGAAGCCTTCGTCTGCGGCCTGCTGCACGATCTCGGCAAGCTCGCGCTCGATCGCCTTCTGCCCAGGTCGTACGCCCGCGTCGTGAAGCTCGCCGAGGACCGTCAGGCCGACATCGCCGAGATCGAGCGACGGGTCATCGGTATCGATCATCACACCGCCGGCAAGAGACTGGGAGAGTACTGGGGCCTGCCGCACATGCTCCGCGACGTCATGTGGCTTCACAACAGGTCTCCGGAGGCGCTGCCCGATGTCGCCCACCGGAACGTGATCGACCTCGTCACCCTCGCCGACAACATCGCGCGCGATATGCACATCGGCTGGTCCGGCAACATGTCGGCCCCGCGCAACTCCGCCGAACTTGCCGACGCCATCGGGCTTGACCCGCGTGCGCTCCGCGACATCGAGCGCTCCATTCACGATCGCGTGGTCCAGCGGTGCGAATCGCTCGGGCTGGATGATGGCGACGATCACGAACTCCTCGTGGAGTCCATCGCAGCCGCCAACAAGCAGCTCGGCAGGCTGCGCCTCATCATCGATGAGCGCGCGGAAGTCTCGGCTCAGCACGAGAAGACCCTTGCGGCCATCGCCGCGTTCCACGCCGCCGCCCAGCATGCCGCTTCGCCGCGCGCCGTGCTTGGAGAAGTCATCCGGTCCAGCGTCTCTCTGCACGGCGGCTCGTTCCGCGCCGTACTGTGGCGCTCGCGCGAGGATGAGCCGCTGCTCTTCCAGCGCTACTCCGCAAGCGGAGAGCAGATCAAGGTTCAGGAGCTTCCCCCCTGCCCCGTGGGAGCATCCCTGGCGGACCTCGCCGGATCGCCGGATGTACCGCTGACCAATGCCGGACTGCTCGGCTGGCTCTCCGGGCTGCTCGCCGAGACCACCGACCCGGAGACCCTCAAGCGCCTCCGCCTCCTGCCGCTGACCGTCGGTCGCCCGACCGCCATCCTCGTGCACGACGGACCACTGCCGACCGAGGGCGCCGGTCTCTCCGCCCTGCGGGCTGCCTGGGCTGCCGCGCTCACCGCCGCGGCGCACCACGAGGGCGCTCAGCGGTTCAGCGAGCTGCTGGGCGAGACAAACCGCAAACTGGCCGAGGCGCAGTCACAGCTCATCGAGTCGCAGTCGATGGCACGGCTCGGCGAGATGGCCGCGGGCGCCGCTCACGAGATGAACAACCCGCTCACCGTGATCAGCGGCCAATCGCAACTGCTGGCGCAGAAACTGCGCGGCACGGGCAACGCCGGTGCGGCCCGCGCGATCGTCTCCGCCGCCGAAGTGCTCAGCGAGCTGATCCGAAGCCTGCACCTCTTCGCTTCTCCGCCGCGACCCAGGCGTGCCAGGACCGATATCGGCTCCCTCGTTGATGCCGCCATCGGGCAGGCAAAGCGACGCTGGTCCGACAAGACAGGGCCGGAAACCAGCGGTGCCGACCGGGAACCCGCCGAGATTCGAGCCTCCATCGACGATGCGGCGCTCGAAGCGTACGTGGACGCGGGTCAGATCACCCAGGCCCTCACCGAATTACTGGTCAATGCCCTGGAGTCGACTCCGCGATCGCCGATCGCGCTTCGCGTTCACGTTGACCCCCTGGATGACCGACTCATCCTGTGCGTTGAGGACGACGGCGCCGGCATGAGTGAGCACGCACTCCGTCACGCCTTCGATCCCTTCTTCTCCGACAAGCCCGCCGGACGACAGCACGGGCTTGGACTGGCGAGGGCACGCCGGTTCGTCGAGCTTCACGCCGGCGAACTGTCGCTGGAGTCCGCACCGGGACGCGGCACAAAGGCCTCGATCCGGCTTCCGAACTGGCGCGTACCACCCGCCCTCCAGACGCGCAACGCGGGACGCGCCGCCTGAAGGGGTTTGCCGAACCGGAGCGACGAATGGGCCAGCACAGCTCGAGTTCCCGGGAACGCCAGCAGCCTGCCCCATCCGCGCCGGGCGCCGCTGCACACCACCCCTTCCGCCTCCAGCACCTCGAAACCAACGCACCCGACCGCCCTGCCCCGGAGCACACGCTCGCCTCCCCCGCCACGCTCAGAGTCGCCGCTCTTGGCTTCGACCAGTTCGCCAGATCGGCCATCCTCGCGGCCGTCGGCGCCTGCGCAGTCAAGCCCGCCCGATGCGAGTTCCTCGATTCCGCCGACGACCTGCTCAGCAAGGCCCGCAGAGGACACATCGACGTCGTGCTGCTGCACGCCGACAAGAAAAGCGACGCCCCCGTGGCGCTGGCCGCGCACCTCGCCGACCTCGATGCTCCCGTCCGCGTCATCTTCGCCGCCGAGGATGCGGACGCTCAGTTGGTGATCCGGATGCTCCGCGCGGGCGCGGCCGACATCTGTTCATTGCCGGTCAAGCCGACGGAGCTGGCGGACCAGATCCTCCGCGCAGCGCGCCATGCCGCCCGCGCCCGCGAACGCATCCTCCGCACCCAGCGCCTCCGGCGCGCCTGCCGCAGGCTCGGCATCGCCCGAAAGCAGCTCAGCATTCAGGTCGATGCGCTCTGCAGCGACCTCGTCAACGCCTATCAGGAGCTGGCAGATCACATGTCCCACGTCTCACTCGCAAGCGAGTTCAGCTCTCTTATCCGACAGGAACTGGACGTGGAATCGCTCCTGCGAACCACGCTCGAGTACCTGCTCACCAAGACCGGGCCGACCAACGCGGCCGTCTTCCTCCCCACCGGGTCCGACGAATACTCCCTCGGAGCCTACGTGAACTACGACATGCCCCGAGATACCGCGGACATGCTCCTGGACCATCTGGCGGATGTCGTCGCTCCCCGCTTCGATGCACACTCGCATCTCCAGCTCATCGAAGATCCCCGCGAGCTGCAGCGGCTGATCGGCGATGACGCCTCCTGGCTCGCCGATTCGACCGTGATCGTCTTCTCGTGCGTGCACAAGGGAGAGTGCCTCGCCGTCGCGATGCTCTTCCGCGACCGCAGCGCCCCCTTCAAGGACGGCCTGCTCCCCAAGATCCGCACCATGCGCGACCTCTTCTGCGAGCAGCTCGCACGTGTGATCCACATCCACAATCGCCATCTGCCCGGATCCGAGCCGTGGTCCGGTTTCGACGTGGACGGCAACGACGATATTTCAGGCCTCGCCGCCTGACGAGCGCGGCTCACTCTCGTCCTCGGCTTCGATCGTGCCGAGCGCATCGTCGTCGAAGTCGTCGATCTCGTCGAGCGCGATTTCACGCCCGTCCTCGTCGATCATGGTCGCGCCCCGCGCGCCTCCCCGGGGAAGGATCAGCCTCGGTTCATCCGAATCATCCCCGGACCTTCTTCCGCCCCTGCCGCTGAGCAGCTCGCGCAGCTCCGCACGCTGCCTCTCGCGGATGATCAGCCGGATCGGCACCTCGCCGAACGGCAGCTCGTCGCGCAGGCGATTGAGCAGGTACGACTCGTATGCCCCTTCGAACATCTGCGGCTTGTTGACCACGAGCACGATCGTCGGCGGGCACACCCCCACCTGCGCCACGTAGAAGATCTTCGCCGCGGTCCCGAGCTTCGAGGACGGCCCGCGCTCCGCGATGATTGCGCGCATGGTGTCGTTGATCTTCGAAGTCGGCACGCGCACGCGCGCCTGCTCGACAAGCTCCTGCGCGACACCCACGGCTTCGCGCAGCCCCGTCCCTTCCACGCTCGATGTGAACACGATCGGGCAGTAGCTCATGCCGGGAAGCTGCTCGCGGATGTAGGCGCCGTACGTCTCGGTCGTGATCGGCCGCCCCCGCGGATCCTTCCGCCCGCGCACCAAATCCCACTTCGTCACGGTGACCACGCAGGGCCGGAAGGCATCCAGCACGTGCGCGCCCAGCCGCTTGTCCACGCCGGAGATTTCCTCCGTCGCGTCGATCAGCAGCAGCACCGCGTCGCTTCCGTTGATCGCCGCGCAGCATCGCTCGAAGGCCCAGTGCTCCACCCGGTCGGCGAACTTGGTGCGCTTGCGCACCCCCGCCGTATCGACCGCCGTGAACACCCGGCCGTCCAGCTCGAACCGGACATCGATCGCATCGCGCGTCGTGCCCGCGATCTCGCTCACGATGCAGCGCTCCTCACCCGCCAGCGCGTTCACGAAGCTGGACTTCCCCGCGTTCCGCCGGCCCACGATCGCCAGACGCATCTCAGGCGACCGCTCTTCGCCCGCCCGCAGCGCCGATTCATCCGGCAGCGCCTCGTACAGCCGCTCGCTGAAATCGCGCCGCCGGAAGTTGGTTTTCGCCGACACCGGCCACGGCTCGCCGAATCCGAGGGAGGCTGCGTCGATCGCGTGCGACTCCCACTTGTCCGCATCCACCTTGTTCGCGACCACGATCACCGGGATCCGCGCGCGACCCCTGCCCCCCAGCGCCCGTTCGCGCAGCATGCGCGCGATGGTTTCGTCCAGCGCCGTCACGCCGGACTGCGCATCCACCACGAAAAGCACCAGGTCCGCCCGATCCACCGCCAGTGCGATCTGACGTTCAATGTCCCCGGTGAGACGCTGGAGGTCTTCGCCCGCGTCGTCGAAACGCTGGCCCTCCGCCACGTACACCCCGTACCCACCGGTGTCCGTCACCTCCGCCAGACGCGGCCGGTTCTGCGGATTCGCCCCGCGCAGCTCGATCACATGGCTCACCCGGTCGCGCGTCACACCGGGCACAGGGTCGACGATCGACAGCTTCGCTCCCGCCAGCATGTTCAGCAGGGATGACTTGCCGACGTTCGGCCGACCAACAATGGCGATGCGGCACACGCGCATGGTCGGGATCGTAGGCCCCCAGTTCCCCCTGCGCCGCCGAACCGCCCGCGACGGGCGTCACGCTCCTTGCTGCGGGGCACTCATCGGCCCTAGGCTCCTCCCGGGCGCATGCCGCGCCCCGGAGCTTCCATTCATGCCCAAGCGACGCCCCACATCGATCCGCCCCGACCCATCACTGGACAAGCGATCTACCGCGCGCAGCGTCAACAAACCCCAGGCGTCCCGCCAGCCGCATACCGGCGTCAATCGCGCCAAGGATGTGCTGAAAGTGGACAGATCGCGCGGCCGGGGCACAGGCAAGCGAACCGGCAAGTCCTCCTGATTCCCCTCCGCTCCGCCGTGAGCGATCTCACGCGCCCGCGCCGACCATCTGCGCCGCCGTGAGCGAAGCGTAGATCGGGCACCGCTCGATCAGCTCCTCGTGCCGGCCGTCGTCGATCAACCGGCCGCGATCGAGCACGAGAATCCGGTCCGCGTTGCGAACCGTGCTCAGCCGGTGCGCCACGATGAAACACGTGCGCCTTCGGGAAAACTCCGAGATGGCCGCGGCGATCTGCGCTTCGCTCTCCGCGTCGATCATGCTCGTTGCTTCGTCCAGGATCAGGATCGCCGGATCACGCAGAATCGCCCGGGCGATCGCCAGCCGCTGCCGCTGCCCGCCCGAAAGCGTCAGGCCCTGCTCGCCGACGACCGTCTCGTAGCCGTGAGGCTGCTGCATGATGAACTCGTGCGCGTGGGCACGGCGCGCCGCCTCCTGTATCTGCTCGCGGCTCGGACGGTCCGCCGCCGTCCGCCCGTAGGCGATGTTCTCCGCGATCGTGCCCCGGAAGAGCACCGGCTCCTGCGGCACCACGCCGATCTGCGCGCGCAGGCTCCGCAGCGATACCTGCGAGATGTCCACACCGTCGATCAGCACCAGCCCCGCCTCCGGCACGTACAGACGCGGAAGCAGCGAGAGCAGGCTCGTCTTGCCCGAACCATTCGGGCCGACCACGGCCACCGTCTGCCCGTGTTCGATGAACACCGATACGTCCCGGACCGCGGCCCGTTCCGACGAAGGAAACCGCAGCGTCACGCCGCGGAACTCGATCGATCGCGCATGCCGCGGCAGCCGCGGACGCCGGTCGCGGGAATGTTCCCGCATGTCCTCGAGCTCAGCCGACATGATCGTCTCCAGCCGCCCGGCCGCAGCGTCCGCGATCTGGATGTCCTGCAGCACGCTCGTCAGCGGCTTGAGCGACGCCCCGGCGATCCCCAGCGAGCCGAGCGCCGCGATGAACTCGGTGCTCGTCAGCGCGCCGTCGAGGATCGCCTTGGCCGCGACCAGCGCCAGCCCCCCGAGCACGAAGATGGAAATCACCTCGATGAGCGGCCCGGCGAGCGCCTTGGCAGTTCTCAGCTTGAGCTGCTCCCGGATCTTATCGCGCGACAGCTTCGAGAACCGCGCGATCTCGAACCGCTCGGCGCCCATCGCCTTCACCACTCGGAACGAAGAGAGCGCCTCGTTCGCCGCCTGCATCAGCTTCGCCTGGCTCTGCATCGAGGCCCGCGACGCGCGCCGGATGCGCTTGCCCAGCTTCCGGATCACGAGGTACAGCAGCGGCGCGGAAGCCGACGTGATCAGCGCCAGCTTCCAGTTGATCACCAGCGCGGCAATGAACGCCGCAAGCCCCTTCGTGCTCTGCGCCACCGCTTTGCTCGTGACCATCTGGAATCCGCGGTTGAGCACCTGCGTATCGTGGAGGATGCGGCTGACCATGTCCGCCCCGCTGCCCTGCACGATCACGCCCAGCGGAAAGTGCAGCACGCGGTGAAACGCAGCCCGGCGGATATCGCCGATCGTTCGCGTCGCCAGCGTCAGCGAAAGAAACTCGTGCAGAAAGTTCGCGGCCGCGCCCAGGATCGTCAGCACGCCCAGCCCCAGCACGATCCACAGCACCGCGTCGAACTGCGAGTCCGGCAGCGACGCTATCCAGCTCGCCGGAATCCGCACGTCCAGCGACGCCGCGGCGAGCCGCTCGTTGATCTGCTCCGCCAGCTCCGGCAGCGTCTGACGATGCCCGAGGATGTTGTTCAGCACCGGCACCAGCCCGACGATTCCCGCCCCCAGCCCCGCCGCGGAGACGAACGCCATCAGCGCCGCGCCCGCCGCCGTGCCGCGGTACACCAGCATCCGCTTCGCGAACCTCCAGAACGGACGTTTCACGCGTGCAGTATCCGTCATCGGGCGATGGCTTGCCGGGAACGTCACGCCGCGCCTCCCGCGGCCTCCACCAACCGGCCCCAGTCGCGCCAGAACGAAGGATAGGTCTTCGCGACGCACATCGGATTGCGGATCTGCACTCCCGGCATCCGCAGGGAAACCAGCGCGAGCGCCATCGCCATGCGATGGTCTTCATACGTGTCGAACACGAGTTCCCGCCCGCGTGTTGAGCGAACACCCCTCTCGACGTTCACCGGTGTGATGTGCAGTCCCTCGCCGTCCCCGTCTCCTGCGATGCGCACCTCTGCGCCCGTGCGCGACAGCTCGCGCGCCAGCGCCGCGAGCCGATCGGTTTCCTTTACGCGCAAGGTGCGCAGACCGCGGATCATCGAAGGACCGCTCGCAAAGCACGCGATCGCGGCCAGCGCCATCGCCGCATCCGGCATTCCTTCCATGTTCACGTCGATGCCCGCGAGCGTACGCGTGCCCAGCACGCGCAGCCCCTCGGACCTCCGCTCCACCGTGGCGCCCATCCGCGCCAGAATGTCCACGAACCCCGCGTCTCCCTGGAGGCTGCCGCCGTCCAGCCCCGGCACCAGGCACGAGGCGCCAGGAACCATCGCCGCCGCACTCCAGAAGCAGCTCGCACCGCTCGCATCCGGCTCGATCTGCCACTCGAACCCGCGCAAACCCCGAGTTCCCTGCTCCCGAGCACGGATGAAGAGCGCCGCACCAGCCTTGTCCAGCGCGCTCAAGTCGCCCTCGACGCACGCGCCCAGCAAAACCAGCAGCCGCGCCGTCATCCGTATGTATTCCGCACTGGTCGCCGGCTCCGTGAATCGAATCCGCAGCCCGCGCGGCAGAAACGGCGCCGCCAGCATCACCGCGGAGATGAACTGGCTCGACGCCGTGCGCCCGAACGACACCTCGCCCGCAAGGTCTTCCAGCCGCGCGGGCGGAATGATCCGCACCGGCGGATAACCCTCCCGCAGAAGAAACTCCGCGCTCACACCCATCGCCCGCAGCGCGGACACCTGTTCGCCGATCGGGCGCTCGCGCATCCGCTCGCTCCCGTCCACGGTCACCGGGCCGTCGGCCAGCATCGCGCCCGCCGCGAGAAATCGCGTCGCGGTGCCCGCGTTCTCCAGGTTCAGTTCGCATCCGCCTCGAACCGTGCCCGCGCTGCCGCTGATGCGAAGCACGTGCGCCTCGGCGCCGACGCCGGCTTCGATCCGCGCGCCGAGTCGGCGCAGCGCCGCGATCATCACCCGCACATCGTCCGCGTCCGCCGGCACGTTGCGCAGCGTCGATGTCCCTTCGGCCAGCGCCGCCAGCAGCAGCACCCGATTCGCCAGGCTCTTGGATCCGGGCGGCGATATCGCCACGTCGAACGCCCCGCGGCATTCCGGCAACGCCAGGGGATCCGGCAGGTCCTTCAGCGCCCCCGCCAGAATCCCCTTGGAGTCACGGCTCGTCATGAACGTCCGGTCTGAGTTTCATTTCGTCGTCGTTGTCCGAGCTCTCGATCGGCGTCCGTCGCATCACCGCCACCACGTCCTCGATCGGCACGACGTACAGCCGATTGTCTCCCTCGAAGTCCACGGGCACGCTGTGCTTGGGATTGAACAGCACGCGGTCGTACTTCCGAACCGGGTAGTTCTTGTCCGACTCGACCTGCGCCGAAACCGAAACGATCCTGCCCGTGAGCGTCGGGATCTCGAGCTTGTCCGGAAGGTGCAGCCCCGACCGCGTCTGCTTCTTGTCGTCGTCCTTGCGGATCAGCACGCGAAGCCCGATCGGTTCCACCACCTCCAACGCATCTGGTTTGATCTTGCGGGACATCCGGAGATGTTAGGTCGGCTGTCCGCCGCGGTCACCGCGAGATTTCCCCCCCGCCCGCGTCCTACGACGCGGTCTCCGCGTGCGGCAGGAGCACCAGCACCGCCAGGTCGTACAGCGCGTGCACCGCGACCACGATCCCGAACCCCCGCGCCATGTACACCACGCCGAAGTACGCCCCGGCGAACAGGTAGTACGCGAACAGCGGCAGGTCCAGCCCGCCGCTCTGCCCCGAAACGTTGTGGTACAGCGCGAATGCGACCGACGTGAACCCGATCGCCGCCAGCCTCCCCACCGCCTCCTTGGCACGGATCAGGTCCACCACGATGAAGTGCACCAGCGCGATGCCCACCAGCCGAAACAGCATCTCTTCGTAGACCCCGGCGCCCAGGGCGATCGTCGCCCGCGCCTGCCACGTCGCTTCCGCCACGCCTCCCGCCGCCGCTCCGACCGCCGCGGGCGCCGCCGCTCCGCCGGCCCCGCCCACTCCCAGCACGCGATAGAGCACCTGCCCCAGCACCAGAAGCGGGAGCGTCCATGCCACGGCTTCAATGGCCATCAGCCCGAGCACTCCCGCGCGCAAGCGCCACTTGGCGCCGGTCAGCACGTGCCACACCAGCAGCACCACGACAACCAGCACCGCCGGCAGGTGCAGCCCGCTCACCCCGAACCAGTCGAACACATCCGAGAGCACGCGCCGCGCGCGGATCGTCTCGGCCGTGCCCGGCGCATCCCCCGCGAGATACATCGCCGATCCCAGCTCGTACAGCGCCACCAGCGGCGACAGAAACACCAGCACGTGCAGCGGAGCCATCGACGTCCGCAGATACCCCTCAGGCGACGGACCGAACCGCGGCACACCGCCGCCGGGCGCGCCGCTCCGCCCCACCGACCGCGTTCGTGCTGCTCCACCTGCCATCCGCCAGAGCCTAGCGAAACGCCGATATCTTGCAGGTCCGCCGACGCATGTCCTGTATCGAACAAAAAAACTCCCCTGCGGGGAGCTGTGTGGATTCGCGTCAGCCTCCGGCGCTTCTCAGGACTTCATCTTGGCACGCAGCGCCGCGTTGAGTCGGGACTTCTTCCGCGCCGCCGTGTTCCTGTGAATCACGCCTTTCTGCGCCGTCCGGTCCAGCGTCCTGCACGCCGCGCGAAACGCCTTCTCGGCGTCCACCTGCGAGCCGTGCGCCAGCGCTTCTTCCATGGCCTTGAGGCTTTCCTTCAGCGTCCGCTTCCGCCAGCGGTTGCGGGCGCGGGCCTTCTCGTTCTGACGAATGCGCTTCTGTGCCGACAGCGAATGGGCCATGTGGCGGGCATCTCCAGGGCGTTGCGGACCGCGGCCACGCCGATCCGCCCCGTTGGGCTTCCACGGCATCAGACCGCGCGATCTCGTTCCTTCCTGCCCGGAACCACCACGGTGCCCGCGCAGGGAGGGAAAATGTACCGCTTTCCAGGCCCTCGGGCAACCGCACGCGCGACAAACCCCGTTTGGCTCCCTTCTCGCGGAATACGCCCGCCCACCGACACGTTTCCATGGGGACCGCCACCCACCCAGGCATCGGACGGTCCGCCCCGAACACTTGCCGGGGCCGCGTGCAAGGTGTATCGTCGCCGGTCGCTTCGTGGAGCGGGCGTAGCTCAATTGGATAGAGCATCTGACTACGGATCAGAAGGTTGAGGGTTCGAGTCCTTCCGCCCGTGCTTTCCCTTGCCACCCGCATGCCGACCCCGCCGCTCACGCGTGATCAGGGGCCGCCCACCAGGTGCCGCACGCGGGCCAGGCTCGCCTCCAGCTCGCGTTCGCTCTCGGCACGGATCGTCACGTGCCCGAGCTTTCTCCCCGCGCGAGGCTCCTTGCCGTAGAGATGAACCCGCGCCCCGCGCACTTCCAGCAGCTCCTTCACATCCGGCACTCTTCCCACCAGGTTGACCATCGCCGCGTGACCGATGGCGCTGATGCGTGCCGGCGCGCGGGCCGCGCTCGAACCCGGCGCAGCGCCGATCGCACGCAGGTGCATCTCGAACTGCGAGACTTCCGCCCCCTCGATCGTCCAATGACCGCTGTTGTGCACACGCGGCGCAAACTCGTTGGCCAGCAATCCTTCATCCGTCTCGAAGAACTCCACCGTCAGCACGCCGACGTGCCCCAGCGCCTCCATCACCCTTTGCACCGCCGCCTCCGCGGATCGCTCGACCGCGCTTCCGCGATCCTGCGGCCGGACCCGCGACGTGTGCAGAATCCCGTCACGATGCACATTCTCGGTGAGCGGAAAGAACGCGCTTGATCCGTCCGCGAATCGCGCCGCGATCATCGACACTTCGCGCCGAAACGCGATAAACCGCTCCAGAATCAAACCGCCCCGCCCCGCCGCCGATTCCAGCCGATTCCATGCTTGATCCAGCTCCCGATCGTCCCGGATCAGCACCTGGCCCTTCCCGTCGTATCCCAGCCGGCGCGTCTTGAGCACGGCAGGCAACCCGATCCTTGCCGCCGCCGCGCGCATCTCTTCCCGAGAATCTACGGCCTCGTGCGCCACCACCGCCGCGCCGCACTCCTCGAACAAACGCTTCTCGCTCAGCCGATCCTGCGTCACTTCAAGCGATCGCGACCCCGGCAGACACAACCCCCTGCCCGCCGCCTCATCAATCACCCGCACGCTTTTCGCCGGCACGTTCTCGAACTCATACGTCACCACGTCGCAGCCCGCGCTCAGGCGCCGCAGCGCATCGCGGTCATCGAACTCGCCGACGACCATCTCACCGACGTCTCTTGCGCAGGCATCCCGAGCGTGATCCAGAAACCGGAAGCGAATGTCCAGCGGAATCCCCGCCAGCGCCAGCATGCGCCCGAGCTGCCCGCCCCCCAGCACGCCCACCAGCCTCACGACCCTGCTTCCTTCCCGCTTGGTCCGCCGGTGCGCGGATCAGGATGGTCCAGCACGTCCCTGCTCAGTTTCAGGCGGTACCGTCGCAGGTTCTCGCGGATGGCCTGATGCTTGTTGGCCAGGATGGACGCGGCCAGCAGCGCCGCGTTCGTCGCCCCCGCCTTGCCGATGGCCAGCGTGCCCACCGGTATCCCCCCGGGCATCTGCGCGATCGAAAGCAGAGAATCCATGCCGTGCAACGCCTTGCTCTCCACCGGCACTCCCAGCACCGGCAGGATCGTCTTGGCCGCCGTCATTCCCGGAAGGTGCGCCGCCCCGCCCGCCCCCGCGATGATCACCTCCAGCCCGCGCGACTCCGCCGTCGATGCGTACTCGAAGAGCAGGTCCGGCGTGCGATGCGCCGAGACCACCTTGACTTCGTGGGCGATGCCCAGTTCATCAAGCATCGCGCACGCATGCTGCATCGTCTCCCAGTCGCTCCGCGAACCCATGATGACGCCGACCAGCGGCCGCGATGTTGAGGGTGCAGCAGTCATGGTGATGCGACTCGATTGCCGGGCGACCGGCGTGGTCCCCGCTACAGCCTAACAGCGCGCCCGGTGCCGCGCGGCCCGCCCCGATCACGCCCCGATGTACCGCGCGTAGATCGACTTGGCCGACTCCGGCCGGTGCACGCCCTTGATGATCGCGCGCCCATCGGCAAAGACGGTCAGTTCCACTTCTTCCCCCGCGTCGCCGCGCTCGCCCGAGAGCGAACCCTTGAGCAGGAATCGAGTGAGTTCAAACTCGCCGTGCGCCCGCAGGCGTTCCGCCAGCGCCGCGAGGTCCAGCCGCGGCGTCCCGGCCGAGGCTTGAGCAGCCGCGGGGTTGATCTGGATGGCCCCGCGTCCGCACAACGACGCAACTTCGGTCGCGCCGCCGCCCTCCAGATACTCGAACCGTCGCGCCCCGCAGCAGGGACATTCCGGGCGCAGCGCACCGGAGACATCCAGTTCCCGAAGCTCGTTATGGAAGAGATCAATCGTCAGCAGGCTGCGGCGCAGCAGGTCGGCCCTCCCGAGCAGCACCTTGATCGCTTCCGCAGCCTGTATCGATGCGATCACCGACACCGCCGGACCCAGCACCCCCGCCGTGTCGCACGTCGGCGTCGTGCCCGGCGGGGGCGCCGATTCGAACAGGCACCGCAGGCACGGTCCCGCCGCCGCCTCATCGGCGGCCGCGCGTGCTGCGCCCTGCGCCCGTCGCGGCACGATCGTGAATGTCATTCCGGTCGTCGAAACGGCACCTCCGTACACCATCGGAATGCCGTGCTTCACCGCCAGGTCGTTCAGGAGATATCGCGTCTCGAAGTTGTCCGTGGCGTCGAGAAGCACCTGCGCAGGCCGATCCGTGCCGATGCCCGCCAGCCTCTCCGCGTTCGTCGCGTTGAAATCCTCGATCACCGCACGGACGCGCACCGCAGAGTTCACCCTTTCCAGCTTCCGCCGCGCCGCCTCCGCCTTCGGCAGCCCCTGCCGCGCGTCCTCCTCGTCGAAGAGAATCTGCCGCTGCAGATTGGTCAGTTCGACCGTGTCGCGGTCCACGATCGTGAGCGTCCCTACCCCCGCGCGGCACAGCGCATCGGCGATCACCGTCCCCAGCGCCCCGCACCCCACGATCAGCGCATGCGCCGCACCCAGCTTCTCCTGCCCTTCCACGCCCACCTGCGGCAGAAGCATCTGACGGTGATACCGCGCCAGCTCGAACGGTATCGATTGAGTGTGGCTCACGCGACCATCGTAGGTGTGCAGCAGAGCCGAGCGCCGGACAGCCGCCGCCCAACCGCCGTCCATCCCCCACGCCGGATGATGCCCGCCGTCGGGCCGTGCGCGCCTACTCCAGAGGCGTGCACTCCTCCAGCCGTGCGCGACCCTCCGACCACACCGCAAACTTCGGCCCCTTCTGCAGCGATGCGCTACCGTACGCCCCATCCTTCCGCACCGCGTAGAACGTCACGTTGAAGTTCGGCCGCCCGGACGCATCCTGCAAGCGCTTGAGCTTCGTCTTGCTCGCGATCTGCTTCAGCGCGAAGAGGCACGCTTCCGTCGGGTGATCTCCCGCCGCCATCCGCATCACCACCGCGTGCGACCCCGACACCTGGATCACCGCCTCGCCCCGCCCCGTCGCACCGGCAGAACCGACGTCGTTGTCCGTGTACAGCCCGGCGCCGATGATCGGCGAATCGCCCACCCGCCCCGGCAGCTTCCATGAAAGTCCGCTCGTCGACGTGCATCCCGCCAGATCGCCGTTCGACGTCACCGCCGAACAGTGGATCGTCCCCGTGGTGTGCAGCACCTCGATCGTCCCCAACCCCTTCACCGACTTCGGGCGCGGAAGGTCGAACTCATCCTCGCTCAGCCAATCATCCTCCCTGCTCTGATCCGCCTTCCACTTCAGCCACATCTCGCGCACTTCGGGCGTGAGCAGTTCCTCTTCCTTGAACCCCATCCTCTTGGCGAACTTCAGCGCGCCCTCTCCGACCAGGAGCACGTGATCCGTCCGTCGCGCGACTTCCCTTGCCACGGCCGCGGGGTTCTTGATGTTCCGCAGCGCCGCTACCGCGCCCGCGCGGTGCGTCGGCCCGTGCATCACGCTCGCATCCAGCTCGACGACCCCCTCTTCGTTCGGCAGTCCGCCGTAACCCACCGAATGATCGTTCGGGTCGTTCTCGACGATCTCGACGCCCGCGATGATCGCATCCAGCGGGTCCGCGCCCTCTGTCAGCAATGCCCCCGCGCGAGCGACCGGCTCGAGGCTGTTCGCCGAGGAAATAACCACCGGGCGCGTCACCCTCGCCGCGGCCACCTGCACCGCCTGACGCGCGTCGGCCTTGGACCCTGCCCCGACTGCCATAGCACCCGCCGCCGCCGAGGACGCTGCCAGAAACCCGCGACGAGACATGTGATCCATTGGGATGCCCTTTCCGCCCCCGACCCGCTCACGAGAGTAACGCGCCGCCGGAGAGCCGGCCGTCAATCCCGCCCTTTCATCCCGTTATCCTTGCCCCGATGTCCGGCACCCCTCAGCCTTCCGCGATTCTCGATGAACTCCGCTGGCGCGGCATGCTCTACCAGAGCACCGATGAAGCCGCCCTGCGCGACCACCTCGCCCGGCCGCGTCGCGTCTACATCGGCTTCGATCCCACCTCCGACTCCCTCACCATCGGCAACCTCGTCCAGATCATGGTGCTGCGACGTTTCCAGCTCTGCGGCCACACCCCGGTCGTTGTCATGGGCGGCGGCACCGGCCTCATCGGCGACCCGTCCGGCAAGACTTCCGAACGCCAGTTGCTCGATGCGGATCGCGTCGCTGCCAACGTCGAGGCCCAGAAGCGCATCTTCCGCCCGCTCCTCCGCTGGGAGGGACCGAACTCGGCCATCATGTTCAACAACCTCGACTGGCTCGGCAAGCTCGGCTACCTCGAGCTGCTCCGCGATGTCGGAAAGCACTTCTCCGTCAACATGATGGTGCAGAAGGAATCCATCCGCGCCCGCCTCGAAGACCGCGAGCACGGCATCAGCTACACCGAGTTCTCCTACATGATCCTTCAGTCCTACGACTACTACCACCTGTGGAAGCACCACGGCGTCACCGTCCAGTGCGGCGGCAGCGACCAGTGGGGCAACATCGTCGCCGGCGCCGACCTCATCCGCCGCATGACGGTGCATGCCGGCGGCGACGCCGACTCTCACCACGCTCACGCACTCACCACTCCCCTCGTCACCAAGGCCGACGGCGGCAAGTTCGGCAAGACAGAATCCGGCGCCATCTGGCTCACCGCCGATCGCACCAGCCCCTACGCCTATTACCAGTTCTGGCTCAACGCCGCCGACGCCGACGCCGTCAAGTTCCTCAAGCTCTTCACCGACCTCTCCCAGCCGGAGATCGCGGCGCTGGAGCAGGCGCACGCCGCCGCACCCGAGAAGCGCGAGGCCCAGCGCGCCCTCGCCCGCGCCGCCACCGCGCTCCTTCACGGAACCGACGCCGTGGCCCACGCCGAAGCCGCCGCGGCCGCGCTCTTCTCCGGCGACGTCGCCCGGCTCGATGCCGCGACGCTCCGGGAAGTTTTCGCCAACGTCCCCGCCACCGATCACGACCGCTCCCTGCTCTCCGGCGAGGGCATCCCGCTCGTCGACCTCCTTCCCCGCACCTCGCTCGCCAAGAGCAAGACGGAGGCCCGCCAGCACCTCTCCGCCGGGGCTGTTTCCATCAACGGCGGCCCCCCTGCATCACCGGATGCGCGCCTGCGCACCGCCGACCTGCTCCACGGCGAAATGGTCCTCCTCCGCCGCGGCAAGAAGGCATGGCACGTCACCCGCTGGACATAGTCCTCAGTTCGACGCCCCCTTCCCCCTCATCCCATCGCCAGCGGCACGCCCCCGGCTCCAGGCCTGAATCGCAAGCGGCACGCAATTTGCGCTCAAATATCCGGCTTTTTTTCTTGGGCAGTTCACCGGTGGCGTGGCAGAATAAAAGCGGAAAGGGGAGCAGGCGGGGGCGAGAGAGATCGTGGAGAGGCGAGTCGGCATCGAGCGCCGGCCGTTTCGTCTGCGCTCATGCCGATGCATCACTCTCGCGGCGCGGCGCGCCGAAAGGAGCGATCATGGGCACGGCAGCGGATGTCATCGAAGCCAAAGCGCGGAGCGGCGAACGCCCCTGCATGGTCAGCGTGCGCGAAACGCACACCGTTCTTGAAGCGGTGCAACGGATGAACGACCACCACATCGGCTCGGTGATCGTCGAAGATCGCGACGGCGGGATCGCCGGCATCTTCACCGAGCGGGACCTGCTCAAGCGCGTCGTGGCCGCGGGCAGGTCGCCCGAGCGCACCCGCGTGGCCGAAGTGATGACCCGGGACGTGGTCACATGCACGCCCGATACACCCCAGAGCGAGCTGCGCGAACTCATGCGCTCTCGCCGCATCCGCCACGTCCCCGTCACCGATGATTCCGGCCACCTTGTCGGCCTGGTGTCCATCGGTGATCTCAACGCGGTCGAATCGCGCCGGCTCAGCGAAACCGTCACCTATCTCGAAGAGTTCATCACGCGCTCATAGCACACGGGGCGCGCCTTGCCCGCAGCGGTCATCGCACGACAAGCTAGTCCCACCCTGCTTGCCGCCGATCCCGAGCCTCCCCGCCTCCGCGCGCAGAAACTCGATGCACTTCTCAATGTGGCCCGTGTGGTCCACGCCCGCCACCGGGCCGAACTCCTCAACCCCCAGCGCAATGTCCTCGCGGCTCACCGCCGCCGCGAACGCCTTGTCCTTCAGTTTCTTTTTCACGCTGGAAGGCTCAAGGTCCATGATTCCCGCCGGGCGCACCTTGCAGCACGCCACGATGAACCCGGCCAGCTCATCGCACGCGAAGAGACACTTGGCCATCGGCGTCGTCCGCGCGACTCCCGAATACTGCGCATGGCCCAGAATCGCCGCCCGGATCTCTTCGTCCACCCCCAGTTCCTCCAGCCGCTTCACGCCCACGAAGGGATGCTCCGCCGGCGTCGGATGCTTCTCGTAATCGAAGTCGTGCAGCAGGCCGCAGACGGTCCAACGCTCCGCCTGATCCGGCGCCAGCTTCCGTGCATACCCCGCCATGCACGCCGCCACCGACTCCATGTGCACGCGCAGCGCCGCAGAAGCCGTCCATTCATGCATCAGCGCCCGCGCCTGCTCCACGTTCATCGCTTCTCTCCCGCCATCTTCCGTGCAATCAGCACACCCTCGCGGATCGGCACGCACGCGGCCGCGAATCGTTCATCACCCGCCGCCATCCGGTTGAAGCGGTCCACCGCATCGCGCAGCACGCTCTCTCCCCGCGGCGTATCGATCCACCAGGACCCCGATCCCAGCGCATTGTCCGCAGCCAGCAGCCCGCCCACGCGCAGGAGGAGCGCGGCCCGTTCAAAGTACGCCGGATACTCCTCCTTCAGCGCATCCAGGAACACGAAGTCGAAACTTCCCGGCCCGTGCTCCCGCATCAGCTCGTCCAGCGCGAAGAGCGCCGTCGTCCGCAGCACGCGCACCCGCCCGCTCACGCCTGCCGCCTGGAACTCCCGTTCCGCGAAGTCCGCATGCTTCGCCTCCGGTTCCACGGTCAGCAGCTTTCCGGACGGTGCCAGCCCCCGCGCGATCCAGATGCCCGAGTACCCCGCGAGCGTCCCCAGTTCGAGCGCCAACCGGGCGCCCTGCCCTCCGTTGGTCATCGAGCACAGCATCATCAGCAGACGGCCCACATCCGCCGACACGGCGATATCAGGCAGCCCGGCCGCCACCGCACGGCCCATCAGCCCCGCGAGATGAGCATCCTCGCGTCCGAAAACCTCGCGCAGGTAGCCGCACGTGAACTCCCACCGCTGCGGGGTCATCTCCATGGAGCGGGATGGTACCCCCCGCGACGAATCCGGCTCCGATGCATCTCGGACCACGCCGCCCGCACAGCACAGACCCGTACCGAACATGGGTCATTCCAACCCCGAAACAATCTGGCAACTCCCCGGTCGCCCGACTACAGTCGATTCCGCCGTCGCCGCTCACACCCGGCCGCACGCGCGAGGAGAAGAGAGCCATGACGCTGAACACCCTGCTTCCGATCGGCGCCCTTGCCGCGCTCGCCGCGCAGTCGCTCGCCGGCGCGCCCGGCTACACCTTCCAGATCCAGGCCCGCACCAACTTCGCCTCCAATCCCGGCGGCTCCTTCAACGTCCCCGGCAACTGGTTCTTCTCGGGCGAGGACATCCAGCTCAACGACGCCCGCCAGGTTTCCTTCCACCTCTCCGTCACCAGCGGCGACTTTCAATCCGTGTGGTTCGGCGCCAATGGAACCGGAAGCGTGGTCTACAACTCCGGCACCGGCGGCTTCCTCTCGCAGACATCGCTCAACAACGTCGGCCGCGTGATCTGGGCCGAGACGTTCGTCGCCGTCCCCGGCATCTACCGCTACGACTCGGGCGACAACTCCAGCGCTTTCTTCACCAACAAGCCGCTCGGCAGCACGGGCTGGAGCACCCCCCGCATCAACAACTCGGGCCTCGCCGGCTACCGCGTGCAGTTCGGCTTCTCCGGCCAGGCATTCGTCTCCTTCGATCCCGTCACCAACACCACCGCCATCCACGCGGCCGAAACCGGCGTCGATCCACTCAGCCCGTATTCATTCCTCTTCACGCCCTCGTTCAACAACGCCCGCCAGATCGCCGGCAAGGTGCGCTACGGCCCCGGCACAGGCAACGAGCGACCGGATGAGATCCGCATCTTCAACGCCGATGGTTCATCCATCCTCATCGCCCGTGACCGCGACGCCGACCCCGCCTCGCCCTACACCGCCTTCGACAACTCCGTCTCTCTCAACAACTTCGGCTTCGTCGCCTTCTGCGCCAACCTCTTCGGCGGCGGACGCGCGGTCTTCGCCTCCGACGGCACCACTACGCTCACCATCGCAAGCACCGTCGGCACCGGCGCCCAGATCAGCGATCTTGAGTTCTTCGCTCCCTCCATCAACGACAATCTGCAGGTCGTCTTCCGCGCCAAGGACCTCTCCGGCCTCCGCGCCATCTGGGTGGGCGACGGCTCCGATCTCCGGCGCGTCGTCACGGAGCACGACATCCTGCCCAGCGATCTCGGCGACGCCCGCGTCGATCAGAACGACGCCAGCCCCGTCTTCGGCGGCGCGCCCTCCATCAATCAGAACGGCGACGTCGCCTTCAATGCCGCGCTCACTCCGCCCGACAACAACCAGATCGAATGGGGCACCGGTGTGTTCGTCGCCATCGCCGATGTACCCCCCGCCTGCCCGGGCGACGCCGACGGCGACGGCGACTCCGACTCCACCGATCTCAACATCATCCTCACCGCCTTCGGCTGCACACCCGTTCCACCCGCCGCATCCGGGGAAGCCGGCAATGGCGACGGCGATGGCTGCCCCGGCGACCTCGATGCCGACGGCGACACGGATTCAACGGATCTGAACATTCTGCTCACGGATTTCGGCTGCTCCGGCTGATCGCCCCTCGCCTCCGAGCCGCCATTCCGAGCCGCGGGCTTCAGCCCGCGCGGTCACGCTGCGCAGCCAACCAGCGCAACCTGTTTTCGCGACCAACCCGCGCGCCGCGCATCCCCCACGCCGCCGTCCCGCTACATTCCCCGCCATGCGCCCCCGCTCGGCCGCGCAATATGCTCTTCTCGCCGCACTGCTGTTGCTCCTCGGCGCGTTTCTGCTGCTGCCCATCTGGATGACGGTGCGCGGCGCGTTCGCCGCCGATGTATCCACCGGCGACGGCTTCACACTCGAACATGTGCTCTGGGTCTTTCAGGACCCCGTCCTGCGCCTCGGGCTGGCCAACTCGCTCGCCATCGCCGCCTGCACCACGCTCTGCTGCACCTGCCTTGCCCTTCCCCTGGCGGTGCTCAGCGCCAGGTACCGCTTCCCGCTCAAGGGGCTGTGGAACGCGGCCGTCCTCGTCCCCATGATCCTGCCACCCTTCGTCGGGGCCATCGGCCTCAAGGCCATCCTCGGGCGCTTCGGCGCCCTCAACACCCTCCTCGGCACCGAGATCGATTTTCTCGGCAACCCCGACTGGCGCTTCTTCGGCGTCGTCATCGCCGAGGCGCTCTACCTCTACCCCATCATGTATCTCAACGCGACCGCAGCGCTCGCCAACATCGACCCGGCGCTCGAGGAAGCCGCGGACAACGTCGGCTCCACCCCGCTCCGCCGTTTCTTCCGCGTCACGCTTCCGCTCATCCGCCCGGGGCTCTTCGCCGGCGGCACCATCATCTTCATCTGGAGCTTCACCGAACTCGGCACACCCCTCATGTTCGACTACTACACCGTCACCCCGGTGCAGATCTTCTTCGGCATCAAGGAACTCGGCACCTCCGCGCAGCCCTACGCCCTCACCGTCATCATGCTGCTGCTTGCCGTGCTGCTCTACGTGACCGGCAAAACCCTCTTCGGCGGCAGGTCCTACGCCATGTATTCCAAGGCTTCTCGCGCCGCCGCCGAGAAGCCGCTCGCAGGTCCGTTCGCCCTGCTGGCCACCGGCCTCTTCGCACTCGTCACCTGCTTCGCCCTGCTTCCTCACACGGGCGTCATCCTCGGCAGTTTCGCGGCCGAAGGCGCCTGGTACCGCTCGGTGCTGCCGCGCGACTTGACGACGCACCATTACGCAACCGCCCTCGGGCATCCTCTCGCCTTCGGCTCCATCGTGAACAGCCTCGTCTACTCCTCCCTTGCCGTCTCGCTGGACATCATCCTGGGCGTGCTGATCGGGTATCTCCTCGTGCGCACGAAGATCAAGGGCCGCGCGGTGCTCGACGCCCTCAGCATGCTTCCGCTGGCGGTTCCGGGTCTGGTCATGGCGTTCGGCTACGTCGCGCTGAGCGTCGAGCTTGGCCGTCACTGGCCCTTCAAGGACACGGGAACAGGCGCCCCCATCAACATCTCGATCATCGGCGCCGAGCCGAACCCGCTCGTGCTGCTGGTGATCGCCTACTCCGTCCGCAGGCTGCCCTATGTCGTCCGCGCCACCGTCGCCGGCCTCCAGCAGACCTCCGCCGAACTCGAGGAAGCCGCGGTGAATCTGGGCGCCTCGGCCATTCGCTCCATCCGGCAGATCGTCGTTCCTCTCATCGCGGCCAACCTCATCGCCGGCGGGCTGCTCGCCTTCAGCTTCGCCATGCTCGAAGTCTCCGACTCGCTCATCCTCGCGCAGCGCGAGGATCATTACCCCTTCACCAAGGCGATCTTCACCTTCACCGAACGGCTCGGCGACGGCCACGCCATCGCCAGCGCAATGGGCGTTTGGGGCATGGCTCTGCTCACGGTCACCCTCGCCGGCGCAAGCATCATGATGGGCCGGAAGCTCGGCGCAATCTTCCGCGCCTGACTTCTCTTTCCTCTCGCCTCTTCTTCCCACTTCATCGCGGCCCTTTGGCGATGTGTCAATCGGCGGCTATGGCCGCAGCCGCCCACTCCACCAGCTCCACCTCGAACACCAGGTCCGCCTCAGGGGGCACCGGCTCGCGCCCCGTTTCGCCGTACCCGAGCTTCCACGGAATCAGCAGCACCCGTTTCCCGCCCGCCCGCATCCCCTCGATCCCTTCCCGAAGCCCCGGGATCAGCCCCGGCGCACCGAGAGAGAACGTCAGCGCCCGCTTGCGCCGCTCGCTCGAGTCATACTCGCGTCCGCTCCGCGCGCCCGGCTCGTCGGCGATCATGGCCCTGTAGCGGATCGTCACCGTCGCCCCCGGCGGGCACGGTTCTCCCGCGCCCGGTGAAACTTCGATGATCCCCAGCCCCGATGCCCGCATCACCGGTTCCGTCGCGTGCGACTCGGATCGGACCTCGCCCGCCGCCGCTTCGCGCCCCTCCCGCGACCCGTCGTTTCGCGGCCCAGTGCACGCGCAGCCGAACGCCAGCGCGCACGCCGCGACACTCGGCGCCACCCGCCGCGCCTTTGATCGTCCGTCGCGCATGAACACCGTTTCCCGGCGCATGCCCCCATTATGAGGCGCCCGCCGCCGGCCCGCCCGTACTCACTCCGGAGTCGCCGCCGGCGCGCGGAACGTCACGGTCGCCGTTCCCGCCGTGACCAGCACCATGTCATCCAGCAGCGCGATGTCCGACGGCCTCGCGCCCAGCGGCACCTTCACCGCCGAAACCTGCCTGCAACCCGGGTACTCGAACACCGACATCTCGTACAGGCTCACGAGGCTCTGCCCCTCCGGCGGCGGCGCCGACTGCTGCAGCGTGAAGAAGTGACTCTGCGAGAACGCCGCGGGAAGCAGGTTCGAGTTCGCCGGCTGCGAATCGCACGCCAGCAGACGACCCTCCAGATCGAAGATCGCCACACCCAGACCGCTCGACAGCGCCACCCGGTCGCCCAGCGCCGTCACCGTCAATGCGACGAACTCCCGCTCCAGCTTGCCCCCCGTTTCCATCGGCACATCGCCCGACGTGCCGTCCGTGGTGTTCAGCAGGAACAGCTCATTGGAGATCGTGCGCACCAGCGCATGCGCAGGCAGCAGCCACGCGCCGATCGACTCCGCGAACTGTTCATCCTCGTTCCGCCAGCGCAGCACCCGACGGAACACATCCAGCGAAAGCAGACCGCTGTCCGACCCGATCAGCGCGTGCCCCTCCGGCGTCAACCGCACCCACCGCAGGGGTGAACGGTCCTCGTGACGCATCAGCAGCCGCCCCGTCCGCGACTCGAGCACCACCGCAGCGTGCAGCAGGTCCGACATGTCCATGCGGTCATCACCCGGATCATCGTCTGCCCCAGGCCCGTTCTGAGGCGGCGCGGGCGCCTCATCAGCCCCCGCGAGCACGAGCAGCCCCGCATCCAGCGCGGCATCGTGGACCCGCGACAATGTCTTCCCCGAAGTCCAGAGCGTCCTTCCCGACTCCAGGTCGAATGCCGCCGCTCGTCCCGAGCGCTCCACCAGCACCGCCGTACGGTCGTCCATGCACACCAGCACATCCGCCAGGCGCACCGAAGCCCGCAGCGGGGTGTTGATCCGTGTCATCTGCGACGCGGGCACGCCGTCGATGCGCGCATCCTCCGGCAGCAGCGACCGCAGCGGCGCGCTGGCCCACACTTCATTCCCCGTCAGCAGGTCCCGCCGAACCAGCACCGCGTCCGGATTGTCCGGAGCCGCTCGCGGCTGCGACACGTCCGGCCTCAGCAGGTACGCCGCCGAAGGATCCAGCCTGAGCAACTGCTCGTTCAGCGCCTCGGGCCACGCCCGCTCAAGCTTGCCCGATGCCGACCGGAACGCCGACACCCGGCCCATTTCATCCTGAAGCATGATCACATGCGTCGGCGCGGGGCTTGCCTGCGTCGGTTCGAGCATCGGTCGCGCGATCATCCAGCCCTCCAGCGGCTCCGCCGATGCAAGCACCGGCCCCACGCGCGGCCGCCGATCGATCTCCGCCAGCTCCTTCCGCAGTTCCTCCGCCAGCGCCGCGACCTGCACGGGCGAACCCGCCGCCGTCAGCACGAAGGTCGGCCTCTGTGCCGCGTACGTCTCGATCATGCGCAGCGCGGCCCGATGCCTTCCCGACTGGATCGTCTGCATCAGCAGCCGGCCCGCAAGCTCGCCGGTCAGCGGATCATCCGGCGGGAGCACATCCTCCGCCGCCGCCAGACCTTCTTCCAGCGCGAACGCCGCCAGGTGCGGCTGACCTCGCGTCTCGTACCGCTCAGCCGCGCGCGCCCACGCCGCCGCCGCCGCGCGCGACACCGGATACTTCCGCGCGATCGCCTCGAGCGGCTCGGGTTCCAGCCCGTCGGCCGCGGCCTCGAACTCCCGCCTCGCCTCCGCCTCGAACGCGGCGTACACCTGCGGCCCCACGAGCCGCACCAGCCGCCGGATGCGCGCCGTGGCTTCCGCATCGGCCGGCAGCGTGGTCTGCTCCACCGTGTAGGGCTGTTGCGCCAGCACGGGCGAACTGAGAATAGTCTGATACGACTCCACCGCCCGCTCCGGCTTGTCCGTCGCTTCGTAGAACCTTCCCGCCGCCATCAGGTGCGCCACCTGCTCTACGGGCAGCGCCGCGCACCGCGCGAGCCGATCCAGCGCCTCCGCCCGCTGCGTGTCCGTCAGGCGCGCGCCCGCGGGCGCGCCGGGCTGAGGCTCGATCATCGACAGCAGCGATCGGAACAGCCTCGCGCGATTGCGCTCGCTCAGCGGCGAGAGCGGCGCACGGTCGATCGCACGCAGCGCGTGATCCACCGAAGGAATGATCTCATCCGGCTTGTCCGCCCGGTACGCGATCTCCGCGAACGTCACCGCGGGCGTCGGGTCCGAGGCGTCCGCGCGCATCCGCTCCTGGAGAATCTCCCGCGCCACATCCCACAGCAGGTAGCTGTGGATGCGCGCGTCGTCCACCACGATCAGCTGCGATTCCAGCGGAAGCACCATCCCCGGCTCGTCCAGCTTGATCACGTCCGGCGGATCGGTGGCTCTGGAGTTCAGCCCCACGATCTGCACCCCGTCCACGATCGGGACCAGCAGCCGCTCGCCCATCACCACCACGCGCCCGCGCACGCCCGGCGGCGGGATCACCGCCAGCACCCGCGCGCTCTCCGCATCGTCCAGCCGGTCGATCGGCGCCGCCTTGATCACCGTCTGCGCCTGGTCCGCCCACCTCGCCACGCCGATCAGCTCGTTCCCCGCTTTCAGCAGATACCGCGGCGCGATGAAGGATTCGTCGCGCATGCTCGACCCCAGACGCGCCGAAGACACGCGACCGATCTCCCGCCCCGTCGCCGCCTCCAGCATCACGATCGATCTGCCGTCCGGGCTGAGCACGAACAGCTTCTCTTCGTGCAGGATCGGCGCGTTGGCCTGCCACGCCAGCGAGTTGATCGTCCTCTGACCGTCCAGCGCCTCCACCGGCAGCCGACGCGCCCACGCCAGCCGCCCCGTCACGCAATCCACCGCCGCTACCACCCCCAGCGGATCCACCGTGAACAGCAGCCCCCCCGCGGCCATCAGCCCGTGCGTGAGTTGCGATGTCGTTCCCACCCACGGCACGGCGCCCGTCGATGCAATCGGTCGTTTCCACAGCAGCTCACCCGTCGAGGCATCCACCCCGAACGCTCCCGCCCCGACCAGCCTCTGCGATGCCTGCTGCTTCGTCACTCCCACCACCACCACGCCCTGGTCGATCACCACCGGCGACTTCATCACCCACTGCGCCATCTCCAGGTCGCGGAAGTCCTGCACCGTCCGCTTCCACAGCGTGCGCCCGGTGCGCCCGTCGATCGCGATCAGCACGCGCTCCTCGTGCTGCTGACCCGCCAGCGGAATCCCCGTCACCGCCACCACCAGATCGCCGCGCACCGTGACGGAACTCGTCTCCTCGATCAGCCGGTTGCTGTAGAGCACGTTCGGGCTGAACGGCGAGTCCACCTCCACCGACCATTTCCATGTCAGCGTGAAGCGGTCCCACGCGCTGATCGTCCGGCTGTCGTTCACATACACCGTGTCGCCGCAGATCGTCGGCGCCGCGTGCAGCACCTGCGCGTTCTCCGGAAGCTGCTGGCGGAGTTGCCGCAGCAGCGCGTCCAGCGCCTCGATCTCCGTCCCCAGATACTCCGTCGCCAGCGGCTTCGACAGCAGACCCTTGAGCTCCAGCGGCGGCAGCGAATCAAACGGCGTCAGCCCTCGCATCTGCCGGGGCACCTCGATCGGCGCGGGTTCGGCCTCCGCTCCGCCGCGCCACCGCGCCAGAAGCTCCCGCCCCCATCGCAGCGTTCCCGCGTCATCCGCTTCCTCCGTCGCTGCCAGGTAGGCCGTGATATCCGCGAGCAGCGCGGCGGCGCTCGCCGCGCCATCGCCCACCCTGTCGGGGTGTCGATCCAGTTGCGCGATCAGGCGAAGCGCGGAGTTGAACTGCGCGTTTTCCAGTCCGTGCTGCGCGCGCCGAAGCGTCGCTTCGAACCCCGCCGCCGTCAGGAAGTGCGTGGACTCCACCTCCGCGATCCGCCCGCTCTCCAGAAGCCGCTGCGCCGCCGGGCCGTGCTCCTGCCGATACCGAGCCAGCAGCTCCGGCCGCTCCAGCAGAGTCCTGTGAACCACGTCCCGCGCCGGAATGTAGAGGTCCGGGTCCTCCGTCTCGAGCACGGAGTCCCCCAGCTCATCCAGCGTGCGCTGAAGCACTTCCGCCGCTTCCGACAGGTTGCCGATCGCTGCCAGGTCGATGGCTCTCGCCACGGATTCCCGCGCCGCGGGCGAGTCCACCATGTAGACGGGCGCCGGCTCGCGCGCCCACGCATCGCGCGCCGACGCGCATGTCAGGACCGCCAACGCCGCCGCCAACGCCGCCGCTCGGTCCGCAAGGCCGGTCGGCCTCCGGAAGGGCCGCCTTGCCACATGCCCCTGCTTCTCACGCTGATTCCGCATCAGGTCCGTTTCCCCATCCCTTTTTCGGGTTCTCGGCCATTCTGAACGCCCCCCGTCGCGCGCCACAAGGCGCATCCTCGATGCCAGGCTCCCAACCCCCACTGTCTGCCGAAACCGCACATGCTGGCCTCTCGAATGAATTTACGTCGGCGTGGCCGACCCGTTGCTGGAATCGAACATTCTGGAGCGACGATAGCACCGGCTCAGTCAAGTGCATGTTGCGCGGATCGGTCCGCGTCGCTGAATATGTATGAGCACCCTGACCGGCACAACCGCCCTGCCTTGGGTCGCTCCGGGATGGAACCCGGGCCGTGACTCGCACCGATTCCCGCGGGACCTCGCTCGCTCCCGTCGCGTGATCCTCCTCATCCTCGCCATGGTGCTTATGGGGCTGGCCGACCTCGCCTGCACGCTCACCTACATGCGCTCCGTCGGCATGGTCGAAATGAACCCCATCGCCCGGCACATGATCGACCTCGCCGGCGCACGCCAGCTGGTGCTCTTCAAACTGTTCACCATGGTCCTCAGTTGCGGGCTGATCTATCTCCTCCGCTTCCACCGCCGCGCCGAAACCGTCGCCTGGGCTTGCACCTGCGTGCTCCTCGGCCTCATGGTTCACTGGGTGCGCTACAACAGCGAAGCGCCGAAAATGACCAACGAGATCGCCCTCCTCGCCTCCGGCGACGCCAATGAGTGCTGGGTCGTCCTGGACGACTGAGCCTCGCACCCCGCCCGTCACGATCTCGTTCCGCTCGACGCCTCCGATCGAACCGATCCCGCCACCCGCACCGCCAGCTCGATGGCGCTGCGCATCGATCCCGGGTCCGCGCTGTTCTTCCCCGCGATGTCGAACGCCGTGCCGTGATCCGGCGATGTCCGAACGATCGGCAGCCCCGCCGTCACGTTCACCGCCCTCTCGAAGTCGATCGTCTTCACCGCGATCAGACCCTGGTCGTGATACATCGCCACGACCAGGTCGAACTTCCTCCGATCCGGCGCCGGCGGCAGCGGCCCGAGCGCCGCGCGGAACACCGTGTCTCCCGGCAGCGGACCCTCCACCTCCATCCCCGCCTCGCGCGCCGCCTCGATCGCCGGAACGATCACTCTCCCTTCGTCGTCTCCCAGGATTCCGTTCTCGCCCGCGTGGGGGTTCAGCCCGCACACCGCGATCCGCGGCCGCGCGACCCCGAGCCGCCTGCACGTCTCATGCCCAAGCTCGATCGTGTCGAACACCCGCCCGATGGAGAGCACCGCGCGCACCTCCATGAGCGGCACGTGCGCCGTCGCGAGGATCACCCGCAGGCGCGGGCTGACGAACATCATCCGCACCCGCCTCGCGTGAAACCGCGCCGCGAAAAGCTCCGTGTGCCCCGGCTCCTTTCGCCCCGCCAGCGCCCACGCCTCCTTGCTGATCGGCGCCGTCACGATCGCATCCGGCTTCAGCGCCGGATGCACCGGCGACAGCGCTGCAGCGATGGCATCGTCCACGAACTGAAAGGATGCCGCGCCCCCCGCCGCCGTCGGTCCGCGTTCATTCCGTCTCGCCTCCACACCCGCGTTCCAGCCCGCCTCGTGGTCATAGTCCAGCAGCAGCACATCCTGCAACGCGCCCGTCTCCGCCACCGGAGAATCGTGCCGCACCCGCCACCAGAAGGGTTCGATGCCCGCCCGTTCCGCCGCAGCGTGCAGCGCACCGGCGAATCCATACACATGGAATCGCGCCCATCGCCTGACCTCCGCATCCGCCAGCGCCTTGACGATCACCTCCGGACCGATCCCCATCGGGTCGCCCATGCTGATCGCCACGACCGGCTTCACCCTCCCCGAGGAGGCCGCCGAGGGCGCGGCCGCTCCCTCCCTCCCGCGTCCCCGCTCCGCCCGCTTGGCTGCATCGTCGCTCACAGGGGAAGTCTAGAGCAGCGGTTGTTCAAACAGAGCGGTTGGGATATCGACCGCTCCCCGCGTCCTGCATCCACGTGCCGCCTCGATCCCTCCCGGACGCCCGTCCCGCGAAACACCGCCTTGCGGCTTCCGAATGAACACCCGGGCGGGTTTCAAGCCGCCGAGGACGTACGATGCCGATGGAATCCGCAGCCATGTCGCCGATCAACCCAGTCAATGGCCGCTATGTCGATGATCAGGCTGCCCCCGATGAGCGCACCTACGCCACCTTTCAGCATCTCGTCGGCCTGCTCTCCCTGCTCGACGCGACCGTCCTGGGCCTGATCGGTGCCATTGTCATGTGGCGCATCAAGGCCCGGCAGTCTCCCTTCCTCGACGACCACGGCCGCGAAGCCGTCAACTTCCAGCTCAGCCTTCTGCTGTACCTGATCGTGGGAAGCGTCATCTTCGGGATCATCACACTCGGTTTCGGCGCCATGCTCTGGATTGGTGTGATCTGGATTGTCCGGCTCATCGGCGGCGTTCTCGGCGCGATGGCCGCCAGCCGCGGCGAGTACTTCCGCTATCCCGTCTGCATCCGCTTCCTGAAGGAGCCTGTTGCTCCCGCACCCGGCGGCGACATGGCGGCCTGAAGCCGGAAGCCCGCTGTGCTTCGCGGAAGACCGCGGCACGTAACAGGATGGTGGCGTCATGGATCAGGACTCATACCAGGACTCGCTGGAGCCGTCCGACACAACACAGGACGAGCGCACCTGCGCGACCTTTATTCACCTCGCCGGGCTTGCTTCCTTCTTCACCACGGTCCCTCTGGTCGGCTTCACCATCACGCTCATCATGTGGCTGCTCAAGAAGGATGAATCCGCGTTCATCGATGCCCACGGCCGCGCGGCGCTGAACTACCAGCTCTCCGCCATCGTCTACTTCGCCCTCTGCCTTCTGTTCGTCCTCCTCACCCTCGGTCTCGGCATTGTCATCGTCGCTCTTCCGGCCATTGCGCTGCTCGTGCTCCAGATCGTGTGCTCCATCCTCGGCGCGATGGCGGCGAACAAGGGCCGGCTCTACCGCTATCCGCTGGCGATCCCCTTCTTCACCTCGGTCCGCTCCACCGAGTTCTTCACCGGACGCTGAGGCCCTCGCCGCGCCGGACCTCGGCGCTCCCGCTTCGACGGATCGCGCTGTGATCCACGGCACGCCGCCGCCTTCGCCTCTACACTTTGTGCCGTGGCCCTCCTCGAAGCCACCAACCTGGTCAAGAGCTACGCCGGTCGCACCGTGGTCAACGGCGTCTCGTTCCACGTGGACACCGGCGAGATCGTCGGGCTGCTCGGCCGAAACGGCGCGGGCAAGACCACCAGCTTCCGCATCGTCATCGGCATGATCGACATGGACAACGCGGGCGGAGGCGGCCGCTCGGGTTCCGTGCGCTTCGACGGGCGCGACGTCTCCCGTCTCCCCATGTACCGCCATGCCCGCCTCGGCATGGGCTACCTCAGCCAGGAACCCAGTGTCTTTCAGCGCCTCACCGTCCGAGAGAATCTCCTCGCCATCCTCGAAACGCGCCCGCTCTCGCGCCGCCAGCGCCGCCAGCGCGCCGATCAACTCCTCGACCAGTTCGGTCTGAAGCACAAGGCCCGCGACCAAGCCCGCACCTGCTCCGGCGGCGAACGCCGACGCCTCGAAATCGCCCGCGCTCTCGTCACCGAACCCAAGCTCATCCTCCTCGATGAACCCTTCAGCGGCGTCGATCCGCTCGCCGTCGAAGACCTCCAGAAGGAAATCCGCCGCCTCACCGACATGGGCATCGCGATCCTCATCACCGATCACAACGTCCAGCAGACCCTCCGCGTCTGCGACCGCGCCTACATCATCAACGAGGGCAAGGTCCTGCGCGAGGGCACACCGCGCGAACTCATCAACGATGAGATGGTCCGCCGCTCCTACCTCGGCTCGCTCTTCCGGGGCGACGAGTTCGACGACCATCCGTCTTCCCTTCGCGCCGCCGGCCCGGCCCCTGCTTCTTCCGGCAACCCACCTTCAGCGCCGTCGCCGGTCGCACCCGCGCCCGCCACGGCGTCCCGATCCGCCGGAGGATCCCGCCCATGACTCCCAGCCTTCCACGCGACACGCAAGGGGCCGGCTGCTCTCGTCCCTTCACGTTGCACTCTTCGCTGTCTTGTTGCGTGTTGTGTGCCGTGTGCTGTGTCCTTCCGGGCTGCGCCGACCGCCGCATCTCGATCACCTCCGAGCCGCCCGGCGCGCTCGTCCACCTCAACGACACCGAAGTCGGCCGCACGCCCTGCGAAGTCAACTTCACCTGGTTCGGCGTGTACGACGTCCGCCTCGAAAAGGAAGGCTTCGAGCCGCTGATCACGACCGCCGAAGCCAGGGCGCCCATCCATGAATGGCCCGGCATCGACCTCGCGATGATGTTCATTCCCGTCACCAAGCGCACCCGCATCGAGTGGCACTTCGTGCTGCAACCCGAGCAGAACGACCCCGACGCTCTCCTCCTGCGCGCGGCGGACTTGCGCGACCAGCTCTTGTTGCCGGCACCGGAACCGCCACCCGCGGACTGAACCGACGCGTCCGACAGCGCAGCGAAAGCCTGTGCGGCTTCCCGCATCATGGCCGCGTTTTGTTCCGGTTCGCGGACAGACGCGATCGCTCGCGCGAAGCCTTCGTGGCTGCATCCTTCAGCTCCGAACCGAATGTCTCGAGCTGCTCGATCCGGGTTTCCACTTCATCGGCCTGGACCGCGGCAACCTCCTGAAAACGCCAATACGCTTCTTGGCGCTCCATGCGCTTCAGTGACTGCTGAATGTCTTTGCGGATCTTCGCGACTTCCGCGATGGCCGCTTCCACGTCTCGCCAGCGGGCGATGGCCGCGTCCGTGTTCTCGCGCCATGCTCTTTGAGCCTCCGGCGTGTACAGACCCGACCGGTAGTCGATGCGGTAGTACTCGTTTGAAGGATCTCGCATTTCGGCGTCGCGCACCATCGACGGAACTCTGTTGCAGATCTCCAACGCACGATCCAGATCCCCGTGCATATCCCGGATCAGACCGCGCCGAGTCTTCTCCGCCTTCGCGATGTCGTCCCATGCTCTCTCGACCGTCGCCCGCCCGTGTTCACCCGTCGCCTGCCATCGGTCGAAACCCAGCAACTCACCCAGCCCTTCGATCCCCTTTGGCGCGGGCGTCGCGCACCCAAGCCGCACGGCGTCCTCGGACGACAGAGCCAGCACTGTCGTCGCTCCGTCCTCCTGCCGCAGGTCGGAAACCGCGCCCGACGGTCGCGACCTGTCAACTACCACCCGCCCGGCCTCGTCCTTCCATGAATACAGCTCTGCCTCGAGCAAGACCATCGCTTCAGCGATCGCTCCATTGTGCCCGTGCCGGCGCGCGAGGTCGGACAACCGCTTGGCGGTCGCTGCGTTCAACTTGGCATCCACTTGGGGATGCCCTGAATCAATCGGTGTCCAGACCAGTGCCGCGCCCTGTGTGCCGATCGGCTCGACAAAGATCCGATCACACGAGAACGTAACCCACATGCCGGCACTCAGGCTCTTGCGCACAACCGCGTAGTACTTCAGCGGCGTATCGGAACGACCATCGCCGCGTGCGGCTTCCAGGACTTCCGCGATGCGCTCTCCCTCGTGCAGGAGACCACCGTCCGTATCCACATGGAACACGATGTGTTCAATCTTCTTGCCGCGAGCCTGATGTATGGCTGCCTTCACTCCCTCCGCGGTGACCGCATGGTCTTGCTCCGGATCGTTCGATCCTATATCGCCACGGATCGGAATGACGGCATATTGCGTAAACGGTGACTGAGGTGCTCCACCTGGTCCCGATTGAGCCTGCACCACGTGCGCCGCCATCCATGCCTGCGCGGCCATGCACGCGCACATCGTTGAGTACCAGGAAGCATCCATGCTCGATACTTTATTCAACTCTTGCGACCGGTTTGCCTGCTCCACGTCACGCTGCGCGTGCACACCCCAGCCGACCCGACAAGGGGGGGAGGGGGGGTACTCAAGTCGCCTTCGTTGCCATCCCTCTCCCCGGCACCCCCACCACCGTCACCCCCTCGCCCACGTCCCGGACCAGCGCCGCCCCCGCGCCCACCGTGCACCCCGCGCCGATCGAGATCAGCGGAATCGTGCACGCGCGGATCCCGATCAGCGTGTCCGCACCCACCTTCGTCCCGCCGCCCAGCACCGCGCCCGGTGCAACATGCACATTCGCGCCCACGTTGCAGTCGTGCTCCACGATCGCGCCCGTATTGATGATCGCGTGATCGCCGATCACCGCCCGCGCATTGATCACCGCCCCCGCGCCCACGTACACCCCCGCGCCGACCCGCGCCAGCCGCGACACCGCCGACGACGGATGCACCACCGTCACGAACCGCCCCGCCGATCCGCACGCCGCAGCCTCATCAATCAACCGCCGCCGCAGCTCGATCCCCCCCACCGCCACGATGAACGCCCCTTCCGCCATCGACGCATACGCCGCGCGCGCCTCCGCCAGCGTGCCCAGTCGCGGCCCCAGCCCGCCGATCTCCGCGCGCGCGTTGTCATCGAAGAATCCCGCGATGCGCCAGCCCGCGTCGCGCGCCGCCTCCGCTACCACCACCGCGTGGCCGCCTCCGCCGAGCAGCACCAATCTCCTTGCCGGATCAACGTCCACGTCCGCTTCTCCGCCGCGATCGACCCGATCTCCGATGCACGCGGGCCTACAATCCTCCGATGACCTCGCAGTCGGAGACCGCTCCTTCCATCGACCAGACCGGCCTCTGCCTCTCAGATTCCCCCGCGCCGCTCCGCCTCGGCTGCGTGAGCTATCTCAACACCCTTCCCCTGATCGAAGGTCTCGCGAAGCTCCGTGACCTCCGCCTGACCCTCACCGCGCCCAGCCGCCTCGTGAACCTGCTTCTTGCGCGCGAGGTCGATCTGGCGCTGGTTTCGCTCATCGACTACCAGCGCTCCCCCGAGCCGCTCGTGATGCTCCCCGTCGGCATGATCGGGTGCGACGGCCCGACCCTCACCGTCCGCCTCTTCTCGCGCGTGCCCATCGAGCGGCTTTCCGCGATTCACGCCGACACCGACAGCCACACCTCCATCGCCCTGCTCCGCATCATCCTCGCGCGCCGCTTCGCCATGACCGGCCGGCGCCTCCCCCCCATCATCGACTTCGACGTCGACGCCCACCGCGCCTCCGGTGCACGGAACGCCGACTGGCCCCAGGCCATGCTGCTCATCGGCGACAAGGTCATCGCCGACGCTCCGCCCGCTTCCCTCTACCCCCACCAGCTCGACCTCGGCACCGAGTGGAAAACCCTCACCGGCCTGCCCTTCGTCTACGCAGTCTGGATGTGCCGCGCCGAGGACGCCGAACGCCCCGCCATCGCCACCGCAGCCTCCGTCCTCGACCGCCAGCGCCGGCGCAACGCCGTGCGCCTTTCCTGGATCGTCGATGCCCGCGCGCCCGTCCGCGGCTGGCCCGCCGACGAGGCCCGTCACTACCTCTCCGACCTTCTCCGCTTCGAGGTGGACTCCGCCGCCGTCGCCGCCATCGACCGCTTCTTTGAACTCGCCGTGGATTGCGGAATCATCGCCGATCGCCGGCCCGCGCGCTGGGCAGGCGAAGCATCCGTCTGACCGCTCCCTTTCGCTGCCGCTCAGATCTCCACCGGTCTGCACAGTCTTCGCCCTTCACGTTGCCTCCATGCCCCGCCTCCCGCCGCTTCGCATCGCCGCGCTCGAGGACCTCGCCGACCAGCTCCGCTTCGCCCCGAGGCGCACCCTTCGCCGCCAGATCGATCGCATCGAGAAACTGGCCGCGGAGATCGACCCCGCCTCCAACTATCCTGAAGACTGGGTCGTGTTCCGCGTCACAGGCTTTCGAGCCGAGCGCGACAACCCGGCGGTGATCGTCGGCGCCGCACTCCTCGCCGACCTCTCCGCGCTGGCCGAACACCTCAGCTCCGCCGCGCGCCTCGGCCCGGACGACGTGGAAGCCGGCGCGCTCAACGTGACCGACCTCTGCGACCGCTGGAAAATCACGCGCAGAACGCTGGAGCGCTACCGCCGCGCCGGACTTGTGGCGCGCCGAATCAGACTCGATCCTCGCCGCGTGCAGCTCGTGTTTTCGCACCGTGCCGTCGAGAACTTCGAGCAGCGGCAGCGCCCGCGCCTCGACGCCGCCGCGAAGTTCCGGCGCATCACCCCGCAGGAGCGGCACGCGATCATCGAGGAAGCCCGCGAGATGCACCGCGTAGCAGGCTGGTCGCTTCATGCCGCCGCCCGGCGCCTCGCGCGCCGGCACGGCCGCGCCGTGGAGACCATGCGCCAGCTTCTCCTCCGCCACGACCGCGCCGCCCTCGCGGCAGGACAGCCGCCCATCTTCGATGCTCGTCCCGCCCTCGACGTTCAGCAGCGCCGCGCCGTGCTCGCCGCCCACCTGAAGGGAATACCCATCGACCGCATCGCGCGCCGCCACGCCCGCACGCGCGCCAGCATCCACCGCATCATCAACGAGCGCCGCGCCGAGCTTCTGCGCCGCGCGCTCGCCCCCGTCGGCGCAGACTCCGACCCCGCGGATGCACGCCGCGCACCGCGCCCGGATGCACTCCTCGAGCCGATGGCGGTTCGTTCCACCCTCGGCGCGCCCCCGATCCTCGATCTGTACGCGTTCGTCGAAGCCGCCGGCGCGGCTCAACCGCCCGACGCGGAAGCGGAGACCGCGCGGGCGCTCGCGTTCCGGGCGCTGTGCGCCGATGCGCGCTCGCGAACCGCCAGCCTGTCGCGCTCCAACCCGTCCGCCTCCGAGCTTGACCGCATCGAGACCTCCCTCCGCTGGGCCACCCTGCTCAAGCGCGAACTCGTCCGCGGCGAGAGCCGCCTCATCCTCCGCTCCATCGAAGATTGGACCGCGCGCCCGATCCTCTCCCTTGCTCCCGAACTCGCCGCGCGCCTGATCACCGCCGGATTCGACGCCGTCGCCGCCGCGGTGGACCGCTTCGACCCCTCGTCCCCCGGGCGACTCGCCGCGCCCGCGTCCCTCGCCCTCTCTCGCATGCTCGCATCCACGCCCGGACTGCGGGATGAAATCGAGTCCGGCCTGCGCGGCGCCGCGCGCCGTCGCACCTCCGCGCGCCCCGCGATCGAAGATTGGACGCTCCGCCTCAGCCCTTGGCAGACGTGGCTGGACATGCCCCCGCTCGTTCGCTTGGGCATGGACCGCCTTCCAGCGCCGCGCCGAGCGCCCATCGCCGCCCGCTTCGGACATCACACCTGGGGAGGACCGCCGCTCACGATCGCCGAGCTGCGCGCCGAGTTCGGCATCACGTCGCAGCAATGGCACGCGCTCTACATGCAGGCCGTCGCGCTCGGACGGCGCGACGCCGCCGACCGCTGACCCTCCCATCCCCCATGATCGTTCACTCGTTCAGCCGGCGCAGCACTTCGCTCATCCCGTGGTGAAACGCCCCGCGCGTGAGCACCAGGTCCGCGCCCGCTTCCTTGGCCCGCTGAAGCACTTCAGTCTCAACGTGCGGGCCGAACGCGGCCACCCGGATCGCGCTGCCCCCGCGGCCGGACTCACTCCCGCCTCCCCGTCGCACGCGCTCGATCAGCGGCAGGGCAATGTCCGGGTGATCCAGATCAACGATCAGACCGCGCACATCGCTGTCCGCGAGACGAGCCTCCAGCATCTCGACCGTCCGCACCGGCCGGGCTGGAATGGACATCGCCTCCGCCGCACTCTTGATACGGGTCGCCCAGATCAAATCGCTGGCGAAATACGCTATCATCGACCCCGCGTCTCCGGGCGGCGGTGGGCCGCGCTCCGCGACGTCAGAATAGGAACCTCGTTTCCCGGCGGTTTGGAGAGGCCCGGCCGCAGGGTTGTGAACCCCTCGCCTCAGCCGGCTCCGCGGGTCGTTCCCGCCGGAACTGACAATCCGGTTCGTTCCCCCACAGTCCCAAACCAACGAGTTCGACACCCATGGCCGCGAAAGCATCGATCGCCGCTCCGACCCGTCAGCACCTCGGCAGCCCTGTCTACGACGAGCTGGGCATGGAGCGAGACCCCGACAATCTGTATCTCCAGACGATCGATGCGGTCCTTCACGCCGCCGAAGTCATGGACCTCCCCCATCACATCCAGCTCATTCTCGCCCAGCCCAAGAACGAGATCATGGTGCACTTCCCCGTGCAGATGGACGACGGGCGCTACTCGCTCTTCAAGGGCTACCGCGTGCAGCACAACAACGCGCTCGGCCCCTACAAGGGCGGCCTGCGCTTCCACCCGCACGTGACGCTCGACGACGTGAAGAGCCTCGCGTGCCTCATGACCATGAAGTGCTCACTCGCCCAGCTTCCCTACGGCGGCGGCAAGGGCGGCATCAAGTGCGATCCGCGCGCCCTCTCCCGCGATGAACTCTGCCGCGTCACCCGCCGCTTCGTCTCCGCCATCGTCAACCAGATCGGACCCGACCACGACATCCCCGCGCCCGACGTCGGCACCAACGCGCAGGTCATGGCCTGGTTCGTCGATACCTATCTCGAAATCGCCAAGGTGCCCAACGCCATCGGCGTGGTCACCGGCAAGCCCATCGAACTCGGCGGCTCGCTCGGCCGCGAGAAGGCCACCGGGCAGGGCGTGATCGACGTGCTCGCCGAGATGCTCCCCGAGATGAAGCTGAAGATCGAGGGTGGCACCTGCGCCGTCCTCGGCTTCGGCAACGTCGGCTCCTGGGCCGGAAAGCTCTGGCAGGAACGAGGCGGCAAGGTGCTCGCCGTCATGGACCACACCGGCGCCGTCGGCAACAAGAACGGCCTGGACACCAAGGCCCTGGACGCACACGTCATGAAGACCGGCGGCGTCGCCGGCTTCAACGGCGGCGAACGCATCACCGAGAACGACTTCTACTCCACCAAGGTCGATGTCTTCATCCCCGCCGCGCTCGAGCAGATGATCACTCCCCAGAAGGCGGAGATCATGAACTGCAAGGTCGTCGCCGAAGCCGCCAACGCCCCGACGACTCCCGCCGGCGAACGCGTCCTGCTCGGCAAGGGCGTCGAAATCCTGCCCGCCATCCTCTGCTCCGCAGGCGGCGTTACCGTCTCCTACTTCGAGTGGGTCCAGAACAAGACCAGCAAGTACTGGGACCTCGAACGCGTCGATACCGAGCTGAATCGGCACATGGTCACCGCCGCCGGCAAGGTGCGCAGCGCTCGCAAGAAGTACAACGTCGACATGCGCTCCGCCGCCTACATCGCGGCGCTGACCAACATCGCCAAGGCCTACGAGCTGCGCGGCATCTTCCCGTAACGCCGCCTCGTCCACCCCACCGCCGACCCGACCCCGCCCACTCGTGTCCCGCACCCACCGCGCCCGCGACCTCCTTCGCCTCACCCTCACCCCCGGCGTCGGACCCGTCCGCGCCCGGGCGCTCCTGGCGCGATTCGGATCGGTCGAAGCGATCGCCGCCGCCTCGGCCCGCGAACTCGATGAAGTCCGCGGCATCGGCGAGGTCACCGCGCGGCAGGTGCGCGAAGGGCTGGCCGCGGCCGACGACGCAGCCGACCGGGAGCTTGAACTCGCCCACTCGCTCGGTGTGTCGCTCATCGCATTGGGCGATGAGAACTACCCCCCGCTGCTTGCAGAACTTCCCGACGCGCCGATCCTGCTCTACGTCCGCGGGCGCCTCTCCCCGGCTCGCGACACATACTCCGTGGCGATCGTGGGCTCGCGCCGATGCACCGCATACGGAACCGAGCAGGCCGCACGCTTCGCCATGATGCTCTCGCAGAGCGGCCTCGTGATCGTTTCGGGCGGCGCACGCGGGATCGATACCGCCGCTCACCAGGGCGCTCTTCGCGTCAACGGTGCGACGGTCGCCGTCCTCGGCTGCGGCCTGGCCCACAGCTACCCCCCGGAGAACGACGAGCTGTTCCGCAGGATCGTCGATGCCGGCGGCGCGATCGTCAGCGAGCTGCCCCTGAGCACGTCCCCCGCGCCCGAGAACTTCCCCGCACGCAACCGGATCATCTCGGGCATGAGTCTCGGCGTGCTCGTCATCGAGGCCCCGCACGGCAGCGGTTCGCTCATCACAGCCAAGCACGCGATGGAAGCGCAGGGCAGAGATGTGATGGCGCTCCCCGGGCGCGTGGACTCCAAGGCCTCGGAAGGCTCGCACGAACTCATCCGCTGCGGAGCAACGCTCGTCACCAACCCGGGGGATGTGCTGGACGCCCTGGAGCAGCCCGCGCGGCACCACTTCGCCGGCACGCACGCGGACCGCTACGCGCCGGCTCCGAAAACCGACGAGAAGAACGATTCCCCAGCTCTGTTCGATCCCTCGCAGGTGGTGGATGGACGCACCACCGCCGTCGCACCGGAGCATCACGCCGAAGTGCCTCTCCCGAGTCTCACCGAAACGCAACGACGGATCGTCGATCTGCTCGGGACACCTCGGACGATGGAAGACCTCGCGGAACACAGCGGGATGGACGTGGCGACGCTCCGAGCGGAAACGACTCTGCTGGAAATCCGCCGGGTGATCGCTCGAAATGGGAGTCACCTGGTCAGGCGGGGGTCCGAAAGCCAAACCCGACCTCCCAAAAAACCGCTCTGACGGGGTCAAAAACCGCGATACCGATCAGAAACCGCCCAAAAGTAGAAAAACTTCCGAAAACAAGCTTGCCGTCCGGTCGATGATTGGGTACCTTTTCCCCAACACGATCAGCGCGGTTCGCCTTTCATCGGGTAGCGCGCAGGTCGTGCGGGGAATCGTGTGATTCCGGGCGCTGCGGAGCGGCGCGTGCGTGAGCTTCGAAGGAGCGATCGGTGGTCGGCGTGGAGCGCGTCGAGAGCCGGGAGCGGATCGGGACTCCGGCGGGTCGTCCGGCGCACGGAGGAGCGCGCCGGGAGGCAAGCCGGGCCGATCGGGCGGCCATCAGCGAGGTGCACGATGCCGATGTTCTCAGCCGCGATCGAGGGCGGCGCTCCGCTGGTTCGGTTCGGGCCGGGCGGCGACTTCCGCACCGACTATTGGGCCGCGGAAGGCGGCCGACTGGTCGCCCGGGCAGCCGGCGGATCGTTCGATGGTTCGGGGAGCAGCGCCGCGGGTATGGACCAATGGAACCACTCCCGGGAAGGCAGCCGCACCTCCCGATCGATTGTGGGGGCGGAAGGGCGCGAACCCGCCCTTCGCACAGATGGTCGCTTCGCGCAACGCGACAGGGTGGAGGTTTCGACCCTCGCGGCACACGCGGGAGCGATCGCGGCGGCGCAGCGCCTCGCCCGGCTGCAGCGCGATGCGCTCGCGGCCGTCGCGGAAGGCCTGGTTTCCCTCAAGCCAGCGCTGGTTTCGGGCGCTTCGGCGCACACGTGGTCCAGGATGGAGAGAGCATCGATTCAACGGCCCTCGGGCGCTCCGCGTCCGGCGGGTTCATCATCGGGCGCGGGGCTGCCGGTCGTCACGGGCGGCGGGTCGGAGCTTCGTGCAGCAAGGAAGCAGAAAGTCCGCACACTGGAGGTTTGCATCCATGAATCTGACACCCAAGCAACTGAAAATTCTGCAGTTGATCCGGGAGAGCCGCATTCAGCGTGGCTATTCCCCGACCATGCAGGAGCTTGCCGATCAGCTCGGCGTCAGCAAGGTCACGGTCTTCGAGCACGTCGAAGCGCTCATCAAGAAGGGCGCGCTCGTGCGCGAGGCGAACAAGGCCCGCTCTTTGTCGATCGCTGAGGGCATCGCCCTCCCCGATGAAGAGCAGCCGCTGCGCTTCCCCCTCGTCGGGAAGATCGCGGCCGGGTATCCCATCGAAAAGTTCGCCGACAACGACCGGCTGGACGTCTCCGAACTGTTCGGCTCCAAGGTTGCTTCCTCGAACGGGTGCTACGCGCTGCGGGTCGATGGCGACTCCATGCGCGATGAGGGCATCCTCGATGGGGACTACATCCTCGTCGAGCGGCGCGATACCGCCCGCAACGGCGAGCGCGTCGTCGCCCTGCTGCCCAACGGCGAAACCACCCTCAAGACCTACTACAAGGAGCATGACCACATCCGCCTCCAGCCGGCGAATCCGGACTTTGACCCCATCCGCGTCAAAGACTGCAAGGTGCAGGGCGTCGTGATCGGGGTCTTGCGCCGCTACGACTGATCCGCCCCCCGCCCCGGGCTTTCCACGTCATCCGATCGCACGCGGGCCTAACAGCCGCTTCCGGGCCCGCGTGTGCTTTTTTGCGCGGTCCTGCCGCCTCCGGCGCCGGAACCTCCTCGACTGCATCGCCGCGCCGATCCGCCCGGTATCTCCCGCCTGCGGGGTCACTCAAACCCGCGCGGCGGGCCGATGATTCTTGCGAGGTGAACAGCGATGAGCGGCTGGAACCCGGCAAGGTGGATCACGACGGCGGCCGTGCTGGCCCTTGCGGGCGGCGCGGGCTACTTCGGGTATCGCATGCTGCGCGCGGACTTGGCCGCTTCGGTCTACCGCGCGCGGCTTGCCGAGCTGGCGGACAACTACGAATCGCTCCGCGCCACCTACAACGAGGCGATCCGCAAGACGGCGGTCACCGAGCTGCTCGTCCATGAAGGCTCCCTGTGCGTGCGGGTACGGACCTCCGACGGCATCCTCAAGACCATCGAAACGCCCTTCGATCCGCGCCGCGAAATCTACGTCGATTATGTCGTGCTCGACGGCAGGCTGTGGATCCGCCGCGTCTTCGACGACGCGACCCGCCCGGCGGACGCGGTCGTGATCGACCCTGCCTTGGCCTCCATCACCTGGAACGAGAAGGGCGCCGCGCACGGCAAGGCTGTCTACCGGTCGCTGACCGATGGGCGCTGGGTAATCACGGTCACCGGCGACGGCTCCCTGGGCCTTGCCCGCGCGGGCGATGTCGATGATCCTCCCGCGTCGGAGCTGATGCACGCGCCGGGCGTGAAGGACTACGAGGAAATAACGGCCGCGGCCCGCGCGGAAGCGGACGCGATCGGAGTGGGCGAAGTCTTGGAGTGGCTGGTGGGCGGCGATTGAGCGAGGCGCGCCCGTCGTGGCGCAGCGGCACGCGCTCCGCGCCTTGACAAGAGTCCGTTCAGCCCCCGATATCCAGCACGATCTTGATCCCCTCCCCGCTCTGCATCAGCGAGAACGCGCGGGCGAACTCCTTCATCGGCAGCTCGTGCGTGATGATCGGGTCGAGGTTCAGCTTGCCCGACAGGATCAGCGATTCCATCTGGTACCAGGTGTCCCACATGCGCCGCCCGTTGATCCCCAGCACCGTCGCGCCCTTGAAGACAACATGGTTGGTCAGGTCGAAGGTGATCGGCCTGGCCGGAATGCCGAGCAGCGCCGCCGTCCCGCCGCGTCGGAGAGCCAGGAAACCCTGGTTGATCGCCGGGGCCGCGCCGGACATCTCCAGGAGGACATCCACTCCGCCGCCCTGTGTCCCCCGCTGAATGGTCTTGATCCAGTCGTCGCCCTTGGTCGGGTCGAAGACTTCATCCGCCCCGAGCTGCTTCGCCAGAGCGCGCCGGCGGGGATCGACGTCGGTCGCGTAGATGCGCGTGGCGCCCGCGGCCCTGGCCACCGTGATCGACATGAGGCCGATGATCCCCGCCCCCGTCACAAGCACCGACTTCGTGGAAACTCCGGCGCTCATCACCGTGTGCACCGCATTGCCCAGCGGGTCGAAGATCGCGGCCACCTTGTCAGGAATGTTCGGATGCACCGGCCAGACATTGGACTGCGGAAGGATCGTGTAGTCGGCGAAGATGCCGTCGCGATCCACGCCGAGAATCAGCATGTCGCTGGCGATATGAGCGTTGCCGGTGCGCGACAGGAAGTCCACGCCCGCCGTGATGTGCGACTCCGCCGAAACACGGTCGCCGACCCTGCACTGCGTCACGCCCGGGCCGATCTTCTCGACCACGCCCACAAACTCGTGACCCGTGACGATGCCGATGGGAATGCGGCTCTTCGCCCAGTCGTCCCACTCCCAGATGTGGCGGTCCGTGCCGCACACGCCGGCTTTCTTCACGCGGATGAGGACCTCGCCGGGACCGGGTTCGCCGGGCGGGTTCGAGGGCGCGGAAGAGCTGCGCGGGAGCGGGCGGTCGGGGACGAAGTCGAGGCCTTCGGCGGAGCGGGCCTTCACGAGGGCACGCATCGTGCGGCCTGCCGCTCCCGTCATCCCGCCGCGACGACCTTGGGAAGTGGACTCCACGTTGTGCTCCATCGTGCCGGAACTGGACGGCATGGCTCTCGCTCCAACTCAAGGTCGCGGACGGTGATGATGAAACCGGCGGCCGCGGATGATGAGATTGCGGGAGTATAGTCGGGCCGCTCGGGATTCATGCGGAACGTGGCCGCGGCGGCGGACAGAAACCGCGCCCGGCAGACAGAGGACCGCCCATGCAGCAAAGAGCATTCGGACGCACGGGAATGAGCGTTTCCGTGCTCGGCTTCGGTGGTTCCGAGATCGGATACGAGAACGCGGATGACGCGGCCGTTTCGCGGCTGCTCTACGCCGCGCTGGACGCCGGTCTGAATGTCATCGACACCGCCGAGTGCTACATGGACTCCGAGGAAAAGATCGGGCGCGCCGTCTCGCACCGCCGCGGTGACTTCTTCCTGTTCACGAAGGTCGGCCACGAGCACGGATGGGGTCGGGACGACTGGTCGCCCGCGTCCATCGCGCGCAGCATCGACCGGTCGCTGAAGAGGCTGCGGACGGACTGCGTCGATCTGCTGCAACTGCACTCGTGCAGCGCAGATGTGATCGCCCGGGGAGACGCAACGGCGGCCCTTGAGAAGGCGAAGGCCGCGGGCAAGACGCGCTTCATCGGGTACAGCGGCGACTCGACGGATGCCCTCGAAGCCGTCAGGACGAGCCGCTTCGACACGCTGCAGATCAGCATCAGCATCGCGGACCAGGAGGCGATCGACCTCGTGCTGCCCGAAGCGGCAAAGCGCGGGATGGGCGTGATCGCCAAGCGGCCCATCGCCAACGCCGCATGGCGGCACGCGAAGCGCCCCGCCGGCGAGTACGGAGAGGAATACTGGCGGCGGCTCACGGAACTGAAGTACGCGTTCGCAACGCCGGGGAACCCGGCGCCGGACGCCGCCGCGATCGCCCTGCGGTTCACCCTGACTGTTCCGGGCGTGCACACCGCCATCGTGGGTACGAAGAACCCCGACCGCTGGGCGCAGAACGCGGCGGCGGTGAAGGCGGGCGCACTCACGAAGGCTGAATACGAGGCGATTCGAGCGCGGTGGCGGGCAGTAGCGCGGAGAGACTGGGTGGGGCAGGTCTGAGCGGGTCGAGGTGATCGGAGAAGGCGAAACCCGTCAACAACTGGATCGCCGTCAGGAGTATTCAACGACAATGCAGTTGCCGGCGTCGCGGCACTTCAGGATGAAATCCCGGCAGCGGAGAGCTGCGGCCAGCAGGTCGGCGTAAGCCTCCTCCTCGGAGATGTCGTCAAGCTCGATGTCGCATGCTCTGATCGTGTCGCGCGCGGACGGCCGCGGGCGACCGGCGGCGGCCTCCAGCTCCTTGGCGGCTTTGCGCAGAGCATCGTCGGCGACCAGCCCGAACCGCGCGATACCTCGAGCATCGGGGGGCGGGTCGGAGAAGTAGAGCATGCCGCGGGACATGCCCTCTGCGATGGGGCCGTCGAGATCGTCGCCGGTGAGGACGCAGTCGAAGTGCATCGTGCGCCAGCCCTCGGGGTCGAACTCGCCGCAGAAGTCGGTGCCTTCGGCGCCGTGCTCATCGAAGGCTCGAACAAACTCGCGGATGCCCGCCTGTCCGGAACGAATCTTCCCCGCCCATGAAGGGCGCACGGCGATGTACCGCCAGTCAACGCTCATGGGTGAATGCTCCTCGGTGCAGCGGCGTGCGAGGTAGTCGTCACCGTATAAAGCGACGAGCGCGCGACTATCATGCCCCCCACCCCCCCTGTTCGACCCCATGCCCCCCTGATCGGAGCATGTGCAGCATGAGCGAGCCGCGACCCGCTTCCCCTTCTTCCGCAAAGCCGATGGACGCGATCATGGCGCTGTGCAAGCGCCGCGGGTTCGTGTACCAGGCCAGCGAAATCTACGGCGGCATCAACGGTTTCTGGGATTACGGACCGCTGGGCGCGCAACTCAAGAAGAACCTGCGCGATGCCTGGTGGCAGGACATGATCATGAACCCCTGCTGGGGTCGCACCGGCCCCGACGGCGAGAAGGTGCGCTGCGTGCCGGTGGAGACGCGGATCATTCAGCATCCCAGGGTATGGGTCGCGAGCGGCCACGTCGGCGGGTTCAATGATCCGATGGTGGATTGCCGCGAGACCAAGGCACGCTACCGCTACGACCATGTGCACGTCTTCGTGCCGGAAAGCGGCGACAGCGGGGACAAGCCGCTCTTTGCATACGTCCCGGGGACACCGGGAGAGGCAAAGCAGAAAAAGAAGGCCGAAAAGGCATTCGGCTCCGTCCGATCCGTCGCGCTGACGACCCTTCCCGTCGTGCAGTTCGCGAAGATCCTCGGTCCTGATGCCGAGAAGGTCGGCACGCTCACGGAACCCCGCCAGTTCAATCTCATGTTCAAGACATACGTCGGCGCAACGGCGACGGATGATGATGTCGCCTATCTGCGCCCCGAGACCGCGCAGGGAATCTTCGTGCAGTTCAAGAACGTGGTGGACACCTCTCGCGTCAGGATTCCCTTCGGCATCGGCAACACGGGCACGAGTTTCCGCAACGAGGTCACCCCGCGGAACTTCACCTTCCGCTCGCGCGAGTTCGAGCAGGCGGAGCTGGAGTTCTTCTGCCATCCGAGCGAGAGCATGGAGTGGTTCGCCTTCTGGCGGCAGTTCCGCATGGACTGGTGGGAAAGCATCGGACTGGCGGGCGAGAACCTGCGCCTCTACGACACGCCGAGGAAGGACCTCGCGCACTACGCGATGGCCGGGAGCGACGTGGAGTACCGCTTCCCGTTCACGTACCCCGAGTTCGGCGAGCTGGAAGGCATCGCCCACCGCTCGGACTTCGACCTGCGCCAGCATCAGGAGCACTCCGGCGTCAAGCTCGACTTTTTCGACACCGAACGCGGCGAGCTGCTGCCCAACGGCTCCCGCAAGGGCGAACGGTACCTGCCCCACTGCATCGAGCCGGCCGCGGGACTGGACCGCGGCGTGCTGGCGCTGATCTGCGAGGCGTACACCGTCGATGCGAGCCGCCCAAGCCCGGAGTTCATGAAGTTCCACCCCCGCATGGCGCCGATCAAGGCCGCGGTGTTCCCCCTCGTGAACAAGGACGGCATGCCCGAGATCGCCGAGCGCCTCCACGCGGAGCTGACGAAGCGATTCTGGCGCGAGGGGTTCATCGAAACGGACGCCAAGCAGAGCATCGGCAAGCGCTACGCGCGCATGGACGAAGCGGGGTGCCCCTTCTGCTTCACGATCGACGGCGACACGACGAAGGACCAGACGGTGACCGTGCGCGATCGCGATACCGGCGCGCAGCAGCGCATCGCGCTGGACAAGGTCGGCGGCTACCTGGCGGAGAAGCTCGGGGCGGTGTGACGAGCGTGCTCACCGCGCCCGCGAACCATGCGAGCCACGATTCGCCAGTTCGAACGCGGCGATGAACGCGAATGCGAAGCCATCCTGCGCGCGCTGCCGGACTGGTTCGGCATCGAGGAGGCGCTGATCGGCTACGCGCGCGCCGCAACGGAGCTGCCGACGTGGATTGCGGAGTCGAACATCGAGAACGGACCGGCTCAGGCGCTCGGCTTCGTCACCGTCCGCGAGCACTTCCCCGGCGCCGCGGAAATCCACTGCATCGCCGTGCGGCCGGAAGCACATCGCACGGGCATCGGACGAATGCTTGTCGCGCACGTGGAGCGATGGCTCGCGGCCCGGCCCGGTGACGCCCGCGGCCGACGCTTCCTTCAGGTCAAGACGCTCGGCACCTCGCGCCCGGATCCCAACTACGCGCTCACGCGGAAGTTCTACGAGGGGCTTGGCTTCGCGCCCCTCGAGGAGTTCCCGACACTCTGGGGACGGAACCCTGCGCTCATGCTCATCAGGCAGATCGGCCCCGAAAGCTCCCTTCGCCTGCGCCCCGCGCACCCCGCCGATGCCGACGCCATACGCTCCATCATCGCGCGCATCTACGCCGAGTACGGCGACGTGCTGGACATCGAGCATGAAGACCCGCACCTCCGCGATCCTTGCGCTTCCTTCCGCGCCGGCGGCGGCGAACTGTGGGTGGCGGACGCCGAGGGAACCGTGGCAGGCTCGGGCGGTGTGCTGCTGAGCGGGGACGGCGCCGCGGAGATCAAGACCGTCTACGTCGATCGCCCCTTCCGCCGCCGCGGCCTGGCGCGGGCCTTGGTCACCTTGGCGATCGACCACGCGCGCTCGCGCGGCTGCACGCGCATCGGCCTCTGGTCGGATACGAGGTACACGGAAGCGCACCGCATGTACGAGTCCATGGGATTCGTACGCACTGGGGGCCGCCGCGTGCAGCTCACCAACACATTCGATGAACACCGCTATGAACTGCCGCTCGGCGGTCGCGCTCGGGAGTGAACGAAGATGGATTTCGCGCTGAACGATGCCGTGCCCGTGCTCGCCCGCACACCCGCTGTGCTCCGCACGCTGCTTGCCGGGCTGGACCGTCGCTGGACCCACGCGGACTACGGCGAAGGCACCTGGAGTCCCGCCGAGGTCGTGGCCCATCTGATCTTCGGCGAGCGCACCGACTGGATCCCCCGGGCGCGGATCATCCTGGAGCACGGCGAATCCCGTCCGCTGGACCCCTTCGACCGCGCGGGACACAAAGACCTTCTCGCCGGGCACTCGCTGGATGAACTGCTCACGCTCTTCGAGCGCGAGCGGCACGCGAGCCTCGCGGAACTGCAGCGCCTGAACCCCGGCCCGAGGGACTTGGAGCGGACCGGAATCCACCCGCGTCTCGGCCGCGTAACGCTGAGCAACCTGCTCGCAACGTGGGTCGCGCACGATCTCAATCACATCCATCAGATCTGCAAGGGCATGGCGTTCCAGTACGAGAAGGCCGTGGGGCCGTGGACGCAGTTCCTCTCGATTCTCGCGCCGCCGGCGCCGAGGTAGGTTGAGACTGCGCCTCGCGCCAGCGTCCGCGCAGGGTGTGTCGCCCGAGCGGCGCATGTCCGCCCGGGTGCCTGCGCGAAACGGCGAACAGGCGGCCCAGCCGCTTCGTAGAAGCCGCATGGACACCCTCCCACGCCGCTACAATCGCGCCGATTCCCCAGGAGCCAAGCGCATGCCCGCAACCAACGGACATTCCCCGGCCGCCGGTCCTTCCTCGATGCGCCTCTATGACGGCGACGGCGACCGGCTCATGGCGGCCGCGGGATTCCCGGACCGGCTCACCGTCCTTCCCGAAGCGCCGATCACCGTGGACAAGCCCGGGCGCATCCGCGTGATGTGGGGCCAGCAGATGCTCCCGGACCTCCTCGCCGGGCGATACCGGGCCGTGATCTGCGGCGTCAACGCCGAGGACAACTCGCACGGAATCATCGCCCAGCTCGTGGACCTCACGCCCTCGAGCCAGTGGACGGCGAAGGCCGTGACGTCGTACGCGAGGATGTTCACCGAATCGATCGGGGTGCACGCGCCGCACGACCGCGAGCCGTACATCCTCAAGTATGACCTCGATTCGATCCTGATCCTCGCGCTCCTGCGCCCGAAGGGAAGGGACCATTTCACGCTCGAAGACCTTTCGCGCGGATTCCAGACAATCACGAAGATGCTCCAGGGCCGGCGCGAACGGCTGCCGGTCGCGAGCGTGTCCTTCCTCGGCGCGCATTCAAACCGGCTGGTGGAGTCCGCGTCTTCGCAGCGCGAACCTTCCTTCGAGTCGATCCTGCGAACGATGTATGAATCCGGCTACCGGGGCGATGTCTATCCCGCGCCGCGGATGTGGTCGATGGGGCACATCGGCGTGTTCCCCAGCTACCCGTTCCCCGAGGGCCTGCACAAGATGCGTGAAGGCGGCGATTGACACGCCATGCCGACGTTTGCTCGCGCGAGCGGGGGAACAGCAGGAGATTGCGTCGATGGACCTGCCGCGCCTGATCGAACGGCTTGAGTGCTTCCCCGCGTCGCTGCACGCGCTCCTGGGCGGCATGCGCGAGGAAGACGCCCGCTGGAAACCGCCGAGCGGGAACTGGTCCATCCTCGAGATCGTCTGCCATCTGGCGGATGAGGAAGCCGAGGACTTTCGTCCGCGGGTGGAATCCACGCTCCGCGACCCGGGCGAAGCCTGGAAGCGGATCGACCCGGAGCGCGCCGCCGTCGAACGCCGATACAACGAGAGGAAACTGGGGGATTCACTGCACCGATTCGCCGCGGAACGAACCAACTCGGTGGCGTGGCTGCGATTGCTGAGAAATCCTGATTGGACAACAACTTACGCTCATGCACAGTTCGGCCCGCTCCGGGCCGGAGATCTCATGGCGGCTTGGGCAGCGCATGATGCGCTTCATCTTCGACAAATAGCGAAACGCATGTACGAACTGGCAAAAAGGGATGCGTTCGGGTTTGAGGTCGGGTACGCTGGCGAGTGGCGCTCCTGACGGAGAACTGGCAAGAAACGAGCGCCGAACACACATGGGCCGGACCGACCAGCGATGCCGCGCGGGGTGTGCCGCGCGCGGGCGCAGGGGCGGCAAACGGCCCGCTGCAGGAGATACAGGCATGGCAATCTCAGCGAAGGGTTTCTGTTGCAAGACGGTGCTGCCGCTGCTGGTGGCGGTGGGCGCATCGGTGGCGATCACGTCGGCGGTCATGTCGCAGACGGGAACCAAGCCGGACGCGAAGCAGCCGGCCGCCCAGCCCGGCGGCCAGATGCCGGACATGGAAGCGATGATGAAGGAGTTCATGGAGAAGTCCCAGCCCGGACCTCATCACAAGCACCTGAGCCAGTGGGCGGGCGAGTGGGAGCTGACGGTGAAGTGCCGCATGGACGCCTCGTCTCCCTGGGATGAGTGGAAGGCCGCCTCGAGCGCCAAGATGGCGATGGGCGGCAAGTACCTCATCGAGCACGTCAACGGCGAAATGGACATGGACAAGGACGGCCCGATGCCTCCCATGCCGTTCGAGGGCATGTCCATCCTGGGTTGGGACAACTTTCAGAACAAGGGCTTCTCGATCTGGTGCGACTCGATGAGCTCGGGGTACTACCTTGAGGAAGGCACCTTCGATTCGTCCGGCAAGACCCTGACCACCAACGGCGAGAACTTCTGCTGCATGTCGCACGAAATCAAGCCGACCAAGTCCGTCGCGACCATCATCGACTCCAACACGCGCAAGCTGGAGATGTGGAACACCGGCCCGGACGGCAAGCTCTTCCAGAGCATGGAAATTACCTACAATCGCAAGAAGTAAAAAACGCTTCTGATCTCAGCACGCAGGCCCGCTTCCCTCCCCAGCCGCCGGCGGGGAGCGGGCCTGCTGTTTTTTTCTGCTCGGTGCGCGGCCGTCGTCGCGGAACCGGCTCGCAAGGAACCCGGAACGCGCCTCTCGGAGCTAGACTGGTGCCGACTGCGGGCGCGAGGCAGCATGCAATGCTCCCGTCGCGCGGACCACGTCCGCGCGGCGGATCACCGGAGCGTACTCCGGCGAACACCCGCGCCCATCCATCGGTGAATCAAGGAGAACGAATCATGGTGCGCGTTGGCAAGGGTTTCTGCCGCCGGACACTGCTGCCGGTGCTGCTCGCCGCGGGAACGACGGCCGCGGTCACGTCGGTCGTCTTCTCGCAGACCGGAACCAAGGAGAAGCCGGCGGGACAGCCCGCGGCCCAGCCCGACATGCAGCTTCCCCCCGAGATGATGGAGTTCATGTCCATGATGGAGGCTTGGGCGCGCGACTACGGCGACCCCGGCCCAGAGCATGCCGTCCTCGCGGATTCCGTGGGCAAGTGGCGGCTCGCATCCAAGATGTGGATGAAGCCGGGCCTGCCGGCGATGGAATCCGGCGCCGACATCGAGATCGAATCCGTCTTCAACGGACGGTACTTCCTGGAACGCATGAAGGGCGACCCGATGATGGGCATGCCGGGCTTCGAAGGCCTGAACATCATGGGTTACGACCGATTCACGAAGAAGTACTTCTTCGTCTGGGCCGACAGCATGAGCACCTGCATCTTCCACGGTGAAGGCACCGCAAGCCCCGACGGCAAGGTCATCACCTACATGGCCAAAGGCCCCGACCCCGAGACGCTCAAGCTCGAGGACCACAAGTGCATCGTCACGCACGTGGACAAGGACCACATGACGTTCGAGATGCAGAAGAAATCGGCGGATGGAACATGGTGGACGCACTTCGAGGGCAAGTACACGCGCGTCAAGTGACCGACCCTTCCCGATGAGTGTCCTGTGGCAGCCCGCGGTTTCAGCGCCGCGGGCTGTTTTTCTTCATCTCCCGTCCCTGCCGACCCCGCGCGCAAGTCGCTCGCCCGCCAGCGCGATCGCCCGAGGATCGATGTCCACGCCAATGGCCCGACGTCCAAGCCGACGCGCGGCGACAACAGCGGTCCCGCTCCCGCAGCACGGATCGAGCACCGACCCGCCCGGCGGGCAGCACGCGCCGATGAGCACCTCGAGCAGCGCCAGGGGCTTCTGCGTCGGCCAGCCGCATCGCTCCAGCGCCATGTTGTTGATCGAGGGAATCTGCAGCACGTCTGTGGCCTTCTTCGTCTGCCCGCGCATGCGGGCGCTGGTCGCGGGGATGCGCGGAGCTTCGAACCAGTAACGCTCGGGATCGACCGCATAGAACAGGATGTCGTCGTGCTTGCGCGCAAAACGCCGCGGCGACGAGCCGCCCAGTCCGTAGGACCACACGATGTGGTTGACGAAGCAGCGCTCGCCCAGCATCTCGTCCAGCAGCACCCGCACCCTGTGGCTGGTCCGCCAATCCACGTGCAGCAGCACGGAACCGGTCGGACGGATCAGGGGGATCGTCGCCGCAAGGCGCTCGCCCAGCCAGCGCAGATAAGCCGCCGAATCGGTCCAGCGATCATCGAACGCGCCGCCGCGCTGCGCGTGCACGCGGCCGGTCATGAAGGGAGGATCAGCGTACACCAGATCGAATCGCTCGCCGGAGGCGGCAAACCCGGACACCGCTTCCAGCCAGTCGGCGCAGAGGAGCTTCACGTCGCACCCGGGTTCCGGATCGGCACCTGCGGTCCTCGGGCTGCGGAGCGTGGGCATGTCGTGAGCGTAACTTCAAGCGGCTCCCGCCGGAGCACCGGGACCGCGCATCGCCCGCGCCCGACGGACGGCGACGAAGTTTCTAGACTCCGCACCCCCGTGCCCGACAGCGCGGAAACGAACCTGGCTCCCCGCAGAGACCTGCATGCCGAAGCGAACCCGAAGAACGAAATCGCCCCCCGGACCCGCTCGCTCGACTCCACCGAGCCGGACCCGCCCCGTGCGAATGGCCCAGCAGTACGACCGGCACGTGCTCTACCAGCGCGCCGTGCAGACCGTGGACGTCGAAATCGACTTCGTCGATGCCACCTATCGCAAGCTCCGCGGCAGACGGGCGAAGGTCCTCCGTGAAGACTTCTGCGGCACGGCCAACACCGCGTGCGAATGGGTCCGACGTCGCCGCGACAACCAGGCCTACGCAGTAGACCTGGACGCATCGGTGCTGGCGTGGGGACGCGAGCACAACGTGAACCGGCTCCCGCCCGCCGCGCGGGAGCGGATTCAACTGCTGAACCGGAACGTGCTGAGTGCGCGCACCCCGCCGGTGGACATCGTGCTCGCGATGAACTTCTCCTACTACATCTTCAAGCGGCGCGAGGAGATGCGCAGATACTTCCGCTCCGTGCGCCGCAGCCTGGCGCGGGGCGGCGTCTTTTTCCTGGACTGCTACGGCGGCTACGAAGCCTTCAAGGAGATGAGCGAGCGGCGACGAATCTCGAAAAACGTCACCTACGTCTGGGAACAGGAACGCTACAACCCCATCACCGGGGACATCCGCTGCCACATCACCTTCCGCTTCGCCGACGGCTCCAGCATGCGCCGAGCGTTCAGCTACGAGTGGCGGCTCTGGACGCTCCCCGAACTGCGGGAAATCCTGCAGGAGGCCGGGTTTCGCAGGTCCACCGTCTATTGGGAAGGCACGGACGAGCGAACAGGCGAGGGCGACGGCAACTTCACGCCCGCGGAGGAGGGCGACGCGGACGCGGGGTGGATCTGCTACCTCGTGGCCGAAGCGTGAGGCAAAGGCGGCAACACCGATACCGGCGTTCAGTCGTTTCTGAAACTTGTGGAATATCCCGCGGGCCTGCTCTATCCTGCCTCCGTGCACACCCTGACCGGACCTTCCCTGGCGCCCGCCCCGCTCTCCTCCATCCTGCGCGACGGGCTGTGCGCCGTCGAGAACCGGATGGCCCTTCACCTCTCCTCGGACCTCGGCGAAGTCGCCGCCCTCTGCCGCTACGTCGAGCGCTACCGCGGCAAGATGCTGCGCCCCACGCTCGTCATCGCCTGCGGCCTCGCCTGCGGCGCCTGCGATGGCCGCGCCGAGATGGCGGTCAGCGATCGGCACATCACCATCGGCGCGGTGCTGGAGATCATCCATCTCGCCACGCTGGTGCACGACGACATCCTTGACGACGCGGAAACACGCCGCGGCGCGCCGACCGTGTCCGCCATGCGCGGCAATGAAACCGCTGTGATCCTCGGGGATTACCTCATCGCACGGGCCTTTCACCTCTGCTCAACGCTCGACTCTCAGGCAGCAGCGCTGCGCGTGGGCGAGATCACTTCCATCGTCTGCGAAGGCGAGATGCTGCAACTGGCGCGGCGCGGGCAGCTTTCGCTGGACGAGAAGACCTACTTCGAGATCATCGAGCGAAAGACCGCGGCGCTGATCGCCGTCGCCTGCGAACTCGGCGCATCCTTCGCGGGCGCGGACAGGGAGCTGAGCCGACGCTTCTATTCCTTCGGGAGAAACCTCGGGATCGCGTTCCAGATCATCGACGACCTGCTCGACCTCGTCGGCAGCGAGACGGTGGTGGGAAAGTCGCTCGGGCGCGACCTCGAGAAGGGCAAGATCACGCTTCCCCTCATCCATCACTTCGCCGGCGTGACCCCTCCCGAACGCGACCGAATGGCCGATGTCATCCGGTCGCTCGCCGCGGCGGAGTCGCACGAGGCGGTGGCCGCGGCACGGGCCGACATCGCCGCCGCCTTGGAGCGGTCGGGCGCGATCTCCAAGGCTCGCGGCGTGGCGTCCGGGCTGGTGGCGGAGGCCAAGGCCCTTCTGGCGCCGGTACCCCCCGGCCCGGCCCGGGACTTCCTCGCCGCCTTGGCGGACGCGGTGATTCAACGCGAGTTCTGACGGAGGCCCCGTCGCGGACAGGCCTCCCTGCGATCCAGGAATCGCGGGCGAGCCGGACACATACCACCGGCCGCAAGCGATCACCCGACCAGGGCCAGAACCGAACCAATGTGGCCGCCGGGGTGTGAATCTGCTATGTTTTTCCTCCCCGTCGCCCGGGATGAACCCGGGCCGAATGACCAGGACGAGGTATCGCCATGACGCAGTTCGCTCGGTTCAATCAGGCTCCCACCAAGCCCAAGGTGGCGCGCAAGTCCGCCAAGGGAGTGGTCTACGTGGACTACAAGGACGTGGACATGCTCCGCCGGTGCATGAGCCCGAACGGAAAGATCTACAGCCGCAAGAGGCTCGGCACGACCGCCTCGGAGCAGCGGATGCTGGCCCAGGCCATCAAGCGGGCGCGGTTCATGGGACTGCTGCCCTTCACCAGCGCGACCCTGTAAGCGGTTGCGATGGCCGCGGTTGCTCGGAACTACAACTCCATCGGCTGCGAGCGAAGCGATCTCGGCCGCGAGGCCGCCTGCGCCAAGACAATCGACGCGCTCTGGACGTTGCTCTCGGGCACGGGTGTTTCCTGGATCGGGGTGTACTTCGGACCGGGCCAGAAACTCAGCGACGGTCGCGCGGCCGGACCCGACGAGATGATCCTCGGGCCTTGCCGGAACAAGCCGGCCTGCTCTCCGATCGGCCTGCACGGCGCTTGCGGCAGGGCGTGGCGGGAACGCCGAGCCTTGATCGTCACGGACGTGAAGAAGCTGGGCTCGAACTACGTGGCCTGCGATCCTCGGGATCGCTCGGAACTCGTCATCCCCCTCTTCGAGCCTTCGGGGGCCTGCTGGGGCGTGCTGGACGCCGACAGCCACGAACCCGGCGCCTTCAACGAGCAGGACGCGGCGGAGCTGACGGCGATCACGCTCCGATGCGGCCTCAGCGCCCCTCAAACGGGCACGCACCCGCCGCTGACCATCTGACGGCGACGCCCGTGGACACAAGCCCGACGTTCGGGGCGCCGCCGAGGCAACCCCCGAGCGTGCGGACGGGGAATCTTCACAAAAACATGCCAAGTGAGGCACATTTGCTGATTCGAGGCCGTTTCACCGTCGATAACGGCGTGTGACACGGGCTGCGCTCCGGATGGGCGCGGCATTGACCAGGATCGCCCGCGCGCGGCAAGGCCGCCGAAGGGTGAATCAGCACGAGCGGCCGGTTGAGCGATCGCTCCGCCGGCCGCGGAATGAGTCTCACGGAGTATGCAGCAATGACGAAGAGGAACTACCGCACGAAGACCCGCAGGACGACGAAGCGCCCGACGCGCAGGAACAGCACGCGCCGCTCTTCGAAGTTCGCGACCCCGACCTCGAGCCGCACGACGCGTCGTCGCACCCCGCGCCGCCGGACGAGCACCACCTTCAACAAGAGCTGGACGAACAGCTCCAAGCGCCGCACCCGCACGAAGCGGACGCCCAAGGCCCGCAAGTTCTCCAAGCGCTCCACCCCGAATCTGCGGCTCGTGGGCAAGAGCTATCGCAGGAGCCGCACCACAGCGACCAAGCGCTACGCCACGCTGCGCCGCAAGGCCGCGTAAATCCTCGCGATTCCGCCCGCCCGGGCGGACCACGATCGGCAGTCATCAAACAAAGGCCGCGGCGCCGTGCGCCACGGCCTTTTTGTCTGCGCACGGCCGCGGAAGAGGATCGGACGGGGCCGCGGCCGCACGGGATGATGTCAATCTCGGCGCTCGCATCGGCACCATGTCGCCGTGCGCACCCACCGATGCAAGCGACGGCCGCAGGCTCGCGCAACGGCCCGCGACGCGAGGACGCCCGACCCGGCACGACAGCGCCTTCCCGACGGCGCGAACAGAACAAGGCATGCCGATCAAACCGTGCTCAGCGAGCCGCGGCAGTGGCCGCCGCCTTGCAGTAATCGTCCCGCAGCTCCCAGTAGCCGGGACCGACCTGAACCAGCGGACGGCAACCGTTCGTCCCGGGAGCAACGCCGTCGCGGAGCAGCCAGATCACATCGGAGAGCGCGCCGGGGTGGTTGTAGAAGTAGCTGTGGCCCGCCCCGGAAGTCTTCGCGACAACATCGACGATCTGCACGTGCGCCGCGGTCAGCTCCATGTTCTTGCGGACATTCTCCGGAATGTCGGCGTAGCGCATGCGTCCGAGACGAACACCGCTCTTGAACAGGATGTCGGACAGACTGATGGCGCGATCGGTGGGCGAAACGTAGAGCGTGACATGATCGGCGATCAACCCCAGTTGCTCGGCGCTGATGCGCTGGGAAGCGACTTCCAGGTCAAGGTCCGGAGCGGCGAGGATAACCGTGGCAAGCTTGAGTTCCCTGCTCGGTACCAGGCCCTTGGCGAGGTACTTGATGTTCAGCTCCCGCAGGGCGGAACTGGCGACATCGGTGCCGCGGCTGTGCGAGATGATGTGAATGCGCTCCACCTCCCCGCACTGCGCGATGCCCTCGATGGTGTTCTTGAGGTGATAGATCGTGAACTCGCCGGACTCGCGGTCGTGGGTGTAGCCGAAGAGGCCGCCGCCGCTGCCCGCCGGCCACGTGTAGACGACGGGCACCCCCTCCCGCCCCATGTAGTGCCAGAGCTGGGCCATGACGTACATCGGGTGCTCGAACTTGTTCTTGAACCCGTGGACGAAGATGTACACATCCTTGCGATCGGTGCGCGACAGCCGCTGGCGCAGGTGCGCGGAGAACTCGTCGCGAAGCCGCAGTCGCTCCTCCTGCGTCGCCTGAATCTCGACGAGATTCCCGGATTCGTCGCGCGTATAGCGCCGGACGCTGGAAGGGAAGCGCCCCAGCTCCTTCACCTCTCCGATCGACAGGGGGAAGTGCTGGTGACCCTTCCCGGACGTGCTGGCCGCCACAAGGTCTTCCCAGGACGCGTCGCGCCCGAGGTGCACCTGGCATGTGCCGTAGGCGAGTTCAGGCGAGCGCCCGTAGCCGTACCACGGGGAGCCGTCGTCGCGGTCCTTGCGCGCGCGGTCGGTGATGTACAGAATCTCGACCGTGCTGGAGCGAAACTCCGGCGCCACCTCGGCGAAGGGGTTCGGCCCGCCCGTCGTGTAGATTGTGGGCGCGGGGACGAGCGTTCGCTGGCACGCACCCAGGCAGAGGACCGCGAGCAGTGGCGCGAGGAGCCGATGAAGCATCCGCTTTGAACCACGGCTGGTGAGCACGTTCGGCCTCCTCGTTGTTGCTTGGAGATCGGGCGACTGCGGTTGTTACGAACCGGCATGAACCATCGCCTTCCACGTTTCATGGTACCGCGCGGCCATCTCCTCGAGCGCCCCGGGTATCACGCGGATATTGGCCACGACCGACATGAAGTTCACGTCGCCGGACCAGCGCGGCACCACGTGAACATGCACGTGATCCGGCACCCCGGCGCCCGCGGCCATGCCCTGATTCAACCCGACATTCACCCCCTGGGGCTGAAGCGTTCTCTCGCACAGCTCGACGGCAAGATCGACCAGCGACCAAAGCTCCGCGCGCTGCGCCTGCGTGTAGTCAAGCAGGCGGGGTCGCCCGTCGCCCAGACAAACGAGCAAATGACCGTTCGCGTACGGGAACCGATTCAGCAGGATCAGGCCGCCCGGCGAAGCGCCCGACGGCCCCGCCGCGGGCACGCCCGTGCGCACCACCACGAGGTTCTTCCGATCCGACTGAGGGTTGAGGTAATACTCGCGAAGAAAACACGTTGAGGTTCTGACCGGCGCATCGGAATCGGACAAGGGGGGATGACCCTCGCGACTGAGCATGTCCATGTAGGACTGCCGCCACGGCGCGTGCAGGTTGCGCGGCCCCGCCGGCGGCGGAGGCTGTCCGGAAAGGGGCGACGGTCCGGGAATCCGTTCGGGCATGGCGCGGAGTCTAGCTCAGCCCGGTTCCGGTCGATAGATGGCGGAGACGACCGGGGACAAACGACCCGCGCGCCGCCGAAGGGGACCTCCGATGAACGTGGAATCGATCATGACGACCCGCGTGGTCGGCGTGCGGATGGACGACACGCTCCGCACCGTCAAGCACCTCTTCGAGCATCACCCGTTCCATCACCTCGTCGTCTTCGAGCACGGAAAAGCGGTCGGCGTGCTCTCCGACCGCGACCTGCTCCGCAACATCAGCCCCTTCATCGGGAAGCTGGCGGAACGCTCGATGGACGAGGCAACGCTCAACAAGCGCGTGCACCAGATCATGACCCGCAGGATCATCGCGGTGCGGCGGTCCACGCCGATCACCGACGCCGCGCGCATGCTCATCGATCATCGCATCTCCTGCCTGCCCGTCCTGGATGATGACGGCCGATGCGAGGGAATCGTCACCTGGTTCGACCTGATGAAGTGGATGATCAACAGGGAATGCGGAGCAGGCGGCAGCGCTCGCGCCGCCTGAGCAACGCGCTTTCTCGATCGAATCTCTCCCCATCAAACTGCTACACTGGCCATGACGCGATGAGCACCGGCCCGGGAACGGGCGCCCAGCGCCGGGCGCGCACCCCGCCGGACGGGAGGCTGTGATGTTCGAGACGGTGAAAGTGGTCAGCAGCGCACGAAGCACGCAAACCGCGAATGTCGTCGTGCTGGGACAGTGGCAGGGCGAAGGGCTGGACGGCACCGCCAAGGACTTCGACGATGCGGGAGCGCTGAGCGCGGCCGCCAGGCGACCCGAAGCCACCGGCGAAACCGGCCGCATCGTCGAGGCCTTCATCAAGACCGGTGGCGGCGGAAGAAGAGCCGGCTCGTCGCGCAGAGAGCGCCGCGTGCTGCTCGTCGGGCTTGGATCGCGGAAGTCGTTCCGAGCGGGCGATCTGCGGAACATCGCCGCTGCCGTGGGGCGGCGGCTGGCGACCACGAAGGACGAAACGGCGTCGATCGAGCTTGCGGGCATGCTCGGCGCGGTGCGCGTCGATCTGGAACATGCCGGCCAGGCGTTCGGCGAAGGCATGGGGCTGCTGGGATGGCGTCGCGACGAGTTCAAAGGATCGGCCAACTCCGCGCCCCGGCGGACGGGCCTCGCGCTGAGCGCGAGCCGCGCCGCATTTGCACAGGGCATGGCCCGCGGCGTGGCGCTGGCTCAGAGCGCCAACCTCGCCCGCACCCTGAGCGAGACGCCCCCGAACATCGCGACCCCCGCCTACATCGCGGCCCAGGCGCAGAAGCTGGCACGCCGCACGGGCATGAAGTGCACCGTGTTCCGCGGCGATGCGCTGGAGCGCGAGCGATTCACCGGGCTGATCAACGTCGGCAAGGCAAGCGAGAACGCGCCCTGCATGATCCGGCTCGAGTACGTGCCCAGGGGCGGCGGACGCGGAAGCTCGCCCCTGGTCTTCGTCGGCAAGACCATGACCTACGACAGCGGCGGGCTGTCGCTCAAGATCAACAACATGATGCGCGGCATGAAGCGCGACAAGGACGGCGGCTGCGGCGTGCTCGGCGCCATGCACGCCGTCGCCGAAGTCGTGCGCCCGCGCAGGCGCGTGGTCGCGCTGCTGGCGTGCGCGGAGAACTCCATCAGCGATGAGGCCTACCGCCCGGACGACATCATCACCTACCGCAACGGCGTGACCGTCGAGGTGACCAACACCGACGCGGAAGGGCGGCTGGTGCTCGCCGATGCCCTGTGCTGGGCCTGCGAGAAGGAAGACCCCGCCTGCATCATCGACCTCGCCACCCTCACCGGCGGCGTGGTCACCGCCCTCGGTTCGACCTACGCCGGCCTCTTCTGCGAAGACGACAAGCTGCGGGCGAAGATCGAGGCCGCCGCCGAGCGCAGCGGCGAACGCGTCTGGCGTCTTCCCATGCACCAGGAGTACCGCGACATGATGAAGAGCGACGTCGCGGACATCATCAACTCGAACCCCAACCGCAAGGCTCATCCCATTCAGGGCGCCGCCTTCCTCAGCTACTTCGTGAAGGAGAACATCCCCTGGTGCCACATCGACATCGCCGGCGTGCACGCGGTCGAAAGCGACACCGGACCGTTCATCCGCAACTCCTGCACCGGCTGGGGCGCCCGGCTGCTGGCGGAATTCGCGGACGGAGCGTGATCGCCGGTCGGTCGGCGATTCGCTCGCTTCGATGGAGCCGGACACGCTCCGGCCGCACGGCACGCTCGATCCCGATGAGCTACCGGACGAGGTCGGATGAACCGTGGAACCCGTGCGGCCGCCGCGGCACTGCCCGCCCGCGGGTCCGCACACAGCAGCCGGGGAAAGACATGCAGCGCGTCATCTCCTACGTGGTTCAGTGGATGCCCGAGATGAGCATCGGCAGGATCGTGCTGCGCATGGACGACGGATCCATGCAGGCCTTCGAGGTGGACTCGCCCGCCGAGCTGGCCGCGCTCTGCGACATCCTGCGCAACGAGCGGCACCTTGCATGGGACCCGGATCAGAAACTGCTCACCACCAACTGGCACGGGCCGGGGCCTGGACATCACTGAACCGCCGCGGCCGCGTGTCACACTCCAGCCGGTGCGGCCGAGGCCAGCTCCCCCACCGCCTCAACCAGCGCATCGACTTCGTCGAACGTGGTGGACGGACCGCATGAGGCGCGAACACCGCCCGCGGGAGCCGTTCCCAGCGCCTGGTGCATGAGCGGAGCGCAGTGCAAACCCGCGCGCACGGCGATGGAGAACGAGGAATCAAGCAGCGCCCCCAGCTCGCGCGGGTCGTAGCCCGAAACCGTGAAGAGCACCACCCCGGTTCGCCCGCGCGAAGAGCGCCGACCGTGGATCCGCACGCCCGAGATCCTCGAGAGGCCCTCGATCATCCGCATGGCGCACGCGATCTCATGGGCGAAGGACTCCGAATCTCCCGCGGCGCCCGCCTCCGGAGGAGGATGGTGCTCCAGCGCCGCGAGCAGTCCGGCGAAACCCACGGCGTTGCTCGTGCCGGCCTCGAGCACGTCCGGCAGTTCGGCGGGCATGTCCAGACCCGGCGACTTGGCGCCGGTACCGCCGGCGCGGGTGCACATGAGCCTGCGCGGACCGGCGGGATCGTCGGCATACGCGCGGGGGCCGACGTAGAGCGCACCGGTGCCCGTCGGGCCGAGCAGACCCTTATGCCCCGCCAGAGAGAGCAGGTCGATCTGGAAACCCTGCACGTCAATCGGGACATGACCCGCGGTCTGCGCGCCATCCACGAGGAAGAGCGCCTGCGACCCCATGCGCCGCAGACCTCGCCCCACCTCCGCCACCGGTTGAATCGTGCCCGCGGCGTTTGAAGCGTGCGACAGACAGACCAGCACGGTCTCTTCGCGCACCGCGCCAAGCAGCAGGCCCGGCGCGATGAACCCCTCGGCATCGCAGGGGACGACAGTCATCTCGATGAGACCATCGCGCGCGTAGGCATGCACCGTGCGGGCGATGGCGTTGTGCTCGGCGGCGGAAATCACCACGTGCGGCCGGGTTGGAGATGGGGCTTTCCGGCATTCAAGCAGCAGCCCGTGGATGGCGATGTTGATCGCATCCGTGCAGCCGTGGGTCAGCACGACGCGCTCGGGCCGCTCCGCGTTGACGACGGCGGCGAGACGACGCCGCACGGCGTCGATGGTCGCAACCGCGGCCCGGGCGAGCCGGTGAGCGCCGCGCCCCGGATTGCCCGCGGACTCCGCCAGAAAATGCACCATCGCCTCCGCGACCTGGGGCGGCTTGGGCCAGCTCGTAGCGGCGTGGTCGAGATAGATCAGGCTTCCATCCACCTTCGCCAGTATAGATGATGCGCGATGCGGTCCTGCGGACAGCGGCACGACGCCATCGTGTCCCGGACAGCCCGTGTTCAGCCGAGCAATGCCGCGACGGACTGCTCGATGGATGCATCTATCGCAAACACGGATTCCAGTCTGGTGAAGCGCAGCACGGCGCGCACGCCGCCGCCGAGTCGGGCGAAGCGCACGCGCCCTCCCGACTCCTCGAGCCGGCGCTGAAAAGTAAGGAGAACTGAGATGGCCGCGGTACCCAGTGAATCCACTTCACCCAGATCGATCACGACGCGCGTGAACCCGCCCGCGGCCAGATCGGAAAGTTCTCCCTCCCACGCACGGGCATACGCCGGTGAACCGCCGGAGCCGAGCCGCACGACGACGGGGTGATGCACCGGCGCGGAACGAACGGAAGCATCCACTCCCGGCCAGAGCATCGCCCGCTGACTGTCCGCCGGATCGAGCGTGGCCGAGGCCTTGGTGACGTTTTCGACGAGTGCCATGAGGTGCCTCCGAGAGTGAGCGGAACCGTCGTCGGCCCCTTGCTCCATGCGACAGCGACGGGAAGAATGGCCAACGCACGCCGTGCTCTTCCAACCCGGCGAGGGCATGGGCCGTGCGGGTGAAGGCCGGGTATTCCGGTTGGCGAAGCTCTGCGGATCGCCCCGCGGCTTGGATGAGCCGTTCTCACCCGGCCTGCGTGGATCGGTCGTGCCTGATGACCGATGGTGAGCGAGGGCACGGAGGGGGTTGCTCCGACCCGAGGAGGCGTCCGATGCTCGCGACCGGATCAGGTCTGTTCGTTCAGGTGTCCACCGACGCTCACAAGAGGATCCTTCATCCTGCGAAGGTGAAGGAATCCGGCAAGGGCATCTTCACCGTCGAGATGGATGAACCCGGGCTGGAGTTCGCGCCGGGCCAGGACATCGTGGTGTTCTACGAACTGCGCGGCGAGTTCGTGCAGCAGGTGGCGCGCGTTGCAGCGGTGCTGACGTCGGCTCCAAGGGCGGTCATCGGCTTCGAGACGATGGGCGCCCCGGTCTCCGCCGAGAGCCGCCAGTGCTACCGCGTTTCGACAGTGGTGGCGGAACTGACGGCGAAGGTCGGTGAAGAGGACAACTGCCCCCTCCTGGACGTCAGCGCAACGGGGTTCTCGGTGATGTCCTCGCGCCAGTACCCGATCGGCGCGTCCCTGGCGATCACGCTGCGCTTCGACGGAGTCGCCTTCTCTGGCACCGCGAGCGTGCTGAGCGTCAAGGAACTGGCCGCGCAGAAGTGGCGCTACGGCCTGCACTGCCTGGAGGAGCGCAAGCCCGGCGGCAATCACCTCAAGAACGGCCTGCGCAGAATCAGCATGGAAGTGCAGCGGCAGCACCTGCGCCGTCGCGCCGGAGCCTGAGCCTCACGCCCTGCGCGATAACCAGAAAAGGCCGGCGAAACAGCCGCCTGCGATGAGCCACATCGCCAAGACCGAGTGCACGAAGCCGGGAAACACGCAGAGCGCCAGACCCGCGATGAAACTGCGCGGGTTCGATGCCTTCCTCCCGTGCAGCATCAGGGCCGCGCCGATGAGACCGAGCAGCAGCATGGAACTCAGCGCCGCGGGATCGTCGAGATGCATGATTGACCTCCGGCCTCCGCGACGCCCATCGGCGATCGGATGGTCGAAGGTGCGGGCTACGTCCGAGAACCACCCCGATTGTTCGCGGGGCGCCGCTCTGTGACGGTTGTGCGGCGCGGTGCGCCTCACGCGACGGAAGCGCGGCGCAGTTGCGCGCCTCCGACGGGATGAACGGACTCTTTCTCATCGCGGCCGCGCACACGCGCTGCGCGGAAATTGTGGATGCATTGTTGCTGCGCCATGCATGAATAATCACGCGCAGCACATCAAGACGAAATCATTGGTTTCACGGATCACTCGTGCGCCGATGATGGTATAAGGTGGGACCGGAGAGAGAACCCCGCGTTTGTTCTTCTCTTCCTCGCGATCCCGGGCGGCAAAGCAAGGTTGCGCGCGGGGATATCCCCTGCGCGCCGATCAGAGACGGAGAGAGAGGATTTCAGTCATGGCGTTTCCGAACTCCTATCAGAAGGTAGAGCACGACCGCGCGCTGACCAGACTCTGGCGCGACATGGATGGCGCAAGCCCCGGGCACCGGGAGGATCGGCCCGAGGCCGGCGATGACGGGGAGATCGGCGGGGAAGCCGAGCCGGCGGTCATGATCGTCGCCCGCCAGCGCTGCGAGCGGGTGGGGGTTTCCGCCTCCCCTAGGGCCTGAAAGACCCGCCCGGAGCTGCGGCGCCGTTGAGATTCGGGTACAATGAGTTTCGTGACCGGGGCCGGCCCGACTGTGGGGCAGGCCTTTCCGACCGACGCGATCGCGCCCGACTCGAGAAGGTTTGGAACAGGCATTTGGAGTGAGGTCGGGCGAGGATCGGTTGGATTCATGAGGCTTTACGTAGGGAATCTCCCGTTCAGCATCCGGGAGGATGCGCTGCGCGCCCTGTTCGAGAAGCACGGCGGAGTGGCGTCCACTTCCATCGTCATGGACCGCGAGACCGGGCGCTCACGCGGCTTCGGCTTCGTCGAAATGACCTCCGCCGAGGAGGGGCAGGCTGCCATCAACGCGTTGAACGGGACCACGGTCGAAGGCCGCGCCCTCGTCGTCAATGAGGCACGCCCGCGTGAAGAGCGCGGCGGCTTCGGCGGTGGCGGTGGCGGCGGACGGCGCGGCGGGGGCGGCTACGGCGGCGGTGGTGGCGGGGGCGGCCGCGGCGGTTATGGCGGCGGCGGCGGTGGCGGCGGCCGCGGCCGACGCGACGAGTGGTGAACCTCTCCACTCCTCACCCCGGTTGCTTCTGATGTATTCCATGCGCCCCCGCGACGTTCGCCGCGGGGGTTTTTCTTTGTCTCATGCGAGCGTGTGCGTCCACGGCGCGTTCGGCAGGCATCGCGCCATCTCCAGAAACCGGTCGTAGTTCGACGCCGTCTCCGCCAGTGAATCTCCGCCGAACTTCAGCAGCAATGCCCGCGCGACCTCGAACGCCACGACGTTCTCCAGCACCACGCTGGCCGCCGGAACGGCGCAGATGTCCGACCGCTCATACTCCGACTTCTCCGCCTGCATGGACAGAAGATTGACGGACGGAAGGCCCCGGAGCAGCGTGCTGATGGGCTTCATCGCGGCGCGGACCACGATGGGCTGCCCGTTGGACATCCCACCTTCGGTGCCGCCGGCGTTGTTGGTGGGGCGCGAGAACCCGAGCGAGGGCGTCCCGCGCTGCGCCGCGTCGAAGATCACGGGATCGTGCACCTGTGAGCCGCGCCGGACGGCTGCCTCCTTGCCCAAGCCGATCTCGACGGCCTTGATGGCCTGGATCGACATCGCGGCGTAGGCAAGCCTGGCGTCGAGCTTGTCGCGCCAATCCATCGTGGAACCGATCCCGATGGGAACATTGAAGACGTGGCACTCCACAAGGCCCCCCACCGTGTCCTTCTCGACCTTGGCCGCGTGAACCTGCTCGCGCATGCGGGCCGATGCCTCCGGATCGGGGCAGTAGACGTCGCTGGCATCGCGGGCGGCGCGAAGCTCGCGCCAGTTCGCGGGCGTCACCGCCTGGTCCGTCGACTCGGGGCCGATGGATCGCACGAAGGCGAAGGATTCGATCTCGAACGCACGCAGCAGGCAGCGGGCGAGCGCGCCGGCGGCGGTGCGCGCGGCGGTTTCCCTGGCGCTGGCGCGTTCGAGCGTTTCGCGGCAATCCGTCGTGAGATACTTGACGGATCCGGCCAGATCGGCGTGGCCGGGCCTGGGGCGGTGTACAGGCGGGGTCTTGACGGGGTCGTCCAGGCGCGCGTCGCGGTTGGGAATCATGAGGGTGACGGGCGAGCCGATCGTCCTGCCGCGCCGCACGCCGGAGAGAACCTGCACAGCGTCCTGCTCGATCTTCTGCCGACCGCCGCGGCCGTACCCGCCTTGGCGTCGAGCGAGTTCGGCGTTGATGAACTCGAGGTCGACGTGGACGCCGGCGGGCATGCCGGAGACGGTGGCGACAAGGGCCGGGCCGTGGGATTCGCCCGCGGTCTGGTAGTCGAGCACTGGCATGGAGAGTAAGGGTAAGCCATGCGGGGCTGGGGCGTCGGTCCCTTCGACGGAGCGCTTCTATGCTTGTCTCGTGGATCCCGACGACGACGTGTGCCTGTGTTTCCATGTTTCTCTGCGGAAGATCCGCGGCTTCATGGAGCGCGAGAATCCTCCGGTCGCGTCGCTGATCAGCGACTGCCTCGGCGCCGGCACGGGGTGCCGGTGGTGCGTGCCGTTTCTTCGCGAGCTGCATCGGCAGCACGTCGCGGGGCCGGGCGCCGGCCTGGGACCGGGCGGCGAGCCGGACCTGAAAGTGTCTCCCGAGCAGTATGCGAAGAGCCGCCTGAGCTATCACAGGACGGGACGGCGCGAGATCGACGGACAGCCGGTCGATGACTTGGCGGAAAACGGCCCGGCCGACGGGGGCGCCTCGACGAAGTGACGCGAGCAGACCGAAGGGTGTGGCGGAGTTCCGCCGCGCGCGGCTGTGCGGAACCGAATTGCGGTTCACTCCGGACAACAAGCAGAACATCAGAAATTGCATACAAAAGCGAGTTTCGCAGTTTCGGACGGAGCTGCGTCGCGGTAGACTTGCCGCGCGCAGGAAGCTCAGAGTCCGGTTGCCGAAACGAACGCCGGGGCGTCCGCCACCCGAAGGTTTCGGCACGCGCCGGTCTGCGGGCGGACATCGATCTCCGATTTCGAATCGTTTTTCGAGGTCACGATCCACACAAGAGAAGGAGAAGCTGAGATGAACAACGCATTGATCATGTTCTGTGCCGCGGGGCTGCTTGCCGCGGCCGGCGCGGCGCAGGCGCACGTCGTGGTGTACACGACGTCGCTGAGCGGTCCGAACGAGGCGCCGCCGAACAACTCGCCCGGCACGGGCACCTCCACCGTGACAGTGGACCTGGACCTGCTCACGATGCGGGTCGAGGTGCAGTTCCAGGGGCTGCTCGGGAACGTGACGGCCTGCCACATCCACGGACCGACTCTGGTCGCGCTGCAGGGCACGGCGGGCGTGATGACGCCGGTGCCGTCGTTCCCCGGGTTCCCGCACGGCGGCACTTCGGGCGTGTATGACCAGACATTCGATCTCACACAGGCGTCCACGTACAACCCCGCTTTCGTGACGGCGAGCGGCGGGACCATCGCGCAGGCGATGAATCGGCTCCTGCTGGCGCTCGATGAGGACAAGTCGTACGTCAACATCCACACAAACCAGTTCCCCGGCGGAGAGATTCGCGGGTTTCTGATTCCGACACCCGGCGCCATGGCGATGTTCGCACTTTGCGGACTGGCCGCGGCCCGCCGCAGACGCTGATCCTCTGCTCGGAGAGAAGAGGTTGTTTTCGCGAGAGGGCGGTCCGATACGGAACGCCCTCTTTTGGTTATTGAGGCGAGGATGGCCTTTGGTCAGGTAACCGAAGGTCATCCGCGAAGGAAACAGGGACAGCCCACACAAACCAGCGGTAGATGGTTGAAATAAGCCAAATTTGATGGTCGCGCCAAAGTGATGTTTGGTGGCCACATCGGGTGGAATTGGCTTGCCAAGGGAAGGTGCGTGCCTCACAATCAGGGGGTCAGCCAACGGGGGCCGGCAGAGCGTTCATCGCGACGCGTGCCGGGCGTTGGTCTCACCTGAAGGAGAGTGGAAGAACATGTCATTGCACAATCGAAGCGGGATGGCCGCGCTCGCGGCGGGAGTTGTTGTTGCCTTGGCCGGTCCTGCTCAGGCGGGGCTGCTGGTCATAGGCGATCCGCTCAACAGCACGGAAAACACGGGCTGCGACTTCACGGCGCAACTGGACTACCTGTACAACGGCGGGAACAGCGGCACGCTGAGCGTCCTGCTGACGAACACGACGAGCGGCTCGATCGGGGGCTTCATCACGGCGTTCGTGTTCAACATCGCCAGCTCGGATCCCGGGCGTGCCGGAGTACTCTTCAGCACAACCGATCCGGACTTCGAGGATGCAGGAGGCGAGAGCGCGAATCCCTTCGGCAGCCCGTTCGATGCGGGAGCATCGACGAGCGGCGGGTTCGAGGGCGGCGGGCCTCCTTCCCGGGGAATCGGAGTCGGAAGTTCGGCGACGTTCGTGTTCGACATCACCGCGTCGGACGCCGGTTCGCTTGACGAGACATCCTTCATCAACGGGCCGTATGCGTTCGACTTCATCGTGCGATTCCGCGGGTTGGTGGACGGCGGGTCGGACAAGGTTCCCGGCAAGCTGATTCCAGCGCCGGGCGGCGCGGCTGCCCTGCTCTGCGGAGCCGGGCTGATGAGCCTGCGGCGCCGGCGCTGAACGCGCCCGCCACCGGGCGGTTGCATTGACCTGAGAGCATCGAGAGAGATCACGAACGCCGCGGGAAACCGCGGCGTTTTTCATCGGCAAACTGCGGGGGTGGAGGCGGTCGGGCGAGGGTTTCCCGGCACGGGCGCGCGGGCGCGGATTCACGGCGGCCCCGGCACGCATACGACGCGCGACAACGGAAGCGCCGATTGCCGCTGCGGGCGGCGGCGTCATCCGAGCGGCGCTCGCCGCTGCCGCGGATTCCGCGGTCGGCGGGGGCCGCGGCGGGATCGACGGGACATGCCGATGCCGCGGACGCGGCGGAGTCCGGTTCGGTTGCCTCCGGATTGCCGCCCGCGGGCGCCGGAGCATCACCCCGCGGGCGGGATCGGTGGAAGCGGAGGATGGCGCCGGCGGCCAAGCGGCGGGTCTGGCGATCCCTGGTGCCTTCGGTCTGCTCATCGAAGCGGGTGGCGAGTTCCTCGAGGACCGTGAGGGCCGCGGCCTGCTGATGGGTCGCGATGGAGCGGGCGCGGTCGGTCGCGGCGCGATCGAGCCGGTCGAGCACACGGCGGATTTCGGGATGATCGAGCCAGTCGAGAAGTTCCAGGACGGACACGCGCAGGGCGAGGGCGATGCTCGGAAATGAGCTACGGCCGTCGTAGTAGCATTCGAGGAAGCGGTCGAGCTGCTCGCGGGTGCAGGGAAGGGGCGGCGGCCCGGGCGGCGTTTCCCGATCAAAGGAGCGGGACTCGCCGTTGAGCGGGTCTCGGGGGAGGCGGCGATCGGCGGAGCCGTTGCGGTGGTGGTTGCGGTGCAGAGGGTCCATGGTCGATCGGTCCCGACAGGAGAAAACGAGAGGCGGGTGTGGCTCCCTCCTTTCGTCCGGCGCACCGATCTGCGCGCGCAGGAAGGGTCGATCGGGAGGGCCGGGAGCGCGCAAGTGCCTGCGGGACAAGGCGCGAAAAAATCTTCAGGAAATCCGGGATGGGCAAAAAACAGGACCGGACATGCGCGCGCGGAGCGGGCGATCGGGGGAAGAAAGAGGGGTCGGGCGCGGTCCGGTCGTGTGCGGGGATTGAGCGTGCGGGGGCGGAGTTGAAGGGGCAAAAAAGCGAAAGGGCTTCCATAGGTTTACCTATGGAAGCCCGTCGCCGGCAACAACCTACTTTCCCGCAGTGCAGTATCATCGGCCGGCCGGGCTTAACTGCTGTGTTCGGGATGGGAACAGGTGTGTCCCCGGCCGTGTGGTCACCGACAATCCCCAAGTCCGGCCCTTTCGGGCCGGGTGAGGAATCTGGCCTGAGCGCCCCGGCGCCGGCGGTGGGCCGGCGGGCGGGGCGGATGCGTGATCCGGATGGAGCCATCGAGAAGAGGGGTGAGGGGAAGCGCACGAAGATCGAAGGGGAAGAAGAGGGAAGATGCGTGGAGGAGCGAAAGTTCGGGGCGCCGGATCGTGCTCCGCGGCTGGGAAGCCGGGGGCGCGAGGTTGGCGCGGCCAAGCTCTCGACCGTTCGTACCGCTCGCCTGAAGGTGTTACCACTCTTGCAGCTGCGGCCGATCAACCTGGTGGTCTTCCAGGGGTCTCACGCACAGAAGTGCACGCAGGTCTCATCTTGAGGGGGGCTTCACGCTTAGATGCTTTCAGCGTTTATCCCTGCCCCATGTAGCTACCCAGCGGTGGGGCTAGCGCCCCAACTGGATCACCAGGGATGGGTCCCTCCCAATCCTCTCGTACTAGGGAGGACTCCTCTCAAACCTGCAACGCCCACGACAGATAGGGACCGACCTGGCTCACGCCGGTCTGAACCCAGCTCGCGTACCGCTTTAATCGGCGAACAGCCGAACCCTTGGGACCTCCTTCAGCCCCAGGATGCGATGAGCCGACATCGAGGTGCCAAACCGCGCCGCCGCTGTGGACGCTCGGGCGCGATCAGCCTGTTATCCCTAGGGTACCTTTTATCCGATGAGCTACGGCCCTTCCACACGGAACCGCAGGATCACTAGAGCCCTCTTTCGAGACTGCTCGACCCGTCGGTCTCGCAGTAAAGCCGGCTTGTGCTCTTACACTCGACACGCGGTTTCCATCCGCGTTGAGCCGACCTTTGCGCTCCTCCGTTACTGTTTTGGAGGAGACCGCCCCAGTCAAACTGCCCAGCACACACGGTCCCCCGCCCGGCTTCACGGGAATCGGGGTTAGGCCACGAACGTATGAAGGGTGGTATTTCACCGTTGGCTCAGCCCGAGCCGAAACCCGGGCTTCAAAGCCTCCCACCTATCCTACGCAACATATGCTCATGGCCAATGAGAGCCTGCAGTAAAGGTCCATAGGGTCTTTCCGTCTTGCCGCGGGTAGGCAGCATCTTCACTGCCACTACTATTTCACCGAGTCGGTCGTGGAGACAGTGCTCCAGTCGTTACGCTATTCATGCGCGTCGGAACTTACCCGACAAGGAACTTCGCTACCTTAGGACCGTCATAGTTACGGCCGCCGTTTACCGGTGCTTAGGTCGCGAGCTTCGCCGAAGCTAACCCACTTCCGTGACATTCCGGTACCGGGCAAGCGTCACTCTGTATACGTCCACTTGCGTGTTCGCACAGAGCTGTGTTTTTGGTAAACAGTCGCCAGAGCCTTTTCTCTGCGCCCTCTCTTGCGAGTAGGGCCCCCTTGTTGCGAACGTACGGGGTTAACTTGCCTAGTTCCTTCACGACCGTTCTCTCGAGCGCCTGAGGCTATTCGCCACGCCCACCTGTGTCAGTTTTGGTACGGACCCCGCTTTGCCCCCGGGTCTTTTCTCGGGACCACCTCCCCCCGTATCGGCCACAAGGGCCTCGGCATGCTGGTGCCTTCACGGAGCTTGATGATCCGCAACCCGGTTTGATCGCTGCGGGGGCGCAGGAATATTGACCTGCTGTCCATCGACTACGCCTTTCGGCCTCGCCTTAGGATCCGGCTAACCCTGGGCGGATTTACCTTCCCCAGGAAACCTTGGGCTTTCGGCGTGCAGGATTTTCACCTGCATTATCGTTACTCAACCCGGCATATTCACTTCCTCACGCTCCAGCAACCCTTCCGGGATGCCTTCTCAGCGGAGAGGAACGCTCTCCTACCACGCTTGCGCGTCCGCGGCTTCGGTACTTCGCTTATTCCCGATCATTATCGGCGCCGAACTCCTCGACCAGTGAGCTATTACGCACTCTTTAAATGGTGGCTGCTTCTAAGCCAACATCCTGGCTGTCAGAGCAGTTCGACTTCCTTTCGAACTCAGCGAAGTTCAGGGACCTTAGCCGGCGGTCTGGATTGTTCTCCTTTTGACCGCGAATATTGTCACTCGTGGTCTGACTCCCTTGCCTTGGGCGATGGTATTCGGAGTTTGGTTGCCTCGAGTACCCGGGTAGGGCCTCGAAGGCATCCAGTCGCTCTACCCCCACCGCTTGCCGCAAGAGGCTATTCCTAAAAATATTTCGGAGAGAACGAGCTATCTCCCAGTTTGATTACACTTTAAGTCCTCCCCACAGTTCATGCCAGACCTTTTCAACGGTCACGGCTTCGGACCTCCAGGCGGTGTTACCCGCCCTTCATCCTGACCATGGGTAGATCACTTAGGTTTCGCGTCTACCCCGTACGACTTGACGCCCATTTCGGACTCGCTTTCGCTCCGGTTGCGGGCCGCTAGCCCTTAGCCTCGCCGTACAGAGTAACTCGCCGGGTCATTATGCAAAAGGCACGCTGTCATCCGCCCGAAGGCGGACTCCAACCGCTGTGTAAGCACATGGTTTCAGCTGCTCTTTCACTCCCTTCGCAAGGGAGGTTTTCATCATTCAGTCGCCTTACTGGTTCACTATCGGTCGTTGGAGAGTACTTAGCCTTGGAGGGTGGACCCCCCATGTTCACACCGGGTTTCACGAGCCCGATGCTACTCGAGGGCTGACCGGCTCCTGTCCTACAGGACTATCACCTTCTGCGGTGCGCCTTTCCAGACGCTTCACACAGTCTGCCGGCTGATCCGCTTTCGCTCGCCGCTACTTACGGAGTCGCGGTTGCTTTCCTTTCCTCCGGGTACTGAGATGTTTCAGTTCCCCGGGTTCGCCTCGTACGCCTATGCATTCAGCGCACGATTCCCTTGCGGGAGGGTTGCCCCATTCGGAGATCCCAGGATCACAGCTCGGTTACCAACTCCCCTGGGCTTATCGCAGGTTCCTACGTCCTTCATCGCCTTCCAACGCCGAGACATCCGCCATGTGCCCTTATTCGCTTGGCCGCGCCAACCACACGCCGCCGAACGCACAGGCTCTTCACCCGCACGCCGCCGGCACGCTTCGGCACGCCAACCGAACGATCGCTCTTTGCTCAGCGATCTTCGATCTTCTTTCCAGGCGATCGATCTCGGTGCGCGACCGTTGCCTCGCAAAGAGACAACGGACACACTTACCTTTTCTCGATGGGTATCCGGTTGCCAAAGATACCGACGGCGCAAAGCCGGCGGCGAGTCCACGCATCTGTGGAGGTTCCCGCTCCATCCACCTAGTCCGGAGCGGGAGGGGCGAGTATAGGAATCCCGCCGGAAGTGTCAAGCGACCGAGCTTTTCCCCGACGTTTCCGCGTGTTGGGGAGAAGGTGTGGAAGCCGTAGACCTGCCGATCTCCGCGGCCGCGGGCGGGAAGATTCCGCCGGTGCGGGCGTTCGGGCAGACTCGGTCGGGCGCAAGAACCGCCTACCGCGGAGGCTTCTTCGCGGGGTCCGGCGGCGGAACACCCCCAGGACCGGGGTCTCCGATCGGGGGAAGTCCGGGGGGAAGGCCGCCAGGCTCTCCCGGTCTGCCGATCCCTTCGCCAAGACCCTCCGTCATGCCCGGCTCGCGGATGATGGCCGACTTGCCGGTTTCGAAGGAGGCGTTGAGACGGGCGAGGTCCGGGCTGGCCTTGTCGACCGCAGGCGAGCGGACGCGGATGAGGCCGTCGATCTCGCGCATGTAGACCTCGATGCCGGCGTTGTTGACGGGGGAGCGGACGACATCCAGCAGGTAGGCGCCGCGCGAGCAGGAGATCGTCCGGGCGTCGAGGGTTCTGGTTTCCCTGACCTTCGGGCCGCCCTTGTCCTGCATGAAGACGTCGAAGATCGGTACCTCGGGGATCGCGATGTCGGCGCGGACTTCGTCGCCGATGTCGAGGGAGGTTTCTCCCTTGCGCCACCAGCCGTAATAGAAGTGAAAGACTTCGACGCGGGCGCTCGCCTCGGAACGCGATCCGATCCGCAGTCCCGGAACGCTGGAGCCGGAACTCTCCTGCGCCGACGCGACGAAGTAGCGGGTGTTCGTGTCCACCTGGATGGGCGCCGACCAGTCGGAATCGGCGAGTGCGACGATGGGCCTGGAAGCGAGCGGCTTCTGCTCGTCGCTGAGCTGATCGACATGGCCGAAGAGCGGGTTCGTGACCCACACGCGGAACTTGTAGCGGTAGGTCTTGCCAAGCTCGGCGGTGATGTCGTGCGACCAGACGGCAAAGGATGCATTGCCGGGATCGGTGAGCGAGAGCAACGGCTCGGAGAAGGCGCGGTCGCGCGGATCCTCGAGGCGCTTGCCTTCGGGGTCGTAGCCGAGCGCCTTCAGCGCCTTGTCGTTTTCGGCGAGCTGATTCTGGAGTTCGGCGAGGCGTTCGTTGAGGCGCTTGATGCGGCGCGCTTCGCGTTCCTTCCGTGCGGTGTCGTCTTCGCCCTGCTCGCCGCTGCCGCCCGAGGGACCGCCGAACTGAGCGAACCAGTTCGCGGGGATTTCGGGCCAGGGAGAAGGCTCGGCGAAGGGACGGCCCGGGCGCGCATCGGCGCGCGGGGGCTTGTCGCCGGGGCCGCCGCCGCCGCCGCCGCCTCGATCGGAGGGTTCGTCGGCGGGTTTGCTGAGCTGGCGCTGGACGTTTTCTATGTCGCGGAGGATGCGGGTCCGTTCGCGGAGGAGCTTGCCGACTTCATCCAGATTCTGATCACCCTGCGCAAGCTCCTGCGAGAGCGCCGGCCAGAGCCAGCGCTCGCCGGAGATCATGGAGTAATAAGGCGGGCGGCGGATCAGCTCGCGATTGAGGCGTTCGGCTTCAAAGACGGCGGGCAGGTCGCGCGGCATGAAGCCTTCGGCGCGGATGTCCTTTCGAAGAGAGAACCGGCCGGGGAGGGGATCGAGGGACTCTTCCGGTCCCCAATAGCCCGGTTCGCCCGGTTCCTGGCGCCACTCCTGGCGTACGACCTCGACATCGAGGACTTCGACGACTCCTCGCCACCAGGAGAGTGGAATCGCCCCGGCGCTCTGGCCTTCCGGGGCGCTGCTGAGGGCCTCGCGAATCCGCGCGGCTTCCAAGGTGGCCTGGATGCTGACGGCGCGTTTGTCGAACGGCTGCTCGCGCGGGAGGTATCGAGCCAGCTCGGGGGTGACAAGCGGCTCGAAGGGATCGATGGTGCCCTCCACGATGGCGGCGATCACGTTCGTGGGCGCGGGAAGAGGCGGGAAGTAGAAGGACTGCTCGGCGAGAGCCGATCCCGACGCGGCGGAGGCGGAGGCGGTCGCGGACTCCGCGGAGCGGAACGGCGCGCCCAGGGCGAGCGAGGGGAACGAAACGGCCGGGGTCTGCAGCGCCGTCTGGAAGGAAGTGAGCGGGCTTTGGACGTCGGGGAGATCGGGCGTGCGAGCCTCGGTCAGCGCGTCCTCCTTCTTGCGGGCCATCTCCACGACTCTCTGGGTCGCCTGGCCGGGAGAGACGGATTCCTGTCCGACTTTGACCGAGTTGGATCCGCCGAGGAACTGGAGCATGAACACCCCGAGGAACAGGGCGGTGCAGATTCCCAGCGCGATCTTCTCGGCGTGACGCTCGAACACGCTGATGCCTTTGAGCTTCATCGCAGATCCTTCGGGGCGAGATGCCCCGGAACGGAACGGCCGCGTCTTTCGCGGCGATGCTTCAGTTCTCCGTGCTTTCTTCCGCGGCCTCCGCGGGCGCGGCCTCCTCGGACGGGGGCGGTTCATCGGGCACGCCCATGAGTCGGCGGACGGATTCGGGCATGTACGACCTTGTCCAACTGCGGATCCAGATGGTCTCGATGCGCAGGCGCGCCAGAACGAGATAGTCGTCGCCGTAGTAGAAGCCGTAGGCGAGATCGTCGTAGGGATTGAGCGATTCGACGTCCAAGTCCACGACGGTCATGAAGTCGGTGGCGGCGAAGGCGTTGATGAGCTGGGTGAGGCGATTGGAGTCCACGAGCACATCGAGCCGGACGTAGCGCACGTCGTAGAACGGGTTGGGAGCGACGGGCCAGCCGACTCTTCCGGTGTGCGTCTGGTTGTAGTTGAGGGTGATCGGCTGGGAGAGGTCGTCGCTCGCGGGCGGGGCCGCTTCGTCTTCCGCGCTTCCGCCGGCACGCTGTGCGGGCGCCGCGAGAGGCTCAACCTCGAGCCGCTCGATGCGCTTGACGGCCGCCTTGGCGACGGAGAGCCAGTTGCCGAAGCTGTCGGTGTTGGCGGCGACGACGGCGCGAATGACATCCTGATGCACCCAGAACTGCCACTGCCACTCCCAGATGGTCTCGAGGCTGGGCAGCTCTCCCGGAGGAACGGGCCTGACGCCCGGGAGCACGCTCACGTCCGCGTAGGCGGTGAGGTTCTCTGCTTCTCTGCGATAGGCGGCGAGTCGCTCCATCGAGAGCAACGACCGGATGCCCTCTTCCTCCTCGGGGGTGAGCGTCTGCTGCACACGCCCGGCGGTGAGCTTGTTGCGCTCGCGCTCGGCGGCGATCTGAAGGCGCGCGAGCATGTCGGCGACGGGCGTCGGCATGCCCATGCGCGACTTGGTGAGCAGCTCGGCGTTCGCGGCCGGCCAGCGGGAAATGATCTCGGTGCGGAGGCGACCATCGGCGATCGCGTCGGCGGGTCGCGGAAGAAGCCCCTCGAGCAGCGGCGTGTGACCGGCCTGATTGCGACGGATCGCCTCGTCTCTGACGGCGAGGCTGTCGCTGCTGAGCCGGCGGAGCACCTCTTCCACCGCGCTGGTGGCGGCGGGATTGGGTGTCATCTTTTCGCTCCAAGCCGGTTGCGAGGGGCCGAAGGAGGGAATCTCGTAGTTGACGTCGAGCGCGTTGAGCTGGGAAACGGTCTGGCTGACGTCGTCGCCGACCGTCTTGCGGATGGCCGCGTTCCATCGCGCGCTGAAGAACAGACCGGCACCGAAGATGATCAGCGCGACGGGCATCGCGATGACGATGATCAGGTTGGACTTGGACCACGCGAGCAGCTTCTGCATGGTCAGACTTCCTCTCTGCGGGCCGGCGCGGGCCGCGGATCATTCCGTGGGGTCGATGCCTGCTCCCGGGCACCCTCCGTCGCGCCCGAAGGAACGGCGGGCTTGATGCGCGCGAACCAGGTGATCGTGTAGCGCATGGTCTTCTTTTCGGGATCGAGGCGCACGGGGGCGGGCGGCAGCGGGGCGATGGCCTCGAGCTGGGTCACTTCGGATCCGCGGCCGCGGCTTGCGGGCTGTCCTCCGGGCCGTTCCGGCTCACCGATGCCCGGGCCGCCGCCTTGGCGCGAGGGCTTGGAGACGCCGCCGGAACCGGGATCCGGCTCGGGCGCTCCGCCGCCGAAGCCCAGCCCTCCGGTGTCGGGCGGGGCGGCTCCTCCCCGCTCGTCAAACCCGGGAGACGTGCCGGGGGGACGGGGGGCGGGTGGGCGGGGCGATCCCTGGGCGGGGCGCGACGTGTCTTCGCTGACCTCGCCCCACTGCACGCCATCGACGGTGGGAAGTCCGGCGAGGGTGTAGGGCCGGTCGGGACGGTCGATGTTGGCGCGGAGCCAATGCAGGAGGGTGTCGTTGACGAACGTGATGCCGTCCTCGTGCTGCGAGTCCACGACGAGCGTGATGCGGACGGCGCCGAGCGGGCCGGCGCGTGTCGGATCGTCGTCGGTCGGGGCCTCCTCGTCCGCGCCTTTCTTCTTCCCCCCACCGCTGCGGCGATCCGGAGGCGGGTCGAAGAACCCGCCGGGGGGTCGGCTACCGTCGGCGGAAGGCCCGGCCGGGACCAGGAGCGTGCCGGGCGCGAGGTAGTCCGTGTTCAAGCTGCGCAGCTCGAAGGCGAAGGGAGAGACGTCGCTGACGGCGCCCGGGCGGCGATTGGCCTCGGCGAACATCTCATCCACGTCCTTGAGGAAGTAGGCGTACAGATCGCGCCCTTCGAAGAGCTGGAGCACGTTCTCGACGGCAAAGGACGGACGATTCTGCTCGGCGATCTTCTGCCACTCGCTCTTGAGCTTCTCTCCCTGGGCGATCACCTTCCTGATGTTCGGATCGTCCTTGATGGGGGTGATGTCGGAGGAATCGAGGAAGGGGCGAAGGAAGGAGACGCCGCCGGCGAGGGCGGCGATGGCGGCGGCGGCGACGAAGTGCGGCGTCTTGCGCTTCCACAGGGCGGCGCGGATGACCGCGACGGGCATGAGGTTGGCCTTGATGGGCGCGAGGCCGAGGCCCTGGAGGGCGAGGCCGTAGGCGGTGGCCATCTGGCCGGTGACGGCTGCGAAGTCGGAGGCGCCCGCGCCTTCGACGCTGATGCGCTTGAACTGCTCGAGGCGGTACACATCCATCTTCAAAGTCTGGCTGAGCATTTTGCGCAGGCCGAGGACGCGGAAGGTGGAGCCGAGGCCGATGAGCCGGGTGATTTTGGCGTCCTTGTGGTTGTCGGTGTAGTAGCTGATGGAGCGCTGCACGTCCTGGGCGAGGTCCTGCAGGACGGGCTTCATGGACTGGAAGATGTGGCGCTTGTACTTGCTGGTTTCGGCTTCGCGCTTGAGCTTCTCGGCCTTGGAATAGCTGAGCTTGAAGGTGGCGGCGATGGCCTCGGTGAAGTTGTGCCCGCCGAGGGGGAAGGTACGGATCCAGACGCGTCCGCCCTCGGCGACGATGAGGTCGGTCGCCTGTGCGCCGATGTCGAGGATCACGGTTCCGGGAGTGGAAGCGGTGAAGGCGAGGTCGTAGGCGAGTGCGTTGAATGCGGCGAGGGGCGAAAGGCTGATGATGTCCGGCGTGAGACCGGCATCGCCCCAGAGGCTGAGCTTCTCGTTCACCCGGTCACGGGTCATCGCGAAGATGCCGACTTCGACATCGGGCGAATCGGGAGAGGTGAAGAGCTGATAGTCCCACTCGACTTCGGCGATGGGGAACGGGATCTGCTGTGCGGCCTCGAACTGGACGAGGCTGGCGACGCGCTTGGGTTCGACCGGTGGAAGGGTGGCGAAGCGTGCGAACGCCATGTGGCCCGGCACGCTCACGGCGATGGAGCAGTTCTTCAAGGCATCGCCGGCCCTGGCCACGAACGAGCCGAGCGCGATGCGGGTGGCGTCGGCGGCGTCGATGTCGGGGGTTGAGAGCACCTTCTTGTGGGGGACGACGATGAAGTCGAGGACCTTGACGTTGTCGCCGTCGCGTTCGAGCTTGATGCCCTTGACGGCCCCGGCGCCGATGTCGATACCCCAGGCTACGTTCGACGATGGCATGCGGTGTTCCTTGAAGCAGGTGCGAGAGCGCGGACCCGCCCCACCAAGGCGGGAAGAAGCAATCCTAGCCGAAGGCGGGGAGAGACCGGCGGCGCCGAAGAAGGCGCAGCCGGACCCTTGGGACGAGCCTGAGCCGGGGTCCCGATACGGGAGGGCGGCGCCCGCGGTTCGCCTTGCCTCTGAAAGAGGGGGAAGAGGATTGCGGCGGTTTGGCAGGGGTGCAAGAAGGTTTCATGGAACGATCGACGGGCGGTTGTGGCGGAAGGGAGAGGTTGAGTTAGACTGAACGAGTCCGAGGTAGCCCCGGAGCGCCCCGGCGTCGTGTGGGCGACGCCGCCCGGTCTCCCCAACTTCACGAGTCTTCCATGACGACGCCGCCGATTGAGCCGAACGCTCCGGAGGCCGCACCGGCCACGTCCGCCGGCACACCGGTTTCCGAGAACACCGCAGCTACGCCTCCGGCGTCCAAAGCGCAGCCCGCCTTGTCCGCGGAGCTGGAGCGGGAGATCGATGAAGTGCTGCGCAACGCGACGGATTCCGGCGCATCGAGCGGTCGCCGCCAGGGGAAGAAGCGTCGCGAGCCGGCGCAGGCGCACGCGGCGTCAGCGGCGATCAACGTGGGAGAGAAGCCGAAGATCCGCGGGCCGCGGGTGGTGCAATCCGGACGGGAGCACCGGTCGGGCAAGGTGGTGTCGGTGGGGCCGACGGACGTATTCATCGAGTTCGGGCCGAAGGAGCTGGGGGTGCTGCCGCGGACGCAGTTCAAGGAGGACGAGGCGCTGCCGCAGGTGGGCGACACTTTTGAAGTCGTGGTGGACAAGTTCGAGCCGAACGAATCGATCTACATCTGCTCGCGTCCCGGAGCGGTTCAGAAGGCCGACTGGGAGATGCTCGAGGTCGGGCAGGTGGTCGAAGCGCGGGTGACTGGGGTGAACAAGGGCGGGCTGGAGCTGGAGGTGGCGAACCACCGCGCGTTCATGCCCGCTTCGCAGGTGGATGTGCGTCGAGTCGCGGACCTGTCCGTGTATGTCGGGGAGAAGATGAAGTGCACGGTCACGAAGGTGGACCGGCGCGGGCAGGGGAACATCACGCTGTCGCGGCGCGAGATCATGGCCGAGGAAAAGGCCGAACAGATCAAGAAGCTGAAGGAGGAGCTGAAGGAAGGGGACGAGCGCGAGGGGGTGGTGCGGAAGATCATGCCGTTCGGCGCGTTCGTGGACATCGGGGGTATCGACGGCCTGCTGCACATCTCCGACCTGTCGCACGACCGGGTGCAGAAGGTCGAAGACGTGGTGAAAGAGGGCCAGGCGCTGCGCGTGAAGATTCTGAAGCTGGACTGGGAGAACGACCGGCACTCGCTGGGGCTGAAGCAGCTCACCACGCATCCGTTCGCGGAGGCGGCGAAGAACTTCAAGGAAGGGGACGAGGTCACCGGTCGGGTGACGAAGCTGACGGAGTTCGGCGCGTTCGTGCAGCTTGCCGAGGGCGTCGAGGGGCTGGTGCACATCTCGGAGCTTTCATGGAAGCGCGTGGCGCGTACCAGCGATGTCGTTCAGCCGAACCAGACGGTGAAGGTGAAGATCCTGAAGATCGATCCCGATGCGCGCAAGATCAGCCTGAGCATCAAGCAGACGATGTCGCAGCCGGCTTCGGACCGGGCGCGAAGGGGCGGCAAGGGCAAGGACTTCGAGGACAACCGCACGCCGGAAGAGATTCTCAAGGAGACGCCGCAGCTTCGGCGCCTGCGCGAACAGGCCAAGGCGGCGACGAAGGGGAAGCTGCGATCCGGACTGGGCGAGGGCGTGCTGGGGATGGGGTTGAAGGATCTGAAGCTGTAGCGGGAGTGCTGTGCACGTCGCGGCCGCGGAGGCGAGCGGCGAAAGGACTGTCCGCCGTACACTGCGCCCCGCAATGACCGCCGATCCGCTGTCGATCCTTCAGAATCGGTTCTCCTCCGCGATGCTCGCGGCGTTCGGTGATGCCCTGCCCGCCGACGTCGATCCCATGCTGGCGCCGTCGCGCAATGCGCAGTTCGGCGATTTCCAGTGCAACGCGCCGATGCCGCTGGGCAAGGCGCTGGGCAAGAATCCGCGCGACGTGGCGCAGGCGATCCTCGCAAAGCTCGATGTCGCCGATGTGTGCGAGCCGCCCGAGATCGCCGGGCCGGGGTTCATCAACCTTCGACTGAAAGCGACCGCTCTGGGGGCGGCGCTTTCGGCGATGGACGGGCACGCCTTGGGGATCAACCCGCCCGCGCCGGCGGATGTGCAGACGATCGTCGTCGATCTCTGCGGCGTGAACCTGGCCAAGCAGATGCATGTCGGGCACCTTCGCTCCACCGTGATCGGCGACTGTCTGGCGCGGCTGTGGTCGCGGCTGGGCCACAAGGTGATCCGCCAGAACCACTTCGGCGACTGGGGCCTGCCCATCGCGATGGTCACGAACGCGGTGAAGAAGGGCGTCGAGGCGAATCGGCTGGACCTGGAATCGCTCACGCTGGACGACCTCGAGCGGCTGTACCGCAGGGCGCAGAAGGAATGCGAGGCGGATCGGCGCGGGCTGGCGGCCGCGGAGAAGTTCGGCCTCGGCCCCAAGGCGCACACGGAGCTTTCAGCGCAAGTGTCCGGGGCTGAACAGGCGCTGGCGGAAGCGAAGCGTGCGCTGGTGGCGCTGCAGGCGCACGATCCGGCCTACTACCGCATCTGGCAGAAGATCAGCGAGATCACGCTGGAAGCATGCTTCGAGAACTGTCGCCGGCTGCACGCGAACGTGACGGCCGAGCACACGGCGGGCGAATCGACGTTCGCCGGCGAGCTGGCGGAGGTCGTGGATGACCTCGTGCGGCGCGGGATCGCGGAGGAATCGGAGGGCGCGCTGGTCGTGCGGCTGGAGGAGTTCGGCATCAAGGAGCCGTGCATCATCCGCAAGAGCGACGGCGGATTCCTCTATGCGACGACCGACCTGGCGGCGATCCGCCGGCGCGTGCAGAAGCTGGGTGCCGACCGGGTGATCTACGCGGTCGATGCGCGGCAGGGCCTGCACTTCAAGCAGGTGTTCGCCGCGTGCCGCAAGGCGGGGTACACGAAGAACCCCCGGGGACGGGAGGCGGAGCTGTTCCATGCCGCGTTCGGCACGGTGCTGGGTGAAGACGGTTCACCGCTCAAGACGCGGTCCGGCGAGAACGTGAAGCTGCGCGATCTGCTGGATGAGGCGGTGGCGCGCGCCGAGGCGGCGGTGAGCACGAAGAACCCGGAGCTGCCCGCGGCCGAGCGGCGTCGCGTGGCCGAGGCCGTGGGAATCGGCGCGGTGAAGTACGCGGACCTGTCCTCCGACCGGATCAAGGACTACGTGTTTTCGTTCGACCGCATGCTGGCGTTCGAGGGGAACACGGGGCCTTACCTGCAGTATGCGCTGGTCAGGATTCACTCGATCTTCCGCAAGGCGCGCGAGGCGGGCATCGACGCGCCGGACATCGGGTCGGTGCCGGTCTCCGGCGCGCCGTTCAAGATCGGGGAACCAGAGGAAAAGGCCATTGCTCTGGCGCTGCTGCGGTTCCCCGGCACGGTGAGGTCCGCGGCCGAGGCGTGCGAACCGCACAGGCTGTGCACGTATCTCTTCGAGCTGGCCACGGCGTTCAGCGCGTTCTTCACCGCGTGCCCCGTGCTTCATGCGCCGGATGAGGCGACGCGGAGAGCGCGGCTGCGGCTCTGCGCGCTGACAGGGCGGGTGCTGCGGGACGGTCTGGAGTGCCTGGGCCTGATACCGCTGGAACGGATGTAGCGGGCCAACGCGCGAACGCGCCGATTCAACCATTCCGGTTGATCTCAGCCATGTTGCGGCTTGGCCGTTGACGGCGAGCTGGCGGCATGTAAGCTCGATCGTGAGAAACGCACGTTGCTGAGTTCCGGGGGACAGGGAGGCCGCACCATGCCGTCGAAGCGCACGAACCAGCTCGGAACCGGGATCGCGGCCGTTGTGCTTGCGGGGATTGCGCCAGCGAGTCGGGCGGCCAATCACGCGATCGACATCAACGAGGTGTTCTCCAATGCAGACGGGACGGTGCAGTACGTCGAACTGATCGCGCGGGCGAACAATCAGACCAATCTTCCGCCGACGCGCATCGACGCGCAGAACGCCGACGGGACCGTTACGACGCTGGTGTTCGACTTCACGGCCCAGTTTCCGGACCTGAACGCCGGCGAGACGATCCTGATCGCCTCGCCGGGGTTCGAGGGCGCGGTCGGGTTCGCGCCGGATTTCGTCATGCCGGCCAACGGCCTGATCCCGACGACGAACGGGCGCGTGATCTACTTCCGGCATTCGAACAACACGGAACTCGACGCGGTTGCCTACGGAGCATTCACGGGGAACAACGGCGTGTTCGGCGCGCCGGCGCCCACGCTGCCGACGGACGGCTGCACGTCGCTGACGCGCGTCGTGAACGGACAGAACAACGCCAACGATTTCGTGAACAATCAGTTCGGGACACCGATGCGCAACGACGGCACGACGGTGACGCTGGAATGCCCGCCTCCGGGGTGCCCCGGGGATGTCAGCGGCGACGGAGCGACCAATACGACGGACCTCAACATCGTGCTGACGGATTTCGGATGCACTGGAGCTGGGTGCGCCGGGGACGTGAACGACGACGGCGTCACGGACTCCACCGACCTGAACATCGTGCTGACGGACATCGGTTGCGTGGAGTGAGGAGCGGTGCGGAACAGGGTTCCGTTCCAGCTCGGCCACAAAACAGGGTTTCGTTCCTGCGAACTAATGGGTACACTCAAGAAGCAGGTGTATCCAAGAACCGATGTGTTGCCGCTTTCGCGGTGGTTGTGGTCTCGATTGCCTGTGTTGCGCTCGCCGTGTCCAATGTGAACTCCACGGACAAGTTCTCGTGGGGTGAGAACATCGGCTGGATGAACTGGCGCGATTCGGGGAGCCCGAGCGGCGACCAAGGCGTGAACATCGGGCCGACGTTCATGAGCGGGTTCATCTGGTGCGAGAATGTCGGGTACGTGAACGTCGGCAACGGCGGCGGCCCGTATACGAACACCGACCACACCAACTTCGGCGTGAACGTGGCGACGAACGGCGACCTTTCCGGATTCGCGTGGGGCGAGAACATCGGATGGATCAACTTCAGCGGCGGCGCGATGGCGAATCCGCCTCAGCCGGCGCGCGTGGATACGGGCACGAATCCGCCGCGGCTGCGCGGCTATGTGTGGGGCGAGAACATCGGATGGATCAATCTGGATGTCGCGGAAGCGGGCAAGTTCGTTGCGTTCACGCCCTCCGGCTGCGCCGGCGACGCGGACAACGACGGCGACACGGACTCCACGGACCTGAACATCGTTCTCACCGACTTCGGCTGCCTGCCGTGAGTCTCCACTGCGTTCGACAAGAGCCGCCGGAAGGGTGGCGCAAGTCGGGACGGGACGCGGCTTGGGCGCATCGCAGCGTGTGGTTGAGCTGCATCCAAAACTTGGCCTGAGCTTCTTCGGGAAGAAACGCAGGAGCACGGGGTGGACGCGCTTTCGACCCGTATAGTGGCTGTCGCTGTCGAATCGCTCCTCAGCGGACGATGAAATGGGACCTGGAGGCTCGCAGATGGAAACGCAGCGCTATCGGACCGTCGGCCGCGGGATCAAGACGGCCTTGTGTGCTCTGGCCGCAGCTCTTGCCTTTGCGAATGCCGCGGCGTTCGCCCGGCAGGAGGCGGAGACGGGCGAGCGACTCGATCCCGCGCTGTACGGGCCTGGGGTCATCGAGACCATGGACGAGGTGATGGCGCGCGAGCGTGTGCTGCAGGCGGAGGCGGCGGCGCAGAAGCACCGCAATGTGCGGGGAGACGAACAAGGCTCGTGGGTCGTGCCGAGCATGCGGAGCACGTACTTTCCGAAGTCGGGGACGAAGTACGTGATGAACAAGTGGGGCGACACGCGGATGGGGATCGGGTTCCCCGATGCGGTGACGGTGCGCGGGGCGTACTTCGCGGGGCAGGGGGCCGGGCCGGGCGTGTGGGCGCCGCGGCTGCGGGCGGCGGGATTCCGGCTGGGCAAGCTGGTTTCCATCAGCCCGTGGCTGGAGGGAATCGGCGCGGAGCCGAAGTGGCTGGAGATGAACTTCGTGGGCGTGGACCGGATCGTGATCGAGGCGGAAGCGGCCTTCGAGGGCGCCGGGTACTACGCGATGGACGATCTGACGTATGAAGTTGCGGCCGGACGGGCCGACGCGCGCGTGATCGTGCTGGACTTCGAGGACACGCAGTTCAACGAGAAGCTGACCGGCACGGCCTACAAGGGGCTGTTCTGGGAGGAAGGTCACGGGGACTTCCACTCGGACAAGGGCATCCATGCGCCGATCACGGTGCCGAGCAGCGATCCGCCGGTTGAGGATGTCCCGGGGGACGATGGAGCGCGGGGCACGATCCTGCCGCCGGAGCTGGCGCTGAGCTTTCAGGGGGTGATCCGCGGGGATGCGAGCCAGTTCTCGTTCCCACCCGACACGTGCGGCGCGGTGGGCACCACGCAGTATGTGGTAGCGGTGAACACGACGATCGCGGTGTACAACAAGACGACCGGAGTGCGGACATTCCTCTCGTCGCTCGGCGCCTTTCAGCCCGGGTCGAACGGCGATCCGCGCGTGCTGTTCGATCAGCACAGCAACCGCTGGATCATCATGAACACGGACTTCAGCTCGCGGATCTATCTCGCGGTTTCGACTTCGGACAACGCGCAGGGAGGGTGGTTCAAGACCAGCTTCGTGGTGTCGCAAGGCTCGGATACGGGCTGCTGGCCGGACTATCCGACGCTGGGGGTCGATGCGGCGGGGATCTACGTGTCGGCGAACATGATCGGCTGCAACACGCTTTCGATCTTCGCGATCGACAAGGCGCCGCTGATCGCGCCGTCGCCGAGCCTGGGCACGGTGACGGCGTTCCGCTCGCTGCCTTTCGACAACGCGATCCAGCCGGTGCATACGTACGGGAATCCCGGCGGTGAGTACTTCATCTCGCGGAGCGGCTCGACTTCTCTGCGCATCCGCAAGCTCACGGGGCCGCTCACCAATCCGACGCTCACGCAGGTGGGCACGGCGACGATTTTGGCGCACAACTTCCCGCCGGATGTGCCGGTGCAGGGCAGCACGGTTCCCCTGGACAGCGTGGATTACCGGCTGATGAACGCCGTGTACCGCAACGGATCCATCTGGACGGCGCACACGATCGGGATTTCGGGGCGTGCGGCGTGCCGGTGGTATCAGGTCACGGAGGGATCGTGGGTGGTGGCGCAGTACGGCACGGTGTTCGATTCGGTGCGCCACTACTTTTTCCCTTCGATCGCGGTGGACGCGGCCGGCAATGCCGCCCTGGGATGCTCGGGCGCCCATGCGGGCGAGTTCGCGGGGTGCTACTACACGGGACGCAGAGCCGGCGACCCGCTGGGGCAGATGGCGGAGCCGCAACTGCTTCGGGCAGGCTCGGCGGCGCAGAACAACATCGACGGTGCGGGGCGCAACCGCTGGGGTGACTACAGCCTGACGTGCGCCGACCCCGTGGACGACTCGCTGTGGACGATCCAGGAGTACGCCCACGCGACAAACACGTGGGGCACGCGCGTGGGCAAGCTCACGTTCACGATCGTGGACTGCAACCTCAACGGCATCGCCGATTCGATCGACATCCTCAACGGGACCAGCGAGGACTGCAATCTCAACGCGATCCCCGACGAATGCGACATCTCCTCGAGCTTCAGCGAGGACTGCGACCGGAACGACGTGCCCGACGAGTGCCAGACGACGTACGCATACCAGTACGACGACAGCACGACGGAGACGACGGTGGGGCGCGTGGGCGGGGGCGACCTGCTGGAGATCAACACGTTCCCCGTGCAGGCCGGGCAGGAAACAATCGCCGGTGTTTCGCTGATCTGGGGCGTGGGACTCGCGCCCGGCACGCAGGTCAAGGCGGTGATCTACGACGACCCGAACAACGACGGCGACCCGCACGATGCCGTTGCGATCGCGTCGGTCGTGTTCCCGAGCGACAGCTCGACCGCTGGCACGCTCCAGACGGTGGCGCTGTCATCGCCGGTGAACGTGGGGGCCGCGGGCGACTGGTTCCACGTGGGTCTGCTGATCCCGCACGTGAACGGTTCGCAGCCGGGGGCCGTGGATTTGGACAACCACGTGCCGAACCGGAGCTGGCTGATGGCGGGGCCGCTCAACGCGATCAACGAGGACGACATCGGGGCCAATGCGCTGGCGCTGGTGACGCTCGAATCGACCGGGCGGATCGGGAACTGGCAGCTGCGCGTGCTCTCGCCCACGGATGAGGACTGCAACGCGAACTCCATCCCGGATTCCTGCGACATCGCGGACGGCACGAGCCTGGACAGCAACAGCAACGGTATCCCGGACGAGTGCGAACCGCCGCCGGCATGTCCGGGCGACCTCGACGGCGACAACGACACAGACTCCGTCGATCTGAACATTCTGCTGACGGACTTCGGGTGCGCCGGCGCCGGGTGCATCGGCGACCTCGACGGCGACAACGACACGGATTCGACGGATCTGAACATCCTGCTCACGGACTTCGGCTGCATCTGACGCCGGCGTCCACGAAGAGCTTCGGCGATGCTCAGGCCCCGCGCTCCCGCGCGGGGCTTTTTTTCCGGTCGGGCGCGGGCGCGCGATCGCCGGGAGGAAAAATCCGTTGCCGCGACGCGGCGCGTGTGCTAGGTTCGCTGCGGGGCGCGCGTATCGGCGCGTCCGCTCCGCGGGAGCCTTGCCATGCGTCGAACTCTGCTGTTTTTTGCTTTGGCGCTGTTCGCCGCCGGTCGGGAAGCGGCGGCTGACCCGTACGTGATCGCCGACCGCGCGAACGATGCCTACTGGCGCATCTTCGACGCCGACGCGAGCGGCGTGATCGATGAGCCTTCGGAAGTGCTGCTGTATTTCGCGGCCGGGAACGCCGCGGGCACGATCGGACCCATGAATCCGACGGCGATGCAGTCGCGATGGGACGGGCTGACGTGCATGGGCGACCAGATCAACCGCAACGTCTGCCTGACGCGCGATCTGAACAAGGACGGGGACGCGATGGACGGTGGCGAGAGCATCATGGCGGCGGATGCGGGCAATGCCTCCGGCGTCTCGTTCGCGTTTCCGACCGGCGCGGCCTTCGACCCCCAGGGACGAATCTACGTGGTGAACGCGGGGAACGCCTTCGGCGCCGACGGCGTGTATCGCATGAACGACCTGAACGGGGACCGGGACTTCCAGGACGCGGGCGAGATCGAGGTCTACGTGGGACCGGGGGCGCTGGGACCGGGGAACGGACCCTACTCGCCGCAGGAGCTGGTCTTTGCGCCGACGGATGTCGCGACGCTGGGATTCCTGCGCAACTCGTCGGCGGATCTGCACGGCGTGTATCGGTGTCTGGACGGCAACAGCGACGATGACGCGGATGATCCGGGCGAGTTCACCGTGTTCTGGGATGTCAGCGCGGCGGGGACGCCCGCGGCCGCGGGCGCGGCCCTGGAGCTGGATGCGGCTCGCCCGGGCGCGATGTACACGCTGCAGCTGGCCGCGGGCGGGGTCGATCTGCTGATCCGTCTGCAGGATCAGAACTCGGACAACGACGCGCAGGACGCGGGCGAATCGGTCGTTGTGTTCTCGACCGCGGAGGCGGGGTTCACGGCGATCGACATCGCCAGCGACGCCGACGGAAGGGTGCTGCTGACGGACAACAGCGGCAAGAAAGTGATTGCGCTCGTGGACAACGACAACGACGGTCTCTTCATGTCGCCGGGTGAACGCACGGATTACTTCCTCAACTCCCTGGCGTCGGTGGGCGACATCCGCCAGATTTCGCGTCTGCCGGCGCCCAGCCCGTGCACGGGTGACTGGAACGCGGACGGCGCGACGAACACACTTGATCTGAATGTCGTGCTCACGGCCTTCGGATGCACGGGGTTCAACTGTCCGGGCGATCTCGACGGAGACGGCGAGACCGATTCCTCGGACCTGAACATCGTTCTCACGGACTTCGGATGCGACTGATCGGGCGCGCACATCTCGCGCCGGCTGATCGAGCGCGCGGACACGGTGCGACGGTCCGGGCGGCGGCACCTGCCGCGGTTGTCTGGCTCTGCACGGGCATTGCCGGCGCCGGGCAGCTCAGCGTCACGTTCCGCAATGTTGCGCCGCTGGGCAGCACGGCGACGGATCAGTTCGGGCAGAGCTTCACGGTGACGGGGATGAGCGGGATCGCGCACCGGACCGGGAACGAGTTCATCGCCGTGATGGACAACTCGAACAAGCTGGTGCGGATCAGCGCGCTGGTGGATGCGACCGGCGCGCTGAGCGCGGCGACGATCGCCGGCGGCATCACGCTCGCGGAGTCGCGCGACTTCGAGGGCGCCGCCTTCGCGCCGCCGGACTTCGATTCCATCTACCTCAGCGAGGAGGACACCCCGGCGGTGCATCGGTTCGACCTGGCGACGGGCGCGCGGCTGGAATCGCTGATGACGCCCGCGGTGTTCGCGCACAGGCGGAACAACTTCGGGTTCGAGTCGCTCACGATCGCCCGCGACGGGTCAACCATGTGGACCGCGAACGAAGAGGCGCTCACGGTGGACGGCCCGCTCTCGACGCAGAGCGCGGGAAGCGTGGTCCGGCTGCTGCGGTACGCCGGAACGGCCGACGGCGGGCTCGTGCCGCTGGAACAGTTCCCGTACGTGACCGAACCGCTGCACGGCAGCCCGATCAGCGGCTCACGGAGCGGCATGAGCGATCTGCTTCTGACGCCCGACGGACGCATGATCGCGCTGGAGCGCAGCCTCGCCTTCAGCGCCGGCGGCTTGTTCCGGACGCGCATCTTCGAGCTGAGCACGGCGGGAGCAACGGAAGTGAGCGGCTTGGCGGGCCTGGAGGGTGCGAGCTTCGCGGCGGCGTCCAAGGTGATGCTGTACTCGGGCGATCAGCAGAACCTGGAGGGACTTGCGCTGGGCGTTCCGCTCGATGAGCGAGCCGGGCGATGGTCGCTCATCGGCGTCGTGGACGACGCGGACCCCATCAGTGTGAATCGACTCGCGGCCTTTGAACTGGCGGGCGTGGAGCCGCCCGCTCGGTGCGCCGGCGACCTCGATGGCAGCGGCGAAGTGGACTCCACGGACCTCAATGTCCTGCTCACCGATTTCGGCTGTCCCGGACCGGGCTGCACGGGCGACGCGGATGGCGACGGCGACACCGACTCCACGGACCTGAACCTAGTTCTCAGCGTTTTCGGGCTTGCGTGCCCCTGATCAGAGCGGGCACAGCAAGCGACGGAGGTCCGCCGTTCGCCAGCGATCCCTGCAGAGTACTCAATTTGGTTCTTGTGAGGGAGGTATGGGTGAGTTACTCTCAACCATGAATCCGCGATGTGCCGCGCGTCCAACGCAGCATTGATGACGAAGCGCGGAACGTCGGCAGAGGAGCCAGCCATGAAGACGTTGACGGCGTGCACGTGGAGCGTGGCCATCATCGCGGCGGTCGCCGGGGCTTCCTTCACCAACATCCGGTTCGCGGCGCGCATCGCAGGCATGGCCGAGAGCGCCGATGCGGGAGCCGCCGCCCCGGAAGCAGCGGGCACGGCGTGGGAGGACCCGCGGCGGGTGCGCGAGCGCGAAGCGATGCGCGGCATCCTCTACGACACGGGATTCGCCGAGGTGGATGCGGCAACGGCGGGAGGAGTGGCGGCGCGCGGCACGATCGGCCAAGCGCTCGTGGAGTTCGACCGCGGCATGGAGTACCTGGAGAGCAACACGTTCACCAGCGCGATCGGCGCGTTCACGAAGGCGGTGATCATTGCTCCGGATCATGCGCCGCTGTACGAGGGACTTGGGCGTGCGCTGGTGCTCAAGCGGAAAGAAAAGGAAGGAGCGGCCGCGTACAGAACCGCGATCCGGCTCGACCCGCGCTCCGCCTCCGCGCACTTCGGTCTGGCCGACGCGCTCCAGCGGCTGGGAGAATACGAGCAGGCCGCGGCGGAGTATCGCGCGGCGCTCGATATCGACGCGAACCATGCGCAGGCACGGTTGAGGCTGGCTTGCGTGAGTTTTCTGCTTGGAGACCGCGGCGCCGCAGCGGAGCACGCGCGCGCCGCGCAGGCGCTCGGCGAGAGACTGCCCGTCGCTCTGGCCGCGCTGATCGAAGGACGGGAGCCGGCGCGGGCGGTGGTGCGCGGAGCCGCGGCCCCCGCGATCGGTCCGCAGATCAGGATCGACACCGGCGGACTCAAGGCGGCGAATGAGACCACGATTTCGTCCACGGATCTCTTTCCGATGGAGATCGTCGCGGGCTGGAACGACTACCGCCAGGACGGCGTGATCCGCAACGCGGTCGCGGTGAGCATGGACGGCGGCGCGACGTGGACGGACTTCATGTTGCGTCCGCCGCCGGCGAACCAGGCGACGGTGGAAGGCGATCCGATGACGGCGTACGACCCGCGCACCGGCACGCTGTGGGCGGGCGGAATCTCGTTCGCGAGCAACGGGGGACTGTTCGTCGCGCGCAAGGACCCTGGTTCGCCGACGTTCGGACCCGTCGTGATGGCAAAGCAGGCGGCGGGCGTCGACAAGGGCTGGATGGCCGCGGGCAGGGATCCGAACTTCGGGACATTGACACGGGTGTACATCGCGTACAACCACGGAGTGGTCCGGTCCGCGGACATGGGCGATACGTGGGCGGGGCCGGTCAGCCTGGGGAGCGGGCTGGGCTTCCTGCCGCGGGTGGGTCCCTTGGGGCAGTTGTACGTCGAGTACTGGGACGGCGGCGACGGGGTGATGCTGCGCACGTCGCTGACGGGCGGAGTGAGCTTCGGCGCGCCGGTGGAGGCGGCGACGAGGCTGGACGTGTGGGGGGTGGATGGCACGCGATTCCCCGGAACATTCCGCGTTCCGCCGATCAACACGATGGCCGTCGATGCCAACACCGGCAGGCTGTACATCGTGTATTTCGACACGACGAACATCGTGAACGGGTCTCGGAACGTCGATCTGTATTTCACGAAGTCGAGCAACGGCGGAGCTACGTGGACGGAGCCGGCGATCATCAACGGCGATTCGGTCCCGCCGGGCGACAGCTTCTTCCCGTGGATCGAAGTGGATGCCTCGGGCCGGCTGCACATGGTCTTCCTGGACACGCGGAATGCGCCGGGCAACGACTCCGACCCCATCGCGTGGATCGACGCGTACTACTCGTACAGCGATGATGAAGGCGAGTCGTGGACCGAGACCCGCCTCACTCCCAGCTCGTTCAACAGCGAGCTGGACGGGCGCAATGCCGCGACCTCGTTCATCGGGGATTACATGGGTCTGGCCGTGGGAGGAGAGCGGATCTATCCGTGCTACGTTTCCAACCAGAACCTCAGCTCGGACATCTTCATCCATCAGATTTCATGGGCGACACCCTCGTGCACCGGAGACCTTGACGGCGACGGCGACACCGATTCCACCGATCTCAACCTCGTGCTGACTTCCTTCGGCTGCTCGGGGGGCGGCTGCGCCGGCGATGCCGACGGCGACGGGGACACGGATTCCGTGGATCTCAACGTCGTGCTGACGGACATGGGCTGCGATGCCTGAGACTCCCTCGCTGCGATGCAGCACGAGGGGGCGGGTTTCAGACGGGAGAGCCTCGGAAGGCTTGTACGGGGACATCGCCCGGAGCGGCTTCCTCGTCACCGGCGGCGGTCTCGAGACACGAACAGAACCCGCGAGCTGCGGTGAAGAAGCCGTTCTTCGGTCGGAATCGGCCATGTGGCGGATGTAAGCCGCGGGCCTGCGGGCCGGTCGGGCAAAATCACGCGGATTTTTGCTCTATGCGGTTTGCAGCGTACCTCACTCGTATTGGAGAATAGCTTTCGAACATTCGCGAGCCGAACGTCATCTTTCCCGGAACTTGCGTCTTGTGGGGAGCAGACCGGGGAGCGGACAAGGCTTGAGGGTGTTGGAGCGGGTCCCCTTCGCAGTGCAGGGCGGCGGGACACCCAGGGGAAGCTGCGCCAGGAAGGCGATGCGAGCGATTCCGCTCGCGGGGCTTGACGTGCGCCTCGCGGGCCGGGCGGTTGCGACATCGGCGTGCCTGTCGGGCGCCGAAGTCGCTGCGAGTGTGTGAAGAGGTGGTGCGTCGCGCAGAACGGGAGACCCTGCGCGGCGCAGGAGAAAGATCATGGACCGGGATGTGTGCGCGAGTGGACTGCGACCGAGGCGGGCTGTAAGCGCGGCGGTGCTGCTGGCAATGGCGGGGTTCGCGGTGCCCGTGAGCCACGCGGCCGAGGCGACGACGCGCCTGGTGACCGTGGACGCCAACGGCGACGAAATCGGGTACGAAGGCGCAACGGGCATCGACGGCGGAATCGCCGTCAGCGCGGACGGCCGCTTCGTGGCCTTTCAGCACGGGGGTGTGCTGGTGCCGGAGGACACGAACGGCATCCGCGACATCTACGTGCGGGACATTGCCTACGGCGCGAACTATCTCGTCAGCAAGTCGACTTCTGCGCTCGCGAACGGCCCGTCGGGCCGGCCCGCGATGTCGAGCAACGGGAGCTTCATCCTGTTCCACAGCCTGGCGACGAACCTCGTCGACGGCGTGCCCGACGCGAACCCCGGGCGGGACATCTTCGTTACGGACCTGTACTTCGGGTTCACGTTCTTCGTGAGCGTGGACAACCTCGGCGTGCAGTGGCCGGGCGACAGCATCAACCCCACCGTGTCGGATGACGGGCAACGCGTCGCCTACGACTCGACCGCCCGGCTGGATCCGTACGACCTCAACGGCGGGGGGTGGGACATCTATGTGAGCGACCTCTTCTCGTTTACGACGTCGGTGGTGAGCCTGAACTCGCAGGGCCAGCAGGCGAATGCTCCCTGCGTGGGCGCGATGATCTCGGGCAACGGCAGGTATGTGCTGTTCCAGAGCGCGGCGAGCAACCTTGCGCCGAACGACACGAACGGGGTGCAGGACCTTTTCGTGCGCGACCTGACGCAGAACAAGACGGTGTGCGTGAGCGTGAATGCCGCGGGTCAGGCGGGCAACGCCCCGTCGGGATCGACGGGCAGCACGGTCGTTCCGTCGTCGATCTCGCGCGACGGCCGGCTGATCGCGTTCCAGAGCACGGCGACGAACTTCGGCGACCCGTCGGGCGACATGCAGATCTACGTGCACGACCGCGACGCGGACGAGGACGGCGTTTTCGACGAGGCCGGGGGCATCGACACGTTCAAGGTGAGCATTCCGACTCCGCTGGGCATGTCAGCCCCCTACTTCCCGATCTCGCGCCCCTTCATCTCCGCGGACGGCCGGTACGTCACGTTCCAGACCGACAATCCGCACTGGATCGGCGGTTCGACGCCGCGGATGTACGTATGGATGCACGATCTGACCGTCGGGTTGACGCGTCTCGTCAGCGAAACGTACGACGGTTTCCCGCCGAACGGCGCGTGCGCCAACGCGGTCATGTCCGGGGACGGAACCAAGTTTCTCTTCGAGAGTGTGGCGACGAACATGATCGCGCCGCCCACTTCCGGCTGGAACAACCTGTACTTGCGCGATCGCGGCAGCCTGGGGGTGCCCGACTGCCCCGGCGACCTGAACATCAGCGGACATATCGACAGCACGGACCTGAACATGCTGCTCTCGGACTGGGGGTGCAAGGCGACGCCGGGTCAGGCCTGCCCGGGCGATGCCGACCACGACGGCGAGACGGATTCGGTCGATCTCAACATTGTTCTTTCGGTCTTCGGAACCGCGTGCTACTGATGAGATCGCTGCGGGCACGCTGATGCACACACACGGGGGCATGCCTGCACGCCATGCCCCCGAATCCATCACCCACCCCGCCCCGCTGAAGGGGAGAGAGAAGTCACGGGGTTCGGGTGAACCACCGCCGGACGGCGCACGCACAGGCGCGCCGTCCGGTTTTTCGTTCGAACGCGGGCGGCCGCTCATTGTCCGAGGGCGCCAAGGTCGAGGGACGGCAAGACCCGAGTCCGTGCGTGTCGAAGCGCGCGTCATGGTCCGGCATGAAGCGGACCTGTGGACACGGTCCGCGGCCCGGAGCGGGCGGGCAGGCTCTACTTCTCGCCCTGCTTGCCGATCTGCCACTCTTCGAGTTCGATCGGGGCCTGGCGGCCGAAGATGGTGACGAGCACGCGGACGAGGCCCTTGTCGGGAAGCAGCTCGTCCACGGTGCCTTCGTAGCCCTGGAACGGGCCTTCCTTGATCACGACAGGTTCGCCCTTCACGAACACCATCTTGATCTCGGGCAGCTCCTCGGGTCGGCGCGAGTCGAGGAGCATCTTCTCGATCTCGTGCGGCGCGAGCGGGGTCGGGCGGCCGGTGGCGCCGACGAAATCGCCCACGCCCGTGGTCTCCTTGATGAGGAAGAACACGTCCTGCGGGATGCGCCCGTCCGGCTCCAGCTTCATCTCCACGAAGACATAGCCGGGGTACAGCTTGGTCTCGGTGATGCGCTGCTTGCCGCCCTTGATGGTCTTGGTCTTTTCCGTGGGAACCAGGATGCGATTGACGAGGTGCGTAAGCCCCTCGATCTGGACCTTGCGCAGGAGCGTGTCGCGGACGGAGTTTTCCTTGTTGCTGGCGACGCGGAGGACGAACCAGTTCATTCCCGGCGTGACCAGCGGTTCATCGCCGGCGAGTGTGCCGGTGCGTTCATCGAGTCGGCCGTCGAGCACGCCCGCCGCGGTCCCGGCGCTCGTGGTTGGATTGGACTCGCTCATGGTTCACTGCCTCCGCATTGCGCGTGCGCGGCCGCGCGCGATTCCTCGTCACATGCTCAAGCCCGACCATCGCGGCGTGCGCGCCGCAAGGGAACCGGGGGTACGGTCAGCCCTGCTGCAAGACTTTGATCGCCTGGAAGAACTTGGAGAAGCCGATGTCGACCACGAAGAGCAGCACGGCGATGATGAAGCTGATGGCGATCACGACCCACGTGGAGCCGAGGATCTCTCTGCGGCTGGACCAGTTGACCTTCTTCATTTCGCCTTCGGTGGCGATCAGGAACTCGCTGGTGGAGGGCTTGGCATAGGTCAGCCAGTACACGAACGCGCCGCCGACAATGAAGATGAGCATGGCGACGGAGCCCTGGAGGTAGATCACGGGGAAGTCGACGTGGACGGTTTCCAGCTCGGCCCAGAGCCACATGGCGGTGGCGCCTATCACGGTGCCGCCGCCGATGGCGGTCATCAGCCTCGTCCAGTAGCCTTGTCCGGGTTTGTACATGCCGAGTGACATGAGGATGGTCTGTCCTGCGGTCCCGCGACCCGAGTTTGGAACTTCCGCGCCGTTCGCCCGCCACGATCCAAAGCACGCCGGGAAGGAATCGAACCCTCAACCTGCGGATTTGGAATCCGCTGCTCTGCCAGTTGAGCTACCGGCGTAGCGGAAACGGCCAGGCTGCCCGGCGGGCGAGAAGCCGGACGACCGCCTGCCCCGTCTCACTTCCGCTTGATCTTATGCTTGGTATGACGGCGGAGTCGCGGCGAATACTTGCTCATTCCGGCCTTGAGCTTTTCCGGCAGTCCGCCCTTGACGTTGACGCTGGTGCGATAGTTCAGGTCACCGGTCTCGGTGCACTGCAGCCAGACATACTCGCGGGCTTCGCCCTTCTTCTTGGCCATGACGCTTCACTGCTTTCGCTTGCCCGAGAGCGGAACCGCCCCGGAAATGCCTACTGAAGAATCTCCGTAACGACGCCGGAGCCGACGGTTCTGCCGCCCTCGCGGATGGCGAAGCGCAGGCCCTTTTCCATGGCGATGGGCTTGTCGCCGAGGTCCACTTCGATCTGGACATTGTCGCCGGGCATGCACATTTCCACGCCGCCCAGCAGGGTGACGGAGCCGGTGACGTCGGTGGTGCGGAAATAGAACTGGGGCTTGTAGCCGGTGAAGAAGGGGGTGTGACGTCCGCCTTCCTCCTTGGTCAGCACGTACACCTCGCCCTTGAACTTGGTGTGCGGCGTGATGGAGCCGGGCTTGCAGATGACCTGGCCGCGTTCGACGTCGTCCTTCTCGATGCCGCGGAGGAGCACGCCGACGTTGTCGCCTGCCTGGCCGGAGTCCAGGGTCTTCTGGAACATTTCCACGCCGGTGATGGTGGACGACTTCTTCTCGCGGGCGAGGCCGATGATCTCGACGGCATCGCCGACCTTGCACACGCCGCGTTCGATTCGGCCCGTTGCGACGGTGCCGCGTCCCTTGATCGAGAAGACGTCCTCCACGGCGAGCAGGAAGGGCTTGTCGGTCTCGCGCGCGGGTTCGGGGATGTAGCTGTCGAGGGCGTCGAACAGGTCGTCGATGCACTTGTTCGCCTTGTCGTCGTTGGGATTCTCGACGGCGGGCTTGGAGCAGCCGCGGATGACGGGAGTCTTGTCGCCCGGGAAGCCGTACTTGTTGAGCAGCTCGCGGACTTCAAGCTCGACGAGGTCGAGCAGCTCGGGGTCATCGACGAGATCGATCTTGTTCAGGAAGACCACGATGGAGGGCACGTTCACCTGGCGGGCGAGGAGCACGTGCTCGCGGGTCTGAGGCATGGGGCCGTCGGCGGCGGAGACCACGAGGATGGCGCCGTCCATCTGCGCGGCGCCGGTGATCATGTTCTTGATGTAGTCGGCGTGGCCGGGGCAGTCCACGTGGGCGTAGTGGCGGTTCTTCGTCTCATACTCGGTGTGGGACGAATGAATGGTGACGGTCTTGGACGAGTCACGGATGGTGCCGCCCTTGGTGATGTCGGCGTAGCTCTTGGCGGTGCCGCCGAACTTGGCGGCGGAGCGCGCCGAGAGCGCCGCGGTCAGGGTGCTCTTGCCGTGGTCGATGTGACCGATCGTGCCGACGTTGACGTGCGGCTTTGTTCTTTCGAAGACTCCCTTGGCCATCTCGACGAACCTCCAACACCCGCCGCGCCTGGCGCAGATGCGCCGAACGCGCGCTGCGGCGAAAGAAACCCCTGACTCAGCCGGCGCAGACCGCCGACTCAACCTTCCGCCCCGGCGACCACCGCCGGGAACATCCCGCGAACCGAATCGCTCGGTCCATGCCACCAAGCTCCGGCAACGCAGGGGCCGGAGCATATGCACTCGTTCGCCGGCGTCCCACCGACGCCCGACAGTGGCGAACTATCTACCCAACCGGCTCCCTGTCCGCAACCGGAAGGGCCGGGTCGCCCGCCTTCCCCGGCAAGGCAGAAAGCCACCAATGGGGATTGAACCCATGACCTCACCCTTACCAAGGGTGCGCTCTACCACTGAGCTACGGTGGCATCCGCCCACCCAAGGCGGCGGGGCGAGCGGAACAATCTATCCCCGCAGCCCCCTGCCGACAAGTGCCCGGCAGAGCATTCTCCCTCACCGGAACCAACCGGGACCATCGAAGGGGCGGGGCCGGAGTACCTTATCGGTTTCGCCCCCACCCCGGATGATCGATGCCCTCCAGACCCGCCGTTTTCCTGGACCGAGATGACACGCTGATCCTGTGCCGGGAGGTCTCGCCCGACGGTGACCTGGGCGACCCGAGGCTTGTCCGGCTGGCGCCGGGGGCGGTCGAAGCGTGCGAGCGGCTCCGGGCTGCGGGATTCGTGCTGGTGGTGGTCTCGAACCAGGGCGGAGTGGCTCGCGGGCGCTACTCGCCCGCGGACGTGGACGCAGTCAACCGGCGGATCAATGAGCTGCTGGGCGGCGCGATCAGCGCGTTCCGATTCTGTCCGTATCACCCTGGGGGCACCGTGGCCCGCTTTGCCCGCGAGCATTCATGGCGGAAGCCCTCGCCGGGGATGGTGCTCGACGCCGCGGAGGTCCTTGGATTGGACCTTTCACGATCGTGGCTGGCAGGGGACTCGGAGCGGGATATCGCGGCGGGGAAGGCGGCAGGATGTCGAACCGTGCTGCTCCGCAACGATTCGACAGGGACCGGGCGAACTACGGGTCTCTCGGCGCCGGACGCCGTCGCTTCCGATCTCGCGCAGGCCGCGGCCATCATGCTCGGCGATCCCGCGACATTCCCCCAAGCCGTACACCGCTCATGAACCGCCACCAATCCACCATCACGCTGCGCGCGCTGGAGGGCACGCCTCTTGAAGATGAGACCGCGGCGCGGATGGTTGCCGCCACTGCGAACGCGATCGCGGAGCGCAACGGCGTCCGTCTGCTCCGTCTGCGGGTGGGGATTGACCACGTGACGGCGACCATCGAGGGAGATCGGCTCACGTCGATCGGCTTCGCGGCGGAGCTGCGGAGGCTGACGAACCAGTGGTACGAGCACAAGATCGGGTGCTCGCTGTGGGGTGAACCGCCGCGGGATGACGACTGGGATCGATACGGTCTGTTCACGCCGCCAGCGCAGCATTGAGCGTCGGTCGCGGCGTGGACGCAAACTTGCAGAGTTCGACGGATGCGGGCCGATCTACCGGACGTGAGCGCACCGGAAGAACAAGCAGGACTGCCGCTGTTTCGCGTGGATGCTGGGTGGCTGTTTCTCGGGGCGGGCGCGGCGCTGATCGCGGCGACGACCCTGCTGCCCGCGCTGGATGACCTTCGGGAAGCGAGCTACCGTCGCGACGAAGCCATCGCCATCGAGAGGTTCCACAAGGATCGACTGGCCAACTACACCGCGTACCTCGATGCGCTGGAACAGGGCGACCCGACGCTCGTGCGCTCGCTCGCCAGCTCGCAACTGAACCTCATGCCCGCCCACATGAAGCCCCTGACGGTGGGTGGCGATCCGAACGCGTCGGCCGCGGCGCTGCTGGCGGAACTCGAGCCGCGCCTCGTGCCTCCCCCCAGGCCCGTGCCCTTCGATTCGCTGCTGCACCGCCTCGCCACGGGCGAGCACACGCGGCTGTGGGTGCTGGCGACGGGGGCGGTCTGCATTCTCTTCGGTCTGCTCCCGCCGGCGGAACGCGTGAGCGCCGAAGGACCGGCGAAGCCGGAAGGGAAAGATCGCGCCGCGGAAGTTCCGCCGGGCGAGATCGGCGCCTGGGCGGCGTAAACTGTCGGCCCGACCGCGGAGCCGACCTCATGCTTACCCGCACGAATCCGTTTGTTCAGCGCGCCACCGCACTTCTGGACGGGCTGCGGTCACGCGGCGAATACAAGTTTCTCCAGACGATCGACGGGCCGATGGGGCCGACGGTCCGTCTGGCGGGTCCGGACGGAAGCACCCGGGAAGCGATCTGCTTCTGCTCGAACAACTATCTGGGTCTGGCGGATCATCCGGAAGTGGTCGAAGCGGGGATCCGGGGGCTTCGCGAGTACGGCGCGGGAACGGCGAGCGTGCGCTTCATCTGCGGCACGTTCACGCCGCACCACCGGCTGGAGCGGCGCATCGCCGAGTTTCTCGGCGTCGAGTCGGCGTACACGTTCGTCTCGTGCTGGAACGCGACGGAAGCCCTCTTTCCCACGCTGTGCGAACCCGGCGACGCGATCATCTCGGATGAACTCAATCACGCGTGCATCATCGATTCCATTCGGCTTGCGACCGTCATCCAGAAGGGCGTGCACAAGTTCATCTACCGCAACTACGACCTTGCCGGTCTCGCGGAGAGGCTGGAGGAAGCGGCGCGGACGGTCGAGAAGGGCAAGGCGATCTGGGTGGTCACGGACGGCGTGTTCTCGATGGAGGGTTCCATCGCGAACCTGCCGAAGATGCGCGAGCTGTGCGATCGGTACAACGCCATCCTCGTGGTCGATGATTCGCACGGCACGGGCGTCATGGGCCGGACCGGAAGGGGCACGCACGAGCACTTCGGCATGCGCGGCGATGCCATCGATCTCTTCACGGGAACGCTGGGCAAAGCGCTGGGTGGCGCCGCCGGCGGCTATCTCGCAGGCCCGAAGATCGCGATCGAGATGATCGTGCAGCGAGCGCGGCCCACGCTCTTTTCCAACGCCCTGCCGGTCACGGTGGCATGCTCGGCCGACAAGGCCGTCGAGATTCTCATGCGCGAGCCGGAGCGCGTCGCCAGGCTCCGCGAGAACGTGGCGTACGCCCGGGCGCGCATCCGGGATGCGGGGTTCAAGGTCATCGAGTCGCCCACCGCGATCTGCCCGATCATCGTGGGAGAAACCGCCAAGGCAATCGCCATGAGCAAGCGGCTGCTGGAGCTTGGGGTGTATGTGATCGGGTTCGGGTATCCGGTGGTGCCGGAGGGTCACGCGCGGCTGCGGGTGCAGATCTCCGCGGCGCACGAGCGGTCGCACATCGACGCGCTTGTCGCCGCGCTCGGAAAGCTGTGACGCATCGAAACGGGCGGCTCAGCCGGCGCCGAGAGGCTGGGCCTTTTCCTCGGCGTGAAGGCGCGTCAGATCCCAGAGCACTGTCGCCTGCTCGGGGGTCACCTGCTCGAACGCGAGTCCGACCGTGTGGGAGAACATGCTGTCCTGCCGGCACCAGATGCACCGCGCATCGACGGTCACGCTTCTGCTGCCGGACGAGATCGTCAGCCGACGGGTGAACCCCTCGTGCCAGCGGCGGGTCGTGCGGATGCGCATGCCGCGCGCCGAGAGATCGATCAGCTCGCCGAAGCGGCTGCGCAGACCGAAGACGCGGAAGCGAGCGCCGGCACGATTCTCCTCGCGCACGGCCACACGCTCCTGCGGCGAAGTTCCCCGGGTGTTGTCGCGTGCTTCTTCGGACATCGGCAATCGCTCTATCGGCGCGGTGAGCGCGCGGCTGGAATTGCGGCGCTCATCGCCCGGACGGGAGGACCCGGATCGAGTTCGATATCCCCCCCCGGCCAGGGCGGCCTCCCGGGTCAACAATCGCTCCGGGAAATGCGGGCAAGTCCCAGAACAGTGATACGTTCGCGCCCGGCAATCGGTTCCGCGAGCGTGCCGCCATGCCATACCGGCCCGTCTCGCACGGGTTGATTCCCAGGGCGCACGCCCGAAGAGGCGATGTGCGACTACCCTGTTCGCACCGTGAGCCAGCACCACTCCGCCCAGCCGCTGAGACTTCTGATCGTCCTGCCCTCGTGGGTGGGAGACGCGGTGATGGCCACGCCGTCGCTGCGGGTGATCCGTGAAGCGCTGCCGGGAGCATTCATCGGCGGGCTGGCGCGCCCGGGCATCGACGAGGTGCTTGCTGGTTCCCCGTTCTTCGATGAGATGCACGTGGATCGCGCCGTGGGCATGATGGGGCCGAAACGCGTGGCCGCCCGTATTCGCCATCGGCGCTACGACGCGGCGCTGCTGCTGACCAACTCCTTCTCCACAGCGCTGATCTCCCGCCTGGCCGGGATCCCGCAGCGCATCGGCTACGACCGCGACGCCCGCGGCGTGCTGCTCACCGATGCCCTGACACCGCCGCGCCGGCGCGACACACCCCCCTTCAACCGGGGGGAAGGCGACCCCGGCGGATGGGCGCCCGTGCCCGCATGCGAGTACTACTTCACGCTGGCGCAGCACTTTCTCAAGGGGCTGGGGAGAATCGCGGGAGGACGAGCGGGGCGTGCCGCGATCGAGCGGATGGGGCCTCTCGAGCTGGCGGTGCTCACGGAGGATGAACTCGCGGCGGACGAGCTGCTCAGGCGTGCGCGGGTGCCCACTTCGGTGCGGGATGCTCCCTCATTCGTCGTGCTGAACCCGGGCGGCAACGATGAGCCGAAGCGCTGGCCCGCGGATCGATTCGCCGCGCTGGCTGATTACCTGTCGTCGCATCACAGGCTCATCGTGCTGATCAACGGCGCGCCCGGCGAGGCCGAGCTGGTGGCGCGCATCTCCGCGATGTGCCGGCCCGAGACACGGCGGGTCGAACTGCCGAAGTACGGCGTGACGCTCGGCACGCTCAAGGCGCTCATCAGTCGATCGCGGCTGGTCGTCACGAACGACACGGGGCCTCGTCACATCGCGGCGGCGCTGGGGCGGCCCGTGATCACGCTCTTCGGCCCCACGGACCACCGCTGGACCAGCATCCCGTTCCTCGACGAGATCCGCCTGCTCGCCGATCCGACCCTTCCGGAAGAGGAAGTCGCGAACGACCATCCGGAGCGCTGCCGCATCGACCGGATCGGGCTGGGGGACGTGGTGAACGCGGCCAATACGCTGCTGACAAGCGCCGCGGCAAGGTGAGACAACGACCGGCAGAGCAGGATGAGCATCCGCGCCCGGCGCAGCTCGCCGCGAACCGCGTCGTGTCACGTTGAGCGTGCGCTGCGGACTGCGGGCGTGGGCGCGAGGGGATCGTCTTTCGGGCGAGGATCGCCGTGCGCCCGGACAACGGCGTGGATCTCGCGCCAGAGGCGCCTCGCGAGCATCGGTGCCTGCCCGGGGCCGATCCTGGATTCGCAGGCGGCCAGCACGACGCGCCAGCGAAGCGATCGATCCACCGAAGCGCCGACCCCGAGACACTCGATCCACAGTTTGGCGAGCATGGTCGCGAGCAGGGCATCGCCCCGGTCTCCGGCGCCGCTGAAGGCCCCGGCGCGGCGGATGCCGACCGTGTCGATGAGCACGAGCCGCCAGTCCGGACCGTCAGGCACGCGCTGCGCGATGATGTTCGAAGGCTTGTGATCGCGGTTGAACAACCCGGCGCGCAGCAGTCCGGCCGCGTGGCTGCCCACGGCGCGGGCGAGAGCACGCTGTTCCGGACATCCCGGCGTCTGCTCCGCGGCGTACTGGAGCAGCATCTTCCCCTCGACGAACTCCATGACGAGCGTTTCGATGACGTTGCGGCTGCCGGCATCGCGCCCGCGAAAGAGCGCGAAAGGACGAGCGGCGGGAATGCCCGCTGCGTCGAGCAGCGCGGCACCGCGCCACTGTCGCATGAGGCGCGTGCGGCGGAACCATCGAGAGAACAAGTCCCGGATCCTGTTCAGGCGCATGGTCTTGACGATCACGACACGGTGTACGCCCGCGACGATCGCTTCGCCGCGGTACACGGCGGAGCGCTCGTCCTGCTTGAGCGTCGCCGCTGTTTCGATCCAGGCGCGCGAGCAGACCTGCCGAGCCAGCGCGCTCGCACCGGCAGCACCGGCGTGCATCAGCTTCAACCCGCGATCCGAGGGCCTGATCACGCGACCAGCGTACCGACAAGTCCCGCGATGATGCCGGTACGATGTGGCGCAATGGGCGTTGCCGAAGTCAAGCACCCGCTGCCGCTCTCCATCGCCATCATCTGCAAGGACAACGCGCGCACCATCGGTCGCACGCTGGATTCGATTCGTGGTCTCGCGTCCGAGATCATCGCGCTGGACTCAGGATCGACGGACTCGACCATCGAGATGCTGCGCGCGGCGGGCGCGGATGTTCGTCATCAGACGTGGCTGGGACACGTCCGACAGAAGCAGGCCGCGCTCGAGGCGTGCACGCAACCGTGGATTCTCTCGCTGGATTCGGACGAGTCGCTCGAACCCGACCTGCGCCGGAGCATCATCGACGCCGTCACGGCCGACGATCCCGCCGTCGCCGGGTACGAGATGAACCGCAAGGTGTGGTACGCGGGGCGTTTTCTCGATCATGCATGGCAGCCGGAATGGCGGCTGCGCCTCGTCCGGCGCGGCCGCGCCCGCTGGGGAGGCTACGACCCGCACGACAAGCTCGACCTTGCGCCCGGGGCGAGCGGGCGCATCGCACGTCTGACGGGCACACTCCGGCACGATTCCATCATCACGATGCGCGCGTTTCTCGCCCGGCAGGCGTCGCACGCGGAGCTGGCGGCGCGGGGGTACATCGGCATGGGCCGGCGCGGCTCCGCGATGCAGATCATCACGTCGCCCGCCGGCGCACTGCTGAAGCAGCTCGTGCTGCGCGGCGCGTGGCGCGACGGGTGGCGCGGCTGGGCCGCGTCCGGCGCGACGGCCGCCGCGGCGCTGATGAAGCACATCATCCTGCTCGAACAATCGAACAATGGTGAGGAGAAGCCATGGGCGATGCTCTGCGCTGGCTTCCCTGGATGATCGCCGCGTATGTGGTCGGAAGCACGCCGGTCGGGCTGCTGATCGGGCGGCTTCGGGGCATCGACATCCGCGAGCACGGCTCGAAGAACATCGGCGCCACCAATGTGACGCGGGTGCTGGGCAGACCGCTGGGGGTGACGTGTTTCATCCTGGACTTTCTCAAGGGCGCGGCGCCCGTGGTGCTCGCCGGGCTGGTCATGGACGTGTGGACCGAGCCGAAGGGCAGCGCGCATGTGCTGTCCGCGCACGTCGCCTGGCTCTGGATCGGCGTGGCGGGGGCGGCGGTCGTCGGGCACATGTTTTCCTTCTGGCTTGGATTCAAGGGCGGCAAGGGAGTGGCCACCGGCTTCGGCGCGATGTGCGGGCTGTGGCCGTTCGTCACGGTTCCCGCGCTCGCCGCGCTGCTGATCTGGATTCTTCTGGCGGCGATCACGCGATATGTGAGCGTGGCGTCGTGCGCCGCGGCGGGATCGCTGCCGCTGCTGGTGCTCGCATGGCGGCTGGTGAGCGACGGAGGCGGCGATGCCGTCTCCGGCGCCTGGCCGTTCGTCTTGGCGACGGCGGCGCTGGGAGCGGTTGTGATCTGGAAGCATCGCGCCAACATCGCGCGGCTGCGCGCGGGAACCGAGTCCCGCATCGGCGCCCGGCGTGCGCATCGCCCGCTGGGCACCCCCCCGACCGGGGGCACGGCATCCACGACGCCACGCGGTCGCTGAGCCGCTCTATGGGACCTTGGCGGAGTCCGATACGGCTGCGGGTTCGGCGGAATCACGCCATCGTCGCCGGCGAGGTGCGAATAACGCACCTGCCCGGGTCATGTCGCCCCTCCGTTGCGCCGATCAAGCCATGTACCGCCCGCACACGGTCAGGAAGGCAGGTCCGCATGGAAGTGCCCAAGCTTCGCGTCATCAAGGACGATGGCCCCGCCCGCGACCGCGCGGCGAAGTTGAAGCCGGACCGCAGCGGCGACTCGCTGCCGTTTCCCAAGGGCGGCGTGTTCTGCGGGCGCGACGGCGACGATACCGACGATGCGCTGGCCTCGGCGCTGGATGTCGCGGCGTCGGTCGAGCAGACGCTCGAAGATCTTCAGCGCAAGCTGGATGAACTGACCGACGACCTTGAAGCGGGCGGGTACACGATCCCGCTGCGCAGCGCCGATTGGCCCCCCCGCGCTGCGTGAAGACGGCTATTCCGCGCTCTTCTCCGTTTCGGCGCACTGATCGCAACGGCCGTGAAGCACCACGCCGGTGCGGTTCAGCTTGAAGCGTGGAGACCGGCCTCGCCGAAGCGGGCCGAATGACACATTCACGGTCGCTCCCTCAAGGCACTCGACGAGGCCGCAGGCATCACAGACGAAGTGCGGATGGACGCCGGAAGCATTCGCATCGTGCTCGGCGAGCGCGAAGCGGAACACGCGATCGCCGGGATCGAGCTTGTGCGCGAGGCCAGCCTCGACGAGAGCGTTCAGCGCACGATAGACCGTCACGCGATCCACAGGCCCGGACTCCGCAAGGGCTTCGAGAAGGGCGTGCGCGGGTGCCGCGGACGGGGAAGCGTGCAGCGCGCGGATGACATCCATGCGGATGCGCGTGGCGCGCAGCCCGGCCTCGTGAAGACGCGTCCGCCAGAAGCTGCCGTCGAATCCGCCAGACATGACCGACTCCGCCCGCGAAGAGACGCCGGGCATCCGCTCAATCGTCGCGCCCGCGGAAGATGGCGGCGATGGCGGTGTGGCCGTGCACGAAACTCCGGTCGCCGATGGGGCCGATCTCACCGGCGGCGAAGAACCCCGCGAGGGGGACAGAATCCGTTGACGGTGCCGCGTCGCCGGGAGCGTCCTGCACGCGATCTTCCACGGGCGATGTGGCGTTCACGTCCGAAGCGCCCCAGTCCCATTCGGATCCTTCCGCCCGCGCCGCATCGAGCGCAGCGCAGATCGCTTGGGCATCGTGATTGGGCTTGGAGAAGAACTTGCGGCCGCGCCCGTTGCAGGTGAAGAGCAGCGCGCCGACCGCGGGGCGGCGGAGCTGTTCGGCCTCGAGGAGCATGGTGAGGTCTTCCGAGGCGGTCTCGGCGTCGCGCACGTGGAACTGAACCGTCTGTCCCACCTGCACCGCGTCGCCGACGGCGACCGCACCGACGCTCTGGTCCACGCCCATCACGCCGCGGACGAGGAAGTCGCCGCGCCCGAATCGATCCTTGTACTCGTTGATCACGCGCCCGATGAAGATGCCGTTGGGGAGCAGCAGGCGATCCGTCTCGTCCAGCTCATTCACCGTGTCACGCAGGACTTCAAAGGCGCTGCGTCCGCCGAGCGCCGTGATGATGTTGCGATGCCCGCCGGTGATCACCAGCGGGCGGCCGATCGGTCGGCAGCCCTGGCTGACCATGCAGTCCACCGCCACGTTGCCCCGGATCGTCACCCCCACCGCGCCGGAGCGCATGACTTCATCGTTGAGCACCAGCATGTTCGAACCGGGCGCGGCCCCCGCGCTGGCCATACCGCCGACCAGCGGCAGGCGCGGAAGTCCCCGCACGACCTTGGGCACCGCCGAGATCGCGCCGACGATGCTGCCCGCGGGTACGCTGAAGGGATCGGCGAAGAAGAGCGTCGCGCGCAGATCGGAGCGCGCGCCGATGGCCGCGGCCATCCGCAGCAGCGCTTCCTCGTCATGCTCATCCTTGACGTGCGGCAGATGCCGATAGGTGAAGGCGTGCAGCGTGGTTCCTGGCAGAGCGGCGGCGAACAGCGCGACGCCCGGCTTGTCCTCGACTTCAACGCCGTTGCCGACGACACCCCCCGCCGTGACTCCCAGCAGCATCGCGGGGCGCAGGGCCGAGCGGACGACGCCGGCTATGGCGGCCATCTCCTGCGCGTGTTCACCGCCGGTGAACACGAGTGCAAGGTCGATCGCGATGCGACCCAGGCGGGAGGCGACCTCCTCCACGGCCTGTTCGGCGGCCATGACGGCGTCCACATGCTCGGAGAGAGCCGTGGCGGCCGAGAGGGCAGTCGCCGAAGACGTATGCTCCATGGTGCAAGTGTACGTCACGATCGCTCCGGGTCGAGTAACGTGCGTGCAATCGTGCGCGAGTTGCAGGGCGGAAATGCAGGATGAAACGGACATGACCCGTTCGAGACCCGATCAATCTTCGCGGCGAGAGCCGAGGAACCCCTGGCCATGCACGTCACGGGCTTGACAACCGGCCGGCGGCACGAAAAGAGACCTTCGACGGGCGGAAGTGCGCCGACGCCCGCCCGCCGGGTGCTGGAGCGCGCCGCGGATGCGCTCTTCGCGAAGCAGCATCACGACGGGCACTGGTGCGCCGAGCTGGAAGGCGACTCGATCCTCGGCAGCGAATACCTGCTCATGAAAGCGGCGCTGGGGCAGGACGAAGGCCCCTCCGCCACGCGCGAAGACCTGCGAAGATTCCCGCTGATCCTCGAACATCTGCGCCGTCTGCAGCGAGCCGACGGGACGTGGGGGCAGTATCCCGGATCGCCTCCGGACCTCTCCGCCACCGTCAAGGCGTACTTCGCGCTCAAGCTCTTCGGCGAGTCCGCGGATGCGCCGCACATGAGGCGCGCCCGCGACGCGGCGCTCGCGCTCGGCGGCGCGGACCGGATCAACACCTTCTCCATGTTCTACCTGGCCTGTCTCGGACAGGTGAGCTGGGATGCGTGTCCCGTCATTCCGCCGGAAGTCGTGCTTCTGCCCCGCGCTTCGCCGTTTCATCTGAGCAAGGTGTCCGCATGGACACGGACCATGATCGTCCCGCTGGCGGTCTGCACCGCCCTGCGCCCCGTTCGCACGCTCCCGCGCGAGCGCGGCATCGACGAGCTTTTCATCGACCCCGCGGCCCGTGCGCGGCTCCACCGGAGTCACGACGGGCGCGACCCGATCTCCTGGAACAAAGTGTTTCTGTGGATCGACGGAGCGATCAAGGCGCTGCAGCAGGCCCGGCTGACGCCCGGGCGCGGGCGGGCGCTTCGCGAGTGCGAGCGATGGCTCCTTCAGCGCGTGGACCCGCGGACGACCGACGGCCTCGGGGCCATCTTCCCGCCGATGGTCTACATCCAGATCGCGCTGAAGGCGATGGGCTATGAGCGCGATCATCCCGTGATCCGGCGCTGCGAGCATGAACTGGACAGGTTTCTTGTGGAGGCGGACGACCACATCCGCATTCAGCCGTGCTTTTCGCCGGTGTGGGACACGGGCATCGCTCTCTATGCGCTCACGGAGTGCGGGCGCACCATCGAGAACGACGATCGCATCGCGCGCACCGCGCTCTGGCTCTGCGACCGGGAAGTACAACTCGTCGGCGACTGGGCGCACAATCTTCGCCCGGGCGATCGCGCGGAGCTGCTGCATTCGGGAGCGGAGCGGGTTTGGGGCGCCTGGGCCTTCGAGTACCGCAACGACTGGTATCCCGATGTCGATGACACCGCGATGGTCTGCAAGGCGCTGTGGCGCGCGAGCGCGGGTTCTTCGCCCGACTCCGGAGCCGCGCGCCAAGCCCGCGAGGCCGCCCTCCGCGGCATCCGGTGGATCCTCGCCATGCAGAATGATGACGGCGGATGGGCCGCGTTCGACCGAACCACGCACCGGGCGTGGATGGAACACGTGCCCTTCGCCGACCACAACGCGATGCAGGATCCGTCCTGCGCCGACATCACCGGGCGCACGATCGAAGCGCTCATCACATGCGGGGTTCCGCGGACGCACGCGGCCGTTCGTCGCGCCGTGGACTTCCTGCTGCGCGAGCAGCGCAGGGAAGGATGCTGGTGGGGCCGCTGGGGCGTGAACTTCCTCTACGGGACGTGGCAGGCCGTCGGCGGATTGACGGCCGCGGGAGAAGACCCCCGCTCCGGACACCTTCGGCGCGCGGCCGACTGGCTGCTCTCGATGCAGAACGAAGACGGCGGATTCGGCGAGAGCGCCAACTCGTATCTGGAAGATCGCCCGGCGCCGCCGGATCGTGCCCGTGCGCCGAGCACGGCTTCGCAGACTTCATGGGCGATGTGCGCGCTGATGTTCCTGCGGGGCGCGCGCGACCCCGCGGTGGAGCGTGCGGCCGCGTACCTCATCAACACACAGCTCGATGCCGATTCACCCGCCGATCCGCCGACGTTTCTGCATGATGAACCGGCGGGGTCATGGCGCGAGCCGTGGTTCACCGGCACCGGGTTCCCCAAGGTGTTCTACCTGCGGTACCACCTGTACCGGCATTACTTCCCCGTGATGGCGCTGGGGAGGTATTGCAGACTCAGGGGGGAGTGAGGCGGCGAGAGTGCCCGCGGGATCACTCGAGCTTTTCGCTCTCGATGCTCGCCTTTTCGCCCTTGAGCTTCTTCTCGACGTACTGCTTCACCCACGTCTCGAAGCTCCTGCCGTGGGCCGCGTCGCGCCCGGTGAACTCGATGCGCTCGATGTCGCCATAAGCGATGCGCACCTTTTCGCCCGTGTCCGCCCGCATGATGCGAAGGTATGAATCGGCGAGCGTCGTGCCGATGCGCCGGTCGAAGATATAGCCGGTGATCGTGACGGGTACGGTGCTGCCTCCCGCTCTCCCCGCGCCTGCCGCTGCCGACGCGGCGGGCGAGAGCGAGATCGTGACGTCTCCCCGGTAGTCGAAGGCTTTCTCGAGCGCGTCGAGCAGGGCGCGTTCATCGTCGTGCGAGGCGACAAGGCCTTGGAGCGTCGAGGAGGGAGTGGAAGCGGGAGAGGTCACTGGTTCCGATTCCCGAGCGAGGAAGTGCGCGGCGTTCGCGGCGTCATCCGAAGGTTCTTCCGGTGTTGGGATCCATCATCTTCCAGCGCAGCGTGCGGCAGATGCGCTCGAGCACGGGGAACGCGACGTCCTCCTCATTGAGCGTGACGAGGAGCTGGGCGACGTCATCCCGCGGCCCGACGAAGGGCAACTGCACGATCATGCCGGGGCCGTGCAGCACGTTCATCGAATCCGCCGATCCGTCCGACGCGGTGTTGAACTCCGCCAGAGCGTCGACGACCTCCGACAGCGTGCCCAGGGGAACGGCGTTCAGGGCGCTGGCCGCGGCCGCTTCTTCCAGTTCGTCGTGCCCGCCGGTGCGCGGCGTCTGCGCGAGCTTTACGAGGATCAAACTGCGTGCGGCGCGGGCCACTGGCTGCTCCGATGGTGGCAGGAAGCGGACCGGGAGGGTAGCGGCCCCGGCAGCTTCATTCAATGAGTCGAGGGCGCAACGACGGCGTTCGGGCCGGGCTGCGTCCTGCGGCGATACTCTTCGGCATCCTGCGCCGATCGCCGGACGATGCGCTCCAGCTCGGTCGCGGTCATCCAAGGAAGCTGCTCGAGTTTCTCGCGCAGTCGCGCCGGGAAGGGCCTGCCCTCGCGCTCGTGGACCGGCCGGCTCTTCCAGTAGCGATGCATCCAGAGATACTGCTCGGGCGCGCGGCGCACCATGGCCTCGATCGCGCGTCGATAGCGCGCCGTGATGTAGAAGAGCGGATCGGGCCGGTCTTTCCAGTCGTCGGGGCGGATGACATCGACGACGTCGAGCCTGTAGCGGAAGAGCTGCGAGTCGTTCGCGGCTTCATCGGCGCTGTCGGCCTCGGGCGCCATGGCGTCGTCCGCGTGGGGAATGCCGGAGAGCCGGCGCGCATGGCCGCAGATCACCGGCGCGTCGTAGCGCTGGGCCAGAAGCCCGATGGTCTTGTAGGTGGAAGCGAGGCGATTGAAGAACGGGACGAAGAGGCCGCGGTCGCCCGCGTTCTGATCGGCGATGAACCCGACAGGCAGGCCCTGCTCGAGGAGCGAGGGCAGGCGCTCGGTGGCGCCGAACTTGTCCACGAGGATCAGGCCGCGGCGGGAGCGCGTGCGATGCATCCAGTCATCGAGCGGCTTCATGTCCAGCGGGCGGTACAGCGCGTGGACGGGAAATCCCAGCGCGGCCAGCGTGCCGCCCAGCAGTTCCCAGTTGCCGCAGTGTCCGGTGATCAGGATCGCCGGACGGCCGCAGAGCAGGTCGTCCAGCGCCGACTTGAGTTCACCGATCTCGACGACATTCGCGTAGCCGTCGCGCGAAAGAAGGCGGGGTGTGATGGAAATCTCGGCGGCGAGCGCGAAGAGGTGCCGGTAGGCCTCGACGGCATGGGCGCGAACACGCCGATCGTCCCAGTGCGGGAAGCACCATGAGATGTTGTCGATCGCGCGCTGGAGGCGGACGCTGTTGAAGGGCATCTCTGCAAAGGCTCCCCCGACCTTGCGCAGCGCCCGGAGCGACGTGTTGATGCCGGTCACCTGCACCGCGGCGGAAGCCAGGCGCACGGCCGAGTACATCGGACCGTGCATCCAGACCGGAAGCCTGAACTTCTTCTTGCTGCGGGAGCTCATGCGCCGCCTGAAGACGTGCGGGCCGCGGGGCCGGAAGGGGACCGACCGGGCGCCGCTACTGCTGCGCGTGCAGGCCCGTGAGGGTCATCAGCCGGTTCTGGTTCAGCACGGGGATGCTCGTGCGCTGCGCGGCCGCGAAGAGTTCGTCGTAGCGCTGCACATCGCGCTTGAGGTGCAGGTACCGGGAGATGAGTTCCGGGGGCGAATCGGACTTCGGCTCGGGCGGAAGGACGGGCCGCTCGCCGAGCACGAGGAAGTCGGTATCGCCGCCGAGGTCGTCGGTCACGAGACCGCCCCAGTTGTCGATCACCGCCTTGATGTCGGCGGCTTCCTGGGGCGTGGCGATGTTGTCGGCATTGGTGTCGAAGCTGCCGAAGACGACGAACTTGTACTTCTTCCGCGGGTCGTAGAGGGCGTTGGCGATGACATCGCCCTCGATGATGATGTTGCCCTTGACCTCGCGGATGATCCGGCAGAGCGAGGACTTCTCCTCGATGCGGATGACCTCGATCGTCGCCTTGCCTGGGGGATAGTTGCCCTCGGCGTCGCGCGCGATGGACGTGCCCTGGCTGTAGACCTCGAAGGACATGCCCTGCACCACGCGATCGTTGCGGCCGCGCGAGATGTACACCTGCCGCGCGCCGGGATTCACGCCGACGATCGACCCGTCGGCCAGTGTTTCCTCGGGGCTGGGCTTGAGGGTTTCGTCGGCGGGACCGGCGCGGAACTTGGCGAGCTGCTCCTTGAGGATCGCGTTCTCGTTCGCGAGCCTGCTGTTCTGGGCTTCAAGCTCGGCGATGGTTCCGGAAAGCTGGGTGCGGATCTGGTCCACTTCGCCGCGCATCCACTCCTGCGCGCCGGTGACCGATTCGCGGTAGGAATCCAGCTCGGCCTTGTAGCCGTCGATCTCGGCGTTCAGAGCGGCGATCGTGTCGCGATGCTCCTCCTCCGTTCGCTTCATGCGATCGTTGGTGGCCTGCAGGTCGGCGAGGGCGGCATCCAGATCGCGCTGCTTGGCGGCCAGCTCCTGGCGCACGCTCGCAAGCTCGCCGTCCTTCTTTTCGATGATGTTGAGCAGCGGGGGCGCGTCCGGTCCGAAGCGCTGCTCGATCTTCTCGGTCAACCCCTCGAGGGTCTCGCGCCGCGAACCCGACACCTTCTGCATGGTCGCCGACAGCGATGCATCGAGGTACCGAACCACTCCCTGGCGTCCTCCGGCAAGGCGCTTCAGCTCTTCCCAGCGGTCGTCGCGTTCCGATGGAGCGACGGCCAGCCGGTAGTTCTCTTCCATCAGCCTGTTCTCCTTCGTGAGCCGGTTGGTGTTCGCCGCGAACACCACGGTCAGCACGAAGAGCACGAGGCTGAGCAGGCCGAGGGTCGCCAAGCTGACGAGCATGCCGACGCTGGCGGATGTGCGAGAGGCCATCGGAGGTCTCCGGAAAGGGGATCAGGCGGTGGAAACACGGCGGGGAGAGGGCATCTGCGATCGGGTGCGGCGGGTCCACCGTTCCGCCGCCGGTGCGGGAGGCCAAGGCGAGGATACGGCCCGGGCAAGCCCGCGGTTTCGGGCAGGGAGTGTCGCGGCACGGGGGCGCGGCGTCAACCGGGCGAGGGAGCGGCGGCGCCGGTCTACGGGACGGGCATCGGGCCGGGCGTGTTGAAACCCCACGGGATCAGTATCCCCGAAGTGTCCGGATCCACCCAGTCGTGCATCAGGATGAGCAGCGTGAGGAAGATGGCGTAGCTGATGGAGTCGGTGAGACAGGTCAGTATGATCGAAGAAGCGGTCGCAGGGTCGAACCCGGCCTTGTGCATCACGAGCGGGACCGCGGAGCCGACGAGGCACCCGACGATGAGCGCCGCGGTCATGGCTGCGCCGGCGACGATGCCCAGCCGCCAGTTCATGTCGTCCACGATGCCCGTGGTGCCGAGCAGGGCGATTCCCGCGGAGAAGAAGAGGCCCACCAGGGCGCCCGCGAGAACGCCGAAGAGCATCTCGCGGATCAGAAGCGGCAGCACGCGCTCCTTGAAAACCTGACCCAGCACCAGGCCGCGAAGCGTCACGGCGAGCGACTGCTGGCCGGAGTTGCCGGCTTGATTGGCGATCACGGGGTACACCGCGCCGGCAATGGGGAAGAGGTCCACGAGGTCGTGGTACCAGAGCACGACGGCCGAAGCGCCCTGCGCGGTGAGGAGGTTCAGCAGAAGCCAGGGCAGGCGCCCGCGTGCCTTGACCGCCACGGGGGAGTACACGGCCTCGCGCACGCCGGCACCGACCTGCTTGAAGACGTCCTCCGTCTGTTCCGCGGCGATGATGTCCAGCACGTCGTCGTGCGTGATGATGCCGAGCACGCGCTGCTGATCATCCACGACCGGGACCGTCACATAGCCGTACTTCTTGAAGAGCTGAGCCACTTCCTCGCGGTCGGTCGAAGCGAGCACCGAGTCGATGTCGGTATTCACGTGCGCCCCGACAAGCTCGCGATCATCCAGCAGCAGCAGGTCGCGCATGGAGATCGTGCCCATCAGGCGTTTCTCGGTGTCGGTGACGTAGATTTCGCTCTGGTTCTCGGCGAAGGGGTTGCGCTTGATGTACTCGATCGCCTGCCCGATCGTGTCGCCGGCGCTGACGGCGATGATGTCCGTCGTCATGATTCCGCCGGCGGACTCGGGGTCGTAGAGGGCGAGTTTGCCGAGAACGGCCGACTTCTTCGGCGGCAGGAGCTTGAGAAGCTCGGCGCGAAGCGCCTTGGGCAACGCCTGAAGGATGTCGGCTCCGTCGTCCGGGCTCATGGCGCCGAGCAGTTCCGCGGCCTCGTGCGGATCGAGATCCGTCATCACGGTCGCGGCCAGCGCCGGGTCCATGTGCGCCAGCGCATCGGAGACGGACTCTTCCTCCATCTCCTGAATGACCTCGGCGGTGACCTCAGGCTCGAGGCGTTCGAGCGTGATGGCGGCATCCGCCGGGTCCTGCTGCTCGACGGTTTCGGCCAGGTCTTCGACGTCGGCGCCGCCCTCGATGAACTGCTCGATGGTCGCCTCGGGATCGTCGACGGGCGCCTGGCCGCCGTGCGGGGAAGCCGTATCCACAGGCGCGTCATCCGAACCGATGCGGGGTTCATCGCGGCCCGGCAGGCGATCCGGCTCATGATCCTCGGGCTGACGCGGACGCTCGGACATCAGTCGGATCGTACCGCGCTCATGTGAACCGGTTCGACGATTGCGAGTGACCTGCGTGCCTCACACTTTCACTTCGCCGCCGCGGGAAAGCTCATTGCCGTGGCGTTTTCGCAGCGGCTCCACGACTTCCTTCACGAACCGCTCCGTCTGCTCCACCGCAAGCCCCACGTACTTCATCGGGTCCATCAGCCCTTCGAGGTCCACGCCCTTCAGCAGCGGCTCCTTCTTCAGCCGCTCGATCAGGTCGTTCTCCGCCCCTTCCTGTTTCACGCGCAGTGCCGCGGCCTGCGCGTGTCTGCGGATGGCTTCGTGCACGTCCTGCCGGTCGCGCCCCAGCTTCACCGCCTCCATCATGATGTTCTCGGTCGCCAGGAAGGGCAGCTCCGCCATGAGGTTCCTGCGGACCATCGCCTCGTGGACGACGAGGCCGCGGGCGACGTTCAGCATCGTCTCCAGCGCCCCATCCAGCGCCAGGAACGCCTCGGGCAGCACCAGTCGCCGGTTCGCCGAATCGTCCAAGGTCCGCTCCAGCCACTGCGTCGCGGCCGTGTCGTACGCGTTGCCGACGAGGTTCCACACGAACCGCGACAGTGCGCACACCCGCTCGCAGCGCATCGGGTTGCGCTTGTACGGCATCGCGCTGGAGCCGACCTGCGACTCCTCGAACGGCTCATCCATCTCCTTGCGGTTCGAGAGGAGACGGATGTCGGTGGCGATCTTGTGGAGGACGCAGGCGATCTCCGCGAGATGACCGACGATGCGCGCATCCCACACGCGCGGGTACGTCTGCGCGGTGAGCCGGATCGTGTGATCTGCCAGAAAGTCGCGATCGCGGGCATTCCTCCGCCGCAGCATCTCTTCAAAGCTTGCGGCATCCTCCTCGAACCCCGCCAGCACGAGCAGGCGCCAGACCGCGATTGCCTCCAGCCGTTCCACTTTGGACCGATCGCCGCTCAGGAGCGCGAGAAACGATGCCTGCGTGCCCGTCGCCCCGCGAAAGCCACGCACGCGCACGGGAGGCTCCGCGTTCGTCGCAAGCGGTTCGGTCGCGACTCCCAGCTCACAGGCCCATTGCGCCGCTCGGCGGCCCACCGTGGTGGGCTGCGCAGGCTGGAAGTGCGTCAGCCCGAGCGTCGGCGTCCGTCGCCACGCCTGCGCGAACTCGCCCAGAGCCGCGATGAGCGCATGAGCCTTTCGCGCGGCAAGTTCGCACGCCTCGAACATGAGGATCAGCTCGGCGTTGTCATTGACATCCTGGCTTGTCAGCCCCAGGTGGATGATGCCCTTCGCCTTCGGGCAGCGCTCACCCCACGCGTGCACGTGCGCCATCACGTCGTGGCGCAGCTTCTTCTCGTACTCCGCCGCCAGCGCCAAGTCCGCATCCGTCACATTCAGGTTCGCGCGCAGCTCCTCGACCTGCTCCCAGCTCACCGGCAGGCCCATCTCGTGCTGCGCCTCGGCCACAGCCAGCCAGACCTTCCGCCACGTCTCGATCCTGCGACGCTCCGACCAGATCGCCTGCATCTCGGCGCTGGCGTAGCGCCCGCTCAGCGGGGAGACGTAGCCGTCGCGAGATGACGCGGCTCCAGGTCCAAGCTCCGGACGGGGATCACGCTCCGAGGATCGATTGGCGGACTGTTTCGGCATGCGACTCCCGGAAAGAGCGCTGGATGGCCGGGCCATACCCACGTTTCGGCTCCGCTCCGCCGGCTCCGAGAACGAGGAACCGGCCCGTTTGCCGAGGATGGGCGATCCGACGCGGGAAATGGATCGTATCGCAGGGGGTTGCCGGAGGCCCGAATCGGAATCCGGGTACAACTCACCTGCTGGAGCAATGTGACGACTCGTTCCTCCGAGGCCCGGATCGTGGCCCACGCCGTCCCCACGGCGGGGCTTGCGGCGCGCTCGCCCACAGAAGGCGAACCGGGTCAAGCGGTCGCCAACAGCCGCCCCCCCCCCTCAACCCAGCCCGGACTTGCTCGAGGAGATCCTGATCCCATCATCGCCCCCTCGCCCTCGGACGCCCGCGATCTTGCCCTTCTGCACGCCCACAGAGCGGGCGATCCGAACGCCCTGACGGAGCTGCTGACGAGCTACCAGGACCGACTCTTCGGCGTCTGCGTGCGCATGGTCGGCGACGCGGAGGCGGCCAGAGACCTCGCGCAGGAAGCGATGGTGAAGATCATCCAGGGGTTGGCCCACTTCCAAGCCCGAAGCAAGCTCTCGACGTGGATGATCCGCGTCACAATGAACGTGTGCCTCACGTCCCTTCGCCGGCAGAAGCTGCGCAAGGCATCAAGTCTGGAAGCAACCCCCTATCGCGAGTCCGGTGAACGTTCGGGTATGCCGTTTCCGCCGCAGGCCAAGGAACCATCGGCGGCGGATCGCGTCCAACATGCCGAGGATTGCGCACGGCTCTACCGGGCCTTGGAGCGAATCGACCCGCAGCAACGCGCAATGCTCATACTGCGGGACATGCACGGCTTCGATTACCGGGCCATCGGCGACCTCCTCGAAGTTCCCGAAGGCACGGTGAAGAGCCGGCTGTTCCGCGCACGTGCGGCGCTGCGCGAACAGATGGAGCGGCTGGAAGCCGAAGCCGAGTGAACCCCAACGCAAGCGAGAACGACATCCTCGCCCTCATCGAGGGCACACTTCCGCCCGAACGGGTCGAAGCTGTTCGTTCGGCGCTGCTGCGCGACGCCGAGCTGCGGCGGCGGGTCGAGGCGATGGTGCGCGACCGGCAGATCCTGATGGCCGCAGCCGATCCCGCGCTGACACCCGCGCCGCCGGGACTCGTTCAGGAGGCGATCGAGGCGGCCGAACGCGAAGCGCTGCTTTCCGCGCGCGGGATGTCGAAGGATGGCGTGGCCGGTCGCGTGCGCGAGCAGCGCCGCAGCCGTCGCCTCGTGCAGATGGCGATTGCCGCGACGCTGCTGCTGCTGGTCTGCGGGGGATACGTCGCCTTCATGCTCTGGAAAATCGGTCCCGGTGCGGAGGAGCGTTCGCTGGCGGCCACGCACGGACCAAGGCCGATGATGAACGTGATCGGGGAGCAGGATGCCGATGCCGGGCCACCCGATGAATCCGGTGCGAGCGTGGCGCAGGGTGAACCGGAGGACGATGTTCCGGATGATCCGATCGCGGCGATCGAGAAGTCCATCGCGGAGGGCGGTCCCGATCCGCTGCTGGAGGAATGGAAGCAAAAGCTCGCCCAGGCAACAGAGGGCGTGCAGAGCGTGGAAGACTGGCAGCGGATGCAGGAGTCCGGCACGACGGGCGAGTCGGTCGCATTGCCATCTCTGACGTTGGACGAAGCGGTGCGGCTCGCGATGGAGAACCGTCTGCGGATCAAGGTTCGGGGCGATGCACACGACGTGGGCGCACGTCTCATGGCATTCGCGGCCGACCACCGCTCGGCGGACGTGCACGTCCATGCCGAGGATCGCGCGCAGGCCAACGTCGGGGCCGATCTGGCCAAGCCCGATGACGACGCATGGTCGCACGTGCATCCCGAAGGGCGCAGCCCGCCGGACGATCGTTCCAGCGCGCCCAAGCCGCGCGGCTACGACTTGACGCTGCGCGTGGATGCTGCGAAGGCGGAGGAAGAGGTCCGATCGCAGCTGTCCCGGATCGTCGAGGAACTCGGCGGCCTGGAGAGCGGAAGGGTCCGATTGGCGGCGGATGAAGATGCCTCCCCCGCAGGGGCCGAGGCGCGTCTGGACTTTTCCCTCGATCCGGAGGACGTGATCTGGTGGGACCGGCCGCCGGGCGAGTGGACGCCCCGCGCGGTGATTCGCGTGCGCGTGGAGACCGAGGCGCCCGAATCCGGCGCGGGCTGAAGCGCCTTGGCCGATTCAGGACTGACCGGCATCGCGGTCACGCCCCGAAAGCGCGTGCCTTCGATCGAATTGCAGCGCGCCCAGCGCGGCGACAGGCAGAACAAGCAGGCCGAGCAGCCCGGCAAGTTCGAAAGTGCTCGCCAGGCGCAGGTCCAGTGCGCCGTGCCGTGAAAACAGGGTCGCGACGCCGGCGCCGATCGAAAGCAGGCAAGCGAAACGAATGAACGCCCAGCGCGCGGAGCGGTGGATTCGGGACATCAGCATCACCTCGGCCCGCGCGCCTTCCGGCGGAAATCGCTCGCCGGAGAGTGGCGGCGGACGCGCACAAAAGATGGTTCGCGATGAATGGAGCTGTCCCCGACGGCGCGGTCGGGGCGGGGACGGTAACTCATCGTGCATTCGGCGTGAAGAAGTCGAGTCTGCGGGGATGCAATCGAGCGCGCGTGTGTGGATGCGCGGTGGATGGATGAACTGCCCGCGACCCGTTTGACGGTTCGGCGTGCGCGCCGCGCTGACCCGACAGGGTCCGGCCCCGTGCTTGTCGCCGGTCGCGCAACCCGGGTATCGTCCACACCCCGTGCGTTCCTGGATTCCCTCTCACCTCCGGACGGGGCCGCGATACGCCGCGATGGACTCCGCGGCGCGCCGGGGATGGCGCGCCGGGGCGCTTGCGGCGGCGATGGTCCTGGCCATGGGAATCTCGGAGCCGGCCGGGGCACAGCAGTCGGGACCGGCGAGCGGTCCGCCTCCCCTGCCTGCCGCGGAAGATGAGACCAGCCCGTTCGACGGTCGGCTGGTGACGGGGATTCGATTCGAGGGACTGCAGCGCGTCAGCGAGCGGCTGGTCCGCAACAACATCAACTCGACGGAAGGCCGCCCGCTCTCGTGGCTCACCGTCCGCGATGACCTGCGCAGGCTGGAGCGACTGGGCCAGTTCCGGGAGGTGCGGGCGGACCTGCTCGTGCAGAGCGACCAGAGCGTGGTGATTGTGTTCCGGCTGACCGAAGCGCCGATTGTGCGCGACATTCAGGTCACCGGAAACCGGCAGATCAACGATTCGGAGATCGCCACAGTCGTCAACGAGGAAGTGAGCCTCATCGCCGGCATTCCCATCGATGACTACCGCATCGGCCAGGCGCGTCGGCGCATCGAGGAGCTGTACCGCGACCGGGGCTTCTACCAGGTGCAGGTCCGCGTGAATGAAGAGGAACTCGCGGATCGCGGCTACGTGATCTTCGAGGTTCGGGAGGGCGAGCGGACCAGGGTGAAGGTCATCCGGTTCGATGGCAACAAGTCCTTTTCCGACAAGCAGCTCCGCACGCAGATCACGACCAAGGTGGCCGGCCTGCTTGACCGCGGCCCGCTGGACAATCAGACGCTGGACGAAGACGTGGGCAAGCTGGTCACCTGGTATCGCGACCGGGGCTACCTCGATGTCCGCGCGGCACGCCAGATCACCCTTGCCCCCAACGGCAAGGAGGCGATCGTCACGTTCCTGATCGAAGAGGGCCCGCTCTGCACGCTGAGAAAGGTGACGCTGCTCAATCTGGACCGGCGCGGGGATGCCGCCGGCGGCGAGGGCGACGCAGACCCGAACGCCGGGCTTCGCGTGCTTTCTCTCGAGCAGATCCAGGGCCTGATGCGGGTCAAGCCCGGCGACGTGTACAGCATGGACAAGATCCGCAGCTCGGTCACGGCGATTCGAGACGCCTACCACCAGATGGGGTATGTCGATGCCCGGGTGGATCGCGAAGAACTCCGCGTGCCGGGTTCGAACAACGTCGATCTGCGACTGGCCATTTCCGAGGGTGAGCGGTACCGCGCGGGCCTTGTGACGATCAAAGGGAACGAACTCACGAAGTCCAAGGTGGTTCGGCGGCACATCGGCGTGACGCCCGACAGCTGGCTGGATGGAACCGCGGCGGAGGAGTCCGAGGAGCAGATCAACAACACGGGGCTTTTCGCGCGCGATGTGCCGGGGATCTCCCGCGGTCCCAAGGTCACCATCCAGCCGGAGGACCCGGCCAACCCCGGATATCGCGACGTGCTCGTGGAAGTCGAGGAGACGAACACCGGATCGCTGAGCTTCGGCGCCGCCGTCAGCTCCGACGCGGGCCTGATCGGCCTGATCACGCTCTCCCAGCGCAACTTCGACATCTCGGACACGCCGGATTCACTGGACGAGTTCCTGCGCGGGCGATCCTTCCGCGGCGCGGGCCAGCGGTTCGAGCTTTCACTGCAGCCCGGCGACGAGCAATCCACGTACTCCCTGAGTCTGGCCGAACCCGCGCTTTTCGAGTCGGATTACGGCGCCTCCGCCTCGGTCTACTTCCGCGACAGGGAGTTCAGCGACTACGACGAAGAGCGCTACGGAACGCGCTGGCGTCTCGGGCGCAGGTTCGGCACGCGATGGGCCGGCGGGTTGAGCCTCCGCGGCGAATCGATCGACCTTTCCGACATCGACAGCGACGCACCGGTGGATGTGTTCGAGGTCGAGAATCGCCGCACGATCTCCGGACTCGGATTCGACATCGCGCGCACCTCCGCCGACAACCGTTTCCGCCCGACCAAGGGCACGCGCACGGAGCTGTCGCTCGAACAGATCGGAGCGCTCGGCGGCGACTTCGATTTCACGCGCTTCACCGCAGAGCACTCGGTCTATGTCACGGTGGATGAGGACTTCCTGGGGCGAAAGACCGTCGTGAGCCTCAACACCCGCACCGGTTACATCTTCCAGGATGACGAGGCCCCGGTGTACGAGCGGTTCTACCTCGGCGGACGCAACTTCCGCGGCTTCGACTTCCGCGGCATCGGACCGCTGGGCATCCGGAACGACACGGGCACCGTCGGCGGCGACCACGTGGGTGGCGACTTCAGCTTCTTCGTCGGCATCGAGTACGAGAAGCCCGTGTGGGAGGACATGCTCGCGGTGGTGCTGTTCCTGGACACGGGCACGCTGAACGACGACCTGAGCTTCGAGGACTACCGGGCCGCGGCGGGCATCGGCGCCCGCATCTATCTGCCGCAGTTCGGACCTGCCCCGCTGGCCTTCGACTTCGCCTTTCCGCTCGCGAAGGAAGAGACCGACGACACGCAGGTCTTCAGCTTCTCCGTGGACATTCCGTTCTGAGAACGAGGGGGAACGAAGCGAGAGCGGCGGCTGCCGGCGCGGGGGGCGTAGTTTTGTGATCACTAACTTGGCTACAATGTCCCTGCTTGGGGGGCAGGAGAGTTTGCACATGCATTCAGACAAGCTGTGGCGCTGGACGATGGCGGGAGCGATCGCGCTGGTTGGAGCGGGCATCTGGTTCGGCCCCGGATCCGTGGGAGCCTGGAGCCGGGAGGCGCGAGCCGGCCACGCGAGCCTTGCGGCTTCGCCGACCGCGGTGTGCGTCGTCGACCTGAACAAGGTGATGAACAATCTCGACGAAAAGCCGGTCCGCGAGCGCGAGACCAAGGCGCTGGGCGAGGAGCGGCAGAAGCAGATTGACGAGATCAACGCCAAGCTCAAGGCGGCCAGGGATGAGCTGAGCCTGCTGCCCCGCGGCACCGAGGAGTATCGCAAGAAGGTCGAAGAGGTCTACAGGCTGCAGCAGCAGACCGAGTTCGAGTTCGAGTTCGCCAAGGCGCTGCTCAATGAACGTCAGGCGCGCAATCTCATCGAGCTGTTCAACAAGATTCAGGAAGCGGCCGCGAGCTACGCCGAGCGCGAGGGGTATCAGATCGTGCTGCGGGCCGACCGGGCGGGAGAACCGCTGTCGCTGGAGGACGGGGAGCGCGAGCAATCCCAGAGGGACCTGGCGACGCGCATGATTCTCTACAGCGCCGATGCGGTCGACATCAGCGCCGCGGTGGCGCAGTGGATGAACAATGAGTTCAAGGCCGGCGGGGGTGCGACCAAACCCCGATGAGCGCTCCGCGCGAGCGAATCGAACCGACCTTTGCATGGACGAGCGGCAGCCTGGCCGCGCGCCTCGGGGCCGAGCTGCGCGGCGCGCCGGACCTGCCGCTGGATCGCATCGATGCGATCGAGCAGGCCGACGAACGATCGCTCACATTCATCAGGGACCAGGCCAACGCGGTGAAGTGGGCCTCGGGGCGCGCGGGCGCGGCGCTGATCTCCAGGCCTGTGGCGGAAGGCATCGGCGAATGGATCGAGCTGCCCGCGGACGGGCGGCGCGCGCTGCTCATCGTGGATGACGCGGATTTGGCCTTGATCTCGCTGCTCGAAGAGGCGGCGTGGAGGCCAGCGGAACCGCAGGGAGTGCATCCTTCGGCGTGCATCGATCCGACGGCGGTCGTGGGACAGGGCGTGAAGATCGGCGCGAACGCGGGTGTCGGGCCGCGCAGCGTGATCGGAGATGCCAGCGTGGTGCACGGCGGGGTCGTCATCGGCGCGGATGTGCGCATCGGGCAGCGGTGCGTGCTGCACCCCGGGGTAGTGATCCAGGATCGGTGCTCGCTGGGAAGCGACGTGATCCTCCATCCGGGCGTGGTGATCGGAGCCGACGGCTTCGGGTACCGGCCCGCGCCGGGCGGCAAGGGTCTGCGCAAGATTCCGCACATCGGGACAGTCGAGATTCAGGACCAGGTGGAGATCGGGGCCAACACCACCATCGACCGCGGCAAGTTCGGCGCCACCGTGATCGGCGCGGGCACCAAGATCGACAATCTCGTGCAGATCGGCCACAACTGCCGGATCGGCCGGTCGTGCATCATCTGCGGCTGCTGTGCGCTGGCGGGATCCGTCACGCTGGGCGACGGGGTGACGCTGGCGGGCGGCGTCGGGATCGCGGACCAGCGCGTGATCGGGCCGGGAGCGACGATCGGCGCGCGCAGCGGGGTCATGCACGATGTCCCGGCCGGCGAGACCTGGCTGGGATACCCTGCGAGGCCCGCGCGCCGGACGATGCGAAGCATCGCCGCACTGGAGGAACTCCCCGAGACCCTGCGCCAGCTCCGCCGCGTGCTCAAGAGCGAGGAACCTGCGGGCTGAGGCGCTGATCGCCCGATGGAAGGACCGGAATGCCGGCTGCGACGACCATGCTCACCGACGAACAGCAGCGGACGCTCCGCTCCAGCGCGGAGGTCCGCGGCGTCGGACTCTTCACGGGCGCGTCCGTCACGGCGACACTCCGCCCCGGGGAGGCGGGCGGGGGCATCCAGTTCCGGCGGATCGACATCGCGGGCGCGCCCATGATCCCGGCGCGGGTCGAGTGTGTCGTCGCGCGCCCGCGGCGCACGACGCTGCGGAGCGGGCAGGCCGAAGTGGAGATGGTGGAACACTGCCTTTCCGCGCTTGCGGGTCTGGGAGTGGACAACGCTGTCGTGGAGGTGAACGGCCCCGAGCTTCCCGCGTGCGACGGCTCGGCGCTTCCGTTCGTGGAGGCGATCGACCGCGCGGGAACGGTCGAGCAGGACGCGCCGCGCAGCGCGATCGTGATCACCGAACCGCTGACGCTGCGCGAGGGCGACGCGACGATCGCGGCTCTGCCGGCGGATTCGTCCAGCCTCGATCTGATGTACATCCTGGATTACGGAGAAGACTCTCCGATCGGCCGCCAGGCGCACACGGTGTCGCTGGATCCCGCTTCGCCTCAGACGTATCGCACTCAGATCGCGCCGGCCCGGACGTACTCCGCGCAATCGGACGCCGAGGCGATGTGGGAGCGCGGACTCTTCAAGCATCTGTCCCCGAAGGACATGCTCGTGATCGGCGCGGCCGGCCCCATCGACAACAGCTACCGATTCCCCGAGGAACCGGTGCGGCACAAGCTTCTGGACATGATCGGAGACCTGGCGCTGGTGGGGCGTCCGATCCGCGGGCGGATCGTCGCGATGCGTTCCGGTCATGCGCTGAATCACCGCCTGGCGAAGACTCTGGCCGAAACCGCGCGGCTTGCCGACGCCGGCCAGCCCGCCCTGGGCCTCGCCGGCGCGCCGCCCGGCGCCGCGATGGACATCCGCGCCATCATGCAGCACCTGCCGCACCGATACCCGATGATCCTGATCGACCGGGTCATCGAGATCGACGAAGACCGGCGCGCGGTGGGCGTGAAGAACGTCACGATCAACGAGCCGTTTTTCCAGGGACACTACCCCGGAACGCCGATCATGCCCGGTGTCCTCATCGTCGAGGCGATGTGCCAGCTCGCCGGACTGATGCTGAGCCAGAAACTCGACCGCACCGGACGAATCGCGATGCTGCTCTCGCTGGACGCCGTGAAACTCCGCCGGCCCGTCACACCGGGCGATCAACTGGTGATCGAAACCGCCTCGATCAAGGCGACATCGCGATTCGGAGATGTCCAGTGCCGGGCTTTCGTGGCGGGCGTGCTGGCGGCCGAGGCACGGGTCCGGTTCATGATGGTGGACGCGGAGGCTGCGCGTTGACGGTTGCCATTCACCCCACCGCGATCGTGCACCCCGGCGCCCAGCTCGAAGCGGGAGTCGCGGTCGGTCCGTACTGCGTGGTGGGCGACCGCGTCCGCATCGGGCGCGGAACGGTGCTGCACAATCACGTGACCGTGCTGAGCGGCACGACGCTGGGGCGCGACAACGTGGTCTATCCGTATGCCGTGCTCGGCGCCGAGCCGCAGGACCTGAAGTACGCCGGCGGCGACACCGAACTGATCATCGGCGACCGCAACCGCATCCGCGAGCACGCCACGATCCACCGGGGAACGGAGATCGGCGGCAGGAGAACCGTGATCGGCAATGACTGCCTGATCATGGTGGGCGTCCACGTCGCGCACGACTGCATCGTGGAGGACGAGGCCGTGATCGCCAACGGCACGATGCTCGGCGGGCACTGCCTTGTCGAGTTCGGGGCGGGCATCGGAGGCGGCGCGGGGATTCACCATTTCACGACCATCGGCGCGCTCTCGTTCGTCGGCGGGATGGCGCGGGTGAACATGGATGTTCCGCCCTTCGTGGTGTCGGAGGGGTCGCCCGCGGAGCCTCGCAAGATCAACACGACCGCGCTGATGCGCCGCAAGTGGCCGCCGGAACAGATCGAGCGCCTGCGCTCGGCCTTCCGCCTGCTTTTCCGCGGCGAAGACGGGGCGATCATGCGGGAGGCCATCGCCAAGCTGCGTGGGGAGGCGGGCGAGCACGCGCGTTCGCCATTTGGCAGGTGCCTCGGCGCCGGGGGAGTCGATCCCGTGCTCCGTCTCTGCGATTTCGTCGAACGCATGGATATGGGCCTGCACGGGCGTTATCGGGAGTCGCTGCGGGGCAGTCCGGAAGATCGTCGGGGGCGATGAACATCCACCGAGCGGGGGCGGTTTTGTTTGCGGAGACCTCTTGCTCCCGGAGCGGGCTGTGGTAGGCTCACGTCTGTCAGGATCAGGAGCCACCCGCGCACAGGGTGGAGAAGAGAGTCGGTACATCAAGGCAGGCTTGGACCATCCGCGTGAACCCGCGCGCGGTTTGCGTTGAACGGCGCTCGTCGGTACTCGAGTGTCCTTCAACCTGCTTCATCCGACCTTCAGGGCGAGTTGCCCTTTTCCGTAGCGAGCCTCCTCCCCCGGAGGCTTGCTCTTTTTTTTGCGCCCGCGCGGAGCCGGCCGCGAAGGTGATTGAGGCCGGACTGAGCCTTCTACAATCCGCCCCGATCTCGCTCCCGGGATTCCTTCACCGAGCATCGCCATGCCTCTCCTGGCCGCGGTCAACATCCGCCATGCGTTCGGAACGAGCATCGTGCTCGACGGGTGTTCGATTTCCGTCGAGCCTGGTCAGCGCATCGGGGTGGTGGGTCGAAACGGCTGCGGCAAGACGACGCTGCTCAAGGCCATGGCGGGGCTGCTGAAGCCGGACGCGGGGGAAGTGACGACGGCGCGCGGCTGCCGCGTCGGCTACCTGCACCAGGACCCTGTCCTGGATCCCGATGAGACGCTACGCGGCGCGGCCGAGGCGGCGTTCGCCGAGCTGCATCGCCTGCACGCGCAACTGGGCTCGGTGTTCCACGAGATGAGCGGCGCTACGGGCGATGCACTGCAGAAGCTTCTCAAGACGCAGGAGCGACTGGAGCAGCAGATCGAGGCCGCCGGGGGCTACGCCATCGACCATCGCATCGATTCGGTGCTGCACGGCCTGGGGTTTACCGACGGGCAGTTCACGCTGCCGGTCTCGAAGCTCTCCGGAGGCCAGAAGGGCAGGCTGGCGCTGGCGCGCCTGCTGCTCGAAGAGCCTGACGTGCTGCTGCTGGACGAGCCGACGAACCATCTGGACATCGACGGCCGGCTGTGGCTCGAGAAGTTCCTCAAGGAGGAGTTCCACGGCGCCGTGGTGATGATCTCGCACGATCGGTACCTGCTGGACAACGTGGTCACACGGATCATCGAAGTGGAGCATGGTCGGCTGATCGACTATCCCGGGAACTACGCCGCGTTCCGCGAGATCCGCGCGCAAAGAAGGCTCACGCAGCTCCGCGCGTACGAGAAACAGCAGGACCGGTTCCGATCGGAAGAGGAGTACATCCGGCGCTACAAGGCCGGTCAGCGCGCCAAACAGGCGCAGGGCCGCCTTTCGCGGCTGGAGCGCGAGAAATCCGAATCGGCGCTCGAGCGCCCCATGGAACTCGACACGCTGCGGCTCGAACTGCCCAAGGCGGAACGCACGGGCGACATCGTGATCTCCGCGCGCGGCATCTCCAAGGCCTACGCGCTCGCGGACGGATCGATCAGGAAGCTCTTTTCCGACCTTGACATCGTGATCGGGCGCGGCGAGCGATGGGGCATCATCGGTCCCAACGGCGCGGGCAAGACGACGCTGGTGCGCTGCCTGCTGGGCGAGGTACCGGTGGATCAGGGCGTGGTGCGCCCGGGTTCGAATCTGAAGATCGGGTACTACCGCCAGTCGCACGACCACCTGCGCGCGGATCTGCCCGTGTACCGGTACCTCCAGAAGATCATTCAGGACGACTTCCCAGGCAAGGCATTCTCCGAGCAGCAGGCGCGGAATCTCGCGGGCGCGTTTCTCTTCTCCGGTGATGAGCAGGAAGCGGAACTGGGGAGGCTCTCCGGTGGCGAACGCAGCCGCGCGGTGCTCGCCGGGCTGCTCGCCAGCGGAAAGAACCTGCTCGTGCTCGATGAACCGACGAATCACCTGGACATTCCGTCGGCGGAGCGGCTGGAACAGGCGCTCGCCCTGCCGCGGGAGAGCACGAGCGAGTCCGCGGCCAGCGCGGGCGGGATGTACGAGCACACGCTGATCGTGATCTCGCACGATCGCGCCTTCATCGACGCCACGTGCGACCATCTCGTCGTGCTCGACGGCCGGGGCGGCGCCGAAGTGTTCACCGGCAACTACACGCAGTGGCACGAGCGCGACACGGCCCGGCGCGCCGAGCGCGAGCAGGCGGCGGCCTCGGAGCGTCGCGCACGCGAGGAGCAGGAGAAGAAGCGCCGCGCGGCCGAGGAGGCCGAGCAGAAGCGCCGGGCCGCGCAGCGCGACGGCTCGAAGAATCCGCTTGAACGGCTCAAGACCGAGCAGATCGAGAAACGAATCGAGGAGACCCAGGCGCGGATCAGCGCGATCGATCTCGAACTGGGCAAGCCGGAGGTATGGAAGAACCCCGCGAAGTGCAGCGAACTGGGCGAGGAGCGGTCCAGGCTGGTCTCGGAACTCGAACCGCTGGAGTTCGAGTGGATGCGCCGGGCGGAAACGGCCTCGTGAGCAGCGATCGAACCGCCCGGCCCGGCTGAATCGCCGACAAGCGAGGCTCCTGGGAGGGTACGGCCCGACTCAGGAGCTTCGACCGGCCCTTGCTTCACGCGCGAGGGTCTCGAACGTTCCCAGCGCTTCGGGGGAGTTTGCGGGGACGTCCGGGTCGCACATCCGCTGGACGTACGTGCCGTCGCTCATCAAGTCCCACGCGTTGCGGCGGTCGGCCTGCATCACGTCGAGAATGCGCTTGAGTCTGCGGCGAGCCTCCGGGTCGCCGATCGGGACCACGACCTCGATGCGATCGTTGAGGTTGCGATACATCCAGTCGGCCGAGCCGATGAACCAGTCGCCGTCGAGCGGGTTCTCCTTGCCGGCGCCGAAGTAGTAGATCCGCGAGTGCTCGAGGAACCGGCCGACCACGGAAATGACCCGGATGTTGTCCGAGAGGCCCGGCACGCCCGGCTTGAGGCAGCAGAAGCCGCGCACGATCAGCACGATGCGCACGCCAGCCTGCGACGCCTCGTAGAGCTTGCGGGTGATCTTGAGGTCTTCGAGCGAGTTGAGCTTGGCGATGATCCGCCCGCGTCCGCCGGCACGCGCGATGTCCCGCTCGCGCTCGATGAGGCGCGTGAAGCGCTGGCGCATGGTGAATGGCGCGACGAGCAGCCGCTGATACTCCTGGAACTGCGAGAACCCGGTGAGGCAGTTGAAGAGGTGGACCACGTCCTCGGTGATCAGCGGGTCGCAGGTCAGGATGCCGCAGTCGGTGTACATCTGCGCCGTGGTGGGGTTGTAGTTGCCCGTCCCGAGGTGGACGTAGCAGCGCGGGCCGTCGGCCTCGCGGCGCACGACGAGCGAGCACTTGCAGTGCGTTTTGAGGCCCACGACTCCGTAGGAGACATGCACGCCCGCTTTTTCAAGCTGATGGGCGAAGCGCACGTTGCGCTCCTCATCGAACCTGGCGCGCAGCTCGACCAGACACGAGACCGACTTGCCCTCCTCGGACGCGCGGATCAAGGACTTCACGAAGGGCGAATCGCGGCTGGTGCGGTAGATCGTCTGCTTGATCGCCAGCACGTCCGGATCCCGGGCCGCGACCGCGATGAACTTCTCCACGCTCGCCCCGAACGACTCGTACGGGTGGTGCAGAAACACGTCGCGTTCGCGGATGATGGAGAAGATGTCGCGGCTTTCGTCGGCCAGTCGCGGCGGCGTGACGGCCACGAAGGGCTTTTCCTTCAGGTCCGGGCGCGGCAGGTCGGCGATCATGAACATCGAGGTGTAGTCGAGCGGCCCGGCCCGTTCGTACACATCCTCCTCGTCGAGCTTCAGAGGCTTCATCAGGAGAGCGAGCGCCTCATCGCTGGGGCGCGGGCTGACCGCCAGGCGGACCGCCTCGGCGAAGCGCCGGAGCTTGAGGTCTTCCTCGACGGATTCCAGCACATCCTCCGTTTCATCGGCATCGTCGCGCTCGATGCCCGCGCCGCGGGTGAGCCGGAAGGGAAAGACCTCGTGAAGCTGCATGCCCGGGAAGAGCGTGTGGATATTGCCGTGGATCAGGTCCTGCATCGAGATGAAGAAGTCCGCCGGCACGTCTCCGCCCGGAGCGCCGCGCCCGGACCGCGCGGGCTGCTCGCCAGGCGGCACGCGCACGAACCCCGGCAGGAACGGGGGCATCTTCAGCCGGGCGAACTTGCGCTCGTCGGAACCCGGCTCGCTCAGGATCACGCCGAGATTGTTCGAGAGATTGGAGATGAAGGGGAACGGGCGTGCCGCGTCCACAGCAAGCGGGGTCAGCACGGGGAAGACATGGACCCGGAACCATTCGTCGGCGAAGAGCTGCTGCTCCACCGTCAGTTCGTTGTAGCGCAGGAGGCAGATGCCGGCATCCCTCAGCGCCGGCTGAATCTTCTCGAGATAGATGCGGTCCTGTTCCTGAAGCATGTCGCGCACTTCGCGCCGGATCGCGCGCAGCTGATCCTGCACGGTCATGCCGTCCGGGCTGGTCACTTCGGGCCCGGCGGCTTCGCGGCTGCGGAGCAGCGCGACGCGCTTCATGAAGAACTCGTCGAGGTTCGACGTGAAGATGCCCAGAAACTTGACGCGCTCCAGCAGGGGAAGGCGCTCGTCCGCCGCCTGCGCCAACACGCGCCGGTTGAAGCGCAGCCATGAGATATCGCGGTTGAACAGCCACTCCCGCGGGTGCAGCGAGGCCAGATCGACCGCGCCCGGCTTCAGGCCGCCGCTCTCACCGATGTGTCGTTCCAGCGTGCTCATGACCCATGCGCCCGCCCGGGGCGCAACATCGGGAAACTATCGACCGGGAATCGTGGCCGGATAACGAGTTGGCGGCGTCTTCCCGGCGCGGCGCCGACCTCCGACGAACGAGCCGGACTATACGCACGCTGCAACGCTTCCGAACCCTAACCGAATCCGTTCGGTGCATTCGGATTCAGCGCAGAACCTCATCCGCCGCTCCGACCATCGCACTCCATGCGTCGCGGACGTGCGCCTCCCGGGTCGCCGGCCCGCCCACGGCGACACGGATCAGGAAGCGTTCGACGCCGCCGACCGTCACGACGGTATGGGTCAGCAGCATCGCGCCGGACTCGTTCAACCGATCGAGCAGCCGCCGGGTCGGTGCGTCGCCGGCGCGCAGGCGCATGCAGAACAGGCCGAGGCTTCGCGGCAGCGGCACTTCGAACCGCTCGTCGCTCCGCACCAGGGACTCGAACAGCTCCGCCAGCCGCACGCTCTCGCGGATGTGCGAGCGCAATCCATCCGTCCCGTAGTGCCTGATGACGAACCAGAGTTTCAGCGCGCGGAAGCGCCGGCCGAGCGGAATCTGCCAGTCGCGATAGTCGATCACGGCGCCGCTTTCGGTAGCAGGGTTGCGAAGGTACTCGGGTGTGACCGAGAGCGCTTCGACGAGCGCGTTGCGGTCGCGCACCCAGAACGCCGAGCAGTCGAAGTTCGTCAGCAGCCACTTGTGCGGGTTGAAGTTGAAGGAATCGGCGGACCCGACGCCGTCGATGATGCCGCGATGCTCGGGGCAGATGCACGCGGCGCCGGCGTAGGCCGCATCGACATGCAGCCACGCGTCGAACCTTCGGGCGACCTCGCCGATTGCGCGCAGGGGATCCACCGCTCCGGTTGAAGTCGTGCCGACGGTCGCGCACACGAAGGCGGGCGCTCTGCCCGCGGCCGCGTCCGCCGCCATCGCCTGCGCGAGCGCATCTGTGCGCATGGCAAGTTTGTCATCGACCTCGATGATCCGAAGATGGTCGCGCCCGATGCCGCAGACCATCGCTGCTTTGACCACGGAGGAGTGCGCCTGCGAGGATGCGTACGCCGTGCACACCGCGCCGGGGCGGCGACGCAGCGCGCGATGTCTCGCGGCCACCATCGCCGTCAGCACGGCTTCGCTGGCCGTGCCGTGAATTACGCCGCCGCCGCGGCCGCTCCGGAAGAGAAACTCCTCCGGCAGGCCGATCATCTCGCCGAGCCAGTCGAGCACACGGGTTTCGACTTCCGTCATCGCCGGACTGGTCGCCCACAGAAAACCGTTGACGCACAGCCCGGTGGAGAGAAGATCGCCGAGTATCGCGGGGAAGGATCCCGTGGCCGGGAAGTAGCCGAAGAACGAGGGGTGCTGCCAGTGCGTCAGTCCGGGCATGACCACGCGCTCGATGTCCGCGCGGATTGCGTCCCAGGATTCGGCGTGCTGCGGCGGGTGGTGCGGCATCCGCGCCGCGATATCGCCCGGGCGCACCTGAGCCGAAACCGGCAGCGTCTCGACGCGCCGCGAGAGATAGTCGGCGATGAAATCGATGAGTTCATGCCCCGCGCGGCGGAACTCATCGGGGGTCATGTGGTGCACTTCCGTCATGCCGTTCAGGGGTACTCCTCCGCGACGTGGCCCGACCGGTGATATCGGTCCTCCGGTCGTTTCGTCGGTATCCTCGGACAGAGGCGGCAGAGCTGCTCAATCGCCCAGCTTCTCCAGTTCGCGCTCGACGGCGCGGACGATCGCGCCGACATGATCGCTGCCGAAGTCGAAGGGCAACCCGGCCGCGTGGAACAGCTCGGGCAAGGGACGCGATCCGCCGAGCGACAGCGCCCGCCTGTAACGCGCGAGGGCGGAGGCGTGGCCGTGCTCGACCGCGTGCATCCACAGGCCCAGCGCCCCGAGCTGCGCGATGGCGTACTCGATGTAGTAGAACGGGTTGGAGAAGAGGTGAATCTGGCGTTGCCACTGCCAGGCCCTGGCATCGCGGAGAAGATCGTCGCCGTCCCAGTTCAGATTCGCGCCGAAGCGCGCATCCAGTCCGAGCCAGAAGGTGCGGCGCTCGGTGCGCGAGTGGCGCGGGTTCGTGTACACCCACTGCTGGAACGCGTCGATGGTCGCCATCCACGTGAGATACGACACGCTGCGTTCGATGTGCTCCCGGACCGCGCGCCGGCAGTCCTCCGGCGACGGATAAAAGACATTCCACCACGGCATCGAGAGCAGCTCCATGCTCATCGAGGCGACCTCCGCGAACTCGATGGGCGCCGTGCGATAAGCCAGCAGCGGCTCATCGCGGCAGAGCATGGAGTGAAACGCGTGTCCTGCCTCATGCACCATCGTCTCCACGTCGCTGTGCACTCCGGCCGCGTTCATGAAGATGAAGGGTCTGCGGGAGAAGTCGCGCATGTACTGGTATCCGCCGAAGCTCTTGCCCTTTCGGCTGTCGAGATCGAGGCACTCACCGGGCGCGCCGTTGTCTCCGAGCTGCGCGAACATGGCCGCGAGCGAACCCGACCCGTTGCTCGCAGGCCCGGCTTTCTCCATCTCCAGGAACAGGCGGCGGGACTTGCGCACGAGATCGTCTCCGCCCTCGAAGGGGCGCAGCGGCGGTCGAGCCTGCTCATCCACCGCCATGTCCCACGGGCGAAGCGACTCCAGCCCCATTCTCCGTCGGCGGCGTTCATCGATCCGGCGCTTGAAGGGAACCACGTGCTCCTCGACGGCCGCGTGGAACGCCATGCAGTCGCGGGGCGAGTAGTCGAACCTTCCGTAGCGGCGGTGCTGATAGTCGCGGAAGTCTGGGAAGCCCGCGTTGCGCGCGATGCGGTCGCGCAGGACCAGCATGTCGTCGAAGATCGACTCGATGGCTTCACGGTCGCGCAGGCGCCGCTGCCAGATGCCGCGCCAGGCCCGCTCCCGAAGGCTTCGATCCGGCTCCTCGAGGAACCGCGCCATCTGTGCCAGGGTGCGCGTCGCGCCCTCGAACTCGACGGTCATCTCGCTGCAGAGCTGGTTGAACCTGAGATTGAGCTTCTCCACCTCGGTTTCCAGCGGCACGTTCTCCGCGCGGAACATCTCGACTTCCAGGCGCGTGTTGCGCTCCAGCACTTCATGACGGGAGCGATCCAGCTCCGCGGCGAATCGGCGGTACAGGTCCACCTGCCGCCGGTCCAGCTCGAACGCCAAAGGCTTGAGCTTCGGCGCCACATCATCGAGATACTTCGTCCAGGCGGCGTTGACCGCCGCATCATCCGTGCGGCAGGTCATGGCGATATACAGGTTGGCGCGGGCTTCGGCGCAGGCCGCGTCGAAATCGCTGCGATCGATCAGCCATCGCTCGAACTCGCGCGCCGAGCCGACCTTTCGCTGGAGCAGCGCCCGGCCCAGCGGCTCGATGCGCTCCCACTTGGCGCCGTCAAATCCGGCGGGAACGAAACCCGCCACTTCGCCGGTATGGACTGCCTGAGCGCTGCCCGCCATGCTTGAACCCCTTGGATAAGCCGTTTCGGCGCATCATAGGGGCGGGACGAACATCGCTCACTTTTCCCGCGCGTCCGGCGATGCACCTTCGCCGCTGTCCGCCGGCGACCGCACCGACGCAACCGCACGAAGTTCGGCATCGCGCGCGTTCAACCAATCGGGCGTGCACGCCGTATACAGCCCGATAGCCGGTGACTCCTGCACCAGCCGGCGCGCTTCCTCCAGAAGCGCGCGGACACGGGCGATCTGCCTGTCCCGCTCCTGCGCATCCGGCGCCGCGGCCGCATGCTGCATCGCCATCTCGACGTGCGGAAGCAGCACGACGACCCGCTCCAGCGCCGCGGCCATGCGATCGCGGCAGGCCCGCTGATCGTCCGCGGCCGCCTGCCCCACGCGCACCCAGCGCACGGCGCCCAGCTCCTGCCCGTCGGACCCGCGTTCGGTCTGATCGATCAGTCGCAGCAGCTCTTCGAGATCATCCGCGGTGCCCCTGGAGACGCCAAGCTCGGCCGCATCACGCGAAGTCAGCGCGAGCACTTCTCCGGCAGGGTTCACGATGCGCGCCCCCAGCAGATCCATGCGCCACGAGAGCCTGCCGTCGGCTGCGACATCGACGGAGAGCGGCGTCGGCGTCTGCATCGCCCGGACCACCAGCGGTTCGACGCCGCCGCGGCGCGCGACTTCCTCTCCGACCTTGAGCGCGGTCGCAAGGTCCTCGCCCGTGACGGCGGAGTCCGAGTCCCGGGAGCGCACGACGGTCACGGCTCCGCCGATTACCGCGTCCGATGTCATGTAGCGTTCTTCGGCCGCGAGCGCGACCAGAGCCGCCGCGGACCACGCCTGCCTGACCCAGACGACGACTCTCCCCCGCTCCTGCAACTGCGCGATGAGGTCGGCCAGCGGCGCGACTTCGCGCAGCGCGCCGCCGAGCGAATCCACGCAGAGGATCAGCACGTGCGGCCATTGAGCCTCGGGAATAAGCGCGAGCGACGAGCGAAGCCGGTCGGCGCTGATGTGCAGCCCGATCACGTCCGCCCGCGCGCCGTCGTCTCCCGCCCGCCCGCCCAGTTCGATGAGCGCGAATCGCCGCTCGGTCGCCGCGGATTCCGGCACGCCCACCCCTTCAACGGCGCCGCCGCCCGCAGGATCGCGCGGCTCGCCGGGACCTCGATCGCAGCCGCCGGACAACAGGGAGAGCGCGAGCACGGCGGCGGGCATCGCCCGCACCGGGCTTCTCACCCGCTGCACGCGCTTGAGTGACCGGCAGATCATGCGATCGCAGAAACCGTACGTGAAAAAAGCCCGGAACACATGTCCCGGGCCGTGGCTGCATTCACCGAGAACCTGAGAGACGCTCTACGCGTTCGGATTGGCCATCTTCCTGAGCTGCTCGTCCATTTCATCGAACCACTCGGGCGTGAACTGCGAGTACTCCTTGAGCGAAGGGGCCGCCTCGACCAGAGAGCGCATCTGCTTGAGGTACTGACGTGCACGACCGATCTGCCTGCCCCGCTCCTTCTCGTCGGGCGCGTTGCCGGCGTACTCCAGTGCGATCTGGAGCTTGTTCCACAGCTCTCCGAGTCGCGCCTCGGCGGTCTTGACGCCGTTGCGATACTCGCGCTGAAGTTCATCCGCGGCCATGCCGACTTCCACCCACTCCGCGCACCCGAGCGCCTTGGCCAGCTCGTCCTTGGTTTCGGCGATGGCCTTGGCGACCTTGTACTTCACGGCATCTGTGGACCGGAGCGTGAGCACTTCATCGCCGGGATTGACCAGGTACTGCCCCTTGGTGCTCTGATACCACGTGACATTTCCATCTTCATCGATGTCGCACGAAAGAGGCGTGCGGATCTGCATGGCGCGCATGACCTGCGGGTCGTGACCGCCGCGCTTGGAGATCTGCTCCATCTGGTACAGCACCATCTCGAGATCCAGGTCCTTCGCGGCGACGGCCCTGCCCTGCATCGAGAACATGGTGCAGGCGCCGATCTCGCTGGATTCCATCATGTAGATTTCGTTGCACGTCCAGGCGGTCATCGCCGCGGCCGAAATCGCGGAGTTGATCCACGCCACGGTGCGATACTTGGGCTTGATCTCCTTTTCAATCACGTCCGAGAGCTTCTGCACCTCGTTGGCGTATCCGCCGCCGGAGTTGATCCACAGCACGACGATGTGCGGGCGCTCGTTCTCGGGAAGGTCGTTGAGCACCTTCATGGAGTTGCGAAGCATGGTCGCGTTGATGTAGGTGCCCACCATGTCGCTCGGAGGCTCGCCCAGGGTAATGAACGCGATGCGCGTCGCGCCGTCGGGAATCTCGACCTCGCTCCTGGACGCGGCCCCGGAAGCGGCCGCGCCCGCGGCACCGGCCGCCGCCGCGCTCGCCGCGCCGCCCGCCGAATCCGCGTTCGTGTCCTCCGGCTGGTCGCTTTCGATCTTGAGGATCTCCGCGCGATCGAAAAGCTCTTCCTTCTCGATACCTCCGATCAGGACCGCGAAGTAGACGTACGTGTCGGTCTGCTTGACAACCCGACCTTCGAGGACGCGGCCATCCTTGAGGTGGAGCTTGTCGGCAAAGGCCGGAGTGGCCATGAGGACGACGGACAGCGCCGCAACCATCCACGCCGCAAAGTGCCTCTTCAATCGCTTCATCGAATGCCTCGCTCCTGGATCATCGTTCACGATCCGTCGCCATGCGCCATCCCGGCGCCCGCGTGTGCCGCTCAACCACCGAACCCGCCTCCGCCGCCGCCACCACCCCCGCCGCCACCGCCGCCGCCCTCATTGCTGGGTCGGCGCGACCGCTTGTTGATGAGGGTGTCCCGTTCCTGCTCCTGCCGGAGGGCCTCGATCATGATGTCGATCTCGGCACGCCAGCTTCCGGTGGGATCGAAGACCTCCTCGTACCGTGCGACGATGGCGCGGATCTGCTTGAGGATGGTCATCTTCTTGCCGCGACGCTCGCGGCGCTGGTCGAAGTCGCCCGTGACCTCGATCTCGCCGTACTCCCGCCAGAGCTTGCCGAGGGGATTCTGCGGCGTCTCGCGCCGGTTGATCTTCTTGAAGGCGTCGGCGATCTGCGACCGCCAGTCCGCAAGGATGGCGTCGCCCTCGAAGCCGTGCTTCTCCTTGTCCACCACGATGTAGTTCCGGCCCACGCCGAGCTTGGCGGCCAGTTCATCGACCGTGTCCACGGTGCCGTCGGAAACCCCGAGCTTCTGCGCCCACTCCTGATCCAGCACCAGCAGATCGTTTCCGAAGAGCTGCTTCTTGTCCTCGTTTTCTCCCTTGCCGTCGTCGGTCAGGATTTCCCAACCGGGGCCATCCTCCGGCCTCGGCTCGCGTTCGAGATACTCCGGTTGTCCGCCGACGAGGCGCACGGCGAGCCAGTACTTGCCGCGGGCCATCGCGGGGACCAGCCGCGGCTCGTACTTGCCCTTGATCAGGAAGCCCTCCATGTGGCGAAGGCGCAGGGAGATCTGCTTCTCATCGACGACGTCATCGCCGATGTCGAAGTCATCCATGTCGGACGTGAAGCCCATGCGCCCTTCGGACGTGAAGTACATCTCCGGGCTGGCGAAGGGCAGGATGGCGCCGCCGTCGAATGCCCGCTCGATCCAGAACACGATGCGCCGGTTCTTCTCCGTCAGTTCGTGGAACAGGGTGTCGCCGAGTTCGAACTCCGCTTCGAGGGCGGCGTTGAAGTCGCCCGGTGACGGCGCGGTGTTCATCTTGATCACGATGATGTGCTGGTCGCGAACGCTGGGGTCCACCACGTAGCGGGCGCGCTCATCGGGAGTGTTTCGCTCGATGACGTCTCCGAAGACCTCATCCGCGTTCTTGAACATCTCCTTGAGCGGCGTCTTGGTGAAGTCCCAGCCCACCCGCCCGTTCAGTTCCACGATGTACAGCTTGGCGCCCTCTTCCGTGCCCGTCTTGGGCAGGTGGGATTCGCGCTCTTCGTCCTGCTTCTTCTTCCGGGAGGATGAAACCGTTCCCTCCGGCTTCTTGTCCACGGCGGCGGCCGCTTCCTCGGCCTTGACGTTGCGCTTGATCTCCAGAATCTCGGACTTCGCGTAGGTGGCCGGCGCGGAGATGCCCGCGACGATCACCTTGATCTTCACGTGCGTATCCGTCTCTTCGAGGATGATCCCGTCGATCACCCTTCCGTTCTGAAGGATGAGCTGGTCGAGCGTTTCGGGCTGCTTGGCCGGCGCGTCGGACTTCTCCTCGGGCCGCGCATAGGCGGGCGATGAAGCCAACCACGTGGACGTTCCCAGGGTCATCATCAGAAGCGCCGCGCCGATCCACGTTGTGTTCTTCGCCATGATGTATCACCTCGCCGCGGGGCCGCGGCAGCGTTGGCGGCCGGCGCGACGCATGGGCGTCCGCCTTGCGCCAGATCCAGCCCACTTCCCAGCACCGTGCCGGGCCGCTCGGCCCTGGTACGACGAAGCCTGACTTCCGCGCCGGAGCATCCCGGCGCAACCACACCCTTCCCCCGTCTCTTCACCTTACTCATCGAACAGTATACGGGTTGCGGTTGTTCCTTCGAGCACCAAAACCCGCCCGCAATCTCCAATTCCGCGCGATTCGGCACTTACCGATCGAAGACCTTACTCACCCGATTTCATCCAGGCGCGGACCAGTTCGATCCCGGCCCGACGGTCGGTCAGCTTGCCTTCCAGTTGAAGGTCATACAGGCGGTCGAGCCACCGTCCGAAGTTCGGCCCCGGATCAAGCCCCGCCGCCAGAAGGTCATCACCGCTCACCACGGGATCGGGACGCAGCCCCCCCGCGCGGCAGCCATCTCTTCCACCTCCCCACTGACCAAACGGGCCACGTCCGTCGACCAGATTCGGCAGACTTCAATCGCCGGGCTGAACTCCCGGCGCGCAGCCAGCCGCTTCCGCCCCGCGATGCCCAGTCCCTGCCAGCGCAGGATCACGTCGGTCAGGCACTCCAGGATGCCGGCCAGCTCATCGCGTTCGTCGTTGCTCAGGCACAAGGCGCGCCGGTAGCGGCGAACGATGCCCTCGCGCTGTGCATTGAGGCGGTGCGCCAGCGGTTGCAGATCGAACGGTCCGGGGGCTTTGTCGGCTCCGTTCCCCTCCGCTCCCAGCCGGAACTCTTCCCGGCATGCCGCCCATGCCGCGAGCGCTGCGCCGAACGGCGCATCGGGCGGCAATCGGCCCACGCGATCGACCATCGCTCCTTCCAGCGACTCCTCCTCGAGAACGGGGCCATCCAATCCCAACCGATGCAGCAGCTCGAGCGCCCTGCCGCGGCCTTCGCCGGCGAGCATCCGGCGTACTTCCTCTCCGATCCGTTCGCGGCTCACGCCGCTGAGCTGGCGGGCGTGCCGCCGAACGGCGTCCGCGGTCGCCGGATCGATGGTGAAGCCGAGCCTGGAGGCGATCCGCGCCGCACGGAGCGCGCGGAGGTGATCCTCCGCCAGCCGGGCGTCGGGATCGCCGACTGCTCTGAGCACGCGCCTGTGTAGATCCTCCACGCCGCCGACGTAATCAATGACTCTGCCGCGCTCATGCTCGCGCTTGTCGAGCGGGTCGATGAAGAGCGCATTGACGGTGAAATCGCGCCGAAAGGCATCCGACCGGGCGTCGCAGAAGGAGACCGCGTCCGGGCGTCGTTTGTCGCTGTAGCCGTGTTCGCGCCGGAACGTCGCAACTTCGACCACGATCCCGTTGCCGGCGTCATCCTTGGCGCGCGATCGCGGCACGGAGACGAGCATGACGCCGAACGACTTGCCGACCGCGCGCGTACGCGCAAAGAGCCGCTCGATGACATCGGGCCGCGCGTCCGTCGCGACGTCGTAGTCCTTCGGGCGCAGCCCGAGAAGTTCGTCGCGTACGCACCCGCCCGCGAAGTATGCCACGTGTCCGGCTTCGCTCAGCGTGCGAACGATCCATTCCGCGGCTGATCGCTTGTCTCCGCCGTCCCCATGCATGACGCAAGTGTACGGCGTACTGTGACACGGATGGTCCCGCCCTCCGATCAAAGCCCGGCAGCGCCCGCCCGGCGAACGTCGCGGAGCCTGAAGTGGATCGCCGTTGCCGTCTGGCTGGCGATGCTGATCGGGCTGTACATCGTGATCGTCCGACTCAAGCTCGGAGGGCCCGAGGCGATCCGAGACGGCCGCAAGGCGTCCGCGCCGGCGGCGGTTCCCTGATCGGAACTCTTAGGAATCGGCGCGCTGGTCGAGCAGGCGCGCCAGGCGCGTGCGGACTCCGACCGTCAGTTCGATGAGCCAGGCGCCGATCGCCGCGGCCGCGACAACCTCATGACCCACGAGTCCGGCCCCGTGCAGAAGCAGCGCGAGGATGATCTGCATCGATCCGCTCCCGCCGTTGACGATCTGTGCCGACCAGAGCCAGCTCGCGCGGGCCGGTTCACTCCCGTTGCGCTTCAGAAACCGATGCGCGATCGCACCGGCAAGCCAGCGCCCGTCCGACGACCAGAACACCGCGATGAACATCGCGATCCAGAACGCCGGCGCCGAGGAGATCGTCTGCGGCTCGATCGTCGCGCCCGCCAGCGCAAGCATCGACGGCAGCGTGATGGTGAAGAGAATCCCCCGAGCGGCGCGCCGCAGCGCTCGAAGATGCCGGTGCGAAACTCCCAGCACGACCATGAACCCGAGGAAGGTTCCGGCTCCGGTCATGGTCATCGCGAGCGACCAGCCCAGCAGCAGCGCAAGCGACAGCGCGACGACGGCGGCCATGCCCGAGGCGGCGAGGGCCGTGGCGCGCATCACCGCCGCCGCGCCCGGCACGCCGAACACCAGGCCCCACGCCAGACTTCCCTTCCACCCGACGCCCCCGACGAACGCCGGCAGAACGACGGCGGGGACCGCGGCGACGAGCAGCAATCCGATCCCGGCGAGCAGGGGCCGGCCGCCCTGGCGCACCAGCTCGCGCGCGACGCGTCGCCAGTGCGCGCTTGTCGCTGGGAGCACCAGCAACCCGGCCAAGGCGGCGTGTATCCCCGCGATCGCGCCCAGAACAAGGTCCAGCCGCTGCCGATGATGACGGCGAGCATCATCGCGCGCCCGGATCAGCGGTTCGCGTTCGCGCACATGGGCCTGCTCCAGCTCGACGACCGCGTCTTCGGTCACGCCGGAAGCCTGCAGCGCGGCGCGGTCGGCGCGCTGGCGGGCCAGCAGTTCATCGAGCTGCCGCGACTCCGCAGCACCGCCCACGAACACGGCGCGGTGAAACTCGGGGTGCGTGCGCCCGAGCACCCCGGGGCCGATCAACAGCGCGGCGGCGATCCCCGCCGCGATGGCCGCGCCCGCCGGGCCGCCCGGAGCGTGGGCCTTGCGCAGGATCAGCGCCAGCAGCGTGCTCGGCGGCAGCACCAGTGCGAGCACGAGAAGCACGGACATCGCCGCGGAATCGAACGCCATGGATCTGCAGTGTACGAACCCGCCTCGCACGGGATAGGACCGGCGGGCGGGAGAGTCGGGCGATGCCGGAAGGCCGCTCCGGCGCGCAGAACGTCCTACCCTTCGCACATGCTGCGTGTGATCTCGGGCCGATTCAAGTCGCGCAAGCTGGAGACGCCGGAAGGAGCGGAGAAGACACGCCCGCTTCCCGACCGCGTGCGTGTTTCGCTCTTCAACATGCTCAACGGCCACTTCGAGGGGCAGACGTTCTTCGATGTCTTCGCGGGAAGCGGCTCGTTCGGCCTGGAGGCTCTGTCGCGCGGCGCGGACCGCTGTGTCTTCATCGAGCGCGACCGCGAGGTGGCCGCGGTTCTGCGCCGCAACATTGCATCGCTCGGCGCGGCCGACCGCTGCGAAGTCTTTCTCGGCGATGCGCTGGGACCGGCGGCGCTGTCGAGGTGTCCGCGCCCGGTGCACGTGATCCTCTTCGACCCGCCCTACCCGATGATGGAAGACCCCTCCCAGCGGCGCCGAGTCTTCGATCAGTTTTCGCGCTGCATCGAGCTTCTGGACGAGAAGGGCTTCGCCCTCATCCGCACGCCCTGGCCCTTCATCGACCGCGTGGAGAACGCCGACGGCACGGTGAGCCGCGTGGATGTTCCTCTCACCGTTGCGGGCGCGATCGGGCCGGAGACTCATCACTACGGCCACACGGCCATTCACTGGTACATGCGCGCATCGGGCCGATGAATCCCCGGATGAGATTCGGGCGGCTCATCCGGCTCGCGTCTACTTCAGCGACTCCGGCAGTTCGCCGAAGAGCGTTTTCAGCTCCTCGGCCTTGTCTCTCGGCATGACAAGCGTGGCATCGTCGGTGTGCACGACGATGAGATTCTCGCAGCCGAGCATCGCGACGAAGTGATGCTTCGACTCGTTGGCCACCATCGAGTTGCGGCACTTGGCGAACAGGCCGGGACCGGTGGAACGGTTGCCGTCGGCGTCCGCCTCGAGCGTTTCGGCGTAGCTCGGCCAGGAGCCGACATCCAGCCACTTGAGGTCCATGATGACCGTGACGATTTTGATGCTGCCCGAAGCGTTGGTGGTGCCGGCGGTGCGGGACTGCTCGCGCGACGCCGGCTCCATGATCGCGTAGTCCACGCTGATCTTGGGGAGCGTCGGATACACCTCGCGGAGCACCTCCTGCTGCCGGGGCGTGCCCCAGGCATCGGCGATCTTCATCAGCCCGCCGTGGGATTCGGGCTTGTAGCGCCGCAGGCAGTTGAGAAACGTGTCGGCGCTCCAGACGAACATGCCGCTGTTCCAGCCGAACGCGCCCGATTCCAAGTATGCCTGCGCCCGCTGGAGATTCGGCTTCTCCACGAAACGTTCGACGCGGAAGGCGGTGTTGGCGAAACCCGGCACGGGCGTGCCGCGCTCCACGTAGCCGTAGCCCGTCGCCGGGTACGTCGGCTTGATCGAAAACGTGACCAGGCGCAGCGGGTCTTCCTCGACCAGCCGGAACCCCGTGTCCATGCACTTCTGGAACTTCTCCACGGGTTCGATGAGATGGTCGGCCGTGAGCACGGCAAAGATCGCCCGCGGGTCGAGCTTGTGCAGCACCGCGGCGGCGAAGCCGACGGCGTTCACCGTGTCCCGGCCCGCAGGCTCGCCCAGAATGCGGTCATTCGAGAACTCCGGCATCGACGCCCGGATCGCCTCGCGATACGCCTCGCCGGTGCAGATGAACCGGTGTTCCCTGGGAACGAGTCCTTCCAGCCGCTCCGCCGCCAGGCCGAGCAGCGACACCGGTTTGCCGTTGCGATGGATGAACGGGATGAGCTGCTTGGGACGATCCGCGCGGCTCATCGGCCACAGGCGCGTGCCCGCGCCGCCCGCCATGATCATCGCGTATCGATGGTTCGAACTCGCCGACTTGGTCGCCACGGAAGGAATCTCGCGCCGGGGTTGATGAGGATGGGAAATGGAAGCTTACGGCCGCAGAGCAAACGCCGCAGCGAGGATTTCATCGGGCGTTCGCCGGCCCGGGTTCGCGACGCGGACTCTGCGAACCAGCACTTCCGCCTCCGAGCGCGACTGACCGAGGCGCACCAGCGCGGCGACCGCCTGCTGCTCGGCCTCGCCCGCCGCTCCTTCCTCCGGCGACGCCCCGCCCCGCGCCGGGGGGACGCCCAGCCCGAGGAAGGCCTCCACCTTGCCGTGCAGTTCGGCGACCATCGTCTCGGCGAGGCGCTTGCCGATCTCCGGAAGCCTCTGCAGGGCGCGCGTGTCTCTTTCGGAAACGGCGGCGGCAATCTCGCCGATGGGAGCGGACATCGCCTTCAGCGCCTTGCGTGTGCCGACGCCCTTGACGGTCGTGAACAGCTCGAAGAATCGCCGCTCCTCCAGCGACGAGAAACCGATCAGGCGCGGCACGAAAGCAGAACCTTGGCCCACCGGCTCGAGATGCTGCAACGTGTGCAACGTGACCACCTCCCCGAGGCGGGCCGCGAGCGACTCGGCAATGAACGCGGGCACGAGCACCTCGAACGCCATGGGGCAATGCAGGCCCGCGACGCCGTCCGTCGGAGCCTGCGTCGGCGCGATCACCGCGACGTTGTTCTCAAGGCGTTCGAGGAGGCCGGTGATTCGGGCAAGCACGGCATCTTCTCCTTCGCTCAGGCTACATTCCGCCGCGCCGGCGCACACGGACGCCCTCGGGGTACACCCATGCGCCGTTCACGGCGCGGGGCTGCATCTCGTTGAGGGGCCACCCCGTTTCGCGCCGGAATCGCTCGCGCAGGTCGGCGGCGATGCCCTGCGCATCCAGCGTGGAGTCGCGGTAGTCGAGGGCCGGTAGAAACCGGACCCGAGCCCGGCTTCTCGTCCACAGAGACGCCCATGCAGGATCGACCTGCGGCGTGCCTTCGATCACCACGGGCACGACGATCGGCTGAGCCGCTTTGATCACCAGACCGACCCCCGGCAGGAATGGAAGGAGCTGTCGCTCCGGTCGCTCGATGTGACCTTCCGGAAACAGTCCCAGCGCCTGCGGCGGCCCACCGGGCTGCGGATGTCGTCGCAGGTGCCGGATCGCTTCGCGCAGCCCCCCCGCCTCTCCCTTCATCCGATCGACGAAGATCAGCCGCCCGAAATCCCACAGCCAATCGAGCTTGCCGTCTTGGCCGCGCATGTCCAAGGCCATCACCCAGCGCACCTCGTAGGGCACGGCCGCCTGGATGAGGAGCGGGTCGGCGCCGGAGGTGTGATTGGCGACGAAGAGGACGGGCCGCGGCTCCGGGGACCGGCGCGGGGGGATGTTCGCGGCGCCTTCCACGCGCAGGCGATGGAAGCACCGTGCGTAGGCGCGAATAACCCAGTACGCCGCGTTCGCCTCGAACTCCCCGCCCCTGATCCCGGGGCGCAGAAGCGACCTGGACCACAATGCAAGAGCGCCCCAGCACGAAATGCATACTGCGATCACAGCCCAGGGAATCACGACCCGATGTTAGCGACGGCCGGCAGCGCGGCAGCGCCTTCGTCCGTGTTCGAGACGGGGACGGGCGGCGTCGTACACTGCGCCGAGCGGAGGCAACATCATGGCGCTGAAGGGACCAGTGGTCGGGATCGATCTCGGCGGCACGAACATGCAGATCGGCGTCGTGACGCCGGAGCACAAGATCACGGGCCGGGCCAAGAAAAAGACACGCGCGGACAAGGGCGCGGATGCTGTGCTCGACCGCCTCGCGGAAGGCGTGGACGAAGCGTGCGACCAGGCCGGCATCGCGCTGAACCAGGTCGCCGCGATCGGCATCGGCGCGCCCGGCGCGATCGATCACGAACGCGGCATCGTGATGGAGGCGCCGAACCTCCGCTGGAACGACTACCCCCTCGCCAAGACGCTCTCCGCGCGCCTGGGCGGCAAGCCCGTGGTGCTGGACAACGACGTCAATGTCGCAGTCTTCGGCGAGAACCGGCTGGGAGTCGGCGGCAACGCCTCCGATGTGCTCGGCGTCTGGGTCGGCACCGGCATCGGCGGCGGCCTGATCTTGAACGGCGAGCTGTACCACGGGTTCTTCGGCACCGCGGGCGAGATCGGGCACACCCACCTCTTTCCCTGGGCGCCTCTGGGCATGACCAAGCTGGAGGAATGCTGCTCGCGCAAGTACCTGATGGACCGGCTCGCACGGCTCATCCGCGCCAATCACGAGTCCATCCTTCCCGAACTCACCGACAAGCCGCTCGAAGAGGCCGGCGCTTCCACCCTCGCCGAGGCGTACTCGAAGGAAGACGCCCTGACCGTGCGCGTCGTGAATGAAGCCGCGGAACTGCTGGGCATTGTCATCGCGAACTTCGTCACGGTCCTGAGCCTGCCCCTGGTCATTCTCGGCGGCGGGTTGACGGAAGCCATGGGCGACCACTTCGTCGATCTCGTGCAGGATTCGGTCCGGCGCCACGTCTTCCCCGATCGGTGCAGGAAGGTGAAGATCGTCGAGACCAAGCTCGCCGACAACGCCGGCCTGCTCGGCGCCGCGCTGCTGGCCCGCGAACGGCTGAGCTGACCGGCCTTCCCGCAGGTGATCGAACGCCTGTACTTCCCCGCCGGCGCCGGAGCCGCTACCGTCCAAGCGCCCGGCGTCGCGACGATCGCGACGCCCAAGGGCGAACGGGAAGGTTCTGGTCTTGCCCGAACTTCTGAACCGACTTCTGGACCTGGACACGCTCCGCCTCGGTGAAGAGGCGGTTCGGTTCGGCTTTGAGCGTCCCCTGCCGCCCTGGGGCTGGGCGCTGGTCGGACTGGCGGCCAGCGCGATCGCCTTCTGGAGCTACTGGCGGCTGATCGGCGCGCGGTGGGGACGGACGTTGCTCGCGACGACACGGGCCATGCTCCTGGTGCTGCTGGCCGTGCTCATCGCGGGACCGCGCCTTGTGCGACAGACCGAATCGGTGGAGCGCGACTGGCTCCTGGTGCTGGCGGACCGATCGCTCTCGATGACGATCGCCGACACCCGCGATGCGCAGAGCGCCGCGCGCATCACGCGAGACCAGCAACTGCGCAACGCGCTGCGCGCCACCGGCGACATGTGGCGGGAACTTGCCACCGACCGCACCGTGATGTGGCTCGGGTTCGATGCGGGCGTCTACGACCTGGCAGCGTCGGAACCCGGCGATGCGCCGAGCGACGATGCCGGCACTCCGGAGCTGAAAGCCGCCGCGGTTCCGCAGCTCTCGGCGCCCATCGGCAAGCGCACCGCCCTTGGCGCGGCGCTGGATCAGGCTCTCGCCCGAGCCGCGGCCCGCCCGCTCTCGGCGATCGTGGTCTTTTCGGACGGGCGCAGCATCGACGAACCGACCCGCGGCGCCATGCGCCGGCTCGTCGCGGATCGCGTTCCGGTGCACACCGTTCCGCTGGGAAGCCCCGAACCGCTCGGCGACCTGGGCGTGCGCCGCGTGGATGCGCCGCAACTGGCATTCGTGAATGACATCGCGCCGGTGGTCGTCGATCTCGAGCGCAGCGGAGGCTCAGGCTCGGCGCTCTCCGCCAAGGTCCGCCTCATCGACTCCGAGACCGGCGCGGTGCTCGACGAAAAGCCGGTCGAGTTTCCCGCGGGCGAAGGAGGCGACTCGGCCGCGCAGCCGGCCGCGCAGACCGTCGTCCTGACCCACCGCCCGACCGCCGCGGGCGTCAGTCGGTGGACGGTCCAGATCGTTTCCGACGCGCCGGACCTGATCGCCGCCAACGACAGCACGGAAGTCACGATCGAGCTGACCGACCGGCCCATGCGCGTGCTCTACATCGACGGCTACCCCCGCTGGGAGCAGCGCTACCTGCGCAATCTGCTCATCCGCGAACAGTCGATCACGTGCTCCACGCTCATCCTCGCCCCGGACCGCAAGTTCACGCAGGAGGGCGACGTCGAGCTTGAAGCGCTGCCCGATACGCTCGAGGGATGGCGCGAGTTTGATGCCGTCATCCTGGGCGATGTCCACCCGGATGTGTTCACACCGGATCAGCTCACGCAGATGCGGGATCACGTCGCGCTCCACGGCGCGGGGCTGGTGTGGATCGGCGGTCCCGGCCCCACGCCTTCCCAGTGGTGGAGCACGCCCCTTGCCGACCTCATTCCTTTCTCCAAGAGCGCGTACGACGGATCGCCGCTGACGGAACCGGCCGTGCTCATCCCTGCGCCCGCCGCCGAGCGCCTCGGTGTGCTGCGGCTCTCAGACGATCCCGATCACCCCTGGCCCGCGGAACTCTCCGACTTCGAAACCGGCTGGTCGCAGCTCAACTACGCGCAGTACATCAACCCCGCGGAAATCAAGCCCACCGCCGAAGTCATCGCGAAGGTCAAGCCGCTCTTCGCGCCCGAGGAGTCGCCGATCCTCTTTTCCATGCGATTCGGGGCGGGCCGCTCGCTCTACCTCGGGACGGATGAAATCTGGCGGTGGCGGTACGCGCGGGGCGAGATCCTCCCCGAGCGGTTCTGGCTCCAGCTCATCCGGATGCTCGGACGCGAATCGCTCGCCCGCTCCGGCAAGTCCGCGGTGCTCACCGCGTCTCCGGTGCGCGCCGTGGCCGACCAGCCGGTCCGCATCGCCGTTGAACTGCTCGATCAATCCCTGGTCGAGATGCGACTGCCGTCGATCTCCGCCCGCGTCGTTCGTCGCCCCGATCCGCTCGAGCCCGACGCCGAGCGCCTGTCCGCAGACCTCACGCTGCGCCCCGAGTCGCCCGACATGCGCACGTATTCCGCCGTGTGGATCGCGGACGCCGAGGGTGTGTGGGATGTGCAGATCACCGAATCCGCGCTCGATGCCGCGGCACTCGAGACCAGCCTGGACGTCGCGTTACCGGACGATGAGCTGAGAACGCCGGAGACCAATCATGCCCTGCTGGCCGCCATTTCCGAGCAGACGGGCGGCCGGGTCTTTCAGCCCTCGGAGCTTGACACGCTCCCCAACCATCTCCCCAACCGACAGGTCCGGCTGCTCAACGAGGTGGGCGAACCCCTCTGGGACACCCCCTTGGCCCTGATCCTGATCGTTTTCCTGCTCACTGCGGAATGGATCGGCCGTAGAGTCATCCGATTGATCTGAATGGCCCCCGGCCGCAGGCGAACCGCGACCCCGGGGACAATCCCGGGTTCGGCTTGCACGCGGGCGATTCCAAGGCCATTGATCGAAGTGGGGGTGCGATCCGCGACATGTTCCCCGGGTCCGAAAAACCACGCTCGCCCGACTCGGTACACCCGCCTGTGAGCGGATCGAGTTCCATTGCGCCCCACACGGCCGGCCCATCGCCGCAGGATGCGGAGATCGCGCGGCTGCTGTCGCTTCTTCGCTCCGCGCGCCGCACCGCACGGGTGCTGCTCGTCGCGCGGCATGCGCTGCTGATCGCGGCGGTTCTGCTTGCTTCCGCGACGGCGCTGGCACTCGTCGACTACCTGCTCCGACTGCCCGGCGCGGCGCGCATGGTGTTCTGGTTCATCGGGATGCTGCTGGCGGGCGTCTCGATCTGGAAGCTGATCCTGCCCGCGGCACGGTTTCGTCCCACGCTCGTTGACCTCGCCCTCCACGTGGAACAACTGCACCCGGAGTTCAAGGGTCGGCTGGCGGCGGCTGTGGATTTCGCGGGCGAGAGCCTGAGAACAAACGGCGCGCCTCCCAAGGCTGCGCTCTCATCGGCGCTGGCGCGCATAGTCATTGCGCAGTCGGGCCGTCTCTGGAACGAACGCGGGCCGCGCACGCTCCGCGCACTTATCCGACCCCGCCCCGCGCTCGAGGCCGGACTCTGGATGTCGCTCGCCCTGACGGTCTGCGCCGCGCTGCTCCTGGCCTCGCCGACGCTGTGGTTCATCGGCGCCCAGAGAGTCGCGACACCCTGGACGGATGCCGCATGGCCCAAGCGCTCCGCGGTGGTGGACGTGACCTCGGCGCGTGTTCACCCGCTGGGCACCGCGCTTCCGCTTCAGGCGGCGGTCACACGCTCGCGCCGCGCCTACGAGAACACCGATGTCATCGTGCGCTACCGCATGGTGAGCGACGGACAGGCCGGCCCTGCACGGGTCGAACTGCTCACCTACCAGAATCGTACGGTCGAGACTCCTCAGGCCGGCGCGGATTCGGCCCGTTCGGGCGCGCTGTTCGAGCGATTGCTCGAACCCGTCGGAGACGCCATCGAATACCGCTTCGAGACCGAGGACGACCGCACGCAGTGGCGGACCATCTCCCTCGTCGAACCCCCGGCTGTTGAGTCGGCAAGCGCCTTGATCACTCCGCCGAAGTACGTGCAGAATCTCGGCGGACGCGCCGAGCGGTTCTCCGAACCGCTCGCCGTCGACCTCGGACCGGGGATCGACGAGCGTGCGGCGGCGCCGCCCTCGCTGATCGGTTCCCGCGTGGACCTTCGCATCGCGCTCAACAAGCCCGCTTCCGTGCCGCCGTCGTTCCGCCGCCTGCTGGATGTTCCCGGCGCCGATGCGTCGATCACCGCCGAAGGCAGCGAGTGGCACGTCTCATGGACGCTTGTCGAGTCGCTGCGCATGCCCGTCGAACTGGTCGATGAGCACGGCATCGCGTCCGTCGATGAAGCGGTCTTTCGGTTCGATGCCGAGGCCGACCGCGCCCCGGAAGCCACTGTCACGGAGCCGCCCGCGGACCGCGAAGTGCTGGCGACGGCCCATCTGAAGCTCGCGGCCGAAGGGCGCGACGATGTGGCGCTGGACTGGGTCGCCCTCGAACAGCAGGTGTTCAAGCCGGCCGGAAGACCAGGCGGAGAACCATCCGGCCCCGGCGGCGCGATGGACCCGGCTTCGGAGCCGGCGCGCGTCGCCGTCATCGGCGCGGAAGCGGCGCGAACCGCCCGCTGCGAGGCGATGCTGGACCTCTCTGTGCTCGGGCTGAAGCCGGGAGACGAGGTGCATGTCACGGCGCTGGCGTCGGACGTCTACGCATCGCTCGATGCCGCGCGCCAGCCGACCCGCTCGGCTCCGCGCATCCTGCGCGTCATTTCGGAGGATGCATTCGTCGAGGCCGTCCGGGGAGCGCTTGCCGAAGTACGGCAGGCGGCGATCCGCATCGCGGAACAGCAGGACGAAACCCGCGCCCGCACGCTCGATCCCGAGGGCATGGGCGCGGACATGAACACCCGGCGCGCCCAGGCGCAGGTCTCGGACCGCATCGCGCAGCAGAGCACTGCCGTGCAGCGTCTCGGCGAGAGCGTGCGCGAGAACGGCCTGAACGACCAGTCGCTCGCCGACATCCTTGCCGAGGCAGCGCTGTCGCTCGCCCAGGCCGGGCAGGCCTCCAACGAGGCCTCGCGCACGCTGGATGCCGCGGCCTCGACCCCCGACCGCCCCGAGCCTTCCCGACCGGGGCAGGTTCCCCTCACCGAGGACGAGCGCCGCGCCGCGACCGACGCGCAGGAAGAGGCCCGCGAGGAACTCGGCAGGCTCATCGAGATGCTCGATCGAGGCGAGGACAACTGGGTCATCCGCAACAGCATCGAGCAGCTCGCCCGTCAGCAGCAGGACGTTCGGAGGGAAACGGAATCGCTCGGCGCACGCACCGCCGGAAAGAACGTCGAGCAGCTCACGCCGAAGGAGCAGTCCGACCTTGAACGCATCGTGCAGAAGCAGCTCGATCTTGCCCGGCGCATGCAGGAGCTGCTGCAGGAGATGCGCCGGCGCGAAGAGGACCTGCGCGAAGCCGATCCGGCCTCGGCCATGGGCATCGCCGACGCCATGCGACGCGCGCAGGAAGAGCAGGTGCAGCAGCGCATGGAGGATGCCGCGCAGCAGGCGCAGCAGAACCACACGACCAACGCCGGCCAGCAGCAGCAGGCCGCCGCCCAGGCGCTGGAGCAGATGCTCCAGGACATCGACTCCGCCGGCCGCAACAAGGAGCAGATCCTGCGCCGGCTCATCGCCAGCGTGATCGAGTCCATCAAGGGGCTGATTGAGGTCCAGGAGAACCAGTTGACGGCGCTGGCGAAGGCGCAGGCCGAAGCCCTGAATTTCGCCGGCCTCGACCGCGACATGATCGACCTGCACCAGAACACTCTCGGCGTCGCCGATCTCGCGCGCTCCCAGGGAGCCGCGCTCGCGCCCGTCACTTCGCTGCTGGCACGCGCGGCCGACGCCCAGAATCTCGCGATCGTCGCGCTGCGCGCCGCGGCGCCGGACGGCGAAGTCGTGCGCGGGCACGAGCAGCGCAGTCTGGATACCCTCCGCCTCGCGCTGGAGCGGGCGGAGCAGCTCGACCAGCAGCTTGACCGCAGGGAACAGCAGCGCCAGCTCGAAGAACTCAAGCGCGCCTACCGCGGCCTGCTCGAGCAGCAGACATCGCTGAAATCGCGCACCGAGCCGTTCGCCGGCATCGAGGACCTTTCGCGACGCGACCGCGTCGAAGTGCGCAAGCTCGCCGAACAGCAGGAATCCATCCGCGCCGCAGCGTCCGACCTTCCCAAATCCATCGCCGACCTGGCGGCCGCCCGCGTCTTCGACTACACCCACAAGCGGTTCGATCAGATCGCCTCCGGCGCCGCGTCCGACCTTCAGGAGAGTCGTCCGGCGCAGGCGGTCGCCAAGCAGACATCGGCCGTGATGCTCCTCCAGAGCCTGCTCGAAGCGCTCAACGACCCCAAACCCGATGAACAGCCGTTCAATGAGGGCGCGCAAAGCAACGGCGGAGGCGGGGGCGGCGCCGGAGCCGGCGGCAACGAACCCCTCATTCCGCCGCTCAAGGAGCTGCGCCTGCTTCGGCAGATCCAGACCGACCTCGCAGCGAAGACCTTCGAGCTGGAGCAGACCTCGAATCCCTCGCCCGCTCAGTTCGAGGAACTGGGCCGCCTCCAGCGCGAACTGGCCGAAGTGGCCGAAGACCTCGTCAACCGCATGGAACAGCCCGGCGGCGCGCCGCAGGGAGCGCCGTCCGGCCCCGACGATCAGCCGCCTCCCGGCGAACCCGGCGCAGGCGATTCGGGCCAGGATGCGCAGAAAGGCGGTCCGGCATGAAGAAGAATCCGATGCAAACTCCTGGTGCGTGCCTCGCACTGCTCGTGTGCGGATGGTGCCATGCGGCCGCGCTCGCGCAGTCGCCTCCGCCCTCCCCGGCGCCGAATCAGTCTCAGCCCGCGCAACCCGCGCCGGAGAAGCCTTCCGATCCGAAGCAGGACGCCGCTCGTCAGCCGACGCTCGACGAGCTGCTCGGCCTGCCGCAGGACAAGGAGCCGACGTCGCCGCCCCCGCAACTTCCCGATCAGCCTCCTCCGGACCCCGCCAGAAGCGAGCTGGACCGCAAGCTTTCTGCGGAAGAGGCAGCCGCCGAGTTCCGGCAGGCGGTCCGCGAGATGGGCGAAACCGCCGACCGCATCGAGAAGCTGCGCGACGCGGGCCTCGTGACGCAGCGGCTTCAGGCGGAGATCCTGCGCAAGCTGGATGTGCTCATCAAGCGCGGCCAGCAGGGCGGCGCCAGCTCGAGCAGTTCGTCTTCGTCGGCTTCTTCGAGTCAGCGCGATCCCAGCCAGGCGCCGGCGCAGGACCGCGGACAGGAACAGCAGTCCGATGCGCGTTCGGAGCCGGGATCCGCGGCGGGCGGCGGGAATCCACCCTTCAAGCAGGGCACGCGCCCGGCGCTGGATTCCGCGGGCGTCGCGTGGGGCGCGCTGCCGGAGCGCATCCGCGAGCGGCTGCTCCAGGGATCCTCCGACTACTTCAGCGCGCTGTACGAGTCCATGACCGAAGCCTACTACAGGAAGCTGGCCGAAGAAGCGACGGAGAAGTAGCCCGCTTGCGCCCGGCCCGGCGCGGCATGAAGGAGCACGCGATGATCAGGTTGGTTGCGGCGGGCGCGTCGGTGCTGATGCTCGCACCGTGGATCGCCGCTCAGGACGCGGGGGCGCCCGCGCCGGCGAATGCACCGCGTCAGACCGCCGAGAACAACGCGATGGAAGGCGAGATCACGCCCGAGCTGGACCGCGCGGTCCAGAAGGGTCTGGCCGCCCTCGCCGGGCTTCAGCTTGAGGACGGCTCCTTCGCCGCCAGCCGCTACGGAAAGAACAGCGCCATCGCTTCCCTCGCTTGTCTTGCTTTCATGGCGGATGGCCACCTTCCCGGGCGCGGCAAGTACGGCCCCAATGTCGAGCGCGGACTGGAGTTCATCCTTTCCAGCGTCACCGAGACGGGGCTTGTCGCCGCCGACGCGAGCCACGGCCCGATGTACGGCCACGGCTTCGCCACGCTCTTCCTCGGCGAGGTCTACGGCATGACGCAGGGCGGAGCCGACACGCAGCAGTCCCAGCGCGTGCACGACGCCCTGGTGCGCGCGGTGCGCCTCATCATCCAGACTCAGAACGATGAAGGCGGCTGGCGCTACAACCCCGTGCCGGAGGACGCCGACATTTCCGTCACCATCTGCCAGATCATGGGCCTGCGCAGCGCGCGCAACGCCGGGATCGAAGTGCCGCGCGAAACCATCGACCGCGCCGTGGAATACGTCCGCAAGTGCCAGAACACCGACGGGGGGTTCAAGTACCAGCTCGGACGCGGGGGCAGCGCATGGCCGCGCAGCGCCGCCGGCGTCGCCAGCCTCTTCTACGCGGGCATCTATGAGGACGAAGCGATCGACCGCGGCATCGCATACCTCATCGACAAGGCACTGCCCGGCTCCTCCGAAGCCACCGAGGCCCACTACTTCTACGGCCATTACTACTCCGCGCAGGCGATGTACCTCGCGGGCGGGGAGTCGTGGGCAAAATGGTGGCCCGCCATCCGCAACGAACTCATCGAGCGCCAGCTCTCCGACGGTTCCTGGAGCGACCAGCAGGCCGGGGCGGCGTACGGAACCGCCATGGCCCTCATTGTTCTGCAGATGCCCAAGCGGTACCTGCCGATCTTCCAGAAATGATCGACTCCCTCTCCATGCACTTCTTCGCGGTGATCGCCGGCGGCCTGACCGCTGTCGCCTCACAGGCCGGTCAGCACGCCGACGATCCGGGCGCGGTCCGCACCGACGGCTTCTCCGCGCTGCTGATCGACGCGCAGCTCCGCGCCCGCTCCGTGCACGTGCTGACGTTCTCCGGAACGACCATCACCATCGCCGACGTCGCCGGAGGGCGAACCGAGCTTCCCGCGTCCGAGTGCACCGCCTTGATTCCCACCCCGGGCGGAGCGGACGCCGAACTGGGCATCGGCGCGGCGTCACGCGGCATGATCTCCGCGCTCGGCGGCAGCCTGCTCGATGCCGGCGCGGACCCGGCCCTTCCTCTCGAGAAGATCTCCGAACGACTCAACGCGGCCGCGCTCGGCGCGGTTGAGCTGGTCGACGGCCAGCGATTCCCCGGTTCACCTGTGCCGACCTCCGGTGAAGAGGAGTCCGTGACGTGGCAGCATGAGAAGCTCGGTCCGCTCTCCATTGCGCTCGATCGCGTCGCCCGCGCCGTCGCCCCGGGCACGAACGCCATCGGGCTTCCCGATGCGCCCGCCAAAGATGATGAACTGATCCTCGCCAACGGCGACCGCATCACCGGCCTCATCCTCAGCCTCGGCGATCCGCTTCAGATCGAAAAGGAAGACGGAACGATCGTCACGCTCCCGCAGGACCGCATGGGCGCCGCCCTTCTGGCCAATCCCCGCCGGCGCGCGTCGGGCATGATGCTGTGGCTCGATGATGGAACGGTTCTCGCCGCGGAACGCTTGTCCGCCCGCGGCGGCGACCAGTTCACCGTCTGGCCCGTCGAGTCCGGGCAGACGCAGCGCGAGACCTCCGGCGACGGCGACGGCGACGGCAACGGCGCTGCACAACCCGGATCGGGAGCGCCCTCCGCTTCGTACGGCGTCCGCTCCATCCGCGGCGTGCTCTTCGACGCAGGACGCGTCGTCGCGCTCAGCGATCTGCCGATCCTCTCGCAGACTCCCGCGCCCGGGCGCCGCACCGGCGAACCCGTGCGGCGCGTCAATCATCCGGATGACTTCGCGGTGGGGTCGAATCCCACGCTCGGCGCGTGGGACCTGGAGCTTCCCGGCCCGATGGAGGTGCGCTGGTCGCTTCCCGAGCAGGGAACACGCATCGCCGGCACGATCGCGCTGCGCGACGATTCGCGCCCGTGGGGCGACTGCGATGTCATCATTCTGCTGGACGGAACGGAAGCCTGGCGGTCACACCTCGGCGGCGATAAGACGGCCGCGGCGTTCAATCTGGACCTGATGGCCTCCGGCAGATCCGCGCGTGAGTTCGTGGTGCGCATCGAGCCTGGAAAGTACGGTCCGATCAAGGATCAGGTGATCATCCGGAGGGGCATGATCCTTCTCCGCTGAGATGGCGGGCATCAGCCGAAACGCCGGCGCAGCTCGTTCAGCAGGTTGACCGTCACGGCGTCGGAATCCCGGCGTGCATCCAGCACCGCATGCCTCGCGGGGTCGCGCTTGGCCTGGTCCAGGTATCCCTGCCTCACCTTGCGGTGAAACTCGGCGCCCTTGGCCTCCATGCGGTCGAGCAGGGGCGAGAGACGCGAGGCCGCGGTGGCTTCATCGACATCGAAGATCACGACCAGGTCGGGCCAGGCATCGCGGCAGGCCGCGTGCGCCACGGCCATGATCTCGTCGATCGGCAGCCCGCCCGCGGCGCCCTGATACGCGAGCGTGGATGAGACATAGCGATCGGCGAGGACGATCTCGCCGCGGGCGAGCGCCGGTCGGATGCGCTCTTCGACGAGCTGCGCGCGGCTGGCCATATACAGCATCATTTCGCAGCGCAGCGACATTTCGGAGTGAACGGGGTCCAGCAGAATCTGGCGGATGCGCTCGCCGACCCTGGTGCCGCCCGGCTCGCGGACCTCGCACACGGGGATGTCGCGCTCGCGGAGCATCGCCAGCAGGCGCGCGAACTGCGTGGACTTGCCCGATCCGTCCGGCCCGTCGAACACGATGAACTTGCCGCGCAGGCGCGCGAGAAACGAGAGATCGAGGTCCGGCGGGGCGGTGAATCCGTTCACGGGGCGGATTGTACGGGAGTCAGAGGGTGGCCTTCCGCGACCACTTCGGCCCCTGCGGCGTGTCTTCGACGACGATGTTGAGCCGGTTCAGTTCATCGCGGATGCGGTCCGCCTCCGCCCAGTTCTTCGTCCGGCGTGCTTCGGTGCGCCGGCGCACGAGGTCGTCGATGGCCGCGTCCTCCTCCGATCGCCTGAGACTCTCCGGCCCGGCGTTTCGGGTCGGAACCATCACCGCCAGCACGCCGTCCAGCACGTGCATCAGCGAGGCCCCGCCGCCGTCCGAGGAGGCGGCGCGATTCATCCACGAGTTGATCGCGCCGATCGCCCCGGCGATATTGAGGTCGTCGTTCATGGCGTCGGCGAACTCGGCGGCGGCGCGCCGGGCTTCCTCGGGCAGCCGCGCCGGGTCGAACGCTTCATCGGGCTTCGAGACCCCGACGAACTCGCGCCAGCGGTCGATCATGCGCTGGCAGTCCTTCAGGCCCTGCTCGGTGAAGTTCGCGTTGCTCCGGTAGTGCGTCCTGATCAGTTCCAGCCGGATCGCCTCCGGCGAGAATCCCCTGGCCACCACGTCGCGCACGGTGAAGAAGTTGCCCCTGCTCTTGCTCATCTTCGCGCCTTCCACCATCAGGAACCGCGGGTGGAACCAGTAGCGCGCGAACCAGGGCTGGTCCGTCGCGCCGCGCGACTGGGCGATCTCGCACTCGTGATGCGGGAAGATGTTGTCCTCGCCGCCCGAGTGCAGGTCGATCACGTCGCCAAGCCGTGACCGCGCCATCGCCGAGCACTCGATGTGCCACCCGGGGTACCCCTCCCCGAGCGGGCAGCTGGGATCTCCCAGCACCTTCTTCGGGTCCCAGCGCATCAGGTGCTTCGGGTCGCTCTTCCACAGCATGAAGTCCGCCGGGTGTTTCTTGGCCGACTGCACCGCCGCGGAGACGCGCCCGCCTGCGCCCGATCGAATCTTGTCCAGCGTGTTGCCCGACAGCCTGCCGTAGTCCGGGAACGTCTGCGTGTCGAAATAGCAGACTCCAGCGCCGTCCGGCCCCGGCGCGATGTACGCGTGACCGCGGGCCAGCAGCGTCATGATCATCTCCAGCATCTCCTTGATCATGCGCGTGGGGCGCGGCATCACCCAGTCGAACCCTTTCGGCGACGCCATCGCATCGGAGACCACCTTGAGCCGCATGAGCTTCGCGTCTTCGATGAACGCGTCGGCGTAGAAATTCGCAATCGCGAACGGGTCGTTCGGATCGACCCTGGCCGCGACCTCCGGCGGCAGCTTGCCCGACTTCTTGTCCTGGAGCAGGCGCTGGCGCGCCGCCTCCATGCGGTCTTCACCCGCGGAGTCCAGCGCCGAATCATCCACGAGATGCCCCACATCCGTGATGTTCATGATGTGCGTGACGCGGTACCCGCCCGCCCGGGGAACCGCCGTCCCCGGCGCGCCGCCCGGGTCCGGCGATCCGGACGGCGGCCGCGGACCCTCGGCCTGCGGCGCCACGCGTTCGCAGAGCGGCGACTCCAGCCAGCGTCTGAGCACGTCCGCCGCGAGGAACGAGCGGAAGTTCCCGATGTGTGCAAAGTCGTAGACCGTGGGGCCGCAGGAGTAGAACGAGACCCGCTCGGGCTGAAGCGGCACGAACGTCTCCACGCGTCCGGTCAGCGTGTTGTGCAGGCGAAGAGGCATGCTCCCAGCGTACGCGATGAAGGCTGCCGACGGGAAGAAAGAGCGTTGCAGGAGGAACGGTCCGTTTGCCGACCCCTCTCAAGCCGGTTTGGCGCGCGCAACCGCCGGATCGGCGATACGGATCTCGGGCAGCGGTTCTTCCGCAGAAGCCCGAGACCCCGGCGGCGACTGATCGGAGGTTTGGTCGCGCGAGTCGGAGGGCGCTTCGGAGTCGCCGTCCTGTTTGGGCGCCGGCTCGATGCGCAGGCGCGTGATCCGCGTCGGTTCCGCATCGAGAACGCGCACGCACAGGTCATCGCGCCGCAGCGTCTCGCCCGGCTCGGGTATGCGCCCCAGCACCCAGAGCACATATCCGCCCACGGTGTCGTAGTCCTCGCTCTCGGGAATACGAACACCCAGGGGGGCCAGAGCCTCGTTGGCGTCGTCGATGTACGCCCGGGCTTCAAGCTCCGCCCAGCGGCCCTGCACATCGACGCGAATCTCCGGTTCCGTCTCCGCGGGACGCTCGAACTCATCCTGAATGTCGCCGACAATTTCCTCCAGCACGTCCTCGAAGGTCACGAGGCCGGTCGTGCCGCCGAACTCGTCGAGCACGATCGCCAGGTGCACCTTGCGGCGCTTCAGCTCCAGCAGGAGGTCGTGGAGCGTATTGGTTTCCGGCACGAAGAAGGCCGGACGCAGCAGCGGACGAAGGCGGAACGCCGTGGTGTCCCTCCCGAGGTAGTGCAGCAGATCCTTCGCGTAGAGGATGCCCACGATGTGATCAAGGTCACCCTCGTACACCGGGATGCGCGAGTGCCCGGCCCGTTCGATGAACGACCGGACGGTCTCCAGGTCATCGGTGTACTCGAGGCCGAGGATTTCCGTCCGCGGGGTCATCACGCGTTCGACCGTGATCGAGCGGAACTCCACCACCGCCTCGATCATTTCCTTCTCCGTCTCGCCCAGGGCGCCCTCGCGCTCCCCTTCGCTCACGACGGAAAGCAGCTCTTCCTCCACCACTTCGGCATCCGAGATCATGTGCGACCCCGCCAGCCGGCGCACGCCCTCGTCGATCACGCGCGCGATGCGCACCGGGAGAGCCAGCGTGTACACGATCCGGATGAACCGGGCGCACCCGAGAATCAGCCGCTCGCCCGCGTGGTCCGCGACGCTCTTGGGGATCACCAGCGCGAAGATGTAGATCACGAGAAACGAGATCATCGCCGCCATGGCCAGGCGCGGGAGGTCCACCGTCAGATCGGGCGTGCCGTGGGAAATATCGCCGGTGGGCGGCTCGACGATCCGCACCACGCCGCAGACCAGCACGAGACTCACGGTGATCGCGATGTTGGAAAGCGTGCGCAGCGCGCCCAGCGCCATCGCGTGACCATCCGTATCGCGCGTGATGAACTCCAGCCTCTTTGCGCCCCCCACCCCGTACCGAAGCTCCGCCAGCTTCTCCAGCTTGATGACCGACAGCCCGCGAATCGCGTAGTACAGCGCCGTCACCAGGAGTGTGAACAGCGTGGCCAGCACCGCAATGATCGATCCGAGTATCACTTCAGCCCGCTCGCTCGTCGCTTGGACGGCCGCTTGCTTCGGCCATGCCGTACACAGGCCCGACGCCGATCCGGCTCAGAACGCGATCTTCGGCGGCGTGCATCGCCCCGGCCGACGCCTCGTCGTGGTCGTCGTACCCCAGGCAGTGCATGACGCCGTGCACGACATACAGCAGCACCTCGTGCTCGACTCGAATGCCCCTGACCCCCGCTTGACGCTCCGCCTCGTCCAGGCACACCAGCAGGTCCGCGTCCAGCTCGTCGCCCGACCCATCCGCAAGATCGAACGTGATCACGTCGGTCGTACCCGGCTCGCCGCAGTGTCGGAGATGCGCCGCGGCCATTTCCTCGTCTCCCACCAGCGCGACGCGCAGCTCCCCGCGCTGCACCCCCGCCGCGCGCGCGGCCATCCCCGCTTCCCGAATCAACCATGCCGAGCGCTCGCGCCCGAAACGCCCCGTCCGGTCGATCAGCGAAACGCCGAGGCTCCGCGGCGCAGCCGCATGCGGAGCTTCGCACGCCTGGATGTGCCCTTTCGGTCCGTTCATGGCATCCGCGGATTCCTGATCCGGCGATTGTAGATGACCCGGACCGGACTCACCCATCAACCCCAACATCGCCCGATTCACGCCGACTTCGGATGAAAAAAGGGCGCCGCGGAGTGCGACGCCCTTGATGATTCGCAAGCCGGGGATTCGCTCCGGCGATCACCGGCGAATCTGCGTGCGCGGCGAGGGAGCCGCCGAAGCGGTCGTGCCTGCGGTCGGAGTCAGCACCGCGTCGATGGAATGAATGATCCCGTTGAACGCCTCGACATCCGACTTGACGATCTGGGCATTGTTCACGAACCACTGCTGCGCATCGCACGTTACATGCAATGCGTCGCCGTGCATCGTCTTGATCGTCGGATACATGGAAAGACGGTCGGAGTAGAGGATGCCCGGCGCGATGTGATAGTTCACCAGCGCCGCAAGCCTGGCGTGGTTGCGCGGCTGAAGCAGGCTCTGCACCTGCTCCTGCCCGAGCTTCTCGAAGGCCTTGTCCGTGGGCGCGAAGATCGTGAACGGGCCGGCGCCTTCCAGAGTGGACATGAGTCCCGCCGTCTGGAATGCCTGCGACAGCGTCTTGAAACTGCCCGCCGAGGCAAGCACGTCGATCACATCGTTCGTTTCCGGCATCAGCACCGAGTCGATCACGTGGATCACGCCGTTGGAGCACGCGATGTCCGTCTTCCACATGCTCGCCTGATCGACCCGGATGCTGGTCCCGCCGCTCGAGACGCTGAACCGCTGACCCATCATCGTCGGGAGGAACTTCTGCGACTTGACCACCTCCGCGCTGAAGTCGCCGGGCACGATGTGATAGCTGAGAATCGCCGCGAGCAAGCCCTTGTTCTCCGGGCGCTTCAGCTCTTCCAGCTTCGCCTTGTCCAGCTCGTTGAATGCCCCGTCATGCGGAGCGAAGACCGTGTACTTGGCGTCGCCCTGCAGCAGCTTGCTCGTGCCGGACTCCGCGAGCAGCGAGATGAACGTCCTGAGGTTCCCCTGCCGCGCCATCGTCGTCAGGATCGCGCCGTCATTGTTGAACGTCTGCGCCGGCTGAGGCTGCGGCTGACGGTACGGCTGCTGCTGCTTCGCCGCGGGCATCGGCGCGGACTTGCGGTTCTGAGTCTGCTGACCGGACTGGCCCCCCGCGACCGCGGTGAGCGCGGCCCCGGCGATTGCGATCAGCACCGCCACGTTTCGGATCGTGCGCATGAAATCAATCCTTTCTTGCCTTTCTTGTGTGCTTCCTGGATCAAGCCTTCCACCGGCGTCCGCAAACGGCGCCACCCCGCTCCCGCTCGCGCGGTCCAGGGAATCCCAGACGGCTATCGGCCCGATCCCGACCCGGTTTGAGGGTCCACGCCCAACGCTTCGTCTTGCCCCCCGGCGCTCGCCGCAGGCTCGGCCCGACCGGCCTCTTCCCATCCCTCTGGCACCAATAGACGTTTGGTATATAATCGGGTATGGGTTCCGCCCCAGATCACACCGGCGAGTACCGGGACGCCATTCCGGATGGCGTGCCCCGCGGCCGAGGCTCAGAGATCAACCCCGGCAACCGCTTCGAGTCCCTCAGGCTTCACGTCCTCGGCGAACATCTTGACGCGCTGGCACGCGAGGGGAGCCGTCCGCCGCTCGTCCGCACCACGATCACGCCGGACTCCTCCCGCTCCATCATCAACCGCGTTGATTCGCCGGACATCCCCTTCCGCTGGACCGTCAATCCCTACCGCGGCTGCGAACACGGCTGCATCTACTGCTACGCGCGTCCGACCCACGAATACCTCGGGCTTTCCTGCGGCCTCGACTTCGAGACGAAGATCCACGCCAAGCACGACGCCCCCGCCCTGCTCCGCGAGGCGCTCATGTCGCCCACGTGGCAGGGCGAGGGCATCGTGATGTCGGGCGTCACCGATCCCTACCAGCCTGTGGAGCGCGAGCTGCGCATCACCCGCGGCTGCCTCGAAGTGATGGCCGAGTTCCGCCAAGCGGTCTCGCTCGTGACAAAGAACCACCTCATCACGCGCGACCTGGACCTGCTCGCGAAGCTGCGCGAACACAACGCCGTTCACGCGGCCGTCAGTCTCACCACGCTCGACAACCGGCTTGCGGCCAAGATGGAGCCGCGCGCCAGCAGCCCGCGCGAACGGCTCGACGCCATCCGCGAACTCTCCGCCGCAGGCATTCCCGTCTCCGTCATGACCGCGCCCATCATCCCGGGTCTCAACGATCGCGAAATCCCCGCCCTGCTCGAAGCCGCGCGCGACGCAGGGGCGACCAGCGCCGGCTGGGTTCTCCTTCGCCTTCCATTCCAGATCAAGGACTTGTTCCTCGAATGGCTCCATCGCCACTTCCCGGAGCGAGCCGCGCATATCGAGTCGCTCATCCGTCAGGCGCGCGGCGGTTCGCTGTATGAATCGGAGCCGTTCGTCCGTCATCGCGGACGCGGCGAGCATGCCGCGCAGATCGGGCGCACCTTCGAGGTGTTCGCCGCCCGGCTCGGCCTTTCCAGGCCGACAGGCCCGATCAACACCCTGGCTTTTCGCAGGCCGACCCGACCGGGCGACCAGTTGGCTCTCTTTGCGGAGTGCTTTGACCCGTCAAGATTCGGTCAATCCGCGGCCCAGACGCACGCGCCCTCTGGAGCCTGAAAGCCCGCGCCGGTAGCCTGACCGCAGGGGGGATCGGAGCCATCGGATGACGACCTTTCTGATGAACCGACGCGAGGCGCTCAAGACCGGGGCCGCGATCGGCCTCGCCGGCGCAGGCGCGGCCCTCGGCGCGTGCGCATCGAACAGATCGAGCACCGGCGCCGGCGGGCGTGCCTCCCGCGCGCCGCGCCGGGCGATCCGTGTCGCCCACCTCACCGACATCCACGTGCAGCCCGAGCGCCGCGCGGGCGAGGGACTGGCCGCGTGCCTGAAGCACGTGCAGGAACAGCCCGATCGGCCGCAACTGATCCTGACGGGCGGCGACCTGATCATGGACGGTTTCGCGCAGGATGAAGCCCGCACGAAGATCCAGTGGGACATGTTCACGGGCGCGTTCCGGCACGGCTGCTCCCTGCGCGTGGAGCACACGCTGGGCAATCACGACATCTGGGGTTGGAACAAGGGCGACAGCAGAACAACGGGCGATGAGCCGAGGTGGGGCAAGAAGTGGGCGGTGGAGGTGCTGGGCCTGCCGGAGCGCTATCGCTCGTTCAACCTCGCGGGCTGGCACTTCATCATTCTGGACTCCACGCACCCCGATCCGCGCGACCCCAACGGGTACATCGCCAAGCTCGATGAGGCGCAATGGGACTGGCTGCAGCGCGACCTGGAATCGGTCGCGGCCAGCGACGCCGCGGCCCGCCGCTCGACGCCGGTGCTCATCGTGTCGCACATCCCGATCATCTCGGCGACGGCGTTCTTCTACGGGCGCGATCCCGAGGCGCTGGACAAGCAGGTTTCGGGCGGACTGATGCACGTCGATGCCGCGAAGCTGCGCGCCCTCTTCCTCAAGCACCGCAACGTGAAGCTCTGCCTTTCGGGCCACATGCACGAGATCGACCGGGTGGAACTCGAAGGTGTCACGTATCTCTGCAACGGCGCTGTGAGCGGCTCGTGGTGGAAGGGCCGCCACAGGCAGTGCGACGAGGGGTACGCGGTGCTCGATCTCTTCGATGACGGCTCGCACAGGTGCGAATACGTGAAGTACGGGTGGGAGGCGGCGCCGGCGTAAGGCTCACGCCTCCATCACTCTTCCCGCCGCGCAACCGCAGAGCTTGTAGAGCACACGCGCTCCCACGTTCGCGTCCCATTCATCGCTTTCGTCGCTCGACGGGCACACTTCGCACAGGTCGAACCCCACGATCGTGCGCCCCGTGCGGTGCAGCGCTTCGAGCAGATGGCACACGCGGTTGAAGCTCAGTCCGCCGGGAACCGGCGTGCCCGTGTGCGGGCACAGCGCGGGATCCAGCCCATCGATGTCGAACGAGATGTAGACCAGCCGCGGGAGTGCATCAATGGCGTGCTGGCAGATGCGCCCGAATGGCTCGCCGCTGTCCAGGCGGCGCGACCAATCGAGATCGAAGTGCGTGGCCACGCGCCCCGGCCCCATGTCCACCACCCACGAATCCTGGCTCGTGACGGGCATCCCGAACTGCCGGGCCGCCTGCAGCTCGCCCTCGGAGAAATCTCGAATCCCCACCTGCACCAGGCGCTTGATGTTGCCGATCCGCGACATCACGTTGTGCATGATCGAGGCGTGCGACCAGGTGAAGCCCTCGAACTCCTCGCGCAGGTCCATGTGCGCATCGATCTGCAGCACGCCCAGCCCCTCGCGCCCCGCCTTCTCCGCGCACGCCTGGATCGCGCCGAAGGGAACCGAGTGATCCCCGCCGATGATCCCGGGAATCTTTCCCTCCTCCAGCACCTTCGCGGCCGCGGCCTTCACGAACTCGTTCACCTGCTCGCCGGCGCGGTTGATGCGCGCCACCGCGCCCGCATCCTTGTCCGAAGCGCCGCCCGCTTCGATGATCGGCGCGGCCAGCGTGCGCGCCTCGCGCGAGAGTTTGGCGATCTTCCCGTCGATGGCCTCCATGAAGATGCCCGCTTCGTACACGCGCCCGAACTGGAGATCGAAGAGATCGACCTGGCGCGACGCCCGCATGATCGCCGCGGGGCCGCCGCTCGCTCCCCCGCCGTAGCTGGTGGTCGCGTCGAACGGAACGGGCACCAGCACGATCCGCGAATCGTTCCGCGTGAACGGCAGCCCGAAGACGCCCGAGCCGGGGGCAGCGGCCGCGTTGGGGTCGAACGTGGGCATGGGGGTCAGTCTACTTCGCCGGCGCACGCCTTGATACCCTCGTTTCATGCCCGAGACCGTCTGGCTCAACGGCCGGTTCCTCACCCGCGAAGAAGCGCGGCTGTCCGCCTTCGACGCCGCGTTCCAGCACGCCGTCGGATTGTTTGAAACCATGCTCGCGTGCGAAGGGCGCATCTTCCGAGTTGAATCGCACATGGCCCGCCTCGCCCGCTCGGCGCGCGAACTGGGCCTCTCCGACGCGCTGCGAACCGCGCCGCTCGCCGAGGCCGCGCAGAATGCGGTCGATTATTCCGAGCTGGCTCGGAATGACGGCCGTGCCCGCGTCCGCCTCACCATCACCGGCGGAGACCTCCAGCTTCTGGGAGCCCGCCCGCCCGGACAGCCCACGGGGCTGGAGCCTTCGGTGCTGATCCACGTGCAGCCTGCCATGCGCTACCCCGACGAGATGTTTTCCCGCGGCGTCTCGGCCATCATCGCGGAGGAGAAGGCCAATCCCTTCGACCCCACCGCCGGGCACAAGACCATCAACTACTGGTGGCGGCTGCGCGCCCTGCAACGGGCCGCTGTCGCCGGCGCCGGCGAGGCCATCATTCTCCAGATCACCAATCATGTCTGCGGCGGGTGCGTGAGCAATCTCTTCGTAGTGCGCGATGGGCGGCTGCTCACGCCCATCGCCCGCGGCGAGGAAACGGGCGGGTCCGGGGGCGTCGGCACCTCCGCCCGCAACGGCGGAGCACCCGGCCACGGGATCGCGTTGCCCAGCCCCGTGCTGCCCGGCGTCACCCGAGCCGCCGTAATCGAGTTCGCCGGCGAGCGCAAGCTGCCCGTCGAGCAGCGCATGCTCACCATCACCGACCTGCTCGATGCCGATGAACTCTTCCTCACCAACGCAAGCTGGGGGATACTTCCCGTCGTGCGGATCGAGCGCAAGGAGATCGGTCGCGGCAGCGCCGCGGGAACCCCCGGCGAGATCACGCTGGACCTGCGCCGGCGCTGGCTCCGCGCCCTGAAGGATGAACCTTGACCGCCCGGCCCTCCAACGAGGAGCTTGAGCGCACCGTGCGCATGAAGGACGGGCGCACCGCGCTCATTCGCCTCGCGCGCCTGGAGGACATGCCGGACGTCATGGAAATGGATCGCGCCGTGCTTCTTGACGGGCGCGGCTCGGTCCGAACCGCCGATGAACTGGTCGATGACCTCGCATCCTTCACGGAAAAGCACCGTGCCTACATCGACGGCAACAAGTCCGGAGTCGGCGGCTGCTGGCTTGTCGCCGAGGTGGAGGGCCGCGTCGTCGCGGGAGGCACGATTCACCGCCTCCAGCCGGGGCGCGTCCGTCACAACGCGCAGATCGGACTGGGCGTCCACCCGGAGTATCAGGGGCTGGGGCTGGGGCGCGCGATCATGGTCGGGCTGCTGGACTGGGCGCGGCTGCACTCGGCGCCCACCGGGCGCGCCACGCTGCCCCCCATCCGCCGCGTCATGCTCAACGTCATGGCCAACAACGAACGTGCCATCGCGCTCTACACGTCGCTCGGCTTCCGCATCATCGGCACCCGGACTCGATTCATCCGATTCGAGGACGGCTCGGAGTGCAACGATCACGAGATGGAACTGCTGCTCGACGAGTGATCGAACCGCTCAGGACTCGCGCGGCCCGATCACGCGAACGTTCCTCCGACGCGGCAGACCGCTCCACTGCCGGTTCGAAATACGCAGGTACAGCGCCCGACAGCCCACCGCGAGCGCCCCCGCCCCCACCACCACCGCCCCCACGACCAGCCCCGCCAGCAGCAGCATCACCGTCACGCCCAGGAGCGCGACGAGCAGCAGCACACCGAGAATCGATGCCAGCGGCCCCGGTCGGCCGGTCACCCTCGACTGCAGGACGCGAAACTCGGCCCAGCGCGTCCGCCAATCCACCGATCCGAAGCCTTCGCGCGGCCCGCCACGCTGATTCCCCGGTTGATCCATGCCGGATTCTACGGACGCGGCCGCGTCCACCTCCGCCGCGCCGAAAACCTGCGCCGTGGAAAAGCTGTCTGTTGCCGAAACGGGTGCGGTGCGCGTGTATCCTCTCTTTATCCCGCGGGCATGAGGCCCGCCGCAGCGCGAGGATCGCCCTCCATGATGCAGGATGCCCAGGCAAGCCCGGCGACTTCCGCCGCAGCAAGTCCGTCGTCAGCGCCCCTGGAGGGCATGGTTGCCGCGGCCGCCGCGGAGCGCGAGACGCGATTCGTCCACCTGCACCTGCACTCCGAATACTCGCTGCTCGACGGCGGAAACCGCATCGACCGGCTCGTTGCGCGCGTGAAGGAGCTGGGCATGGACGCCGTGGCCGTGACCGACCACGGCAATCTCTTCGGCGCGATGGCCTTCTACTGGCAGGCGAAGGAAGCCGGCATCAAGCCCATTCTCGGCGTCGAGGCGTATGTCGCGCCCGGCTCGCGCACCGATCGGACGCACACCGGCATCGCCGACGGCGGCCACCACCTCGTGCTGCTGGCTGAGAACGAAGAGGGCTGGAGCAATCTCCTGTACCTCTGCTCCGAAGCCTATCTCACCGGCTTCTATTACCGCCCGCGCATCGATCGTCCGCTCCTCGAATCGCGCAACGCCGGATTGATCGCCATCAACGGCCACCTCGGCTCCGAGCTTGCGTTCCACCTCGTCGAGTTCGAGAAGACGAAGGACGAGCGCCACTACGCCCGCGCGGTCGAGGTCGCCCGCTGGCACCGGCGGGTTTTCGCCCCGGTCGCCGCCGGACCGCGGTTCTACATCGAGCTTCAGCACCATGTGCCCGAGCAGAACGCGATCAACAAGCACCTGCTGCGCCTGGCGAAGGAGCTTGATCTTCCTCTCGTCGCCGACAACGACGCTCATTTTCTGCGCGCCGAAGACCACGACGCCCACGACACGCTGATCTGCATCTCGATGGGCAAGACCAAGCAGGAGACCGCCCGGCTGCGTTATTCGCCCGAGCTGTACGTCAAGACTCCGGCCCAGATGCGCGAGATCTTCGAGTCGCACTACGGCGATGCCGGACGCGAAGCCTGCGACAACACCGTCCGCATCGCCGATCGCTGCAACGTCGATGTGCGGATCGGCAACCACGCCCCCGTGGTCCGCGTCGTGCGTCCGAGCCAGCCTCCCGCGTACGACCCCGCCACGCGGCGCGACCTCACCGAATGGTTCAACGAGTGCTGCTCGCGGTACGAGGTGCTGCCCTTCGACGCCGCCTCCGATCCGCGCTCACCGGCCGAACTCAAGGCCGAGTGCGACCGCGCGCTGCGCGAACTGTGCGAAGCCGGCCTGATCTGGCGCTACGGCCCCGGCATCGTTCAGCTGGGCGAAGGCGCCGCGGCTCAGTCGGGCGCGCCCGATGCGCCGGCCATCCGCGCACGCCTCGACCGCGAGCTTTCGATCCTTGCCGACAAGAACATCTCCGCCTACTTCCTCATCGTGTGGGACTTCGTTTCATGGGCGCGTCGCAACGGGATTCCCGCTCTCGCGCGCGGCTCGGGCGTCGGCACCATGGTCGGCTACGTGCTGGGCCTCTCCAACGCATGCCCCGTCCGCTACGGCCTGCTCTTCGAGCGATTCACCGACCCCGACCGCTCCGAGTACCCGGACATCGACATCGACCTCTGTCAGGACGGGCGCGCCCGCGTGATCGACTATGTCCGGCGCAAGTACGGCCACGTGGCGCAGATCATCACCTTCGGCACGCTCAAGGCCCGGGCCGCCGTGCGCGATGTGGGGCGCGTGCTGGCCATGCCCCTGCCCCAGGTGGACCGCATCGCGCGCCTCGTACCCGAACAGCTCAAGATGACGCTCGACCTCGCGCTCCAGCAGGAGCCTGAGCTGAAGAAGATCTGCGACGAAGATCCGCTCGCCCGTCGCCTCATCGACAACGCCCGGGCGCTGGAAGGACAGGCGCGCCATGCATCCGTGCACGCGGCGGGCGTGATCGTCGCCACCCGCCCGCTCCACGAGATCGTCCCGCTCTACAAGCAACCCGGCGAGGAAGAGACCGTCACGCAATGGGACGGCCCGACCTGCGAGCGGCTGGGCCTGCTGAAGATGGACTTCCTGGGTCTGCGCACCATCTCCATCATCGAGCGCGCCAAGAAGCTCATCCGCGAAACGCTTCCGCCCGAGGCCATCCGGGCCGCGATCCCCTCTCGGCCGTCATCCGCCGCTGCTCCGGACACTCGTTCCCGCTCGGACACCTCGAAACCTCAACACCTTGATGCGTCTTCCGATCCCCTCGATCTCGACCGCCTCTCCTTCGACGACCAGCGCGTCTTCGAGCTTTTCCGCCGGGCCGACACCACCGGCGTGTTCCAGTTCGAATCCGGCGGCATGCGCCGCACGCTCGCCGAGATGAAGCCCGACCGCATCGCCGACCTCATCGCCGCCAACGCGCTCTTCCGCCCCGGCCCGATGGACCTCATCCCCGCCTACTGCCGGCGCAAGCACCGCGCGGAACCCGTGCCCCATGTGCACCCCATCGTGGACAAGCACACCGCCGAGACATACGGCGTGATGGTCTACCAGGAACAGGTGATGCAGATCGTGCACGAGCTGGGCGGCATCCCGCTTCGCGCCGCCTACTCGCTCATCAAGGCGATCTCCAAGAAACAGACCAAGAAGATCGACGCCGAGCGCACCAACTTCATCGCCGGCGCCACGCGTCAGGGCCTCACGAAGCAGCAGGCCGCGGAACTCTTCGATCTGATCCTCAAGTTCGCCGGCTACGGCTTCAACAAGAGCCACTCCACCGGCTACGCCATCGTCGCCTACCAGACCGCCTGGCTCAAGACCTACTTCCCGAACCAGTACATGGCCGCGTTCCTCACCTACGAGAGCCAGGCGCAGAAGGTCGAAGACTGGATCCGCTACAAGGATGACTGCCGACGCACGGTCTTTCCCAACGGCAAGGTCGGCGTCGACGTCCGCCCGCCGGACATCAACCTCTCGGACGCCGATTTCACGGTGGTGTTCGACGAAGGCGAGCCGCGCGACGCGCTCCACGGCCATATCCGTTTCGGTCTCAAGGCCATCAAGGGCGTCGGCGACAAGGCCGTGGACGCCATCGTCGCCGAACGCCGCCGCGCCGGACCCTTCCGCTCGCTGTTCGATTTCGCCGAGCGCGTTCCAGTCGGAGGGGCGGGCGCCGCATCTGGCAACGGCGCGATCATCAACAAGGCCAGCATCGAGGCCCTCATCGTCTGCGGCGCGTTCGACTCGGTGCACGGTCGCGAGGCTCGCGCGGCCATGCTCGCTTCCGTCGATGCCGCCGTTTCCAGCGGCGCAGCGCTCGCGCACGACCGGGCCGTCGGTCAAGCTGCTCTCTTCGGCGACGCCGACGCGCCATCGCCGGGCTCCGTTCGCGCCGAGCCTGCGCTGGCCCGCGCCCAGCCCTGGGATGAAGCCACCATCCTCGCGCGCGAGAAGAGCGTGCTCGGCTTCTATGTCTCCAGCCACCCGCTCGATCGCTGGCGCGAGGTCATCGACCGCTTCGCCAACACCGATACCGCGGCGCTCAAGACCATCGACCAGGACTACCGCGTCATCCTCGCCGCCATCGTCAAGTCCGTACGCCCCATCGTCACCCGCACCGGCTCGCGCATGGCCATCGTCGCCTGCGAGGACACCCGCGGCACGATCGAGGCCGTGCTCTTCTCCGACGCGTACCGCGACTTCGGCTCGCTGGTCTCGCCCGATGCCGTCGTCTTCCTGCAGGGCCTGGTCGATCACACCCGCGGCGATACGCAGCTCATCGTCGAACGCGTCGTGCCCGTTGATTCTGCGCCCGCCTTCTTCGCCACGCGCCTGGAGATCACGGTCGATTCCGGCGTGCTCGACGGCGCCGCGGGAGCGACTCTCGATCAGCTCGCCGGCCTCATCCGCTCCCAGCCCGCGCCGCCGAGCGGCGCCCGCCCGGTCAAGATGACGCTCGTCATCGCCGACAATGGCGCACGCCATATCCTCGAAACCAAGACTGCGCGGATCACCGCCACTCCGCACTTCCTCAAATACCTCTCCGACATCATGGGTGCGCCCAACATCAAGATCGTTGGCGGCCTGCCCATCGAGAAGGCCCAGCGCGATCGCTTCCGTGCTGCGGCCGCTGCGCCGGCGCAAGCCGAGGCGGGCAACGCGCACACCAACTCGCATCCGCCTCACTGAGGTTCGTGCGCGCGGGGCCGCTTCGGAACGTGCCTTTCGACCACCATGTTGATGAGCCTCCGGAGGACCGCTGCGGTATCCTCCCGCCCCGTCACCTGTCGCGTGATGTACGCCCCTTCCATCAACAGCCCGGCCTCCGCCGCGAAGGCGGCTGGGTCGCGTGCTCCGGCGTACCCCGCGATCTCGCGAAGAATGTCCTCCATCGCCGCCTTGTGTCGGCGCGCGAGCTGGTTCGCGGGATCGTGGTGCGCCGGAAACTCGACAGCCACATTCACGAAGATACACCCGTTGAAGTCGTCGGTGCCGAACAGCTCCTCCATCGCGTCGGGGATCGCCAGAAGCTGCCCCAGGGGCGTGTCGCCGCCGTGCGTTCGCAGCATGCGGCGGAAACTGTCCTGCCACCAGCGATCGTGCCACTCCAGAACGGCAACCACCAGCTCATCCTTGCTCGCGAAGTGATTGTAGAAGGTGGTCTTGGTGATCCCGACTTCGGCGAGGATCCGGTCCAGACCCACGGCGTGGAAACCCTCGCAATAGAAGATCCCATGCGCCGTTTGAATCAGCCGCTCTCGCGTGTCCGAACCCATGATCCACTCCAAACCCTACTGAAAGAAGAGTGTACTCCGGGTCAGGCAGAAGTTGACCTCGAGTCCATGTCTTTCGTACTCCAAGTCATGCCGATTCCGGCGCGCCCGGCCGTACCTTCTACATCGGCATCGCTTGGCGCGCCGGCAACCGGGACGGCGCGATTCCTTCAGTATCCCGGCCATTCGCTGAAGCAAGGAGTCACGACATGACGGCCGTTCAGACCGATCTCAACGGAATCAATCTTGGTGCACTGGTCAATCTCTGCGAGCGCATACGATCCGACCCCGACGCCGGACGCGCCCGCTTTCGTGCCATGACTGCCTGGCGCGGCGGAACGCTCAGCGAAACCCGCATCGACGGCTGGAGTCTCGGAAGCGAGCATTACCCGAAGCACTTCGTCATCGTCATCGACGAGCCGCCCGCCATTCTCGGACAGGATCGGGCGCCGAACCCGCAGGAATACCTGCTCGCCGCAATGAATGCGTGCATACTCAATACCTTCGTCGCCGTGTGCTCGACGATGGGAGTCACGCTCCAGAGCGTGATCCTCGAATCCACGGGCGTTCTCGACCTGCGCGGCTTCCTCGGCCTGGACTCGTCCATCCCCGCAGGCTATCGCACCATCGATTACACCATCCGCGTCAAGGGCGACGGATCACCCGAGCAGTTCCGCAAGGCGCATGAAGCCATGAAGGCAACCAGCCCCAACTTCTACAACATGGCCCAGTCCATCGCCCTGCGCTCTACCTTGGAAGTGAACTGACGTAGCTCCTGATTTTCTCTTGCATCATCCTCGCGGTTTCGCCTCGCCGGCGGTGCCGCGACTTGCTCGAATCAGGGTTCTACCCGCCGCAGCGCGCGAAGCCGCGCCCGAGTCTCAGCTACGAGCTTCTCTTCGCGCTCGCCGTCCCCGAACCGCCCAACTTCCGCGCTCAGCTCCAGCCTCTCCAAGGCGCTCAACGCGTTCGTGCCCCCGCCCGCTCCGTCCGCCCCCGCCTCCGCAGGCGCGAGCCGCGCACGGAGCACCACCGGCTCCGACTTCACCGTCACGAGTTCGTACACCCGTTCTTCTTCCGCCGATCGGTCGATCCGCTCGACCGCCATCCCGCATTCGCGCGCGGCGAACCGCACCGCAGGATCAAGATCCCGCCACAGCAGCCGCTCATCCTCCGCCGCGTCCGCGGGCAGGTGCGTGTAGTCGCCGACCGGCGCCTTCTCCGCGCCGCAACCGCCCGCCGCCGTGCACACCCACATTCCAGCCGCAATAACGCATGCGGACCCGACCACACGCCTCACCATCGCTCCCATTCCTCTTCCTCCCGCTCCGCCGGGACCGCTAAAATGACGATCCATGCCGCATGCCTGCGGCGGATCGGCGCTCCCGAAGCCCGGGCGCGTTCGTGGGTGAGGGCGAGTACCCCGCGTGGAAGTCACCATCCAAGTCCCTCAATCGCTGGACCGCGTCTCCACTTTCGGCGCGGCCGAGCGCAACCTCAAGATGATCCGCGAGGCGCTCGGCGTCAACATCGCCGCGCGCGATGACGCCGTCCATCTCAAGGGCGACCCCGCCGCCGTGCGCGCCGCCCAGCGCGTGCTCGACAAGCTCATCGCGACGTCCCAGAGCCGCATCACCCTGTCTCGCCAGCAGGTGCTCGATGCCATCGCCGAGGCAGGCTGGGAGTCGGCGCCGGACGAACCGTCCGCCTCCCGTGCATCCAGTCTCCCAAGCTCGCTCATCGGCCCCGGCGGGAGGATGGATGTGTATTCCAACGGCAGGCCCGTGGCCCCGCGCTCGCCCAATCAGCAGCACTATCTCGAGGCCATCGCCGCGCACGACCTCGTCTTCTGCTCCGGACCGGCCGGGACAGGCAAGACCTATCTCGCCGTCGCCGCGGCCATCAGCCTCCTCAAGTCCGGTCGCGTGAAGAAGGCCGTACTGGCCCGCCCGGCCGTCGAGGCCGGCGAGAAGCTCGGCTTCCTTCCCGGCGACCAGTTCGCCAAGGTCAATCCCTACCTCCGCCCGCTCCTCGATGCGCTGCACGACATGATGGACTACGCGACCATCAAGCGCTTCATGGCCAACGACGTGGTGGAGATCGTGCCCCTCGCCTTCATGCGTGGGCGAACGCTGAACGACGCCGCGATCATCCTCGACGAAGCCCAGAACACCACCCGCGGCCAGATGCAGATGTTCCTCACGCGCATGGGCCAGCGCTCCAAGATGATCGTCACCGGCGACACCACGCAGATCGACCTGCCCGATCCGCGCGAGTCCGGCCTGATCGACGCCGCGCGACGATTGCACCGCACGCCGGGCGTGGCGTTCTGCGCTCTGGAGAAGATCGACGTGGTCCGGCATGAGCTGGTCCAGCGCGTCATCGAGGCCTACGCCGAAGCGCCCGAAGCCGGGCACGCGTCCGCCCCTCGGAGCAAGCCCGATGCCTGATCTTCCCGCTCCGAAGTCGATTCGCGGCCGGCGCAAGGGGAGCGCACGCAGGCTCGTTCTGCCCCGAGACCGCGCGGCGCTGCGCGATGCGCTCGCCACTCCGGCCACCGCACGCGCCATTCTTCTGGGGGTGCTCTTCGCGCTGCTCGCTTCGGCGATCGTCGTCTACTGGCTCGAGCGGCCCGTCTTTGCGCCCGGACGAATCATGGACGCCACGCGCGTCGTCCGCGTCGACTTCACCGTCAAGGACGTCGATGCAACCGAGCGCGAACGCGAGCTTCGCCGCCAGCGCGCTCCGCGCGTGTACAACGCGGACGCCGCCGTGCTCGCCGAGATTGAATCGTCGCTCATCAATCTTCCCGCCACGCTTGCCGCCGTCTCCACGGTCGATGAGCTGGCGCCCGAGATCAGGCGGTTCGTCCGCAATGCCGAACAGTTCAACGCCGTGCGCTCGCAGGCGGCCCAGGCGCCGCCGGACTCGCCTTCCCCTGCATCTTCAGCATGGTCCACGCAGGTGCAGCGCCTCATGTCCGAGCTTCGGCGCCGCCCGCTGCTCTCCAGCGAGGAGTTCCAGCTCGCCCGCACCGATGTCGCCGAGCGCCTCGAACTCCGCTTCCCCGACCAGCCCGCCGAAACAAGAACCAAGTACGACGCCATCTCCATCGACACGGCCCACCTCTCCGACCTGCTCGACCTCGCCAACCGCGCGGGGTTCTACGGGGCCGCGGCCGATGTCGTGGTTCAGCGCCTTACCGCCGATCCACGCCCCACCTTCGCGTTCGATCGCGAGGCCACCGAGCGGCTCCGCGATGAGGAAGCCCGCGGCGCCCCGGCCCTCATGGTCACGCACCGGCAGGGTGAACTCATCTTCCGCCGCGGCGATCTGCTCACCGATGCGCAGCGCGACCTCGCCGTCGCGGAGCACGCGGCCTTTCTGCGCTCCCTGCCCCTGCCCGTCCGGGTCGCGCGGTGGGGTGGCGCCCTGGGCATCATGTCGCTGCTCTCCTTCGCTCTGTATGGCGCGATGCGACTGATGGTCAGCGATGTGCTTGCGGGCACATGGCGAAGCGGCGTGGTGTACCTGCTCGTGCTCGCCTCGGCCGCGGCCACGTGCTGGGCGATGGCATTCGCGCCGCGCCTGCCTTGGGCGGCGGTCGTCTTCCCTCCGCTGCTGGCCGCGATGATCACCATCGTCGCGTTCCATCGCCGCCTGGCGGTGCCGGTGGCGATCGCGCATTACCTGATCTGCGCGCCGGCCATGACGCTGCATGTCGGGTATCTGGTCGCGGTCCTGGCCGCGGTCGGCATCGCCGCGTGGCGGCTGGGCGAGATCCGCACCCGTGCCGACGTGGTTCGCGCCTCGACGGTGCTCGGCGCCGGGCTGGCGATCACGGTGCTCTGTCTTTCCCTGCTGATCCGGCCGACCATGACGGCCATCTACCGCGAGGCGCTCGTCGATGCCGCGCTGGCGGCCAGCGCGGGTTTCCTCGCCGGCGCTCTCTTCCTCGTGATCCTGCCGGGCATCGAGCGCGCCTTCGACGTCACCACCGGCATGAAGCTGTCCGAGCTGCGCGACCCGCGCCAGCCTCTGCTGCGCCTGCTCCAGCAGCGCGCCCCCGGCACCTACAACCATTCGCTGTCCGTCGCCACCATCGCCGAAGCCGCGGCCGACGCCATCGGCGCCAACTCGCTCCACGTGTATGTCGGCGCGCTGTACCACGACATCGGCAAGATGAACAAGCCCGACTACTTCGTCGAGAACCAGGCCAGCGGCATCAACAAGCACAACAAGCTCTCCCCCGCCATGTCGCTGCTCGTGATCGTGGGCCACGTGAAGGACGGTCTCGAGCTTGCCCGCGAGTACGCGCTGCCGCGCTCCCTGCACCATTACATCGAGTCCCATCACGGGACCACGCTCGTCGAATACTTCTTCGACCGTGCCCGCCGACAGGCCGAGCAGGACGACGACGCCGACGCGCCCAGCGAGATCGAATACCGCTACCCCGGTCCCAAGCCCCGCACACGCGAGGCGGCCATCCTCATGATCTGCGACGCGGTCGAATCCGCCGCGCGCACCATGGCCGAGCCGACTCCCGCGCGGATCGAAGCCCTCGTGCACACCTTCGCGCAGCGCCGGCTCAACGACGGCCAGTTCGACGAGTGCGAACTCACCCTCCGCGAACTGGCCGAAATCGAGCGCGCCATCACCCGCACGCTCTGCTCCATCTACCACGGGCGCATCGCCTACCCGCGCGCGGACCAGCCCGAAGCCTCCAAGGAATCCACGCGCCAGCGCGAACACACCGCGGCCGAACAGGCGGGGTGAGAACCTTTCGCGTGTACGCTTTGCACGCATGCGAGTTGAGAGCAGGCAGACCGGCTCGCGTCGTGCCGCTCGCCCGCGAAGGCTAGTCATCGCGGTCGGATGCAGAAGCTATCCTGCTCGGAAAGGCGCGGAGCCAACGATCCCGTCCCGCCGTACCGGAACAAACATGCACTAAGGGATCGACCCTGGTTTCAATTTGCCGCCCCCGCCTTCCGCCCGTGCCTTCTTCACCAGCTCGATCGCCTCCGCGATCGCCCGATCCAGGTTGTCATTCACGATGAACGCGTCGTAGGCGCCGCACCGCCTGGCCTCCGCCATCTCCTCGCGCGCGATCCGGAAACGTCTCTGAATCGCCTCTTCGCTCTCGCGCTTCCGCTCGCGCAGCCGCTTGAGCAGCTCTTCCTCGCTCGGCGGCATGATGAAGATCGCAAACGCACGGGGCATCTTCGCCTTCACCTGCTTCGCCCCCTGCACGTCGATCTCCAGGATCATCAGCCGTCCGCGCGCCAACTGCGCCTCCACCGGCCCCCGCAGGGTGCCGTAGTGATTCCCGGCGTACACCGCGTGCTCCAGGAACTCGCCGGCGCGCACTTTGCGCTCGAACTCATCCTTCGTCACGAACTGGTAGTCCACTCCGTCCACGTCCACGCTCGTCCGGGGGCGCGTCGTCGCCGACACGCTGAAGACGGCATCGGGAATCGATCGCTCGATCGCGCGCGTGATGGTCGTCTTTCCGACCCCGGACGGCCCGCTGATGATGAGCAGCATCCCGTTGTCGGTATCCGTCGGCAGGCGGTGGCCGCCAGTGCTGTGCTCTTCCATCGCTCTACTCCATCGACCGACCCGCGGCGCAACGCCGATGCGCTCTGCCTGCCCGCCGCGGGCCGCTTTCGCCGCATCACTTGCGCTTCAGAGCCGACAGCAGCCCGCCCATCTCCTTCTCCGGCGCCGCGCCCGCGGTCGAGGCATGGCGCACGTCCGTCACCACGTAGAAGCACTTCTGGTCGATCATGCGGACAAGCTCCGCAAGTTGCCGAATCTTTCTGCGCGCGGTCTTGACATGCAGCAGGTTCACCGGCCCGTCGCGACCCTCGCCGCGAATCTGGGTCACGCGGAATCCCTTGTCGCGCAGCGCGAAGGCCATCCCCGGCCCCTGGTGGGTGAACACCGTCAGCATCTGCTCGCCCCATGCAAGGCGCTGCTCGACCGAGATTCCGATGAAGTTTCCGCACGCGAACCCGAACGCATAGGCCACACCGTACACCGGGTTCTCGCGCGCTTCGCCGACCACCGTCGCGACCACGAAAATCCAGATCAGCACCTCGGCGAAGCCCAGCAGCCACGCGATCGAGCGCCGACCGTTGATCACGCAGATCGTGCGCACCGTTCCCAGCGATACATCGCCGATCCGGGCGACGATGATCAGCAGGCACGTCCATACCACTTCCCAGTTCATGCCGCTACTGTATCGCGCACAGGCGCCGTTCACTTCATCGCGCTTGCATCCGCCACCACTTCCAGCGGAATCAGCGCCTCGGCCTCTCCGCCGCCGTGTTCGTCGCGCATGCGCACCTTCAGGCGATACTTGCCCACCGAGAGCGTCTCCGGAAGCTCGACGATCTGAATCATGAAGAAGTCGCGCCGCCGATTGAGCGAGAAGTCCTCGATCCGCTGCGCGGGCCTGCGCCACGCCATCAGGTCGCCCTGTTCGCTCGGCGAGTAGAGCATCAGGTCCTGCGACAACGCGACGAGATACCCTTCGCGCCCTTCACGCGTCGCCCGCTCATGCGTGAAGTGTTCGACCTCCGTATACACGATCAAGCGCTGCTTTCGTCCCGCGATCAGTTGATACGTGCCCTCGCGCTTCGCCGCGATCTCCTGATAGACGCCGAAACTGTCCACCTTCGAACACAGCGCCGCCTTCGCGATCGAAAGCCCGCCCCAGCCGCGCGCCGCCTCGGCCAGCGGCTCCATCGCCGCGGCAAGATCGTCGGCGCTCAGCGCCGTCGCCGAGTTCGATTCGGACGGCTCGAGCCTGCTCCCCACTTCGTGCATCGCGCCCCGCCACGCCTCGATCAGCGCCGCCTCCCGAGGATGCAGCGATTGAACAGCGCTGCGAGCACGCTCGAATGAACCCGGTTCGATGACCTCCAGGCTTGCCGCGCGAACCAGCGCCGACATAGGGCTTTCGCCGCGTTCCTCGGCTCGGCGCGCCGCTTCCGCTTCCATCGCGGCCAGTTCCGCCGCGAGCTTCCGCCGTCGCGACGAAGGTTCTTCCTCCCGCGAGGCGCCGACCTCCACATTGCCCGGCTCAACGCGCGTCGGCGAAGGGCCGACCGAGGGCGCCGGCGCATCGGCTTCCGCGACGGACACCGGAGGAAAAGCCTCGGGGCGGACCGGACCCGCCAGCTCCTTCTCTTCGCGCCTCGTGCCGCGCACGATCGGCTCGCCGTTCCACTCCAGTCCGCCCGCTGCCGCCGCGGTCCCCGCCTGCTGCTTCGGGGAGTCGTCCCCTGCGGCCACGCCGGAGTCGCCCTCCCCACCACCGCCCGCGGCACAGCCGCCAAGCAGTGCCGCCGACAGAACCACGCTCCACGCGCCCGCCCCCCTCGGAAAACCGAGTGCGCGCCCCTCCACCGTCTCATATCTCTTGCGTGTCATGAGTCGCTTCCTGCTGTGACCGCAACGCCTCCGGCGTGCGCCCGCCCCATTCCCCTTATCGACGCCGCACGACCCCGTTCTTGCGAACCGGCGGTTTGCCCTTCTTCAGTTCGAGCCGCGTGCCATCTCGGCCAGCCGAATCGTCAGCATCTCAAGGCCCAGCTCCCGGTCGCCCTGGCTCGACTTGCCCCTGAAATCGGCCTCGACAGCCTCGCGGAGCATGGTCGCCGCCCGGCTCGGCGGCAGGCGACGGGCGGCCGACACAATCGGATCGCGCGTCTCTCCCCACAGCTTGGCCTGCTTGGAGATCGCCCATTCATTGGCGCCTTCCGCCGCCAGCCGGGAGGCAATCAGCAGTTTCCTGAGCAAGTCCGTCATCGCCCACCGGATAGGCACCACGTCCACGTTCGATCTCGTGAGCAATTCCTCGATGTGCTGAAGCGTATCCTCGACGGCCGCGCGACGATCCTTTTCATCCTCCGCGGACAACACGCGCACGAACCTGCTTTGGATCGACCAGGCGGCCTTCTCGGCGCGCGTCGTGGCCACCAGTTGCCGGACCAAGTCGGCCTTGATCGCACCGCCTTCCGCATCCACCGCGGACAGTTTCGCAAGCTCCGCGTCCAGCTTTCCCAGGCCCGTGCCGGCGCGCGCAATCAGTTCCCGGATCGCTTCGTCCTCGATCGAGCGACCATGCTTCGACCTGCACCGATCCCTGACCCACTTGGCAGCTTCGTTCTCCGTAAGCTCCTTGCACTCGCGCTGCACGCCCACTTTCTTGATGGGTTCATCCAGTTTTCCGGGGATCCATGTGCTTGCTCGAAGCACCAGCGTGGTCGATTCGGTGGGAGCAGCCACGTAGCGGGCGAGAAGCTCTCGCTTCGGGATCTTCCGCCGCTGACCGGACTCCGCGCCTTCCGCCTTGCCGCCGGACTCCTCTTCCCGCTGCGGCTCGTTCTTTTCCGCGATCCATGTATCGGCGTCGTCCACCACAACCATCTTGTGCTGCTGCATCAGGCCGAAGCTGCGGCACTCGTCGAGCACGTCCAGGACCGACGCCGCGCGCCCGTCGAACCGGAGCACTTCGATTTCACCCAGAGAGGCTTCCAGTTCCTCTTTCAGGCGCTCGGTCAGAATCGCCTGCAGGAACTGCTCGGGACCATGGAGCACCACGACGCGGTCGCCCGCCCGAGGGTTGCGGCCTGCACCACCCTCGTCGTTCCCGCCCCCGCCTTTGCTCGATGGAACACGCTTCGCCACGCGCGCAGCATAGCCCCTCGCCGACCACGAGCGTTTCTGCGGGCCGTACTTTCGCGCTCCCGCCCCGCCCGCGGCATTTCACAAGCCCTTCACATCCCTGCTGATCTCCGTACACTGTCCTTCCCAGTCCGTGGCCGGCGGGAGGGGGTGGTGGGATCGCCGGACCGGGTTCTCGCCACGCGCTCACCCGAGCGCTGCGACGCACCGCGTTCCGGCGGTGCGCCCCGGTCGGCCGTCTCACGGACCTTCCGAACAGCCACGTCCTGCGGCCGCCACCAGCGCACGGGGGCGGCGCACTTCAAGCCCTCTCCCGACCAGGAGACCTCGCCCCATGCCTGCATACACCACCGCCCAGATCCGCAACATCGCGCTCGCCGGACACGCTCACGCCGGCAAGACCACGCTTGTCGAAGCCCTTCTCTTCAAGCTCAAGCTGATCGGGCGCGCCGGCACCGTCGAGGAGGGCAACACCGTCTCGGACTATGAACCCGAGGAAAAGGCGCACAAGCACTCGCTCTTCTCGTCCGTGGTGAACTTCGATCACGAGGGCCGTCACTTCAACCTCTTCGACACGCCCGGCTTCCCCGACTTCATCGGCCAGACGCTCAGCGTGCTCCCCGCCGTGGAGACCGTCGCGGTCGTCATCGGCGCGGACCGCGGCATTCAGACCATGACCCGCCGCGTGCTCCATATCGCCGCCGAGCGCCGACTTCCCCGCATGATCATCATCAACAAGATTGATGAGCACGCCGATACCCTCCCCGCCCTCGTCAACGCTCTCCGCGAAACGTTCGGACGCGAGTGCCTTCCCGTGAATCTTCCCAGCGGCGGAGGGAAGGATGTCGTCGATCTGTGGGAAAAATCCGACGGTGCGGTGGATTTCTCTTCCGTCTCCGAAGGCCATCAAGCTCTCGTGGATCAGGTCGTCGAGGTCGATGAGGAGCTTATGTCCAAGTACCTCGAGCAGGGGTCGCTCACGCCCGAGCAGCTCCACGATGCCTTCGAACATGCCCTGCGCGACGGCCACATCATCCCCATCTGCTTCTGCTCCGCGCGCACCGGCGCCGGCCTGGACGACCTGCTGCACATCATGGCCAATCTCTGCCCCAGTCCGCTCGAGGGCAACCCCGCGACCTTCCTGCTCGGCGAAGGTGCCGCCGCCAAGGAGTGGCATCCCGAGCCTGATCCCTCCAAACCCGCAGTCGCACACGTCTTCAAGGTGACCACCGATCAGTTCGTCGGAAAGCTCGGCTACGTCCGCGTCCACCAGGGCACAGTCACGGCCACATCCACCCTCTACCTCGGCGACAGCAAGAAGCCCGTCCGCCTCGGGCACATCTACAAGATTCACGGCAAGGAAACCAAGGAGATCGACGCGGCCATCCCCGGCGACATCATCGCCCTCGCCAAGATCGACGAGCTGCACTTCAACGGCGTGCTCCACGCCTCGCACGATCACGACACGCTTCGCTACAAGGCGTTCCCCATGCCCCGCCCCATGTACGGCCTCGCCGTCGAAGCCAAGAGCCGCAACGACGAAGGCAAGATCGGCGGCGCGCTCGCCAAGCTCGCCGACGAGGACCCCACCTTCATCCTCGACCGCGTGGCCGCGACGCACGAAACCGTCATCCGCGGCATGGGCGAGCTGCACATGCGCGTCGCTCTCGAAAAGCTCCACAATCGCTTCAAGCTCGATGTCAACACCAAGCCGCCCAAGGTGCCGTACAAGGAAACCATCACCGCCAAGGCCGACGGCCACCACCGCCACAAGAAGCAGACCGGCGGCGCCGGCCAGTTCGGCGAGGTCTACCTCCGCGTCGAGCCGCTCCCGCCCGATTTCGTCGATCCCGAAACCGGCGAGCACGGCTTCCAGTTCGTCTCGGAAGTGGTCGGCGGCACCGTGCCCCGCCAGTTCTGGCCAGCCGTGGAGAAGGGCGTGCGACAGGTGCTCCTCGAAGGCGCCGTCGCAGGCTATCCCATGACCGGCGTTCGCGTCGCGCTCTACGACGGCAAGTATCACGAAGTGGACTCCAAGGAAGTCGCCTTCGTCACCGCAGGGCGGAAGGCGTTCGTCGATGCCGTCCACAAGGCACGCCCCACGCTGCTCGAACCGATCGTCCACCTCGAAGTCACCGCCCCGGCCAGTTGCCTCGGCGACATCACCGCCGACCTCTCCAGCAAACGCGGACAGGTCCAGAACACCGATTACCTCCCCGGCGACATGATCGTTCTCCACGCCATGGTCCCCCTCGCAGAAATGACCAACTATTCCAGCCAGCTCAAGAGCATGACCGGCGGCCAAGGCTCCTACGTCATGGACTACTCGCACGACGACCGCACTCCCCCGAACGTGCAGGCAGAGATCATCGCCGCCTACAAGCCCAAGGCCGAGGAAGAATGACGCCGATGCGCCGAGGGTTTGCTCCCCGCAACCCGGCGATTTGCACGAGCACGCTTCCCGCGCGCACGGCATCGGCGCTGCACATGCGCGCTTCCGCCGCCGCATGCATCTTCCTGCTGTGCCTGGTCGGCCTGCTCCGGCCGCTCACCGCTCGCGCGCAGGATGCCGAGCCGTCGCCCGTCTCGGCGCCGCCTAACGGCGCCGATATCTCTGCTCCGCTCCGTGCGGCCTTCACATACTTCCTCGCCCTGCTCGAACCCGACGGGCCGCCGATCGATCCTTCTCGATTCACACCCCGCTTCCTTGAACAGGCGCCCATCGAGAAACTGAACGAGGCCGTCGCGCAGGTCCGGAACAGGTTCACGCGCCTGGAAGTGATCGACATCACGTCGCCGGCCCCCAACCGGATCAGCGCCACCATCCGCCACCCCGTTGACGAATCGCTGTACACCCTTCTCCTGCAGATCGAGCAGGCCGAGCCGCACCGCATCGACGGCTTCTCCCTCCAGCCCGCGCCGGACCGGCTCGCCGTCCCGCGCTTTCAGCACTGGGACGACCTGGACCGGATGCTCACCGATCTCGCTCATCCGGCGGCTTTCGCCGCGTTCACCGTTCAACCCGACGGCTCGCTCGCACGCCTGCACGCTTTTCATGCCGATGAACCGCTGGCGATCGCTCACACGTCCGCCCTGTGGCTCGCGGGCGCCGCCGCCGAGCATGCCGCGGCCGACCCGTCGCGCTGGTCCGAACCCATCGAAATACGCGCCGAACTCAAGAGCTTTCCGCCGGGCGAGCTGCGTCAGGCGCCCGACGGACACACCGTGTCACTGGCGCAACTGCTCCTCGCCGCCTTCGCCAAGGACGACAACACGGCCTTCGACCATCTGCTCGCCCACCTCGGCCGCGACGCGGTCGAAGCCTATTTCTTGAGCCACACCTCCGCGCGCCACCCTCACGCCGTGCCCTTTCTCTCGACCATGGAGGTCTTCCGCATCAAGCTCGGTCCCACCACGGACCTCAAGCACCGGTTCGCCGCGGCGGACGCCTCCGCGCGGCGCGAGCTGCTCGCCGGGGAAGTCAGCCGCGCGCGCGCCAGCGAAGAGCTTCACAAGTTCTGGCGCATGCCGCAGGAGAACCAGACCATCGGCTGGTTCGCAAGCGCCGACGACCTCTGCCGTCAGATGGCCGAGCTGGTGCGTCTGGCGTCGCTCGAAATCCATGCGCCTCTCGGGCAGGCCATCCGCGGGCGCGAGTCCGTGCCCGTCGATCATGCCGTGTGGGGCGAAGCGGTCTTCAAGGGCGGCGGCGAACCGGGCGTGCTCAGCGGCGTCTGGTGGCTGCGCGCCCGCGCACAATCCGAATCCGGGCCGCTTCCCGCCCCCATCGTCGTGGCCGTGGTCTTCAACCGCTCGCCCGAACCGCTGGATCAGGCGAAAGTGCGATCCGTGATCTTCGCCATGCTCGACTGGCTCGCCCGCGCTCCCTGACAGCCCGACCGGCGCCCCGCCGCGAGTCACTTCAGTTTGGCCGCGAGCTTTTCCTTCGCCGCCGCGGCATCCGCCTTGCCTGCGGACAGCTTCATCACCGCGCCCACCAGCCGTCCGATCGCCACGTCCTTGCCCGCACGCACATCCGCCACCGCCTTCGCGTTCGCCGGGTCGTCGATGACCGCCTGCACCCATGCATCCAGCGCACCCTCGTCCCGCACCTGCAGCAGACCGAGCCTTTCCGCGGCCGCGCGGGCGTCCTCATCCCGCTCGCACAGCGCGCCGAAGAGCTGATCCGCTCCCTGCGCGCTGATGAGGTTCTCCTGCCGCAGCGCAACGATCTCGCCGATGCGCGCCGCCGAGATGCCCAGCTCATGCACGGCCCGGCCGGTATCGTTGGCTCGCTTCAGCCCCGATTGCAGCACGATGTTGATCGCCCATCGAGCCGCCCTCGCCCGCTCCACGCCGCGCGACAGCGCCTCCTCCACTGCCCCGTCGAAGAGTTCGCACGTGCCGCGCTCCTCCACGAGGGTGGATGCTTCCTTCTCGCTCAGCCCAAGTTCGCGCCGGTAGCGAGCCGCCCGCGCCGCCGGCAGCTCCGGCATCTGGCGCCGCCACCGCTCGATCTCGGCCGCGCCGATCTTCACCGGCGGCAGATCGGGGTCCGGAAAGTACCGGTAGTCGTCCGCTTCCTCTTTCTCGCGCTGCGCGAACGTCGCTTCGCGCACGTCGTCCCACCCGCGCGTCTGCTTCATGCCCGGCCCGTGCTCGCGCCCGTCCGCGAGGAACCTCCGCGGCTGCTCCGCCAGCTCGAACTCGATCGCCCCGCGCAGGCTCCTGAACGAGTTGAGGTTCTTCACCTCCACGATCGGCGTGCGCACCTCGCGCCCGTCGTCGAGCACCAGCACCGCGTTGATGTTCGGCTCGAAGCGAATGTGGCCCTTCTGCATCACGCACTCGCTCACGCCGAGGAACCGGCACGTGTTCCGCAGCAGCTGCGCGAACGCAACGGCCTCGTCCGCCGATTCGAAGTCCGGCGCCGTCACAATCTCGAGCAGCGGAGTGCCCGCGCGATTCAGGTCCACGATCGAGAAGTCGATCGCCCGCCCGCCCGGCCATTCATGCAGGAGCTTGCCCGCGTCCTCTTCCAGATGCGCCCGGATGATCCGGATGCTCTTCGTCGCGCCCTCGCCCGACCGGGGCGCGGGCAGTTCCACGCGCCCATCGAAGCAGAGCGGCATGTCATACTGCGATATCTGATAGTTCTTCGGAAGATCGGGATAAAAATACGACTTGCGGTCCCACTTCGTCGTCGTCGCGATCGTGCAGCCCAGCGCCAGGCCGACCCGCGCAGCAAGCTCCACCGCCCGCCCATTGATCACCGGGAGCGAGCCGGGAAGCCCCAGGACCACGGGATCGATCAGCGTGTTGGGTTCCGCATCCCAGGCATCGGGGTGCGCCGGGTTCGGCACGCGGCTGAACATCTTCGTGCGCGTCGCCAGCTCGACATGGATTTCCATGCCGATGACCGGCCGCACGCTGATCACCTTCGCCATCGCCTCATCCTATCCACGCCGCATGGAACCCGAACCATCCGGCCCGTTCGCCGACGAGCGCGATTCGCCTCCCTCAACCCCGCTTCCGTGCCGACCCCATCTCCTACAATCCGCCCCGCATGGCGCGACGCGTCGTCATCACCGGTCTCGGAGCCGTTTCCGGCTTCGGTTACGGCGTTCAGCCGCTGTGGGATGCGCTCCTCGCGGCCCGCTCGGCCCTGCGCCCCATCACCGCATTCGACCCCGCGGGCTTCCCCTGCCGCTTCGCGGCCGAAGCCGTCGGCTTCGCCGCGCGGGACCACGTGCCCAAGCACTACCGCAAGGCGGTCAAGGTCATGGCGCGCGACATCGAGCTTGCCGTCGGCGCTGCCAAGGCCGCGATTGAGGATGCGGGCGTGGTCACTCCCGCCGTCGCCCCGGACGCCCAGCCGACCTATGCGCCCCAGCGCGTCGGCTGCCAGATCGGCGCGGGGCTGATCGCCGCCGAGATCGACGAACTGACCGCCGCGCTCGTCACCGCCACGGACGATCGGGGCTTCTTCGACTACGACCGCTGGGGCTCTCCGGGCATGGAGAATCTCACGCCCCTCTGGCTCCTCAAGTACCTCCCCAACATGCTCGCGTGCCACGTCACCATCCTGCACAACGCGCAGGGACCGAGCAACACCATCACATGTTCCGAGGCCAGCGGCCTGCTCTCCATCGGCGAGTCCACCCGCGTGATCGAACGCGGCGACGCCGATCTCTGCTTCTCCGGCGGCGCCGAATCCAAGCTCAACGGCATGGGCATGGTCCGCATGGTCTTCGCCGACCGCATGGCGCGCACCGAGGGCGACCCGCGTTCGGACTCCGCTCCCCCTGCCGCTTCCAATGACGATGAAGCCCCGGGCGCCCGCTTTGTCCGACCCTTCGATCCCCGCTCTCCCGGCGGTCTGCTGGGCGAGGGCGGCGGCATCATCGTGCTCGAATCGCTCGATACGGCGCGCGCCCGCGGCGCGCGCATCTACGCGGAGGTCGCAGGCTTCGGCGCGGGCCAGTCCTCCTGGTTCAGCGATGAAGACGCCGCCGATCGACCCATCGGCCTGCGGTACGCCATCGAAAACGCGCTGGAAGACGCCGGAATCGGTCCGGACGCGATCGACGCCATCGTCCCGCACGCCTGCGGCGCCCGCGCCTCCGACGCCGAGGAAGCCGCCGCGCTCCGCGCCGTGTTCGGTGCTCGCCTCGCCGACATTCCTCTCGTCACCATCACCCCCAATATCGGCGACACCATGGCCGGCCAGGGCGGCCTCGCCGCCTGCGTGGCCGCTCTCTGCATCCATCATCGCACTCTGCCCGCGCGCATCCACGCCGGCGAACCGGCCCCCGGACTGCAGGCCGGCCGCACCGGCCAGCGCGATGCGCGGCTCGACCATGTGCTCGTCTGCACCAACGCGCTCGGAGGCCAGAACGCCGCGGCCGTGTTCCGCTCCCCGACATGATCTCACTCACCCGCCATCTCGCCGCTTCCCCGCTCCACGAGTCGCGCCGTGCCCGTGCGGCACATCCCGTCGGCTCGCGTTCAATGCTCTTTTTGTCTTTCTCCCGGGTTCGCTCGCTGTCTTCCGTGGTGAATGATCCCGGACCGTGTTTCTACACTTTCATCAGCCCTCAACAGGAGGCCCAGCCATGCACCAGCACCGACCCACCCTTCGCAACGAAGAGCTTGACCCCGCCCTGACGGAAGTGAGCCGCAAGGTCATCGGGTGCGCCATCGAACTTCACACCGCGCTCGGTCCGGGTTTCGATCGCTCCGTGTACGAAAATGCACTCGCTTCCGATCTCACTGCGCACGGCGTCCGCTTCGCGCAGGGACACCAGTTCCCCATCAGCTACAAGAACAGGCATGTCGGCGACGCGCGCGTCAGCTTCTACGTCGATGACCGCTTCGTCGTCCAGGTCATGGCGGAGCCGCGCGAAGTGGACGGCTTCGACCGCACCGCCCTGCGCAACCTCCTCCAGGTCACCGAGCTTGATCTCGGCCTCATCATCAACTTCCACCGCAATCGCCTCAAGGACGGCGGTCTGGTTCGTGTGCTCAACCCCCGCAAGATCGATTCGCTCCGCGGCGAGCACGGCGAAGGCGACGTCCAGGACCATTGATGCCCGCCGCTCCCGCTCCATCCCGCGTCGTCATCACCGGCTGCGGCTGGGTCACGCCCCTCGGATGCCGGGTCGATGACGTCTGGCGCAGGCTGGTCGCAGGCGATTCCGCCTTCGGCCCCGTCACGCGCTTCCCGGCGTCCTCCTTCGCCACCAACTTCGCCGCCGAAGTACGCGACTTCCGACTCCAGGACTTCCTCCCTGCGCCGGGCCGGCATGCATCCGCGCCGATCGCGACGCAGTTCTCCCTCGCGGCCGCGGCCCAGGCCTGGGAGCAGTCCGGCCTCGCCTCGTGGAAGAAGCTCGTCCCGCGGCGCTTCGGCGCCTATCTCGGCTCCGGCGAAGGCACGATGGACTTCGAGAACTTCGTCGCCACCAATCTCGCTGCGTGGAACGCCGAAGCGCGATCCATCGACTATCGGCGCTGGGCCGCCGGTGCTCTGCGCACCCTCTCGCCGGAGCGGGAGCTTGAGCAGCAGCCGAACCTGCCCGGCGCTCATCTCGCGGATGTGTTCGGCTGCCGCGGCCCGGCCTTCAACTGCATGACCGCATGCGCCGCCAGCACTCAGGCCATCGGCGAGGCCTACAAGCTCCTGCAGCGCGGCGACGCCGATGTCATGTTCGCAGGCGGATCGCACTCGATGATCCATGCCCTGGGCATGACCGGCTTCATCCGCCTCACCGCGATGTCGCGCAGGCGCGACGATCCGAACTCGGCCGCGCGACCCTTCGACCTTACCCGCGACGGCTTCGTTATGGGCGAGGGAGCGGGCATGCTCATTCTCGAACGCCTCGATCATGCCCAAGCCCGCGGCGCAACCCCGCTCGCGGAAATCTGCGGCTTCGGCTCCTCCGCCGATGCCTACCGCATTACAGACATCCAGCCCGAAGGCAAGGGCGCCGCCGCCGCGATGCTTCAATCGCTCACCGAAGCCGGCATCGATCCTTCCGCGACCGGCGCCGATGGCCGCCCCCATGTGCACTACATCTCCGCGCACGGCACCGGAACCAAGGAAAACGACTCCATCGAGACCCTCGCCGTCAAGAGCGTCTTCGGCCCCCTCGCGAGCAGAATCCCCTTCAGCTCCGTCAAGTCCATGATGGGACACCTCATCCAGGCCGCCGGCGCGGTGGAACTCATCACCTGCATCCAGGCGATCCGCACCGGGATCGTCCCTCCCACCATCAACCTCCGCACCCCGGACCCCCAGTGCGACCTCGACTACGTGCCCAACACCGCACGCGACCTCAACCCGGTCGGCGGCGTCGAAACCTGCATGAGCAACAGCTTCGGCTTCGGCGGTCAGAACGACACGATCGTCGTTCGGCGGTTCAGGCCGTGAACTCCACGCAGGCGCTCCATCGTGCCGGCGAAGCCGCCGACGCAACCGCCCCCGAATCTTCTCCCTGTGCAAATGATCGGCTCCGGCGCCGCTTCGTCGTCGCCGTGCTCGTGCTCCTCGCTCTTGCGACGATCGCCGTCGCGCTCACGCGATGGCTGCTCGGCGCGCGCCCCGCGTGGTGGAACGACCACCTCCCCGCGCCGCAGCAGCTCGCCGCGCAGGCCGCGGCCGTCGAGCAGCTCGTCACCGGCGAGCTGTCCGCTCCGCGTTCCGCGGACTCATCGGACTGGGCGATCCACATCACTTCGGAAGATGCCAACGCGTGGCTCGCCGATCGACTCCCGAAGTGGATCGCCAACCAGGGGCGGCAGTGGCCCGCTCAGCTCCAGGCCCTGCGCGTCGATCTTCATCCCGGAAGGATCACGATCGGCGCGGAAGTCCGCTCGAGCGCTGCTTCACGCTGCGTCACCGCGGAATTCGCCGTCGAATCGACGTCCGGCGACGCCGTGCTCGCGCGGCTCGACCGTGTGAGCATCGGCTTGATTCCCGCTCCGACGGATGTGGTCCGCGCGCGACTGCGCCCCCTCCTCGAATCCTCCGACCTTCGTGCGCAGGATGTGAAACTCCTCCACGCGATCCTCGACGGCCGGCCCTTCCACGTCCCGACGACCATCGATCTCGATGACGGGCGCGAAGTGCGCATCGTGGACTTCGAACTGCTCGACGGCAGCATCACGCTGCGGTGCGCCACGGAGCGCGCGGCATACTCCTCCGAGTAGCCGCTTCACGCGGTCATCAGGAGAATCGCGGTGATCATGAAGCCGTTGTGCACCGCGTGCGCCGCGGCACAGCCGATCAGCGACCCGGTCCACTCCCGGATCAGCGCGAACACCACCGCCAATCCCATCAGCGCCGGCACGAAGGCCATCCCCTGCGGATGCGCCGCCGCGAAGAAGAACGCCACCACGAGCGCAGAGATCACCGGCCCCGCGAACCCGCGCAGGTACTGGTAGAACGCACCCCGGAACACCGACTCCTCCACCAGCGGCGCCCACACGCACGCCAGCATGTAGATCGCCAGCACGTTCCAGAATCCGGCGGTCGCCGCTTCCTCCACCGTCGGGTGGGAAGGCTTCGCCCCGCTGATCGCCACCAGCACCAGCGCAACGAGCACCCCCACCGCCGCGATCGGCAGCCCGGCCAGATACCCGATCAATCCTTGACCCACCTGCGCCGCGACACCCGGTCTCCGGCCGCGATGGTCCGGCGCACCCCGCGTCCACCCCAGCGCGTGCCGCAGTTGCTCCTTGCTCATCCCGCGCGCCAGAGGCCACAGAAGCAGCACCGGCAGCAGCCAGATCAGCGCCGACGATATGTCCACCCCCACCGTCGCCACCGCCGCCTGACCGACCACCTGCACGAGCAGCAGCCCCGCCATGAACAGTGCGAACGCCTCCAGCAACGCCGCCCGATGCAGAGGGGACATCGTCGCCATCCGGTCGAATCGGAACCTCAGCTTCCCCGATGCAAGCAGCACGATCGCAAGAATCCCCAGCGCCAGCCCCGCCACGAGCGCCATGCCCGCGATCCCGATGGCCGCCACCGCCGTGATGAACGTTCGACTCGCGGGTTCCAGCACCGCCTTGCGCGCCGGGTCCGACTCCGGCAGCCCGTAGGCCAGTGCCAGTTCCGCGATCCAGTCGTGCCTGTCGCGCAGATGGTCCGGCTCTCCCGGCGCGAGCGCTCCCGTCCCCTCGAGATAGATCGTCTTGAGCGAGCGCGCATCGGACCGCAACGCTTCCGGCAATGCGTCATCCTGTATGACCGAATCGAGCCGCGCGATCGCCTCGTCCACTCCCACAAGCTCCGCTGCGAGAACAGCACCCCGGACCTTGTCCACCGGATTCAGGATCGTCGCGTCGATCTGTCGCGCCCATGTCGCACTCGCGGCCTCCGGCGACCCCATGCTCCCCACCAAGTGCTGAGCGCCCAGCGCGTACCGCCCAAGCAGCTCCAGCGCGAACGTCGATACCTGCTTCGGGTCCGTCTGATCGGTCTTCCCGGCAGCCCCGCTCGCGGCAGCATTCAGCGCGATGATCCCCCCCAGCACGCCGAGAATAATGAGCCACGAGACCCCGGCCCGCACCCGCGCCCGCCGGCGCTCATCGTTCCAGCGCGCTGCATCTTCCTCTTCGCCCGGCCGGTTCCCGTCGGGAAACATCCCGAAGCCGGGGCGCCCGCCCGGAGGTTCGTAGGGATTCCCTGGCTCTCCGGAGATATGGCTCATGCATGGTTCATCGGCGTTCGGACCGCCTTTTTCTGCCTCGATCGCGAATCCATCCGTGCGGGTTTGACCCCGGAAGTTGACTCCATCGGTCTTCCCGGTACCCTATCTCCTCCATTCGGCGCCCGGTGGGACCGGTGCCGGATGGAACATCCCGATCGTCATGCCCGCGACACGTGCCGCCGCCGCGTTTCATCCGCCGGCCGCGATGCTTCGGCGGGCCGGGTCGAACGCGCTCGCCATGACGGCGCGATTCCTCCCCCACTCCCCCGGCTGTCCGAAGGATCGGCCAGCAGGCGGGCTTGCGGTGTTTGCTTCTCTTCGCCTTCGCACTCCGACCTCGACACCAAGGATCATCCGACCATGCGACAGACCACCTTCGCCAAGACCGGCGAGCTGACAAGGAGCTGGCACCACGTGGACGCCGACGGCAAGCGCCTCGGCCGTCTCGCGGTCGAGGTCGCGACCGTGCTCATGGGCAAGCACCGCCCCACGTTCACGCCGCACATCGACACCGGTGACTTCGTGGTGATCACCAACGCCGAGAAGATCGTCCTCACCGGCAACAAGGCCGAGCAGAAGACCAAGACCAGGTACTCCCGTTACCCGGGCGGCCTTCGCACCTGGACGTATGGCGACCTGCTCCGGCGCAAGCCGGAGTTCGTCATCGAAGACGCCGTCCGACGCATGCTCCCCAAGGGCCGGCTGGGCCGCAGCATGCTCAGCAAGCTCAAGGTCTACCGCGGCCCGTCCCACCCTCACCAGGCCCAGCAACCATCCAAGCTCGAAATCTGATGCCCGAACCTCGGGCGCAGCGGAAGAACCCATAGCTCCGCAACGCACCCGCAGAACAAGAACCCCCGCCTCTTCACGATTCCTCATAATCACCGCCGACTGATGCATCCGGACCCAGCCATGCCAGACACCACTCCCGCCGCTTCGACCGCCAAGACCGAAACCGCAGCACCGGCTCCAGCGCGCCGCGAGGAGAACGCCCCGCGCCAGCGCCGCCGGACCGATGTGCAGCTCCGCGGCTGGTGGTGGGGCACGGGCCGACGCAAGTCCGCCTGCGCACGCGTCCGTCTCAAGCCCGGCACCGGTGAAATCAAGGTGCAGGTCAATCGCAGGAAGATGCGCGAGGCCGACGAGTATTTCAAGGAAATGCGCGACCGCGAGGACGTGAAGGCCCCTCTCAAGATCACCAACACGCTGGGCAAGGTCGATGTCATCGTCCGTCTCAAGGGCGGCGGCTTCATGGGCCAGGCTCAGGCCACGCGCCTCGGCATCGCCCGCGCGCTCAAGAGCTACGACCCCACTCTCGAGTCCGCCCTGCGCGATGCGGGCTTCCTCACCCGCGACCCCCGCGAGGTCGAACGCAAGAAGTACGGCCAGGCCGGCGCCCGCCGCCGCTTCCAGTTCTCCAAGCGTTGATCGCGCCTTCCGTCGCCGGTCGCGGCAGCGGCTCCCGGAGCGCCGCCGCTCCTGCGCGTCACTCCGAGAGAATCACCGCCTCGAAGAGCTTCCGCCGCTGCGCCTCGTCCAGCCGGTCGTACACCTTCAGCAGCAGCTCCGCGATCGCTTCCTTCTCCGGGCTTTCGCCCTCCATGCCCATCGAACGCTGCGCGAAGGAGATCGCGTCCTTGTAGATCGCCTTGCGCTGCTCGGGCGTGAGGTCCAGCTTGTTCAGCAGAGCCTCAAACTTCCCGTCGTCGTCGCCCCGGAAGGTGCGCTCCGCCGCCTGCTGCAGCTCCAACCCGAAGTGCTCGATGGCGATCTGCCGGCGCAGCACCGCCGCCTTGATCCGCTGCCCGATGTTCAAGCGCGGCGCCGCTCCATCCGCGCCCGCGCGTTCAAGTCCCAGTTCCTGGAACACGAGGGCGTCCGTGTACTCGTTCACCAGCGCCCTGAGCCGCGCGGCCTTCTCGACCGGCAGCACCTCCGCCAGTTGATCCAGCAGCTCCTTCTCGCCCGCGATCGCCGCGAAGCTCTCATACAGCCGGCCCAGCATGTGCAGCCCGCGCAGCACCTGTCCGGACTCGAATGCCGGCCCGATCTCGAGAATCGCGTCCAGCTCCTCGCGGAACAGGCGGTCGAAAGCGCTTGCGCGCGCTGAAAGCACGGACTCCATCGCGCCGCGCTCCGCTTCCGTCAGCTCGATCAGTTTCAGTGCCGCTTCTTCGGGACGGATCGTCAGCTTCTCGATGACACCCTCGAAGTTCCGCCGCACGAGCGACGCCGTCGCCCGGTCCGGCGCCAGTGCCGGACCGCGAAGCAGCTCCGTTTGCGATGGCGCGCTGGCCGCCGGCTGTCTCTGCGCTTCACGTGCGGCTTCATCCCGCGAAGGCGAGGGCGTTCCAGCGCCCAGCGGATGACAAACGACGATCGTGAGCAGCACCGAAACAGCGATCCGCGACATATAAGCCTCCCGGCCGGCGAGGGCGACGCTGCCATTCTCCCCCCTGTTGCTGGGAGAATCGAGGCGCACGTTGCACCATGAAGCCGCACCCATCCCCCAACATCCACCTCCGCCACGTGCAGCCGAATCCGCGGACACGACGGCGTGGCCCGCACCCCGAACCGGCCCTCGCACGCGCCGAGCGCACTCCGCCACGCTTTATGCTGGCGGTCCGCCCCACGGCGTCCGGAGGCAGGTGCATGCGGTGCGTATCGAGCTTGACCCGCGGCCAGGTGCTCACCTTCGGCTTGGTGCTCTGGGCATCCGTCGCGGGTGTCAGTCTCATCCCTCCGGCGCTCGGGCACGATCCATATCTGTTTGAGCACCGCGCTGGTCTCTGGCTCTTCCTGGCATATGTGGGCGCGGCTCTCCTGCTTCACCCTCGGATTCATCCGTGGTGGTGTTATGCGCTGCCGATCGTCTGGGGCGTTTCGTGGCATTGGCTGCTGCACGGATTCTGCTGGTGCGTCGGTCGCGTCGATGCGGCGCTGGTCGATGTCGGCGCGCTCGAAGAGGACCTCCGGTTGCCTTTCGGCCGCTCGATCACTCACATCATGATCGCGCTCGATCTGACCGCCTGGAGCACAATCCCCGTGCTCGGCATCACGACACGCTCCTGGCCGGCCACCCTCGGCGCCGCCGCCGCCGCTCTCATCCTGACATTGCGCTGGATCGATATGCCGTGGATGGAACCCTTGGCCGTCCTCGTTTGGCACCCGCTCGCGTCGTTCGGGCTTCTCTGGTGGGCGGTCGATGCGCGGCTGCGCGCGAATCGGCCCCCGCACTTCTGTCGCCGATGCGGCTACGACCTGCGGGGCGCCGGCGGCCACGTATGCCCGGAGTGCGGGGAGACCCGGGCGCTCAGCCGCGAATCTGCGCGGCAAGCGCCCCGCGCTGGTCCGAGTTGAGCTGCGCCCAGACAGCCCGGAACAGCTCCGCTTTCTGCTGCGCCGTCGGGTTCAGCCTGGTCTTCTGCCCGAACTCCGTGATCAGGTTGCGGATCTTCGAGTCCTGCTCGCCGGTGAGATTCAGTTGACTCAGCATCGCATCGAGTCGCTGCGTCGCCTGCCCGATCACACGATCGTAGGAAGCGCGAATCTCCTGTCCGAAGACGCGCAGACTCTCGGCCGCGAGCAGTTGTCGCTCGCTCCCTGCTCGCCCGCCCCGCCACAGCCCGCGCCGCTGGCGCGGATTGTCCGTCATCGGCTCATGCGAATCCGACTCCTCGGACGACCCATCGCCGCCGCTCTCCTGCTCTCCCATCGCTTCGTTCGCGCCGCCCGAATCGCGGGTGCGCCGCGCATCCTGCGCCGCCTCGGCGATCACCGCCTCGTAGTACCCGCGGACCATTGCGCGCAGCTCCTCCGCCTTCTCCGCCGGCAGCACCGCGGAGATGTCCTCGACCAGCTTCCCTGGCTGCGCCAGTTCTCCGAACGCCCCGCGCAGCTCCTCCATCAGCCCGCGCAGCGCCTCGCGGTCGTTCGCGGCGCGGGCGCTGGCGAGTCTCGTCAGCAGCTCGACGTTGCCGACGATCGCCGCGTCCATCGATGCCGCGCGCTCCGCGAGCACTCTGTCCACCGCCCGCCGTTCTTCCTCCGTGAGCTGAAGCCGCATCGCCGCGGCCTCCTCCGGGCGCACCTCCAGCCGCTTCACCTTTCCTTCAAAATCGCGCTCCACGATCGTCGGCGCGCCCGCCCCGTCGGCGACCTTCGGTCCGCCGAGCAGCGAATCTTCATCGCGCGTTTGCGCCGAGCACACGGCAGAGCTGAAGAACAGGATCAGGAATCCGGTGGTGACCAGACGCATGTGGTTGCTCCCGAGATGGCTTCGGAAGTTCAACGCGCAGCAATCAGTCGTATTGCAGGAAAGACACCCTGCAAAGTCTCGCAGATGGTCCGGCCCCGCGGTCCGCCGATCGCCCATGGCGCGCTCGCGGCCTCCCGCATGACCCCGCGTGACGCCTCTATACTGTTGCTCCGCGCCGGCGCCGCCGGCCATGATCGGACGCTGAAAGGGATCCCCGTGCCCTACACCATCAAGCCCGCCACCGACGGCTACGACGTCGATGTCGAACGCACCGACTACCTGAAGGACCACGTCGATACCGGCGATCGCTGGACGCTCAACTTCGGCCCCCAGCACCCCGCCACCCACACCACGCTCCGCCTCGTCCTCGAACTCGACGGCGAGCGCATCGCCCGCTGCACCCCCCACATCGGCTACCTGCACTCCGGTTTCGAGAAGCTCGGCGAACACCTCGACTACAACCAGTACGTCACCATCGTCTCCCGCATGAACTACGTCTCCCCCATCGCCAACGACATCGCATGGCATCACGCCGTCGAGAAGCTTTTCGGCATCGACCTCACCCCCCGCTGCAAGGTCCTCCGCACCATCATGGCCGAGCTTGCCCGTATCCAGGACCATCTCCTGTGCACCGGCGCGGCCGCGCTCGACCTCGGCGCCTTCACCGGCTTCCTCTACGCCTTCAACGTCCGCGAGAAGATCTACGACGTCTGCGATTTCATCGCCGGCCAGCGCTTCCACCCCGATTGGACCCGCGTCGGCGGCGCCATGCAGGAACTCCCCGACGAAGAGACGTTCCGCAGAATGGTCCGCAACATCATCGACAAGGAAGTCCCCCGCGCACTGGCCGACCTTGAGAACCTCGTGCTCCGCAATCGCATCTTCATCGACCGCACCGCAGGCATCGGCGTGCTCTCGCGCGAGGACGCCGTCGCATGGTCCGTCAGCGGCCCGATCGCCCGCGCCAGCGGCGTTGTCCGCGACATCCGCAAGGACGAGCCGTATCTCTGCTACGCCGACAACTGGGACGGCCAGGGCGCCGAAGCCGTCAAGTTCCAGGTCCCCGTGCATTCAGACGGCGATGTCTATGCCCGCTTCCAGGTCCGTCTCGAAGAGATGAAGCAGGCCTGCCGCATCATCGACCAGCTCATCGACCGCATTCCGGGCGGACCGCTCGACACCTTCGCCGACGGCAAGCTCGTCAAACCCAAGAAGTCCGAGGTCTACGGCTCCATCGAGGGTCTCATCCAGCACTTCGAGATCATCATGAGCAACCGCGGCTGGAAGGCCCCCATCGCCGAGGTCTACGCCTGCCAGGAGACCGGCAACGGCGAACTCGGCTACTACCTCGTCAGCGACGGCGGCCCCAGACCTTGGCGGGCGCGCACCAGGCCCCCCAGCTTCATCAACTACCAGATCATGGCCAAGCTCACCGAGGGGCACATGCTCGCGGACGTGGTGGCCATTCTCGGCTCGCTCAACGTCATCGCGGCCGAGCTGGACCGATAGCCGAACACGGTTTCCCCGACGTGCTGATCTCAGTCGAACTGCGCCGCTTCATCGACCGCTCGCGCACCCGTTCTCGGACGGGAAAAGCGCCGTCCATGCAGCCGCGCCGACTCACCCCCACCCGACCGGGCACCCCCTGCTAACCCTCGCCCCTGCTCCGAACGATGTTCAAGACACTTCGCGAGCCTCGGCGCTCGCGACGAGCGGCCATGGCGGGCAGGTCTTTCCCAGCAAGGATGTGCGTTGTCATGAGCGCCGATCGAGGGCCGAAAAAGCCTCCTGCCAAAGACCAGGCGAGGTTTTTCCCGGTTCCCATCGAGGCGATCGACGCCCAGATCCTTCAGATGGATCTCTATGTGCGTCCGGGATCGAACAGCAACGCCCCACCCACCCTCTACAAGAGCGCCGGATACGAATACAGCCTTGCCGCCCGTGATCGCCTCGCCGACCAAGGCATCAAGTTCTTCTACATCCCCGTCTCGCAGCACAAGGTCTTCCGCGAGATGCTCGCGCGGCAGATGAACGGAACGTTCGAGGACAAGTCCCGCCCCGCTCCCGAGCGCGCCCACATCATTCGCGCGTCCTGCTCCAAGATGATCGAGGACACGCTGCTCCTCCCCGGACAGCCCGAGCCGATCGCCGCGGTCGGCGCCATCGCCGAATCATTCCTGAACTGGTCGGAGAGCGACCCGAACGGCTTCTCCTACCTGCTCGACATGTCCCAGCACGACTTCTACACCACCACGCACATGGTGAATGTCGGCGTCGGCTGCGGCATGCTCGTCAAGGCCGCGCACCCCGGCGATCACGCCATGTTCACCGCCGCCGTTCGCGGCGGCCTCCTCCACGATCTCGGCAAGCGCAACATCGACCCCGGCATCCTCAACAAGGAAGGCAAGCTCGATGCCGCGGAGTGGGAACTGATCAAGTCGCATCCGACGGTCGGATACAACGAGCTGAAGGAGTCGGGGCTCGTCTCCGAAGACATCCTCGCCATGGTGCGCGATCACCACGAGCGCCTCGACGGCAAGGGGTATCCCAACGGCCTCAAGGCCGATCAGATCACCGAACTCGCCCGCATCTGCGCCATCGTCGATGTCTTCGACGCCATCACCGCGGCAAGACCCTACCGCGGCCCTACGCCGCCCGAGGACTCTCTCAAGATCATGAGCCAGGGACGCGGCACTCAGTTCGACCCCATCCTCTTCGACACCTGGGCCGGCTTGGTCAAGGATCTCGTCAAGAAGGATCCCAGCCGGGCGCCGCCTTCCACCGGCGAACTGCCGCAGATCAGTCTCGATGCGCTCATTCCCAACGCCTTCGAAGACACGAAGGACGCGGTCCGCTTCGCTTCCGAGGGCATGCGCGGCTCGGATTTCGACGGCGCCGACCGCCGCCGCCATCCTCGCTCGCATTGCGACATCCGCGCCGCCGCCAAGTTCGTCCAGCAGTGCAAGCGCTACCCCGTCACCATCGGCGAGCCATTCGGCGTGCTGATCACTGATATCAGCCGCGGCGGGATGCAGCTCCGAACGCCTTGGCCCCTCTCACTCGGCGACGAAATCGATCTCCATGCGCCTCTCCCCGGCGGCAAGAACCTCCTCCAGCGGGCCAGGGTCGTCCGCGTCCGCCGAGCCAAGGACGGCGGCTGGAGCGCCGGAATCATGTTCATCGCGCAGGAAAGCCAGGCCGCCGCCTAGCGCAGCGCCCCGCGCACTCGCCGCGCGCAAGCCACCCCCCTGATTCCCCTGCGGCATTCCGCTGGTGATCGCCTCATCCGTTCTGTAGGATGAGGTTCGGTGGTGGTTGAGTTCGATCTCAGGCAAGATGCGCGCTGGTGTGCGCGGCACGAGGTGGCTATGGCTGCGGCAGGTGAGGCGGGTGCGAAACTGTGCCGGGCTTGCGGCACCGATGTCGCCGACAAACCGCGCATCAAGGACGCGCACGGCAACTATGTCTGCCGGGACTGCCTCGAGAAACTCCGCGCCCGCCAGGCACAGCAGCGAGCGAAATCCGCTTCACCCGAGGATGAGACGAAGTCCGCCGGCCGGAACCCGGGCCACGCATCCCGCTCCCCCGCCCTCACCATGAAGCAGATGGCCCAGCGCGCCCACGAACCTGTTCCCGGCAACGATCCCGAGTTCGAGTTGCTCCGCCAGACCTCCGCGCAACGCGCTCGGAGCATGAGCGTCTGCGACCATTGCGCCCACGAGATCGACGCTGACGCGGTGATCTGCGTTCGGTGCGGCTACGACCGAAGAAAGGGCAGGCGCGTGACGACCAGGATCGACACGTTCGGTCGCCTCAAAGCAAGACAGCAGAAGAAATGAAACACTCATCCCCGCCAAGGAGGCGTTCGGCCGGTCGGCTCGTGAGCATCTTCGGGGTGGTCAGTTCCTCCCTCGCGCACTGCGCCGCCTCCGCCCCGCGCGCCATGGCCGAGGGAGATATTCCCTTTCCTCATCCCGTCATCACCGAAGTGCTCTTCAACGTCCCGCGCGGCGACGACGGCGACGCCAACAAGGACGGCACGCGCGACGCCGCCGGTGATGAGTTCATCGAAGTCATGAACCCCCACGACAAACCCATCAACCTCAGGGGCTACGTCCTCACCAGCCGCCTCACCACCGACGACGACGCAAGCAAGCGCGGCGTGCGCTTCGTCTTCCCCGATTGCGAACTCCCGCCAGGCAAGGTCGCCGTCGTCTTCAACGGGCACGATGCCGAGATCCCCGGCCCCGTCGGCACCGCCAAGTCCCAACCGAAGGAACCGAACCCCGATTTCGCCGGAGCCGCCGTGTTCACCATGGGCGGCGGCTCTCAGCGCGTCTTCGCAAACGGCGGCGACTTCGTCCTCCTCTCCGCGCCCGCGGGTGAGCGCATCGACTGCATCTGGTGGGGCGAAAGCGACCCCGAGCCGCCCGATGATGTGCTGCGCAGCGCGGAGGTGGTCAAGGACCCCAAGGGCAGCGTCCAGCGCGAAAGCCCCGACAAGAACCCGATCCCGCACATCGATCTCGACGGCCGCGCATGCAGCCCAGGCGAGATTCCCAATCCCCGTCCCGGTCAGGCCAAGTCCAGGGAACGGGACAATCCGCCGGAAGAGAGCGGCCGCCGACCCCCCGCTCCCGCCGCGCCCGGATCCGAAGAGGATGAGTAGCCCTTCAGACGCGCTCAGGGGCGTGCGCCAAGACCCGCCCGGGATCGTCTACCATGTCCCGGCCGCATAGGCAGGAGCCGTGTGCATGCCCTGGATCAGCAAGCCTTCCGCAACCACTCGAATCGAGCGCCGCCCGGAGCCTTACCTCACTCAGGCGATCAAGGACCGCATCACCCGCGATGTCCTTCCGAAATACGAGCGCAAGCAGGGCGCCCTCATGGCCACGTTGCACGCCGTCCAGGCCGAGCACGGCTGGCTCCCCAAGCAGTCGCTGGAAGAGATCGCCGAGTTTCTGGGCCTCACGCCCGCCGACGTCTTCGACTGCGCCAGCTTCTATGAGGAGTACTGGCTCAAGCCCAAGGGCAAGTACCTCATCGCCGTCTGCCGGAGCATCGCCTGCGAAGTCTGCGGCCACCGGAACGTCACCGATGCGTTCCGGCGCAAACTCGGCATCGAAGTCGGCGAAACCACCGACGACGGAATGTTCACTCTCGTCGAGCTTGAATGTCTCGGCTCCTGCGGCACGGCGCCCGTGGCCCTCGTGAACCACACGCTGCACGAGAATCTCTCGCCGGATTCCGCCGCCATGCTCATCGACGATCTCAAGGCCGGCCGCGTGCAGGATGAACACTCGGCGCACTGACCGCGCCGCCGCCCTGCGTCAGGCCCGCGTGCCGCCCCCGACACCCCTCCGCGAACCGATCATGGCCAAGGACGCCCGAAACTCCCTCGCTCGCAACCTCGGCGCGTTTATCGGGCATGTCTGGCGCGGCTTCACCGCCGATGTCTCCCGCGAGAAGCATGTGCTGCGGAAGGAAATCCTCGAGGATTCCCGCCCCGGCCCGGAAGGTCGAATCACCCTCCGCCGCACGACGATAGAAGAGGTCGAAGTGGAGCGTCCCCCCTCGGCACAACCGCCGGACCTCGGCGCCCGGGGCTGAACCGTACGATCTTCCGCCCCGTACCATGGGCGAAGACAGGCAAGAGGAGTGCGTGGCATGGGTTTTCGCTGGAGTGCGGCTCTCGTGACGATCGCGGCGGCCGGCGCGGCCTTGGTGCAGGGCGGCTGCGAAGTGGCCGGCGTCACAACGTGCATGTACGGCATCCCGTACGAGAGCGGCCCGCAACTGCCCGTGCTCGGACTCGGCCTTGCGACGCAGCACTACGTTGCTTCCGCAGTTCCCAACGGCCCGCACGTCACCGTCCACAACGACACCGATGTTCCTCTCATCGTCCGCTGCTGGATCGGCAGAGTGGACTACCGCGCGCCCGACGGCGTGACCGATTGGCGCATCCACGCCGACCCCGTCCAGGTGCAGCCGGGTGATTCCGCGCGCATCCAGGCCGGCTGTCCGAACTGGCCCACCATCAACACCGACTCGGTTGTGCGCGTCCAGCTCACCGAAGTCCCGTCCGGTGAAACCTATTGGGTCACCAAGGACGCCGTGCTCCCGCACGCCGGCGCCGGCGCGTCCGCTCCCCCGCCGCGCGAGTGGTGGTTCGAGATGGAGTCGCCCAGGGCGCCTTACATTCTCCGCGCGTCGGCCCCCGTTGAGAGTTCTGCCGATCCCGTTTTCACGTCGGAAGGCACAGGCGGAATGACGCCGCTTCCGCCTGAAATGTGGTTCGCCGGTCACAACGGCTCGCATCCCGTTCCGCGTCGGGGCTGAACCGCGGCCCGCCTGCGTGCGGAGCCTCCGCCTCGCCCCCGAAACCGACACGACCGAAACCCGATACACTGTCTCCGTACGCCCGTCATTCGACTCGGGCGCGGGGGTTCGCTCTCTTCTTTCAAGATCCGGAGGAAATGCCATGAAGCTGCTTCGCGCGTGGGTATTGTCGGCTTCGATGCTGGCCATGGCCGTGGGGGTCGCGGCGTTCGTCGTCTCTTCGCCTCGGGCGCTCGCCGCGGCCGAGCCGGAAACGATCACCGAAGAGAACGTGATCACCGGCACCATGGATATCGACTTCGAAACCCGCACCAAGCTGGACACGAGCGGCGACCTCAAGGAAGGTTCTCCCGCCATCGGCGCCAAGGATCGCTACAAGTTCGACCTCTCCGTCGCCAAGACCACCAAGTTCACCGGCGAGATCACCCGCCAGCCCAACCTCTACACCCGCACTCTGCGCACCCAGAAGCAGGCCGCCGCTCTCGGCTTCAGCGTCGATCTCCACGTCCTCAATCCCAAGGACCTCAAGCAGTCCCGCGTCGTCGGCAAGTGGGTCGGCACCGTGCCCATCGATACCGCCACCGGCGCCTTTGATCTCGCCGGCGGAGCCAAGCAGGAAAGCCCGCTCCGCATCGCCGTCGATGCCGTCGGCTCCGCCTCCAGCTTCACCGACAACTTCGCCGGCAAGCTCGTCGGCAAGGCCGAGAAGAAGGACTCGCTCGCGTCCTACACCTTCAAGCGCATGGTCGGCAAGCGCGAAGTCACCGTGACCGTCAAGAAGTCCGACCCCATGCGCTTCGAGAACATCGTGCTCGCGAAGGGGCCTTCCGAGAACTATCCGCGCACCACCGTCCGCGGCCGCCTCGACTACGACTACGAAACCGGCAACTGGTACACCGACGGCATCCGCTTCACGTACACCCTGAACGGCACCGAGCACGAGGACATCGTCACCGGCTCGATCAAGTGGGTCGAGGATCCGGACCGCAGCACCAACGGCAAGGGGTACTACGAGTTCAATCTGCGCTTCAACGAGGAAAAGCAGGCCAAGGCCGCCGACGAGTCGGCCGCGTTCGCCGCCATGTCCGATGAAGAGGCCTTCTTCGCCGTGGACAACTCGATCCCCTCCCTCACCGGCCGCATCAGCTACGTCGATACCATGGGCTCCGGCGACGTGCCCACCTCCAGCAAGGTCACCTACAACCTCAACGCCAACAAGCTCACCAAGCAGCAGATCATGAACTTCTTCAAGCTGTGGATGATCTGCGTCGGCCCGACCAACGACGAGTAATCCCCTCCCGTCTCTCCACCTCGGCGCGCCGGCGCCCCCGGCGCGCCGAGGCTTTGTATGCGTGCAGACCGCGCCCGCGGCTGCGCGAATATCCCGAGCCGGAGAAGCGCCGACGGATTCCTCCTCCCGCGCCGCTTGCTCCCGTTTCTTCCCGCTTGCTCTCCCGGCGTTCGCCCGGGTTCGACCGTTCCTCGCACCGAAAGAACAGGAGTTGTGCGCCATGGGTCGCTTGTTCACCTTGCTGCATCGGCGCTACGGGCGCGGTGTGGATCCGGAAGCGCGCCGTCGGTTCGTGAAGCTGATGATCGCGACGGGCGCCGCCGGACTGATCAGCTCGACGCCCCGGCTTCTGCGAGCCGCGGCGGGCATGGCCGGCAAGCGCATCGTGGTGATCGGCGGCGGCTTCTCCGGCCTCGCCTGCGCGTTCGAACTTGTCGCCGCGGGGTATGACGTCACCGTCATCGAGGCCCGCCCCAGGGTCGGCGGGCGCGTGCTCAGCTTCAACAGCACCATCGGCGGCGAGTTCATCCGCGGCAAGAACGTCGAAGGCGGCGGCGAACTCATCGGCTCCAACCACCCCACCTGGATGGCCTACGCCGAGAAGTTCGGCCTCGAGATGCTCGACGTCACCGAGGATGAAGAGGCCGACTTCATCATCACCATCGGCGGCAAGCGCCTCAGCGGCGATGAGTCCGCGGCGCTCTATGAGGAGCTGGAAGCCGCCCTCGGACAAATGAACGATCTCGCCCGCGAAGTGCCCGCCGATACTCCCTGGACCGCGCCCAAAGCCAAGGAGTGGGACGCCCTGAGCCTCAAGGGCTGGGTGGACACCCTCGATGTCAGCGATCTCTGCAAGGCCGCCGTCTGCGCCCAGCTCGCGCACGACAACGCCGTACCCGCCGACCGCCAAAGCTTCCTCGGCAACCTCGCCATGGTCGCCGGCGGCGGCTATGAACTCTTCTGGACCGATTCCGAGGTCTACCGCTGCAAGGGCGGAAATCAGCAGCTCGCCTTCAAGCTCGCCGAGGGCATCGGACGCTCGCGCGTCGTCACCGACCTCAGCGTCCGCGCCGTCGAAGTCAAGGCCGACAAGGTTGTCGTCACTTGCTCCGACGGCCGCACCCTCGAATGCGATGATGTCGTCGTCGCCGTTCCGCCGAGCGTCTGGGAGCGACTGGGCCTATCCCCCGCGGCGCCCGCCTCGCTCCGCCCGCAGATGGGCACGGCCGTGAAGTACCTCTCCCCCGTCAAGAGCCGCTTCTGGGAGCCTGCGGGAATCTCTCAGTATTCGCTCGGCGATGGCGAGATCGGCTGGACCTGGGACGGCACGGACAACCAGCGCGGCGAACCCATCGAAGAAGACCCCGCCTGCCTCACCGCATTCTCCGGAGGCGCCGGCGCGGCAGTGCTCAGCAGCATGGAGGATGCCGCCGCGCGCCACGCCCTCTACAAGGAGAAGCTCGGCGCCATCTTCCCCGGCTACGCCGATCACCTCGCGGGCGAGCCGCGATTCATGAACTGGCCCAAGGACCGCTGGACCGGCTGCGGCTATTCCTTCCCCGCCCCCGGCGAGGTCACCACCCTCGGCCCCCTCTGGCAGCGCCCGCACGCCAACCGCGTCCACTTCGCGGGCGAACACTGCTGCTACAAGTTCGTGGGGTACATGGAGGGCGCGCTCTCCAGCGGCGTGGCACTGGCCAAGCGCCTCGCGGTGCGGGATGGGGTGGCGACATCCGGGTAAACAACGCGCAAACCGGGTGACGCACCGGGTGCCGCGCTTGCAGCGCTACCCAAGCATGTGCTTCTGACGGCGGAAACGGCACACGCAGACCTCGGAAGGTCGATTTGCGCCTTGCATCGCTGTCGCTTTGCCGTTCAAGGCGTGCCGGGTCACACGCCGCAATCCTCTACAATCCGGGCCTGACGACCGAACCCGGAGCTTCTTCCGCATGCCCTGGTCCCCCAAGCTCAAATCCCCCGTCCTTACCAAGCGTATCCCCTGCTGGCCCTTCGCCGACCCCAAGGGCCGCCACGTCGTCCACTACGACGAATACATCCGCACCGGCGGCTACACCGGCCTGCGCAAGGCCCTCTCCATGACCCCCGATGCGGTCGTGAACGAGGTCAAGGAATCCCAGCTTCGCGGCCGCGGCGGCGCGGGCTTCCCCACCGGCCTCAAGTGGACGTTCCTTCCGAAGTGGGATCCCGCGAAGGACGCGGGGCCGCGCTACCTCGCCGTCAACGCCGACGAGTCCGAGCCGGGCACCTTCAAGGACCGGCTCCTCATGGACTTCGATCCCCACCTGCTCCTCGAAGGCATCGCGATCTGCTGCTACGCATGCCGCCTGCACCGCGCGTACATCTACATCCGCGGCGAGTACTACCGCCAGGCCATGGTCCTCGAGGAAGCGATCAAGGAGGCTTACGCCAACGGCATCTTCGGCCCGCAGGGATTGCTGGCGGGAACCGCGAACGCCGCCGGCGAGAAGTGGTCCGTCGAGTGCTCCGTCCACCGCGGCGCGGGCGCCTATATCTGCGGCGAGGAGACCGCGCTGCTCGAATCACTCGAGGGCAAGCGCGGCTGGCCGCGGAACAAGCCGCCGTTCCCCGCCGTCAAGGGCCTCTTCGGCCGACCGACGATCATCAACAACGTCGAATCGCTCGCCCATCTGCCCAGCATCATCGAGCACGGCGCCAAGTGGTTCCAATCCCAGGGCGAACCCTCTCCCGGCCCCGGCATCGGTGCCAGCTACGGCAGCAAGCTCTTCGGCGTCTCCGGTCACGTGAATCGGCCCGGACTGTACGAGTGCGACCTCGGCATACCCCTGCGCACGCTCGTCGAATCGAAGGACTACTGCCAGGGCATGCGTGGAGGCAAGAAGTTCAAGGGCGCCATCGCCGGCGGAATCTCCACCGGCATCCTCGGACCGGACCAGTTCGACGCCGAAATGGACTTCGACATCGGACGCAAATACAACGTCCTGGGCCTTGGCACCGCCTGCCCCACCGTCTTCGACGAGGACACCGACATGGTCCTCGTCGCCCGCAACATCGCCCGATTCTTCAAGCATGAATCCTGCGGCCAGTGCACCCCGTGCCGCGAAGGTTCCGGCTGGCTCTATCAGCTCATGTGCCGCATCGAACGCGGCGACGCCCGCACCAAGGACCTCGACCTCGCGCTCGAGATCGCCACCGGCATGGGCGCCATGCCAGGCACCACCATCTGCGGCCTCGCCGACGGCAACAACTGGGCCATCCGCACCATCATGAACAAGTACTGGGACGAGTTCGAGCGCCGCGTCAAGCCGACATTCGTCCCCGTGACCGTCACCGCCGGCGCCGCCGCGAACGCCTGACTCGGCGCCGCGTCCTTCGCGCGTCGGCAAACTCCGAACTCCCAAGCAACACTCCTACAGTCTCCCTTCCTGCAGGGAGTCTGCCCATGCCCGACACGAGAGAAGTCGCCACATACTGGGAGCGCATCGCCCCGCTCATCACCGAATACGGCGTCCGCGCCCTCGGCGCCGTGCTTTTCCTCTTTCTCGCGCTGCTGATCTCGCGCTGGATCGGACGCGCAGCGCAGCGCGCCCTCGAAAAGACACACGTTGAAGTCACGCTCGCCCGCTTCCTTGCGATGCTTGCCCGCTGGGGTGTGCTTGTGCTCGCCGTTATCGCCTGCCTGGGCATGTTCGGCGTGCAGACCACCAGCTTCGCCGCCGTCATCGGGGCCGCCGGCCTCGCCCTCGGACTCGCCCTCCAGGGCGCGCTCTCCAACATCGCCGCCGGCGCCATGCTCGCCATCTTCAGGCCCTTCCGCGTCGGCGATCTCGTCAACATCGCCGGACAGTTCGGCACCATCCACGCCATCGAACTCTTCACCACCACGCTCGACACCTTCGACAACCGCCGCATCCTCATCCCCAACGGGCAGATCTTCGGCACCATCATCGAGAACTTCACCTACCACCCGGTCCGCGGCATGGATATCAACGTCGGCGTCTCCTACGCCGCCGACATGCTCCGCACCCGCGAAGCCCTGCTCCGCGCCGCACGCTCCGTGCCGCACCGCGCTCCCGACATGGAGCCGGACGTCTTCCCGGCGACCTTTGCCGACTCATCCGTCAACTGGACGGTCCGTACCTTCGCGCCCAAGGACAAGTTCGGCGATGTCAAGCTCGCCACCATGCACGCGATTCAGCGCGAGCTTGCCCGCGAAGGCATCGAGATTCCGTTCCCGCACAGGGTCGTCACGATCATCGGTGCGGGCATCGCGCCCGCCGAAGACACCCGCAGTGCGCAAGCTCCCGCGATGTGAGCGTGTTCTCTCGCTTGACTCAGTGCCTCTGCGGCGCGTGCTCCTCGGGCCTCATCAGCGGGAACAGGATCACATCCCGGATCGTCCGCTGATTCAGCAGCAGCATGCACAGCCGGTCGATCCCCAGCCCCATCCCGCCCGCCGGCGGCATGCCGACCTTCAGCGCATTGAGGAAATCATGGTCCATCGTGCGGAATGTGGACTCTTCCGCCGTCTTGGCCGCGTCGCGCCCGCGCAACTGCTCGCGGAACTTCGCCTCCTGCACATCCGGATCATTCAGCTCCGTGTAATGCGGCGCGATCTCCATGCCCCCGATGAAGAGATCGGCCCGATCCGCGATCATCGGGTCATCTTTCCGCGGCCGCGTGAGCGGGCTGAGCGCCGCCGGATACCCCGTGATGAACGTCGGCCGCGCCGGATCAAGTGTCGTCTCCGCGTACTCCTCGAACAGCTCGTTCACGACCGCGATGTCGTCCATCCGCGCCAGCTCATCGGGCTTCACCAGCCCGCGCTGCTTCGCTTCGTCGCGCGCTCGCTTCGCATCCGTCATCGCAAAGCCCAGCGCCCGCTCGAACAGCTCCGCATAGGACACCCGCGCGAACGCCGGCCCGTAATCCACCAGCACTTCCCCGAACGGAAGCTTCAAGTCCCCCTCTTCCCCTTTCCGTTTATCTCCTACCCCCGCAACGAACCTTGCCAGCTCCCGCACCAGGTGCTCCGTCAGCTCCATGACCGTTTCGCAATCCCCGTACGCCTCATACGCCTCCATCATCGTGAACTCGGGGTTGTGCTGCTTGTCCAGTCCTTCATTCCTGAAGTTGCGATTGATCTCGAACACCCGCGGCATCCCCCCCACCAGCAGCCTCTTGAGATACAGCTCCGGCGCGATGCGCATGTACAGATTGATCCCCAGCGCATGCATCTGCGTCACGAACGGTCGCGCGGCCGCGCCGCCCGCCAGCGCCTGCAGCATCGGCGTCTCGACTTCGATGAACCCGCGCTCCCGCATCAGCTCCCGTGCGCGGTGGACGATCGCCGAGCGCATCTTGAACGCCTGCAGCGTCTCCGGGTTCGACCACAGATCGACGTACCGATGCCGGTACCGCAGCTCGACATCGCTCAACCCCGCGTGCTTCTCCGGCGGCGGCACCAGGCTCTTCGCCCCCGGCCGAAGGTCCGAACACCACACCGTGATCTCGCCGGTCTTCGTCTTCATCAGCCGGCCCGTCGCCACCACGATGTCCGCCATGTCCGTGAGCTTCGCCAGCTTGAACACCTTCTCCGGCACATCCCGCTGGCTCACCGCAATCTGCAGATCGCCCGTGTCATCCCGCAGGTTCATCCAGATGAGCTTGCCGTTGTCGCGCGTAAGAACCACCCGCCCCGACACAGTCACCCGCGGCCGCGGGTCCAACTCCTCTCCCGTCACCGACGGGGGAGATGTCACTCGCGCTGCGAGTGACGGAGGGGGCTGCTGCGCGTCCGCACCTTCTCCGGCCTTTTTCCCCGCCCCCTTGCTTCTCTCTTTCCACTCCTCATCCGCCTTCTCGTCGTACCGCGCCCTCGCTTCCGCAAGGGACACCAACCCGACGACCCGCGAGCCGTACGGCTCGAACCCAAGCGCCGCGATCGCGTCGCGATTCAAGCGCCGCTGCGCCTCGAGCTTGTGCACACTTTCGCCCGTACCAGCGCCCGGCTGTGATGACCCGCCTTCCATCCCGCCATCCTACGCGACGGCGCCCGGCTCGCGCCGCATCGGAGCCGCGGGCTGAGAAGACATCCCGCGCGGCTCGGCGGTTGTTCTCTTCGCCCCGTCAGGGGCGCACGAATGTTGCCGGGGCCGCAGCGAGGCTTTGCGAGCCGGCCCCAGGTAGCGCCCTTTGAGTGAACCCGCCCCGGAAAGGGGGCGGACAAATCACCGGTCACAACCCGCGCGCTGTTTCTTTATTCCCCGGCTCTTCGCCGCTCCCCGGTCACACACAACGCGCATCCCGCCATTCAACTCGGCCGCATCGCGGCTGTTCGGCGTTCACAATTCACTTGCGTTCCCTTGTTACCCTACCTCCCCCTCCCCCATGCCCACCACCATCACCATCAACTCCGTCTCCAAGCATTACACCGCCTTCGGGGGGGTCGGCCAGGGCATCACCAAGGCCGTGGACAACATCTCGCTTTCCATCGACTCCGGTGAACTCTTCTTCCTCCTTGGCCCCTCCGGCTGCGGCAAGACAACCCTCCTGCGCATGATCGCCGGCTTCATCGAGCCGACTTCGGGGCGCATCCTCTTCGACGGCCGCGACGTCACCCGCCTCGCCCCCGCCAAGCGCAACACCGGCATGGTCTTTCAGTCCTACGCGCTCTGGCCGCACATGACCGTCTTCGCCAACGTCGCCTTCGGCCTCGGCGTCCGCAAGATCCCGCGCAAGCAGCGCGAGCCGCTCGTCATGGACGCCCTGCGCATGGTCCGCATGGACCAGTACGCGCGCCGCAAGCCCAACCAGCTCTCCGGCGGCCAGCAGCAGCGCGTCGCGCTCGCGCGCGCACTCGTCATCCGCCCCGATGTCCTGCTCCTCGATGAGCCTCTCTCCAACCTTGACGCCAAGCTCCGCCTCGAGATGCGCTCCGAGATCCGCCGCATCTGCAAGCAGACCGGCATCACCACCATCTATGTCACCCACGATCAGAAGGAAGCGCTCTCCATGGCCGACCGCATCGCGGTGCTGGACATGGGCATCATCGCGCAGGTCGGCCCGCCGCGCGAACTCTATGAGCGACCGGCCACGCGCTTCGTCGCCGGCTTCCTCGGCGAAACCAACTTCATCGAAGACGCCGAGATCATCTCCATCGACGGCCCCGTCGCGCGCATCCGCACTCCCGCCGGCGAACTCCTCTCTTCCGTCTTCGACCCATCTTCCATCCGCCCCGGCGCAAAGGTCGCGCTCAGCATCCGGCCCGAGACGCTCATGCTCGATCCCCCCCTCGATGCCGCCCCCGCCGCGCCGGACACCGATCGCTTCAGCGTGCTTCGCGGGCGCATCGCCGAAACCATTTACCTCGGCGAGATGGCCCAGCACATCTTCGATCTCGACCGTCCGGCGCCTTCGACCGGCGCCCCCCCTGCCGCGGCGCGCCTGAAGGTCTTCGAGCTTCACCCCAGGGCCGCGCGCGCGCCCGGCTCCGCTGTCACCCTCGCTATCCGCGCCGCCGACGTCGTCATCCTCGCGCGCTGATCTTTCGGCCATCGCGCATCATCCGCAAGCCGGTGATGCTGAACGCGCAACGCCCCCTCCCCCTCTCCTTCCTCCCTCTATGGCCCAAGGCCTGTGGCCGGGGCCTCCATCTCACATCAGCTCCCGGTACTCCTTCATGTCGGCCGACGCGAGCACCATCGCAACCGCTATCACCACCGGCACCGCCGCTGCCAGAGTCACCGCCGCCACACACAGCCACTCTCGCGCCACCCGTCCGCTTGCGAATCGGTGCTCTTCCCCGTTTCTCTCCGGAGAACTGTCCCACCACTTCCACTCCGATACCCACACCGCCGCTCCCACCCCCACCGCCATCAGCAATCCCGGCACATGCGACTCCAGCTCTCCCCAGAGCGCACCCTGCGCCCACAGTGTCACCAGACACACCGCCAGCACGCCGTTCCCCGATGACATCAGATCCCCCGCTCCTCGCCCGCTCGCTGCCCCTCGCGCGCACACCAGCGCCGCCGCGCCGATCGCCGCCGCCGCGCCCGCCATCGCGCCGGCAAGCTTCGGCCCCGTCGTCGTCGCGGCGCCGAACAGGAGCACGGGCACGCTCCCCAGCGTCACCACCAGCACCGGCCCCGCCCACACAAGAAGATCCCGCGCCCTTCGAGCCGTCCCGTCGCCACGGGAGCGCTCATGAACTCGAACCACGGTGCCGCCTGCGTCCGTTCCGCGGCGCGTCTGCTCTGCTCCGCTCAGTCGCTCCAAACCCAGCCACACGCCCGACATCACCAGCGCGATGCCGGCAATCCACATCGCCAGTTCACCGCCGCTCCACTCTCCGGTGCGCGCCTTCCACCACGTGCTCCCGCCTGCCGCGGCGGCGCACACCACCATCCTCGGCGGCCACCTCGCCCACCGCAGCTTCGCGACGCGTCCCGGATTCGGCAGCGCCTCCCCCACCGCCGCAAGCAACCCCAGACATGCCGCGTAGAAAAACATCTCGCGCGCCGGCGTGGGCGGCCATGTCGGCCAGCCCACCTCCATCGCCGCGGCGCCGGCAACCACGATCCCCAGCGCGACTCCCGCGCCCATGCGGTGCCCTGCATCCCACTCGGCAACCCGCGCGCCCCGCCTCCACATTCGCCACAGGACCGTTGCGACCACCGCCGCCACCGCCGGCGGCATCACTCCCACCATGATCATTTCACGCGGCGACATGAACCACGCATCCTCTACCGTGCGTCTCCGATCGACGCAGATCCGCCGAACAGGAACCCGTTGCATCGAAGCCCATCCCGGATTGCCCGTCGTGTTCACCAACGAAAAACTCCGCGCTGTTCGACGCGGAGTTTGAACGTTCCAAATTGCAGTTCATCGGCTCTCGGCCCGCGGCCTCACTTCTTGCTGGCCGTGTAGCGTCCGCGGCTGACTCGCTTGAACCGCCTGTCCTTGATGAGCGTCTGGTTCACGATCGTCCGGAAGTTCGGGCTTGTCGTCGCGTATCCCGCCTCCTGCACGGCCTCCGCGACCTCCGTCACCGACATCGCCTTGTTCGCGAGCACCTTCGCGAGAGAGTTCGCCAGGTTCATCTCGTTCCGCGGCCGCTTGCGCCCCGGTCCCGTGAGCGCCACGATGCGCCCGTTCGCACCGATCACGGCGCCGAGCCGCCGCAACTCTCCGTCCACCTCGCCCAGATCATCGAGCAGCCGGGAGCGGCGCTTTGCCAGCGCGTCCACCATCTTCTGGCGCTTGGCGACTTCTTTCTTTATGTCCTCGATAGTCACAATTCCGGTACGAGATCGAACCATACCGCTTCCTTTCGCCGCATGCTGCCTGAGCATGCCTGAACTTGAGTAGTGATGACGAATCCCTCTGATTTCGCTCCATCCATGATCGCGGCTTTCACCGCCTCTCCACCATGGATAGGCAAGGAGCACACCCTAGCTTCGCGCATGGCTCGAAGCAACTGCGCAATACCGCGAACTTGTAATGTGTTGCTCTTACCGCAGAGCCGAAGAAAAACCGAAATCAGCCAATCTCGAGCATTGCCGAGCGATCGGCCGCGATGCGGCACTTACGACTTCATCTGAAATCCCATCGCTCGCATCAGCCCGTCGAAATGATCGAGACTGAAAAACTCGATCGTTAGCCTTCCTTTCGTGCCGTCGCCCCGAGTGCTGAGTCTCACTCGCGTCCCAAGATGCTCTCCAAGCTGCTTCTCCAGCTCGCGCAGCGCGATCTCGCGCCGATCGTGCTTTGACGTCGCACCCCCATGTTCGGGTGTATGCATGCTCTCGTGTTCCGGGGTCACGGCGGACTCCAGCCGCCGCACCGGCCATTGCTCGCGCGCCGCCCGCTCAGCCAATGCGATTCTCCGCGCTCCCGCTTCGATCGAGAGCAGCGCCTTCCCATGTCCGGCCGAGAGGGCGCCGCCGGCAATCAAGCGCCGAATCTCCGGCTCAAGTTCCACCAGCCGCACCATGTTCGCCACGCTCGACCGGTCCATCCCGATCCGATCCCCGATCTGTGCGTAGCTCAGCCCGAACATCTCATGCAGCCTTTGAAACGCGATTCCTCGCTCGATCGCGTTCAAATCCTCCCGCTGAAGGTTCTCGATCAGCGCCCACTCCGCCGCGGAGCGATCATCCAGATCCATCACGATCACCGGAACAACTTTCAGTCCGGCCCGCTGCGCCGCTCGCCAGCGCCGTTCCCCCGCAACGATCTCCAGCGTTCCCGTTCCGCCCGCTCCGTCCGCACCCGCGATCCGCCGCACCGCGATCGGCTGCATCACGCCCGCCGTGCGGATCGACGCCGCCAGCCGTTCCAGCGCGGTTTCATCCATCTCCCGCCGCGGCTGATGCTTCCCGGGGCGCAGCGCTTCCACCGGCACCTGCACGAGCCGACCCGCTCCCCCGGCTTCCGCCGCCGATCCGACTCCCGATTCCGCGCCGTTCGCTGCCGCGCCCGCCAGATGAGAACGATCGTTCTCATGAATTCGATCGTCGGGCACCGCCACCGCGACCGGCTGGCTCAGCAACCCGCTCAAACCCTTTCCCAATCGCGGCTTGTTCTTCACGCTCATTACCGGCTCCCGAATAAAGTCCAAACCAATACCCCCCTGCTCGTGATCGCTTCCCCATCGACCCAAGCGACTACGTTACCTCCAATTCGCCCGCGCCATCACCTCGCCTATCCGATGGAGGTTCCATGAGCCGTTCCGGCATCGAGATCATCGCCCGTGCACTCATTCGCACGGGCAACTCCGTTCTGCTCTGCCGGAACGTGCGAAAGGGATACCGGTTTCTCCCGGGCGGACACGTCGAGCTTGGCGAGTCAGCCGCCGCTGCCGTCGCCCGCGAGCTGCACGAGGAAGCCGGGCTTGAAGTCCGCGTCGGCGACCTTCTGCTTGTCTCAGAGGCACTCTTCGAACAGGGCGGAAAGTCGCGGCACGAGATCAACCTCGTGTTCCACGTGGAACTCCCCCACCAATCCCTCTTGGCATACCCGACCCCACCGATCAGCCGAGAACCCAAGATCGCCTTCGATTGGGTCCCAGAACCGGAGCTGGGCACCGCCAATTTCCTGCCTGCCTCCGTCCGAGATTGGGTTCGCTCGCGGCTCGCTCTCTCTGCCCAGACCCACCTATTCGGATCAGGCTGGATTTCCGAGGGTTTCAGCAGCGAGGAGTAAAGCCCCCGCCGCTTACCCGCCTCTGGCGTGATGCCGATACAGCACCTGTCCGCCTCTCTGGGTTGGGAGCGAAACCAGAGCCGGGCAAGTGCCGGCAGAGAGAGTCATGTCCGCACAAGCCAGAACAGAGCCGTCGCACGAGTTGCTCGCTCGTTTGAACGACCTCTCCGCAAAGCTTGCCGAGAGCCAGGAGCATCTCGCGCACGCGCAGCGACTGGCTACCTTGGGCACGCTCTGCGGCGCCATCGCCCACGAGTTCAACAACATGCTCACTCCGGTCCTGAGCTACGCTCAGCTCGCTCTCCAGTCCCCCGATGACCGGGAGCTGGTTCAGAAGGCGCTCCAGAAAGTCGTGGAAAACACGGAGAAGGCCGCCACCATCTGCTCATCGCTCCTCGGCTTTATCCGCGAGGATTCCCAGCCCCAGTCCGTCGACATCGCCCTGTGCGTCTCCAACACGTTGAGCTGCTTGGGAAGGGATCTGGCGAAAGACGGCATTCGCCTGGAGTGCCGCATCGCTGATGGACTCGCGGCGGCCATTCGTCCGGTCGCTCTCCAGCAGGTGCTGCTCAATCTCATCCTGAATGCCGTGCAGGCCATGAAGCCTTCGCCAGGAACGCTTTCCATCGACGCCCACCGTTCCACGTGGAAACACTCGGACGGCACCGTGGAATCCGGAGTCGAAATCGCAGTGGGGGACACCGGCTGCGGCATCCCGCCTGAGTTGCTGGACCGAATCTTCGAGCCGTTTGTTCGCGCCCGCAAGCCGGGCGCAATGGAGCCGGGAACCGGCCTCGGCTTGGCTATCTGCCGACGCCTGGTCACCGACGCCGGCGGTACCATCACCGTCGCCTCCAAGGCCGGGACGGGCACAACGTTCACCATTCGCCTTCCCGCGGCAGCCTCCTGCACCGAGCGCGCCGCCGCCTGACGCGCAAAAACTGCCGATACTTACTTGATGCAACCCTGTTGCATTTCGTTCCTGCGCGCCTCCCGATGCGACCGTCCTGTTTGGCCCTCGCTGCAACCGGCGCTGCCCGGCCGGGTAGCCTGACAGTCCCCACCCGGGGGGAATAGCTTCGCCGCGCGGCGGATTGCTCATGGTGTCGCGCGGGGCCTGCGCCCGATCCTCGGGCCTGGAGATCGCGGCCGTTATCCTGCGTGTTACATAAGAAAGGAATAAGACAGATGCGTCCATTCATTACGATCGGTTCCTCGGCCCTGGCCCTCGCGGCCGTGACGGCCGGCATCGCCCTGCACACCCCGCGCGCGACCCTCGCGACCACCGAGGCCGCGACCGCGGCGGCAGGGGGGTTCACCGTCGATCCCGTCCACTCGTCGGTCGTGTTCAAGATCATGCACGGCGGGGTGGCCAGCTTCTACGGCCGCTTCAACAACCCCACCGGCGAGTTCCTCATCGACCCGGAAAACCTCTCGGCGTCCACGATCTCCGTCTCCGTCAAGGCCGAGAACGTGGACACCGCCAACGGCGGGCGCGACAAGCACCTCATGAGCGCCGACTTCTTCTCCGCCAAGGAGTTCCCGGAAATCACCTTCAAAAGCTCTTCCTTCTCCAAGACGGGCGACAAGACGTTCAAGGTCACCGGCGACCTCACCCTGCACGGCGTCACCAAGGAAATCACCGCGGACATCATCTACTACGGCCAGGCGCAGGGCCGCGGCGGGATCAAGTCCGGCTTCGACGCCACTTTCACCATCAAGCGCACCGACTTCGGCATGGACACCTACGTGAAGGAAGGCGGCCTGGGCGACGAGGTCACGCTGATGATCGGCATCGAAGGCGGGCAGGGGGGCTGAACCAAAACAGCAGCCGCACGCATCCGAGAGAGCAGCACAGGACTCCGCGCCGCAGAATGGCGCGGAGTTTTCGTTTCTCGCCGACGAGGCAATCAGTCGTGCGCCGGAGCCGCGCGCGACACATGGCGCATCGCGCGGCTCAGCCGGTTGAACATGATCGCGCCGGCGATGGAGAACGCGCCGAGCACGAAGAATGCCCCCCAGTTCAACCCCTCAAAGTGCAGCAGCCTGTCGAGAAAGGAAGAGGAGAGATCGGAAGAGGTGGGGGGTGCGAAGTGGGATAGGGGGGTAGCGGGGGTGGGGGGGGTGGGAGGCGTGGTGAGCACCCACCCGGAGTAGAGGAGTGTGCCCAGGAACGGCGCAAAGACGCCGCGCACGCCCGTGAGCGTCACGTGGATGCCCATGTAGATGGAAGCGAGTTCGCGCGACGCGAAATCGTGGTGGCCGAGGTTCCATGCGAGCATCCCGCCGCCGAACGCGGCACCCAGGATGATGCGCGAGACGATCACCAGCCAGAGACTGTCCGCCATGAACGCCACGCCCATCAGCAGATTCGCAAAGACGAAGACCCACGAGTGGTAGACGCGGAAGCGGATGATGTGCATCCGGTCGAGCATGCGCGCCCAGAGCGGAATCACCAGGATCGGCACGACGGACACCGGAATCACCTGCGTGAGAATGATCGAAGGCGCATAGTCGAGCCTGAAATGGTCCTCGAGCGCGATCACGAAGACCGGCGTCGCCGCCAGATTGGGGATCCCGAGAATGAACTGCGCCGCCATGAACGCGCGGTAGTGCTTGTCGTTTCTGAGAACGCGCAGCATCGCCCGGGCGGAAGCGGGGTGCTCAGGCCCGGCGGCGGCATGGCGCGCTTCGGCTCGGAGGTGCGCCGCCCGCCGGCGCATGCGCACATGGGAAAACGCCCACACCCCGACGAGCGCCAGCACAATGGAGAGCGCATACACGAAGCGGAACGCATGCCCGCCGACGGGCGCCGCGTCGGCCCCGTCGCCGAACAGCACCGGAATATCCATCGCCGCACCGATGAGCAATGCATTCATCGAGACGACCAGCGTCACGATGATCGTGAGCTTGCCGGTGACCCGCGCGCGGTCATGGCGCGGGTAGTTCGCGCGCCAGAGGTCGGTCCGGGCCGAGATGATGCCGGTGAGAAAGCATCTCGCCGCGAGCATGGCCGAGACCAGCATGAACACGCCTGCAACCGTGAACGGCGCGCAGGCAATCACCGCCACGCACGCCAGCACGGCAAGCTGCATCAGGTTCGTGGCGCGGACGCGGTCGCGCCCGTGCAGGATGCGGGTCCAGAAAATGGATGTAATGTTGGTCAGGGCGGGCGCGGAAGTCAGGACCGCCACGATCAGGTCGCGCACCATCGGCGAAAGCTGCGACGCGACCGGCTCGCGCGAAAGAAACGCCTTCTGCGCCAGCACGCCGATCACCCCGCCTTCCACGCACGCGATGGCAAAGGGCAGAAAGCACGCGCTGATCAGCTCCCAGCGGTAGTTGCGCCGGGGGAACGGACTCATCGCGGCCGGGTGGAACGAGGCCGCGGCCCGCCACAGCGCGCTGGTTGCCGGTCGGATCACGCTCGTGAAGATAGATCACTTCGGCGCGCAAGGTCGCGGGCGCCCGCCGCGGGCGCCCGCTCATGCAGCCGATTTTCCGCTTCCGCCGCGATTCAATACGGCACGGGCTTGTCGGCCAGACGCGACGGGCGGTCGAGGAGCATCACGCGCCCGATGTCCTCGTTCATCTGCCGGAACTGCGTGTCCCGCGTGATGACGAGGCGATTGTCGATGTCGTCATGACGCTGTGCCAGCGTGTCGAGATTGATCGAGGGATCATTCCGCAGCGAGTTGATCTGGTTCTTGCCCGCGCACCCGGCAACCGACAGGGCACCGATCGCGATCAGGGCGGCCGCACTCAGGCACTCGAAGCATCGCATCCGGGAACGCATGATCAACTCCTGAAGAGAACTTCCCACCACGACGAAGGGAACACCGCCGCCGCGGAACGCACCAGTGTACGCGGAAGCGACGCGCCGTGGCGCGGCACAACGCCGTTCCTTCTCTAATCCAGACGCCGCGTCGCGCCGAAGGTTCCGCACGTTCGTCTGGTAGGAGATTGGTCGGGATCAGCTTGGCGCGCCGTCGGTACGATGTACCCGCATGACGAAGCATCCGGGAGCGGAATCGGGCGGGAATACGGGGCCGACCCCGGAACTGATCGACCGCGTCGTGACCTCCATCCTTTCGCTGCCGATGATCCGCCATCTCGGCCCCTCGCGCCTGCCGAGCCGCGAGGCGGTGGCGGAACTTGTCCTGCTCGTGCGCGAGCTGGTGTTTCCCGGCTTCTTCGGCCGGCGCGACCTGACGGAAGCCAACCTCCGTGATCACGTCGCGGAGCTGCTCGCGCGCGTGCGGGCGCACGCGGCCGAGCAGATCGCCAGCGTCGAGCGCTACATGGCCGAACAGCAGGAGCGAACGGACCGCGGCGGGCCGGAGGACACGCGGAGCGCTCTGGCCTCCCACCGCCCGCGCCGGATCACGCGCGACGCCCGTGAACTCGCCGACCGCTTCGTCGAGCAGATCCCGGAGATCCGCCGTTTGCTGGCGCTGGATGTGCAGGCGGCCTACGACGGCGACCCCGCGGCCGAGCACCCGGACGAGACCATCTTCTGCTACCCCGGCGTCGAAGCCATCTTCTCGCACCGCATCGCCCACGCGCTCTACACGATGGGCGTTCCGCTGCTGCCGCGGATCATCCAGGAAATGTCGCACTCAAGAACGGGCATCGACATCCATCCCGGCGCGAGGATCGGCGAGAAGTTCTTCATCGATCACGGTGGGGGAGTGGTGATCGGTGAGACGACCGTCATCGGCAACCAGGTGCGGATCTATCAGGGCGTGACGCTGGGGGCAAAAAGCCTCGATCGCGATGAGCGGGGTCGCGTGGCGCGCACGGGCCGCCAGCGGCACCCCACGATCGGCGATCGCGTGACGATCTACGCCGGCGCTGTCATCCTCGGCGGCGACACGGTGATCGGCGATGACTGCGTGATCAGCGGCGGCGTGTTTCTGACCCAGAGCGTGCCCGCCGGCCACATGGTGCGGAACAAGCCGCCCGAACTGGTGATGATGGGCAGGGATGGCGGAAAGGGATTGGGGACTGGGGGATAGGGAGTGGGGCAGCAGACCGCGGACTGCGAACTACGGACTGCGGAACGCCTGAGCGATCAACGAGCGGTGTCGTCGTTCATTCCGCGATGTCCGGGAAGGAAGAAGGAACGCGCAAGAAACGCGCGTGGACGGAGAGTTGTGGGATGCGGGGCCGGGGGCTGAGGAAGAGGAATGAAGGACCGCGCTGAGTTATCGCGCGTGAAGCATGGTCGCGGCGCGCGCACGGGCGCAAAGCGGTGGTAAACTTGCATTGCCGTGAAGGTCACCCCGACCAATCCATTTCATGTGTCGCGCGCGTACGGCGCGCCGCTGCCCGCGGCCATGCAGCCGGTACGCACAGTGGGATCCGTGGCGGTGGCGGGCGCGGTGCAGGGGGTGAGCGCGCCCGCCGGAACGGATGGGGCGCTCGGCACGCAGGCCGGCAGCGGCAGCGGGGGGATTGAGGAGCCGCTGGCTCCGTCGAAGATCGATCGATTGGTCGCGGCGGTGGTACCGGGCGGAATCGATTTCACGGAGGAAGGCGCCATGCCGTCGCGCCGGGGGGGCGGAGATGCGCTGGCGATGTACCGCCACCCGGCGGACCGCAACGCGGCCGCCACCGCGGTCCATGCTGGGCGCATCGTCGACATCAAGGGATGAGTGTCGCGGCGATGAAGTCGAGAAAAACATTCCCTTGCGCGCGTTCCTGCGATGTGTCGTAATCGTTGGGGTGCAAGGCGATCCCGAAGACGACGTCAGCTCCCGCGGCCGCGTGTTGCGCCATCAACTCCTGAGTCTGCCACTGCCCGCCCTGAATCAGCGGGGCATGGCCGATCTGCCGCACGGGTCGCCCGCCCGGAGTCTGGAACTCGGGAACACTGACGGCCTCACCCATCGGACCGCCGGTGCGAACGGTCGGACCGTAGACCCGGTCCACCTCGTCCGGAGTGCTCATGCACCGGCAGGGGGCTGCGGCGAACGCCGGGGCGGCGATGAACTCAGAACTGCACGACGGGAGCCGTGCGCGCCGCTTCATTCTGAAGCTCGAAGTACGTCCCCTTCTGGAAGTTGAACATCCCCGCGATGATGTTGCCCGGGAAGGATTCGCACTTCACATTGAGGTTGCGCACGTTGCCGTTGTAGAAGCGCAGCGCGGCCTGCACGCGGTCCTCGGTGTTGGCAAGCTCGGCCTGCAGCGACTGGAAGTTGGATGACGCCTTCAGGTCCGGGTACGCCTCGACGCGCACGCGGAGCTGGCCCAGCGCAGCGCTGAGCTGATTCTCGACGTTCACCTGCTCCGGCGTGGCGTCGCCCGGACGCAGCCGCTCCGCCTGCTCGCGGAGGTTGACGATCTTCTCCAGCAGGTCGCGCTCGTGCGCCATGTATCCCTTGACCGTGTTGATGAGGTTGGGGATGAGGTCGTGGCGGCGCTGAAGCTCGGTATTCACGTTGGACCACGACTCGCGCATGTGCTGGCGCGCCGCCACCAGGCCGTTGTACAGCACCGCCACGATGATGATGACCAGCAGCACGAAACCGAGCACGACGCCGAGAACGACAAGAACTGGTTCCATGGGTGCTCCGGAAGCAATGAGTTGAAGCTGGAGCGAACGAATGGACTGAGCAGAGCGGCGGCAGGCTCGAATGCCCGACCGTCCGAAGGAGATCGAGAGTGCTCAGGATACTTCGGGAAGCTTGCGCCGGCTCTCGGGGGCGGCGCTGCCGGCTTCGATGAGGGGCGGCTGGCCGCGGGCCGCGCGCTCCGCGTTCACCAGCGTCCGGGGCAACTGGGCGAGGAATCCGAGGGCGAAGCGCACCAGCTCGTTGTAGTTCTCGATGGATATGCGCCCCTTGCGGTGGATGAAGAGCAGACGCCCGGCCGTCTCGATGCGCCAGCCGGAGTGCGAGATCAGGTAGCGCTGCAGCGCGTGGTCGATCAGGTCGTAGGCATCCTTGCGGTTGCGGGCCTTGACGACGAACTTCTTCGAAAAGTCCGGGTCTTCCAGATCGATGTCGTCGAAGCCCACGGCCTGCGCGATCTTGTCCCCGATGTGCTCGTCGCGGATCGACACGTGCCCCAGGTCCGCGCCGGGATCAATCGCGGCGCACGTGAAGTAGTAGTGGTGCGTGGTGGTGGTCTTGCCGTTGGATGTCGTGATGGCGTAGTGGTACTCGAAGAGTTCAACGTGCGCGGAATCAAGACCGGGGGTTGCCCCGGCAAAGTCGCGCCCCGCGTGATACCGGCTGAATCGCGTGTGGCCCTGCGAGAAAAGCGCGAAAGGATATCGCGGCGACTTGCGCCGCTCGGGGTCCCACGTCCAGCCCTCCGCCCTCGCCCACGCCGCCAGCTCGGCCAGACGCTTCTGGTGCATGCGATGGCCGTACAACGCCGCGGCAACCCCGGCAATCACGACGACGATGGCAATGAAGACTTCCATGAGGTTGGTTCAGCCCGCTCTCCTGCATCGGTCCGCGCGCGGCCGGTCATCCATCGATTCACCCCGGCTCCATTCCGACTTTCTCCGCCACGGTTTCGATGCGATCGGCGCAGGCCGGGCATGCATCGAAGGATTCGAGCAGCCGCAGCCGGCCGATCTCGCGCCGAATCAGCGCCGTCCGCGAGCCGTCGCCGTTCTGGCGCTGAAGAATTTCGAGGATTCTGGCCCACGCGTGCCAGTATTCGCGCGTGTAGGCGCGCTGCGACTCCAACCCCGCGACCAGGCTCCGGAAGGTGGCGAACGCCCCGGCATCATCGCCGCCGGCGATCTGCGCCTCGCCCAGGTCGCGGAGCACGTCTGCGCTCGCTCCACCGGCGCTGCGCTGCGCCGCTTCGATCTCCGCGAGGATCGGCACGGCCTCGCCGCCCCGCCCCGCAAGCAGCAGCGCCCGCGCGGCGCGAAGACCCGTCTCCGTCGCGCGCGTCGGTTCGTGCCTCCGCATCCACTCCATCGCCAGGCGAAGCACGGGCGCGCCCGCGAGGGCCTCGCCCAGCGCCACATCGCCTTTCCGCCCCGGCTCGGGCGCAAAGCCTCCGACGTGCTCCGCCAGGGGCGCCCACGCCAGCGCTTCCAGCCTGCGCACCGTTTCGCCGGCCCCGGCCCGATCCAGTTCCGTAAAGCGCTCCAGGTGCTTCGCGGCCGGCTCGAACTCTTCCAGCCGGATCAGCACAAGCGCGAGTTCGCGCTCGACCCGCGCCGCGACGGCAGCCTCATGCTTGCGGGTCTCTTCGTCGCCCGCCGGTCCCAGAGCCTCCACTTCGCTCATCACACTCTGCACGGCGCCGCGCGCCTCGTGCAAACGCTCCAGAGCCAGCAGTCCCTTTGCTCGATGCGCGCGCGAGGCAAGCTCCGTCATGCGCCAGAATCGCTCCGACCGCGCCGAGTCGGCCTGCACAGCCATGCGCCGGGCGCATTCCGCCCGGCGATCCGACGCCTCCACGAGTCGTTCTCCCGCTTCGCGCGGCGTCACGTCCAGACCCTCCCACGCGCGAGGCTCCTCCCACATGGAGTTGACGATCCCGTCCCACAGGTCCACCATCACTTCATGCGTCTCCGGCGCGTCCTGCCGACTGTCGCTCAGTGATTGCAGGACGGCGCACGCCTCGCGCGTGCGCGCCAGAGCATCCGACCGGTTGGTCCAGTCGCGCGACGCAGCCAGTTGGCGCGCCAACTCCAGCCGCCAGTGGTCCCGTCCCAGCCCGCGCGCATCCATCTCTTCCATCGGCGTCGTGCCGCGATCCACGAGCCTCAGCACGCCGAGGTACCACTCCCTCCACTCGCACACTTCATCTTCGGCGCCGGAATCCGGCGCGGCCGCCTGCGCCGAGGCGCAGGCCAGCGCCAGCGCCCGCCCGGCTCGCTCGTCGTCCGGGAACTGCTCGACGAACGTCGTCAACCGCGCGGCCGCCAGGCGCAGCTCCCCGGCATCGCGCGATTCCGAGTAGCGCTGGCCCAGCCACCAGAGCGCTTCCGCCAACTGCCACTTGGCCGCGGGCCGCGCGATGGGCCGAGCCGCCGCCGACTCCACCATCTCGATCGCCGGCCCGCGCCCGCCCGCTTCGCCCTTGGACGCCATGCGATCCGCGCGAGCCACCGAGGCGAGCAGCGGCACATCCTCCGGCGCGACCGATCCGATGTCCTGCACGCCGAGTTTGTCCATCGCGCGGACCAGCAGCGCGTTTCGCCACGGCGCAAGGTCGCGCCGCTCGACCAGTTCCGCATACAAACCCAGCGCCTTGCCCATCGCGGCGCTTCGCGCGCGAAAATCAGTCAGCCCGGCCGCCTCCTCCCATGCCAGCCGGAACATCGCGTCCGTCGCGGCCAGGGCCATGAGCGGATCGGGTTCGCCTTCCATCGTGAACGGCGCCTGAACGAGCACCTGCTTCAGCTCGGCGCGGGCGGCCACCGGTCCCTTTTCCTGGCGCGTCGCCTCCACACGGCCGAGCAGCACTTCGGCGCCGATGTCCATCCAGACTCCCGGCGGCGCATCCGCGGCCGTCGCGGCCTCGCGCGCCGCATCAAAGTGCTTTCGGGCATCCTCGGCGGACTTTGGTGCGCCCGAGAACAGCGCCGCCAGCCCGAGGATCGACCCACGCTGCGCCTCCGCCCAGGGAGAGGGCACATCCACCGACTCCGCGCCGAGCCGCGCCTGCTCCGCCAGTCTCGCGCGAAGATCGGCGCTCTCCGCGGTCGCCGCGAGCATCACCGCGGCCCGCGCGCGCCGCAACGGCACTTGTGCCTCGCCGCGCCGGATCGCCTCGACCAGTTGAAGCTCTTCCGCTTCGTTCCTCGCGCTCTGGGGCGCGGCCGAACGCGACGCATCGCGGTCCGCTTCCTCGATGACCTCCGCGATCAGCTTCGTCACCGCTTCCGCGCGTTCGACCATGAGCCGCGCGGCATCGCGGACCCGCGCCACGTCTTCCGGCGTGCGCACGCCCAGCAGCACGCTCAGATCGGTGCCGTCCGCCGCGACGCCGTCCAGCGCCGTTTCCATCTCCTCCGCCAGGCGCGTGATCTCGGCGATCTTCCCGCGCCAGTCGTTGCCCGCGCCGGCATCGCTCCCGGGAGCCGGCTGCGCATCCTGCCCCGCCCAGCAGACGGCCGCCCTCGCCAGGCACATCACGCCCGCGGCCAGGCCGGACCGCCACGCGCTGCGCCTGCCTGCGGCAATCCCTCGCCGGTTCATCCGCACAGCATACGCCCGCGCCCCGCACGGCCCGCAGCTCACGGGCGACCGCTCCCCGCTTCCGGCCCCGACTCCAGCCCCAGCTCCCTGCGGCTGATGAACCGGTAGGCGCCACGACCGCCCTCGTTCCCGTGCTCATCGGCGATGGCGCGCAGAATCTCGGACGGATCCTCGTCGAGAAACTGGATCGTGTTGATCACGACCCTGCGCCGTCCCGTCCGCCGGTCGCGCGGATTGAGCTGGTCCAGCTTCGCGAGCAGCTCATCCCTGTTCGGCTCCCACACGCCCGCTCCCGTGATCACGCTCGAAAGCACGAACACGGCGTCCGGCTCCAGGCTCAGCGCCACCTCCAGCGCGGGGATCGGGTTGCTGCGACCCGCGGCCGTCATCGTGTCGATCCACTCGCACACGCTGGTCACGTTCTCCTCCGTCGCGCGGATGAGCCTTGTAATGGTCAGCTTGGAGGCGCGATCGGCGGGGTGGGGTGCCGCGGAATAGCGGTTGTTGCGGAAGAACACCACCTGAAACTGCTGCGTCGGCGCAAGTTTGCGGATGGACTCCTTCAGCTCCTTCACCACCACGGGCAGCGAACTGACCATCGACCCCGAAGCGTCCACCACGTACACGATGCTCCTCGCGTTGCTCGCGCCCACACCCGCGAACTGCACATCCGGGAAGCGTCGCTCCTTCATCAGCTCGTCGCGTTCCGCGATCTCCTGACGCAGCAGCGCGCCGGCGTCGCGCGAAGACGGCTCCCTCAGCAGGGCCGCGAGCGAGCTTTCCGTTCCGCCTTGGGCGGGTTCGCGTACGAGCGGCTGCGGCTCGCCCCGCGATGACTGGCCCGATACGTCCGCCTTCTGCGCCCCGCCGCTCTGCTCGGGGATCGTCACCGCCGGCGCGGGGCCGGGATCAAGGAAGCTCACCACCACCGGCTCGCGCTCTTCGCGCGCCGTCCTCACCACGCCGATCACCGAAACCGCGGCGACCAGTGCGCCGATGTGCAGCGCGAGGGACAGCCCCGGCGGCAGCATCCAAGTCAGCGCGCCCGTCCTCCGGCCGCTCGGCGCGTGCGTCGCCACCACCTCGACTCTCTGCTCCCTGGCGGTCATCGCGCCCGCATCCTTACTGCTGACTCGGTGACGGCGGCACCGGCTTCTTCCGGCTCGACTTCCCGCCACCGAAGAGCACGCCGTCCAGGCTGATGCGCCCAGGCCCCGTCAGCACGAGCGCCGCGGCCGAGCCGAGCAGGATCAACTGCAGCATCAGCGTGTTCCAGTTCGCGACCCAGGTCGGGTCCGCCATCTTCGGGTCCGGCAGAAAGCCCAGCAGTGCATCGGGATTCCCGATGCTGGGGCCGATCTGCGTCAGCCACATCGCCACGCACATCGTCGCGCAAAGATTCATGGCCCACAGCCGTGTCAGGAAACCCAGGATCAGGAAGATGCCGCTCGCCAGCTCGCCGATGGATGCAAGCCATGCCAGCGCTTCGAGCACGCGCGGCTGCGCAAGCTGCCTCGGCCAGAGCACCCGACCATGCTCGTTCTCCTGCGCCGCCGCGTGCATCAGCAGGACCAGCCCGTACACCCGCGAGATGCGCGTATCGCCCGGGAAATCCGCCTCGGTGTAGGCGCCAGCCGCCGACGCTCCGCCGGCCTGCGCGGGCAGCACCGCGATCAGCCAGCCTCCTTGCGCCGGAGTCATGCCGCCGCTCTGCGGCGTTTCGTCCTGCGGCGCTGCCGGAGCATCCGGCGCTGGCTCTTCGCTCGGAGTTGGGGCCTCATTCCCGGGCGGCGGTTCCGTCGGAGCGGGAGACTCCGGCTCCGCGCCCTGCCCCGGCGCGGGCGCGGCCGCCGGAGCCGGCGAGGGCGCCGCGCTCACCGGCGGTTGCTCGGGTTTGAGCAGTCCCATGTTCGCCAGCGTCGCCGCCTGCTGCGGCGTGACCATCATCGAGAAGAACACTTTCCCCGAACCCGCCCAGATGAACACGATCCCCAGCGCCGCGCGAAGCACCAGCGGCGCGACGTTTGACGCGAGTTTCTGCGAAAAGGACATGGATGCTCCTTTGCCCGACGCCCCGCTCGTTTCATCGCCTTTTGATCGGTTTCCCCGTGACGAATCCTAACCCTTCCGCCCGCTTCGCTCCCGGGACGCGCACGCGCCCTCCAAGCCGGCGGGAACCGCTCTACAATCAACCCGGCCGGAGAGCCGCGCGGGCGTGGCGGAACTGGCAGACGCGCGGGACTTAGGATCCCGTGTCCTTGCGGACATACAGGTTCGATTCCTGTCGCCCGCACTGCCGCCGCGCACCCGCCGCACGTCACCGGGGGCGCGCGCCGAGTCGTTCGGGGATTCTTACACTGGCGTCTCCCGGCTTCGACGCCGGTACACCACTCGGAGGCGCTTCATGTCCCGTGCAACGCGTGCGGTCACTGCTCATGCCCTTGCCTTCGCGGCTTGCTGCCTCGCGGCCCCGGTGCTCTCGCCGGTCGCCGAGGCGCGCCCGCCCCGGGAACAGGCCGCGCAGGAGCAGTCCAAGCTCGAGCGCTTCCTGAACATTCGGGCGCCCGCCAGCCCCACGCTGCTTCCCGACGGCTCGCTCTACTTCATTGACCGCCCGGACGGCATCCTCCAGCTCTACCGCGTGCAGGGCCGGCCCGATTCCGTCACCGCTGCTTCCGGCGGCCCGATGACCCGCCTTACCGACTTCCCCGACGGCATCAGCGACTACACGATCTCGCACGACGGCAGGCGCATCCTCGTCGGCGCTGCGCCCGGCGGCAACGAGAACACGCAGTATTCCCTGCTCGACCCCGATCGCCCCGCCGGCGCCAATCTCACGCCCATTCTCGCCAATCCCAAGGTCCAGTATTCCGTCAACCTGTGGCTCAGCGACTCCTCCGGCTTCATCTACACCGCCAACGACGACAGCGCCGTCGATTTCCACGTGTACCGGTACGACTTCACGCCCGACGGCGCCGGCAAGACCACCAAGCTGCTCGCGAAGGAAGGCACCTGGTTCGCCAACGACGCCTCTCCCTCCGCGGATCGCGTGCTCGTCGGCAACTACATCTCCATCTCGAACTCCGCCGCGTATGAGCTGAATCCCGCGACCGGCGAACTCACCGACCTCTCGATCCCGCCGCCCGACGGCGGCACCTCCTCCAACTCGATCGTCGGCTACATGCCCGGCCTCGACGCCGTCCTGCTCATCTCCGACGCCGACGAAGGCCTTCGCAAGCTGCACCTGCGCGACTTGAAATCCGGCGCCGTCTCGCGCCCCATCCCGTCCCTCGACGGCTTCGAGCTGAGCAGCGCCTCGATCAATCTCGAACGCACGCTTCTCGCCGTCACCACCAATGAGGACGGCTACGGCGTGTTTCACCTCTACCGCCTGCCGTCCTTCGAGGAAGTCCCGCTCCCCGCGATCGAACGCGGCATCGTCGGCGTCTCTCAGCTCCGGGGCGACTCCGTCATCTGGACGCTCTCCAGCGCCCGCTCGCCCGGCATCTCCTTCGCGTGGGACGCCTCGGGCGGCGCCGCCCCGCGCCAGCTCACCTTCGCCGACACTTGCGGCATCGACCTCTCCGCCTTCCCTCTGCCCGACCTCATCAAGTACAAGGCCTTCGACGGGCGCGATATCCCCGCCTTCGTCTACTACCCCGTCGGATACAGGAAGGACAAGCCCATCCCCTTCATCGTGAACTATCACGGCGGGCCGGAAGGACAATCGCGCCCCGGCTTCAACGCCACCCACCAGTACCTCGTCTCCGAGGGCTTCGGAATCATCCAGCCCAACGTCCGCGGCAGCCTCGGCTACGGGCGCGCCTTCCACATGCTCGATGACTACAAGGGACGCTGGGACTCGGTGAAGGACGGCGTGGACGCCGCCGCCTGGCTCGTCACCGCGGGCCTCGCCAAGCCCGGCCACATCGCCGCGTACGGCGGCAGCTACGGCGGCTACATGACCGTCGCCTGCATCGTCGAGGACCAGTGCCGCGTGGAGGCCGGTACGCAGAAGGAGCGGCTCTTCGGCGCCGGCGTCAACATCGTCGGCATCGTCAACCTCAAGACGTTCCTCGAACAGACTTCCGGCTACCGGCGCAAGCTGCGCGAGGTCGAGTACGGCCCGCTCACCGATCCGGACTTCCTGATGGAAGTCTCAACCATCAACAAGATCGACAAGATCAACGTGCCCATCATGATAGGCCACGGGCTGAACGACCCGCGCGTCCCTGTCGGCGAGGCGATGCAGCTCGCCGTCGGGCTGCGCAAGCGCGGCATCGAACCGCTGGAGATGTACTTCCCCGATGAGGGCCACGGGTTCGCGAAGGTCGAGAACCGGCTGCTCTTCACGGAGCGGATGGTCAAGTTCCTGCGCGACACGATCGGGGAGTGAGGCCGCCGCGGCGCCCTGGACCGTTCCGGTCCATTCCCCTTGGGCGCGCGGAACCCGCTCGCGCGCGATCGACTCGAGCTTGCGCAAGCGCCGCCCCGCCTCGCAGGGCTGTTGTGCTCCGACTGTGGGCGACGCCGGCCGGATCGCTATTGGTTCTCTTCCTCAATGAACTGCGGCAGCACTTCAAGCAGCACACTGATGAAGTTGGACTGTTCTTCCGCGGACTGCTTCTCAAACCATTCCATGAATGATTCGACAGTCTGGAAGCCGAAGAGTGCAATGCACGGCGGTGCGGGGTGATCGCCGCCGCCTTCTCCCAGGGATAGGCCGGTTGAGCATGAGCCGAACGCCAGGAGCAGAATGTTCAGGTCCGTGCTGTCGCAGTCATTGTCGTCGTCGACATCGCCGAGCTGACCACGATTCGCACTGTCACTCTGCCCGATAACGGTCAGCAGGATGTTCAGATCGGCGGAGTCGATGTCGCCATCGGCATCGAAGTCGGGGCGGCATGTCGATCCTGTCCGAAAGACCAGCGCATCATCGGCGACGATGGGATTTGTGGCCGTGTTCTTGCAGGTGAGTTCATCCTGCTGCGCATCGCGCACCGGGACGATGCGGTACTCGTATCCGCTCAGGAGGTTGTAACCAGGCTCCTGCCCGGTCCCCGGCGGCGTGGGGGTATTGGAGTTGTCCTGGCGGCCGAGCTTGACGTAGCGATCATTGGGATTGGAGCAAATGCCGAAGTTGAACGCGGCCGTATGGTCCTTCGTCCAGGAGCCCGGGGAGGGTGCCTAGGGTCGGCGCTCGAACTTGAACTTGCTCGTCGCGGGCCATTGGTCGGTGCAGGCCCCGGATACACGGGAGTCCACCATTCCGTAGAACTGGACCAGGAAGAAAAGCCGATAGGCCCCGCTCGGCAGGAGCTGCGCTGGGACCATCAGACAAGATGCGAATTGGAGTCCAACCCTCCCGATCAGAACCCTGTACTTCGATCAACTCGATGGACGTTGCTTCAATATAGCGTCCCGACCCAATCCCATCGAAGCCGATATCTCCGTTGACCCGCAAGAGGTTGAGAGCAACCTTGCCGGTGCCCGAGCCGCTGCGCGTGAACTGATCGATTGATCCAATGCCCGTGACGTTGAGTGTGACGGTGGAAGTGGGACCACCCAACTGCTGGATTTTGATGTAGTCCACATTATCGGTTGCGCTGCCGGTGATGGAAATCGTCACCGACGATGTGGTGGGAGTCACCTGCAGTTCATACTTCGTCTTGGGTCCGCTTGTGTCATTCTCCAGCATGTTGACCGTCGCTGTGCCTGACGTGATCGAATAGCTCAACGCCGCATGCGTCACCCCAGCCGTGAAAATCAGTGCAGCGACCGCGATCCCGTTGACCCATGTTCTGACCATTGCCGTCTCCTTCTGTATAGAGGGACTATGAATGGCGCGAACACAGCCAGGGAACTACAACTTGGAATCACAGAAGCTAGGCGCAGCCCTGCCTGGCTTGAGGTCACAAATACGGGGTAGACGCCCGGAACTCTGTCTCTTGCCTCAAGAGAAAGATCAAGACGTGTCGATCCACAAATCATTCTTTCGTTCGACACTCCAAAGATGATGTCCTCGACCAACTCTCGAACTCCGCCCGATGTATCGAGCAAGCCCCACGGGCTTTGCACGGTGGGGTAGGACCCGGCTTCCACCGGTCCACCATTCGGCCCCGCGTTCGTCTGGCCGCCGTTCTGTGCAGAGCCGCTGATGAGCGGCTCATCCTGCGATCCCTGCTGGTACCAGTAGTGGTCGGCCTCCGGATCCCAGTGGGCGCCCTTGGTCCATTCATCGAGATTTGGTATCCAGAAGATCGCTCCTGGTGAGCGCTCGGCCTGGTGGTTCCATGAACCATCCGGGTTCTGAGTGAAGGTGCTCGTGTCGTAGGCGCCGCTCTGAAAGGCCCATTCCGCCGGGTTCTTATTATTATGAAGCCAGTTGCAATATCTTGCAGCGTACTCCCAGCTCATGTTGGAAGGGCCGTACGGGTTACCGCTGATAAAATATGACCCTGCGGAATAGGTGATCCCGAAGCCCGTGAACGCGGAGTTCACACCGGGCCCTTCGTAATATGGCGCATAGGCCTGCACAAACTCGAACCACTGCTCAACGGTTATTTCGGTGGTTGTCAGGCGGTACCTGTACGGCACCGATCCGAACGCTGCCGGAGTGCCGGGATTCGGGTTCGTGATCTCGTCGGGTCGCGTCGCCCGATTCCCCGGATCGCCGATGTTCCGCCACGAAAGGCCGTAATCTGGCGGGTCCGGCTCGCCGCGCCGACCAGCCTCCACCCGAGCACCCGCCGATAGCAAGGTCGTGCCTGCGATCGCGGCCGCGATCCCGCTCCGCACCGATTTCGCGCGCTGAGACTCCATGATCGATCTTCCATACTGTGCCCGCCCCCCCGTCAAGGGTCGATCTCGCATTTCATGCATGAAAAGATATCACTAAGACCGTCAGCGCCTACGGAATTCGCGCGATCCGTGCCCAAAAAGCCTTGCGGAATCGGATTCGTTTCGGTGGGAGCAAACACACGGGCACAGCAAAGCGCCGTACCCCGGCGCCCGCCGGTTTTCGGAAGTCCGGCCGCAACTCGGCTCATGCGGAGAGACGGCTTGTGATCGCCCGGCGGCGGCTCAGTTGCCGACCGACCGCGGGTCCTGCCCGCGCTCGATGGCCTCGATCTTGCGCAGCCGGCGCTCGTGCCGCCCGCCCGCGAACGCCGTCCGCAGCCACGTATCGACGATCTGCTCGATGAGCCGCTGACCCAGCAGGTCCGCCGACAGGCAGATCACGTTCGCATCGTTGTGCGTGCGCGATATCTCCGCAGTGATCTCATCATGCACCGACGCCGCCCGCACCCCCGGAATCTTGTTGGCGGCGATGCACATCCCCACGCCCGTGCCGCAGATGAGAATGGCGCGTTCCGCCTCGCCCCGCGCCACCGCCGATCCTGCGATGTAGGCAGGCTCCGGGTAGTCGCAGGCCTCTCCCGGTCCGGGCGCGAGAATTCTGATCTCATGCCCGGCGCGCGACAGCCGCTCGCCGAGTCGTGCGGCCGCATCCGCGCCCCGGTGATCTGCTCCGATGATGAGTTTCATGCCATTGGCTCCGGGGCGGGCCGCGCGCCGACCGCGGATTCGCCTCTACCAGCCCATCTCGTCCAGCCGGCGCGTGATCAGCTCCTGAAGCCGGCGCGCCGTTGCGTCATACACCGCCTGCGACTGACCCAGCGGATCGGGGATCTCCGCACCCCCCGGATCAAGCGTGAACGTGCGCTCCGCAGCGCCCGGCTCCATGTCGCGGACGGCCTGCGCATGGCTCGCCGACATCGCAAAGATAACATCCGACTCGTTGATCATCTCGCGCGTCAGCGGCGAGGACGAATGCGCCGGCATCTTCATGCCCAGCTTCTCCACCGCCAGCGCCGCCTCGGGCGTGGCCGATGCCCCCGGGCTCGCCCATGTCCCCGCCGAGCGCACCGTCGTCGTCAACCCGCCCGCAGCGCCCTGCCGGCGCGCCAGAAGCTCTCTGGCGATGGCCGCCGCCATCGGACTGCGGCACGTGTTCCCCGTGCATACGAACAGCATCGTGCGCGCAAGCTGTTTCCTGACCAGCCGCTCTTCCACCGCCCCCACGCGCACCACCGCGTATGACCCGTCCGGCGCCAGCCGGATCAACGTGGACTGCTTTCCCATCGGCGCCGGACCATCGGACACCACCAGGTCGATCGACGATGCGCCGCCCGACTTCTCCAGCAACGCCATCGCCTCCTCGGCCGTGCGCGCCTGGGCCTTTCCGGGAACGCCCGCGACGACCACGGGCTTGCCGCACCGCTCGATGATCGCGCTCGCCACCGGGTGCGAACTGACCCGCACCAGCAGCTCGCGCCCGTCATCGAGCACGCCGGGAGGCACGCCGAGCGCATCGCGCACCGCGGCCAGCTTCTCCGCGGCCAGCGCCGCCGCGAACATCACCGGCCCGGGCGTGAGCTTCTCGATGAGCCTGCGGTGCACCGGAGCCAACGGCGCAAGCAGCTCCAGCACGCGCCGCGTCGATGGCGCATGCCATGCGAGCGGTGTCCGCCGTTCGCCGCCCGATCCCGACCCGCGCGCCTGCCACAGTCGATGCACCGCCGCGACGGACGATGCATCGGCAGCAAGCCCCCAGACCGTCTCCGTCGGCAGCAGCACGACGCCTTCGCGCCGCAGCACGCCGGCCGCCTCCTGCACGAGGGCGGCTCGGTCCCCGCTCGACCTGCTTTCCGCGGTGCGGATGGCCACATGGGAAGTATCCGCGTGAACTCGCGAAGGATCAACACTTCACGCTTCGGGCTTGCCTGTTTGGCGCGGACGGGGGTAGAGTCCGGGCGCGGCGGGCTTCCGTGCCGCCCCATGCGAGCCAATGGTGGAGTTTCTGCGATACCCACAGATCGTTCCGGTGCTCAATGAACACGGCATCGTCGAAGCAGGCGACGACGCCCGCCGAACATTCACGTTGACATCGCCCGATGCCGCGTGCGTGCACTTCCGCGCAACACCGGGACCGGATGACCCCGCCGGCAGCATCCGCGTTCCACTCCAGCGCCTCACCTCGATCCCGGAGGAAGTGCTCCTTCGCCTTCATGTCGGCGACGTGGCCCTGATCCCCGTCGGAACATGGCGGAGCATTCTCGATGCCGCGGCGTTCGCCCTCGCCAAGGATGAAAAATGGCTCACGGTGGACGCCGAAGCGTCGATGCACCAGAACTCGCGCGATCCCCTCGCCGTCACGCCCAAGTCGCGGCACATCATCGGCGTCCTGCTCGGCGGCCTTATCGAGAGCGGGGCCGACGGCGCCGATCATGAACTCCATCTGCTCTCGCTCACCTCGCCCCTCGTCCTGCGCCTCTCACCGGGCGGACGGATCGACGTCTGGTGCCCGACCGCGGCCATCGCCGAGCGCGTCGCGTCCGTCGTGAATGCCGCCTGATCCGCGCCCCGCGCGCTACACCCCGTAGACCATCCGTGCCTTGTTGCTCAGATGCCGCAGCAGCGGCTCGATCGAAAGCGGCGCACCGGTCACCATCTTGCACAGCTCGCCCGCCGTGTACCGCCGGCCGTGCGCGTGAATGTTCCTCCGCAGCCATGCGAGGATCGAACCGAACTCCCCGCGCGCCATCTGCTGCTCCCGGTCCGGAATGTCCTTCGCCATCGCTTCCCAGAACTGCGACGCGTAGATGTTGCCCAGCGTGTACGTCGGGAAGTATCCCACCGCGCCCATCGACCAGTGCACGTCCTGCAGGCAGCCGCGCCGATCGTCCGGCACGGTCAGCCCCAGGTCCGACTTGATCCGCCGGTTCCACTCGCCCGGGAGGTCCGCGCATGAAAGCTCCCCGCCGAGCATCGCCCGCTCCAGGTCGAAGCGAAGCATGATGTGCAGGTTGTATGTCAGCTCATCCGATTCCACCCGGATGAGGTTCGGGCGGATGAGGTTCGCGGCCCGGTACGCCTCCTCCGCGTCCACGCCCTCGAGGCGCGGCTTGAAGATCTCCCTCGCTACCTCGATCGCCCACGTCCAGAACGGGCGCGACCTCCCCACCAGGTTCTCCCACATCCGCGACTGGCTCTCGTGGATCCCCAGCGAGATGTATTCACCCAGCGGCTGGCCGAAGCACTCGCGCTTGGGCAGGCCCTGCTCATACAGCCCGTGCCCGCTCTCGTGCATGGCTGTCGAGAGCGAATCCAGCCAGCCGTCGGCGCGGTAGCGATTCGTCATCCGCGTGTCGCCCGGACCGATCCCTTCGCAGAAGGGATGCGTGGATTCGTCCATGCGCCCCGCTTCGAAATCGAACCCGATCGCCCGGCACACGGCCGTGCAGAACTCCTTCTGTTTCTCGATCGGCGTATCGAGCCGAAGCAGGCGCTCGGTCGGACGGTTCGACGCTTTCGTCACCCGCTCGATGAGCGGTAGCAGTCCATTCTTCAATGGTTCGAACACCGCCGACACGCCGGCGACCGTCATGCCCGGCTCGAAGTCATCCAGCAGCGCGTCGTACAGCTCGCGTCCGCCCGCGGGGATGCCCCAGCACTTGGCCTTGGCCCGGTTGAGTTCGAAGGTCTTTTCCAGCCAGGGGAGGAACAGCGAAAAATCGGACTTCGCACGGGCATCCCGCCACGCCGTCATGCCCAGCGAGAACGTGCTGGCCAGTTCGGCGACCAGGGTCGTGGGCAGCTTCGTCGCGCGGTCGTACTGCCGGCGCAGGTCGCGCAGGTTGGCCTGTGCCCCGGCGTCGCCCTTCAGGGTGCGCGACTGCTCGCAGGCCGCGAGCAGTTCCCCGAACCGCTTGGAGGTCCGGCGTTCGTGAATCATCGCGCTCAGCGTCTTGAGCTGCTCGGCGCGCAGGTCCGCACCCTTCTCGGGCATGCAGGTTTCCTGATCCCAGGAAATCGTGGTGCTCACCGACGCCAGCACCGCGATCTCGCGCAGCTCCGCCAGAAGCTGCGCATAGGGATCGCGCCCGATCCTTGCTCCCGCGCCGCCCCGCGCCTTGACCGGCCGCTTGCCGGCGCGCGCGGCCCGTGCCGGCTTCGCCGAACCCTTGCGCGCAGCGCCGGACTTCACGGAACGCTTCTTCCTGCCGGCTCGTGCGCCGGATCGCTTGCTGCTCGTGGCAACGGGCATGTGCGGAGGCTCCTTGCAACGGGGGTCGCGCATCGTAGCAGCGCTCGCCCGCGGCGCCGCCGCCGATTCCTGCGAAGAACAGGTTCAGTGTTCCCGTAAGACGCTCACTCCACCGCGTGCTGCAGCGCAAGCAGCGCGTACGCCGTGATCAGCACCTTGTTGTCTTCCATCCAGCGCTTGTCCAGCACCCTGAACGAGCCGTCCGGCTCCTGCAGCTCCGCCAGTCGGTCCACGAGATCGTTCGCCCAGTCGCGCACTTCCATGCCCTCCGCGTTCGTCGCCGGCACAACGCCGCCTTCGCCCGACCTCGGCGCAACCTCGATCTGCGGAAGTCCCCAGGCGTCCAGCGCGCGAGAGAACATCAACAGGTAGTAGTAGTACCCCTCGCGCCCGATCCCGGGATTCTCCTCCAGCGTGTAGTTCGCGCGAATCCAGCCGTACGCGGCCTGCACCCGCGGATCATCCCTGCTCAGGTTCGCGTACACATAGCTCTTGAAACCCGCGTACGTCATGCTGCCGTACGCGCGCAGGCGCGAGACCTTCGTCCCGTCGTCCAGAGTCTCTTCGATCATGTTCGTCTTGCTCTCGCCCGATCCGACCTGCTGCCGATCCAGGCTGGTTGCATAGATGAACCCGCCCTGTTTCGATCCGTCCGCATACGGCATGTCGTTCACTTCGTCGAGCATCTGCGTGCGCGAGAGAAACACCAGCGCCCGCTGAAACGCCGGATCGTCGCACGAGACGCCCGCATCGTGCAGCGCCTGCAGCATCAGGTTCAGGTTCGAGTTGTCCGGCCGGCCGCTCTTGCCGTATCCCACGCCCCCGTAGTACGGATGCTCCGGCCCGACCGTTCCCGATACATCCGCGCCCTCCGCCGCGCCGCTCCCCGCGTCCTCGCCCCATTGCAGGGACTTCAGGAACGGCACCGCCGCCTCCACCGCCTCGCCCGCTTCCTTCGCGCTCACCCGCGACAGCGCCGACACGCAGATCGCCGTGTTGTAGCTCGGCAGCACGCGATCGTAGATGCCCCCGTCCGGCTGACGGTACTTGAGCATGAACGCCACGCCACGCCGCACCGACTCGTCGCGCATGTCGATCCGCGGCTCCATCACCATCCCGTTGATCACCAGGCCCGTGATGGCCGGGAACTGCGGCCCTTCGGGATTCACCGACCAGCCGCCCGTCTCGGCATCCTGCTGCGTGCGCAGGTACCCGATCGCCTTCTCGATCAGCTCGCGACCTTTGCGGTAATGCTCCTCGTCGATCGCCATCGCGGGCGCTGCCGCGATCGCCGTCACGCCGAACACGCAACCCGCCATCAGCACGCGCCGCCAGTTCCTTGCCATCTCGCACAACTCCTTTCCCGGTCGCGGTGTGTTCCGCCGCGAAAGTCTACCGCTCACGTCCACCCCGGCTTCACCGACCCTTCGCGGGCCTCCGCGCTCAGGATCACTCCCGTACCCACGACCGCCGCCGTCTCGATCCGCATCACGTGCGGCCCGAAACTGGCGAACACCGCCCCCGCCGCGCGGGCCGCCGCCCTCTCCGCTTCCGTCCATCCGCCTTCCGGTCCGACAAGCAGGCGCACCGCGGCCGCGCCGGTCGCGCGGTACGGCGCTCCGCTCCCATCCGCCACGATGATCGCTTCTCCTTCCGCTTGGCTCAGCGCCTCTTGCAGCGCTGCTTTCGCCTCGATCCGCATCACCCACGCGCGCTGCGACTGCTTGCTCGCCTCCCTGGCGATGCGCCGTGCCCGCTCCGTCTTCCCCTCTCCCGGATCCACCACGCCCAGCTTCGTGCCGAGCGGCCTCCACGATGCCGCCCCCGCCTGGCTCAGTTCGTCGATCATCTGATCCAGCCGCGGACCCTTGGGCGTCGCCGAATACACATGCACCGCGGGCGCCGTCGGCGCCGCCGCGCGCCGCTCGATCACTTCCAGTTCCAGCGACCGGCCCGCGCCGATCACGCGGCATTCCGCAACGCCGCCGCATCCGTCCAGCACGCGCACCACGTCGCCCTCTCTCACGCGCTTGACGCGCAGCGCATGGCGCGCTTCTTCACCTTCGACCGTGATCCGGTCGCCCGATAATCCGCCCGCGTCGAGGTAGATCGCATGCACCGCCAAGCCGCTCTCCGGGTCGATCCTAACGCCCGGGAAGACCTCCGGAGTCAGTCCGCCCCTTCGGCACGCTCGAAATGCCCCCTTTGAGGTCCACCCTTGAGTTGCGCAGGGGCAGGGTCGATGATGTTCCGCGGGGCCGGCCTCCGACGGCCTCCCCCGGGCCGCCATGACCGCCACCACGACTTCCCAACCCGCCGGTGTTGCGCCTCCGAACGCTGAAGCGACTGCGCCCGAGGATCTCGGTCCACACGTGGATCAGATGATCAAGGACGCCGCCGACGCGGCCGCATTGCAGCCGCCTTCGCCCGCGGCCATCGCCGCCGATGCGGAATCGCACGTCGAGCGCGTGCGCTCCGCCGCTGAAGCGCTCGCCGGTGAAGCGCTCGCCGATGCCGCCGCGCCGACCGCTGCGCCCAACGCGGCGCAGAACCCGCCGACGCCCGCCACGCTCGATGAACTTGACAGCGCGCTGGCCGCCGACATCGACGGCAAGGAGCTGCCGCCCGATCCCGCCCCGCAACCGCCGGCCGTCGAGCGAACCGCGGCAACTGCCGCGCCCGCCGCGCCTGCGCCCGCCGCAAGCTCCGGCGCAGCAGCTTCCGGTTCCGTGGTGGAAGGCGGATTTGAATCCGTCGAAGCGATCCTTCAGGGCGCCGCGCAGCAGACCGGCACTGCCACCTCTCCCCCGGCCGCCGCGCCGGCTCCCGCCTCCGAATCCGCACACCAATCGAAGCTCCACCAGTCCAAACTGCATCAGTCCAAGCTTCATCAGTCCAAGACGCCCGCGCCCGCCCAGGCCGCGGCTCCGGCGGCTCCGGCTCCTGCCGCATCATCAACCGGCGCGCACCAGACAAGATCGGCTCCCGCCGCGCCCGAACAAACCGCTTCCCCAGGAACGCGGAAGCGGCCTCTCAAGAAGGTTGTCGCGGTGAGCGAGTCCGCGGTCGCGGCCATCAGCAAACCGCTGGTATTCCTTCCCGTCAGCGTGCGCGACTATCTCGGGTATTTCGCGCTGATCACGCTCTTCTGGGCGGCGATGGTCTGGGCCGCGCTGCTCATGCTCGGCCCAGGCTCGATCTCCTTCTCCGGCGAACCGGACCTGCCCTTCAACTCCGAGAAGGCCGAAGCGGGCGGTCACGGCGCGAGCGGTGGTCACGGCGCCGATGCTTCGCACGGATCGTCCTCGGACAGCCACGCTTCTCACGCGCCCAAGAGCGGTTCGAGCCACGGCTCGGCTTCGCACGCGCCCGCCAAGAAGTCCGGCGGCCATCACTGATCTCGCTCGAACGCACCGGCGCGGCATTGTTGCATCGGTATCATCTGCGCGGCCTTCCTTCCTTCTGAAGTACGAGCCGCCGCATGCCCATCGCCCTCGGGCACTCCGCCGCCCCGGCCCGATCCTCGCGTGCCGCTGCGCAGGTGCGGCGGCCTGCCCGTTACGGAATGGTCTGGTGCGCGGCCTTCTTCGCCGCGGGAATGATCGCCGCGCTCCACCTGCGCGGCACAACCCCCGCATGGCTTTTCTTCGCCGGAGCCGGCGCGCTCTTCGCTTCCGCGGCTCTTCTGCGCGGATTGCCCTGCCGCGCGGCCTTCGCAGGCGCGTTCGTCTTCTTCGGCGCCGGCTGGCTGACGCACCGCCTGCACGAAGCACCGCCTCATCACGTCGTCCACGCCGCTCCGCCGCGGCCCGTGCAGGTCACACTGGAAGGAACCGTGGCGTCCCCCCCGCACGCGCGCCCGCCTCAGCAGGGACACTTCGCTCGATTCGCCTTCGCCGGCCCCACCGCCCGCTTCGAGCTTCGTCTTCACGCGCTCATCGGTGCGCACGGCACGCGCGAGCACATCCGCGGCATCGTCTGGGTGCGCGCCCCGGCAAGCGAGGTGATTCTCGCGCTCCGGCCCGGCGACCAGATCCGCGCAAGAGGACTTCTTTCCCGGCTCCGCGGACCTTCCAACCCCGGTGAACCGGATGTGCGGCTCTTCGCGGCCCAGCGCTCGGTCGGCGCGAGGATCACGGTCTCCTCCCCTGATCTGATCGAACCCGCGGAGTTTCATCCGCCCACGATCGACGGAATCCTCGCCGCGCGAGACCGCACATTGGCGTTCCTGCGCGGGCGCTCCTCTGCCGTCATCGAACACACGGAAACCGCCGATGACCAAGCCCCCGCGCGCGATCCCGCACGCGCGCTCCTCGCCGCGCTGCTCCTCGGCGAACAGGAAATCTGGACCGGCGACTTCGAAGACCTCGGACGCGCCTACACCCGCACCGGCCTCGCCCATGTCCTTTCCATCTCCGGCATGCACCTGGCGCTCTTCGCGCTCATGGCCCGGACGCTGCTGGGCCATCTCGTCGGGGACCGCGGCGTGCTCGGCGCACGCCTGGAATCCCTCCTGATCGCCGCCGCCCTCGGCGCATACATGCTCGTCGTCCCCGCTCAGTCGCCCATCCTCCGCGCCGGTCTGATCGCTCTCGTGTACCTCGCGGCCGAGTCCTTCGGCCGCCGCTACGACCGGCTCAACACGCTCGCGATCGTGTTCATCCTTGTCCTGCTCTGGCGCCCGATGGAGCTGTTCACCGCCGGCTTTCAGCTTTCCTTCGGCGCGGTGGCAGCGCTGCTGCTGCTCACGGCGCCCGTGCGCCGGCGCCTCTTCGGGCCATGTCCGCCGCGCGACACCATCGGCTTCACCCGATCTTTCTGGGAACTCACCAAGGATGCCGCAGCCGCATCGATCGTGGCCTGGGTCGCCACGGCCCCGCTCGTCGCGCATCACATCGGCGTGCTCTCGCCTCTCGGCGTCCTGGCCACCATCGTCAGCACCCCGCTCGTGGCCCTCATCGTCGGCCTCGGCGGCGCGATGGTGCTCGTCGCGGTGCTCTGGCCGGGCGCGGGCGCTGCAGCGACCCCGGCGCTGCATGCCGCCGCGGAACTGCTCAACGCCTTCGTCCTCGCGCTCGACGCCATCCCTCATCTCCTTCCCGCCCAGTTCCCCGCCCTCGGCATCCCCCTCACGCTCGCGCTGACCGCCTTGGCGCTCTGGTGGCTCATCCGCGGCTCATGGCGCGACTTCCGCACGCTCGGAGCCACCGCACTCCTTGCAGCGTGGCTCATCCTCGGCCCCTTCCGCGCCGCTCTTCCGCGCGATCATCTCATGCGCGTGGACATGCTCGATGTCGCGGACGGTTCCTGCTACCTGCTGCGCAGCGGGCGAGAGGCGATCCTGTATGACTGCGGCTCGGACTGGTACGCCGTGGGCAAGCGCCGGATACCACAGGCGGTCCGCGCGCTGGGCGCGTGGCGCGTGCCGACGGTCATCATCAGTCACCCGGACATCGATCACTTCGCCGGCGTGCTGGACATCCTCGAACCGCTCGCTGTTGAGCGGGTACTCCTCGGCGAAGCCTTTCTGAAACAGGCCCGCGATGCGCCAGACTCCCCCGCGGGGATCGTGCTCGCCGCATTGCGCGCCCGCGGCGTGCAGGTCAGGCCTCTCTGCGCCGGGGAAGCGTGGACCGCTGCGCACGCCCGGGTCATCGTGCTGTCCCCGCCCGCTGGTGCAGGCTTCGCGCGCGACAACGACCACTCCCTGGTCATCCACGCGGCCGTGGATACGCTCGCCGGCGAGCGATCCGTGCTCTTCTGCGGCGATATCGAGCGCGACGCGATCGAGCAGCTTCTCCAAATCCTTCCCGACCTACGTGCCGACGTAATGGAAGCGCCCCATCACGGCAGCGCTCTCCCCTTCGCCGTGAACTTCGTCGAGCGCGTGGACCCGGACGTGGTGCTGCAATCGACCGGGCCTTCGCGCCTCGATGACCCGCGCTGGGATGACGTCCGCGCCACGCGCGCCTGGTTCGCAACCGCCGGCGACGGCGCAACCAGCGTCGTCTTTCGACGCGACGGCTCGATCACCACGCACGTCCGGGGCGCCCGATGACCCGCACGCGCCCCGTCCGGTCGCGGCTCCGCGCGAATCGTGCCGATTCCTTTTTACTGCGGGCGCGTGGCCGGCTCTTCCGCCTCGACGGGCGCAGATTCCACATCACCCGCGTTGAACCGTCCCGCTTCGCCGAACGGGACTGTCGGCCGGCGGATGCCGGCATCGAAGAAGGTCTCGGCGATCGAGCCGGGCAGCTCGTAGGTGATGCGCCCGCTCAGCGCATAAGGAACCATGTCCCGCTCGAGCAGCGCCGCTTCTTCCGCGGTCATGGAAACGGGCAGGTAGACAATCTGCGTTCCGTGCGCCGGGAGCGTGGCTTCCGCCGAACGCACTCCGCGGAACACAACCCTCCCGTCCAGGGTCATGGCATAGCGAACGTCGTGCAGCGGCAGCTCCACTTCGTTCGGATTCGTCCCCACGATCTCGAACTCGATCACCGCGCCCTGCGATGTCTCGCTCGTGCGAACCACGCGCGCCACCTCGAACTTCGGTGATTGATACGCATCGCATCCCCCGAGCCAGGCCAACGCGCACCAGGCCGCGCCGAGCATCCCCGCCGCTTTCGCACGTCCGCGCGCCATGCCGTGCCCTCTGCACATGCGTGCAGACTACCATCCGGGCCGCGTACCCGGAAAGAGACCGGCGCGCTCCACCATCCGCGCCGCGCGCAGCAGCCGGCCCTCGTCCATCCGCGCCGCCAGCAGTTGCACGCCGATCGGAAGCTTCTTTCCCTCTTCTTCCGCCGCTCCCCAGGGCACGACGATCGCCGGCAGCCCCGCCAAGTTCGCCGTCACGGTGTAGATGTCCTCCAGATACATCGCCAGGGGATCGTCGCGCTTGGCACCGACCTTGAATGCCGGCCCCGTTGTCGCCGGCATCAGGATCACATCCACACCCGCGAAGGCCCGGTCGAAGTCCTCCTTGATCTTCCTGCGGACTTTCAGCGCGTGCATGTAATACCGCTCCTGGTAGCCGGCGGAGAGCACGTACGTCCCCAGCATGATCCGCCTCTGCACTTCCGCGCCGAATCCTTCCGCGCGCGACCGTGCATACAGCTCTTCCAGCGTGCCGCCCGTCCCCTTCGAATCGCTCGCCGCGCGCCGGCCATAGCGCACACCGTCGAACCGCGCCAGATTGGATGATGCCTCGGCCGGCGCGATGATGTAATACGCCGCCACGCCGTATTCCAGGTGCGGAAGCTCTATCTCTCCGATGCTCGCGCCCTGCGCCCTCAGCGCTTCCGCGGCCTCCCGCAGCGCTCTCGCCACCGCCGGGTGGTTCCTCTCGCTCTGTGCCTGCCGCACCAGGCCGACCTTCAGTCCGCCGACCGGCTCCTCCAGCCGCGCCGCAAAGTCCTCCGCCGGCGCAACGGAACATGTCGCATCCATCGGGTCCGGCCCGGCGATCACGCTCAGCACCTCCGCCGCGCCGCGCACGTCGCTCGCCAGCACTCCGATCTGATCCAGCGACGAGGCATACGCCACCAGCCCGTACCTCGACACCCGTCCGTAGCTCGGCTTCAGCCCCACGACTCCGCAATACGCCGCGGGCAGCCGGACCGAGCCTCCGGTGTCCGAACCCAGCGCCGCCGGCACGATCCCCGCCGCAACGGCCGCCGCCGACCCCGACGAACTTCCGCCCGCCACTCGCGATGTATCCCACGGGTTGAGCGTCGGGCCGAACGCGGAGTTCTCGCCCGATGACCCCATGCCGAACTCATCCAGGTTCGTCTTTCCCAGGATGATCGCGCCGGCATCGATCAGGCGCTGCGCCGCGGTGGCGGTGAACGGAGACTCATAGCGCTCGAGGATGCGCGAGCCGCATGTGGTGCGCCCGTAATCCAGGCAGATGTTGTCCTTGACGGCGACGGGAACGCCCCGGAGGGAGGATCCGCCCGAGCGACCGCCACGCTCCCGCGCCGCACCGATGGCCTGCTCCTCGAACGTCTGAAGAAAGCAGTTCAGCGCCGCGGCATGCGCACCGAGACGTTCGAGGTGTGCGCGAACGACTTCCTCCGCGCCTGCGCGCGCGGCCGCCTCGCGCGCTTCGTGCACCGTCCTGCAGCCGGACACGTCCACGGTGCGACTCTATCACAGCCGGGAACGCCTCCCGGTTTGCCCGAACCACCAGATTGAGGGCCTTCGCGCCGCGGCACTCCAACAATTTGTACTACGAGGCTCCACCCTCGTCCCCCAGCACCTTCGGCACCCGGATGAACGGCGGTTCCGCCGCAGGCGCCATGCGCATCAGCACTTCGCGCGGCAGGAGCCTCCCCGGCTCGTCGGCGGCGGGTGCTGCCGCGTCATCTCCGGCGTGCGCCATGGGCTGAACGCCCCGGACGTCGACGCCGCGGAGAATCTCCATGTGGTCGAGTACCGCCGCGAGATGCCGGCGGTGGTCCTCGACGGCTTCGTCCGAAAGCGCCAGCCGTGCCAGCCGCGCCATGCGCCGGACATCTTCGCTCGTGAGTTGTGATGCGCCCTTGGCCATGCGTCCGCGTCTATTCTTCCGCCCCGCGGCAGGACGCACAACGCGCTCTCCGTTTCTTCTCGAACTCCCCCGCCTCAGACGCTACGATCTGCTTGGCCGTCCTCTTCGTGTCGCACCCCACATGGGCCTCGCCGGGCGGAAGCCCGGCCGACGGAGGTTGAGCGATGATCCCCAAGCCCCCGCCAAAGGAGGGCTCCCTCGGCTTTCTGTTCATCCCGCCGTTCCGCGTGCAGGGAACATCGATCGCCGGCGAATCCACCTGCGTGCAGGTGCCCGAGCTTGATGTCACCTTCGACCTCGGCCAGTGCCCGCGCGCCATCCTCTCCAGCAAGTTCGCGGCCATCTCCCACGGCCACATGGATCACATCGGCGGCCTCGCCTACTGGTGCTCCCAGCGCAAGTTCCAGGGCATGGGCGACTCCACCATTCTCTGCCACGCGGCCATCGGACCCGCGATCCGGCGCATGATGGCCGGCTACGTCGATCTCGAGCAGCAGGTCACCCCCTACAACCTCGTCGAGATGCAGCCGGAGCAGGAGCACGAAATCAAGAACAACATCTTCATCCGCATGTTCGAGACGGAGCACGTCACCGGCTCGGCCGGCTACGTGATCGTGGAAAAGCGCAGCAAACTCAAGCCGGAGTACTACGAGCTGCCCCAGGAGAAGCTCCGCGAACTCAAGGAAAAAGGCGTCGATATCACGCGCATCCTCCAGGTCCCCCTTGTCGCCTACCTCGGCGATACCGCTCCCGGCGCGCCCATGCTCCGCGAGGACGTGCGCAAGGCCCAGATCGTCATCAGCGAATGCACCTTCATCGAAGGCGACCACATGGACCGCGCCAAGATCGGCAAGCACCTCCATCTGGCGCACATCGTCGAATGGCTTCCTCTGCTCGAGTGCCAGAAGCTCGTCCTCGTGCACCTCTCGCGCCGCTCCAACATCCTTGAGGCGAGAAAGACTCTGCGCCGACTTGTCAAGAGGGAACACGCCGATCGTGTCGAGTTTTTGATGGACCACAAAACCAACCGCGAACGCTACGAGCGCCAGGCCCTCGAAGCCGAGCGGGCCGAAGCGCTCCGCGCATCCCCCGGTGCGCCTTCGCGCGCAGATTTTCCGATGCGCGGTTGACACGGAAGCAGCGCAGTCGTACGGTGTGCCCACTCGTGACGACCGTGCCTGTTTTGGTGGGAATTTGCGGCGTTTTTGCACGCTTCCGAACACAGTCGCTCAAAACGGTCGTTCGCCTCTGAGTCGATCCGGCCCTGCTGACCGAGGACCAACGTCGATGCCCCCATCCGACCAGAGCATCTGGTCTGACGTCCTGTCATTCCTCCGAACCAATCGCGCCGACATCTGCCGGCAATGGTTTGAAGACATCACGCCCCAGGGTGTCGTCGCCGGCGTGTATTACTTCCGCCTCGATCACCCGGTGCGCCGCCAGTATCTGCAGCGTCATTGCGTAGAAGCATTTACGGAAGCCGTGCAGGCCGTCACGGGCCGCCTCTTCAGCGCGCGCTTCATCGGCCCCGGCGAGTTCCCCGTTCAGGAACTCGTCAATGGCCATGCAAGAGGCTCTCGACCCGCTTCGCCTTCCGCGTCGCACACGTCAACGCACAACGGGTCGGCCCCGCCGGTCATTGTTCCCTCTACCGCTGGTGCGCCGCTCGACTCCCTCGCGCTCAATCCCGACTTCTCCTTCGAGCACTTCGTCGTCGGCCCGGAAAATCGTCTTGCCCACGCCGCGGCCCTAGCCGTCGCACACCGCCCCGGGTCAACCTACAACCCGTTGTTCGTGTATGGCGGTGTCGGCCTCGGCAAGACGCACCTCCTGCAGGCCATCTGTCAGCGCGTCATGACCAGCCATCCCGGCCTCGCCGTCCGCTACGTCTCGTGCGAGAGCTTCATGACGCACCTGCGGGATGCGGTGCAGGACGGCCGCCTCGTCGAGTTCCGCCAGCAGTTCCGCGATGTCGGCCTCCTCGTCATCGACGACATCCAGTTCCTCGCCAAGCGCGACAGCACCCAGGAGCAGTTCTTCCACACCTTCAACGTCCTCCACCAGGCCGAGAGGCAGATCGTCCTTTCCTCCGACAACGCCCCGCACGAGATCCCGGAGCTTGAAGCCCGATTGGTCAGCCGGTTCCAGAGCGGCCTTGTCGTCTCGGTCAACCCCCCCGGTTACGAGACCCGCGTTCAGATCGTCAAGCAAAAAGCCCGCATCCGCGGCATCGAAATTCCCGAGGACGTCGCCTGTTTCATCGCCGGACGGATGCACGCCAGCGTTCGCGAGCTGGAAGGGGCGATTGTCAGCCTTCACATGCTCGCCCAGACCGACGCGCGGCCCATCTCCCTCGCGCTCGCCCGCGCCGCCTTGGGCAACGACCGCTCCGGCGCCCCGCCCGAGGTCACCATCACCGGCATCATCGATGTGGTCGTCAACCACTTCGGCGTCAAGCTCACGGACCTCCAGTCCAAGCGCCGCCAGAAGTCCATCGCTCACCCGCGACAGGTCTGCATGTACTTCGCCCGCCGCCATACCCGTTACTCATACGAGGAAATAGGGGGGTACTTCGGCGGCCGCGACCACACCACCGTCATGCACGCCGTCCGAACAATCGATGAACGCCGCAGCCGCGACATCGAGTTCGACCGCGTCCTCACGGCCCTCGAACAGCGCATCCGCCCCGAGCAGCCGTGACTTGACCACCTCCTCCCTGCCGCCGCCGACCAGGCGCCTCCAAGCTTCGGGGAGCCTCGCTACCCCCCTCATTTCGACGGCTTGTTGTCACGCAAATTGTGAATAACCCGGCGCTTGCGCCGCCTGTGCTGCCGTCCCGACGTCGGGAACCTCCGCTGCTCCAAGCGACCCCGGCTCACAATCGGTTGACCGAATGCTTGCAGACGTCCGAAATCGCCGGGCTATTGTCCGCTCATCCACCGCTGTGGATAACCTCCAATCGCTTGCCGATTCAAGACTTACGTCGATTCCGCTCTCGATTGTTCAGAAACGGACAGCCCTCTTCAAGAAGACGATGAAGGCAATTTCTCTCTACATGCTTATAACCCAGGCATCACAGTCCACGTGTTCCGCACGCTTCCGCTCACTCATCCACCGCCCGCGTGTTTTGTGAATCGGGTGTGGAAAACCTCGCTCGTCCCCCTCGCCCCGTCATCGCTGACACCGCGGACACCAAGTTGTCGTCCGCTGCGCGATGCTGGCTGATCGCAGCCGTTTGCCGCATCGCAAACAGGACTCCCCGCCACGCCCGTACACGCGGTGCTGGAACTGGAACGCGCCCGCGTCGCCGAGTCCATCCACGTAGTCCCGGATGCTCGAACCACCCGCGGCAATCGCGCGCTCCAGCACCGATCGAACGGCGCGCGCGATGCGCTCCCATTCCTCGCTGCGAATCCGCCGGCACACCCGCGCCGGCCGCACGCCGGCCTCGAAAAGCGCTTCATCCGCGTAGATGTTCCCGACGCCCGCCAGGGCGCGCTGGTCCAGCAGCGCGCTCTTGATCGTGCGCCGCGATGCGCCGAGCGCCTCCTGCAGCTCGGCGCTCTCGATCATCAGCGCATCGGGCCCGATTGCGCTCCAGCGCGATTCTTCCAGCTCATCGAGCGAACCGAACGTCCACACTCCGCCGAACCGGCGCGGATCCCGGAAGACCATCCGCCCATCGGCGCGTGCGTCCGCGAGGTTCCAGATGATGTGAACGTGGTTCCTCTCCTCGCGGGGCTGTTCGTCGCCTTCATATCGAAGTTGCCCGGTCATGCCCAGATGCACGCAGATAGCGCGCCCGTCCTCTGCGATGATCGCCAGTTGCTTGCCCTTGCGCCGCAGCTCGCGCACCACGCCGCCCTCCAGCAGGTCGTGCGCGCCTCGCGGCCCCTCCACCACATCCGCCCGGCGCACCACAACTCGCGCCACCCGCCGCCCGATCAGCACCGGTTCCAGCGTCCTTCGCACGTGCTCGACTTCCAGCAACTCCGGCATCGCGCCAATGGTAGAAGCCGGCGAAAACCACCCGGGCCGCGCCCCCACGCGCCGATCGCGCCGTCGTCCCCCGCCTATTCGACCGATATCATCCCCCGTCTCTTTCAACCACGCATCGTCCGCGGCCACGGAGCCTCTTCATGCCCGACCCACTCGCCTCCCAGCCCCTGCTCAAGGCCACCGAACCGGAGCAGGCGGTCGCCGCCGTCAAGGACGCCCACGACAAGCTCCGCCGCGAGGTCGCCAAGGTCATTGTCGGACAGGATCAGGTGGTCGAGCAGTTGCTGCTGTCCATGTTCTGCCGCGGCCACGCCTTGGTCGTAGGCGTCCCCGGCCTCGCCAAGACGCTGCTCATCTCGACCATCGCGCGCTCGGTCAGCCTCAGCTTCAGCCGCGTGCAGTTCACGCCCGACCTCATGCCCAGCGACATCACCGGCACCGAGGTGATCGAGGAGGACAAGACCACCGGCGCCCGCGAGCTGCGCTTCGTCAAGGGGCCGATCTTCGCGAACGTGATCCTCGCGGACGAGATCAACCGCACTCCGCCCAAGACCCAGGCCGCGCTCCTCGAGGCCATGCAGGAGCACCAGGTCACCGTCAGCGGCATGCAGCACAAGCTGCCCGAACCCTTCTTCGTCCTCGCAACGCAGAATCCCATCGAGCAGGAAGGCACCTACCCGCTCCCCGAAGCCCAGCTCGATCGTTTCATGTTCAACATCAAGATCGGCTACCCGACGGAAGAAGAAGAGCTGGAGATCGTCCGGCGCACCACCACGACCAGCGAGGTGCGCCCGACGCCCGTGCTCACCAGCGCCGACGTGCTCCGCGTGCAGGAGCTGGTGCGAGAGGCGCCCATCGCGGACCACGTCGCGCGCTACGCGCTGCGCCTCGTGCGCGCCACGCGCATCAAGGAAGACTCGCCCAAGCCCCGCATGGTCACGGACTATCTCTCCTGGGGCGCCGGGCCGCGGGCAAGCCAGTACCTGATCCTCGGCGCCAAGGCCAAGGCGGTCCTCGGCGGCAGCTTCCACGTGACCCCGGACCACATCCGCGAAGTTGCGCATCCCGTACTCCGCCACCGCATCATCGTGAACTTCAACGCCGAGGCCGACGGCGTCACCAGCGATGACGTGATCGACGCGCTCCTGAAGGAAATCCCCGTCGAATCCTCTTCCGCGGCCGACAAGCGCAGGATGGAATCCGTGATGCGCTGAATATCGGGCGACGTGGTACGGCGCCTTGGCGGGGCCGCGCCCCCGCGCGGCGGCTTGAAATGTCTGCTCTGCGGCCCGGAGGGCCGACGGACTGTAGAGCGAAGAAACAGAGAATAAAGCTCGTTTTTTGTTCCTTCCGCCCCAACGGGGCGGAGGAGCAAGGACCATGCAACCGGGCGACGCGTCGCTTCGTGATCCTCATTCTTGCCCGAGGAGAAACCGCTGCACCATTCCCCAGATCACCTCATCATTCGCCCGGCCGCCGGCGTCGCCCAATGGCAGGTTGTTGGCCGCAACGAACGCCGCATTCCGCTCCGGCGCGATCCACGCCACCGCGTTCCACATCGTGTTCGACCCCCCGTGCGTCAGCACCAGTCCGGGCGTCCCTTCGTCTCCTCGCGCCCATTCCCGCGCCGTCAACCCCCATCCCATCGCGTAATCGCCGACCTCATTGCCCGCCGCATCCCGCGGCCGCGCGTGCATCCGAGCAAACGTCTCCGGCTTGAGCAGCAATCCCTCTTCCCCGCGCGCCCCGCGGCAATGCAGCGCCGCGAACTTCAACCAGTCGTTCACCGAGACATGCACCGTTCCCGCCGGTCCCAGAACCGCGGGATTGTCCGCCCCGGGCCCAGGCTCGACCGGCTTCAGCGAACCTGTTGGCCCGGGCTGATGTCCCCACGGCTGCGCTCGCGCATCTCCTCCCGCGCCGGGCGGTCCGAACCCGGCGCTTGTCATGTCCAGCGGCGCGAACACTTCGCGCTGCATCAGGTTCTCCCACGTGTCGCCGCCCACTTCTTCCAGCATCGCGCCGGCCACCATGTACCCGTAGTTGGAGTAATCGAAAGTGTCGCCCGCCGGCCCGATCGGCGCCAGCCCGAGGATGAGCGCCGCTGCGCGCCGGCGCTGCTCGCGCATCTCCATGTCGCCGCTGCTCAGGCGCCAGATGTCGCCCCAGATCGCGCCGCTCTCCTTGCCGTGCCCGGCGCCGGGGATGCCCGACCGGTGCCACAGCAGCTGTTCAAGCGTGACCGCGCGATACTCCACGCGGCCGCTCGCGGCGATCGCCGGCAGCACGTCCTCCACCGTCGATTCCCACCGGATCAGCCCGCGCTCCACGAACACCCCCGCCAGTGTTGCGGTCATCGCCTTGGTGCACGAGCCGATGTGAAAGCGATCGTCATCGGTTACCGGTGTGTCATCGCCATCCCTGCGCACGCCCTCGGCCGCGACCGCCACAGCCTCGCCGTCGCGCCACGCCGCGCCCGCCAGCGCCGGCGCCTTGTGCTTGGCGCGCACTTCTTCAATCAGCGCCCGCAGCTTCTCGTTGTTCTGTGCGGCCGCCTCCGTTGCATCTGCCGGAGCAACGGCGGCGCCTTCGGCAGGATCCGCCGTCTGCTCCTGCGCGCCCATGCACCTACCGTCCGCGCCCAACATGACGACCGCCACAGCCGCGGCGGAAACCTTGCCCCAACTCCGACCCTTCTCCCCGTTCATCACACGCCCTCCGCACCCCCGGACCGCCTGACCGATACCATTGTTCAGTGCCCGACGCCTCCTCGTCATCTCCGGCCGCACCTCGCCCGGCGAGCACCCGCGCCCCCGGTGCCGCGAATCGAATTCCGGAAGCGGATGCCCAGCTCTATCTCCATCCTCAGACACTCGCCCGTCTCTCGACCTTCGAGCTGCGAGCCAAGATGATCGTCGAGGGCGTGATGAGCGGGCAGCACCGCTCGCCCTATCACGGCTTCAGCGTCGAGTTCGCCCAGCACAGGCCCTACGTCGCCGGCGACGACATTCGCCACCTCGATTGGAAAGTCTTCGGCCGCACGGACAAGCTCTACCTCAAGCAGTTCGAGCAGGAAACCAACCTCGACCTGGTTCTCCTGGTCGATTCCTCCGGCTCGATGAACTTCGGTTCGCGGTCTTTCGCGGACGCATCGGGCGCCGGGCGGGCGACAAGCCTGGACGGCCGCAGCAACTGGACCAAGTTCGATCATGCCACGGCGGTGGCCGCCGCACTCTCCTACATCGCTCTTCAGCAGGGCGACCGCGTGGGGCTGGGCATATACGCGGACGCGCTCGTCGATGCGCTGAATCGCGCCAGCGCCCAGGGCCAGTGGCGGCGCATCGTGGGCATACTCTCCGCGCACCCCGTCGATCGCCCTTCCGATCTTGCGCACGTGATCGACCAGACCATCGCCAAGCTCAACAACCGCTGCCTCATCGCCATCATCTCCGACTTCTTCGAGGATCCCGAACGCGTCCGCAGCGCGCTGGCGCGCATCCGCCATCGGCGGCACGACGTCATCCTTTTCCACGTGCTCGACCGGCAGGAGATGGAGTTCGACCTTCAGGACTCGGCTCCCTTCGAGGGGCTTGAAGGCGAGGGGCGCATCCGCATCGATCCCCGCGCGCTCCGCCCCGCCTATCTCGAGGCCTTCAACAACCACCGCCAGCGCATCGAAAAAATCGCCCGCTCCTTCAACTTCGACTATCAGCTCGTCTCCACCCACGACTGGCTCGGCCCGCCGCTTGCCGCGTTCATCGCGCGCCGCAACGCGCTGATCAAGAGGAGCAAGTACGGGTGACCTTCCTCCACTCCACGCTCCTCTTCGCCGGTCTCGCCTGCGTCGCGATCCCGATCGTCATTCACCTGCTGTTCCGGCGCAGGCGCCGGCCCATTCGCTGGGCCGCGATGCGTTTTCTGCTCGAGGCCATGCGCCGGCAGCGACGGCGCCTGCGGCTTGAGCAGATTCTCCTGCTGGTTGCGCGTTGTCTGCTGATTGCCCTCCTTGCCGCGGCCGTTGCGCGCCCGATGCTCCGGCAGGCCGGTTTTCTCGGCATGGATGCCGGCGCCGGTCGGCGCGTCTACATCCTGATCGACAACTCGCTCACCGCCTCGGCCCGCGACGCCGACGGCCCCGCCACGGCGCTGGACCGCCACAAGTCCGCCGCGGCCGCGCTCCTCGCCTCCCTCGGCCCGGGAGACACCGCCGGCCTCATCGCGCTGGCCGCGCCCGCGGACGGCATCGTTGTCCCTGCGTCCGCCGATCTCTCCGCCGTGGCCAATCTCGTGAACGAGATCCAGCCCGCCGACTCGGCGATGGACCTTGATTCCGCGCTGCAGGACATCGCGTCCGCCGTCGCGGCCGACGAGGCCCAGTCGCGCCAGCCCACCGTCATCGTCGTGCTCAGCGACTTCCTGGCCGGCAGTGCCGATGCATCCCGCCCGCTTCCTCCGGCGCTGGTCGATCTGCCGAATGTCACGCTGCTGGCTTCGCCGCCCGCCTCCGGCGCGCCGGCGAACCTTCGGGTGACGGGAGTCGAACCGCTGCGCACGGTCGTGCTCACGGGCGAGGCGGTCGCGGGGGCGCCCGATTCCGGCGCCGCGGGTGCGCAGGCCGAGCAGGTGCGCGTGACGCTCGTGCGCTCGGGCGCGACAACCGACGAGGCCGCGTCGACGACGCTGCGGCTCCGCCAGCTCGCCGAGGCGTCCGGATCGGACGGCGGCGGGCTGGGACGTCCGGTCGCGCAGACGACGGTTCGCTGGCAGCCGGGCCAGACCGAAGCGGTCGCGACGCTGCAGGTGCTGGCCGATTTTGCGTCCGGTTCGCGCGAGGCGCCCGCGGTGGTGGTGGCAGAGATCGATCGCGATCCCATCTCCGGCGACAACCTGTTTCGTCGCCCGGTGATCGTGCGCGATGCGCTGGATGTGGCGGTGGTGGCGCAGCGGCGGTTTGGATCCGGGCCGGGGATCGAGCGGTTCGCGCCCGCCGACTGGCTGCGCCTGGCGCTGCGCCCGGCGGATGCGACGCCCGTCCACGTGACCGAGATCGAACCGGCGGCGGTTGATTCGCCGGCGCTCGCGGCGCTGGACGCCGTGTTCATCCCCGAGCCGCAACTGCTGGCGCCGGATGCGTGGACCAGGCTTCGGCGATTCGCGGACCGGGGCGGACTCGTGGTCGTCTCGCCGCCGCCGGATGCGACGGTGCACCTGTGGACCGACGCGTTTCTCGAGGCTTTCTCGCTGGATTGGCGGATGGCGCGGGAGCCGGTCGTGCTCGCGGAGGAGGGAGGCGAGGAGGATGCGCGGGTTGCGCGGCTCGATGACCAGTGGAGCCCCGGTCCGCTGCTGTCGCTGATCGCGCCGGACCTGCCGCAGCTGGTGCGGTCGGTTTCGATCATGAAGATTCTTCCGGTGGAGATCGGATCGCGCGAAGGGACGGGTGGGGGGACACGTGGGGGGGTGGGTGGGAGCGTGCTGCTGGCGCTGGCGCCCGGTTCCGGCGGGGCGGAGCGGATGCCCTGGCTGGTCGCGGCGGATCCGGGGGCTTCGCGCGCGGTCGATGACGCGGCGGGAGGGGGCGGCGGCGCCGACGGGGCGGAGCCGCACGGCGCGGCGCCGTCGCGCGGGCTGGTCGTGTATCTCGCCTCTGCGCCGACGCTCGCGTGGACGGATCTGCCGGCGCGGCCGCTCATGGTGCCGCTGATGCAGGAACTGCTGCGGCAGGGCGTGGGCCGGGCGACGGGATCGTCCTCGTTCATCGCGGGGCGGCCGATCAGCGTCGCGCCGGGAACGGCGCAGCTGCGCGCGATGGACCCGGGTGCGGAGCCGGCGATCGTGAATGTGTCGCGTGCCGGCGTGCCGCAGACGCCGCTGCGGCGCGCGGGACTGTGGCAGTGCCTGGATGAAGCGGCGCGAGCGCGCGAGGTCATCGCGGTGAATCCGGATCCGGAGGCCGGGCGCACGGAGGCGCAGGCGCCGGAGGCGGTGGAGGCATGGCTCGCGGGGGCCGGGGGCGCCGGCGAGCGGAGCGCCGATCGCATTTTCTCGTTCGCGTACCTGGACCCCGCCGCGCCGGCGGAGGCGCTGCGGCGCGACGACCAGACTTCGCCGATCTCCCTGCCGCTGCTGATCGCGGCGGCATTGATCGCGGTTCTCGAGACCGTCATGGCGCGGTACTTCAGCCACGCGCTGCAGGAACGGCACGCGGCGCCGAGCAGCGCCGAGCAGCGCGCCGCTTCCGCGGCGGCGGCGTGAAGAAGATCGGCGGCGCGGCGCGCGGCACCGGGGTTCGTCCGGAGAGATGCTCGAAGAAGGGGAAGCAGCGCACGAGCAGGCGCGGGGAGCGGGCGGGGCGGCGGGGTCGGGGCGGGTGGCGCGTTCGGCGTTTTCCTGCGGCGCGTGGGCAGGCTCATTGAAGGAGAGGATGCTCGAGCAGGCCTTGCGGGAGCACTCGCGGGCGCGGACGGAAGTGTCGTAGTCGTCGTGGTAGTTGGCGATGTGCGCGATCGAGGTGAGCGCGGCGGGGCGCTGCTGGGCGGCGATGGCCTGGGCGCGGGCGTCGGCGGCGCGCGTCAGGCGCGCGATGATGCTCGTGAAGTCGGGGTGCTCGAGGATGTCGAGAAGCTCGGGGATGGAGCGGTTGACGGCCCCGGCGATGCAGGGGAAGGACTGGATGCTGTTGAGATAGAGGGTGATGAGGAGGTTGAGCTTCTCGACGGGAAGGACATCGAGCAGGGAGGGGGCGGCGGGCGCCGGGGAAGGCGGGGAAGGCGAAGAGTCCCGGGCGAGAGAGGGAGAAGACGTCGAGGACGGTTGGGCCGGCTGCTGCCCGGAGGGGCAGGAAGAGAAGGCGGCTTCGTCGGCCTCGTCGGCGGGGGCGGAGATGCGGCCCTCGTCGCTGAAGGGCCGAGCGAGGGCATCGAGGGTATCGGCGCGAGAGCCGTTGGGATGGATGGCGAGGTGACGCATGCGTTCGGACCCTTCCTCCCGAGGAACGGCGCGCGTGCGCGAGGCGGGTATGCCTCAATCGAGACATGCCCGTGCGGGGCCACGGGCACGGCACACGGGGACAGAAGCGCCTCCCGTACCTTCATCCGGCGCACCGATCTGCGCGCGCAGGAACGGTCGGTGAGCGGGTGCTTACCGCGCGCAAGCGCCGGTGCGGCAAGGCGCGAAAAAGTTTTCAGAAAATCGGGGCGGGGTCGAAAAGAGGACCGCGGTTGTGCGCGCAGGCCGGGAGATCAGGGGGGGAGGGGAGAGAAGTGCGGTCACCGGCTCGTGTTCGTGCCGCGGCTCGCCCTAGTGAACAACATTCAACAATGCATGCGTTCGCTGATAAGGCGCGGATAAGAACTCCGGCTATGATGGCGCCATGGCGGGCGGAAGCATTGCCATCGATCGGTCGGCCGCGATCCAGCTTGGGGCTGTGGCGCTGATCACGGCGGCTTCCGCGTGCTCGGGGGGCGGGCTGGTGCCGCTGGCGGCGGCGCTGGTCGGGACAGGGTTTGCCTCGAACGTCCTCGCGGGGCTGTTTGCGCGGGCCGCGGACAAGAAAGAGGAGGACCGCCGGCGCAGGTCGATGCGGGAACAGAATCACCATGTGCAGCGGGCGATCAACCTGGCGATCGCGCGGTGCATCGACGATGCGGGGGCGCAACTGGGCGGCGACAACAGGAAGTTCCTAAAGAAGGTCGCCGCGGACATCAAGAAGGATCCGCTGGCACTCGAAATGAGCGAGGCTCCGAGCGGGGGAGCGGACGAGAAGCGGATCACGGAGCTGCTCAGCGGGAGTGTGGAGGAGGTGCGCGCGCGGCGGGTGCTCAGCGCGGAGGAGTGGGCGCGGATCATCGATGCGGCGTCGCAGGCGCGGCAGTGGTCGCAGTGGGAGAAGCAGGCGCAGCGGCGCGAGGCGGTCGATCGGACGGCGGAATACCTGGCGGCGAACTTCTCGGCGGCGCTGGTGCAGACGATGAAGGAACTGGGCGCGGAGAGCGACCCGGCGTGGTTTGCGCTGGTGATGCGTTTCCTCGGCGAGATTCATGCGGGGGTCCAGGGCAACGGCGCGGCGATAGTGGAACTCAAGAGCTTCGTTGGTGATCACGCGGAGGAGATGCGCGGGGCGATCGCGAGGGTGGAGGCCGCGGTTGCGCGGCGTGGGTGCGCGGGCGGCGGGGGGCTTTCGCAGGAGGACAAGGACCACCTGGAGTTCATCCGGGGCGCGGCGGAAGCGCTGGAGCGTGATCTGCCGGAGCTGCGCGAGGCGGCGGAGTTGACGAAGAAGCTGCTTCCGCAGGTTGCGGAGGAAGCGGCGGGCGCGCACAAGCACGCGAAGGATGCGGCGTCGGTCGCGCGCGAGAACAAGGAGTTGCTTGAGGCGTACGGGTTTGTGCCGCTGATCGCGAGCAACGTGCCGCCGCTGCCGCACACGTTTGTCGAGCGGAAAGGCCCGCTCGAGAAGCTGGCCGCGGCGCTGTGGAACGGGGACACGGCGAGTCTGGTGGGGCGGGCGCAGGCTTCGGGGTATGGGGGATTCGGCAAGACGATCCTGGCGCATCACTACGCGCACGCGAACCGGGGGCGGTATCCGGGCGGCGTGTTCGTGGTGAAGTGCGAAGGCCGGACTCTCGCGGAGGCGCTGGATCAACTGATGCCGCCGCACGAGGGGGTGAAGGGGATGAAGGTCGAAGAGCGCGCGGCGATCGTGCGGGCCAAGCTGTCGGGAGACAAGGCGTCGCTCCTGATTCTCGACAACATCGACTCAGGGATGCAATGGCAGGAGTATCGCGGAAGCGGACTGCTGCCGACGCCGCCCTGTCACGTGCTCATCACGACGCGGGTGGAGGAGATCCGCGACGTGCCCGTGGTGGAGGTCGAGAAGCTTGAGGAGGCGGAGGCGGTCGAGCTGCTCGCCAAGTACCGGGCATCGGCACTCGAGCCCTGCAACAGGGACGCGGTCGCGGCGATCCTGCGCGAGACGGAGCGTCTCGCGGCGCTGGTAGCGGCGGTGGGTATGGCGATGGCGGAAGATGAAAGCGACGACTGGGTGGCGTACGCAAAGTGGCTCGCCGGCGCGAAGCCGGACAGCCTGCCGGATGCGGGGGAATGGGTTGCGAGCCACAGGGACTACCCGCACAAGACGGCGGCGATCCTGGATGATCTGCGCCGGCGGCTGCACCCTGCGGCGCTGCGGGCGCTGGACTACGCGGCGCTGCTGCCGGTGGACACGATCGCCGACGGATGGATCGAGGCGCTGCTGGAGGCGGATGCCGATGCGTCGCGGGGAGACGGCGCACTGGAACTCGGGACGGATACGCGCGGACGGAAGCGCGACCCGGCGTGGTTCACCGAGCGACTGAGGGAGCGCGATCTGCTGCGCCCGGCGAGCGAGGATGGGAAGCTGTGGTCGCTGCACAGGTTGCACAGGAAGCGGGCGCACGATCACTTCGATGCGGAACCGGGGCGCAAGCGGGCGATGCTGGAGGCGATCGCGGGCCACGCGGCGCGGCGGGGGTCGTGGTTGGGGCAACCCGGCGAAGATGGGGCGGAGCGCTGGGTGCGGCATGAACACAGGTGGGAGTTGGAGGCGCTGCATGGGCTGGTGCGCCTGCCGCGGACACTGAGCTTCGACCATGCCGATGTGGTGTTGGTGCTGAACGAAGCCGCGTATCTGCTCGGCGCGCTGGGTCGCGCGGCGGAGGCGGAGCCGCTGTACGAAGAAGCGCTGGAGATGTACAGGCGGCTGTTCAAGGGGGATCATCCGGATGTGGCGCAGATCCTGAACAACCTGGCGGGTGTGCGGAAGTCGCTGGGTCGCGCGGCGGAGGCGGAGCCGCTGTTCGAAGAAGCGCTGGAGATGCGCCGGCGGCTGTTCAAGGGGGATCATCCGGATGTGGCGCTGAGCCTGAACAACCTGGCGGGTGTGCGGAAGTCGCTGGGTCGCGCGGCGGAGGCGGAGCCGCTGTACGAAGAGGCGCTGAAGATGTACAGGCGGCTGTTCAAGGGGGATCATCCGGCTGTGGCGCTGAGCCTGAACAACCTGGCGGGTGTGCGGCAGTCGCTGGGTCGCGCGGCGGAGGCGGAGCCGCTGTACGAAGAGGCGCT